>Ga0265296_1000012_pt1 | contig 537406 bp, 504 predicted proteins | sample MunlanPumphouse1_FD_189073 | JGI IMG/M metagenome (GOLD analysis project Ga0265296, IMG submission 189073) | Groundwater microbial communities from a municipal landfill in Southern Ontario, Canada - Pumphouse #1 | ecosystem: Environmental > Aquatic > Deep subsurface > Groundwater | place... | reverse complement strand
CTTTTGGGCAGCATCCCTCAGCCCCAGGTCACGCTCAAGACCGCTTTCCCCATAGCTCAGCCTATGATCCCCGCGGTTCGGGCACCGCCGACTTTCCGACGCCTGCCGGCGTCCGAAACTCTAAACGATTGCTGACCGTCGGCTTTTGGTTAGCAAAGGGATAGAGCGGACATTGTAAGATGGCCTGCCACAGTTAAGCAGCGACAGGCCGTCTCCAATTTAGCAGTGCGGCATGCTAAAAAATTATTGGGTGGATAAACCAACCGGTCAGAACGTCGCAGTCAGATCGGCATAGGTGTAGAGCGTATCGCCGAACCCGTTGCTGTTGCGCGCGCGCTTCAGGAAACGCCCGTTCAGGAGGGCTGCGCCGCCAACATCCAGGCGGAGCAGTTTCGGGACCACCCAATAACGCGCGCGCGCCTCGATCTGGTGTCCGCCAAATTTCCCCGAGGCTCCCGACGCGTCGCGGACGCCCGTCGAGGCGAAGCTGTCGGTGGCGCTATCGAGCCATGCGGCACGATAGAATATGAATCCGTCCCAGCGCTTGTCGGGCTTGACCTCCAGCCGCAGTCCCGGCGAACTAATGTTGTTCCGGCCCAGCGGCCCATAAATTCCGGTCGGCCCATAGTCGAACCGGCGCGGGCCATAGAGGCTGTCGAAGCGTCCGAATTTTCCGCCTGGCTTGTCGCCCGTCGCCAGATCATATTCCAGTGCGAGGCGCGGCTGCCAGGCACCCGCAAATTGATAGCCGACCTCGGCATGGAGGAATTGGGCCGACACATCCTGCCGGGGCGCGCCCGCCGCGTTACTGGTGCTGATGTCGCCGAATTGATAGGCATATTCGAATTCGAAATCGGCCGATCCCGGCAATGGATCGCGGAACAGGCGCAGCCCCGGCGTGTAGAGCTTGCGGTCGCGGGTGGCGCGCGTCGCCGTGTCGTCCTCGTCGAGGGCGAAGAAATAGAGATCCATATTCGCGATGCCGGCGAGTTTCGGCTTGTTGAGGAAGCCCCCCCAGAAGACAAGCTCGTCGCCCTCGCGGTCCCACTTCACGTCATTGTCGAGGATCGACGCCTTGTCGCTCGGTAGCCGCTGCTGCGGGAAGGTATAGAAGAGGGTGAGTTGCTCCTTGCCCGCGCCACCGAACTCGAATTTCGCGCCGGTAAAGGCGTTGGTCGTATTGCGGAAATTATTGCGTCCCGCGAGGCGCCGCGAGCCGAGGTTGAGAACGAAGCGCCCGACGTCGAGGCTCGAGGTCGTGCCCTTGCCGAGTGCATCGCCAAGATCGGCGCCGACATAGGCCTGGACGAGTTCGAGCGTGTTGACTTCGCCGGTGCCGACCGAGCTCCCCGCGTCGCTGTCATAGGCGCGCGCATCGATCAGCTCGCCCCCGATGCGGATCGGCCCGGTGTCATATTCGGCAAATAGCGACGTTCGCAGCGTGATGAGATCATCATTCTTGTCGAGACCCGGTCGAAACTGGTTCGACAGCGTTTCATAGCGGATTCGCGCGCTGCCCGAAACGGTGAGACCCTCGGGGTCGCCGATAGCCTCCTGGAGCGTCCAGGGTTCGGATTTGGGGTTGTCCTGCGCGAAGGCGGGAACGGCCAGGGTGAGCGCGCCGCCGGCGGCGGCACGGACGAGATTGCGAGCGATCATGGACAAGCCTTTCGTTTGGATCGCGACGCATCCGGTCGTCCGGTCGGCGTCAGCCGTGAGCAGTCAGTTCGGCCGCAGCCGGGTCTTCTCGGTGACATCGATCTGGACGACCCGGTCCTCATGAACCGTGATCGCGATCGAGCCGTAGCGAAGGGGAAGCAGCGCCTCGCGCACCAGCGCGAGGCTTTCCTCGATTTGCCGGCGCCGGTCGGGCGAAATCTCCGGGGATTTGTGATCGTTCGTCATGGCTGAACTCCTGTCGTGAAGAGTTTCGCGCGGTTGATCCGAAGACCAAGCCGCGTTCCGATTTCTGGCGGGGTTTCGGTCGCGCTGACATCGATTTCGAGCGCCCGGTCGATCCCCGTGACCTCGCCCTCGACGCGCCATTCGCCGCCGCGGCGATAGATGCCGGTCACGAGCATCGGCAGACAACCCGGCTGGTCGTCGCACACCGAGACGTCGTGCGGACGGAAGTCGAGCCGCGCCGGGCCGTCGGCGACCCGATTGGATTCGACCTCGATCGCCCGGTCGAAGAATTGCGCGCGTCCGTCGACGACCGAAACGGGCAGGCTGTTGGTTTCACCGACGAAGTCGGAGACAAAGGCGCTCGACGGCGACATATAAATATCTTCGGGCGTCCCGACCTGTTCGATGGTCCCATGATCCATCACCACGACCCGGTCGGCGAGTTCGAGCGCTTCTTCCTGGTCGTGGGTCACGAAGATCGAGGTGAGCCCCATCTGGCTGTGCAGCTGGCGGAGCCAGCGCCGCAATTCCTTGCGCACCTTGGCGTCGAGGGCGCCGAAGGGTTCGTCGAGAAGCAGCAGTTGCGGCTCGACCGCGAGCGCGCGTGCCAGCGCGACGCGCTGCCGCTGGCCGCCCGACAATTGGGCCGGGTAGCGATTGCCGAGGCCGCCGAGCTGGACGAGATCGAGCAATTCGGCGGCGCGGGCGCGGATTTTGGCCTTGGGAGGACGAAGGCGCCGGCTGCGCACCGAAAGCCCGAACGCGACGTTGTCGGCGACCGTCATATGCTTGAACAGCGCGTAATGCTGGAAGACGAAACCCACCTTGCGATCGGCGACCTTGAGCCCGGTCACATCTTCGCCGTTGAACTCGACATGCCCGCGATCGGGAAATTCGAGGCCGGCGATAATCCGCAGCAAGGTGGTCTTGCCCGAACCCGAAGGCCCGAGAAGGGCGAGGAACTCGCCCTCGCGAACCTCCAGGTCGATGCCGTCAAGCGCGCGGAAGGTGCCGAAGCGCTTGCTGATGCCATGTACGCCAATCAATGTCCCGCGCTCCCGCGATGATAGTCGAACCGCCATTCGACGATGGATTTGAGGATGAGCGTCACTAGCGCGAGCAGCGCGAGCAGCGACGCGACCGCAAAGGCGGCAACGAAATTATATTCATTGTAGAGGATCTCGACGTGGAGCGGCATCGTGTTGGTCAGCCCGCGCAAATGGCCCGAGACCACCGATACCGCGCCGAATTCGCCCATCGCCCGCGCGTTGCAGAGCAGCACGCCGTAAAGCAGCCCCCAGCGGATGTTGGGCAGCGTGACGCGCCAGAAGGTCTGGAAACCCGACGCGCCGAGCGACAAGCTCGCTTCCTCGTCGTCGCGACCCTGCTCGCTCATCAGCGGGATCAGTTCGCGCGCGACGAAGGGAAAGGTGACGAAAATCGTCGCGAGCAGGATGCCCGGCACCGCGAAGATGATCTCGATGTCGTGCGCGCGCAGCCAGGGGCCGAGCCAGCCCTGCGCGCCGAAAAGCAGCACATAGATAAGGCCCGCGACGACCGGCGACACCGAAAAAGGCAGGTCGATGAACGAGATGAGAAGACTCTTGCCGGGAAAATCGAACTTGGCGATCGCCCAGGCGGCGGCGATCCCGAAGACGATGTTGAGCGGGACGCTGATCGCGACGACGAGCAGCGTCAGCCGGATCGCCGCCAGCGCATCGGGCTCGACGATCGCAGCGCCGTAAGCAGCGATGCCCTTGGACAGCGCCTCGACGAACACGGCGACGAGCGGCAACATCAGGAAGAGCGCCAGGAATGCGATCGCGAGAGCGATCAACGCGTAGCGTCCCCCCGACCCGGATTTGCGATCGTCGATCATCCGTTCACTCTCCTGCGGCTCCAGGCCTGGATCAGGTTGATCAGCAGGAGCATGATGAAGGAGGCAACGAGCATCACTGTCGCGATCGCGGTCGCCGCCGCATAATTATATTGTTCGAGCTGGGTGATGATGAGCAGCGGCGCGATCTCGGATTTGAAGGGCATGTTGCCCGCGATGAAGATCACCGACCCATATTCCCCGACGCCGCGCGCGAAGGCGAGCGCGAAGCCCGTCAACAGCGCGGGGAGGATCGCGGGCAGGATGACACGCGCGAACACCTGCCAAGGACGGGCGCCGAGCGAGAGCGCGGCTTCCTCGACCTCGGCGCTCAGATCCTCGAGCACGGGCTCGACCGAGCGGACGATGAAGGGTAGCCCGATGAAGATCAGCGCGACGGTAATGCCGATCGGATTATAGGCCACCTGGATCCCCAGCGGCTCGAGATACTGCCCGATCCAGCCATTGCCCGCATAGATGGCGGTGAGCGCAATACCCGCCACCGCGGTCGGCAGCGCGAACGGCAGGTCAACCAGCGCGTTGACGATGCGGCGCCCGGGAAAGCGGTAGCGCACGAGCACCCAAGCGGTGAGAAGGCCGAACACGGCGTTCACCAGCGCCGCCGCCAGCGCGGTTCCGAAACTGACCTTGTAGGCGGCCATCGCGCGTTCGGAAAAGCCCACCGCGACAAAGTCGGACCAGCCCATGCCCGCCGAACGGATGAACACGGTGCTGAGCGGGATGAGGACGACCAGCGACAGCCAGGCGATGGTCAAACCCATCGTCAGGCCAAAGCCGGGAATGATTGATTTCGACTTCGGCTTCCCGGCTTGGGCCGGAACGGTCGTCATCTGCAGTGGACTGCTCAATGCGATCTCCATGTCGGCCTATCGCTTGGTTTTCGCGAAAATCTTGTCGAAGACGCCGCCATCGTTGAAGAAGCGCTTTTGCGCCGCCTGCCAGCCGCCAAAGCTGTCATCGATGGTGACGAGATTCACCTTCGGGAAAAAAGCGGCATATTTGGCGGTCGCTTCGGGGCTGATCGGCCGGTAATAATTCTTGCCGATGATGTCCTGCGCTTCGGGCGTGTAGAGATATTTGAGATAGGCCTCGGCGACTTCGCTCGTCCCGTGGCGCTTCGCATTGCCGTCGAGGACGGCAACCGGCGGTTCGGCGAGGATCGAGATCGACGGAACGACGATGTCGAACTTGCCCTTCCCCAATTCCTTCTGCGCGAGGAAAGCTTCATTCTCCCATGCCAGCAGAACGTCGCCAATACCGCGTTCGACGAATGTCGTCGTCGACCCGCGCGCGCCGCTGTCGAGCACGGGGACGTTGGCGAACAGCTTGCTCACATAATCTTCGGCGGCGGCGTCCGAGCCGTATTTCTTGAGCGCATAGGCCCATGCGGCAAGGAAATTCCAGCGCGCGCCGCCGCTCGTCTTCGGGTTGGGAGTGATGACCTGGATGCCCGGCTTGACCAGATCGTCCCAGTCCTTGATGCCCTTGGGATTGCCGCTGCGAACGAGGAAGACGATCGTCGAGGTATAGGGCGAACTGTTGTTCGCGAGGCGCTTCTGCCATCCTTCCGAAAGCGCGTCGGTGCGCGCCGCTATCTCGTCGATGTCATAGGCGAGCGCGAGCGTCACGACGTCGGCATCGAGCCCGTCGATGACCGCGCGCGCCTGCTTGCCCGCTCCGCCGTGGCTCATCGTAATCTTGACGTCCTGCCCCGTTTCCTTCTTCCACTGCGCCGCGAACTTGGGATTGATCTCGGCGTAGAGTTCGCGCGTCGGGTCATAGGATACGTTGAGCAGTTCGACCGTCGCGCCCGTCTTGGCGCCGTCTTCCGATCCGCCCGAGCAACCGGCGAGCAGCGCCGCGGTCAGCGAAAAGGCGGCAGCGACGCCGAGCAGGCGCGATTTTCGAATCGAAGTCATGTGCAGTCTCCCACGCCCGTGCAGCCGCGTCCTGTCGCGGCGCACATCCAATACCCCATTATCTCTATCTATTGAGTAGGGATATGCAAGCGTATTTTGAGAAACTAGCCCGCGCGGCGGGTTTCAAGCTCGCCTGGGAGGGTGAAGGGGCTCTGATCGAGCGCGTCGGCGATCGTGCGCGAATCGAGGATTTGCCGACTTGCATCATAGGCGCGACCGAACTCGCGCCGTATTTCGCACTGCGATTCGTTCACGCAGTCCTCGCAGGCGCGGTAGGATTGGCGCGAAAGACATGGCAGCGGCGCCAGCGGTCCCTCGAAGAGCCGCAGAACCTCGCCGAAACTGATCGTGTCGGCGGGCCGCAACATCACATATCCGCCGGTCTTGCCGCGGCGACTATCGAGAATCCCCGCCTTTTTGAGGTCGAGAAGTATTTGCTCGAGAAACTTGTGCGGGATATTGTGCCGCTTGGCGATCTCCGCGCTGGTCAGGGCTTCGCCGCTCGGCGCAGCGGCAACCGCCAGCAGGGCGCGAAACGCATATTTGGCCTTGTTCGAGATCATGCAATCGCCCTTAGCATTTTCCCTAGCGCTTTAGTAGGCTTTTCGCCGGCACGTTAAAATCCGCGCACCGCAAAAAGCGTTGCGAGAGCGGCTACGGCAACGACAAGACATATCCCCAGCAGGGGCGCCCCGAGCCGCGGAAAATCGATGAAGCGATAGCCAGCCGCCCCCATCACGACCGCATTGTTGTGATGGCCGAACGGGGTCAGGAAATCGAGCGAGGCGCCAACGGCCACCGCCATCAGCAACGGCTCTACCGGGACGCCGGTCCGCGACGCGATGCCCGCGGCGATCGGGCTCAGCACGACGGCGGTCGAAACATTGTCGATGAACGGCGTCATCGAAACCGCCATGACGAGCACCAATGCCGCGACCGCGATCGGCTCGGTGGTCGGCAGATACTGAACGATCAGATTGGCGATGACGCGCGCCGCCCCCGATTGTTCGACCGCCAGTCCGAGCGGAATCATGCAGCCAAGCAAGATGACGATCGGCCAGTTCATGTCCTGGAGCGCGGTGCGCAAATCGACCGAGCGGACCATCGCCATCGCCAGCACGACGCTGCCGAACGCCAGTTCGGGGGGAGCCAGGCCGAACGCGCTGATCAATATGCCGATCGCGAAGATCGCGAGGCTTGGGCCCGCCGGGCGCCGCGACCGCGGCGGACGCCGCCGGCTGAGGGCGAGCAAGCCGCAATCGGCCACGACTTCGCGCAGGCCCTCGCGATCACCCGACAGGATGACCACATCGCCCATCCCGATCTTCAGGTCGGCGAAGCGCCCTTCGATCCGGCGGCGGCGACTCGCGAGGCCGGCGACGACGACGGCGCGCTCGGCAAACGCACCGACATCGCCGACCCGCGACCCCAGCAGCAGGCTGTCGGGCATGACGACGGCCTCGATCGTCTCGATGTCACCGGGCTCGATCGCCTCGGCGTCGAGGCTCGCAAGTCCGCCGTCATCGACAAGCTGCCCAAGCGTTCCAAAATCGCCTTCGAGCAACAGAATGTCGCCCGCCGCGACAACGATATCGCTGCGCCGCGCAAAGACATGCGCGCCGTGGCGATAGACGCCATGAATGACGAATGTGCCCTTCTGCTCGGCCGCGCCGAGATGCAGACCGACGAAGGGCGATCCGAGCGGCACTTCGACTTCGGACAGAAAGTCGGTAGGCCCGGCGTCGAATTGCGACGACGCGGCAAAGCGCGTCCTCCGGAAAACGCGCGGCGCGGCAAGGATGATCCAGATCAGACCCGCGACCGCGACCGGCGCGCCGATCCAGGCAAGCTCGAAATAGCCGAAGCCGACGCCGGTCTCCGAAATCTTCCATTCGTTGACGACCAGATTGGCGGGCGTCCCCGTGAGCGAGCAGAGACCGCCAAGGAGCGTGGCAAAGGACAAGGGCATCAGGACGCGCGCCGGCGGGATTTCGAGCCGCGCGCACACCGACAGAGCGACCGGAAAGACGAGCGCGAGCGCACCGATATTGTTCATGAAGACCGAGGTCAGCGCGGCGGTAGCGCACAGCGTCGCCAGAACCACCGTTTCGTTCTGGCTGCGGTTGATGATCCGCCGGGCAAAATTGTCGATCGCGCGCGTCTGCGACAAGGCGGCGACAATCAGGAGCATTTCGACGACCGTGATGACGGCGGGGCTCGAGAAGCCCGCGAACAGGCCGTCGACCGGAACGACGCCGAGCAGGAAGGCCGCACCGAGGCCCGTCATTGCCACCATTTCGACGCGAAAGCGCTCGGACGCATAGACGAGCAGCATGACCACGAGAATTCCGACGATGGCAAATTGGTCGAAGGTCATGGGCGGTTCCGGTCAGCGTCGCGAAGGTTCGACCCATGCCTAGACGCGGCAAAGCGCCGCGTCATTTCCTATCCGACGATCGGGTCCCTCGAAAGCGGCTGCGGCATCGCCGCGTCAGAGTCCTTCGCCTGCAATCCAATGCGCGTTGACGAGACGCCGCGCGAGGGCGCTCACCTGAATACGGATGTCGGGCACCGCGACGACTTCCCACAGATCGCCCCGCGTCATCGGGCCGATCGCGAGGATATGGTCGGATGCGCGGCCTTCGTTGTCGACGACATGCCCGTCGCGGTCGATGTCGAGTCCGAGCCGCAGTGCGTCGGGCCGGATCTTTCCCTTGCGGAGCAACTGGCGAACGAGCGGATCGGTGGCGCGCAACAGGTCGCCCTGCGGCCCGGTACAATTGATGATGCGGGCGACGTCGAGGCGCTCGACGCGCGCTTCGCCGCGCGGTCGCCAGTGGACGGCGACCGTATCGGGCTCGCTGACGACCTCGCTGATCTTCCCGGCGCGGAAAACGAGTTGCCCCGACCGGACCAGGCCATCGATGCGCGCCGCGACCTCGGGCGCCAGCCGGTGGCGATGAATGTCCCAGAAGGGCCGGAGGTGGCGAAGGAAACGCGCCCGCTTGTCGGCATCCGCCGACGCCCACATCATTTGGGTAATCGGCCGGATCGAATCGACGGCTAAACGCCAGTCGGCGTTCTGCGCGGCCTGGCGCACCCACTGCACGAGTGTCGACAGCTCGGGAGCGGGTTTGGCGAGCACCGGCGGCGCGGGCGGCAGTCCGTCCACATGACGATGGGGCCGTAAGCCGCGCCGCGACATCGCGACGATCTTGCCTTCAAAGCCGCTCGAAGCGAGCCGCAGAATGACGTCGATGGCGGTGAGTCCGGTGCCGATGATGAGCACGGTTTGCCCTTGCCGCAGTCCTTCGGCGAGCGGACTCGACCAGGGTTCGCCGACATAGCGCCAGGGTGTCAGCCCGGCGCCGGATGTCGCAGGATGATCGTGCGGCGGGAGGTTCCCGATCGCGAGCACCGCGCGATCGGCCTCGATCAGTCCGCCGTGGGCGAGGCCGAGCGTCACCTGCCCGCCGCGCTCCTCGATATCGAGCACCTCGTCGTCGACGAGCTTCAGTCGCCGACCGTGCCGATCCATCGCCGAAGCCAGCGTCTCGCGCAGATAAAGACCATAGATGGCGCGGGTGACGAACGCACCATCGCAACCCTGACCCCGCGCTGCGAGCCAGTTGCAGAAGTGATCGGGGCGGTCGGCAAAGGCGCTCATATTGCCGGCGCGAACATTGAGAAGATGCGACCTGTCCGAACTGCTGTAGGCAACCCCCGCCCCCATGCGGTTCCGGTCGCGTTCGATCAGCAGTACCTCGACATCGGCCTGTTCGAGAAGGTTGATCGCCAGCATCGTTCCGGAGAAGCCCGCCCCGACGATTGCGACGCGGGCGGCTGTGCGGAAGCGCGGGCGCGGCGAATGCAGCTCGGCTTGGTACATGCTCACCGCGCCACCACGTCTCCGGACACCGTGACCCGCTCGAGCACCCGGGGCGCCGGCCAATAATCGCCGACCGCATAATGTTGGGTCGAGCGATTGTCCCAGATCCCGATCGCGTTCGGCGTCCAGCGGAAGCGGACATGATATTCGGGAACCTTGATCCGGTCGAACAGCAGGCGCAGCAGGGCGTCGCTCTCCTCCTCGGGCAGGCCGATGATGCGGCTGGTGAAGGTGTAATTGACGTAAAGGATTTGCTCGCCGGTCTCGGGATGGGTCCGCACGACCGGGTGGCGGACCGGCGGAAACTTCTCGGCCAGCTCGGCGCGTTTTTCCTCCGACACCCGACCGCCGAAGCTGCGGACGATGTCATGCTCGGCGTCCAGCCCAGCGATCCGGTCCTTTACCGGCAGCGGCAGTCCGGCGTAGGCTGCCGCGGCATCGGCCCAGATCGTATCGCCGCCGAGCGGCGGGAGGATACGCGCGCGCAGGATCGACGTGATCGACGGTTTTTCGCGGAAGGTCACGTCGGTGTGCCACTTGTTATAGGCCTGAAAGGGCGCGAGCGTTTCGGCGGTCAGCTGGCCCCCTTCGACCCCTTCGATACGAAGGATCTCGGGATATCCCGCGATGTGCGGTATCACGGGATGGCCTTCAAGTTCGCCGAACAGCCGACCCAGCCGCACATGACTGTCATGGCTGATGTCCTGGTCGCGAAAGAAGAGCACCTTGTACGAAAGCCACGCATCGCGCAGCCAGTCGGCGGCGGCAGCGCCGAGCGGGCGGTCGAGATCGAGTCCCGCGATCTCGGCTCCGATGGTCGGCGTCGATGGCGTGACGCCAATGCCCAGCGAGGCGGCACGATCAATCAGGTCGGGGACAAGCGGATTTGTGGCCATAACGCATTCTCCTCAAGATGCTTCTGGCCGGTCGACTCGTGGCGTCCCGACCGAACCATTTTAAGGCAATCACTTTAGTTGACAATGGGCATCGCGCGGCGTGGCCCGCATATCGCTCGTCTCGCCGCGCATCGCGCGAGGGGTTAAGGTCGGTAGGGAATAGCATCGGGCATGACGACACCGACGCGCTCGGCGTAACGCTCCCATGCCGCAGCCAGGTCGGCCTTTCGATCGGGATCGACGAGCGACAGGTCGCGCGTCTCTCCCGGATCGCGCGCGATATCGAACAGCCGCCACACACCATCGCCGATATCGGTGATCTTCCAATCACCCTGGCGATAAGCGCGCGTTCCAAAGAGTTCGGCGCCGATCCCGTCGTCGGCCCCATAAACGCGCACGGCGCGGTCATCGAGCCAAGCGGCCCACGACCGACCGGTGATCGCGCTCACCCGGCGCCCGCCCACCCGCAGCAGCGAGCGATCGACGCCGGCAAGATCGAGTAGCGTCGGGGCGATGTCGGCGACCGACAGAAATTGCGTTTCCGCGCCGGCGCGGCGGGGAATTCCGGCACCGCTGATGAAGGCGACGGCCCGCGTCCCCCCCTCGCTATGATAGCCTTTGGTGAGCCAGGACGGCGCCGTCGCCGCCTGCGCCCAGCCGGCGCCATAGGTGAGGTAGGAGGTCGCGGCGCCGCGATTGGCGAAGCCGTTGTCGGCCCGTTCGAGCGGCTTGGCGAGCATCTGCTTGCCGGTCGTGTCGATGTCGAGCGCTTCGGCGCCATTGTCGGCGAGAAAGACGATCACCGTGTTGTCGAGTTTGCCCGACGCCCGCAGCGCTTCGATCACACGGCCGACATTCTGGTCGAGCCGATCGACCATCGCCGCATAAATTTCCATGTTGCGCGCCGCGAGCCGCTGCTGTTCGGCGGTGAGCGAATCCCAGCTGCCATCGCGGTTGCGCGGAATGTGCGCGGCGACATCGGGCGCAAGTATGCCGCGCTCGCGCTGGCGCTCGAGGCGCCGGGCGCGCAACACGTCGAACCCCTCGTCATAGCGGCCGCGATAGCGCGCAATATCCTCGGCCGGGGCCTGCAACGGCCAGTGCGGCGCGGTGAAGGCGAGATAGGCGAAAAAGGGTTTGTCGAGGCTTTCCCGGCCTGTTTCCTCGCCCAGGAATTCGATCAACCGCGCGGCGAAATAATCGCTCGAATAGAAATCGGTCGGCAATTTCGATACCCGCTTGCCGTTGAGGCGATAGGTCGACGCATCGGGATCGGCGGGATCGGCGTCGGTCCCGAAATGATTGTGGCCGCCCTGCGCGAGCGAGAAGCTACGGTCGAAACCGCGCGCATGCGGGTCCTGCGCGTCGGTCAGCCCGAGATGCCATTTCCCCGAGAAAAGCGTGCGGTATCCGCCTGCCGCCAGACGCTCGGCCAGCGTGGCGACGTCGCGTCGCAGATAGCCCTCGTAACCGGGCTTGCCCTTCTGGTTGGGGCGGATCAACTCGGCCATCGTGCCCAGCCCGGCGAGATGATTATCGGTCCCCGACAGCAGCATCGCGCGGGTAGGAGAGCAGGTCGGCGCGGTATGGAGGCCCGCGAGGCGGATACCGTCGAGCGCGAGGCGATCGAGATTCGGTGTGCGGATTTCACCCCCGAACGCGCCAATATCCGAATAGCCTAGATCGTCGGCGACGATCACGAGCAGATTGGGCCGCTGCTCCGCTCCGTGCGCGGGGACGGTTACCGCCGATGCGCCGAGAAAAAGAGCGACGAAAAACAGAGGCAGGCGGCGGGTCATGACAAATTCCTTCGGGTCAGCAGAAAGCCGGCGCGCCCGGGCGAATGGAACCCGGGCGCGCCGTAGATGGGACCGGCGCCGTCACAGGAAGGGAGAAGGGAGCCACAAGCGCCGGCCCGTCACTTCAGGCCGGTTCGTATTGAACCGCCTTTTCCTTGCGCACGGTGCGGCTTTTGCGGCCGTCGATCCCGACCGGCACTTCGCCCGCAATCGTCGCGCGGCGGAGCGTCCGACGCTGGAGCCCGAAATCGGCCGTCGCGCGGTGCTGCGTCGCCTGATTGTCCCAGATGGCGACATCGCCTTCGCGCCAGCGCCAGCGCACGACATTTTCGGGCTTGGTGATATGGTCCTGCAGCGTCTGGAACAGCCGCGCGCTGTCAGCCTGGTTCAGCCCGACGAACTGCTTGACGAAATGGCCGAGGAGCAGACTGCGCTGCCCGCTCACCGGGTGGACGCGCACCACCGGATGCTCGGTTTCATAGACAGTCGAGGCAAAGACATTGCGGTGCTCCGCAATGCGTTTGGCCGCGCTCTCGCCATCGGGCGCGCTTTGCAGGATCGCAGCATAATCGTAGAGGTTTGTGTGCGTCGCCCAAAGGTTGTTGACGAATTGGCGGAGCACCTCGGGCAATCCCTCATAGGCGGTTTCGCCATTCGCCCATTGCGTGTCGCCGCCTGCCTCGGGGATGGTGATCGCGCGCAGGATCGATGCCTTGGGATAGGCGTCGACGAAGGTGACGTCGGTGTGCCAGCTCGACGCGGCATAACCTTCCTTGCTGTCGAGTTCGAGCAGGTAGTGCGATCCGTCGGCGACCGGCACCGTCGGATGCGCGATCGGGTCGCCGAGCAGGGCCGCGAAATCTTCATGCTCCTGGTCGGTCAGATGCTGCTGGTCGCGGAAGAACAGCACCTTGTGGCGGGTAAGCGCGGCCTGGATCGCCTGCACCGTAGCGGCTGGAAGGTCTCCCGACAGCTGAACGCCGCCGACGATGGCGCCGATGGTTCCCGTCACGGGTGCGATGTCGAGCGGGATATTCTTGTCGCGGGCGTTGGCATAGCTGGTGTGAAGGTCGGTCATGTCAGTCTCCTTTGGGTTGTGGATTGGTGGCGGGGGTCATTCGGCGAAGGCATAGTCGGGCGGTCCCGGATCAAGCTGTCGGCGAATTTCGGCATGCGCCGCCTCGTCGAGCGGAAAGCGCGCGATGAGGGCGGCGGAAAAAGCGTGGGCGATTGCTGGACCGAGCGCGAAGACGAGCAGCAAGCCGGTCAGCGCTTCGGTGCTGTTGGTGGCCTTTGGATCGAAGCCGAGCCAGCTGACCAGCGGCAGCGCGATGCCGATGGCGACGGCGGTTGCGGTCTTCCCGGCAAGGCTGAACACCGAATAATAAAGCCCGGTGCGATCCTCGCCGCTGTCGAGGCGATGCTTGTCGGCAATGTCGGCGACGATCGCGCGCAGCATCAGATTGCCCGACCCTTGGGCCAGACCCTGCGCCAAGGTCAGCGCGAGCAGGAGACCAAAGGTGTCGGGGGTGACGAACAGCAGCGAGAGGTTGATCGCGACCTGCACCAGTTCACCCGCCACCGCGGTACGATGCTTGCCATAGCGGCGCCCGATTTTGAGCCAGATCGGTCCGGCGAAAATGCCAAAGACAAACTGGAACAGGAACAACCCACCGGCCCACTCGGGGCGGCCCATGTAAAAGGTGACGAAGAACACGATCAGCGCGGCGCGGATATTCTGCGCGAGCGTCACCGCAAAGTCGGAGGCGAGAACGCGCAGTAGCAACGGTTCGCCGGTGATCGCGCGGATCGTTTCCTTCAGGCTGGGTTTGCCGACCGGGACCGGCGGCAACGGCAGTTCGCGGAGCGCGGTCAGCGTCAGGATCAGCGCCGGGACGATCGACAGCAGCACCAGCCCGCCCATCAGCGACAGTTGCAGATGCCCGTCGCCGGGGCGCAGCTGATCGGCGATCGTCGGGAGGATCAGCGTTACCAGCAACGCCGCAGCGGTGACGACGGTCTGGTAGGTCGCGATGCGCGTGCGCTGATGATAGTCGCCCGACACCTCGCCCGCCCAGGCCTGAAACGGGATCTGCACCGCGGTCCAGCCGAGATAAAAAAAGAACAGCACGATCCCGAGCGACAGCGGCGTCACCCCGAACGGCGGAAAGAACAGGAAGACCGACGACAGGCCAAAGATGGCTCCGCCCGCCGCGATCCACGGCTTGCGGCGGCCATATGGCGAGCGCGTGCGGTCGCTGAGCGAGCCCATCACCGGATCGGCGACCGCATCCCAGAGCCGCCCGAGCAGAAAGATGACCCCGATAACGGTCAGCGACAGACCGTAATCGCGCGCATAGATCGCCGGGAGATAGACCCCGAGCGGCAGTCCGGCGGCGGCGAGCGGCACCGCGACCGCCGAGAAGCGGACGAGCTGTGCCGAAGTGGGGGGCGGCGCGCTGCTCATCACAGCTTCGTCCGCAGCGTCGCGCCGATCGTGCGCGGTTCGCCGATCAACGCGGTGACGATGCCGGTGTTGGCGGCGCTCAACGTCTGGAAATAGTCCTTGTCGAACAGGTTGCGCGCCCAGATCGACAGGTCGAACAAACCGTCGTCGGTGCGAATGCCGATGCGCGCATTGGCGATGCCATAAGCGGGGACATCGGCGTATCGGCTGTCGCTCGACGAGGTGTTGAAGGTCGAGCGATGCGAATAGTCGGCATGTCCGTAGAGCGCGAGGTCGCGCCCGCCGAGATTGCCAAGCGGCGCCGACGCATCACCCCCCAATGTGTAGGTGAATTTCGGCACGCCGGGCAGCTGGTAGCCGGTGAGATCCTGACTCGCGCCGAGGTGCAGTCGTTCGGGCGCCTGCGGCGCGTTGGGATAATCGCTGTAGGTCGTATCGGCATAGGCCGCCGAGGCATAGAAGCTGATCCGCTCGGTCGGCGCGGCGGTCAGGTCCGCCTCGACCCCGCGCGAGCGCACGCCGGGGATGTTCGCAATATATTGGCGGACGTTGACGGTGTTCGGCACCTGCTCGGTGATCGCGGTCTGATAGTCGCGGATTTCGGTCCAGAAACCCGACAGGTTCAGCGTGACCGACTTGTCGAGCCACTGCGATTTGATCCCCACTTCATAGCTGTCGACCGTTTCGGGTTCGACGTCGGGGTCGATGCCCGCGGGCAGGTTGGTCAGATTGAGCCCGCCCGATTTGTTGCCGCGCGAATAGGTCGCATAGGCGAGCGCATCGTCGGAGAATTTCCACGACAGTGTGACCAGACCCGACAGGCTGTTGTCGGAAAACCCCGTCGCGTAGCTGGTGACCGGATTGAACTGGTTGCGGATCGCCAGCGCCGCAGTCGCCACCGCGGGGGCGAGCGTCGACAGATCCACGCCCGCGACGTGATATTGGTTGAACGAGCCGTCCTTCTTTTCATGGGTGTAGCGAAGGCCGCCGGTCAGCGTCAGAGCGTCGCTAACTTTCCAGTCGGCCTGCCCGAACAACGCATAGCTGCGCGTGCGCGGATCGGAGGTCGAATTCGCCTCGAAACCATTGAGCGCCGCGTTGCCGACGGCGGTCGGCACGGTGGGAATATTCCACAGCGCCGCCGCAGGGCCATAAGCGGTCGCGCCTTTGCCGTTGATGATCTGCCAGAAATAATAGGCACCAACGACATAATCGACCGCGCCGCCGGTATCGGACGCAAGGCGGATTTCCTGGCTGAACTGCCGCTGGCGGTTCGCCTGTTGCGCCTTGGTGATGATCGGCAGGGAGGTGGAATCGGCATCGTTTGCCGGGTTCCAGTCCCACCAGCGATAGGCGGTGATCGAGGTTAGTTTTGCCGCGCCCAGATCCCAGTCGACCTGCCCCGACACGCCATAGCCGTCCATGTTCGACTGATAATGCCCGTCCGCCTCACCGCGCCGTGCGAAGGGGGCGATCGTCGGAAACGCGTAGCCGGGGAAGCGCGCTGCCCGCTGGGCAAAATTGTTCGGGATCACCGCGCCATTGTCATAGGTACCGAAATAGCCGGCGAAGATGTTGAGGACGTGGTTCTGTTTCTGGCGCGAGAAATCGCCAATGATGCGAAGCTCGAGGTCAGCGGCCGGGGTGAACAGCAACTGCCCGCGCACGCTCCAATTCGAATAGTCCTGCGCGCGCTCGTTCTGCGTCACATTGTACAGGAAGCCGCGCCGCTCGGTCACCGAACCGCTGAGCCGGATCGCGAGCAGATCGTCGATCAGCCCGCCTGATGCAGAGGCGCGGAGCTGATAATAGCCATAGTCGCCGACGCTCGCTTCGCCCGAAAATTCGGGGTCGAAGCTTGGCTTCTTCGACGTGATGTTGATCGCGCCCGAGGTGGTGTTCTTGCCGAACAAAGTCCCCTGCGGCCCGCGCAGCACTTCGATCTGCTGCAAGTCGACCAGGTCGAACTGCGACTGGCCGGGACGCCCATAATAGACATTGTCGACATAGAAGCCGACGCCATTCTCGAGCCCGTCGTTGGTCAGCGCGACATTGCTGCCAAGGCCGCGGATATTGATGTTGGTGTTGCGCGGGTTGAAGCTGAACACCTGCAGGCTGGGCACGATCTGCTGGATCTGGGTCAGCGAATAATTGCCCGTAGCCTCCAGCGTTTCTGAGCCGATGACCGACAGCGCGATCGGTACATCCTGCGCGCTTTCGTCGCGGCGGCGGGCCGAGACGATGATCGCGCCGCCGTCATATTCGCCCGCGGCTTCTGCAGCGGCATCCGCCGCATCGGCGGTGGTCACCGCATCGACAGCGGTCTCGAATTCCGCCGCCCCTGCGGGCGTGGCTGGCAGCAACAGCGCTGCACCGAGTAGAAGCTTCAAACGATGATCGGGAGAGAAACGGTTCATGTGATATGGTCCCCGGGCGGCGTTCCTGCCCCCTTTTTGATGTGATGGATGGCGCGGTGCGCCGCGCTGGATCGAGGCGTCGCTAGCTGCTCCCCCCACAGCGCTCGGGCGGCGCTGCGCAGGGACGCAGGATAGCGAGCCAGATCCGACAGGTCGGATTGGGTCAGCAAAGGCATGGATCACCTGTCGCCGCCGCACGCATGCGCCGGACGTTAAGCCGCAGCGCCTCGTGCGAGGAAGCGCGGTCAGGATGAAGGAATGAGTTGCCGATCGGCGCGGATGCGGTGGGTCCGCCGGTCCGCGCGCGATGTCATCGGCAACGAATCAGATTCTGGTGCTACACATACGCATCGCAAGTCCCCTTGAGTGGAGGGGGAACGCAACGCCTGGCGATGTCGCCCGAGCATCACGCGCTTTAGCCGTTGGTAACGCGGAGCAAGCTGCTTTCCCGATCAAAAGCCGCGGGTCGAAGATATACCGTCATTCGTTTCGACCATCGCCGAATGACAATGTCAACTTAAACGATTGATTTTGGATTCGTCAATGGCCGAGGCGAAGATTTGCGACGAAGAAAATCTTTCACACGGCCAGCCGAGGTTGTTGGACGCGCTTCAGGTCGGTCACCCCAACCGATGGAGATGATCACGATACCGGGTGGGAAAGACGCAGTTTCAATTCGAAAGGACGATCTAGCGAACGTGCGCTGGAACGACACATAGCGCTCTGCCTCTCCGTGGCACCGAACGGCTGCTTCCGGGTAAGCCTACCGCGGTCGGCTATGACTTAGATCAGGCGCAAAGCAGCCGATTAATTAGACGCTGACCGGCTGGACTTTGATCGTGCATACCACGGCTTTCTTCTTCCGCTCCGCCTGCTTTTCGCAATCCGCGACCTTCTTTTCGTTTCCGTTGTAAAGCCTGGAGGCGCGTGTGACCGCCTCCCACCGGCGGGGGTCGCCTATCTGCATTAACCGAACACCGGCGCCCCACATGTCACGCTCCAACCGGGTGGCGGCACGTTTTTCCGGCCAATGCCAGTGGTCGGGCACGGCCCGATCGACCGCGGACGGGACAGTGCATCCCGCCGCGAAAGCCAAGATTGTGGCAACGCCAGCGGCGACCGCGACCCAAAAATTCTGCTGCTCCTGCGTCCGTGCCGAAGCGACGACGAGCCTGATCGATTTCACTGCTTCATCGAGACGCGAACGCGCGTCGCGCAAAGCTTGTTGTTCGGTCTCTCTCGCGCGCGCACCCGCCAACCTCATCTGCTCGCCCATGACCTCTGGCGTGAGCGCCAGCGCAGGGCGTTCGGCCAACCGCTTGAATGCCTCGCGCGCCTTTTCCCAGTTCTGGTCGATCTTCGCGAGATCGTCAGTGTAATCCCGCCCCACCACATCGTTCAGACGCAAACCGAACTGATCGATGGCAGCGGCGAGCGTCGACATGTTGCCCGACATTCTGTCGAAGGCCTGGTCGAGGGCGATATCTTCGGCGACGTCGTCGGAGCCAAGATTTTCAGGGTCTATATTCTGCATGGCGGCACTCTAAAGCCCCATCCCAAGGGAACGCGAGGGGCGGAGATATTCCTGGAGCGCCTGAGACACCGAATGTTTCTCAAGCGATTTCAGCCCAAGCTCATGGGTGCGATTTCGGAGCAGCGACTCGAGTTGCGGGTCGCGGTGCAGGCTCTTTGCCATGTCGTTGAGCTGCGCTCCGACACGCTTGGCGCTGACATCATCATAGTTCGCTTTGTGCTCCCGGAGCTGCTTCGACCCCGCCTGCCACTCTGCAACGAAGCGATCAGCCCGGGCCGGTGCGTCGATGCGCAGTTTGGTTTCGGTGCGCATCGCTTCCATAGCGCGCTGCGTGCGGCCACTCGCCGCCTCAGCGGTGAGCGACGGGTCATTGCGCAGCGCCGTGGCAAAATCCTTTGCGCCATCGCTGCGGAGAGCATCGATGTCGCGCGCCGCCGCATCGAGGCTTTTCTGCTGGTGAATGACCGGCGACAGCCCCTTGGCATGCATGCCATCGATCTCACGTTGCGCGCGGGCGTAGCGCTCGACCGCCTTGTCGAGTGCGCTACGATCAGCCGCCGCGCCCAGCGCCCGCGCGCTGACGCGGATATTGCGGGTGCGCTCGGGCCGTTGCTGTGCGGGAGCCGCTTTACCGAGCACTGCCGCAGAGACGGTAGGTTTGAGCTTCAGGCCCGTGAACATACTGCGTTTCGGTTCGGCCTTGGGCGCGGCGTCTTTGGCGCGATAGTCGCTGGCCATATCCTTGCCGCGCTCGCGGCTGAGGGTGCGGACGAGTTTCGACTGATCGCGAAAGTCGTCACGGCCATAATGGAGATCAACACTATCGCGGTGGCGCGACATCGCGACATAGGCGCCGTGCCGATCCATCCCCGGTGTCGCCAGCACCTTCACCCGATCAACTGTCATGCCCTGCGCCTTGTGGATCGTGGCGGCGTAGCCATGATCGATATGGGCGTAATCCTTGAAGTCAAAGGCGACGCTACGCCCGTCATCGAGCATGACTGACATTCGCATCCGATCCACATTCTGGACCGTGCCGAGCGAGCCGTTCTTGACGCCCAGCTCGCGCTCGTTCCGGAGGAACATGATGCGGTCGCTTGTCGCGAACATACGCTCGCCGCGCTCGACCTTGATCGCGACATCATCGCCGAGCGCACCGCCAGCGCGCAGCCTGTCCCGGACATCGTCATTGAGCTGGCGAACTTCGTCGTTGGTGTGAGTGAGAATGATTCGGCTCGCGTCGGGATGACGTTGCCGATCGCGATCCCACGCATCGACCAGTTCGTTGCGCGCGGCATCGCGGGTGTCGGCGGCGTGGACATGCCCGGCGTCGGCATAACGACCGATCGCCTCGCCGGTCCGGCCCGTAGCGAGCTCGCGGGTGGCATCGCGCTGCCATTCTTCATGCTGGCGACGGATCGAGCTGATCTCGACAGCGCCGTGGCGTTCGGCTGCGGCGCGGAACGCCGCGCCGGCCTCGATCGCTTGCAATTGTTCAGGATCGCCGACCAGCACAACCTTGGCGCCCTGCTTCTCCGCCTCGGTGACAACGCGTTCAAGCTGGCGCGTCCCGATCATCCCGGCTTCGTCGATGACCAAGATATGTTTGCTGGTCAGGCGCTCGCGGTCATTTTCCCATTGATGTTCGAGGCTCGCGAGCGTGCGCGAACCGATGCCCGAGCCATGCTCTAACCCTTCGGCGGCGATACCCGACAGTGCGGCGCCCTGCACTTGGTAGCCCGCCGCTTCCCACGCCTCGCGGGCGGCACCAAGCATCGCGCTTTTACCCGTTCCGGCGTAGCCGATGACATTGCTGACACCGCGCGCCGATGTGACATGCTCGAGAGCGCCGCGCTGCTCGGTCGATAAGTCGAGACCGCGGCCGCTGGCACGCGCCAAGGCAAGCTCGCGATGACGATCGGCGACGCCATGATTGCGGCGCGCGTCGAGCGTCGCGGTCGCGCGTTCCAGCCTTTGCTCGGTCTCGATCATCGCGCGCGACGTGAACCGATCCTCGCCGCGCCCATCCTTACCAAGCGCGATGAGGTCGGGCGATGCTTTCACGGCGCCCATCACCGCGTCGAACTGGATTGTTCCGGCGCTGTGCCGATGCACAAACATCGCGAGGTCGCGGTTGGTGAAGGTCGCCTGGTTGTGGGTTATGGTGTCGAGAGCGATCGCCGGGTTGGCGAGTATTTTCTCACCGTTCCGCCGCGCGATTTCGAGATGCTCTTCGGCGCGATCGACTTCGAGCCCCTGCAGGACCATCCGCGATGCGGCAGGACCGATCTTGTGCTGGGGTTCGAGGTCGATGCCCTGCGCTTCGAGACTGCGATGATCGACGCGTGCGTCGATGTCGAGCGATGCCAGGCGCTCATTGACATGATCGGCCCAGGCTTCACGCCAGTGGGTCAGCAGCTCCGTGCGGTTCCAATCCCGCACCTTGGCGCCAAACTCGGCGGATCCGTTTTCGCCGATCCTGATCTCGCGCATTGTCAGCATGACATGCGCGTGCGGCCGCGCCAGCCCGTCGGCGCCCATGTCCCAATGGACATTGAGATCAGCGGTCATGCCCCGCGCGACGAACTCGTCCCGGACGAAGTCGCGGGCCAGCTCGATGCCCTGTTCCTGATTCATCTCGCGCGGGATCGCGAACTCGATCTCGCGAGCGAGCTGCGCGTCTTTGCGGATCTCCGCCGCCTCGACATCGTTCCAGAGCTTTTCGCGGTCGCGCCACTCCTCCGGCGCGTTCTCGGGCAGAAGGATTTCGCTATGGACCACGCCCGCCTTGTTCGAGAAGTCATGGCTGCGGCCGAGGCGCTCATCGTACAGCCGGTCGGCCGAACGATAGGCTGCGGCTGCCACCGCGCTGCTGCCGACAGCGCGGGAAATGACTTTGGCCGAGAAATGGTAGATCGCCATGACGGCGTACCATTTACAGCAAGAAGAGCACGTCGGCACGACGTATAAGCGCGCCCTCACACGATTTCATCGCGCTCGGGATCACAAAGTCGCAAGAGATTTCAGCCGCTTGAACGGCGATGAGACTCGGCATAGCTGGTTCGTCCGACCCTCACAAACGGAAGGACAAACGATGCGCAAACCCCGCGATTACGACGCCGAACTCCAGGCGCTCACCGGCAAGGCGAAGGCGCTCAAGACGAAGAAGCAAGGTCAGCTCGGCGAACTGGTGATTGCGACTGGCGCCGACGCGCTGTCGATCGAACAGCTTGCGGGCGCGTTGATCGACGCGGTCAGCGCCGATGCCACACGAAAGGAGGCGTGGCGCAAAAGCGGCGCGGCTTTCTTTCGCGGAGATGGCGCCCGCGCTCGCAAGGGCGCTGGCCGGGACGCGGGCGGCGCATCGGCGAGCAGTGCAGGCGCGGAACCGCCTGCAAGCAAAGGCGGCGCGGCATGATACGCGGGCGTGGCAGGTGAAGCGCCGCGAGCGCACGCGTCAGCTGATCGAGCTAGGCGGCCTTATTGCCAAGGCCGATCTGATCGAGCTGGCCGACGATGATCGGGCGGTCATCCTCGGCTTGCTGGTCGAGGCTGCCGCGATGCTGCGCGGCGAAGGTCGCGAGCAGCAACTGACGCTATGGCGCCGCCGGGGGCGGCGCGCGTTTGCAGATGGCGATTTGCACTCCCGCGCCACCACGATATGGCGCGCCGATGACCGAGAATAATGCTGCCATCATCCTGCAGACAGTCGAACGCGCCCCGCAATGGGCTCGCCGCGATCTGTGCTCATCGGATCCGGCTGCCCGGACGCAGGCCGAAGAAACGCTCGCCGCGATGATCGCGGATGCGTTGAATAGGAAGAACGAGCCGCCAGCCTGAAGGGCTATTTCGCCTTTGCTCGACCGCGCGCGGCCGGCTTGCGGCCGCCGCCGCTCCCCTTGCGGCCAAGACCGATCTCCTTGGCAAGCTCGCGCCGACGCTCCGAATAGTTGGGCGCGACCATCGGATAGTCTTTCGGCAGGTTCCATTTCGCGCGATACTCGTCGGGCGTCATGCCAAAATTGGTCATCAGATAGCGCCGCATCATCGTGAGCTTTTTGCCGTCTTCCAGGCACACGATATAATCGGGCTTCACCGACGAACGAACCGAGACGGCGGGCTGCTGCGGTTCGGGTTCCGGCGCGGCACTCGTGGAGAGACCTGCGAGTGCTTCGTGCACCGAGCGAATGATCAGCGGGATATCGGATATCGCAACGCTGTTATTGCTGACGTGGGCGGCGACAATATCGGCGGTCAGTGTCACCAAGGTTTCGGCATCTTCCATTCGCGCTTCCTTCGAGGGCTAACTAGTTTGGTTATCCTCTAGCGCCACAATACCTTCCAAACAAATGACGAAAGACTGGCCACAGGACTAACCACACAGCGCTATTCGGGCGGCAGTCGTCCCGCCGTGCGCCGAAGTCCGTCGAGCCGCTCAGAACAAATGGTATGGACGGCGTGGCCAAGTTCCTCGACGCGATCCCCGAGCCACCGCAATTCATCCTCGGTGATCCGGTAATGCTTCGAGTAGCGCGCCTTCACATAGGCTTCCTTTAGCTTCTCGAAGCGCGAGCGATCCGCTTTCAGTTCGCGCGGCCAAGCATCAACGAGACGCATGTCGAGGCGCTCGGCTTGGGTGCGAAGGAAGCCGAGATTGTGAACGTGCGGCGTGTAGAAGGTGCAGACCAATAATACGCAGTGGTACAGCGTCTCGGACGTCTGATGAAGTTCGAAGGCAGTTTCTTTGAGATGACCTTTTTCAAGGCCGAACTTCGCGAAGTCATGCCTGCGCATCGCAGCAGGAAACCACTCTTCAAAATACTCCTGCGCCATGTCGAGTGCCTGCTCCGGCGTCTTCGGCTTTGGAGTGTGCAGCTCCTTGTCGTCAAACTCGTAGAGGGCAATGCCGTCCTTCGCGACGTCCATGAAGAAATAGCGCCCATGCGCAAGGCCATCGTTCACTTCCGACATGGTGTGGACAATGAAGTTGACCGGCGTGTGTAGCGTCTTGTCGATTGCCAGCTCGCGGTTGAGACGATCCTCGACCTTGAGCCAATAATCGACCTTGTCGGTAAGCCGCTTGTCGCTGACGATGATCAGCAAATCGAAGTCGGAGCGATAGCCTTTCGCCGTGTGCGGTTCATCGACCCAGCCACCGCGCGCGTAGCTGCCGTAAAGGATGATCTTGTCGATCCGGCCTTTCTTCTTCCAGTTCATCGTCGCGAGCGCGATGCTGTCGGCAAATTCCTCGAAGATGATCTGCTTCACGCGCTCAAGCTCACGCTGCTTGTTGGCCGGAAGATGATCGAGGTCGGTGCGCATATTTTTCACCCTGTAATTGCATCGGCCGGATGGCAAGTGGCATCCGGCCGATGCGCCCGATCATGGCCGATATTTCCACCACCATGGATCTTTTTCATCCATTGCTTTCATCATGATACGGATGCTCGCCGCGAAATGGGCCTCGACATCGGCAACGCCGATTTCGAACCGCGCCGCAATCTGCGAATAGCTCATCTCATCGACCCGGATCGCCAGAAAGACCTTGCGGTCCATGCCATGCATCCGACCCACGACGCGCTCGGCGCGCCAAAGGCGCAGCCGCTCCTCGCGCGACTTGCGGGCGCTCATTGCTCGCCTCCCGCGAAGGCGAGCAGGAAATCGCTCGCCTTGCTGGCTTGGCTCGCCGCGCGAAAGATAGCCTTGTCATCATCGCGCAGCACCGACAGCCACGCCGCGATATAGTCCGAATGCCGCACGGTCGGCGTAATGCCTAGTGAGGCGCAGGTGAACGCCGCCGCCATCTCGGCGACGAGCTCTTCTTTGGCATAGGCCTCCGATCCGAACCCGCCCTTCTGATCGCGGTCAAGCCTGCTGCCATGACCGGTCCAATGGCCAAGCTCGTGAAACGCGGTGCGATACCAGTTGATCGGTTCATGGAAGGCGCCGATCGGTGGCACCTGCACAAAATCATTGCTCGGGCTGTAAAAGGCTTCGCCTCCGCCGATCTGAACCCGCGCGCCGCTCGCCTCGATCAGCGCATTGGCCTCGGCAACGACGAGCACATCGTCTGGGATCGGATCTGCGTCGTGGAATTTATCCGGCAATCCCTCGCACTGGTCGACGTTGAAGACGACAAAGCGCTTGAGAAACGCCACCTGTCGCGCTTCGCGATCCTCGCCGCGCGCCGCCTCGGCTTCGGCCTTTGGCGTGAACCGGTCGGCATAACATATGACCGTGCCCTTCTGGCCGCGCCGGACGCTACCGCCCGCCGCCTCGGCCTGCCGGTAGGTCAGCCAGCGCTGCAGAGGAAAGCCGCGGCTGACGGCCTCCGCCCAGAGTATCAGCACATTGATGCCGCTGTATTTCCGATCGGTCAGAGCATTGTGCGGCATCGTGCAGCCACAGGCTGCGCTGTCCCAAGGCTGCACCCAGGGCAGTCGTCCTTCTTCGAGCTCCGCTATGATCCGGTTGGTGACCTCGGAATAGAGGCTCTGTCGCTCTTGTCTTTTTGCACGCATATCCCTTCTCCTTCAAACCACCGCACCCCGGCCCGGAAGGGGGCGGGGTGGGCGGCAGGAGGGAGCCGGCAGACCCGCGAGATCGGCCGCGCTGCATCCCAAGGACCGGAACGAAGAGGAGGACCCGCGGCACGCGGGTTGCGGCGCGGCCGTGCGGGGCTAGAGGCGAGTGACGCCCACCCTGCCCCCGCCCCTGCCGGGAACCAATGACGCCGCCGTGCAGCGGCGACCAAAGCTGACCAAAAGAAATTATGAGCGCCCCCGACTCGGGAGCCGCAGGCGACGCGATCGGGACCGCTTGCAAGACGCGACCGTCTCAGACGGTCTCACTGACAAGATCGGCGCCAATATCGTTCAAGAAAATACAAATATTTTTACGGCGCGCGACGCCGAGTCGTGACGAAAGTCAACTACCCCTCTGGTGCACCTACATACATTCTTGAGGCACCAAAGATCGGATACCCGTGGAAGCGCTCCGACAGTTCGAATCTCACGATATTGACGGCAGCTTACACTTTCGCATCATCGTCTCGGGAGCAACAACTTGAAGTCAGAAAGCTGAAGGATGTGACATGATGACCAACTCCCTCGACCCATTTCTTCGCCTCCCAACGGTTCTGGCCTGCACGGGGCTGAGCCGCGCCACTCTCTATCGTAAGATCAGGACCGGGACGTTTCCGCCCCAGCATCGGCTCGGCGAGCGTTGCTGCGGCTGGCGGCAATCCGAAGTGGCGGTGTGGCTCCGTAATCCGATCAGCTTCAGCATCGACGATCTGTCACCCGACCCCACTTGATCGCACCGACATCCGGATCGAAGGTGCGCAGCGATGACTGCCGGTACAGTCCTGAAGCAATCGAACGATGGTCGCGCCACGCGCGGCACGCAGTTCTCGCGCGACCGTCTCAGACGATCTCATTCAAGGGACGTGAGGCTAAAAATCCGGAGCCGAATGAATTTTTTTCTCGGCGCTCATGGGTACGTTGGAGAACGATAGGATACTCTCGGATACAATTGGCCGCTTTTCGCCGCTTTTGACCGGAGAGAGCACCTTTTCAACGCATTGAAACCCATCGACATTCTCCCACATCCTTCGGGCTGTGAGGGCACACAGCGTCAACTTTTGGAGTATTGTCCATGGCATCCCAGTCCCCTCCCGACCGCTTCCTCCGCCTGAACTCCGTCCTTGACCGCACAGGTCTCAGCCGCGCCACGCTCTACCGGAAGATCGCTGCGGGCACCTTCCCTCACCAGGTCAAGATCGCCGACCGCTGTTGCGGCTGGCGCGAGTCCGAAGTCGCGGCATGGCTGCGTGACCCCGGCGGCTTCAATGGCTCCGGACCTTCTACCGTCGCGGCCTGACAGGTGCGGAGAAGCCCGCACCGCCGAGGCGGTGCGGGCGATCGATCACTCAGTCGGCCGGGTTCCAGATGAGGGCGTAGCCGTCATCGCCGTCCTGACCGGCAGCGCGGCCGAGGTTCGCATAGAGCCGGCGCGGCCCGAACTCGGGAGCGGCGAGGCTCAGCGAGACATAAGGCTTGCCCGATGCTTCGCCAGTGCGGACCCAGCCGGCGCCGATCTCGACGCCTTCAGAATAAACCCGGTAGTCGGGCTGGACGTCGCCGCTCTTCGAGCGGTTGGTCCGGATCTCGATGCTCGCGCGGATCGAGAGGGTCTTGAGCTGTCCCACGAAACCGGTTTCGATGGTGCCGTTCACAAAGCCGATAGCTGCCATTGGTCGTCTCCTTGCAGTACCGCGGGACCATCCCTGCGGCATGGGCGGACCAAGGACCGGCGCATGAGGCGAGCTCGCGAACCCGAAGGGCCGCAGCGAAGCGAAGGAGTGCGGCGGGGCGATTATTTGAAGCGAAGCCGCCGCGAGGAGCCGGCGCAGCCGGCGGGGAAATAATCGCCCCGCCGTACTTTTGCGGGGCGCCGCGCCGGTCCAGGTCAAATCGCCCGTCGCCGGGGATGGTTTCGCGAGAATGCTGGCCGAGACCAACATAGCCGGCATGCGAAACGCCCCCGAAAGCGCGATCCAGACAGCAATCCGAACGACGCTCGGCAGTATCGAAATTCCCGGAATTCTGCGCGCCAAGGCGCCCGGTCGATACCGCACAGGCATTCCGACTGCCTGATGAGCGGTCCCGGCGGGACGCATCTTCCGCTTGTCATGTGCCTGCCAAATTGACATGATTCCTCCACGCGAACGCATGTCTGGCAGCATTCGCGCGATCTTTTCGCCAGCTATCATGAACGCCAGTCCGTAACAGGACCGGCGGCCGTACCGGACCCTGGCTCGCAGCAGCGACCAAACGGCGGCACAGCATTGGGATACGGGCGTCCGGCCTTTGCCGGCCGCGCCCGTTCGTGCCGCCCGGATTCCGCGTGCCTCCATCTTCGTACAACCCGCTCGGCGCCGAGTGCGCCCTGCTCCCGGATTCGTCGGACGGCCATGTTCCGACGACGGAGGCGCGGCCGCCGGCGGCAGCAAGCGAGTGCCAGCTCGACGAAGCCTATCGCGAACATCGCGGCGCGCTGTTCGGATTTCTCCGCCGCAAGGCCGGCGCCGAGGAGGCATCCGACCTCGTGCAGGAAGTCTTCGCGCGCGCCGCGGGCAGCAGACAGCGCAGCCAACTCGCCAATCCGGGTGGATTTCTGAGACGAATTGCGCAGAACCTGCTCATCGATCGCGCTAGGCACAGAAGAAGCAACGACGTTCTCATCCTCCCATTCGAGGAGCACCGCGACGCGGCGTGTGCTCCGCAGCAGGAATGGCGATTGGACGCCGACGACATGCTCGGCCTCTACGAGAAAACGGTCGACGCGATGCCGTTCAAGACGCGGCGCGTGTTTCTCATGCACCGGGTCGACGAGCTGAGCTACCGGGACATCCACGAGCGGCTTGGCATCAGCATCGCGACCGTGGAATATCATATGATGCGTGCGCTCGCCCATATTGCGACCGCGCTGGAGGTCGATCGATGAGCAGCACGGACTATCCGCTCGACGAAATCGCCCGGGCGTGGCTGGTCAAGATGCGCGGCGAAGATGCACCGCGCCTTCGGAGCGAGTTCGAGACATGGCTCGCTGCATCGCCCGAGCATCGCAAAAGCTATGACCGTATCGCGGGCGCGATGGAGCAGTCGGCGATCCTCAAATCTTCGCGCCGCCATGGGGTGGCGCGCAGCGACATCCGCAAGCCGGCGCCGCGTCAGCGCTGGCTTTCGGTAGGAGCCGCCACCACGGCCGCCGCGCTGCTGGTCGCCGCTGGCACGAGCCTGATGCTGCTCGCCGGCCCCAAAGACAGCCTGATCGCCGCAAGCGCAGCCGAGCCCCTGATCACGCGCCGCGGGGAAATCCGGACTTTCCACTTGGCCGGGGGCGCGACCGCAACGCTCGATACGGACAGCCGCCTCGAATTTGTCGAGGCGGGCAAGGTCCTGCATCTTCGCCTGGCGCGCGGCCGCGTGAGGCTTGAACTCGGACGGGGCGCGGGCCCGTTCCGCATCGAAGCCGGTGGATCGGTCGTGAGCGGCGACGACGCCAGATTCGACATCGGCGTCGCCGATGGCGACTCCATCGACATACTGGTGCTTCGCGGCCGCGCGCAGATGGCATCGCGCACCGCCGGCGCCGGCGCACGCTCTTTGCCGCTGGGCGAGCCCCTTCGCTATCGGATGATGGGGGGCGAATTGCGGCGCGAACAAGCTGCGGCGAAGCATCCGTCGTCGGCCGACTGGCCGACGGGCTGGTCCGAACATCGCTCGATCGGGCTCGCCGCCCTTGCCGAGGAAGCGAACCGATACGCCGTCCGCCCGATCGTCATCGACGATGCGGCGACAGGCCGGCTCAAGGTTTCCGGGCGCTTTCAGGTGAGCCGACCCGAAATCATGGCCGACCGTCTCGGCGAGCTTTTCGATCTCGCGGTCGAAAGGCGCGCCGACGCCATTCATCTTCGCCAGCGATAAAAATTTTCGGGCCTGGCTAAGGTCCCCTCCCCCGCCCCGTCATGCCCCCTTCACCGGCCGTGCATCCCGCGCACGGCCCAACCAAGAAGGGGGAGAATGATGTCCAGAAAATCAATTTCGCTGGCCGCGATGATGGCCGGCGCTGCCATGGCCCTGACGCCAGCTACGGCGCAGGCGGTCCAGCAAGACGAGCAAATGTTCAACCTGCCGACTCAGGATCTCGGCGACGCGCTTCGCAGCGTGGCGGCACAGGCTGGGATCGAGCTCTACGCCTCGTCCCGCGATCTCGAAGGCCGCTCGTCGCCGCCGCTTGCCGGCAAGATGACGGCGCGCGAAGCGATCGAAACGCTCTTGCGCGGGACGGGCCTGTCCGCGCGCTACGACAAGGGCGCGGTCATCATCGGGAGGCGACCCGGCGACGAAACGCCGGGCGAAACCCCTCCGGAAGCGATCATCGTGACCGGAACGCGTATCGCTGGCGCGCCAGCGGCGGTTCCGTTGATCGAGGTGTCCGCCGAGGATATCCGCGACAGTGGACAGGCAGACCTTGGCGAGATGGCGCGCAGCCTGCCGCAGAATTTCGGCGGCGGCCAGAATCCCGGCATCGGCAATAGCCAGGGGGCGCCCAATGAGAATGCCAACGCCAATGGTGCCTCGACCTTCAACCTCCGCGGTATCGGTCCCAATGCGACGCTGACTCTGCTCAACGGCAACCGCTTCGCCTACACAGGCGTGTCCTCGGTCATCGACGTGAGCGCGATCCCGGTGTCGGCGGTCGAGCGGATCGAGATCGTGACCGATGGCGCCTCGGCGATATATGGCGCCGATGCCGTCGCGGGCGTGGTCAATATCCTGCTGAAGCGCGACTATGACGGCCTGTCGGCGATGGCGCGCATCGGCGCATCGACCGACGGGGGCAATGTCCAACAGCAATATGGCCTGCTCGGCGGCAAGGCCTGGTCGTCTGGCGGCTTGCTCGCCGCCTATGACTATAGCCGTTCAACAGCCATCCGCGCCGGTGACCGCGATTATGCCGGCGCGGCCAACCCCGAGACGACGCTCTTTCCAGCCATCTCGCGCCATTCGCTGCTGCTGAGCGGCCATCAGGCCATCGGCCCCGACGTCACTCTCGCCGCCGACATGCTCTACAAGAAGAGCCGTCTTCGCTCGGTGACGGGCTACAGCCTGACCATTGCGCCAGGCGACTTCGGTCTCGACAATCTCAGCACTTCCGAAATCTTCGGGATTGCTCCGAGCCTCACGGCGGAGCTCGGCGGCGACTGGCGCTTCAAGGCGAGCGGCTTTTTCGGCACCGACCGAACGGGCGGCTTCACCGACCTCTATTTCGGCGGCGATCTCCTGCAACATACGGACAAGGATTTCTTCAATCGAAACCTCGCACTCGAAGCGGGGTTCCAAGGGCCTCTGTTCACGCTTCCGGCGGGTGACGTCCGTATCGCCTTCGGCGGCGGCGCCCGGCGCAACCATTTCTTCGCTGCGTCCCCGACAGGCGATATCCGTCGGCGACGCGACAATATCTTCGCCTATGGCGAACTCCTCCTCCCGCTCACCTCGCCGGCACAGGACAAAGCCGGGCTGCATCGCCTGTCGCTCACCGGCGCCCTGCGCTTCGAGGATTATTCGGACGCGGAGAATATCCTCACTCCAAAGCTCGACATTGTTTGGGAACCAGTAGAAATCTTGCGACTGGGTGCTTCCTGGGGGCGGTCGTTCAAGATGCCGACCCTCTATCAGCAATATAGCGGCTATTCGGCGGTGCTTGCGCGCGCCGCGCGCTACGGGAGCGGCTATCCGGCAAGCGCCGACGTGGTGTTCGTGGCGGGTCCCAACAGCCGGCTCGGACCCGAGCGATCGAAGAATCTGACGCTGAGCGCGCAGCTCACCCCGGCACGCGGTCTCGAGCTGACCGCCGCCTGGTACCGGATCGACTATAGCGACCGCGTCGCGCCGCCGATCCCCTCGCTGCTCGGCGTTCTCGACAATCCGCTCTACGCCGGTCTTGTGACGTTGAACCCCGGCGCCACCGACCTCGCGGCGATCATCGACGGCGCCCTCCTCGGCCTCGAAAATGGCGCCGGACGCCCGTACAATCCCGCGAATGTCGTCGCTTTCATCGACGCGCGCGACCGCAATATCGCGCGCCAGCGATATTCGGGGGTCGACTTGTCGATGCGCTACCGCATCGAGGTCGCGAGCGGCAAGGAACTGGCGCTATCGGCTTCAGGAAGCTTCCTCCGCAGCCGACAACAACTCCTTCCGGGAGCCGAGTGGACAAACCTCGCGGGCACGCTTTTCCACCCGGCCCGCTTTCGCGGGCGGGCGGGGCTGACCTACGGCGGCGAGCGCTTCTCGCTGGCCGCGGTCGTCAATCACATGAGCGGTCTAAACGACAACCGGCAGCCGGTGGTCGTACGGATTCCGGCTTACACGACGGTCGATTTCACGGCACGGGCTCGGGTCGGCAAGGGCACCGAAATCTCTCTCGCCGCGCTCAATCTGTTCGACGCAAAACCGACGGCGATCTCGACGGCCCTGCCTGCCGACACGCCGTTCGACACGACCAACTATTCGGCAATGGGACGTTTCATCGGCATCACCGTCCGGCAGGAGTGGTGAGATGACGAGACTTATTCTCCTCGCTAGCGCGGCGCTCGTTGCCGGAGGCATGCTCGCCCCGCATGCCGTCGGCGGTGAAGCAAAGCGCGTGTGGACGCTGAACGATCAGCTCGCCGTCCCCGAAGCGCGAACGCTCGCGATCGCAGCCGACGGGAAAAGTGCCGCCTATGTTGTGCGCGTCGCCGACCGGGAGAGCGACCAAACCGTCGCAATCCTGCGGCATGTCGACCTAGCGAATGGGACAACCCGCGAGTTGCTGCGCGCGCGATGGATCGACCAGCTCAACCGTATCCCCGGTACGACCGACTGGAGCGCGCGGATCGACAAGGGTGACGGCGTGCAGCTTTACAGGATCGGCGCGAACGGCGCGGTTGCCCCGATCGTGGTTCATCCCGCGACTGCGATCTTCGGCGACAGCGAAGGCGCAGTCTTTCCAGGCTATGGGCACGCCCCGCTCCTGACCGGCGTCCGTGCGCACAGCTGGTCGCCCGACGGGCAGCGGCTCTTCTATGTCGTCGTCGACGCCATGCCCAAGAGCAAGGCCGTCCGCTACGACAGCGAAGTTACAGCCGAACGCGCGCGGCGACGATCGCCGGGTCAGGCAAGGGCATCGATCTATCTGCGCGAGCCGGGAGGGAAGGATGTTCTCCTCGGTACGCGCCCGCAGAGCGATCTCACCACCTTCTTCGACCGCAGCCACGTCCGCTGGGAAAAAGATGAAGTCCAATATGATGTGATGGAGGTCGGCGCGGACGGCCAGCAGAAGGTTGTCACCATGGCGTGGCAATTCGCGGAGAGAAAGGCGCGCCTGCTCGATCCGAAGACCGAGCGCGTCTATTGGCTCCTGCCGGGACCGAATGGCGGGCGCCTGTCCTCGCAGGGCAATGGTGACGTGCGCGAGCTGGTCGAAACGCTGCCTGGCGGGAAGACACACAGCTATGGCCGCTTCCCTTTCGCAGTCGGCGATGGCCGCGCCGTCGGCGGTTTCCGGTCGCTCGATGGCAAGCGCGCGATCGCGGGAACCCGCACGATCGACAATCCGCGCTTCGGTCTCGCGGTGGTCGAGCAGAGCGGCGTGCGCACCATCGGTGGCGAGCAAAGCCTCAGCCATTGCGACTTCGTGCCATCGCTCGACCACGGCGCCTGCATCGCGCAGGGACAGACGACACCGCCCGCGGTGGTGACGGTCGATGTGGCGAACAGAAAAATCCGGCGCGTTGCATCGGTATCGCAAGTCCATGAGGCTATCGATCCGCTGAAGGTCGAGCCGCGCACATGGGTCAGTCGCCACGGTTACAAGGCGACGGGCTATATCGTCTGGCCGCGCGGATATGAAAAGGGCCGAAGATATCCAGCGATCCTCGTGACGCACGGCACCGATACCGACGATCGCTTCACGAACCGCGAGAACCAATGGGAGTATCCGGTCCAGCTCTTCGCCGAGCGCGGATATGTCGTGCTGCTCGTCAACGATCCGAGTTCACGACAGAATACGGATATCCGCGCGGCCTATGATGCGTGGATCAACGAGACCCGGGACCTGCCGCCCGAAGCGCTTCGGCAATTGATTTGGCTCAACGGCGTCGCGAGTTACGAGGATGCGGTGAAGGAGCTGGTCGACGCGGGCGTCATAGATGCGGCGCGTGTCGGTATCGCGGGCTACAGCCGCGGTTCGCAAATGGTCAATGTCACGATGACGAACTCGCATGTCTTCCGCGCGGCTTCGAGCGGAGACGGCGGCTATCTCGAGCCGGCCTTCTATGCCGATGTCGCGGGTTCCTACGATGCGGTTTTCGGAGGGCCGCCGACCGATCCCGCAGCGCTCGTCCATTATCGCCGGCTCTCGCCGTCGCTTCGCGCTGCCGAGGTGTGCGGCGCGATCCTGCAACAGGTCGCGGCGCCCTATATCCCGTCGATCGACTTTCACACCGCGCTTCGCAAAACCGGCGTACCAGCGCAGCTCAGCCTCTATCCCGGCGAGGATGCAGCCTCCGACGAGACGCATATCTTCCATATCCCCTCGAACCGGGTCGGCGCGATGCAGGAGAATATCGCCTGGTTCGACTATTGGCTGCTCGGCAAGCGCGATCCCGGATCGCCCTTCGCCGATCGCTATGCACTCTGGGACAAAATGGGCGCGGCGGCGCCGCGCTGCGATGGTCCGGACGGCGAGCCGGGCGGATAAGGCTCCCCCTCCCACCAGCGAACCCACGCCTCGGCGGCGGCGAATGTCAGGATGCGGTGATCGCGGCCGTCGTCCTGCCAGAGACCCTCGCCTGCACGCTCCAGCCAGTCGGGATCGATCAACTCGGTTTCGACAAGTCGACCGCCGCGCAACTTCGCGATGGCGGATTCGCCTTGCGCGTCGAACACGCGCCGGATGAAGCCGCTCGGACTGCCCTTGGTCCGGCGTTCGAGAATAAGCTCGGGGAGTAAACCGTCGAAGGCCGCGCGGGCGACCGCGCGGTCGCGACCGCCGCGTACCCAATACCAGGTCGGAATCGACAGGCAAAGCTCGACGATGGGCTGGGACAATAGGGGCGAGATTTGCGGCGGTGCGCCATCGCGCGGATAGAGCTCGATGCTCTTCTGCGCGCGGGCCAGCATGGCGACATGCGCGGCCTTGCCCGGCAACGTGCGCGGCGGTGCGGTGAGCCAAGGATGACGATCGCCATCGTCGAGCGCCGCCGCGCGCCCGGCTGGGCCAAGACCGCTGAGGTCACGGCGGGCGCGATGGCCGCCGCCTCGGCGCCGAACGCGCTCCCACCCCTTCGCGACCACCGCGGCCATGCCCGACCCGGTAAGATCGGCGAGATCGCGAGCAGTTTGGAAGAGGCCGGGCCGAAACCCTTGAGCGAGGAGACGATCGGCCAGCGGGACGGCGCTGCGCAGGCCGCAAAAGATATTGTCGCCGCCATTGCCCGAGAAGTAAGCGTCGACCGGCTCGCCAAGCTGCCGGTGTTCTGCCTCGATCGCATGAAAGAAATGGAGCGCGAAGGGCAATGGAAGATGCGGCAACACCGGCTGCGTCACATCGACCGCGCCAAGATCATAGAACGACGCGCGGAGGCGCACTCCGAGCTTGCCGACCAGCGCTTCGACATACCGGCGTTCATCCCCATCGGTCCCCGGTTCGACCATGGTTAGGCAACGAAGCCCCGGCGTCCGAGGGCCGAGCGCGGCCGCGACGATCGAGCTATCGAGGCCGCCCGATACACCGACGAGGATCTTGTCAAAGTAGGTCGACCAGGCCCCGATGCTATCCTTCAGCGCCGTTCGCAGCGCTGCAGCCGCCGAAGCGAAGTCCATTTTGGCAGCAGGGGCGACATGATCCCAAGGGGACCAAGCCTGCTCGATGCGGCTGCCCGACGATGTCACCATCAGCCGTTCGCCGGGGAAGAGTTCTTCGATACCGGCGATGCCCGTCCGGCGTCCGATCACATCGATGCCCGCGAACATTCGGGCAAGTGCGGCATAGTCGACAACGGAATGGCCCGGCGCGGCAAGCGCCGCCATGTCGCTCGCCAGCGCAACGCGCCCCGTGTCGCGCCGCATATAGCAGGTCATCATTCCCGAAGGATCGCGCAGGAGAGAGACGGTGCCGTCCTCGCCGATCAGCAGGGCGATATAGCCGCCCCAGTAATTCGTGAGCAGCGCGCCACCGCCGGTATCCAATATGTGCTGCCGCTCGCCAGCATCGAGGTCGGTCACGCGCGTCGCCGGGATTTCTCGCCGGAACAAGGCGCCCGCAATGAATCCCCTGTCGCCGAGGTCGATCCGCGGAGCGGCGCTCCATAGCCTCGCGGCGCGCACCTCATATGCCGATGGACCGCGTTCGGCATGATGGTCGGCGGGCGCCGCGAGGCCGGACAGCGCGATATCGAGGCGAAAGGAGAACCTCATCGCACCGTCAGCAAGGGCGTGAAATTAGCTACGCGGTCGAGCGGGTCGCTGAGCACCGTCGTGCCCGACTGAATCCAGCAATGTGCCGCAAAGGGCAGCATCACCCCGATCACGAGTTCGGCAGAGAGGCCGCGGCGGGCCAACATTGCCCGCATCGCGAGGCCGCGCACCAGGCATTGATCGGTCGCGTCGCGATAGCGCGACACGCGATCGATGGCGGCTGCGATCGGAAGGCAGCGATCGAGGTCGGTTTCAAGATCGTAGGCGCCCCGGGATTGGAGAAGCGAGCCGAGAGAATGACGGGCCAGAAGTCGCCGCGAGCGCGCCTGCGAAAACATCGCTTCGGCGAGCAGCCAAGGTCGGGGTGTCCCGAGCCGCCGGTCGTGGAGACTGGCTATGGGCGGCGGCGCATGGGCGGGCTCCGGCGACGGATTTCCCAATTCGACAAGACCCATGCCGGTGAGCGAGGATATCGCCTCTTCACTCGCCCTACCCTTGACAAACGCCTCCAGATTCCCGGCACCCGGGCCTTCGAGGAGGAAGTAGCGGCTTGCGCCGCGATCCAGAAAGATCGCGCGCTCTCCTATCAGGCAGAAGCTCAGACCGGCGCGGAGGCGATGGGATGCCATTGGGGTCTCTGGCGCGCGTGCGTGCGGCACCGTTGCCGGCGCCGCACGCCCGTCGCTTCAATCGTCGGTCTGGATGCCGGCGTTGTACGTCCGCTGGAACGTCTGGATGTCCAGCGGGCCGAGCTCGCCGACGCCGCGGGTTTCGACGCGTGCATCGCCAAGGTCGATGATGCTGTTTTCATTCTTCTTCATGGCTTCTACCTCACTCAAAGTCGCGACCAGAATCGAGTCGCATAGAGAAAGATACGCCAATTTACTCACAAAGAAACTTTATAGTTCAACTATAATTCGAATATAATCAGAATATAATATTGAAATATGAGAACCTTGTTTCCAACAAAGCTTTACAGCGGCATCTGACTTTCTGGACATAGTTTTTATACCATCGTTGCCGACGTCTATAAAATGCGGCCATCAACAGAAATATTCCGTTCTCTATGCCGCGCCTCATCGGACAACAAACGCGCCCTTGGCGAAGCCGCAGGCGGGGCGGCGTGCGCGCGGGCCTGGGCCTAGCCGCCGCCCCGCCAAGAACAGCGAGCCAAGAGCGCTGCGCGGCCAACCGTGCAAACGCGCGACCTCTGGCGGCGCCTGCCGCCGTCAGCGTACGCTCATTTGAGGCCGCGCTCACTATGACCGTCGAGCCCAGCCGATGCGGTCAGCTCTCCCACGCGAGGTTGAGCACGACCGCCGCCATCGCGGATTTGTCATGCGGCAGAAACCGGCCATAATGTTTGGCGACGATCTCGGGGCTATCCTGAATCGCATAGCCCGCCTGCTCATAGGAGCCGGTCTTCTTGAGCACATGGGTTGCCAGTACGTCGCGAACATTATGTGGGCCGTGCGGCAGCAAGCCCTTGATTGCGCCTTGCCCTGTGTAGGGGTTGTAGATGCCGTATCGCTGGATTGTAAGGCGCCACGCATCGTAAAAGCCTAATTGGCTATAAGCGGCATTTTTCGTCGTCAGCTTGGCAGACTTTACGAAGAAGGTCCTCGGATCCTCAGCGCCGCCAAGGAGGATTTGTCGGTCCCGCTGGAGATAGATGTCGATGAACTCGTAGAGCCGCCCGAGATCGGGAAGCAAGAGCTGGTAAGGCTTCCTGCTGAAGAAGGAGGAGGACGCGTTCTTGAAGGCGACCGCCGGAATGAAGACCTCCCATCCACCCGAAAGATCATTCCATCTGAGTTCGCCGCATTTCAGCATCTCAAGCTGCTTCTCAGTGCTGTGCCGTCCGCCCCGGACGCAGAAACGAAGCTGCCGCAGATTCTTCTGGCGTAGTCCGAGATGTAATCCGAAACGCAACATCAAGAAGGCGCGCACGGTCTCGGCAGCCGACTTTGGGTGACGCCGTGCATTCGGCATCCGGTCCAATATTTCCTCGGTGATCTTGCGATACTCGCCGACGGGGCTCGCCGCTTCGAGGATCGGCAGTATCGGTTCGAACGGATCGCGGTGGACCTTCGCGACGCGCTGGACATCCTTCTTCCGGTTCAACGCATAGATGGTGAAGCGATCGCAAAGGGCATCCCAGTCCTGCCGGGCTTCGTCCATCTCGCTCGGCGATATCAGGCCATCGACTGGTTGCAGCGCGCCCGCAAGCCCCGGATTCTGCCGCATCCAGCCCGTCTTGTCGCGCGAGAGCGACAGCGCGAAGTCGAGCATATTGACCTCCCAGCTCGTGTAGAAGCCGCGGCGATCCTCGCGCCACTGGAGATACCAATCCCAGACCGAAGGAAAGAGAAGCATGGCCAGGCACAGCCGGGCGAGCGGAACGCCATGGCCCTTGACCTCGCTGTCGAGCGGCGAGCGCAGCGCGCCGAAGAGAAGTCCCAGATGTTCGAGCTTCTGCGACGCGGTCTCCTCACCCCACATGCCCTGACGTAACAGCCCCGATGGAGCCAGCGTAGATGTCTTGAACGCGATAAGACGGCCTACCTCATGCTGGAGATGCAAGGGCGCGTCGCGGCAACCGGGCAGATTCTCGTCGACTGGGTCCGCTGCAGCGACAGCTACATCGCCCGGTACGAAATCATGGCAGTCGATCCGCGGGAAACGGAGAGAGAAGCGCTGCTGCGTCGCTTCACGCTGGAAGCGCCGATAGTCCGTAGTGCCGGCAATGATGACCGAGCGCACCCATTCCAATATTTCATCGCGTTCACGCTTGGGGCGCTTCGCGAAATCGCCGGGGAGGTGCCACGCGAGCCGGCGTCGCTCGGGCGTGGACAATGTGGGAATGGCCCGCCTGGCCGTAGCGCGGCCACTTCGGTCCAGCTTGTCCCGAAAATATCCCGCGGGAAGCCGATAGCGGTGCTCGATCCGCTCGAGCACGGCGAGGCTCTCGATCGTTCCCGGCGCTCTTGTCCCTAGAACCCAAGTCTGGATCGTCTTGCGATCGGTCTTGTCGCGCGGGCCGATAATCGCGCGATGGAGATGATTGCAGCTGTCGCCATGCCGCCGCATGTGCAGCGCGAGTGCTTCCGGAAAGGAGGATGGGTCGACCCAGTCCCCTTCCAAAGCCTGCGGGAACTCGACAACCGGCTTGGGCTTCGGACCCCGCTTCTTTTTCGCATGACCCACGGCCCCGGCGATCTCGATATCGGGAAAAAGGGACGGACATTCATTCATGAGGGTGGGCACTTTATATAGACTCCTGCATTCGATTTCGGGGCTGCGCCCGATGGCAGAAGCTCCCTTTCAAATCGAAAACGGCTCGATCGCTCGCTATCCGGTTGAAGGAGAATGCGGTCGCAAACCGTCTGTTGCGGTCCTCGAGGGAAAGTGCGCCACGACGCTTGTTTTCGCGCCGACACGCTGGTAGAGGCGCCCCTCGTTGCCGCTTTAGCTCAGTTGGTAGAGCACATCATTCGTAATGATGGGGTCACAGGTTCGAGTCCTGTAAGCGGCACCATCGACCCCATAAATCAATGACTTAGGCGACACTCCGACTGGTTGCGCGTGGGCCGGATCGATGCTTGCGACCGCCGGGATAAGAATCGAATAGCTAACTTTATCCGCGGCCCGCGACTGGGCGCCTGGCAGAGAGCCCGAAGTCGGACGGCCGAAAGCTGAACCGGTCGTTGGAGGGAAATGCCCCGAATGCGGTAAGCTCGCCCCGCTCGTAACGAAAATGCCAGGTTTGGGCATTGCGAGGCTCCCGATCGTGGAAGACGGATGCGTCAAACAAGGCGACATTCGCGCGATGCTGAGGGTCTCGAACGGACGCGTAACGTATTGCTTGCGCCTCGATTAACCGTGCCTCAACGGCAAACAACTGACACGCCGAATAATCATCCGGCGACATCCATAGCGATGCACCCCCGACAAATGGCTGCGCGCACAGATCGAGCATGCGATCCATGCTCACGGAAACGCTGATTGCCGAATGCTCCACAGTAGTGCTCGGCGGCTGAGCCTCCGGCGATCGGGAATAGAATCGAAGACGCCAATAGGCCGTCTCCGCGATCGCCGTGTCGATTGTCTCAGCCGCATAGAAGATGCCGGGTTTTTCGCCGACGCGACGGAATCTTGAACTGCTCTTGTGTCCGTAACGAAACGGGGTGGCGAGCAAGTAGTGGAGATCCCTGGCCGCCACGGGCATGTTCGGCTTCACGTCGTCGGCCAACTGTTCGAGCAAAGCCTGATCTTCCGCGCCAGCCGCGAGACGGTTTGTCGAAATCCGATGCTGCGCCTCGACAATCCGCCAGAGCTTTCCACTATAGACGCGAAAATGCTCTGGCTTCGGCGTTTGTTCAAACGCGGGCGCGGTAGTCATCGACATAGTCGGCTACCTCGCTCAAACCGCGGATCGTCCGGATCAGATCGATAGGTCTGCCACCGAGGTCCAGATTCTCGGATTTCAGCCACGATATTGAGGCCGCATCGTCGCTCCCCATGAGCGCATCGAGGCTGCGAAAAAGGCGAATGAGATACTGCCCCAGCTCGAACGCTTTCTCGACTCGCTGGAGTTTGTAGCCGCCGGACCGAAGTCGCGACGCCGTGGCAGCAGAAATGCCGACGACCGCACCCAATTGCTCGTTGGTCAATTTCCAGCACGTGGCGACGCGCGCGACCGCTTCCGAAAGAACTCGGCTCTGATCCGCTTGAGAAACCAGCCGTGTCGCCACAACATTCTCCTGAATGAAATTCCACAATATCATTCATAGGAACAATCTGGTGAATTTGCAAGTGGAGGAGGTTCATTTCGCAGTCAGTGCCGCAATCTGACCTTCATCGGATGCACGAAGGGCGTCGAGATAATCGCTCCACCATTGATGCATCGCCACGCGCTCGTTCCAGTAGCGTCCGCGATTGTAGGTGCCGCGAACCGCATTGGCGTCGGCGTGCGCAAGCGACCGCTCGATCGCATCGGGGTGCCACTTGCCGCTTTCATTAAGGAGTGACGAGGCGGTCGTCCGAAGACCGTGAGCGGTCACTTCTCCGGTCGAATATCCCATCCGCCGGAACGCCTGGTTCAGGGTGTTCTCGCTCATCGGCCGGCGCGATGTATGAAATGCCGGAAATACGAAACCCTCGGGCCCCGTCAGTTCATGGAGCTGCTTGAGGTAGGCGATCACCTGACGCGACAAGGGTACGGCGTGGGGACGCCGCATCTTCATTCGCTCGGCCGGGATGCTCCATACGGCATTCTCGAAATCAATCTCGGGCCACAGTGCTTTGCGCATCTCACCCGGACGGGCCATCACATGGGGTGCGATCTGGCATCCGAGCCGCGTGATGGCGTTCCCGGTATAACCATCGATCGTTCGCAGGAACGCGCCGACGGCTTCCGGTTCAAGAAGCGCTGCGTGGTGCGTCACACGCGGCGCGATGAGCGCTCCGCGCAGGACCGCCGTGGGGTCGCTTTCTCCTCGCCCTGTCGCGACCGCGTAGCGGAATACCCTGCTCGCAAAAGAGCGGGCACGGCGGGCAGTCTCGTATTTGCCCCGCGCTTCAATTTTCTTGAGCGCGGCAAGAACCTCGACCGGCTTGAGATCGGCGACAGGCATTGCGGCGATAGGCTTCAACTGATCGAGGAGCCAGTTGGCCTTGACCGTGGTTGCGTCGGCCCGGCCGTCGGCAACCGATTTGTCGATATACTCCTTGGCGATGTCGCCGAAGGTATTGGCGGCCCGGTACTGCGCGACAAGCTTATCGCGCTTTCGCTCCGCCAAAGGATCGATCCCGTCGCGAAGCTTTCGGCGCGCATCATCGCGAAGGCGCCTCGCCTCTGCCAAGCTCACTTCGGGATAAAGTCCAAGCGCGATGCGATTGTCCTTGCCCATGAAGCCATATTTGTATCGCCACAGCTTAGCGCCCGTCGGCCTGACCTCGATGTAGAGACCATTGGCATCGGCCCGCTTATAGGGACGGCTCTCGGGTTTGAGCGAACGGATCTGGGTATCGGTAAGGGGCATTGGGGGGCGACTCCTGCAAACAGGCCTTGGCCAGAGCGGGAGGCGCGGGCTCAAAATCGACAAAAGGGGCCACCGAAATTTCCCGGGCCATCGTGCCCCGTTTCGGTGGCCCGTTTTTGGTGAGATCGAGTGAAATTTCCTCGGACGCCACAAGACAAGACCAAGGATAAAATGGCAGATTTCTGCCATTTTGTCGATGGTTCTGGGGCGTCATGAGAGGGGTAAATGGTGCCCAGAAGAGGACTCGAACCTCCACGACCTTGCGATCGCCAGCACCTGAAGCTGGTGCGTCTACCAATTCCGCCATCTGGGCACGGGGTAGGAGCGGGCGCTTAGCGGCGCGTATGTCGGCTTGTCAACCGCGTCGGGCGAGGCAGCGTGCATTTTATCGCAAAGGCGTCGGTTTCGCGTCGCAATGCCGCCCTCGCCCCTTGCTCCCCTCCTCGCTTCGCGGCATGGGGAAGCGCGTCGGCGCGTTCCGCGCCAACCAGAGAATCGATCACAGGCGGACGACATGCAGAAACTCGACGGGCAATTGATCACGGTGCTGGGCGGCGGCGGCTTCCTCGGCCGCTATGTCGTGCAGCGCCTGCTCGCGCGCGGCGCGCGCGTTCGCATCGCGCAGCGGACGCCGCGCGCCGCGACCTTCCTGAAGCCGCTCGGCGGGCTCGGCCAGACGCAATTCGTCGCCGCCGACGTTTGTGACCCTGCCAGCATCGCCCGGGCAGTCCAGGGCAGCGGCGCGGTGATCAACCTGGTCGGCGCCTTCGACAATATGCAGGCAGTCCAGGCCGACGGCGCGGGCCATGTCGCCGCCGCCGCGAAAGCCGCGGGCGTCCGCACCCTCGTCCATGTGTCGGCAATCGGCGCCGACCGGGAGAGCCTGTCCGCCTATGGCCGCAGCAAGGGCGACGGCGAAGCCGCGGTACGCGCCGCCTTCCCCGCGGCCGCGATCCTGCGCCCGTCGATCGTCTTTGGCCGCGAGGACCAGTTCATCAATCGCTTTGCCGCGATGATCCGCATGGCGCCGGTCATCCCGGTCGTCGCGCCGAACGCGAAGTTCCAGCCGGTCTATGTCGGCGACGTCGCCGATGCCGTCGTCGCCGCGCTCGGCGACGCCGCCGCCGGGCAGACTTTTGAGCTGGGCGGGCCTCAGGTGCTGACGATGGGCGAGCTCCAGCGCTGGATCGCCGATGCGACCGGCCGCTCGCCGCTGTTCGTCGACGTTCCCGATGTCGTCGCAGGGGCGCTTGCGTCGGGCTTCGGCTGGGCGCCCGGCGCGCCGATCACCAAGGATCAGTGGCTGATGCTGCAAAAGGACAATATCGTCGCCGATGGCGCCGCGGGGCTGGCTGAGCTTGGCGTCGCGCCGACATCGCTGGCCGCAGTTGCCGACGACTGGCTCGTCCAATATCGCCGCCACGGCCGCTTTGCGGTGCACAAGCCCGCCTAAGATCGACTTTTCAGGCCACGGCCTGCCCCGCCTGATCGCCATGGTCGCGGGGGGTGAACAACCCCGGGACATTTTATGCACGATCTTGCGACCATCATCCTGCTCGGTATCATCGAAGGGCTGACCGAATTTCTGCCGGTGTCGTCGACGGGCCACCTGATCCTTGCCGCTGAATTGCTCGGCTTTACCGGCGAGGGTTCGGCTGCATTCAAGATCTCGATCCAGCTTGGCGCCATTCTCGCGGTGCTCGTCGCCTATCGCCAGCGGTTCTGGGATGTCGGCATGGGCCTGTTGCGCGCAGATCCGCCGTCGATCGCCTTCACGCGAAACATCCTGATCGGCTTCCTGCCCGCGATGCTGATCGGCGCCGTCGCCTATGAGGGCATTCGGGCGCTGCTGCAGTCGCCAACGACCGTCGCGGTCGCGTTGATTGTTGGCGGCGTGGTGATTCTCGCGATCGAACGGATGATCAAAGTCGTGAAGGTCGAAAGTGTCGAAGCGATGCCGCTGAAGACCGCGATCATCATCGGCGCGATCCAGTGTATCGCCATGATCCCCGGCGTGAGCCGGTCGGGCGCGACGATCATGGGCGCGCTGTTGATGGGGGTCGAGCGCAAGACGGCGGCCGAATTCAGCTTCTTTCTGGCCGTGCCGACGATGATGGGCGCCACCGTCTATTCGCTATGGAAAGACCGCGATGTGCTCGTGATCGACGATCTGACCGCCATCGCGATCGGGCTGGGCGTCGCGTTCGTCGTCGCGCTGGCGGTGGTCAAGGCGTTGGTGGCGGTCGTGGGCCGCTTCGGTTTCGCGCCTTTTGCCTGGTACCGGATCATAGTGGGGACGGTAGCCCTGATCTGGCTCGCCATGAGATAGGGCCGAAACGGTATTAATTGACGAAAGATAATTGCGCGAACCCATTTTGAGGCAAATTCACCTGCCATTTTAGGTTAGCAATACTGTCCTAACACGCAATTTGGTCGTGACAGGCCAAATTCAGCCATGCAATTCCCCGCTTCAGAAGGGGATATTGCATGGCTTCCGATCGCATGCTCCAGTTTGTGGAGCGTGAACAATCCTATCCGGACAAGCGCTCCGCCGAAGAACGCGCGCGCGATTTTCGCGAGATCGCGGAGCGCTACGCGACGCCCGATGCCGACGAACAGGCCGCGCGCTGCTCGCAGTGCGGCGTGCCCTATTGCTCGGTGCACTGCCCGCTCCACAACCATATTCCCGACTGGCTGCGCCTGACCGCCGAGGGACGGCTGCGCGAGGCTTATGAGCTTTCCAACGCGACCTCGACGATGCCCGAGATCTGCGGCCGTATCTGCCCGCAGGACCGCCTTTGCGAAGGCAATTGCGTGATCGAATTTTCGGGGCATGGCGCGGTCACGATCGGCAGCGTCGAGAAATATATCACCGACACCGCCTGGGCCGAGGGCTGGGTCGAACCGCTGCACCCCGGCGCCGCGACCGGTCAGTCGGTCGGCGTCATCGGTGCGGGGCCTGCGGGCCTGACCGCCGCCGAATATCTGCGCGCCGCGGGGCATGAGGTGCATGTCTATGACCGACACGACCGCGCTGGCGGGCTGCTGACCTATGGCATCCCCGGCTTCAAGCTGGAGAAGGATGTCGTGATGCGCAGGATCGACCGGCTGGTCGCGGGCGGCATCCATTTCCACCTCGGCTTTGCGGTCGGCGAGGATGCGACGCTCGACGCGCTGCGCCAGAAGCATGACGCGATCCTGATCGCGACCGGCGTCTACAAGGCGCGCGAGATCAAGGTTCCCGGCAACACGGCCGACGGCGTGATCCCCGCGCTCGACTATCTGATCGCGTCGAACCGCAAGAGCTTTGGCGACGCGGTTCCGGCGTTCGACGATGGCCGCCTCGATGCAAAGGACAAGCATGTCGTCGTCATCGGCGGCGGCGACACCGCGATGGACTGCGTCCGCACCGCGGTGCGTCAGGGCGCAAAGTCGGTCAAATGCCTCTATCGCCGCGACCGCGAGAATATGCCGGGTTCGCAGCGCGAGGTGACCAACGCCGAGGAAGAAGGCGTCGAGTTCGTCTGGCTCTCGGCGCCCGAAAGTTTCACCGCCGACAAGCATGTGAAGGAGGTCGCGGTCGCGGGCATGCGCCTCGGCGCGCCCGACGCAAGCGGTCGCCGCAGCCCGGAGGTCGATCCGGGGCGGAAATTCGATGTGCCCGCCGACATGGTGATCAAGGCATTGGGCTTCGATCCCGAGGAATTGCCGCACCTGTTCGGCTCGCCCGATCTGTCGGTCACGCGCTGGGGCACTTTGCGCGTCGATCACCAGACGATGATGACCAGCCTGCCCGGCGTTTTTGCGGCGGGCGACATCGTCCGCGGCGCCAGCCTGGTCGTCTGGGGCATCCGCGACGGCCGCGATGTCAGCGAGCAAATGGCAAAGTGGTTGAAGGCGAAGGCGAAAAGCGAAAAGAAGGCGGCATGACTAACAGGGAGGGAATTTTCATGACGCCGACGTTCAAATCGATCCTGCTTGCCGGGGCGATCGCAATCGCGCCTGCACACGCTTTTGCTGCGCAAAAGGAAGCGCCGGTGGCCGAGACCGTCGCCGCGCCTGCCGAGGACGAGGCCGCCAGCGAATATGACAGCAAGGCCACCGCCGAAGAGGCAAAGGCCAAGATGCAGAAGGAAATGGACGAGGCGATCGCGCTCGTCGAAAAAATGTTCGACACCAGCAGCCTGCCCCCGATCGACCCTGCGCGCCTGACGCTCGCGCAGCAGACGATGGGCGCGCTCATTCCCGCAGGCAGCCTCGAGCGCATGATGGACAATCTTTACGGCAAGATGTTCAAGACGATCATGGGCGAGTTTGGCGGCCAGTCGGACCTGATGCTCTCGATCCAGACCGGCGTCGAAAGCGAACAGATCGCCAAGCTGGATGAAGCGACCAAGGGCAAGGTCGCTGACATGTTCGACCCGCACCGCAACGAGCGCGAAGACCAGATCACCAAGGTCGTCAAGCCGCTGATCAGCGAAGTGCTGGGCGACATGGAACCGCCGATGCGCGAGGGGCTGGCGAAGGCCTATGCGCGCAAGTTCACGGCTGCGCAGCTCACCGACCTCAACGGCTTTCTCGCGACGCCCACCGGCGCCCTTTACGCCAATGAGTGGATGGCGCTGCAGGCCGATCCCGAAGTCATGGTGGCGGTGGTCAAGGCGGTGCCGCCGCTGATCACCAAGTTCATCGACCGCGCCCCCGAGCTTGAGAAGGATTTCAAGGATCTGCCGAAGGAAAAGCAGCTCTCCGACTTCGACGACAAGGAACTCGCCAAGCTTGCCAAGCTGATGAAGGTCGACGTGAAGGTGCTGAAAGACCAGCGCGACATGTGGAAGACCGACAGCGTGGAAGCGACCGACGCGGTGGCGGTCGATGCCGCCGACGATTATGCGGTCGACGCGGCCGCCGATGCTGCGACCGCCGCAGAGGACGCAGCCGCTTACGCCGCCGACCCCGCCTATGACCGCAGCAACTGGTCGGCCGCCGACCTGAAGCGCGTCGAGGATCTCGAGCTCGCTTATGAAAACGCTTCGCTCGCGGCGCAGCAGGCCGCCGAGGAAGCGGCCGCCAATGCGAGCAAGCGTTCGAAGCTACCCAATAAATAGGCATCCAGCCTGTCAGGACGAAGATGATGACCCACTACCCCACCCCCGAACACGCGCGGCTCGCAGCCGAAGGCATGTATCGCCCCGACATGGAATCCGATGCCTGCGGCGTCGGCATGGTCGCGGCGACCGACGGCAAGCCGTCGCGCCGCGTTGTCGAGGCGGCGATCGAGGCGCTGCGGGCGGTGTGGCACCGCGGCGCGGTCGACGCCGACGGCAAGACGGGGGATGGGGCGGGCATCCATGTCGACCTGCCGGTACGCTTCTTCGACGATGCGATCGCGGCGTCGGGGCACAAGGTGCGCCCGAACCGCCTCGCCGTCGGCATGGTCTTCCTCCCCCGCACCGACCTGGATGCACAGGAGCATTGCCGCACGATCGTCGAGGCCGAGATCATCGACGCGGGCTTTACCATCTATGGCTGGCGCCAGGTGCCCGTCGACGTCTCGGTGATTGGCGACAAGGCGCAGCGCACGCGCCCCGAGATCGAGCAGATCATGATCGCGGGCCCGCTGCCCGAAGAGCAGTCGATCGACGAGTTCGAAAAGCAGCTCTATCTCGTCCGCCGCCGGATCGAGAAAAAGGTCATCGCGGCGCAGATCGCCGACTTCTATGTGTGCAGCCTGTCCGCGCGCTCGATCATCTACAAGGGCCTGTTCCTTGCCGAGAGCTTGGCGGACTTCTTCCCCGACCTCACGAGCAAATTGTTCGAAAGCCGCGTCGCGATTTTTCACCAGCGCTATTCGACGAATACCTTTCCGCAATGGTGGCTCGCCCAGCCGTTTCGCACGCTCGCCCACAATGGCGAAATCAATACGATCCGCGGCAACAAGAACTGGATGAAGAGCCACGAGATCAAGATGGCGAGCCTTGCCTTCGGCGAGCATTCGGAAGACATCAAGCCGGTGATCCCGGCGGGCGCGTCGGACACCGCGGCGCTCGACGCGGTGTTCGAAACACTCTGCCGCGCCGGCCGCGATGCGCCGACCGCCAAGCTGATCCTGGTCCCCGAGGCGTGGGTCACCAACGACGACATGCCCGATGCGCACAAGGCGATGTATAATTATCTCGCCAGCGTGATGGAGCCGTGGGACGGCCCCGCCGCGCTCGCGATGACCGACGGCCGCTGGGCGGTCGCGGGTATGGACCGCAACGCGCTACGTCCGCTGCGTTATACGCTGACCGCCGACAATCTGCTCGTCGTCGGATCAGAGAGCGGCATGGTGCTGCTGCCCGAGGCGAGCATCCGCAAAAAGGGGCGCCTTGGCCCCGGACAGATGATCGCGGTCGATCTTGACGATGGCACGCTCTACGAAGACCTTGCAATCAAGGACAAGATCGCCAGCGCGCAGGATTATCGCTCGCGCGTCAAAGGCTTCCGCACGATGGCCGACCTGCCCAAGGGCGGCAAGGCGACGTTGCCGCAATGGGATCGTCCCGAACTGCTGCGCCGCCAGGTTGCGGCGGGGCTGACCATGGAAGATATGGAATTGATCCTGTCGCCGATGGTCGAGGACGCCAAGGAAGCGATCGGGTCGATGGGCGACGACACCCCGCTCGCGGTCATTTCGGACAAGCCGCGCCACGTCGCGCAATTCTTCCGCCAGAATTTCAGCCAGGTCACCAACCCGCCGATCGACAGCCTGCGCGAACGCCATGTGATGAGCCTGAAGACGCGCTTTGCGAATCTCGCGAACATCCTCGACGAGCGCGGGCAGAGCGATCATGTGCTCGTGATCGACAGCCCCGTGCTCGTCGGCGACGATTGGGATCGCCTGCGCGCCTATTTTGGTGATGCGGTCGCCGACATCGACTGCACCTTCCCCGTCGGCGGTGACGCCTCGACGCTGCGCGACGCAATCGCGCGCGTCCGCCGCGAGGCCGAAGATGCGGTGCGCGCGGGGCGCTCCGAACTGTTCCTGAGCGACCAGAGCATCGGCGAAAATCGCGTCGGCGTAGCGATGGTGCTCGCCGCCGCCGCCGTCCACACGCATCTCGTGCGCAAGGGGCTGCGCAGCTATGCCTCGATCAACGTCCGCTCGGCCGAGGTGCTCGACACGCATGCCTTTGCCGTGCTCGTCGGTGTCGGCGCGACGACGGTCCACGCCTATCTCACCGAAGCCGCGATCGCGGACCGGCAGGCGCGCGGCCTGTTCGGCGGGCTAACGCTCGACGAATGCCGTCAGCGTTTCCGCAAGGCAATCGACGACGGTCTTTTGAAGATCCTCGCCAAGATGGGGATCGCGGTGATCTCCTCCTATCGCGGCGGCTATAATTTCGAGGCGGTCGGCCTCAGCCGCGCACTCGTCAACGATCTGTTCCCCGGCATGCCGGCCAAGATTTCGGGCGAAGGCTATCAATCACTGTTCATCAACGCGACCGAGAAGCACGAGGCGGCGTTCGATGCACGCGTCACCACCCTGCCTATCGGCGGCTTCTACCGCCAGCGCGCGGGTGGCGAGGCCCATGCCTACTCAGCGCAACTGATGCATTTGCTGCAAACCGCGGTCGCGACCGACAGCTATTCGACCTATCTGCAATTCGCGCGCGGGGTCGCCGACCTGCCGCCGATCTATCTACGCGACCTGATGGAGTTCAATTACCCGGCGCAAGGCGTCGCGCTCGACAGCGTCGAGGCGATCACCGAGATCCGCAAGCGCTTCGTCACCCCCGGCATGTCCTTGGGCGCGCTGTCACCCGAAGCGCATGAAACGCTGGCGATCGCGATGAACCGCATCGGCGCCAAGGCGGTGTCGGGCGAAGGCGGCGAGGCGAACGAGCGCTACAAGCCCTATGCCAATGGCGACAACGCCAACAGCAACATCAAGCAGATCGCGTCGGGTCGCTTCGGCGTCACCGCCGAATATCTCGGCGCGTGCGACGAGATCGAGATCAAGGTCGCACAGGGCGCCAAGCCCGGCGAAGGCGGCCAGCTTCCGGGCTTCAAGGTCACAGAGTTCATCGCCCGACTGCGCCATGCGACGCCGGGGGTGACACTCATCTCGCCGCCGCCGCATCACGACATCTATTCGATCGAGGATCTGGCGCAGCTCATCTACGACCTCAAGCAGATCAACCCGAAGGCGCGCGTCTGCGTCAAACTCGTAAGCTCGGCGGGCATCGGCACCGTCGCGGCGGGCGTCGCGAAAGCACATGCCGACGTCATCCTGGTTGCGGGCAACACTGGCGGCACAGGCGCCAGCCCGCAGACCAGTGTCAAATATGCCGGCACCCCGTGGGAAATGGGCCTGTCCGAAGTCAATCAGGTGCTGACGCTCAACGGCCTGCGCCATCGCATTCGCCTGCGCACCGACGGCGGGCTCAAGACCGGTCGTGATATCGTGATAGCGGCGATCCTCGGCGCCGAAGAATATGGCATCGGCACATTGAGCCTCGTCGCGATGGGCTGCATCATGGTGCGCCAGTGCCACAGCAACACTTGCCCCGTCGGCGTCTGCACACAGGACGAAAAGCTGCGCCAGAAGTTCACCGGCAGCCCCGAGAAGGTCATCAACCTGATGACCTTCATCGCCGAGGAAGTGCGCGAAATCCTTGCGAAGCTCGGTTGCCGCAGCCTTGACGAAGTGATCGGCCGCACCGAACTGCTGCGTCAGGTCAGCCGCGGCGCCGAGCATCTCGATGACCTTGACCTCAACCCGATCCTCGCCAAGGTCGACGCCCCCGACGATCAGCGCCGTTCGCAGGGGCCAACGTTCCGCAACCCGGTGCCCGACAGCCTGGACGCACAGATATTGAACGACGCCAAGCCCCTGTTCGAGCGCGGCGAGCGCATGCAGCTGACCTATAATGTCCGCAACACGCATCGCGCCGTCGGCACGCGCCTGTCGGCCGAAGTCACCGCGCGCTTCGGAATGAAGGAGCTCGCCGACAATCATGTGCAGGTCCGCCTGCGCGGCACCGCCGGCCAGTCGCTCGGCGCCTTTCTCTGCCAAGGGATCACATTGGAGGTCTTCGGCGACGCCAATGACTATGTCGGCAAGGGGCTCTCGGGCGGCCGGATCATCGTGCGCCCGACGGTGTCGAGCCCGCTCGTCAGCCAATATAACAGCATCATCGGCAACACCGTCCTCTATGGCGCGACCGCGGGCACGTTGCTCGCGGCGGGCCAGGCGGGCGAGCGTTTCGCGGTCCGCAATTCGGGCGCGAAAGTGGTCGTCGAGGGCTGCGGCGCGAACGGCTGCGAATATATGACCGGCGGCACTGCGGTGATCCTCGGCCCCGTCGGGTCTAACTTCGGCGCGGGCATGACCGGCGGCATGGCGTTCATCCTCGACACCGACGGCCAGTTCGAACGCCGCGCCAATCCCGAATCGATCGTGTGGCAGCGCATCGACAGCGCGCATTGGGAAGCGACCCTGCGCGAACTCGTCGAGGATCACGCCCAGGCCACCGGCAGCAAATGGTCGGCCGAAGTGCTCGCCGACTGGGATCGCTGGCGGGGCCAGTTCTGGCAGGTCTGCCCGAAGGAAATGCTCACCCGCCTCGCGCATCCGCTCTGCGATGCAGCGGCCGAGGTAGTTGCGGCGGAATAGTCGTGAATATCCTCCCTGTGGCGCAACCATGGGGAGGGGGACCGCGTCCGAAGGACGTGGTGGAGGGGCCTTGCGACGGTTGCGCTCTGGCCCCTTCGTCAGCGCTTCGCGCTGCCACCTCCCCATCGCTTTGCGACAGGGAGGATCTCTTCCATCCGACGGACAGAGCGGCCCGTCGCAATGCGCTGGCACGTTCAGCCCAGCGAAAGCGTTACCTCGCTAAGCACTCCACCTTTGCTGACCCTTGCGTCCTCTGAAAGGATGACAGCCATGACCCGTTTCGCCCTGCTCGCCCTCCCCCTGTTTGCGCTCGCTGCGCCGCTGCCCGCGGTCGCCGCTGACCCCGAGCTGCGCGATACCGTCGCGAGGCTGAACGATCCGGTGGCGCAGGACCGGATGGCCGACACGATCACGGCAATGGTCGGGGCGCTGATGCAGATGCAGGTCGGCCCGCTTGCCAAGGCCGTGGCGCAGATCGATCCCGAATCCGACGCCGCCCATATCCCGCCCGACGCGACACTCGGCGACGTGACGGGACGCGATCCCTATTATGCCGAGCGCATGGGCGACGACGTCCGCGCGACCACGCGCATGGCAGGTCACGCCGCGTCGGCTCTCGCGGCTTATGCGCCCGTCCTCAAGGACATGGCGCGCGACCTCGCCGCGCAGTGGGAAAAAGAGCGCGCCGCCGCCCGGCAATAAATTGGCGACAGTCGCCATTTAATTGCCACCGCCGGCGTCAGCCCACTCAAAAAACGCGAGTTAAATAGGGACTGTCCCTATTTATTGCCCTCGCGCGACAGTTGCGCGCGGCGCCCCGCTGCCGCTATGCCGGACGTATGTGGCAACTCTATCAATTCCCGCTCTGTCCCTTTTCACGCAAGGTTCGCCTGTTGCTGGGCGAAAAGGGCGTCGGTTATGAATTGGTGCGCGAATCGCCGTGGGAGCGGCGCGACGAGTTCATCGACCTGAACCCGGCCGGGCGCACCCCGGTTATGGTCGATCAGGCACGCGGCCAGGTGCTGATGGACAGCATGGCGATCGCCGAATATTTCGAGGAAACCGTCGAAGGCAAGGCGATGATCAACGGCACCGCGGCGAACCGCGCCGAAATCCGCCGACTGACCTCCTGGTTCGACCATGATTTCTATTATGAGGTCACGGGCCCGCTGCTGTTCGAACGGATGCAGAAACGCATCGTTCACCGCCAGCCGCCCGACGGCGGCGCGCTCCGTGAAGCGATGAAAGCGGCGAACAACCATCTCGACTATGTCGACTATCTCATCGACCATCGCACCTGGCTCGCCGGCGCGACGATGAGCCTCGCCGACCTGACCGCCGCCGCGCATATCTCGGTCGCCGATTATCTCGGCGGCATCGATTGGACGGGACATGAGCAGACCAAGGGTTGGTATTCGGGACTGAAATCGCGGCCCAGCTTTCGCCCGCTGCTGGCGGAGCGGATGGAAATCGTGACACCGCCCAAATATTATGAAGACGTCGATTTCTGACCTAGGTCAGCCGCCGCGCCGTCATCAGATAGTTCAGAGCCTCGCTGCCACCGAGCTTGAAGCCCTTCGCGGGCGACGGCGACAGGCCGGTACGGTCGATGACCTCCAGCCCCGCGCCTTCTAGCAGTTCGGTCAGTTCCTCCGGCTTCAGAAACTGGTCCCAGTCGTGCGTCCCGCGCGGTACCGCGCCGATCCGCTCGGCGGCTTCGACGAGCAGCAGCTTCGACAGCATCGTGCGGTTCGGCGTCGACAGGATCATCAGCCCGCCGGGCGCAAGGCGTGCCGCGAGTTCGGCAATGAACGCGGCCGGGTCGGTGACATGCTCGACGACTTCCATCGAGGTGACGAGGTCGAAGGTCGCGGGCGGCAGCGCGGAAAGCTCGCCAGCAAAATAGGTGATCGCAAGCCCCTGCCCTGCCGCATGATCCCTTGCCGCGGCGATATTCTGAGCCGCCGCATCGACGCCGGTGACCTGCCCGCCCATTCGCGCGAGCGGCTCGGCGAGCAGCCCCGCGCCGCAGCCGACATCGATCGCCGCCCTGCCAGCGAGCGCATAACGCTCGCGCGCATCGACATGCCAATGCGCATCGACCTGCGCGCGAATATAGGCGAGACGCACCGGATTGAGCTTGTGCAGCATCGCCGACGATCCGTGCGGGTCCCACCAGTCGGCGGCTAGCGCGCCGAAATGGGCGGCTTCGTGCGGGTTGATCGTGGCAGCGCTCATACCCCGCGATGTGGCACCGTGCCTTGCGCCATGCAAGAAATTCTATCGCGCGCATGCGTTCGCGCGCTTGCCATCGCCCTCCCCCTTACGTAACGACGCAAGCGCCGCGGAAATGCTTGGAAAAGTTGCGGCGGAAACCAGATCAGGAAAGCGGGGCGACATGGCGCGGATCGTGATGAAATTCGGGGGCACGTCGATGGCGGGCACCGAGCGGATTCGCACCGTGGCAAGGCTGGTCGCGCGCGAAGTCGCCAATGGCAACGAGGTCGCGGTCGTCGTGTCGGCGATGGCGGGCGAAACCGACCGGCTGGTCAATTTCTGCCGCGAGGCGAATCCGCGCTACGACCCCGCCGAATATGACGTCGTCGTCGCTGCGGGCGAACAGATCACCTCGGGCCTGCTCGCACTGACCTTGCAAGCGATGGGCACTCCCGCGCGCAGCTGGCTCGGCTGGCAGCTTCCGATCCGCACCGAAGAAGCCCATGCCCGCGCGCGCATCGCCGACATCGACACCGGCGCGCTCGCCGCCGCGATGGCGAAGGGCGAAGTCGCGGTGATCCCCGGCTTCCAGGGCCTGATGGACGACGGCCGCGTTTCGACGCTCGGCCGCGGCGGGTCGGACACAAGTGCGGTCGCTGTCGCTGCGGCGCTGAAGGCCGACCGCTGCGACATCTACACCGACGTCGACGGCGTCTACACCACCGACCCGCGCATCGTCGCGCGCGCGCGCAAGCTCGACTATGTGACCTATGAGGAAATGCTCGAACTCGCGAGTGTCGGCGCCAAGGTGCTGCAAACCCGCTCGGTCGGTCTGGCGATGAAAGAGGGCGTGCGCGTGCAGGTGCTCTCGAGCTTCGTCGAGGGCGACGAGGCTCCCAAAAAAGGCACGATGATCGTCAGCGACGAGGAAATAGAGGAACATCAGATGGAACGGCAGCTGATCACCGGCATCGCCCACGACAAGAATGAAGCGAAGATCATCGTCACGCGCGTGCCCGACAAGCCCGGCGCGGTCGCGAACATCTTCGGCCCGCTCGCCGCGGCCGGGATCAACGTCGACATGATCATCCAGAATGTCGGCCGCGAAAAGGGCGAGACCGATGTGACCTTCACCGTGCCCGCCACCGACCTGCTGCGCTCGATCGACCTGCTCGAAGCCGCGAAGGCCAAGATCGGCTTCAACCGCATTATCAGCGACGACAAGGTCGCCAAGATCAGCGTCGTCGGCGTCGGCATGAAGAGCCACGCCGGGGTCGCGAGCACGATGTTCCGCGCGCTGGCCGATCGGGGCATCAACATCCAGGCGATCTCGACCAGCGAGATCAAGGTCAGCGTGCTGATCGACGAGGACGAAACCGAACTCGCGGTGCGCGTGCTGCACACCGCTTACGGGCTCGACGCCGACTAGGCTTATTCGGCCGCGAGGGGCTGCAATTTGCCGCCCGCGCGGCGGCGCAGCCGTGCCTGCATGACGAAATGCACCACTGCAATGTGGACCGCGAACAGGCCGAATTTCGACGCCAGCGGGAATATCCCGATGAACAGCGGCCACCATGCGGTGAAGAAGATAGCGATGCCGAGGTTCAAACCGGCGCTCGCGAACATCAGCGCCGCCCAGATCATACCGAACCGGTCCATGACATCGCCGACCAGCGCTAGTTGGTCGGGCAGGATATAGCGGTTGAGCCAGCCCTTGCGCAGCATCACCGTTCCGACGATCAGATAGACGATGGTTGGCTTTGCCATCACGAAACGCGGGTCGCCGGTGAACAGCGTCGCGGCAGCGGTCAAAAGCACCGACACCAGGCTGATCCATTGCAGCGCCGCGACTTTGTTGCCGCGCGCCAGCTCATGGCCGACAACGCCCAGCGCGACGATGGTGCCCGCGATCGTCGCAGTTACGATCCCCGCACCGGCAACCAGCAGCACCGCAAAAACGAGCACGCCGAGCGAGTCGAACAGCATCGGCCCGAGAGCGTAGAGCAAGGTCTTCATCCGCCTGTCCTTCCGACTCAATGTTGTCGACGTAAACATTGGCCGTCGATCAGGCCGACGTCAAGGATAAATTGACATTGTTAACATCGCTTTTGGCGAAGCGTTCCGCTCCGACGGGCCGATCGTGAAGCTCGCCCCGTTCCGCAAGCCAACCTTCGTCTTCGCCTGCGTGTTCAACCTCGTGATCGGCTTCGGCCTTTATGCCATCACCGGTCTGGTGCCGATCTTCCTCGGCCGCGTGCAGGGCTATAATGCCTCGGAAATCGGCACCACCGTCTTCGTCTCTGGGCTGGCACAGCTGCTAGGCCTACCGATCGCCGCCGCGCTGTCGCATATGGTCGACCAGCGCATCGTCATGACCTTCGGCCTCACCCTGTTCGCGGTGGGTCTGTGGATGTTCAGCTTCATGACCCCCGAATGGGGTTTCGCCGCGCTGTTCTGGCCGCAGGTTGTGCGCAGTTTCGCGATCATGCTGTGCATCGTGCCCTCGGTCGGCCTCGCGCTCGGCAATTTCGAGGGCCCTGAACTGCGCTATGCCTCGGGGCTGCTCAACCTGATGCGCAACCTCGGCGGCGCGATCGGCATCGCGCTCGTCAACACCTGGCTCGGCGACAATCTGCGGCTCCATATGCTGCGCCTGTCGGAAGCGCTCGGCCGGTCGAGCGAGGCGGCGAACGCAGCGGCCGCGGGGCTGGCGCAATCGATCGGCCATTATGTCACCGACCCCGCGCTCGCGGCACAGATGGCGAGTGCCACGCTGGCGCGCGTCATCGGCCGCGAGGCGCTGACGCTGGCGTTCGACGACGCCTTCCGCCTGATGTCCTATATCTTCCTTGCGGCGCTTGTAATGGTCCCCTTTTGCAGACCCCCGCCGATCGGCGGCCCGGCGCCAAAGGACGCGCATTAGGACCGGATATCGGCGCGAGGGAATGTAGGACGGCGATGTTTTCAGCTTGGGCGGTTATTGTCCGCAATCGGTCCAAACGAGCCCGAAGCCCAAAATAAAGACCCGCCCCCGGGCCCATGTCCCCGGGGGCGGGTCGCGACCCGTCGTCTTGTCGGCCGCCACTGCCCCCGCGCCATGATGCGGGGACAGCGGCGCCAGAAGATCAGGCGAGGTCGAAACGGTCGGCGTTCATCACCTTGGTCCAGGCCTTGACGAAGTCCTTGACGAACTTTTCCTCATGGCCCGTTTCGGCATAGACTTCGGCAACCGCGCGCAACTCCGAGTTCGAGCCGAAGATCAGGTCGGCACGGGTGGCACGCCAGGTTTCGCCGCCGCCCTTGCGGTCGGTGGCGACATATTCCTGGTCGTCCGATCCGTCGACGGCCTTCCACACATTGGTCATGTCGAGCAGGTTGACGAAGAAATCGTTGGTGAGCTGGCCCGAACGCTTGGTGAAATGGCCATGCCCGCGCTCGCCATGATTGGCGCCGAGGACGCGGAGCCCCCCGACCAGCACGGTCATTTCGGGTACCGACAGGCCGAGCAAAGATGCGCGGTCGAGCATCATTTCCTCGGTCTTCACCGCCAGCTTCTTCTTGCCGACATAGTTGCGGAAGGCGTCGGCCTCGGGCTCCATCACCTCGAAGCTCTCGGCATCGGTCTGTTCCGCTGTCGCATCGCCGCGGCCGCCGGTGAACGGCACCGCGACGTTGAAACCCGCGTCCTTGATCGCCTTTTCAAGCCCGACCACACCGCCGAGCACGATGGCGTCGGCGATCGACAGATTGCCGCGCAGGCCGTCGAGCGTGCTCAAAACCTTGCCGAGGATCGCCGGTTCGTTGACCTCCCAATCCTTTTGCGGGGCAAGGCGCACGCGCGCGCCGTTGGCGCCGCCACGGAAATCGGACTTGCGGAACGTGCTGGCCGATGCCCACGCCGCCTTGACCAATTCGCTGACGGTCAGGCCGCTTGCGGCGATCTTGTCCTTCACCGCCTTGACGTCGGCGTCCGACGGCATCGTACCCGCAGGAATCGGGTCCTGCCAGATCAGGTCTTCGGCGGGCACTTCGGGGCCGAGGTAACGGACCTTGGGACCCATGTCGCGGTGGCACAGCTTGAACCAGGCGCGGGCGAAGGCATCCTTGAACGCCTCGTGGTCGGTGCGGAATTTCTCGCTGATCACGCGGAATTCCGGGTCCATCTTGAGCGCCATGTCGGCGGTCGTCATCATCGTCGGAACCTTCAGATTCGGATCCCAGGCCGCCGGGGCCATATCCTCTTCCTTCTGGTTGATCGGCTGCCATTGCTGCGCGCCGGCGGGCGAGTGGACGAGCTCATAATCATAGTCGAGCAGCAGGCGGAAGTAATTCTCGCTCCATTCGGTCGGGGTGTTGACCCACGCGCCCTCGATGCCACTGGTCACGGCATGCTCGCCGATGCCCCCGCTTTCGTGGCTGCTCACCCAACCGAAGCCCTGCGCCGCCAGATCGCCGCCCGAGGGCGCCGCGCCGAGCAGCGACGCATCGCCATTGCCGTGCGCCTTGCCAAAGGTGTGGCCGCCCGCGGTCAGCGCGACGGTTTCCTCATGGTTCATCGCCATGCGATGGAAGGTTTCCTTGATGTCGCGCGCCGACAGCAACGGATCGGGGTTGCCGCCCGGACCCTCAGGATTGACGTAGATCAGGCCCATCTGGATCGCGGCCAGCGGTCCTTCGATTTCAGCGAACCCCTTGTCGGGATCGATGCGGGTCTGAACACCCTCGTTGACCCATTTGTCTTCGCTGCCCCAATAGATGTCGCGCTCGGGCTCGAACACGTCGGCGCGGCCGCCGCCGAAGCCGAACACCGGGCCGCCCATGCTTTCGATTGCGACATTGCCGGTCAGGATGAACAGGTCGGCCCAGCTGATCTTGTTGCCATATTTCTGCTTGATCGGCCACAGCAGGCGGCGCGCCTTGTCGAGGTTGCCGTTATCGGGCCAGCTGTCGAGCGGCGCGAAACGCTGCTGCCCGCTGTTGGCGCCGCCGCGCCCGTCGGCGGTGCGGTAGGTGCCGGCGGCGTGCCACGCCATGCGGATGAAGAAGGGACCATAATGACCATAGTCGGCCGGCCACCAGGGCTGGCTGTCGGTCATCAGCGCGGTGAGGTCGGCCTTCAGCGCCTGATAGTCGAGCAGCGCAAAGGCTTTCGAATAATCGAAGTCGTCGCCCATCGGGTTCGACGGGCCGTTAGGGTTGAGAACTTCGGTGGCCAGCATGTCGGGCCACCAATCCTTGTTGGTGCGGCCAAGCAGCGAACGCACGCCGCCGGGCTGGTGAACCGGGCAACCGCTGCCGATGGGGGTCTGGTCGTTCATGCAGTCTCTCCTTATGGGGTTTTCGTTGGATCAGGGTGGCGCGGCACGATGACGTGCGCGTGACGCGCGGGCGACCATATGGTCACCGCTAGCACGTCGATCGGGGCCGGTCGCGAGTCGATTGGATCGTCCTTTCGCCTTGGTATGGAAACGATAGGCCGCCCTCCTGCATCGACATAACCGAATAAGCTGAATTCAGTCATTGAACGAACCGATTACAGCGGCGGCGGTTGCTGAAATCGAGTGACGTTGGTCGCGCCGCCGCCACGCCCCGGCGAAACGGTCACAGCGCGGTGCAACATTGCGGCGGCGCGGCGGGTTGGCCTGATGTCACCCGCACAATGGTGTGACGAAATGGAGAGAGAAAGTGGCTAACCAAAACCCCAATGAGCAGCAGCAGCGCGACGAAGAACAGCGTCGCAAGCAGCAGCAACAGCAGGATGGCGGCCAGGATCGCCAGCAGGGCGGTCAGCGGCCCGATCAGGACCGCAATAACCCGCAGCAGCGCTGATCATCAGGCTGCATGAAAAAGGGGGCGCCCCTCGCGGAGCGCCCCCTTCTCTGTATCCAGCGAATGGGCTGGATCAGAAACTGACCTTCACCGTCCCGCCCCAGGTCCGCGCATCACCGGCGGTCCCGGCGATCAGTCCGGTATTGCCAGGGGCGACCTGCAACAGCTCGATATAGTTCATGTCGAACGCGTTGCGGACCCACCCGAAGACGTCGAAACCCTCCGCGTGGAACCCGGCACGGAAGTTCGTCAAAGCGTAACCCTTGACGTTCGTATAGATCGACGGCGACGCGTTCGAATTCCACTGCGAGCGATAATTGCCGTCGACGCCCAGATAGACTTGCCCTTCCTTCGCCAGCAGCGTGACGAGCAAGTTGGTCTCGGCGCCATATGAGAAGGCCCATTTGGACACGCCGGGCAGCCGCTGTCCGGAAATATCGCACTGCCGCGGGCTGAGTGCGTCGGCAACGCCCGGCTGCGAATAGTCGGGAACAGCGCTCGCCGGCTGGAGCGGACCCCCAGAGAGTTCTGGCGGGCACGGCGCGTTGCTGAACTTCTTGTATTTGGCGTCGGTGTAGGCGCCGTTGGCATATGCGGTAAAACGGTCGCTCGCGACGATCTTGAGGTCCGCCTCGATCCCTTGCGACGTCACCTTCTCCGCATTGGCGAGGTAACCGCGCACGGTGCCGAACTGGCCGCCGTTGACCGTCGCCTGGAAATTCTTGATCTCGGTGCGGAACGCCGAGAGGTTGAAGGTCGCCCGGCGGTCGAAGAACTGGGTCTTCAGCCCCAATTCAAAATGGTCGATCGCTTCGGGCTTCACGGTGCTGGCGTCGAAATTGACTGTGTTGTCGGCGTTGAGCGGCAGGCCGTTCTGGTTGATGCCCAGCGTCTTGAAGCTCTTGGCATAGGTCGCATAGGCAAGGACGTCGGGCGCGACCTTGTAATTCACGTTGAGGTCGTAAGTGAAGTTCCAGGCGCTGTCGGACGGCGCGCTCTCTTGCGGCTGATACACGCCGCACTGCGCCGCCAGCACGGAACCCGCCGCGGGTGCCGGGGTGCAGGAAATGACATTGCCCGCGCCGTTCGTGACGATGCGCTGATAAAAGCCCGACTTCTTGTCATAATTGACCCGCGCCCCCGGCTGGATCGTCAGCGCGTCGGTCACCTTCCAGCTCAGCTGTCCGAACAGCGCCGCGCTGGTGCTCTTGAGATATTGCGTGTTGGTGGCGGTCAGACCGTTGAGGATGCTCGGATCGGCAGCCTGGGCCCCGGTCAGGCTCCAGCGGCTGGCATCGGCACCCTGTTGTTCGGTGCCCTGCGTATCGATCCGCTGTTTGAAGCCGAACAGGCCGATGACGAAATCGACCTGGTCGCCTTCGTAATTGTATCGGAACTCCTGACTATATTGATCCTGCTGCGACGGGTTCTGCGATTTCGAGACGATCGACAGGCCGGTGAAGTCGCGATCATTCTCGGGCTTCCAGTCCCAGAAGCGCCAGGCGGTGATCGAGGTGAAGGTGCCGGGTCCGACGTCCCATTTCACCCGCGCCGAAACGCCGCCGATCTTGTTACCGGCGTTGAGGCTGGCGTCGATGTCGGTCAGACGGTCGAACACATTGCGGCTGGGAACGGCATAGGGCCGCGTCGGATTGGCAGCATTATACGCCGCGACCAGCCCGTCATACTGGCGTGCAAGGGCGCGCTGCGTCCGGCCGACGCGGACCAGCGACGTGCCATAGCCTTCAGGGTCCTGTTTGCTGTAATCCGCCGACAACGTGATGCTAAGGTCTTCGCTGGGCTTGAACAGTAGCTGACCGCGCAGGCCCAGATTGTCCTGCTCGTTGATCCAGCGGTCGCTCGTGACGTTGAAGATCGTCCCCCGCCGACTGGTCGCGGCGATGGCGAGACGCGCCGCAACCGTTTCGGACAGCGGGCCGGACACCGCCGCCTTGGCCTGTCGATAGTTGAGGTTGCCGACGCTGACCTCCGCCCGTCCCTCGAAATCGAAGGTCGGCTGGTTGGTCGTGATATTGATCGCGCCTGCCGTGGTGTTCTTGCCGTAAAGCGTGCCCTGCGGCCCGCGCAGCACCTCGACCTGCTCGACATCGAGGAAGTCGAAAGTCGCCGCGGCGACGCGCGAATTATAGACGTCGTCGACATAAATGCCGACGCCCTGCTCGAAGCCGTCGCTGGTGAGCCCGAACGGCACGCCGAGGCCGCGGATGTTGACCGAGGTATTGCGCGGGTTCGACGTATAAACCTGTAGCGTCGGGGCCAGCTGCTGCAGCTTCACCACGTTGAAGTTGCCGGTTGCCTCGATCGAATCGCCCCGAATGACCGATATCGCCACCGGCACTTCCTGGGCGGTTTCCTGACGGCGGCGGGCGGTGACGATGATGATGTCGCCGCGGCTGAGTTCGTCATCAAGCTGTGCGGCGGCGTCCGTGGCAGCGGTGGCGGTCGTCGCGGTGGCGGGAATGGCTTCCTCCGCCTTCACGGCCGATATTTCCGTCGCTGCGGCGGGCGTGGCGCCGAGCGCGAGAAGGAGCGAAAGGGTCAGCGATGATGCCTGCACATGGCGGCGGCCCGCCGGGTATTTTGCGGTCATGACAATTTCCTGTTGCAAAGAAATTGCCACATCCGGTGGACCGGTCTGCGGCAGGATGAGGGAAGAGTCCCTCTTGGGAGCGGTTGAAATCAGTTGGGGTAGCGGTGCCGTTCGGTCACATCGACCTGCACCAGCCGTCCTTCGTGCACGGTCAGCTGGATCGCCCCGAACTTCAGCTTGTCGAGCGCCTCAAGCACCGTCTGAATGGCGCGCGGCAGCTGTTCGGAGCCGCCTTTTTCGGCCTCCTCGCCAGTGCTCATGATAATTCCTTTCCCTAGTGGATCCGCGGCATGAGCATATGACAAGTAAATTAGTAGACAATGGTTGATTTGCTTTCTGCGCCGAAAGGTTCGGTTGTCGCGCCAAACCGATTCCGCGATGCGCCAGGATGAAGGGTGCGAGACCGCCAGGGATTGCGCGCGAGTCCCAGTGCTGGCAAAGGCTGGCGCAATGAGCAAAATGAACGATCTGATGGCCCGCGGAACCGAGCTTCTCGGCAGCGACTATGCCATTCTCTGCGGTGCGATGAGCTGGGTTTCCGAACGCCATCTGGTCAGCGCGATCAGCAATGCCGGCGGGTTCGGCGTGATCGCGTGCGGCGCGATGACGCCCGAGCTTTTGGATGCCGAGATCGCGGCGACCAAGACGCTGGCAAAACGCAACTTCGGCGTCAATCTGATCACGATGCACCCGCAGCTCTTCGATCTGATCGATGTCTGCGCGAAACATGCGGTCGGTCATGTCGTGCTGGCCGGCGGGCTGCCGCCCAAGGGCAGCCTTGAGGCGATCAAGGCGTCTGGTGCAAAGGTCATCTGTTTCGCCCCGACGCTGGCGATGGGCAAGAAGCTCCTCCGTTCGGGCGTCGATGCGCTGGTGATCGAAGGGATGGAGGCCGGCGGCCATATCGGTCCGGTGTCGACAAGCGTATTGGCGCAGGAAATCCTGCCGACACTGGCCGACGAAGTTCCGGTCTTTGTGGCAGGCGGTATCGGCCGCGGCGAGGCGATCGCCGCCTATCTGGAAATGGGCGCATCGGGGGTCCAGCTCGGCACGCGCTTCGTCTGCGCGACCGAAAGCATCGCGCATCCCAATTTCAAAAAGGCCTTCATGCGCGCATCGGCGCGCGAAGCCATCGCCAGCGTCCAGATCGACCCGCGCCTGCCGGTCATCCCCGTCCGTGCGCTCAAAAATGCGGGGACCGAGGCCTTCACCGCCAAGCAGCGCGAAGTCGCCAACAAGCTCGACAAAGGCGAGGTCGACATGATGGAAGCGCAGCTTGAAATCGAGCATTATTGGGCGGGCGCGCTGCGCCGCGCGGTGATCGACGGCGACGTCGAAAATGGTTCGTTAATGGCAGGGCAATCTGTCGGTATGGTATCCGAAGAAGAGAGTGCGGCAGCAATCGTCGCATCTCTGGTGCAACAGGCCGAAGCGGCGTTGCACGCTCGGGGTTGATCCCGCATAATTATGCGGATGGGGAGTGGGTCATGAATTTGTCGCGTAAGATCATCGTAGCCGGTCTGCTGGCGAGCGTCGCCGCCTGTGCGCCCAAGCCCCCGCCGCCGCCGCCGCCTCCCCCGCCGCCAGTCGTGATCGTTATCCCGCCGCGGCCCCTGCCGCCTGGCAACGCCGCGCTGACCCAAATTTTGCCTGGGCGCGGGCTCGATGGACGCTTCATCACCGCGAATAGCGGCGTGACCGGCGACCGTGCCTTCTGGCAGCTGAAGATCGGACTCAATGTCGCGGCGATCGGCTGCCGCGGGCTCGAGGAAACGACGCTCGTTTCGGCGTATAACAACATCATCAAGACGCACGGCAAAGTGATCAAGTCGACCGAAAAATCGGTGATCACCCAGCTTGGCAAAGAGAACAAGAACAACGGCATCGCCCCGCGCGACCGCTTGTCGACGCAGCTTTTCAACTATTTTGCGCAGCCGCCCGCGCAGCGCGGTTTCTGCGCGCGCGCGAACGAGATCGCCCAGATCGTGTCGTCGACGCCGACAGCGCAGCTTGTCGAACAGGCACCCGCGCATCTCGCGCGGCTCGACGAGCCGTTCAGCGAATTCTACCAGGCCTATGCCCAATATCAGGTCGATGCGGTCGCATGGGATGCGAAATATGCGCCGAAGCCGGCGATCATGAACACCCCGGCGCCAACCTCCGCGGTCGGCCCGACCGCTTCCGTGACTGTGCCGTCGGGTAACAACTGACCGGGGCCCCGACCGCATAGGAATAGAGTCGACAATCGCGCGCGGGGTATTGGCGCGCACCGCATCCTTCTGTTAGCAGGATTGCGATGACCAACGCCCCGCCACCGCCCTCGTCGGCCGCCCAGTCGGCGCGCACCATCCTGACCCGGTTGCACGAGGTCATGGCATCGCGCGCCAATGCGCAGGGCAAGCTGAACCAGGTCGTCGGCATTATCGGCGAATGCCTCAACAGCGAGGTCTGCTCGATCTATCTGCTGCGCGAAGGCGCGCTCGAGCTTTATGCGACGCGCGGGCTGAAGCAGGAGGCGGTGCATGTCACGCGCCTCGGCCTTGGCGAAGGGCTGGTCGGCATGATCGCCGACCAGATCGAGACGCTGAACCTCGACGAAGCCGCTGCGCACCCCGACTTTTCCTATCGTCCCGAAACGGGCGAAGAATTGTTCCACAGCTTCGCGGGGGTGCCGATCATCCGCCGCGAGCGCGCCGTCGGCGTCCTTTGCGTCCAGCACGCCGATCCGCGCCGTTATGACGATATCGAGATCGAGACGTTGCAGACCGTCGCGATGGTGCTGTCCGAACTGATCGCCAACGCCGATCTGGTCGACACCGCCGCGCGCACTGACGCCGCCGCCGCCGACCAGTCGGCGCAGCGGCTGAACGGTCAAAAGCTGGTCGATGGCATGGGCGCCGGGGTCGCGGTGTTCCACCAGCCGCGCATCACGATCGAACATACGGTCGCCGACGATACGGAGGCCGAACGCCACAGGGTTTACGCCGCGTTCGACAAGATGCGCGAGCAGATCGACCGCATGGCGAGCAGCGCCGACTTCGGCGTCGGCGGCGAGCATGAGGAGGTCATCGAGACCTATAAGATGTTCGCCTATGACGAAGGCTGGTCGCGGCGGATCAACGAAGCGATCGACAGCGGCCTGACCGCCGAGGCGGCAATAGAACGTGTCCAGCAACGCACCCGCATGCGGATGCGCCAAATCGACGATCCGTTGCTGCGCGACCGCATGCACGATCTGGAAGATCTGTCGAATCGGCTGATCCGCATCGTGTCGGGACAGATGGGCACGGCGGCGCAAATGGGCGGACTGCGGCAGGATTCGATCCTGATCGCACGCAACCTCGGGCCCGCCGAGCTGCTCGAATATGACCGCCGCCGCCTGAAGGGCGTCGTGCTCGAGGAAGGGTCGCTGACCGCGCACGTCATCATCGTTGCGCGCGCGATGGGGGTGCCGGTGATCGGCCGCGTCAGCGACGTGCGCGCCTCGATCCGCGAAGGCGATTTGCTGCTGCTCGATTCGGCCGCCGGATCGGTGCATGTCCGGCCGACGCAAGCGGTGCAGGACGCCTTCGACGCCAAGCTGGAAGTATCGCAAAAGCGCCGCGCCAACCTCGCCTCGCTGCGCGACCTGCCCGCGGTCACAAAGGACGGCGTGCCGATCGAGCTGATGATCAATGCCGGGCTGCGCGAGGATATAGCGGCGCTCGACCTGACCGGCGCGCGCGGGATCGGGCTGTTCCGCACCGAATTCCAGTTCCTTGTGTCGGCAACATTGCCATCGCGCGACCGACAGCAGCGGCTCTATCGCGACGTGCTCGATGCGGCGGGCGACCGCCCGGTCATCTTCCGCACCGTCGACATCGGCGGCGACAAGGCGTTGCCATATATGAACGTCGGCGACAGTGCGCTGGAAGAAAATCCGGCGATGGGCTGGCGCGCGCTGCGCCTTGCGCTCGAGCGCGAAGGACTGCTGAAGGTCCAGGCGCGCGCGCTGATGGAGGCGGCTGCCGGGCGGACGCTCAACGTCATGTTCCCGATGGTGTCCGAACCCTGGGAATATGAAGCGGCACGCAATTTGTTCGTCGGCCAGCGGGCATGGCTCGCCAGCCACAACAGGAAATTGCCGGTCGCGATCCGTTATGGCGCGATGCTTGAGGTGCCGGGCCTGCTCGAAACGCTCGACCTGATGCTGCCGCACCTCGATTTCCTGTCGATCGGCACCAACGACCTCACGCAGTTCCTGTTTGCCGCCGACCGCGCGCACCCCCGACTCGCCGAACGCTATGACTGGTTATCGCCGACCGTCATGCGCTATCTGGCCCGCGTCGTTCGCACGGTGTCGGGATCGAAGGTCGCGCTCGGCGTGTGCGGTGAAATGGGTGGCCGCCCGCTGGAGGCGATGGCGCTGCTCGGCGTGGGCATCGAACGCCTGTCGATCACTCCCGCCGGCGTCGGCCCGGTCAAGGCGATGATCCGATCGCTCGACCTCGGGGCGCTACGCGCCGACATGACGGCGATCCTGGCACAGCCATCATCCAACCCGCGCGGTCAGTATCAGGCCTGGGCGGCTGCACATGGGGTTGATCTGGGCGATTAAGCCGATTTTTGCCCGAAATTAACCTTTCGACAGGGATGTTTTGGTTAATACACTCTTGCACCCACTCGGGAGGCTGGAGAAGATGATGCAGTTGGTCAAACGGTCCTACTCGGGTGTCATGCACGCGATCGCAAACCTCGGCCCAATGGAAAAGCTTTCCGAAAATGCGCGCCAGAGCGACGAATATGGCTGGCTCCGCTGGTCGGCATCGCTGCTCGCAATCCATGATATCGAACGCATGATCGCGCTCGGCCTGCCTTGGTGGAACGTCGCCGCAACGCGCGAAGTCGCAGAGTTTCTCCGGGCACGGCCCAAGCCCCGCGTGTTCGAATATGGCGCGGGCGCCAGCACCATCTGGCTCGCGCGCCATGCCGCCAGCGTCGTGTCGGTCGAACATCATGCCGAATGGCATCAGCGCCTGACCAAAGAGGTCGCACATTACCCCAATATCGAATTGCGCCATCGCGAGCTCGACGGCGATGCCTATATCGGCGCGATCGACGCGGCGGACGGTCCGTTCGACCTGATCGTCGTCGACGGGCGCCGCCGCACCGAATGCCTCGCGCGCGCGATCCCGCATCTGGCCCCCGGCGGCATCATCCTGCTCGATGACAGCGGCCGCAGCCGCTATCGAAGCGCGATCGAAAATTGCGGGCTAAAGGAGCGCCGCTATTTCGGCCGATCCTACTGCGTCCCCTACCCCGATTTCACCAGCATCCTTTATGGCTGAGACCGCACTGGCTCGGCGTCGGCCGTCGTTCGAACGGATCGGGCGGTGGGTCGGCGGCGCAGCACTCGCGGGCAGCATCGCCTTTATCGGCGAACGGCTGTGGCGCCTCGACTGGTCGACGCTCCAGCCGCATGCGTCGTGGGAACTTGCGGGCGCCATGATCGGTGCGCCCCTGCTGTTCGCGACCGCCGATCGCGCGCTGGCACGTGCGTGGACTGCGGTCGTCGATCCCGAGCATAGTCAGCCGCCCCGCGACATGGCGCGCATCTATGCCCGCGGCGTGCTGATGAAATATCTGCCGGGTTCGGTATTTCAATATGTCAGCCGCCAGATCGAAGGCGCCAAGACCGGGATCGAGCATAAGCTGCTCGCCAAATCGGTCGTGGTCGAAGTCGGCCTTCATCTGGTCAGCAGCATGTCAGTCGCCGCGGCCTGCCTGACGTTCGAACGCTCGCCCGCCGTTGCGCTTGTGGCGGCGGCCGTGGTCGTCGGCGCCGCGCTCGCTGCGCGGCGGCCGTTGCTGACCGCGCTGGCGTTTCAAATTCTCGCTTTCGGCGCCTTCGCTCTGGCAGCGGCGCTGATCGGTGCCGCGGTCCTGCCCGCCGGGGCCAGCCTCGCCCATTTCGCGGCGCTGTTCCTGTTCGCCTGGCTCGCGGGTTTCGTCGTGCCGGTTGCGCCCGGCGGCATCGGCATTCGGGAAGCCGCGCTCCTCGCGCTGGCGGGCGCGGGGTTACCGGCCGCCGGGTTGATGGCCGCGACGCTGGCGCTCCGCGCTTCGTCGATCGCCGGCGATCTGGGATATGGCCTCGTCACCCTGGGACGCCGCCGCACCTGATCGCCGGCAGGACTCCTAGAACGGCATGAACAGCGGGCCGCCCGCATCGGGCTGGGCCGGGACCTTGATATCCTTGCCCCAGATCAGTCGCGCACCTTTGTCTCCCGTCGTCGAGGCGCGATAGGCGCCGCGATCGAGATGGACGAACTGGCCGGGCGCCACCACGCGGTCGCCGATCGCGACGCTCGCGTCGCGCACCGTGTAGAAACCGGGCACGCGGACCTTGAACGCATAGCCGCTTGCGCGGGCCGGAATATCTTCGCCCGCGACCCAGAAAGGGCCCCACAGATGCACGAAGGTGTCGCGGATCGCGGCAAGATCGCCGGGGAGGAAGGCAGGAACGGGCCCTTTGCCGTTCAGCGCGTCGTCGAACATATAATCATCGTTCACGAGCAAGGGCACCGGCTTTGACGCCATGGTTTCTTCGAGGCTGGGGAAACCGCCGAGAAGATATTGATCGATACCCCATGGCGTCATGAACACATTGGCTTTCGGAAAGCTGCCGAGCATTGCGCAGCTGTCGAAATAGGCCACGCCGCCGGGGAACATCGTTTCGGCGACGCGCAAGATCTGGCGTTGGCGCTCAATCGGGTTCGGTGGTTCCTTGTAAAGGACGAAGCTGCCACCGAGGAGCAGCAGCGTGGCCACCGCTATCGCGCGGTAGCGCGCAACCAGCACCGCGAAAACCACGCCGCAGGCGACCGTCACCGGCGGCAGCATATAGACGTAAAAATAAGGCGCCGTGTTGTGATAGAAAAACAGCGTCAGGATCGGCAGGTAAAAGCCGGTCAACGCCAGCTTGTCGGCTTTGGGCAGCGCCACGTTCCAGACGATGAACGGAAACGCCAATATCGCGAGCGACAGAACGACCGAAAGCTGCACACCCTTCACCAGCGATTGCCAGTAGGTCACATAACCAAAGTGGAACATCTTGCCGCCGGCGCGCGAGACGACCTTCATCGCCTCAAAGTCGCTATTGCCGGCCAGGCTGCTGGCGTGCGCGAGATAGACCAGCGCGAATGCGCCGAGGGCGGCGCCGCCGAGCGCGGCGCCCCGAAGGAGCAGACGCCGCTTGTCTGCCGACTCCGACCAATGGAGGCAAGCAAGGCCCAGAAACACCGGTGCATAGAGGATCGTCTTGATCGTCAGCATCGCCGACAAGCCGGCAAGCAGGCCGACGACAAGAATCGGGACAGTGGTCAGGCGAAACCGCAGCAATATCCAGGCTGCGGTCATCAGCATCGCAGCAGCGGGCGCGTCGAAACGAAAGGAAGTGCCGTGCTGGAGCACATATCCGGCGGTCAAATATGCCAGCGCGCAGAGCATGGCGGGCACCCGCGCCACGAAACGCGACGCAGCCCCGAAAATCGCCGCCGCGACGATGATCTCGCACAGGAGCATGAAGATCCGGATCATGATGATATGGTCGACGCCGACGCCCGGCAGGTCGACCACCCACACGAAGGCGCGCGTGTAAAGCGTCTGCAGCGGTTCGGTCAGCGTGCCTTGCGCAAGCTTTTGCACCTGGCTGTAATGATAGAATTCATCCCAGTTGATCGCGCGGGTGAGCGCAAGATAGAGATGCGCCGCGAGCGCCAGCGCGATCCCCGCTATCGGCCAGAAAAGGGAGCTGGCGTCGGGAAATTTTTCGACGCGGGCGTCCAGCCCCGGCATTGCCGTCGGCACCCCGCGGCGCCTTTTCAGCGGTTCGCCACGCCGATGGCCCCCGGCTTCCCCCTGCTGCCCCATGGTCCAGTCAATACTCCGTAAAGATGGGCCCGCTCGGCCAAGCAAAAGCCGGCCGGCCCAGATCGTCGCCCCACCGCAGAGTCACTTCGACGTCACGTGGTCCCGCGACGCTGTGCGTTCCCCTCGCCAGCTGGACCAGGCTGCCGACGGGATGATGTTTCCCGTCAATATCGACGCCCCCGCCCTCGACGGTATAGCGTCCGGGAACCGCGATCTCGACCGCAATCGGCCGTTCACCCGGCGCGACGACCTTTCCGGCAACGAACAGCCGTCCCCAATGCGGAATATAATTCTCGCGCAGGATCCTGTCGTCTTCGGGAAGCAAGCGGCCGTCGAAAGATGTGTCGTGGAAAAGACTCCGCAGAACCACATTATTGGCCAATAGCATCGGGACCGGCTCGGCCTTCAGGGCCTCGCTGTAAATCGGTTCGCCCGCCCGATAATAATTTTCGAGGCCCCATCCGCTAGCGAAGTGATTCACCGCGCGCGGGAAATTTCCCGCCATTCCGCTGTTGTCGATATAGGTGACGGGCGCGGGAAATACAGTCTGGATGCCGGTCAGAATTGCCCGCTGGCGGGGCAGCACGTCGCGGTCCTGCGCGAAGGACAGCAGCAGCGTGCCGGCGAGCGGAACGAAAGCAACGGCAAGGACGCCGTAACGCTGCCTGAGCCAGCCTACCACCGGCGCGACGGCAACAACGGCGGGAGGCAGGATGAAGGCGAAGTGATAGGGGAAGGCATTGCGATAGACGGCGACCGTCGCGAGCGGCGCCAGAAGGGAGAGCAAAAGAATGCGCTCCGTCCAGCCGCGTCCGGACCGACAGGCATAAAGGATCGTAGCGAGAATGGCGACCGACAGCAGCGGGGCAAAGACGATCTGCAACACGAGCCATGTCCCATGCGGAAAGACGCGTTTCGAAAACATGCGATCGATCGAAGCGCGACCAAGATCACCGACGTCGCGCAAAATGCCGACTGGCCCGGTCTCCGGCAGATTTGGCGCCAGCCAGAGCAGCGTCAGACCTGCCAGCGCGACCAGTATCGCCGCGCTCGCCAACGCCCGGCGGTGAGCGGGCGCCTCCAGCCGAAACAGCAGGGCGCCCAGAAAGGCGGGCGCGTAAAGCACAGTTTTGATCGTGGAAAAAAAGGCCAGCCCGACAAGGACAAGGATCATCGTGATTTCCCTGCCGCGCAGCGGGCGGCAGAGGGTCAGCCAAAGCGCCGCCATCAGCAGCGCCGCCGCGATCATATCGGCCCGCAGCGCGAAGGCGTGCAGGAACACATAGCCGCCGGTCGCGTATATCAGGCCGCAAAGCAGCGCCGTTTCGCGGTCGGCAAAGCGGCTCGCCATTCCCGCGATCGCCGCGATCGTTACGATTTCGAACGGTAGGATGAGGAGACGGATCAGCTGGATATGGTCGATATTATCCCCGGGTAGCGCGGGCACCCAGAAAAACAGCGCCACAAAGGGCGCCTGCAGCCATGGCGCCGGGCGCCCGAGAAGATGCTGGTGAATCTGGCTGAAATGGAAAAATTCGTCCCAGTTCACGCTTTTGGCATAAACGAGCTCAACCTGAAGCAGCAGCACCAGAGCCAGCATCGCGCAAAGAATCTGCACCGCCGTCGGGCGAAGCAATCGCGTCGCGAAATCTCGCCGCTGCGCCACCGATGCCATGGTCAGCGTTCGGCCCGGCGCTTCCCGTGGGCCTCGCCGACAACCGGATCGGAACTGCCTCGATTCGCGGCGTCCAGATGCGCCTCGATCTTGTGAAGGCGGATAAGGCCAGCTTCGATCAGCTTGCGGTTTGCGGCGATCAGGTCGGCGAGCAGGCCCATCACCGCGACCATCGCGCCAAGCACCAGCAACGCGCCGCCGATCACCAGCGACTGGATATGCCCGTCGCCCCCGCCCTGCAGGAAAAAGATCAGGAAACGCACGATCGGGACAACACCCACGAACGCAATCGCCAGCCCCAGCCCGACAAAGGCGCGCAGCGGATTATAGGTCGTATAGGCGCGCGCCATCGTGATGCCGGTGTTGACGATGAAGCGCGGGATCGATTTGAACAGGCGCGACGGGCGAAGCGTTGCGTTGGTGCGGATCGGCACGCTGAGGATCGACAGGCGCTTGCGCCCCGCCTGGATCAGCATGTCGGTCGTATAGCTGAATTCGGTCGTGATGTTGATCCGCTGCGCCGCCTCGCGGCTGATCGCGCGAAAGCCGCTGACCGCGTCCGAAACCTGCACATTGGCGAGGCGCTGGACCATCGCGCTGCCCAGCTCCTGCAACCGACGCTTGACCGGGCCAAAATGCTCATTGTCGCCGACGCCGCGGTCGCCGACGACGATATCGGCGCGCCCGTCGAGGATCGGTGCGACAATCTTGGAGATATCCTCGCCGACATATTGGCCGTCAGCGTCGGTGTTGACGATGATGTCAGCGCCCGCGGCGAGCGCCGCATCGATGCCTGACCGGAACGCAGCGGCAAGACCGCGATTGGTACGGTGGCGCACGACATGATGCACGCCCCACATGCGGGCGACCTGCGCGGTATTGTCGGTGCTGCCGTCGTCGATGACCAATATCTCGATCGTGTCGACGCCGTCGATCTTGCGCGGCAATGCGGCGAGCGTCGCGGGAAGGTCTTCGGCCTCGTTCAGGCAGGGAATCTGGATAACCAGCTTCATCGTGCCGTCCTCCGGCCCGACGCCAATTGTCCCAGTCCGCTCTGATCCATGGAAGTTCCCCAAAATCCGTGTCTCAGCGGACTAGAAGCTTGTGGTTAACATCCCAATAACACTCGCCCGCGCCGCCATTGTCACGGCGCGCATGTTTATGTTATGTTCTTGGCTCGATTCCTTGAGGAGAGAGTGATGAGCGAGCAAGCCCCCCGTGCCAGCGGCCAATGCCATTGCGGCGCGATCCGCTATTCGATGTCGACCGCGGTGCAGCATCATGCGCTGTGCCATTGCAGCGATTGCCGCCGTCATTCGGGCGCGCCGCTCGTCGGCTGGGCGCTCGTCGGCAACGACGAGATCGAAATCAGCGGAACGCCCAGCATCTACACCTCATCCGAACATGGCCGCCGCCATTTCTGCGGTAATTGCGGCACCGGGCTCTTCTACACCAACGACGCGATCTTTCCGGGCCAGATCGACGTGCAAAGCGCGACGCTAGACGATCCCGACGCGATCCCCGCGCAGGCGCAGATCCAGACCGCCGAACGTATCGGCTGGATGGAGAAATTGAACGGCCTGCCCGCGTTCGAGCGTTACCCGCCCTTTGAATGATCAGCGGCCCGCGGCGACGATCGCCTTGACGAGCGCCGCGATGTCGAGCCGGTTCTTGTCGTCGTCATAGCCCTGCCGCACGATCACCAGCGCGCGCGACGGAATAACGACGACATATTGGCCGCGGTTGCCAAAGGCGCCGAAGGCGTCGGCTGGAATACCGTCCGACTTGCCCAGCAACCAGAAGCCCGCGCCATAGCCGAAAGCGCCATCGGGCTGCGGCCCGCTGGGCGTCGTGACGAAGCGGCGCCAGTCGGCGGGGAGCAAGCGCTCGCCCTGCCACATGCCGCCATTCTGATAGAGAAGGCCCAGCCGCGCGAGGTCGCGCGCCGTCGTCCAGACCTGGCTCGACAGGATATAGTCGCCATCCTTGTCATGCTCGACAAAGGTCCGCGTCATGCCGAGCCGGTCGAAAAAGGCGGCCGGGTCGAGCGGCGTACCCGCCTTTTGCAGCGCCGCCTTCAGCGACAGCGTTGCCAGCAGCGTGTCGTTATTGGCATAGCGATACCGGGTGTTCGGCGGATTGAGCAGCGGCCATTGCGTCGTCCACTGGCGCACCGACGCACCGCCCATATAGATGGCATCGCTGCGATTGCCCGCAGTATCGCTGGTCAGGCCGCTCGCCATGCGCATCAATTGCTCGGTGGTGATCGCCGCACGCGGATCGCCCGGCGACTGCCATTCGGCGATCATCGCGGGTTTCGTCACATCGATCGAGCCCTGTTGAACGGCATGGCCGATCAGCGTCGCGGCCATCGATTTGGCGACCGAAAAAGTGCGCTGGGCGGTGTGAACATCGTGCCCGCCCCAATAATGTTCGAGCACGATCTGGCCGTTCTTCACGACCAGCAGCGAGCTGGAGCGGCCGCCAAAGCTCTCGACATTTGTCGCAACCCGATCCAATGGCGTCAGCCCTCTGGCGATCGGCGCGCGCGCGTCCTTGTCGCCGATCGGCCAGCGCTGCGCGTCGAGATCGGGGCGGCGATCCGCCCGAGGCGCCGTCGCCGGCGGCGCACCGATCGGCAGCGTGACGCAGCCTTCGGCGCTGTCCCACATCGCGATGCGCGGGGGCATATCATCGCGATATTTGACGCTGACGGTTTTTGATTTGTCGTCGACATCGGCCTTCAAGGCGCGGACATCCGCCTCGATCTCCGGGTAGATGCCGGTAAGTTCGTCGCGCTCGATCGCCTCGACCGGCTTGCCCACGCCGTTCCACAGGGACGAGCAGACGAAGGCCGCACGATAGCCCGCCGCCCATGCGCGGTTCAGCTCCGCATTGGGCTTCGGCGCCTGCGCGGCAGCGGACACCGCACCGGCAAGGAGCGCGGCGGCGAGGACGCGCAGCAGGTCAGGGGCGATCGCCGAAAGCCTGCCGCTGCGCCTTTTTCGCGCGATCCCACCAGGCCCGGCGGATGACATTGGCGACGCGATCGGCGTCATCCGATCCGAAGCGGACGAGCAGCGCGTGCCAACCCTCATAATGGGGCGTTTGCCAGAAGGTGTCGGGATCGGTTTCAAGCAGGATTTCCTTTTCGCCGGGTTTGCACATCACGGCGAAACTGCCGGGCTCGCGCCCCGGCGACGCCAGCGCCTTGCCGTTCAGCTTAGGACAGGGGGTGCCGTAAAAGGAAAGCATTTCGACATCGGGAAGCGCGCACGCGAACGCGACCACATCGTCCCAGCTGTCGAATGTCGCCGCCATAATGCCGATGCCGATCAGTCTTCCAATGTCCCGGCCGCGACCTCGACGTCGCGCCCAAGGGTGAGGTCAGTCCTTGGCGCGGCGCCTTTCGTCCCACCAGGCAAGGCGCTCCGCGATGCGCTTTTCAAAGCCACGGTCGACGGGGCGATAGAATTCCACCGGCGCCATGCCGTCAGGCCAATAATTGTCGCCCGAAAAGCCGTCGGGCGCGTCATGGTCATAGCTATAACCCTCGCCATAACCCAAATCTTTCATCAACCTGGTCGGGGCGTTGAGGATATTGGCGGGCGGCGCGAGGCTGCCGGTTTCGCGTGCTGCCGCCCATGCCGCTTTTTGCGCCGCATAGGCGGCGTTCGACTTGGGCGCTGTCGCGCAATAGAGACAGGCCTGGACGATCGCGAGCTCGCCTTCCGGCGAGCCGAGAAACTGATAGGCGTCCTTGGCAGACAGGCATTGCACGAGCGCCTGCGGGTCGGCGAGGCCGATATCCTCGCTCGCGAAGCGGACGAGTCGGCGCAGCACGTAGAGCGGCTCCTCGCCCGCGACGAGCATCCGCGCGAGCCAATATAGCGATGCCTGTGGGTCCGATCCGCGCAACGCCTTATGCAGCGCCGAGATCAGATTATAATGGCCGTCGCGATCCTTGTCGTAGACAGGCATGCGGCGATGGAGGAATTGCGCGAGTTCGGCAGGGTCGAGCGGCGTGTCGATCGCGGTCGCGAACAGGGTTTCGACCTGGTTGAGCAGGAAACGGCCGTCGCCATCGGCGCTGGAGATCAGCGCCGCCTTGGCGTCGTCGGTGACAGGCAGGGGCCGTGCGACTTCGGCCTCGGCGCGTTCGACCAGCATTGCCAGCGCGTCTTCGCCGAGCCGGTTCAACACCAAAACCTGCGCCCGCGACAGGAGCGCCGCATTCAAAGCGAAGCTGGGGTTCTCGGTCGTCGCCCCGACGAGCACGACCGTGCCGCGTTCGACATAGGGCAAAAAGCCATCCTGTTGCGCGCGATTGAAGCGGTGGATCTCGTCGACGAACAGTAGCGTGCGCTTGCCCGCCGCCGCCATCTTCTCGGCATCGGCGAACGCTTGCCGAAGGTCGGCAACGCCCGAGAAGACCGCCGACAGCGGCGCGAAACGCATACCTACCGCTTCGGCGAGCAGCCGCGCGATCGTCGTCTTGCCGGTACCCGGCGGCCCCCAAAGGATGATCGACGACAATTGCCCCGCCGCGACCATGCGGCCGATCGCGCCTTCGGGTCCGGTCAGATGTTCCTGCCCGACGACATCCAAAAGCGTGCGGGGCCGCAATCGTTCGGCCAGCGGCACGGGGCCGATAGGCGCGCCGCTGCGCTGTGCCGGTGTCTCTTCGCCGAACAAATCCCCGGCCATGGCGTCCTCAGTTCCTGCGCCGCTGTTTCTGGCGGATCAGGCGGATATAGGTGTCGGCGACCGCCTGGTTGATCGCATCCCACTGATAGGCGCCGCTTTCGAGCACCGCCGCGGCGCCATGTTCGGCGCGCAATTCGACATCGCGGCAATAGCGCTGGAGATGGTCGGCAAAGCCGGTGATCGAGCCGGGCGCGACGAGATAACCGGTCTGCCCATGCTTGACGATGCTGGCGCTGCCGGTAGCGCGCGCCGCGACAACGGGAAGCCCGCACGCCATCGCTTCAAGTGTCACATTGCCGAAGGTTTCGGTGACCGAGGGGTTGAAGAAAATGTCGCACGAGGCGAGCGCATGCGCGAGATCCGCGCCGCCCTGGAAACCGACGAAGTTTGCATCGGGCAGGCGCGATTCGAACCATTCGCCCGCCGGCCCTTCCCCGATCACGACAACCTTGTGCGGCACACCGCGCCGCTGGAGCACATCGATCGCGTCAGCGAACACGTCGAGTCCCTTTTCCATCACCAGCCGGCCGAGAAAGGCAATGGCGGGAACATCATCGGCAATGTCGAGCGAGCGGCGCCATGCCATGTCGCGGCGATCGGGATTGAAAATCCCTTGCTCGACGCCGCGCGTCCAGATGCCGATGTCGTAGTTCATCCGCTGTTCGCGCAGCACCTGCGCAAAGCTCTCGGACGGCGCAATCAGCGCATCGCACTTGCGGTAAAGCTTGCGCAGCCAGGCGACCATCACGGGTTCGAGGAACGACAGATTATAATAGCGGACGTAAGTTTCGAAGCGCGTGTGTACCGAACAGGCGACCGGGAGCCGCCGACGCCGCGCCCACGCCGCCGCCTGCCGAGAGACGCGATCGGGACTGGAGATATGAACGATATTGGGCGCGAAAGCGGTGATGTCTTCGCGAACGCGCGATGAAAAGGACACAGGAATGCGATATTCGCTGCGCCCGGGAATCGCGACCGACGGCACGCTGACCAGATCGCCCGTCGGCTCGAAAGCCGGGTGCGCGATCGTCGGCGAATAAACACGCACTGCGGCGCCGTGGTCCTGCAAATAGCCGACAAGGCGGTTCAGCGCCTTGTTCGCGCCATCGGTGGTCATGTTATAATTGCCGCTGAACAGGGCGATGCGAAGGTCGGAGACGTCCATCGCGCCTGCGCTAATCCCCTCGCGGCGCAAACGCAACGCCGCCGTCAGGCCATGATACTATAGGGCTCGCCCGGTTTCGCACGGCACATGCGTTTCGACACGCGCGTTTCCTCGCCCTCGACGATCGCAATGTCGGTGATCGACAGGCATTTGCTGCCGTTGGGTTCGGTGTTGAGCGCGGTGATCGTCGATGATCCCGCCACGCCTTCGCGCGTCGGGCTCGTCCATTGGGCGGTCGCCCCGACCTCTTCCTTTTTAGTGACCGCCACGGTCGCCTCGGCGGCGACTTTCTGCTCCTTTTCGTCCAGCTGGCAGGCAATTTCGGCCACCAGCACCGCGCCGACCAGCCCCGACACGAGCGTCCCGACCCCCTTGAGCCCGACGGCGCTGCCCGCGACACCGCCGAGCAGCCCGCCAAGCGCCCCGCCACGCTTGCGCGCCTTCCGGCATTGGGGGTCGGGCGCGTCGCTGCCAGTCAGCTTCGCCTCGCCATCCTTCTTCTTTGAGGGCTCGGCAGTGGCTTCAGGCACGGCGACTTTGACGGCAGACGCCGGCACCGGATAGCCGTTGCAACCCGTGTTGAAGCAGAACCGGTCGGCGAGATAAGCGCGATCGGTCCGATACTCCGCCTCAAGTCCGCGATATGCGGCGAGGTTCGCACCTGCGGGATCGGAGGCCGCATGTTCGGCCATGACGGCCTTATAAAAGCGATCCTGCGTTGCCGGGGAATAGCGCATATTTCCGCCGACCTTGGCCGTATAAAGCGATGACAGCGCGTTTTGATAGACGATCATCGCCTCGCGATAGGGCAGCATTTTTTGCGTGTAATAGGTATCGATCGCCACCGTGCAGCGGTTGATCGCCGCCGCCTTGTCGAACGGCGCGTCGATCTTTTTAAAATCCTCGCGGCACTTGGGGTAGCTGCGGGTGTCGAGCACGGGCCGCTCGGGGAGAGGGGGCAGCGCCGGCTCGGCGACCGGCGCCGGGACAAATGCCTTGTCGCCTTCGCTCGGTGCGCCTTGCCAGGCCGCGGCGGCAGCGCTGGTCGACAACAGCATCAGAAAGATGGCGCCCCACACCGATCGATATCGCAGCCTTGTTCGCATAACCGAACTCCCACCCTTATATTCAAGGCTAGGCCCGAATGGGCGCCCCCACAAGCCGGGTCAATGACGCGGATCACACCGGCCAAACGGGCATGGCGTGATATTGTTTTGGCCGTGGCGATGGCATAGCATGAGCGCATCGGCGGTCGGGGCTCCGCAAGCTGGGGATGATAGCATGAACCGTTGGATCAGATCGGTCGCTGTACTTGCCGGATTGCTTGCCTGCACCGCCGCGACGCCGCCCGGCATGGACCCCGACAACCCGACTTGCCCCGCCAATCCCAGCTGGTCCGACTATAAGACCATGGTCCTGACCCCGTTCCAGCGTAGCGGCGAAACCGTGCTGCTGGCCGAAGGGCGCGTTGATAGCGAACTTCCGGCGCGCCTCGAAAAGGTCCTGACCGATAATCCGTCGATCAGCGAAATCTGGATACGGTCGCCCGGCGGCGATGCCCGCGCCGGCAATGCGGCGGGATTGCTGATCCGCAAATTCAGCAAGGAACGCCAGATGATCACCCGCATCCCGTCGGGCTGGACCTGTTTCAGCGCCTGCAATTTCGTCTTCATGGGGGGCCGCGCGCGCACCATCGATCCGGGCGGATATTTCATGGTCCATATGTTCACCATGACGGGCGACAAGAACGCCATTCAGTCGAGCGTCGCGATGGGCGCCGAGTCCACCACCGAGTTGATCAGCGACGTCGAGCGCGAGGCGGCGCTGATGGCGACCGAGGACAATGACCTGCTGATCCGCCTCGATGTCTCGCGCGATCTGCTGTCCGACATCATGTACCGGCAGAAATCAATTGCAACCGGGGACGACCGGTCGACGCGCCGATGCCTGACGCGCAAAGAGGCGCTGAAATATAATGTCGTCAACGTCGACGGGGATTAGCCGGGGCGCCTAGGTCAGGACCCTAGTCGCCGGTTTCCGATGGCGCTTCGAGATCGACCTGTACCGGCGGATGAAGCCGCAGGCGATGGACGCGGCGTTCATCGGCCTCGGTTATTTCGATCCGCCAGCCGCTTGGATGCTGCAGGATCTCGCCGACCTCGGGGACATGGCCCGCGAGCACCGCCGCGAGGCCGCCTAGCGTGTCGACATCCTCCTCGACATCAGCCAGCCGCGGGTCGATCGCCTCGCCGATGTCGTCGAGCTCGGCGCGCGCGTCGGCGTCCCAGCAACCGCCGTCGCCGGGGGCGAACAGCGCGGTCGGCTCGTCGTCATGCTCGTCCTCGATCTCGCCGACGATTTCCTCGACCAGATCCTCGATCGTCAGCAGCCCCTCGGTGCCCGAATATTCGTCGATGACGATCGCCAGGTGTGTGCGCTTCGCGCGCATTTCGGCGAGCAGGTCGAGCACCCCCATCGATTGCGGCACGTAGAGCGGCTGGCGGATGAGGTCGAGCAAGGGCGGTGGCGGGCGCCCCTCGGCAAGCACGGCAAACACATCCTTTACGTGGATCATGCCGACCACTTCGTCGAGATTTTCGCGGTACACCGGCAGGCGACTGTGCCCGGCTTCGGCGAAGGACGCGACGATTTCGGTAAAGCTCGCGCTTTCGGGGATGGCGATGATGTCGGCGCGCGGCACCGCGACATCGTCGACCGTCTGTTCGCCGAAGTGGAGGAGGTTGCGCAGCATCTTGCGCTCGATCGGCGAGAGGTCGCCGACGATATGGCTGCCGCGCCGTTCATGCCCCTCTTCCTCGGCCTCGTCGATGACATCTTCGATCTGTTCGCGCAGCGATGGTTCCTTGTCGCCGCCGAACAACAGATTTTTCAGCCCGGACAAGAGCCCGGGTCTACTACTGTCCTCCTCCGATCGGTTCGAAGATCCCTGGTCGTCGGACATATATACGGCTTTTCCCTGTTAATCCTGATCCGCATATGGATTGGCGATGCCCAGCGATGCAAGTGCTTTCACTTCCAACGCCTCCATCGCGCTGGCCGAAGTGTCGTCCATATGGTCGTAGCCGACGAGATGCAGCGTGCCGTGGACAATCAGGTGTGTCGCATGATCGGGGACCGAAATCCCTTTCTCTTCCGCTTCGCGGGCGCAGGTTTCGCGCGCGAGCACGATATCGCCGAGCAGGATTTCGCCATCGTCGCTGTTCGCGAGGCTTTCGAGCAGGTCATCCTGCACCTGCGGGAACGACAGCACGTTGGTCGGCTTGTCACGCCCGCGAAAATCGCGGTTGAGCGCATGCACTTCGGCATCGTCGGTCAATCGCACCGAGACTTCGACGAGCGGCGCGGCGTCGGCGAGCGCGGCATAAGGCGTCAGCGCGAGCGCCGCGGCGACAGCCTCCGCAGCCCGCACCTCCCAGTCGAGCGCGTCGGGCCAGGGCGTCGCGGCGTGGGTTTCGACGCTCAGCATGCCAAGTCTCGCGAGAGGGCGCTGGCGGAAAACTGCGCAACGTCACGCGCAATCGGTGTCGTCAGGGCAGCCTTCGCCGCCGCGGGATCATCGTTCAGGGCCATGCCCATCCGCTACCCCGCCACATTCATGGAGGACAGCGTTTTTTCCTGTTCCGGCTATGGCTGGTGGGGGGTGATAAGCGGGCGTTGTCATTTTCGGTTATCCCGGGCCGGGGCCGCGATCCGGTCGGCGCATGCGCCGGGCCATCATGCCAAAGGTCAGGAAAGGTCACCCTATTGCAGTGCCCCATTTGTCGCGCTCGACCGACAGATCACAGCCGGACCCCGGCCTGATCCTGCATCCGGGCAGCGACCGTTTTACTTGCAATTTGAAAGAGCTGACATGAAGGCTGACACAGCGGAATAATGTAGGAAAGGCTTATTTGAAGGCGGCGTCGGCTTTGGGGTGGGGAGCGGACGTACCCATCATTCGTCATCCCGGACTTGATCCGGGATCCACGGCAGCGCTGCAGTCATGGACCCCGGATCAAGTCCGGGGTGACGATGAAGGATAGGTCCGCTTCTGGTCGTTTCCCGACATTCGTCATCCCGATCTGATAGAGAAATCTACCATATGTCGCCAGCCGCCATCCTCAATGAATATGTCCCAGCTTGTCGGGATTGCGCATGACATAAATGCCGACGACCTTGCCGTCCTCGATTTCGAGTGCGGTCGTCTGTAACGCGCCATCGGCCTCGCGCGTGACGAAACCCGGCAGGCCGTTGATCGTCCCGGTGTGGACAAGCGTCGAGCCATATTTGCCGAACAGCACCGCAAGGCTGCGATGCAGTTTCAGCACAATGTCATGGCCGAACACGGGCTCCATCGCGGCGGGACGCTTGCCGCCGCCGTCGGCCCACATGCCGACATCGGCGGCGAGCAGGGCGCCGAGCGTGTCCATGTCGCCGCTGCGCGAGGCAGCAAAGAAGGCGTTGGCGATCTGGAGCCCCTGTTCTTTCTCGAGCTTGTAGCGCGGGCGCCCATCGCGAACGTGGGCGCGGGCACGCGCGGCGAGCTGGCGCGTCGCGGCGGGGTCGCGATCGATCGTCTTTGCGACCTCGTCGAACTCGACGCCGAACACGTCGTGCAGAAGAAATGCGGCGCGCTCGAGCGGCGAGAGGCGTTCGAGCGCGAGCATCAGCGGCAGGGTGACATCATCCTCTTTCTCCTCCTCGACCAGCGGGTCGGGGAGCCAAGGGCCGACATAGGCCTCGCGTTGGCTGCGCGCCGATTTGATCTGGTCGAGGCAGAGCCGCGTCACGGTGCGGCGGAGGTACGCCGCGGGCTCGCGCACTTCGCTGCGATCGGTGCCGAGCCAGCGGATGAAGGCATCCTGCACCACATCCTCGGCATCGGCGACCGAGCCGAGCATGCGGTAGGCGACGCGGATAAGGAGCGGACGCAGCGGGTCGAAACTGACCGCCGCGTCCGCGGCATCGAGGCCGTTCTGGATGCCCTTGTCGGTCATTGGACGGGCATCATCAGGCCGCCTTCACCAGCGCACCATTTGCGTACCAGAGGTCGAAGCCGACCGCGATACGGTTCCAGCCATTGATGACATTGATCATCACGGTCAGGTTCACCTGTTCCTCCGGCGTGAAATGCGCTTCGAGCGCCTCTTTTGCGGCCTTCTGTGTGTGCCCTTCCGAAAGGCGGGTCAAGGCGTCGGTCCAGGCGAGCGCGGCGCGTTCGCGGGGCGTGTAGACGGGCGCTTCGTGCCAGGCGGCGAGCAGGTAAATGCGCTGTTCGCTCTCGCCCTTTGCGCGGGCTTCGGCCGTGTGCATGTTGATGCAGTTGGCGCAGCCGTTGAGGATCGACGAGCGGATCTTCACCAGTTCGATCAGGCTCGGCTCGAGGCTCTTTTCGGCGGCGAGGCTGGCAGCCATCCACTGTTTCATCAGCTGCGGCGCGGCGGCGTAGGGGTCGGTTACCTTGGTCATGTCCTGTCTCCTTTGGGGGGTGTACGGATATGACGAGACAAGATCGGCGGGTGTGACATGGCGTGCGAAAAAATTTCGCGTCCGCCGAAAAATCCGTTAGCCTGCCAGCATCGACAGTCGAACTGGGGGGTCCAATGATGAATTTTCTCGATGATCATGGCGACCGCGCCTATGCGCTGTTGCGCATCGTTTCGGGACTTTTGTTTCTTGCGCATGGCGTGCAGAAATTCTTCAATTTCCCGGTCGCCTTTCCCTATCCCCTGGACCCCATGCTTTACGCGGCGGGAGCAATCGAAATCGTCGCCGGGGCTTTAGTCGTCCTCGGGCTGTTCACACGACCGGCGGCGTTCCTCGCCAGCGGCATGTCCGCGGTCGGATACTGGGTCGCACATGGCACACAGAGCCCCTACCCGATCGTCAATCAGGGCGAGACGATCGCGCTCTACTGCTTCATTTTCCTGTACATCGCGACGCGCGGTGCGGGCATCTGGAGCGTCGACGGAGCGAGGAAGAAATAGGCGGTTGCGCTATTATCTCGATGCCGAGTTCAACGGGTTCGGCGGCGCGCTGATATCGATTGCCCTGGTGCCCGAAAGCGAAGGGGCAACGCCCTTTTACGGCGCGGTCGAATGCGCCGAACCGACGCCATGGGTTGCGGCGCATGTGATGCCAAAGCTCGATATCGCGCCGATCTCCTATGCCGAGCTGCAATGGACGTTCGCCGATTATCTGGCAGCGGACCCGGACCCGGTGCTGGTCGCCGACTGGCCCGAGGATATCGTCCACGCCGCGCGCCTGCTGGTCACCGACGACGGGCGGCGGCTGATCGTCTCGGCGGTGCGCTTCGAGCTGGCCGAGGTGGTCAATTTCTCGACCGCCGAGCTTAGCCATGTGCCGCACAATGCCTATCATGACGCGGTCGCGCTGCGGACCTTCTGCATGGCGCGCCGCCACATCACCGCAAAATAGAGGGCGGCGCTTTCGCGCCGCCCCAGTGTCGGGCTTCACATGGTGAAGGTCGTCAAAGCCGCCGCGTATTCGTCTCGATCAGCCTCTTCGCCTCGCTGATCGCTTTGGCGGTGGTCAGCGTCTTTTCCTGAACCTCGTCGGCCATTTCGAGCAGGCGGCCGCTGATCACGGTACCGGTATCGGCCTTTTCGTTGATCGCGATGCCGCCCTTGGTCGCGGCGACACGGTCCCATTCAGCGCGCACGGCGGCCCAATAATCCTTGGTCGCGGCCCAATAATCATCGGCCGCCTTCACATCATATTGGTCATATTTGATATAGGTGTTGAGCACATATTCCTGGACGATCGGCACCAGCTTGCCCTCCTTCGTCCCCATTTTCGTATTGTCCTGCCAATGGACCCAGCCGTCGGGCGACGGCTGGTGGCGGTTGATCGAGAGGTAGCGATCATAGACGGGGTTCCGCACGGCGTCGCGGCGCGCGAGCGGGCGCCAGGTCCAGTTCGAGCGCCAGCGGCGGACGCCGCCCTGCGTTTCGAACTGCCCCCAGCCGCCGTACCGCGGGCTATCGTCGACCTGATAGACCGTCTGCGACCAGCGGCCGGTTCGCATGCGTTCGGCGACGTCTTCCCATGTCCATGCCCCCTTGTCCGAATAGACCAGCAGCTTGGCGGGCTCATATTCCCAATCCTGCCGCCAATGCTTGATGATCATGCTCTTGTCGTCGTCGCCGGTGATGACGAGCATGTGCTGGAGGACGATCTTGCGGCCCGTGTCCTCGATTACACGGACGACCTCATTACCGCCCGAACGCTTGGGTTCGAGCACCTCGTAATCGGGGTCCCAGCGCGTCGATTCCTGCATGTTGAAACTGACGCGGTAATTGCCCGCCATCGCGAGGATGTCGGCGCGGTCCCGTTCGAAATTGGCGGCGGCGGCCTCGGCAGCGATCGGCGGGTGGGCCGAGGCGGCGACGGGCAGCGCGGCGCTGAGCAGCAACAGGCCGGCGGCAAGCTTGCGATATTTTTTCATCGGTGCAGTCCTTCTGATCGTTAGAAGCGGAAGCTGAGCGAGACGCTCGCGTTGCGGCCGGGCTGGGTATAGGCGTCGGCAATCACGTCGATCGGCAGGGTCTGGCCGCCGATAACCGTCGTGTTCGCAAGGCCGCGCGCGTCGCTCCACCAGCTGTAGGTCTTGTCGAGGATGTTGAAGACGCCGCCGCGCAGCGTCAGCCCCTCGGTGATGCGGAGATAGGCGGTCGCGTCGAGGATGGTGAAATCGTCGGGCCTGTAGCCGCCATTCGTCCGCGACGCTTCCTTGCGTGCGCTGTGCGTCATGATCAGCTGGCCGCCGAAACGCCCTTGCGGCTGGCGGTAACCGATGCCGGCGACGAGCTTGAGCGGATCGATCGATTCGAGCGGCGAACGGATGCCGTCGGGGTCGATGATGTCGCCCTTCGCGTAGGACAGGGCGAGCGTCGTATACAGGCCGGACGACGCTCGCCCCTCGAACCGCGCCTCGGCCCCTTTGACCCGGACGCGATCGAGATTCACGAATTGAAAGATGGCGGGATCGGCGGGCGTGAAGCTGCCGCCCACTTGCTCCTGGCTGATAAAGTCCTTGTAGCGCGCCGAAAAGCCGGTGACGTCGAGGCTGATCGCGTCGCTCGAGAAGCGCAGCCCGCCCTCGAAGCTCGTGCTGCGTTCGGGATCAAGGTCCGGGTTGGGGATCGAGGTATATCCCGACGCGAGGTTCGAGAAGAACTGGTTCACCTGCCCCGGCTCGGGCGCCTTGAAGCCCGTCGCATAATTGGCGAACAGGCGAACCGCATCGGTAATCCTCCACACCGCGCCGAATTTCGGCGACAGGCGCGATCCGTCCTGCTTCGCACCCGCAAAGGCCGGGAGCAGCGGATCATCGTCGGGCGACAGGTCGTACCAGTCGAAGCGCAGCGCCGGATAGAGAAGCAGGCGGCCGTCGGCGATCGAGATTTCGTCACCCGCGAACAGGCCGGCGCGGGTAAAATCGGTGCTCGGGAAGGCGCGCGTCGGATAGACTTCGCCGAACGGCGGGACGGTGCCGTCGCGCAGGCCGCGCTGGCGCGTCTGGCTGATGTCGCCGCCGAAGACGAGGCGGTGCGCGATCGCGCCCGTAGCGAAATCGGCGCGCGCGTCGGCCGAGGCACCGATTACGCGGTTTTCGAACGTGTTGAGGCGCGACCGGTCGGCCAGCGACGTGCGGTCTTCCTCGGTATATTGATTGTCCTCGCCGTCCTGCCAGTAGAGCGCGACGCGGGCGAAATCGATCGCCCCCTCGCCTTCCCAGCTCCAGTCGAGCGACACGCGCTTGCGTTCCCCGCTGTCCCACGCTTCGAGCCGGTCGACGCTGGAGGTGACGACGCCGAGCGCGTTGCGCGTCGCGGTGACGCCCGTAAGGCCGTTGGTGTAGAGGTCGGTATCGAGATATTCGCCGGTCAGACGGATCTTGTGGCCGTTCGCGGGATCGTAGACGATGCGCGCGAGCACGGCGTTCGAACGGCCGTCCTGCGGATTGGGAAGCGTGCGGAGCGGGCCGGTGGCCGCGTCCTTGCCCGATGTGCCGGTCGCCGTGGCGCCGCCCGCGACATCGCCCTTGTTGCCGAGTTCCTTGTAATCGCGGCGCGTGTAGGCGGCCATGATCGACCAGTCGCCGCTGCGCCCCGCGAGGATCGCGGTCTCGCTAAACTCCTCGTCGGCGCTGCTGTAGGCGCCACGGAGAAGGCCCCCGACATTTTTGTCGGGTTCGAGGAAATCGGCGGGGTCCGAAGTGATGAAGCTGACCGCGCCCGCTAGGCCGTCGCTGCCATAGAGCGCCGACGACGGGCCGCGGAGAATCTCGACCGACTTGACGAGGCCGAGGTCGACATAGTCGCCGCGCCCCGACGCCTGCGCGCCAAAGGAGAAACCATCGGGAACGCGCACGCCGTCGACTTGGACGAGCACGCGGTTGCCGCCGATGCCGCGAATGTTGAAGCTGTCGTTGCCGGCGCGGCCGGTGGTGCCCAGCGCCGCGCCGAACCGCGCGGGCTGGCGCTGGACGCTGACGCCGGGTTCGAAGCGGACGAGGTCGCGGATGTCGGTGACAAGCTCGTCGGCGATCTGCTCGTCGCTCTTCACCGTCACCGTGACCGGAACATCCTCGGCCCTTACTGCGGTGCGTGTCGCGGTGACGACGATGCGGTTCTTGAGTGATACCCAATATTCGCCGTCATTATCCTGCGCAAAGGCCGGCGAAGCGGTCGCAGCGAGCGCAAGGCCCAGCGCGGTTCCGGCAGCCAGGCGGGATACGGACGGCGTATGTTGGATGTTCAATGATCTTCCCCTATTGATGCGACTGACTCTCAATAGCAGGCCGTCTAGGTTGGGGAAGTCCGAGGGTCAATATGCTATTGCGAATCGTTCTCGCAAAAATTGGCGGAACAGATCGGAAAGGCGCCCAGATATGCGGTCATCCCGGCGATTAAGGGTATGAAAAAACCTCCCTGTGGCGAAGCCATGGGGAGGCGGCAGCGCGAAGCGCTGACGAGGGGCTTTGGCGCAGCGCTGCTGCCCCTCCACCACGCCCTCTGGGCCCCCTCCCTACCGCTTCGCGGCAGGGAGGATCATTAAGAGTTAGGCCCCCGGCCCCTCATAGGCATCGACGATGCGCCCGACGATCGGGTGGCGGACGACGTCGGCGCTGGTGAAGTAGCTGACGTTGATTCCTTCCACGCCTTCGAGCCGGCTCACCGCGTCGGCGAGACCCGAACTTGCCGGGATCGGAAGGTCGACCTGCTTCGGATCGCCGCACACGACCATGCGGCTGTTGGCACCGAAGCGCGTCAGAAACATCTTCATTTGCGGGATCGTCGTATTCTGCGCCTCGTCGAGGATGATGAAAGCGTCGGCGAGCGTACGCCCACGCATGAAGGCGAGCGGCGCAATTTCGATCTCTCCGCTCGCGATGCGGCGTTCGACCTGTTCGGCGGGCAGACAGTCGTGGAGCGCATCGTAGAGCGGGCGCAGGTAGGGATCGACCTTTTCCTTCATGTCGCCGGGCAGGAAGCCGAGCTTCTCACCCGCTTCGACCGCGGGGCGCGACAGGATCAGGCGCTGGACGCTGCCGGTGATCAGCTGCGCCACCGCCTGCGCGACCGCGAGATAGGTTTTGCCGGTGCCGGCCGGGCCGAGCGCAAAGATGATGTCTTCGCGCGCGAGCGCCTGCATATAGGGGACCTGCGACGGCGCACGCGGGACGATCGTCTTTTTGCGCGTGCGGATCATGATCGGCGGCGCTTCGCTGGCGTCGTGGCGAATGATGCCTTCGAGGGTCGGCTGCGCCGACAGCGCAATTACGCCGTCAACCATGCCGCTGTCGACCTCCTGTCCCTGTTCGATGCGGTTATAGATATCGACGAGCACGTCGCGCGCACGGGCGGCGGCCTCGGCCTCACCCTCGATCTGCACGCGATTGCCGCGGGCCGAGATATAAACGCCGAGGCGGTTTTCGATCGCGACGAGATTGCGGTCGAACTCGCCGAAGAGAATGCCCAAAAGCTGCGTTCGCTCGAATTCCGCGGTCAGTCGGACGCGGTCGCCGGGTGCGGCGGGGGTGGAGGCGGTCAGCGGGCGTTTGGACATATGGGCAAGGCTCCTTCGATCGACGACATGACTGTAGTCCCGCCAGGACGGGAGTCCATGACTTGCGAAAGGCGAATGCGACGGAAGGCGGCGGAGTGTGTCTTCGGGGAGACAGCTTCCGCGAGGCGCACTAGGCGGCTTCTTCCATCAACGCTTCGGCGGCAACGCTGTTGGCGCCGGCCGAGGTGATCTGCACGTCGATCATATCGCCGATCTGGAGCCCCGGTGCGATGACGTGCGCCGACTGGAGCCAGGGCGTCTTGCCGATCAACTGACCGTCCAGCTTGCCCTTGCGTTCGAGGAGCAGGCGCGTCGTGCGGCCGACGGTCGCCTGATTGAACGCCTGCTGCTGCTCGTTGAGCAACGCCTGGAGGCGCTGGAGACGCTCGTTGAGTAGGGCTTCGTCGATCTGGTCGGCCATCGTCGCGGCGGGGGTGCCGGGGCGCCGCGAGTATTTGAAACTATAGGCCATCGCATAATTGGTCGCACGAACGATATCGAGCGTCGCTTCGAAGTCCGCATCGGTTTCGCCGGGGAAGCCGACGATGAAGTCGCCCGAGATCGCGATATCGGGGCGCACGGCGCGCACGCGTTCGATAATGCGAAGATAGCTTTCGACCGAGTGGCTGCGGTTCATCGCGGCAAGGATGCGGTCGCTGCCCGCCTGCACCGGCAGATGGAGGAAGGGCATCAGCTTGGCGATCTCGCCATGCGCGGCGATCAGCCCGTCGGTCATGTCATTGGGGTGACTGGTCGTGTAGCGGATGCGTTCAAGTCCATCCTCGCGGGCAAGTTCGCGGATCAGCCCATCGAGGCCGATCGCCCGGCCCCGGTCATCCTCGCCGTCCCATGCGTTGACATTCTGGCCCAGCAAAGTGATTTCGCGCGCGCCGCCCGCAACAAGCGCCCGCGCTTCGGCAATCAGGTCGGCGAAGGGCCGGCTGATCTCGGCGCCCCGCGTGTAGGGCACGACGCAATAAGTGCAGAATTTATCGCAGCCTTCCTGCACGGTCAAAAAGGCGGTGGGGCGCTGGCCGCCCGAGCGCTTCGGCAGCGCGCCGAATTTGCTTTCGAGCGGCATGTCGAGATCGACGGCTTTTTCGCCCCGCGCGGCGCGCGCGATCAGGTCGGGCAGGCGGTGATAGGCTTGCGGCCCGACAACGACGTCGACGGTAGGGGCGCGGCGCGCGATTTCGGCACCCTCGGCCTGCGCGACGCAGCCCGCGACGGCGATCGTCGGGCGGCTGCCGTCGGCGCGCTTCAGCCGGCCGATGTCCGAATAGACTTTTTCGGCCGCCTTTTCGCGAATGTGGCAGGTGTTTAGCACGACAAGATCGGCATCCGCGCCATCAGCAGCAGCGACATAGCCCTCGGCGCCAAGCATCTCGGCCATGCGCTCGCCGTCATAGACGTTCATCTGGCAGCCGAAGGATTTGACGTGGAAAGTCTTCTGGGGATTTGGGGGAGAGTCGGATTTCATCGGCGCGCTATAGGCGATGCGGCGCGTCGGCGGAAGAGCGTGCAATTTCCGCCGAGATCGTCGCGCGTGCGGCCTCGGCCAGCAGCTTGCGATCGCCTTCGACAATATCGGGCAAGGGATCGAGATAGTTGATCGTCAAATGGATCGGCCGCTTGCGCGCGAGCAGGCGCTTAAAATTATCGAGCCCGGATTCGGGATCGAGCCACGCGATGTCATTCGCTTCGCGCCCATAATCGAGAAACACCGGCTGCACGCGCAGATTCGGCGGCGTCGGGATTACCGCCTGAAACAGCGACGCGCGAAAGGGGAGCAAACCATCGCCCGGCCCCGTCGTGCCTTCGGGAAACAACGTCACCGGGCGACCGCGCGCCAGCGCCGCGCGCAGGTCGTTCGCCTGATTGTGGATCTCGCGCCGCGCCTCGCGCTGAACATAGACGGTGTGATTCTGGTCGGCGAGCCAGCCGACGAGCGGGGTCGTGCCGACCTCGGCCTTCGACACGAAGGCCGAGCGTGCGGCGCCGCCGAGCGCGAGGATGTCGAGCCAGCTGACATGGTTCGACACGAACAGGACATCGCGCCTGAGCCGCGTCCCCTTCGTACGGATACGCAGCCCGGCGATCCAGCCGACGGCGTTCAGGAAAGCCATCACCATCGGCGACGGGCGCCCGACGGCGCGATAAAGAAGGTGCGGGACGATCAGGAAGAGGAGCGTCAGCACCATCAGGGCGAGACGGGCGACCGTCCGCCAGGTAATCGCGCTGCGATCAGTCGCGCTTGCGATCGATGGCGACACCATAAAGCTCCATGCGGTGGTCGACGAGGCGGAAGCCCAGCCGTTCGGCGATCACCTTCTGCAACGCCTCGAGCTCGGGATCGACAAATTCGATCACCTTGCCCGTTTCGACGTCGATCAGATGATCGTGATGCGCCTCGGGCGCGGCTTCGTAACGCGAGCGGCCGTCGCCAAAGTCGTGACGGTCGAGGATGCCCGCCTCTTCGAACAGGCGAACGGTGCGGTAGACGGTGGCGATCGAGATGCCGCTGTCGACCTTTGAAGCGCGTTCATAAAGCGTCTCGACGTCGGGATGATCCTCCGAATCCGAAATGACGCGCGCAATGATGCGGCGCTGCTCGGTGATGCGCAGACCCTTTTCATGGCACAGGGCTTCGAGATCGATGTTACCGGACATGCGGGCCTTTCCTGCAAGATGCAGTCGGATTTTATTCTTCAAACTGTATAAGCACGCGCCGTGGATAGGACAAGGGCGGCACCCCTACGACGCCGCCCTTTCCTGCTCCGACTGGAACGACTTATCTTAATTTTCAGACCTTGGACTTGGGCTTGGGCTTGCGCCCGCCGCCGCGGCCCTTGGTGCCCAGGCCGATTTCCTTCGCCAGCGCGCGGCGCTTTTCAGCATAGTTCGGCGCGACCATCGGATAGTCGGCGGGCAGGCCCCACTTCGCGCGATAATCGTCGGGGGTCATGCCATAATGCGTCATCAGGTGACGGCGCAGCATCTTGAGCTTCTTGCCGTCCTCGAGACAGGTGATGTAGTCGGGCTTGACCGACGTGCGGATCGACACTGCGGGCACCAGCTTTTCCTCGACGACCGGTTCGCTGCCGAGACCCGAAAGCGCGGCGTGAACATTATTTATCAAAAGAGAGAGATCCGAAATGGCGACGCTGTTGTTGCTGACATGGGCGGCGACGATGTCAGCGGTGAGCGTAACGAGCATCTCGTTGGTATCGGCTTGGTCGGACATGAGACTATTCCTTGATTCTTAATTACCCAGAAGACAGGTGGCGAATATTGGATTTGTTGTTCCGCCGGTCATATTACTGCCACTTTGGATGCAATTCCGCAATGACCGATCAGTCCACTTTTTGCTCTCGTCCCGAACGGCGCATCGTAATTGCGTCGCGAACCACCCCGTCATTACCGCGATAATAGGACGGCCGCCGACCGCATTCCACAAAACCCGCGCTCGCATAAAGATGAACCGCGTCATTATCGGCTCGCATTTCAAGGAAATAGTCTTCGGCACCCTGTCCGGAAGCCCATGCGCGCCAATCGTCAATCAGTAATGCACCGATACCGCGACCGCGAAACTGCGGGTCGACCGCGAGCAACAATAATTCGCTCTCGGGCCCCGCGATACGCGCCGCCGAGAAACCGCATGCGTCATCGCCGTCCCAAGCGAGGCACACACGCGCCGAGGGGAGCGCGAACAAAGTCAAAAGCTGGGCGCCGCTCCACGCTTCGCCATAGGCGGGTTCGAATGCGGCATCCATCACGCGCATCACCGCGGTTAGATCGCCGACACGGGCGGTGGCGAGGCGGATGGCGCCGCTCATGCCGGCGTCATCGGCTTGGCGTCAGGAGCGCGGCCGTAAATCGGGCTCGGCCGGTCGATCAGTAAAGCGGACGGCAACCGCAGGAAGGCGCGCGCGTCGGGCAGCATCGCGAGCGCGCGTCCGGTGCCGCGACGCGCGACAAAGGGCTCGGCGCGATTGCCGACAACCAGTTCGTCGCCGATCAGGACGGCGTCTTCGGGGAGGAGCGAACGGATATCGGCGCGCGGCGACAGTTCGGCGGCGAACGGCTGGACGAACCATTGGCCGTGGCCGCCCTCCATCACCACCAGCGCGCCGCCCGCCGCAGCTATCTCCTCGGCGGCGCCGGCCGCAACCAGTGCGAGCGTCGAAAAGCCATGGACGGGCACCTGCCAACCGAGCGCCAGCGCGCGCGCCGCCGCAACGCCGATCCGCACCCCGGCAAAGCTGCCCGGACCGCATCCTGCGACGATGACATCGGCACGGCCGCCGTCATCGAGTTCGGCGATCAGCGGCACCAGCCGTTCGGCATGGCCGCGGCCGATCACCTCGTGCCGATGATCGACAACCATATCGCCTTCCAACAGCGCCACCGAACAGGCCTCACTCGCCGAATCGATGACCAGATAGCGCATGGAGGCTAGTGGCTCGTTCAGGCGATGCGGTTGAAGCGCGCGAAATCGGGACGCGGGCTGCGATCGAAGATCGTGGCGGCATCGCCATAGCCGAGGGTCGAGATGAAGTTGCTCTTCACGCTGGGCTGGTCGGCGAAGAAAGCTTCGTCGACGCCAGCGTTATTGAACCCCGACATCGGCCCGGTATCGAGACCGAGCGCGCGCGCGGCGAGAATGAAATAGGCGCCCTGCAGGCTCGAATTGCGGAAAGCGGTCGTTTCGGCCAACGCTGCGTTGCCCACGAACCAGCTGCGGGCATCGGCGTGCGGGAACAGTTCGGGCAGATTTTCGTAAAATTCATTGTCGCTCGCGATGATCGCGGTGACCGGCGCCTTCAGGATTTTCTCGGCATTGGCGGGGAGCGCCAGCGCCGCGAGCTTCGCCTTCGCCTCGTCTGTAACGCACCAGACGATCCGCGCCGGCAGGCTGTTGGCGCTGGTCGGGCCAAATTTCACCAAGTCCCAAATCGCATGCAGCTGCGTTTCCGAAACCGGCTTGTCGAGATAGCCATTATAGGTGCGCGCGGTACGAAACAGCTGGTCGAGAGCGCTGTCGGAAAGCGGCTCACTCATGGGCTAACTCCTCAGGGAAAAATGGTCAGACGGCGTGGACTGCCGTTACCTCAGGCACATAATGTTTCAAGAGGGACTCGATGCCATTCTTCAGCGTCGCCGTCGAGGATGGGCATCCCGCGCACGCGCCCTGCATCTTCAGATACACATTGCCCTTGTCGAAACCGCGATAGACGATGTCGCCGCCATCGTTGGCGACCGCGGGGCGGACGCGCGTTTCGATGAGTTCCTTGATCTGGTCGATGATGTCGGCGTCGGCGGGATCGTCGGCGAAACCTGCCTCATCCTCAGGCGGCACCGAAAAGCCCGCGCTCGCGGCGTTGAACAGCGGCACCTCGGCGAGGAAATGATCCATCATGATGCCGAGGATGTCAGGCTTTGCGTCGCTCCATTCGGCGCCGGGGGCGATTGTCACCGACACGAAATCGCGGCCGAAAAAGACGCCCGTCACGTCGCCGAGCGAAAAAAGCGCGCTCGCAAGCGGCGACGCCTCGGCCTCTTCGGGGCTGGCAAAGTCGCGGGTTCCCGCCTCCATCACCGCCCGACCGGGCAGGAATTTGAGCGTCGCGGGATTGGGCGTCGATTCGGTTTCGATCAGCATGGCCTGCATGTGGGGCGAAGCGAGGCTTTGTGCAAGATGATAGGGATGCGCTAAGGCGCGGCGATGCGTCCTTTCACCCATTTCGCCGCGCTCGACTGGTCGGGCGCCCGCGGTCCGCGCCAGCGCGGCATCGCGCTGGCGGTCGCGAGCGGCACGGCGGCACCGGCCCTGGTTCGACCGGGGCATATCTGGTCGCGCGGCGAAATCCTCGAATGGCTGGAAGACGTCGCAGCGGCGGGCGACAATATACTGATCGGTTTCGACTTTTCGGCCGCCTTCGCCTTTGCCGATCACGGCGCCTATTTCCCAGGCTGGGCGGAGACGCCCGCCGACATGCACGCACTTTGGGCGCTTGTCGACCATCTGGCGGGCGGCGATCCGCATTATGAGGCGGGAGGATTTCTGGCGCATGCCGAAGCGCGGCGGCATTTTCGTCAGCGCGGCGCCGCCGGCGATCTGTTCGAAGCGGGCGCGGGGCGGCTGCGCGTCGTCGAACGGCGCCAGCGCGCGACGAAGCAGGCGGCCAGCGTCAGCAATTTCAATCTCGTCGGCGCGGCGCAGGTCGGCAAGGCCAGCCTGTCGGGCATGCGCCTGCTCCACCGGCTGTCGCACCGCATTCCGCTGTGGCCCGGCGATCCGGTGCCCGCGTCGGGACCGATGCTGGTCGAAATCTACACCAGCCTTGCCGCCCGCGCGGCCGGGCTGCCCCCAGGACGCAGTAAAATCCGCGACGGCGCGGCGCTGGACGCGGCGCTCGCGGCGCTGGGTTCGCCTCCCTGCGGTTTTTCTGGCCCGGTCAGCGACCATGCCAGCGACGCGCTGCTGACTGCGGCCTGGCTGCGCGCGATCGCCGGGGACACCGCCCCCTGGTCACCGTCGCCGCTGACGCCAATGCTGGCGCGAACCGAGGGCTGGACCTTTGGCATCATCTGAAAATGTCTGCGCGCCGCATTTTCGCGACGTCGGATGTTTTCATCCGATCGAAAAATGCTAAGGGGCGTTCAGTCGTGCCGGCTTAGCTCAGTTGGTAGAGCACCTGATTTGTAATCAGGGGGCCACGGGTTCGAATCCTGTAGCCGGCACCATCATCCCGGATATGGAGCCTCCCGACGCGGCCGCCATTAAGGCGCGAAGCCGGTCGAAGTCGAAGCAAGGCCCCGAGGGACCTCGCTTCGACCTTCCCCCGATTTAGAAATCGACGCGCGCGCCGACGGTGAAATACCGGCCGACAACGTCGTACAGCGTGCTGTTCACGGTGATCAGCGGCGGATCGCGGTCGAACACATTGTTGACGTTGCCGAACAGCGTGAAGCGATCCTCGATCTTGAACCGTGCGCCAAGGTCAACATAGGTCCGCGAGGCGATCCGGTTGTTGATCAGCGTCGTGCGCGTCCGGTCGAAATTGCCGCCGTCGATGTAGCGCGCACGGATATCGAACCCGACATTCTCATCCTCATAAGTCGCGCTGAGCGTTCCGCGCCATTTCGGCGTCGCGCGCAGCACCGAATCGCCGACGTCGCCAGCGGTCTCGACGCGGCTGAGGCCGGTATCGAACACCAGCTTGTCGACATAGGTCGCCAGCGCGCGAAGCCTTATGCTGCCACCAGCGGCCAGCCTGGTGACATAGGATGCTTCCATATCGAGCCCGCTCGTCTCGAAACTCGCGATATTCTGCTGGGTGGCGGCAACCTGGGTGACCGTCCCCGTCGCGTCGCGGGTGATGCTGCTACAGGCAGAGGCAACCCCGCGCGAACAGAGGAGCGTGAGGTTCGATCCGTTCAGTGCCGTGATCGCACCGTCGATCTTGATCTTGTAATAGTCGACCGACGCACTGAAGCCGCGCAGGAATGACGGCGAATAGGTTGCGCCGATCGACGTCGTGTAGCTGACTTCGGGCACCAGATCGGGGTTGCCGCCGGTGAAGGTCGTCACGGTCGACGGTTGCGGGTTATATGCGGCGTTCGCGGCGGCCCGCCCGGCCCGGTCCTGATCGTTAAGCGGCCCGATGTTGATCGAGCGGAGAGCAAACAATTCGCCGATGCCCGGCGAACGAATGTCGCGCGACCGCGTTGCCCGCAAAAGCAGGTCATTGAACAGCCGCGCGGTGCCGCCCGCCTTCCACGTCCAGATGCCGCCGCTGGTGCTGTAATCGGAATAGCGCGCCGCGCCGCTCAGATCGATTTCCACCGCATTTTCGAGTTTGAGCAGCGGCAGCAGGACTTCGCCGAAGGCTTCCTTGACGTTGAACCCGCCCGAGGTGGGGGTCGAGAATACGAGGATGCCGAAGTTGCTGGCGTTCGCGATCGTGAAGTCGTCGCGCGATGAAATCTGTTCTTCCCAGCGCGCCTCCGCGCCGATTGCGACGGTCACCGGCCCCGCCCACAGCGAGAAGAGATCGCCCTGAATTTCGGCGCCCGCCGAATCGAGCTTGGTCGTTCCGAACGATTGCTGCGCGCCGGTAACATAGGCGCGCGCTTCGGGCGACGCATTCAAGGCGCCGAACGGGTTGAGCGGCTGGCACGCGGGATCGTTGTTGGTCGGGTCGGCGTCGGCGTTGATGCCGCAGACGATTTGCCCGCCGCTCGACACCGCGTTGATCGCATTGTTGAACTGCCGCACGAGGCGCGAGTTGCCCATCTTCTGCTCGCTTTCGACCTCGCCATGGCTGTACCAGGCCTTGTAGCGAAAGCCGTTGCCGAACGTCCCGTCGACGCCGATCGCACCTTCCTTGCTGACCCGCTCGCCGCGGAATTGCAGCTGCAAGATATCGTTGAAATAGCGGCCGAAGGTGAAGCTCGTCTCGCCGGCGGCGGCGAGTTGGTTACGAACCGCGGTCGACAGATAGGGGTTGTTTGCCTGAATCCTGAGGTACGGCAGGCCAAGCGCGCCGCCGACTGTATAATCGCCAAAGAAGGGCGCGTTCGATAGCGAGCGTGCATAGCTGGCGTCGACCCAGAAAGTCGCATCGCCCACCTCATAGCTCAGCCGGGCATAGGTGCTCAGCCGCTCAAAAGGCGAGGAGACGGGAATGGTATCGTAAAGATTGATGCCGTCCCTGCCGCCGACCATCCGCAGCGGGAAGGCGCCCGCGCCGACGGGCGTGCCGCGATCGAAAGGGCGCAACGTGCCGTCGGCATTGAACGTCTGCCCCGCGAGCACGCCGCTGGTGATGAGACCGCCCAGCGTGACGTTGCCGAAGTTCACGTCGGGAACCAGTTCCGAGCCTGTACCCGACGGAATGAAATCGGGGCTGTTGAGCTGCGGCCGTGTGCTGCGGTCGATCACGCCGCGGTCTTTGACATATTCGCCGCCGATGATGAAATGGCCCCGCCCGTCGGCGAAGCTGGTGCCGAATTTCGCATCGAACCCATAGCGGAAGCCGTCGCCCCGCGACGACGTGCCGACATTGCCGCCAACCGAAATGCCGTCATAATCCTTGTCGAGCAGGATGTTGACGACGCCCGCGACCGCGCCCGAGCCCCAGGCGGCCGACGCGCCGCCGGTCACAACTTCGACGCGCTCGACCAGATTGGTCGGGATGAAATTGAGATTGCCCTCGCCGACGAAACGGCGGCCATCGAGCAGCACGAGCGTGCGGTTCGAACCGAGGCCGCGCATGTCGACGGGCGCGGTGCCGGTCGAGGTGTTGCCGTTCGACACGCTCGGCGTCGTCGTGGGGCGGATTTGCGGAAGGTCGTTCAGCACCTGCTGGATGTTCGGACGCGCGCCGAGGCGCAATTCATCCTCACCGATCACCGTTGTGGGCGTTGGCTGATCGAAACCGGCGCGCGCGATGCGCGAACCCGTGACCAGAATTTCCTCGTCTGCCGAAGCCTCCGTCTCGGAGACGGTCTGTGCTGCCGCCGGCACGGCAAGCCATAACCCGGCCGCCAGTGCCGCAATGCTGCTGCCGCGCGCGAGCCGATAACCAAGCTTGTCACTATCCTTACGCATCATTTCCGCCCCTTTTTGCTGGGCCGCTCGATGGCGGCTTATTTCGTTTCCCGTTTAATGAAGCTGCCATAATGTCCTGTTTAGGACAACATATTTCTCTTATGAGAAATTAAGCCCATAATTGACAAGGGGTTTAGGTTGAGGTCTCTAGGCCTCCGGGGTCGAATCGGGCCCGAAACCGGGATGACGGAGTTGCCAATGTTGCGCTTATGCTCGCCGTTCGCTTTGGTTCTTGCCGCTCTCGCCGCGCAGCCCACCGCCGCGCAGGACCTGTCGAAATACACCCCGGAAGCGCTGGCGAGCGAACTCACGGCGCTTGCCGATTCCCGCATCGCGGTGATGGTGCCGATGCGCGACGGCGTTCGCCTGTCGACGAACATCTACACCCCGAAAAACGCCAAGGGCCCCCTGCCGGTGATCCTGTGGAAGACGCCCTATAATGAGCATAAGCTGCGCGGATCGACGCAGCGCTACGCGATCGAGGCGGTGCGGCGCGGCTATGTCTTCATCGTCCAGAACGAACGCGGGCGCTATTTCTCCGAAGGCACTTATGAGATCCTCGGCAAGCCGCAGACCGACGGGTATGACACGCTGAGCTGGATCGCGGCGCAAGGCTGGTCGAACGGCAAGGTTGGCACGCTCGGCTGCTCCTCCTCGGCCGAATGGCAGCTCGCGCTCGCCGCGCAGAACCACCCCGCGCATGCCGCAATGGTGCCGATGGCGGCGGGCGCCGGGATCGGCAAAGTCGGCCGTTTTCAGGAACAGGGCAATTGGTACACCGGCGGCGTGCCGCGCAGCCTGTTCTTCGTCTGGCTTTATGGCGTCGACAATCCGGTCCGCGCCCAGCTTCCCGCCGACATCGACGAAGCGACGCGCGCCCGCGCGACGCTGAACAACGATCTCGCCGCGACCAAGCCGTCGGTCGATTGGGCCAAACACATCAAGCACCTGCCGGTCGACACCTTGCTGTCCAGCCTCGGCGAGCCACCGCAGACCTTCGACACGCTGATCGCCCGCACACCCGCCGATCCGGCATGGCGCGAAGGCGGGCTTTATCATGACGACATGGGTTGGGGCGTGCCCGCGCTGTGGTTCAACAGCTGGTATGACGTCTCGATCGGCCCGAACCTCGAGCTGTTCAACCACGCCCGTGCGAGCACCATCGATGCTGAAGCCGCCGCGAACCAATATGCGGTGATCGCGCCCGTCACCCACTGCGGCTATGCGCGCCTTGGCAAGGACACGGTGGTTGGCGAGCGTTCGATGGGCGACACCAGCTTCGACGTCGACGGCGCGGTCTTCGGCTGGTTCGATCGCTGGCTGAAGGGGAATAAAAGGGCTTTCCCGGACTCAACCCCGCATGTGCGCTATTTCGCGATGGGCGCTAACCAGTGGCGGAGTAACGAGAGCTGGCCGCCCAAGGGCACCAAACCGCTGCGCCTGTATCTCGACAGCGGCGGCAATGCGAACAGCCTCAATGGCGACGGCCGCCTGGTCGCCAAGGCGCCCGGCACGGACACCCCCGACCGTTTCCGCTACGATCCGATGAACCCAGTGCCGACGGTGGGCGGCGGCGATTGCTGTAACGGCGGCATCGTGATCCCCGGCGCCTTCGACCAGCGCGGGGTCGAAATCCGCAACGATGTGCTCGTCTATTCGACCGAGCCGCTGACCGAGGCGATCGAGGTGAGCGGTTTCGTCGATGCGTTGCTGCATGTGTCGTCGAGCGCGCCCGATACCGATTTCGCGGTCAAGCTGGTCGATGTTGCGCCCGACGGCACCGCGTGGATCATCGGCGATACGATCTTTCGCGCGCGGTATCGCGGCGGCTTCGACAAGCCCGCAATGATGCGTTCGGGGGAGGTCTATCCGATCAAGCCGTCGCCGATCGCGACGAGCATCCGCTTCGGCGTCGGCCATCGCATCCGCATCGAGGTCACCTCGTCCAACTTCCCCAAATTCGTGCGCAACCTCAACACCGGCGGACCGAACGAGCGTGAGAGCAAAGCCGTCGTCGCGACGAACGTCATCCATCACGCGCCGGGCCGCCTTTCCTATGTCGAACTGCCGGTTGTGCGCTGACCGCCCGGGAGAGTCTTCCTGTTCGAAGGAAATGATTGACGATATCTAATTGGGACAATATCGTCCTGATTGGAAAATTTAACAAGGGGGACGAAGATGCTATTTTCTCGACGGCAGGCGATTTGCGCCGCAGGCGCGGCGATCGCCGCCCCCCTCGCCGCACCTTATATCGCGCGCGCGCATTTTCAGATCAATCCGGCGACGAACCGCGCCTATTCGAAGCGCGCGATCGAGCTGGTCCAGCGCGCGGTCGTGGTCGACATGCTCGCCCCGATCAAGATCGACTTCGATCCGAGCTATTACGCCAAGGCGCTGAGCGAAAAGGAAACCGCGGACTTTCGCGCCAGCGGCATCAACGCCATCCATCATGCCGTCGGCATTGGCGGCCCGACGGCAAAGGAACAGGCGCTCAGCTTCTTTGCGATCTGGGGCAATTTCGTCGCGCGCAACAGCCATGTACTGACCGGGGTCGACAAATTCGCCGACATCCTGCGCGCCAAGCAGGATGGCAAGGTCGCGGTGATCATGGGGCTGCAGAATGCCGACCATTTTCTGCGGCCGGCCGATGTAAAATTCTTTTACGAGATGGGCCAGCGCTGCGCCCAGCTGACCTATAATTCGCAGAATCGGATCGGATCGGGATCGACCGAGCGGGTCGACGGCGGCGTCACCGATTTCGGCGTCTCGATCATCGAGGCGATGAACGCGGTCGGCATGCTGGTCGATGTCTCGCACAGCGGCGACCGGACGACGCTCGACGCGATCGAGATTTCGAAAAAGCCGATTTCGATCACGCACAGCAATTGCCGCGCGCTGATCGACCATCCGCGCGTCAAGACCGACGAGGCGATCAAGGCCATGGCCGCCAAGGGCGGGGTGATGGGCATCACCGGGGTGCGCAATTTCGTCAGCAAGACCGATCCGACCACGATTGTGAACTATGTCGATCATATCGACCATGTCGTGAAGCTGGTCGGGATCGACCATGTCGGCATCGGCACCGATTCCGACCTCTACGGCTATGACGACACCTCGCCCGAGCTGAACAAGATGCTGCGCGGCGCCTATAAGGACAGCTACGCCTTTCGCGAGAAAATCGACATCGACGGCTTTGACCACCCGCTCAAGATGTTCGACCTGACCGACGAGCTGCTTCGCCGCAAATATTCCGATGCGAACATCCTCGCGGTGCTCGGCGGCAATTTCCAGCGGCTGCTGACCGCAACCTGGGGCGGATGATGAACGCCATGACCGACCGCATCGCCGGGGCGCTCGTCCTGCCGCAACCCTATGTCCTGTTCCTCGGCGACACGGTGATCCCGGCTTACGCAAAGACCGCGTTCGGGCTGAAGGACTGGGCGCCCGAAAAATGCGTCGGCGAACTGCGGCTGCCGGGCGCCGCGGTCACCACCGGGCTCGAAGCGCTCACCGCCGCCGAGGCGCGGGCGCGCGGTGCGCGCGCGCTGGTGATCGGGGTCGCCAATCCGGGCGGCGTGATCCCCGCCAATTGGCGCGCGTCGCTGATCGAGGCGCTGGAGGCCGGGCTCGACCTGATCGCGGGCATGCATATGCGGCTCACCGACATCCCCGAACTCGCCGAAGCGGCGCACCGCCTCGGCCGCCAGCTGATCGACGTGCGCGTGCCGCCGCCGCATATCCCGGTCGGCACCGGGCGGAAGCGCAGCGGCAAACGGCTGCTGACCGTGGGCACCGATTGCGCGCTCGGCAAGAAATATACCGCGCTCGCGTTGTTCCGCGCTTTCGAAGCGCGCGGTATCGACAGCGATTTCCGCGCGAGCGGCCAGACGGGGATCATGATCGCCGGCGGCGGCATCGCGATGGACGCCGTCGTCTCCGACTTCGAGGCTGGCGCCGCCGAGCTGTTGTCACCCGACGCGCCCGCGGATCACTGGGATGTGATCGAGGGCCAGGGCGCGCTGACCCACCCCGCCTATGCCGCGGTGTCACTGGGACTGCTCCACGGCAGCCAGCCCGATGTCTTTGTCGTCTGCCACGAACCCGGCCGCACCGAGATGCTCGGCACTGCGGGCTACAGCCTGACGAGCATCGAAGAGATCGTCGAGCTGACCCTATTGCTCGGCCGGCGGACCAATCCTGCGATCCGTTGCGGCGGCTTTGCTTTCAACAGCTCTGCGCTCGATGAGGCGACCGCGACCGCGTTGATGGCGCGCGAGAGCGCCCGGCTCGGCTTGCCCGTCGCCGATCCGGTCCGCGGCGGGCCCGCCTTCGACGCGCTCGTCGACAGCTGCCTCGCATGACCAGCGCGACATCCTCGATCTTACGGAGAGCTTGCATGACCCGACTCCCGGCCCTGCGCCGCACCGCCCTTGCCGCCGCGCTGCTCGGCTCGATCGCCCTGTCCTCCGCCGCCATGGCCCAGGCCGCCGCCGATACCAGCTACAGCATCCCGCAGGACCGGATCGGCGGGCTTGCCGATTTCGTCGACGGCGTGATGGCGCAGCAGATCGCGACGCGCGAGGTCGCGGGCGCGATTGTCACCGTCGTCTACCGCGATAAAGTGCTTTTCTCGCGCGGTTACGGCTTTGCCGACATCGACAAGGGCATCGCGGTCGATGGACAGCAGACTTTGTTCCGGCCTGGATCGGTGTCGAAGATGTTCACCTGGAGCGCGCTGCTGCAACAGGTCGAGGCCGGCCGCGTCGACCTTGACGCCGACGTGAACACATATCTCGATTTCAAAATTCCCGACTTTGAAGGCCAGCCGATCCGCGTGCGCGACCTGTTGTCGCACACGCCGGGAATGAGCGACGTCGGCGGGCTCACCGCGCCGACACCCGACAATATCACGCCCTATGTCGAATGGATGAAGACGCATATCCCGGCGCGCCATTGGCGCGCGGGGACCGAGACCTCCTATTCAAATTATGGCTCGGTCCTCGCCGGCTATATCGTCGAGCGCGTGTCGGGCGAGGCCTTTCCCGACTATGTCGAAAAGCATATCTTCGCGCCGCTCGGCATGAACGCCACGACCTTTCGCGAACCTTTGCCCGCCGCGCTCGCGCCGCGCATGGCGTCAGGCTATCAGGTCAAGGACGGGCGGCTGGTCGCCGAACCGTTCGAACTGTTCAGCCCGGTGATGCCCGCCGGATCGGGCACGAGCAGCGGGCCCGACATGGCGCGCTTCATGATGGCGATGATGAACGGCGGCGCGCTGGGCAAGGCGCGCATCCTGAAACCCGCGTCGGTCAAATTGCTGATGACCGACTCCGTCGCCAACGCCCCCGGCCTGCCCGGCATGGCGCACGGCTTTTTCGTCGTTCGCGAAAAAGGCCCGCGCATGGTCGGCCATGGCGGCAACACCGGTGATTTCCATTCGAACATGATCCTGGCGCCCGAGGCCGGGCTGGGTTTCTTCGTTTCCGAAACCGGCGGCCAGGGCAGCTATGGCGGACGCACCGAATTGACCGAGGCACTGATCGGCCGGCTGTTCCCCGTCACGCCAGCCCCCCGCGTGGCCGCCCCGGCGGGCGAGACGCTGCCGCTCGGCGCCTATCGCGTGAACCGGCGCGACTATGCGCGCACGCCCAATCCCGAGCGCGACCTGAAGATCGCCGCCGCTGGCCCCAACGCGGTCACCGTCACCAACGACGGCAAGAGCAGCTATTGGGAACGCATCGGTCCGATGCGGTTCGAACAGGCCACCGGCGCGCGCGCCGGCGGCCCTTATGAGCAATTGCTGTTCCATGGCGCGGAGGGGCGCTGGCGCCTGTCGTTCACGTCGCAGCCGCATGTTCTCTACCATTTTGTCCAGCCCTGAGGAGAAGCCATTATGAAGCTGTTGATCGCCCTCGCGCTCTCCTGCGCCCCCGTCGTCGCCCTCGCGCAGACCGTCGCAGCCGATACGCCGGGCCAGCTCGCCAGCGGCGTGCAATATGTCCAGCCGAAGGACTGGACCGCATCGAAACAAGGCCCCGCGCTTATCTTCACCTCGCCCGAGGGTGATCTGCGCATCGTCGTGGCCGAGATCGGCGCCGCCGCCGATGCCAAGGACGCCGCCGCAAAGGCATGGGCGATTGTCCGCCCGGCCGCCCCACCGGCGCTGCGCACCAGCACCGCCGCGCCCCCGGCTGACGGCTGGGACGAGCGCGTGAGCTTCGCTTATGACACGCTGCCGACCGAGCGCGCCGCACGCTCGGCGAGCGCGCTGCGCAAGGGCACCGCCTGGACCGTGCTGATCGTCGACGGTGCGGCGGGCACCGCCGCGAAACGATCGGCCGCGATGTCGGTGGTCGCACAGGGGCTGCGTCCGGCAGGCTTTCAGAAGGAAAGCTTCGCCGGCAAGACCGCGCACGAACTGACCCCCGAGCGCATCAAGCTGCTCACCGACTTTGTCGAGCAGAGCCGGCAGGAGCTCGAAGTCCCCGGTGTCGGCTTCGCGCTGATCGACGATGGCAAGATACTCTGGCAGGGCGGCTTCGGCGTCCGCGCGCTCGGCTCGCCCGAAAAGGTCGACGAGCACACCAAGTTCATGATCGCGTCGAACACCAAGGGGATGACCACGCTGCTCCTCTCAACGCTCGCCGACGAAGGCAAGCTGCGCTGGGACGAGAAGGTCGTCGATCTTTATCCCGAATTCCGCCTCGGCAATGACGAGGTCACCCAGTCGGTGCTCGTCAAACATCTGATCTGCGCCTGCACCGGCCTGCCGCGCAAGGATTTCGGCTTCATCCTGGCCGACAAGGGGCAGCCGGCTGCCGACACCTTCAAGCAGCTTGCCGCGACGATGCCGACCAGCAAGTTCGGCGATCTGTTCCAGTATAACAACCAGCTCGCCTCGGCGGCGGGTTATGTCGGCGGGCACATCCTCTATCCGAAGATGGAATTCGGCGCCGCCTATGACCGGGCAATGGAAGAAAAGGTCTTCGGGCCGCTCGGCATGAAGGACAGCACGTTCGATTACGCCGAGGGCATGGCGGGCAATTGGGCGGCGCCGCACGGCCTCGACATCGACGGCAAGGTGACGCTGATGTCGAACGACTTCAACTGGTCGCCCTATCCTTACCGTCCCGCGGGCGCGGCATTTTCCACCACCGCCGACATGGTCCGCTACGTCCAGCTCGAACTCGGCAAGGGCATGCTCGACGGCAAGCGCGTGGTGAGCGAGGCCAATTTGCTCGCGCGGCGCGAAAAGGGTGTGCAGGTCGGCCCCGACAGCTGGTACGGCATGGGCCTGTTCCAGCGCGATGCATCGGGGGTGCAGGTCGTCACCCACGGTGGCACGCTGGTCGGCTATCACAGCAACTGGTTTGCGCTGCCCGAATCGGGCGTCGGCATGGTGATCCTCGTCAACAGCGATCCGGGCGCGTCGATGCTGGCGCCGACGCTCCGCCGCCTGCTCGAAATCCTCTACGACGGCCAGCCCGAGGCAGCGCGCGACGTCACCGCGGCCGCCACGCGGATCAAAGCCCAGGCCACAGCGAAGCGTGAGCGTCTTACCTATCCGGGCGACGCCGCGGTGCTGGCGGGCCTTGCCGGCCATTACCGCGATCCGACGGTGGGCCAGATCACGATCAGCGAGAAGAACGGTCAGAAGTGGATCAAGGCGGGCTTCGTCGAGGGGCCGCTCGCCACCCGCAAGAATTCCGACGGCAGTGTCTCGATCGTCTCGGTCGGTCCGGGCGGTATCGGTGTCGATGCGCTGGTCGGTACGAAGGATGGCAAGCGGACGCTGGCGATCAACGACGGCCAGCAGACGCAATATCTGTACGTCGAGGACTGACAACCGGCGCAATCAGGTCGGACAACGGCCTTGCGAAAAATGTTTCAGCCAGGCGTGGCGGCGAGTTCGCCGCGCGCCTGCCGGAACACCTCGATGCTGCCCCAGATCGCGAGCCCGGCCATGATCGCGGCGACGGCAAGGTCGGGCCAGCTTTGCCCCGTGCCGAAGACGCCGAGCGCCGCGCCCATCACCGCGATATTGCCGATCGCGTCGTTGCGCGAGCAGATCCACACCGAGCGCATGTTCGCGTCCCCGGTGCGATAGCGATAAAGCATCAGCGCGACCGCGACATTGGCCGTAAGCGCGAGCGCGCCGATCAGCCCCATCGTCTCGGCATGCGGCGCCGATCCGGCGACGAAGCCCCAGGCCGCCGAGCCGAATACCCACAGCCCAAAGACAAGCATCGTTGCGGCTTTCAGCAAGGCGGCGCGCGCACGCCATGCGAGCGCCATGCCCGCGACGCCAAGACTGATCGCATAATTGGCGCTGTCACCCAGAAAATCGAGCGCGTCGGCTTGCAGCGCGCGCGAATCCGCCGCGACGCCCGCGACGATCTCGACGCCGAACATCGCAGCGTTGATGATGAGCGCGATCCACAGGATACGCCGCCACCTGGGGTTGTTGAGTGCGGTCTTGCCGCTTTTGCCGGCACAGCATTGATCGGCCACGTCGAAAGCTCCTGTCATCTTCGAGTCGGCACCCTATATGCACCCTGTAGCAACTACAGGGTCAAGCGATGAAAATCGGCGAACTGTCGCGGGCGACCGGCACCAATATCGAAACCATCCGTTATTATGAGCGCATCGGGCTGTTGCCCGCGCCAGGTCGCACCGCGGCGAATTACCGCAGCTATGGCGACGCGCATCGCGCGCGGCTGCGCTTTGTGCGCCATTCGCGTGATCTGGGGTTCACGATTGAGGAAATCCGCTCGCTGCTCGACCTGTCGGACGATCCGGGGCGCGACTGCGGCGATGCCGACCGGATCGCGACGCGGCATCTGGAACAGGTCGAGGAAAAGATCGCGCAGCTGACTTTGCTGCGCGACGAGCTCGCGCGCATCATCGGCCGGTGCCGGGGCGGCGTCGCCGCCGATTGCCGCGTGATCGAGGCGCTCGGCGACCATCGCCACTGCGAAAGCGCGCACTAACCACCACATTGACTATTTTGGAAATAAGGTGGGACGATTCTGTTGCCCGGCTCGTCCCCAGCCGCTGGTATCCGATTCTGTTGCCCGGTTCGGTCCGAACCGCGTTCTATTTGTCTAACCTTAGGCCGTGAGGCTTATCGGTTAGGCAGCCAGAGCGAGTGCTTCGTTATCGTTAGCACCTATTGGTTTTGAGCCTTGAACGGGTTACTCAGCCCGGGCAAAAATATCGTCTTTGAACACACGTCGATCCTGGTTCGGCCCCGTCAGAAACCCGCGCGCCCATCAAGAAGCGCGGGTTTGTGGTGGAGCCGCCGGGTACTGCCCCCGGGTCCGCTGTGTCTATTCCACGACACCATTTATCACCATAGTCGGCCGAAACCGACCGGACTGATATAGGATGCCCGCGCGCCGATGGAAAGGGCGCGCGTGAGTTTCGTCGCAGATAGATCACGCCTTCCTTCTCAGCTCGTCGCGGATTTCGGTAAGGATATCAATCTCGGTGGGTCCGGCGGGAGCTTCTTCCGCTGGTTTGATAAACTTGCTCGCCTGCCGCACCAGCAGGAAGACGACGAAAGCAAGCAGCAGGAAGTTGATCACCGCGGTCACGAAGCTGCCGAGCGCCATCACATTCGCGCCAGTCGCCTTCGCCGCGGCCAGCGTCATGCCCGCAGTAATTTTTTCGCTGCCCGAAAGCACGAGATACTGGTTGGTGAAATCGACCCCGCCGCCGGTGACAAAGCCAATGAAAGGCATCAGCACATCGTCGGTCAGCGACTTGACGATCGTCCCGAACGCCGCGCCGATGATGACGCCGACCGCCAGCCCCATCACATTGCCCTGGTTCAGGAATGCCTTGAAATCCTTGATCATATACCAACCCCTTTGGTCGCTGCGCCTGCACTTTCCAACGTGCCCGACGCGATTATCCGCGTCAATGATTGCGGGCGCGGCAGCGTCTTACTATATTAAGGCAGTTAGCGCGGCATTGTGCCGCGCGGAGGGAGTCCGAAGACCATGACCATGCGTTCTGCCCGTTGGCTGATTGTGCCGCTTGCAGCCGTGTCGCTGTCCGCCTGCGGCATCAACAGCGTTCCCACCAAGGAAGAAGCCGCAAAGGCCAAATGGGCCAATGTCGAAGCCGCGTACCAGCGCCGCGCCGACCTGATCCCGAACCTCGTCGAAACCGCGAAGGGCGCGGCCAATATCGAACAATCGACGCTGGAAGGCGTGATCCAGGCGCGTGCCTCGGCGACGCAGGTAAAGCTCAGCACCGACGATCTGAACGATCCGGCCAAGGTTCAGGCGTTCCAGCAGGCGCAGGGCAATGTATCGGGCGCGCTCGGCCGCCTGCTCGTCACCGTCGAACAATATCCCGACCTCAAGAGCCAGGCGCGCTTTGCCGACCTGATGACCCAGCTCGAGGGTACCGAGAACCGCATCAACGTCTCGGTCCAGGACTATAATGGCGCGGTGCAGGATTATAACACGACGATCCGCACCTTCCCCGACATCATCGGCGCCAAGATCGTCCATGGCGCGCAGCCGATGACGCCATACAAGGCGATCACGCCCAATGCCAATCAGGCGCCGAAGGTCGATTTCGGCAATTAAGGTGGCCCTGACCGCCCTTTTTCGCCCGCTGGCAACAGCGGCCCTCACCGGGCTGCTGTTGCTGTCGGCGGCCCCCGCCGCCGCGCAGACTTTCCCCAAGCTTGCGGGCAATCCGGTCGTCGATCAGGCCGGTATCATCCCCGCGACCGAGGAAGCGGCGCTCAACACGCAGCTTCTCGAACTGGAAAAGACGACTGGGCACCAGCTTGTCGTCGCGACGGTCAGCGACCTCGAAGGCAATGACATTGCCGAGTATGGCTATAAGCTCGGCCGCGCCTGGGGCATTGGCGACGAGGCGAAGGACGACGGCGTCGTTTTCCTGATCGCGCCGAACGAGCGGCGGATGAATATCTCGGTCGGGCTCGGGCTCGAGCCCGTGCTGACCGATGCGCTGTCGGGGCGGATCATTCGCGACGTCGTGACGCCGAAGTTCAAGGCGGGCGACATGCCCGGCGGCATTCAGGACGGCGTCAATGCGATCGCGCAGCAGATCCAGCTGCCGCCCGAAGAGGCGGCGGCGCGCGCCGCGGCGGCCGACAAGGCCGAGCGCGACCGTTCCGGCGACGGCAATTTCGGCGGGCTCTTTTTCGTCGGTTTCATCATTCTGATCTTCTTCGTCCTGCCGATGCTGTCGCGCATGGGGCGCGGGAAGAAGCATCGCCGCAGCGGCCCGTGGGGCGGCGGCGCACCGATCATCATCTGGGGCGACGACGACTGGGGTGGCGGAAGTGGCGGCTCCTCATGGGGCGGCGGCGGATCGAGCTGGGGCGGCGGCGGTGGCGGCTTCGGCGGCTTCTCGGGCGGCGGCGGTTCCTTCGGGGGCGGCGGCGCCTCCGGCGGCTGGTAGGGGGCGCAGGACATGCCACAGAAAATCAGCCATGTGAGCGAAGCCGACCACGATATCGTCACCGCAGCGGTCGCAGCGGCCGAGGCGCATACGAGCGGCGAGATCGTCACCGTCGTCGCAGCGAAGTCGAACGATTATGACGATGTCGCGCTCGTCTGGGCGAGCGTCATCGCGTTTATCGCCATGTCCGTGATCGCATTGTTCCCCGAATTTTACCGCGGGCTGTACGATCGACTGAGCGGCGGCTGGGGGCATGAGCTCACGGCCAATCAATGGCTTGGGACGGTGATTGCGGTTGGCGTGCTCAAATGGATCGGCATGTGGCTGATCCTGCTGTGGCGGCCGCTGCGGATGGCGCTGACGCCGCGCGCGATCAAGGCGCAGCGCGTCCGTGCCCGCGCGATAGATTTGTTCAAGGTGGGCACCGAGGCGAAGACGGTCGGGCACACCGGCGTCCTCCTCTACCTCAGCCTGAAAGAACATCGCGCCGATATCGTCGCGGACGGGGCGATCGCGGCGAAAGTCACGCCCGAGGTTTGGGGCAATGCCATGGCGGCGCTGATCGAGCGCGTGCGCGTCGGCAAGCCCGGCGAAGGCATGGCCGAGGCGGTGCGCCAGATGGGCATCGTGCTCGCCGAACATTTCCCCAAGGGCGATGACAATCCCAACGAACTTCCCGACCGACTGATCGAGATTTAAGCCTGCCGTCATTGCGAGCAGCGAAGTCGCGTGGCAATCCTCAGCAGCGTCCACCGCTCTGGATTGCTTCACTCACAATGACGATAAGGACAGCTATGACCCGGCCCTCCCCCGACACCCCCATCGAGACGCGGTGGGAAGGCCGCTTCATCACCGTAAAGCAGCAGGGGACGTGGGAATATGTCTCGCGCTCGCGCGGCATACATGCCGCGGTGATCCTTGCGATCGACGAGGATGCCGACGGCCGCCACGTCATCCTCGTCGAACAATATCGCGTGCCGCTGAAGATCCAGTGCCTCGAGCTGCCCGCCGGACTCGTCGGCGACGACACTGCCGGCGAGGCGCCCGAAATTGCGGCAGAGCGCGAGCTCGAAGAGGAAACCGGCTACCGCGCCGACCATTGGCGCACTGTCGGCGAATTCTACAGCTCGCCCGGCATGGTCAGCGAAAGCTTCACCCTGCTGGTCGCGACCGGGCTGACCAAGGTCGGCGAAGGCGGCGGGGTCGATGGCGAGGACATCATCGTCCACCGCGTCCCGCTGGACGGCATCGCCGATTTCGTCGCAGCGAAACGCGCCGAAGGTTGCGGGATCGATGTGCGCGTCGCGATGCTGCTGGCGGGTGGGCTGCTCGGGGTCTAACGCGCCCCGAAGCGCCAGCGCAGCAGCGGGCGAGCAAGGAGCAAGCCCGCCAGAAACCCGCCGACATGCGCCCAGATCGCGATCGCACCGAAACCGCCGTCACCGGCAAAGCCGATCAACAGCTGCAACCCGATCCACGCCGCAGCCAGCCACAACGCCCGCACCCAATGCCCCGGAATCGGGCCGATGGCGGACGCCTGCGAGCGGCTGAAGATCAAGGCATAGACCGCGATCACCGCTGATATCGCGCCGCTGGCACCGATCATCGGCACCGCCGATTGCGGATCGGCCAGAAACTGCGCGAGCGCGCCGCCATAGGCCCCGGCGAGCAGCAGCACCGCCATCGCCTTCGACCCCAGCGGCGCCTCGAGCTGGCGGCCAATGAAAAGCAGCACGATGACGTTGAAGACAATGTGCAGCACCCCGCCGTGCAGCAAGGCCGACGTCAGCGGCGTCAGCACAAAGGGAACCATCGTTCCCGGCGGGAGGATCAGTTCGTTACCGAAACGCGCAGGTATAAACCCCGCGCGGACGATCGCATCGACCTGGAATCCGGTGATCCACAGAAGGACAAAGACGATGACGCAGACGAGCGCATAGCCCGTGACCAGCGGCGCTTCGTGCGGCTTCATCGCCCAAAATCCATCAGATGAATTCGATCTTCTTCACCAGATAATATTTGTCGCCCGCAGGCACGGTGACTTCGATCTCATCGTCGACGCGGCGGCCGATCAGCGCGCGGCCGAGCGGCGAATTATAGCTGATCTTGCCATCCTTCGCATCCGCCTCGGCCTGACCCACGATCTGATATTTGACCGGCTTGTCGTCCTCGTCGGCGAGCGTAACGGTCGCGCCGAACACGATGCGGTCGCCCGACAACATCGTCGGATCGATCACCTGCGCGCGCGATAATTTGTCTTCGAGGTCGCCGATCGTCGCTTCGACCTGGCCCTGACGCTCTTTCGCGGCGTGATATTCGGCATTTTCCGAAAGGTCGCCATGCGCGCGCGCTTCCTCGATCGCATCGACGATCAGCGGTCGCTCGGCCTTGAGCGCCGTGAGCTGCGAGCTCAGCTTCTCATAGCCTTCTGCCAGCATCGGCACCTTTTCAACGCTTGCCATTATCCTGTTGTCCTTCGTCAATAATCCAGCGCCAGCGAAGTTTCGCCGGGCGGCTGCGCCGCTGATCCGTCAATGTCGGGGGGTGGAGCGGTGGTTCAATAATAGTCCTGAAGCGGCTTTACTTCAAGACTGTGCGAGCGGAGCGCCCCGATCGCCTGCGTCGCGGCATCGCTGGCCGCCGCCGTCGTGTAATAAGCGATGTCCGCCGCCAGCGCCGAGGCGCGGATCGATTGCGAGTCCTGCAACGACTGCCATCCCTCGGTCGTGTTGAAGATCAGTTGCACGTCGCCGTCCTTGATCCGGTCGACGATATGCGGGCGGCCTTCGGCGACCTTGTTGACGCGCTCGACGTCGATGCCCTGCCCGGCAAGATAGTCGGCGGTGCCGCCGGTCGCGATCACCTTCCAGCCCCAATCGGTCAGCTGCTTCACCGCGCCGATGATACGCGGCTTGTCGCTATCCTTGACCGAGACAAAGACGCGGCCGTCGGTCGGCAGGCGGTCGCCCGCGCCAAGCTGCGCCTTGGCAAAAGCGAGGTTGAAATTGCGATCGATCCCCATGACTTCGCCGGTGGACTTCATCTCAGGCGACAGCACCGGGTCGGTGCCGGGGAAACGCGCGAAGGGGAAGACCGCTTCCTTCACCGCGACATGTTTGATGTCACGGTTGATCTTCGGCAGGTCGGCCAGTTTCTCGCCCGCCATCACGCGCGCCGCGATCTTGGCGATCGGCGAGCCGACCGCCTTGGCGACGAATGGCACGGTGCGGCTGGCGCGCGGGTTGACCTCGATCAGATACACCTCGTCGCCCTTGACCGCGAACTGGATGTTCATGAGGCCGCGCACTTCGAGCGCGCGCGCGAGCAATTCGGTCTGGCGCTCGATTTCGGCGATGATCGCGGGCGACAGGCTGTACGGCGGGATCGAGCAGGCGCTGTCGCCCGAATGGACCCCGGCTTCCTCGATATGCTGAAGCACGCCCGCAACCACCACGTCGGTGCCGTCGCACAAGGCGTCGACATCGACCTCGATCGCGTCGCGCAGATAGCGGTCGATCAGCACCGGGCTGTCCCCCGACACCTGCACCGCCGTCTCGATATAATTTTCGAGCTGCGCCTGATCGTCGACAATCTCCATCGCACGGCCGCCGAGCACGTAGCTGGGGCGCGTCAGCACCGGATAACCGATGCGCGTCGCGACCGCGATCGCCTCTTCGCGGCTGCGCGCAATGCCGTTTTCGGGCTGCTTGAGGCCGAGCTTGTTGACCAGCGCGGCAAAACGCTCGCGATCTTCGGCAAGGTCGATCGCATCGGGCGAGGTACCGAGGATCGGGATGCCCGCATCCGACAGCGCCTGCGCGAGCTTGAGCGGGGTCTGGCCACCGAACTGGACGATCACGCCCACAAGCTCGCCCTTAGACATTTCGACATGCAGGATTTCGAGCACGTCTTCCGCCGTCAGCGGTTCGAAATAGAGGCGGTCCGACGTGTCATAATCGGTGCTCACCGTCTCCGGGTTGCAGTTGATCATGATCGTTTCATAGCCCGCCTCTTCCAATGCGAAGCAGGCGTGGCAGCAGCAATAATCGAACTCGATCCCCTGCCCGATCCGGTTCGGCCCGCCGCCGAGGATCACCACCTTTTTGCGATCCGACGGGTTCGCCTCATTCTCGGGCTCGCCAAAGGTCGGGGCTTCATAGGTCGAATAGAGATAGGGCGTCTTGGCCGCAAATTCGGCGGCGCAGGTGTCGATCGTCTTATACACCGGGCGCACGCCCAGTTTGTGGCGGAGCCCCCGCACCTCCATTTCGGTGACGCCGCCGGTCATCGCCTTGACCGCTTCGTGGATCAGCCCGCGGCCGCTGGCCGTCGCGCGGCGCGTGCCGGGTTGCAGGTTCGCCGACTGGAGCGCGAGATAGGCGAGGCGCTTGTCCGAAAAGCCCATGGCTTTCAGCTTGCGAAGTCCTTCGGCATCGCGCGGCAGGCCGTCGCGGCACACTTCCTTCTCCGCTTCGACAATCTCCTCGATGCGTTCGAGGAACCACATGTCGTAACCCGCGATGCGGTTGATCTCCGACAGGGGCAGCCCCTCGCGGATCGCCTGTGCGGCGTTGAGCAGCCGGTCGGGGGTCGCTTTCGCGAGTTCGCTGCGCAGCGTATCATGGCTCGCGCCCTTCAGCCGGTCGACGAAGTTAAAGCCCGAAAGCCCCGTCTCCAGACCGCGCAGCGCCTTTTGCAAGCTCTCATGGATCGTGCGGCCGATCGCCATCACTTCGCCGACCGACTTCATCGCGGTCGACAGCGTCGCCTCGGCGCCCTTGAATTTCTCGAAGGCAAAGCGCGGGATCTTGGTGACGATATAATCGATCGTCGGTTCGAACGACGCCGGGGTCACCCCGGTGATATCGTTCATGATTTCGTCGAGCGTGTAGCCGACCGCCAGCTTCGCCGCGACCTTGGCGATCGGGAAACCCGTCGCCTTCGACGCCAGCGCCGACGAACGCGACACGCGCGGGTTCATCTCGATCACGATCAGGCGGCCGTCCTTCGGATTCACCGCGAACTGGACGTTCGACCCGCCGGTTTCGACCCCGATCTCGCGCAGCACCGCGATGCTCGCGTTGCGCATGATCTGATATTCCTTGTCGGTCAGCGTCAGCGCCGGCGCGACGGTGATGCTGTCGCCAGTATGCACGCCCATCGGATCGACATTTTCGATCGAACAGATGATGATGCAATTGTCCTTGCGGTCGCGCACCACCTCCATCTCATATTCTTTCCAGCCGAGGAGCGATTCCTCGATCAGGACTTCGGTGGTCGGCGAGGCGATCAGGCCGCCGCGGACGATATGTTCGAATTCCTCGCGATTATACGCGATGCCGCCGCCGGTGCCGCCCATGGTGAAACTGGGGCGGATGATCGACGGCAGGCCGGTGCGTTCGAGCACCGCAAACGCCTCGTCGAGCGTGTGCGCAATGCCCGATCGCGCGCTTTCGAGACCGATCTTGTCCATCGCGTCGCGGAACTTGATCCGGTCCTCGGCCTTGTCGATCGCCTCGGCATCGGCGCCGATCATCTCGACGCCATATTTGGTCAGCGTGCCGTCGTTGAACAAAGCCAGCGCAGTGTTGAGCGCGGTCTGCCCGCCCATCGTCGGCAGCACCGCCCAGCCGCCGGGGTGCAGCGCGGTTTCCTTCGCGATGATCTTTGCGACAATCTCGGGCGTGATCGGCTCGACATAGGTCGCGTCGGCGAGCTCGGGATCGGTCATGATCGTCGCCGGGTTGGAGTTGACGAGGACGATGCGATAGCCCTCCTCCTTGAGCGCCTTGATCGCCTGCGTCCCCGAATAGTCGAACTCGCACGCCTGACCGATAACGATCGGGCCGGCGCCGATGACGAGGATGGATTGGATGTCAGTTCTTTTGGGCATTATTTTTGTTCTTCTGCTACGTATGCTTCGTTGCCGACGAAGCCGAGTTTGATGTGGTTCGCGAATTGGGGCTTCTTCAGTTCGCGGAAAACACAATCGAGGGTTTCATATTTCGCATCGGGTGATGGCGGCTCCATCGTTACCTGGTCTTCGCCTTCCAACTTGAGCGTGCCTGGAGTTGCGCCACACAGCTTTTCAACCTCAGACAAAGCCAACTTCAATTTTTCGGTTTGGACGTTCGCGGGCGTCGCCGCACAGCCCGTCAGCGCGAGTAAGGGAACGACTACCGACGCGACGCGACGTTTCACTTCAGCCCACCCACAAACGTCTCGAACAGATAGAAACTATCCTGCGGCCCCGGGCTCGCCTCGGGGTGATATTGCACGCTGAACGCCTTCTTGCCCGTGATCGCGATGCCGCAGTTCGATCCGTCAAACAGGCTCTTGTGCGTCTCGACCACGCCGCCCGGCAGCGTCGATGCGTCGACCGCGAAGCCGTGGTTCATACTGGTGATCTCGACCACGCCGTCGGCGAAATCGCCGCCGACGCGCTGCACCGGATGGTTCGCGCCGCGGTGGCCCTGATGCATCTTCACGGTTTTCGCGCCCGCGGCGAGCGCGAGCAGTTGGTGGCCGAGGCAGATGCCGAAGATCGGGACATTGCGTTCGAGCAATCCCTTGATCACCGGCACCGCATAATCGCCCGTCGCCGCCGGATCGCCGGGGCCATTCGACAGGAACACCCCCGCCGGGCGCAGCGCGACGATCTCTTCGAGACTGGTCTTCGCGGGCACCACGGTGACGCGCGCGCCGGCCTTGACCAGATTGCGGAAGATATTGTCCTTCGCGCCATAATCGACCGCGACGACATGCGGTTTTTCTTCTCCCCTCCCGCTTGCGGGAGGGGTCGGGGGAGGGCCTGTTTCGGTCGAGGATGGCGACATGCCCTCCCCTAGCCCCTCCCGCAAGCGGGAGGGGGACTCGTAGCCCGAACCCAGCGCCCAAACCCCCGCATCCCAGCTGCCCTGCCGCTCGCGGGTCACCGTCTTGGCGAGGTCCATGCCCTCCAGCCCCGGCCAGCCCTGCGCCAGCATCAACAGCTTGTCGATGTCGAACTTGCCCTCGGGGCTGTGCGCGACCACCCCGGTCGGGGCGCCGCCGTCGCGGATACGGCGGGTCAGCGCGCGCGTGTCGATGCCGGCTAGCCCGATCAGTCCCTGCGCCGCCATCCATTCGGGCAGCGTCTGCACGCTGCGGAAATTGCTTGGGCTTGTCGGCAGCTCGCGCGTGACGCAGCCGATCGCGGCGCGCTTTTCGCGCTCCATATCCTCGGGATTCGCGCCGACATTGCCGATGTGCGGAAAGGTGAAGGTGATGATCTGACCCGCATAGGAGGGGTCGGTCAGGATTTCCTGATAGCCGGTCATCGCGGTGTTGAAACAAATCTCGCCTACACCCGCGCCACTCGCGCCATAACCGATCCCCCACAGGATCGTGCCATCGGCAAGGACGAGAACGCCAGTCGCGCCATTGGGCTGGCTTTTGGGCGCGGCAGAGGGGTTGGCTGGTGCCATTCAACATGCTCCGGACGGGGGGCTAAACGGCCGACCAAGTAGGCGGCAAAAAAGTGATTCACAAGCTATCGGATTAGGAAACTTCTCGCTAGAGAGGGCCTTTCCGAAATTTGTGAGCCATGGGGACACGTATGATTCGTGATGACATCAAGGCTGCGCAGGTGGCCGCGATGAAAAGCGGCGACAAGGCGCGGCTCGGCACCATCCGGCTGATGCTGGCCAAGATCAAGGACAAGGACATCGAACTCAGAACCGGCACCGCGCCGGCCGACGACGATGTGCTGGTCACCGACGTGCTCCAGAAAATGGTCAAGCAGCGCCGCGAATCGATCACCATGTACGAACAGGGCGGCCGTCAGGAACTGGCCGACATCGAGGCGGCCGAGGTCGTCGTGATCGAGGATTTCCTGCCCGCGCAGCTATCCGACGACGACGCGATGGCCGCGATCAAGGCGATCGTGGTCGAGCTGGGCGCCGAGAGCCTGAAGGACATGGGCAAGGTCATGGCCGCGGTGAAGGACCGGCTTGGGAGCCAGCTCGGCATGAGCAAGGCGAGCGGGTGGGTGAAGGCGGCACTGTCTTAACGAGACATGCCCTCCCCTAGCCCCTCCCGCCAGCGGGAGGGGAACTGGACGGGCCCGCAGCGCATATTCTCCCCTCCCGCTTGCGGGAGGGGTCGGGGGAGGGCCTGTTTGGACAAGGGCTACAAACGACCGACAGCGAGATCGCGCGAGCTCAGGCTGAACGCTACCGAAGCCGAACGGAAGCTATGGACGCAACTCAGCGCCCGCAAGATCGCCGGTGTCCGCTTCAATCGCCAATTCCCGGTAGGCCCTTTCATCTGCGATTTCGTCTCGCGAACTGCCAAGCTGGTCATCGAAGTCGATGGCGGGCAGCACGCCGTTGATGTAGAAAAAGATAAAGCGCGCACGGCGTATTTGGAAGCACAGGGATTTCGAGTGATCCGGTTCTGGAACAATGATGTGTTGGACCGGATCGAGGGTGTCGTCGGCGAGATCGAGGGCGTACTTGCGGACATGCCCTCCCCTAACCCCTCCCGCAAGCGGGAGGGGGACTCGTGACCCTCACCCCGCAATGGCTGGACGAACTCCGCTCGCGCGTCACCCTGTCGACCCTCATCGGCCGCACGGTGAAGGTCACGCGCGCGGGGCGCGAGTATAAGGCCTGCTGCCCCTTCCATAACGAGAAGACGCCCAGCTTCACGATCAACGACGAAAAGGGCTTCTACCACTGCTTCGGGTGCAGCGCGCATGGCGACGCGATCCGCTGGATGACCGACCAGCGCGGGCTGTCGTTCATGGACGCGGTCAAGGAGCTCGCCGCCGAGGCCGGCATGGAGGTCCCAGCCGCCGATCCGCGCGCCGCGAAAAAGGCCGAGGAGGCGGCGAGCCTGCGCGATGTCGTGCAGGGCGCGGCCGACTGGTTCACCCAGCAGCTCGGCAGCAGCAATGGCGCCCCGGCGCGCGAATATCTGGCGAAACGCGGCATTTCGGAGGCGACGCGCAAGGCGTTCGGGTTCGGCCTCGCGCCCGACAGCCGCAGCGCGCTGAAAGAGGCGCTCAAGAAATTCCCGACCGCGATGCTGGTCGAATCGGGGATGCTCATCGCGGTCGATGACAAGGACCCGTACGACCGGTTCCGCGGCCGGTTGATGATCCCGATCCGCGACGCGCGCGGGCGCGTGATCGCCTTCGGCGGGCGCATATTGGGTGACGGCGAGCCCAAATATCTGAACTCGCCCGACACGCCTTTGTTCGACAAGGGTCGCACGCTCTACAATCTCGACAAGGCGAGCCCCGCGTCGCGGCAGACAAACCGGATCATCGTCGTCGAAGGCTATATGGACGTGATCGCGCTCGCCGAGGCGGGGATCGCCGATGCCGTCGCGCCGCTGGGCACCGCGTTGACCGAGGCGCAACTGGGGCTGATCTGGCGCATGGTGCCGGTTCCGGTGCTCTGTTTCGACGGCGATGCCGCCGGACAGAAGGCGGCGATGCGCGCCGCGATGCGCGCGCTTCCCCTGCTCCGTCCGGGTTTCAGCCTCGCCTTCGCAACACTGCCCGCGGGACAGGACCCCGACGATATCGTCCGCGCCCGCGGCGCCGAGGGCTTCAATGCGATTCTCGACGAGACGCAGCCGCTCGTCGAACGCCTGTGGGCGCATGAGGTCGCGGCGGGGCCGCTCGCCACCCCCGAGGAACGCGCCGCATTGAAGACCCGTCTGCTCGCGCACGCCGATGCGATCGAGGATGCCGACGTCCGCCACCATTATCGCGAGGCCTTTCGCGAGCGGCTCGATACGCTGTTCGCGCGCAAGATACCCGAGCGCGCCGAGCGCCGGCCCTGGACGCCAAACCCGCCGCGAGGTGGACAATATGGCGGGGGCAATCGCCGCTTCGGCCCCGACCCGCGCTTGCAACCTCCGGCCGATGAAACGCGTTCCATTGGACAGGCCGGAATTTCAGCGCCTTATGTCGCGGCTCTGATCGGCGGATTGCTGCGTTTTCCCGAGGCGCTGCGGCGTAACGAGGAAGCGCTGACGCGGCTCCCGGTGAGCGATTCCGGCGACGCGGAGCTGCTCGGCGTAATGCTTGACACCGCAATGGGTCAGGAAGGGCTTGATTGCGAGGGGTTGCTTGCCATATTGGAGCCAATGAAAGTGTATAATAGGGCGATGACATTGCTCAGAGCCGACGGAATGCACTTCTCGTTCAATCGCAGGCTTGAAGGCGAAGAGGTTGATGCAATGCGGGAAACCGCGCTGCGCGACCTCGATGAATATATCGGCGTGCTGGTTACCCAGCCTGAAATCCGCACCCGGCTTGCCGAAGCCACTGCGGATTTCCAGCGCACGATGGACGACGAAGGCCTGGCGCGTCAGCAAAAGCTGCGCGCGATGGACGAGGATCTGACCCGCCGACTGGCCGCGCTGTCCGAGAACAGCAGCCAGTAACGACAACTTATTGCCCTTAGGCAGGAACAAATATGGCCACGAAAAGTACCGCAGCCGACACCGATACCGACACCGACAGCCCGCTGATCGACCTCAACGAAGCCGACGTCAAAAAGCTGATCGCGCGCGGCAAGAAGCGCGGTTACCTGACCTATGACGAGCTGAATGCGGCGCTGCCGCAGGACGAGATGTCGTCCGAGCAGATCGAGGATATCATGTCGGCAATCTCCGACATGGGCATCAACATCGTCGAAAGCGACGAGGATGTGCAGGAAGAGGCCGACCAGGAGCCCGACGACGAAGTCGACGTCAGCGCCGGCACGGGTTCGGTATCGAACCCCGCGATCGAAAAGAAGAAGGAAACGGTCGATCGCACCGACGATCCCGTTCGCATGTATCTGCGCGAAATGGGCGCGGTCGAACTGCTCAGCCGCGAGGGCGAAATCGCGATCGCGAAGCGCATCGAGGCGGGCCGCGACACGATGATCCTCGGCCTATGCGAAAGCCCGCTGACCTTCAACGCGATCATCGACTGGTCGAACGCGCTGAACAATGGCGAGATGCAGCTGCGCGAGATCGTCGACCTGGAAGCAATGCTGTCGAAGGACCCGGTTCCCGAGAATCTCGAGGAAGAGGGCGCCGAGGACAATGGCGAAATCAGCGAAAAGACTGCCGGCGTCTCGTTCAAGGACGAGGATGAGGTCGAGGAAGAGCCCGCAGCGGATTCGGATGACGAGGACGGCGAAAACTCGTCGGGCAAGCGCGAAACCTTCGAAGAGGATGAGGAAGACAACACGCTCAGCCTCGCCGCGATGGAAGAGCTGCTGAAGCCCGACGCGCTCGAAAAATTCGCGAACATCACCAAAAGCTTCAAGGCCTTTTCGAAACTGCAGGAAGCGCGCCTCGAATCGCTTTCGGGCGGCGAGGAATTCCCCGCGGCTTCGGAAAAGAAATATCACAAGCTGCGCGAAGAGCTCACCGCGCAGGTCGAGAGCGTGCAGTTCCACAACACCAAGATCGAATATCTCGTCGACCAGCTCTATAGCTATAACCGGCGCCTGACCGCGCTCGGCGGCCAGATGCTGCGCCTTGCCGAACGCCACAAGGTGCCGCGCAAGTCGTTCCTCGACAATTATGTCGGGCGCGAGCTCGAAGAGAATTGGATCGATGGTGTTTCGTCGATCGACAAGAAATGGGCCGCCTTCGCGGAGAATGAAGCCGGCGCGGTCGACCGCATCCGCATCGAGATTTCGGAAATCGCGCAAGCCGCGGGCATGAGCCTGACCGAATTCCGCCGCGTCGTGAACATGGTCCAGAAGGGCGAGCGCGAGGCGCGCATCGCCAAGAAGGAAATGGTCGAAGCAAACCTGCGCCTCGTGATCTCGATCGCCAAGAAATATACGAACCGCGGCCTGCAGTTCCTCGACCTGATCCAGGAAGGCAATATCGGCCTGATGAAGGCGGTCGACAAGTTCGAGTATCGCCGCGGCTACAAGTTCAGCACCTATGCGACCTGGTGGATCCGTCAGGCGATCACCCGCTCGATCGCCGACCAGGCACGCACGATCCGTATCCCGGTCCATATGATCGAGACGATCAACAAGCTGGTGCGCTGCAGCCGCCAGTTCCTCCATGAAAGCGGCCGCGAGCCGACCCCGGAGGAAATGGCCGAGCGTCTGTCGATGCCGCTCGAAAAGGTCCGCAAGGTGATGAAAATCGCCAAGGAGCCGATCAGCCTCGAAACGCCGATCGGCGACGAGGAAGACAGCCACCTCGGCGATTTCATCGAGGACAAGAATGCGGTCATCCCGGTCGATGCCGCGGTGCAGTCGAACCTGAAAGAGACCGTCACCCGCGTCCTTGCCTCGCTCACCCCGCGTGAAGAGCGCGTGCTGCGCATGCGTTTCGGCATCGGGATGAATACCGATCACACGCTGGAGGAAGTCGGCCAGCAGTTCAGCGTGACGCGCGAACGTATTCGCCAGATCGAGGCGAAGGCGCTCCGCAAGCTGAAGCACCCGAGCCGTAGCCGCAAGATGCGCAGCTTCCTCGACCAGTAAGCCCTTCGGGTCTTTCGGATACTCAGACACCCCGCCCTCACCGGCGGGGTGTTTTGTTATGCGCTTGATCAAAGCCTTGCTCAAATGCTGCGCTGCACAATTATTTTGGCCGACGCTCTTTAAATCTTCATATTTCCCTCCCAGATAGCGGTCGTCACGCGAGGGGGGAAGGCTTCATGAACGGTTCAGGCGCCACCCATCAAATGGCAATCATTCCCACTCGATGGGAATTGATTCACGATCAAGAGCAAGCGGCCGGGCTCGGCTGACGAAAAAAAGCTCGGAAATCTGGGGCTCGCAAAAATTGGCACGGCCTTTGCGATGCATTCGGCATCGGCGCGGGACAGTGCCCGCCGCCCAAGCGAAAGACAAAAAGATGGAAAACGAAACCACCAACCTCTTCCGCCGCCGCGACACCTTTTTCGGTATCTGCGAGGCCGTTGGCCAGGACTTCGGCTTCAACCCGCTTTGGCTGCGCCTTGCCTTCGTCGCGCCGCTCTTCTTCTTCCCGGTCCAGACGTTCATCGGCTATTTCGCCCTTGGCCTCGTCGTGCTGGCCTCGCGGCTGATCTTCCCCGCGAAGGCCGCCGCAGCTGCCGAGCCCGCACCGAGCGCGGTCGAAATCGCCGCGTCAAAGGCTGAAAATACCGAGGAACTCGCCCTCGCAGCTTGAGCAGGTCCGGCCGGACATGCTCTCTCCCCTTGCGTCCGGCCTTTCAACTCAATCTTCCGCCGAACGCCACATCGATGAGACCGGCAAGCTTCCCCCCGGGGCTTGCCGGTCCCTTTGGTTTCAATCCCCGCTGTCCCTGACTGAAACAGCCCTGCGGCAAATCAAAACGCCGCTTATAAACACGTCGTTTACGACGATGATCTAAGGTCGATCGCTGTAATTCATTGGCTTCGGCGCTCGCGCGCCCGCCACAGCGAGGATCCAGCCTTGAGCCAATCGCCCCAGCCCCAAGCGCAGACGCGCGGTGTCGCCGAACTGCTCGATGCGCTGGTCGCCAGCGACGGCACCGGCGCGCATCCGCACGTCCGCTCCGGCGCGCTGTCGAGCGGCCCCGAGGCGATGCGCAACCTTGCCGACGCCGTCCACTTTCTTTGCCTGCTTCACGGCCGTTATCCGGGCGTGATCGACAATGCCGCGCGCAAGGCGGTCGACCCCGCATCGCGCCAGTGGATGAACGAAGCGGCCGATGCCTTCGTGCAGGAACGCGCGTTCCTGACCAAGATCGCCTCGGCGGTCGGCCCGGTGCCGAGCACCCAGGGACAAGCGCAATGCGAGGCCGCGGTCGCCGCGCAGCGCAAGGCGATCGACATGCTCGCCGAATCGGACCGCCACGGCTGCGCGGTCGGCGCCGCGATCGCGCTGACGCTCGACTGGCGGACGATCCGCGTCCTGCTCGACATCAGCGCGTTGCGACTCGACCTGGCGCCGCCAACCTGCACCCTGCCCGATTTGCGTGACACCGCGCGGCTCGCCGCAACCGTCGCCGAAACCCCCGCAGTCGAACGCGCGATGGTGTTCGGCGCGCAGCAGCTGATCACGCAGCACAGCGGCCTGTGGGACTTGATGGCGGCACGGGCGGCAAGCCGGGCGCATCCTTAATACCGGGCACCTGGACGCGGCACGTCCCCCTCCTGCAAGCAAGAAGTAAGAAAGCGCTCGCTTGCACCGCTCCCCCGCCCCCGCTATGCCTGCTTGACGTTCACGTTAAGGGAAAGGCCGCGACGCATGCGTTTCGAAGGTACCAGCGCCTATATTGCCACCGACGACCTGAAGGTCGCGGTCAACGCCGCAACGCTGCTGCGCCGCCCGCTGCTCGTTAAGGGCGAACCCGGCACCGGCAAGACCGTGCTGGCGGAGGAGATCGCGAAGGCGTTCGACGCGCCGCTGATCACCTGGAACATCAAATCGACGACCAAAGCGCAGCAGGGCCTGTATGAATATGACGCGGTCGCGCGCCTTCGCGACGGTCAGCTGGGCGAAGAGCGCGTCCACGACATCCGCAACTATATCCGCAAGGGCAAATTGTGGGAGGCGTTCACCTCGCCCAAGCTCCCGGTCCTCTTGATCGACGAGATCGACAAGGCCGACATCGAATTCCCGAACGACTTGCTTCAGGAACTCGATCGCATGGCGTTTCATGTCTATGAGACCGACGAGACGGTGACCGCGAAGGAACGCCCGATCGTCGTCATCACCTCGAACAATGAAAAGGAACTGCCCGACGCATTTCTGCGCCGCTGTTTCTTTCACTATATCAAATTTCCCGACCGCGACACGATGGCCTCGATCGTCGATGTCCACTTCCCGGGCATCCAGAAGACGCTGGTCAGCCGCGCGATGGATATTTTCTATGAAGTCCGCGATGTGCCGGGCCTCAAGAAAAAGCCGTCGACCAGCGAACTGATCGACTGGCTGAAGCTGCTGCTTAACGAGGATATGCCGCTCGAAGTCCTCCAGAACCGCGACGTCGGCAAGGCGATCCCGCCGCTCCACGGCGCGCTGCTCAAGAATGAGCAAGACGTGATGCTGTTCGAAAAGCTGGCCTTTATGGCACGGCGCCAAGGCAGCTGAGCACTTAAACTTAATTCCTAAACCGTTCGCCCTGAGCTTGTCGAAGGACCGTTCTTTCCTTTGGCGCCGCAAGAAGAACGGTGCTTCGACAAGCTCAGCACGAACGGGTTTTAGGTATTTCTATAGCTGGTACGCCACCTCGACATCGCCCCAGCGGCGACCGTTGATCACCGCCGGCATATAGACGTTGCGCACCGTCAGATAGGTGATGCCGTCGCCTTCCTGGCGATAGACGGTCATGAAGAAGGGCGCGGTGCTGCGCTTGGCGGCGGCGTCGGTCTCGTCGTAGAGAATGCGGCCGTTGCGGCAGTGCGCCGTGTCATGCTCAATGTCGCCGGTCGGCGCGCGCGAGCATTCGGTGATGTGCGTCGGCAGAAAGCCGTTCATGTCGCCCGCCGACGACATCTTGATCTCAGGATGGCTGGCGACGACGCGATCGAACAGCGGGCGCCAATGGGCATCGGCCCAGTCGCACAGCGTCGTGCGGAAGCGTTCCGGGTTCGAGTTCGGCACCCGCACATAATTGGTGTCGAATAGTTGCTCCATCGACAGTTCGCCGCGCTCGATCGCGCGTTCGGCCAGCCCGACAAATTCGTCGCGCACCTTTGCGGCCAAGGCGACGATCGCCGAATCCTGCGGGCTGACGCCCGCCGAGATCACCGCGTTGAACATCCGGTTCGACACATGCTCCATCGACAGGATCGAATCGCGCGTGCCGACCAGGGTCGAGCTATTGTCGCGCACCGAAGTGACGACGCGGTCGAGCGCCTCGCGCACTTTCGCGCCATTCGCATGCACCATGGCCGAGCTTTGCGCGATGCGGTCGCTCTGGTCGTCGAGCAGCGCGACGAGATGCGTCGCGTCATGCAGCGCGTCGGTGATCGTCTCGAACTGCGCTTCGGCGCGGCTCGACTGTTCGACCCCCGACTGGATTTCGGTCACGAGCCCGCTCGCCTCGGCGGCGAGGCTGCCGATGCTGCGGCGGATTTCGTCGGTGGCGCCGCGCGTGTTTTGCGCGAGCTTCTTCACCTCGGCGGCGACGACGGCGAAAGTGCGCCCGGCGTCGCCGGCGCGCTCGGCTTCGATCGCGGCGTTCAGCGCCAGCATGTTCGTCGTCTTGGCGATCGACTCGATCGACTGGCTGACCTGCTGCACCTGCTCCATCACCGCGGCGAAATTGGTGACATGGGTGCCGAGCCGCGCGACGAGGTCGATGACCGAGCGAAATTCGGTGACCGCGGCGTTGACGCGCTCGGCGCCGCTGTCGAGTTGTTCGCACGCCCGCGCCGAAAGCAGTTTCGCCTCGTCGGTCGAATCGGCGATCTGGCGCTGGTCGGCCTCAAGGCTGACGACATATTCCTCCAGCCGTCCGAGTTCGCCGATCTGGCGGTCCATCTGGTCGGTCGCCAGCTTGATCCGCCCCGCGGCATCGCTGCACCCGACAGCCAGTTCGCCGCAGTCGCTCGCGACCGACTGGTCGAGGATCTGCGCCGCCGGATTGATCGGATCATATTTCATGCACATACCCACCAAAAGATCATCGACGGGTCATGCCCGATAATGGTTAACGGGGGGTGTAGGGGTATCATGGTGCTTCACCGGAACAAAAACCCCGGCATGGCATATGCTTAACAACTGGCCCCATGCGAACGATCAGGCGCTTTTATTTCCGCTTGTTTTATGTTCTATTCAGAGCGCAACAGCAGGGGTTCGGTGTCATGCTGCGTTCCAGATTGATTGCGGCTGCTGTGGTCGCCGCGCTCCTTGTTCCCGCCCCGGTTTATGCCAAACGGCATGACGACTGGCATCGCGATCATCATCACGACCGCGATCATGACGGTGACGCCGCAGCGGGCGTGGCGCTCGGCATCGGCTTGATCGGCATCGCCGCCGCAATCTCCGCCAAGAAAAAGCGCAAGGCCGAGGAACAGCGCGACGAATATCGCTATGGCTATGGCAACAGCTATGGCGGCGACTATTTTTCGCCGGCCCCCGATGTCAGCTGTTATCGCGGCGAGCGGCGTTGCTTCGTTCGCGGGCAATTTTCCTATCAGTGGACCGACCGCCAATTCTCCTATGATCCATACCGCAGGGGATATTGACCATGATGTTGCGTACCCTGTCGCTCGTCGCCGCTCTGGTGGTTACGCCCTGCGCTTTGGCACAGACCCCGACGGCACCGCCCTCGCACGCCGTCAATATGGATCTGGCGGTAACCGACGCCATCCGCACCATGCTCGATGGGGCGTTCGACGAAGGTCATATCGCGATGCTGCAATCGCTCGGTCACCAGAAGGCGGTGGCCGCGACCTGTTCCGGGTTCGAGATTGATCCACGCGCCTTCGCGAACGAATTTAATCTGATCTATGACGACACGACCGGGAAGCCGCGCACCCTGAATGCCGGTCAGCGTGTCGATCTGGAACGCAAGGCGACCCTGGCACTCGGCATGGCGTTCGGCGGACAAATCGCCGTCGCCGCAAATGAACATTCGTCCTTCTGCCAAGCGGCGGCGCAGGAGCGGTCCAGCGGAAAGGTGGCGCATCTGGTCTGGGCGAAATAGGCGCGCCGCGCGATCAGGCATAACGATTTTGCCGCGTTGACAACTCACCACAAACGCAGACGGGGCGATGCGGATATGCGGATCAAACCAACACTCGGTGCCGCGATCTGCGTCTATCTCACCTATAACGCGATCATTTTCGCGACGTGGGGATTAGCTGGTGCGCGCTACACGAACTTGGTTTCCGCCGACGTCGCGCTGACCAGTCTTGTTCTGCCGCTTGCGCTTGGAGCGGCCGTTCTTGCCGCCACGGTGAGCTGGCTCGGATGGTGGAAGCCTGCGCTGAAAGAGGAGCGGCCCGGCGGCCCACGCTGGGCGCTCGTACTCGTGCTGATTGGCATGGTCGGAATGGTCGTGGTGAACGGCGGCGCCACCACTTGGTCCGCCTTTTCCCCGCCGCACCTTTTGATGCTCGTCGCAGCGGGGGTGATGGTTGGTTTCAACGAGGAGTTGATGGCCCGCGGCTTGCTCGTCACCGGCGCCCGCGGATCAACCATGAATGAGCACTGGGTCTGTTTCTGGTCGTCAATCCTGTTTGGCGCCATGCACATCCCCAACGCCCTGTTCGGCATTCCGCTTTACGCGAGCCTGCTGCAGTTCGTCTTCGCTTCGCTGATGGGCGCGGCATTCTATGTTTTGCGGCGGGTCAGCGGCGGGATCTGGCTGCCGATGCTGATGCACGGCGCGTGGGACTTCACTTCGTTCAGCGCGCAGGCGACGGGGCAGACCGCCGCGCTGTCGCCGGTCTTTCAGTTCGGAACCTATCTGGCCGCGATCATTGCCGTGATTGCGGTGCTGCATCATGAACGGCGGATGCGCTCGGGCGCATCACCTTAGGGCCGTGCGCCCGCAGCCATTGCTTTCCGTTTACGTAAAGTGTTTGCACCGCGCGCCGCGACGCGATAACCCTGCCCCATGTTTTTCGGCTTCCTCGACGAGCTTCGCGCCGCGGGCATTCCCGCCAGCCTGAAAGAGCATCTGATGCTGCTGGAGGCGCTCGACCGCGAGGTGATCGACCGCAGCCCCGAGCAATTCTATTACCTGTCCCGCGCGATTTACGTGAAGGATGAAGGCCTGCTCGACCGCTTCGACCAAGTGTTCAACAAGGTCTTCAAGGGCATTATCTCCGACTATGGCCAGAACCCGGTCGACGTCCCCGCCGACTGGCTGAAAGCGGTCGCAGAGAAATTCCTGACGCCCGAGGAAATGGCCGCGATCGAATCGCTCGGCGACTGGGACAAGATCATGGAGACGCTGAAAGAGCGGCTCGAGGAACAGCAAAAACGCCACGAGGGCGGCAGCAAGTGGATCGGCACCGGCGGCACCTCGCCCTTCGGCAATTCGGGCTACAACCCCGAAGGCGTGCGGATCGGCGGCGAGAGCAAGCACAAGCGCGCGCTGAAAGTCTGGGAAAAGCGCGAATTCCAGAATCTCGACAACACCAAGGAGCTCGGCACCCGCAACATCAAGATCGCGCTCCGCCGCTTGCGCAAATTTGCGCGCGAGGGCGCAGCCGACGAGCTCGATATTCCGGGCACGATCGACGGAACGGCGCGGCAGGGCTGGCTCGATATCAAGATGCGCCCCGAACGGCGCAATGCGGTCAAGCTGCTGCTGTTTCTCGACGTCGGCGGGTCGATGGACCCGTTCATCAAGCTGTGCGAAGAATTGTTCAGCGCCGCGACGACCGAATTCAAGAATCTCGAATTCTTCTATTTCCACAACTGCCCCTATGAAGGCGTGTGGAAGGACAACAGGCGCCGCTGGTCCGAACGCCATCAGATGTGGGACATCCTCCACAAATATGGCCATGATTATAAAGTGATCTTCGTCGGCGACGCGTCGATGAGCGCCTATGAAATCACCCATCCGGGCGGCAGCGTCGAGCATTTCAACGAGGAATCGGGCGCCGTGTGGCTCGGCCGGATTACCAAAGTCTATCCCGCCGCGGTGTGGCTCAACCCGGTGCCCGAGGCGCATTGGGGCTACACCCAGTCGGTGAAGCTGATCAAACAGTTGATGAACGATCGCATGTATCCGCTCAGCCTTTCCGGGCTGGACGATGCGATGCGCGAGCTGACGCGAAAGCATTGATCCCCAACCCGTCATCCCGGCGAAGGCCGGGATCTCGACCTCACATCCTGACGTACCGGTGAGATCCCGTCCTTCGCCGGGATGACGATTCCTATAGTGGCAATCTTGCGTTAAAGGCCTGCCATGATCGACCTCCCGCTCATCACCATCCTGCTCCTCACCGGCTTCATCAACCTGATCGGCGCGCTAGCCTATGCCGCGCGCATCGCTGGGGTGCGGACGCGGCGCATCGCGATGTCGTTCGCGCTGTTCAACATTCTCGTGCTCTTCTCGCGCACGTCGAACAGCTTTTTGGGCCCGTTCCTCGCCAAGCGGATCGAGACGCGCATCCACGACGGCAGCGGCGCGTCGCTGTTCATCGACATGCAGTTCGTTTTGGCTGCGGCAAGCGTTGCGACGCTGATCGGCATCCTGCTCGTGCCAACCGGGCAGCGCATGTTCGCGGCGGCGATCGGTTGGTATCAGACCAACCGATCGACGACCAAGCTGGCGCTGAAAGCGATGAGCCCGAGCGGGCTGCGCACCGTCCGCCGGTCGCTCCGCATCCCGAGCCTCGCGCACTTCAAGAGCTGGACCATGCCGAAGGGGATCAGCTGGGGCGTGCTGATTGCCAACTGCCTCGCGCAATCCTTGCTCGCGGTCGGCGTGGTCGCCTCGCTTTACGCTGGTTATCTGGCTCCCGAGTTTCGCGTCACCGCATCGCAGCTGTCGGCGCTGATCAATGGCTTTGCGACGATCCTCCTGTTTGCCTTTATCGACCCGCAGCTGTCGGTTATGACCGATGACGCGGTCGAGGGCAAAGTCGACGAAAGTGAGTTCCGCCGCGCAATCATGCTCATTTCGCTCAGCCGCCTCGCGGGCACGATCCTCGCCCAACTGCTGCTGATGCCCGCCGCCTTGCTGATCGCCTGGGTCGCCGTGCATGTCTGACAGGCCGCAGGGCCACAGCCGCTTCCATGCCGTCCGCGCGCGGCTGGAAGCGATGGCGGTCACGCCGGGGCCGCGTGGCTGGTTTCTCGAATTCCTCGTCTTCGGCTTCAAACAGGGGTGGGCGTGCCTGTTCGGCGCGCTGATGCTCGCGCTCTTGCTCGGCACGCATCTCTTCTGGCCCGCGGGCGCCCCGCTACACCGCTATGACGCGATCACGACCGGCGCGGTGCTGATCCAGCTTGCCATGCTCGCTTTCCGGCTCGAGACGCCGAAAGAGGCGCTCGTCATCCTGATTTTCCACATCGTGGGCACGGTGATGGAATTGTTCAAGACCGCCGCGGGGTCGTGGCAATATCCCGAGGCGAGCCTCCTCCATATCGGCGCCGTCCCTCTCTTCTCGGGTTTCATGTATGCTGCGGTCGGCAGCTATATCGCGCGCGTCTGGCGCATCTTCGACTTTCGCTACACAGGCTATCCGCCCGCGTGGGCGAGCTACGCGCTCGCCGCAGCGATCTATATCAATTTCTTCGCGCACCACTGGACCTATGACATCCGCTGGTTCCTGTTCGCGGCGACCGCGATACTCTTCTGGCGCTGTCAGGTGTGGTTCCGCCCGCTGCATGTGCACCGCCGCATGCCCCTTCTCGTCGGCTGGGGCCTCGTCGCGCTGTTCATCTGGTTCGCCGAGAATATCGGCACCTTTGCGCGCGCCTGGACTTATCCGAGCCAGGACGACGGCTGGCATATGGTCGGGCTGGAAAAGCTCGGCAGCTGGTATCTGCTGATGATCATCTCGTTCGTGCTGGTCAGTCTCGTCCAGCGGCCGAAGCGACCCGGTTAGCCGAACGGATTGTCGATCGACGGCGACGGCTCGCTGAACCATTTCGGCCCGCTGTCGGTCATGTAGAAACAATCCTCCAGCCTTATGCCGAACTCACCGGGGATATAGATGCCGGGTTCGTTCGAAAAACACATGCCGGGCGCGAGCTTCGTCGTCTCACCGCGCACCAGATTAACCGGCTCATGGCCGTCGAGACCGATGCCGTGGCCGGTGCGGTGCGACGTGCCGGGCAGCTTGTAGCCGGGGCCCCAGCCGCGGCTCTCGTAATATGCTCGCACTGCATCATCGACCTGGCCTGCGGGCGTCCCGAGCTTTGCCGCGGCGAAAGCGACGTCCTGCCCCTTGCGCATCTGGTCCCAGACCTGCCGCTGGCGCGCGGTCGCCTTGCCGTAAACAAAGGTCCGCGAGATGTCGGATTGATAGCCATGAACGGTCGCGCCGCAGTCCATCAGCACGACCTCGCCGCTCTTCACCGCCTGCGGCTTGCCCGATCCGTGCGGATAGGCGCTCGCCTCGCCGAGCAGGATCACTTCGAATTCGCTCTTGCCGCCGAGTGCCCGTGTCGCCGCGGCCATGATCGCCCCGATGTCGGCCGGCGTCATTCCTGCCTCGACCCGCGGCGCGGTGTAGCGATAGGCGGCGAGCGTGATGTCGGCGGCAACTTGCATCAGCGCGATTTCTGCGGGCGACTTGTGCATGCGGCACCCGCGCACGACCGGTGCGCCGTTGACGACCTCGGCATCGGGCATCGCCTTTTCCAGCCCGTCAACCGCGAAATAACGCACCGTTTCCTCGACGCCGATCTTGCCCTTGGCCAGTCCGCGCTTGCCGAGCCAGGCTGCCACGGCGGCGAGCGGGTTCTCGTCCTCGTTCCACGTCAGCACCTCGGCCTCGACGCCGAGGCTCTCGCGCACCGACGGTTCTTCGAAAAATGGTGTGACGATCGCCACTTCGCCCTCACGCGTCAGCACCGCAGCAGTCAGCCGCTCGCTGCGCCACCATTCGACCCCGGTGAAATAGATGAGGCTCGATCCCGGCTCGATCAGCAGCGCGCCAATATCGTTCGCGCGCATCAACGCCTTCGCCTTGGCGATCCGCGCCACACGCTCGGCCTTGCCAATCGGCACTGCCTTGGCGGCGAGATTGGGGAGCGCCACAGTGTCGGCCGCGAGCACCGGGGTGGGCAAGGTCGCTGCCAAGCCGCCAATGGCTGCGGTGCCCAGAAATTGCCGTCGCTGCATCATTGCTTTCTCTCCGTCAGTTTCGGGGCGTCATGGGTATCGATTGGATGGTAGGCGGCGGCAATTTTTCATTGAGACGCCGCATCTCTTCGCTGCGGCGATCACTATATTGCCTCATCAGGTCTTGGCAGAACCGCCGGGTGGTCCGCGTCCCGAGCAGGCCCGGCTCTGCCACGATATCGGCCCATGAAAGTCCATCAGCAACGCACATCAGATCTTGGAAGTCCCCCGCATAAAAATCGTCAGAAAAATAGGCAAATAATCGTCCGCGCCGCGTCGCCACGACCGATGCCGCCCAGTTATCGTCGATCAACGGTATCGCCCACGTCACACCATCCCCGGCTTTCATCATCTTCGACGAAGCAGCGACGGGATCGAAAGGCCGATATGCCGAAGCTTTCGGCCGAACTTCCCGGATCAGCGTAACGCTGACCTCGCCTGCCGAAACCTTGTCTTCAACGATATAGTCGGGCTTGGCTTTGCGGCCTTTCCACTCATCCAGCATGGCCAATTGATCCGCCGGCGGCGGCTTGCAACCAAGGCCCGACATATACATGCCCGCCCAGTTAAGCCCGGGCGCGATCGGCCCGCCCGAAAGGCGGTCCCATCGCATTTCCATCCGGCACAGGTCGATCTTGTCCTTCCGCTCGATCCGGCCTTTTTTGTAATCGTCGAGCGATGCATAATGGCCTAAAGGCATGGCGTAGAATACGCCCGTGCGGGGTGTCACTGCGCCAATGATGATCCGCGGGCGCGATGAGTCGACAGGAAAAATAGAATAAACGCCGACCTGAGGCTGATATTCCGGGTCGCGCGCTTCGTCTGCTGCCCGTTTCCGCAGCAGGTTGACGACATCACGATGGGATTGCTTCAGACGTTCGATATCGTTCCCGCCGGGAAACGGCAGCGTAATGATCTCACGCTCGACAAAGGATGCAGTTGACGGCTCAGCCGCGCAGCTTGCGATCGGCGATGCCAGGGCAATGCTGATTGCAGCCGCCAAGTCTCGTCGCCAAATCGTCGGCATCTTTTGCTCCTTAATAAATCAGCTGGTCGGCGATTTCTTCGCGCCAACCCGCCTCATCGGGCAGCGCCAGCGCATCGAGATCGCCCGCGGCCGCTCCCGCATCGTCGACCCACTCGCGCAGGCCCGGACCCCCGTTGATCACGTCGATCGCGAGCACATCGTCGGTATATTCATATTTGAAATCCTTGCCGCGCCAGATCGGATAGTCCGGATAAAGGCTGCGGATCGCCTTGAAGCCGAGCGCCTGCACGCGCCACGGCTGGAACGCTTCGTCGTCGTACCACGGCCCGTCGGCATGGATATGGACGCCGTTGCTCAGCTGCCCGACATGCTTGTGAAAGGTCGGCTGGAACCAGATGTCGCGCAGCTTGCACCCGCCGAGCCATTGCGGCGCCAAGCGCCGCATCTCGGCGATCACTGCCTTGGCATCGATATCGGGAGCGCCAAACAGTTCGAGCGGGCGCGTCGTGCCCCTCCCCTCGCTCAGTGTCGCGCCCTCGACCATCACCGTGCCGGCATAGGCGCGCGCCATGTTGACGTTCGCAGCGTTGGGGCTGGGGTTGATCCACACGCGGCCCTCCGGCCAGCCGAAGCCTGGGCCCTTGGGGTCCCAGCCCTCCATCTCGATGACGCGATAGTCCACGTCGAGGTTGAAATGCCGGATGAACCAGTGTCCCATCTCGCCCATCGTCAGCCCGTGACGCATCACCATCGGCCCCGCGCCGACAAAGCTTTCCCAGCCGGACAGAAGCCGCGTGCCTTCGACCGGACGCCCCGCAGGATTGGGCCGGTCGAGCACCCACACCGCCTTGCCATGCTGCGCCGCAGCCTCGAGTATATACAGGAGCGTCGTGACGTAGGTGTAGATGCGGCAGCCGAGGTCCTGCAGGTCGACCAGTATCACGTCGAACGTGTGCATCGACTGTCCCGACGGGCGCCGCACCTCGCCATACAGGCTGAAAACCGGCATGCCATAGACCGGATCGGTGAAGTCGGGCGACTCCATCATATTGTCCTGAAGATCGCCGCGCACGCCATGCTGCGGTCCGAACACCGCTGTCATATCGAGCCCCGCAGCAACGAGCGCGTCGACGCTGTGCGTCAGGTCGGCGGTGACCGATGCGGGGTGCGCGAGCAGCGCGACGCGCTTGCCTTCGAGCGGTTTGCGAAGCGCCGGGTCGGCGAGCAGGCGGTCGATGCCGAAGTGAACAGTCATGCCGCGTCGGGTGCCCCAAGCGTGAGCGCAAAGCAATCGGGATGATGGAAGTCGGGCTTGCCCGGCGGATGCGCGAGCGCCCAATAGCTTTTGGTGCCGTCGAGTTCCTCGATCACCGCCGAGAGCGCGAGTTTTGCGCCGTTATCGGGAAAGATGCCGGGTTCGACGCGCAGCGCATAGCTTTGATCGCCCTTTTCCGCCGCCATTTCCCACGGCGCGAGATCGTCGGAGCGGAGCAGCGAGCGATAGTCGTCGAACTGGTAACAGGCCCAGCGGCCGTCGGGCGAATAGTTGAACTCGGTATAGTCGGGTTCGCCTTCCTCGGTCAGGAACGCTTCGAAGCAGGTGCTTTCCCACAGGCCATCGGTCGCGCTGTCGGCGATGACGAGTTCGCCCTGTCCGTCGGGCAACACCAGCGCGGCGATCGCGCCGCCCACGATAAAGCGCAGCGCGAAGCCGTCCTCGAACGACAGGCCGACTTCGACCGCGACCGCACGCACGGCCTTGCCCGGCGTGCTCGGGTGGCAGATTAATTGCCGTTGCTCGCTCGAATGCACCGACATTCAACCCTTCTCCGTTCGTCCTGAGCTTGTCGAAGGACCGTTTTGTCCTTTGGCCAAACTGGCAATCCTGTCCCAATCGCCGCGGATTAAAGCCATCTTCTTGGCGCGGCTCCATCCCTTGATGCGACGTTCGGCGTCCAGCGCCTCAACCCGCGTCGAGAACTCCTGACTCCACACCAGCGTGACAGGCAATTTGTCGGCCGTGAAGCCCGGAAACGTACCGGACTCATGCTGGGCAACACGATGCGGAAGATTGTCCGTATGACCGGTGTAAAAAGCCCCTCCCCGGCAGTGCATCATATACGCCCAAAACGTCATCCGGACCGTGTAAAGGGAAGAACGGCCCTTCGACAAGCTCAGGGCGAACGGGTTTGGGTTGTTTTCTTGTTGCAAACCCCATGCTAAGCGCCCGGCCGCTATGACCAGTTACAAATCCGACCTGCTGCGCCTGCTCGACGAGCGAGGCTATATCCATCAGACGACCGACGCGGAAGGGCTCGATGCGCTGGCCGCGAAACAGGTTGTCCCGGGATATATCGGCTTCGACGCGACCGCACCGTCGCTGCACGTCGGCAGCCTCGTCCAGATCATGATGCTGCGCCGCCTGCAACAGACGGGGCATAAGCCCGTCGTGCTGATGGGCGGCGGGACGACGCGGATCGGCGACCCGACCGGGCGCGACGAAAGCCGCAAAATGCTGTCGGACGAGACGATCGCCGCGAACATCGCGTCGATCTTCAGCATCTTTCAGCAGTTTCTGACCTTTGGCGACGGCCCCACCGATGCGGTGATGGTCGACAATCAGGATTGGCTCGGCCAGCTCGGTTACATCGAACTGCTTCAGGAAGTCGGCACGCACTTCACGATCAACCGCATGATGACCTTTGATTCGGTCAAGCTGCGGCTCGAACGCGAACAGCCGATGACCTTCCTCGAATTCAACTATATGATCCTCCAGGGCTATGACTTTCGCCACCTGTCGAAGGACATGAATGTCCGTTTGCAGATGGGTGGATCGGACCAGTGGGGCAATATCGTCAACGGCATGGAGCTTGGCCGCCGCATGGATGGCGCCGATCTCTATGGCCTCACGACTCCGCTGCTGACCACCGCCGCCGGCGCCAAAATGGGCAAAACCGCTGCCGGCGCGGTGTGGCTTAATCCCGAACAACTGTCCCATTTTGACTATTGGCAATATTGGCGCAACTGCGACGACCGCGACGTCGGCAAGTTTCTTAAGCTGTTCACCGATCTGCCGCTGGACGAGATCGCGCGGCTCGAAGCGCTTGAAGGCGCCGAGATCAATGAGGCGAAGAAAATCCTCGCGAACGAGGCGACCGCGATGTGCCGCGGCGCGGAGGCTGCAAGGGCCGCCGCCGAGACCGCGACGCAAACCTTTGAAAAGGGACAGATTGGCGGCGACCTTCCGCAAGCCGTCGCGCCCGCCGAAGGGATCAGCGTCGTCGATGCGCTGCGCGAACTCGGCTTCGCAGGCTCGAACAAGGAGGCCCGCCGCAAGCTCGAAGAGGGCGCGGTGAAGGTCGACGGCAGCGTCATTCGCGACCCGCAGCACCTGATCCTGCCGGGCGCCGACCCCGTGCCGCTCAGCCTCGGATCAAAAAAACATGGTCTTGTGACGCGGTAACGCGCACAGACGCATTTACGACTTCTTCAGCAATCGGATGGATCGTTATGGCCAAATCAACAAGGTCCACGGATATGCGCAAGATTGACACGAGCAAGGCCCATTATGTCGGCCTCGACCAGCGGATCGCTCCGCGTAGCGACGTCTATTGCCGCCTGCCCTTCGTCATGCCCGACGGAAGGCAGGAAATGTGCACCTGCGTCAACATCAGCGCCGACGGCATGCTGATGCGATTCGAACGCGGGCTGGAGATCGGCGACCTCGTCGTGCTCCGCATGCCCATCATTGGCCGCACGTCGGCGAAAGTCGTCTGGTCGCTCGCCGGCAAGACGGGTTTGCAGTTCGACAAGTCGATCTCGGTCGAAGATTATCTGCCGATGATCCGTGCGATGGGCGCACGCGGCGACGTAAACTAACCGCTCCGCAGCAGCGGCACCGCCGCATCGCGTTCGAACAGATAGAGACAGAGCCGCACCGCTTCCGCGCGTGCGCCTTCCATCCCGCCATCGCGCTCGACGAACAGCCGCGCATCGTCATGCGCGACGGGCAGCAGCCGGACGAGCTGCTCGGGCGTTGCAAGCCGGTAATCGGCATCGCCCGATTGCTTCAGCCCCAGCAATTCCCCGCCGCCGCGCAGCTCCAGATCCTTCTCGGCGATCACGAACCCATCGTTGGTGTCGCGCATAAGGGCGAGCCGCTCGCGCGCGGTCTCCGACAGATTTTGCGAGCGCAGCAGCAAGCACACCGACTTCGCGGTGCCGCGCCCGACGCGGCCGCGCAGCTGATGAAGCTGCGCGAGCCCGAAGCGGTCGGCGTGCTCGACGATCATCAGGCTGGCGGCGGGTACGTCGACCCCCACCTCGATCACCGTCGTCGCAACGAGAACCCCAAGTTCGCCCGCCTGAAAGCGCGCCATGACGTCATCCTTTTCGGGGCCCTTCATCCGCCCGTGGACCAGGCCGACGCGGCTTTCGCCCAGCCGCGCACGCAGCATGGCCGCGCGTTCTTCGGCTGCGGCGAGCTCGCTGATCTCGCTTTCGGCGACGAGCGGGCACACCCAATAGGCCTGCGCACCGCTGGCAAGATGCCGGTCGAGGCCGCCTACGACCTCTTCGAGCCGGTCGACCGATACGACACGCGTATCGATCGGCGTGCGTCCCGGCGGCATCTCGTCGATTTGCGACACGTCCATCTCGCCATGATTGGCGAGTTGCAGCGTGCGCGGGATCGGGGTGGCGGTCATCACGAGCAGATGCGGCGGGCGCGCCGCCTTTTGCGTCAGCATCAGCCGCTGCGCGACGCCGAACCGATGCTGTTCGTCGACGACCACAAAGGCGAGATCCTTGTAGGTCACCGCCTGCTGGAAAATTGCATGGGTGCCGACGAGGATATCGATGCTGCCGTCGGCGAGGCCCATCAAGGTCGATTCGCGGACCTTGCCCTTGTCGCGTCCGGTCAGGATGGCGAGGTTGACGGGCAGACCGGCAAGCATCCGTTGCAGCGTGGCAAAATGCTGGCGCGCCAAAATCTCCGTCGGGGCGAGCATGGCAGCTTGGGTCCCCGCCTCGACCGCCGCCAGCATCGCGCGCAAGGCGACGAGCGTCTTTCCCGATCCTACGTCACCCTGCAGCATGCGCAGCATCGGCGTGTCCTGCGCCATGTCACCCGCAATCTCGCGCCCGACCCGCTCCTGCGCGCCGGTCAGCCCGAACGGCAGTTTGAGCGCATCGGTCAGCCGCCCGTCCCCGACGATCGCCCGGCCTTTGCGCGTCCTGAGGCCCTGCCGGATCAGCATCAGCGCCACCTGGCTGGCAAAAATCTCGTCATAGGCGAGCCGGTCGCGCGCTGCCTCGTCGCGCGGACTGGCATGCGCGCGCGCCATCGCCTCGCTCCACGCGGGCCAGCCCCGGCTCGCGAGCAGCGGCACGTCGATCCATTCGGCAAGCTCGGGTCGCCGTTCGAGCGCGACCTGTCCCAGCTGCGACAGCCGCGCGTTGGTGAGGCCCTCGGTCAGCGGATAGACGGGCTCATGTTCCGCGATTCCCCCTTTGTCGCCCGGTTCGACGACCTGATCGGGGTGTACGATCTGGCGCATGTCGCCATAGAGGTCGAGCCGCCCCGACACTCGGCGCTTTTCACCAAGGGGAAGCAGCTTGCGCGCGAGCCCCGAGGTTCGCCCGAAATAGACGAGCCGGACATGATCGCCCGCGTCGTCGAACGCCTCCACGCCGAAGGGCGCGCGGGGCGAGCGGCCCGCGCGATAATCCTGCGCGGTCAGATCGACGATGATCGTCTGCCCGGGTAACGCCTGATCGAGCCGCTCGACCGGAAAACGCGAGATCAGCCCTGTCGGCAGATGGAACAGCACATCGACGACGCGCTCCAGCCCCAACCGCGTCAACGGCTTGGCAAGCTGCGGCCCGACACCTTTCAGATCGGTAAGCGCGGCAAAGAGCGGATTGAGTATCTCGGGTCGCATGGCTAGGGCGTGTCTAGCCCCCACATTCCGTTCGTGTCGAGCGAAGTCGAGACACTCTGCTTTTGCACCGGACCGACGGGCATCTCGACTTCGCTCGATGCGAACGGATTTCGGGATGGTTGCCGAAGAAGTTCGAGAGAAGAAGACAAGGCCCGCCATGACTGACCGCCTCAAACGCCTGAAATTCCGCGCCTGGCATCGCGGCACGCGCGAGGCCGACTATATGATCGGCGGATTCTTCGACCGCTATTCGGCCGGATGGAGCGAAGCCGAACTGAGCTGGTACGAAGCCGTCGTCGAGGAAGACGACGTCGACATTATGGCATGGGCGCTCGGCACCGGCGAGCCGCCCGCGCATCTCGACCGACCGGAGATGATCGCCGCGATGCGCCGCCTCGACTATATCCCGCTGCCATGACCCGATCCGCTGCCGATATTTTCGCCGCCATCGCGTCGGCATCGACGCCGCTGACGCTCGCACGCGCCGCCGACGGTTTCCTGCCGCTGCTACTCGCCGACCTGGCGCGCGCGAGCGACAAGCGTCTCGTCTATGTCGCGACCGACGACACGGCGATGCAGGCGATCGCCGACGCGGCGCCCTTCTTTGCGCCCGACCTGATCGTGCACCGCTTTCCGGCGTGGGACTGCCTTCCTTATGATCGCGCGGGCCCATCGATGCGGGTCAGCGCCGACCGGCTGGCGACGCTGTCGGCATTGCAGGTGGCGCCGAAACGCGGCGAGTTGATCCTGACGACCGTCGCCGCGATCACGCAGCGCACGCTGACCCCCTTCCGCATTCGCCAGCTCGCGACGACGCTTGCGGCAGGACAGCGGATCGACCGCGATGCGCTTGCCGAACTGCTCGTCTCGAACGGCTTCAGTCGCGTCGACACCGTCGCCGATCAGGGCGAGTTCGCGGTGCGTGGCGGCATTCTCGACCTCTTCCCTGCCGGCGAGGATACCGGGTTGCGCGTCGATTTCTTCGGCGACGAGATCGAAAGCATCCGGCGTTTCGACCCCGCCGACCAGCGCAGCCTTGGCCCAGCCAAGGCACTGCAACTGCTCCCCGCGTCCGAAACGCTGCTCGACGAGGCGACGATCAAGCGGTTCCGCTCGGCCTATCGCGACCTGTTCGGCGGCCAGTCGACGGGCGACCCGCTCTATCAGGCGGTGAGCGAGGGGCGGCGGCAGGCCGGCATGGATCATTGGCTGCCGCTGTTCGAGGAACGGCTTGCGACCCTCTTCGACCATATCGATCCCGCGACCCCGGTGCTGCGCGGCCACCGCACCGAGGCGACCGCCGAGACGCGCTTCGCCGCGATCACCGACTATCACGCGAACCGCGTCGCTGCCGAACGCGAGTCGCCGGGAAGCTATCGTCCGCTCGCGCCCGAGACGCTCTATCTGAGCGAGACCGAATGGGCCGGGGCGGCGAAAGACCGGCCGATCCATATCGTGACCCCCTTCGACGTTCCGCCCTCCGCGACGGTCGTCGATCTCGAAACCTTCGCAGCGCGCGATTTCACCCCCGAACGCACCGCCGACCTCAACGTCTATGACAAGGTTGCCGACCATCTGTCGGACGAGCGCCGCAAGGGCCGCCGCACGATCATCGCCAGCTATTCGGGCGGGGCGCGGGAGCGTCTCTCCGGATTGCTGCGTGACCATGGCGTCACCTCGCTTGCGCTCGCCGACAGCTGGCAGGAGGCGCTTGGCACCGCCTCGACCGAAAGCGGCGGCGCGACCGCGATGGTCGTCCTCCCCCTCGACCACGGCTTCGCCTCGGACGCGCTCAGTCTGCTCACCGAACAGGATATCCTCGGCGAGCGCCTCGTCCGGCGCCAGAAGCGCCGCAAGAGCGCCGACGCCTTCCTCGCCGAGCTTGCGACGCTCAGCGTCGGCGACCTTGTCGTCCACCTTGACCATGGTATCGGGCGCTATGAGGGGCTGACCCAGATTCCCGTCGGGAGCAGCCCGCACGACTGCGTTGCGCTCACTTACGCCGGCGGCGACAAGCTCTACGTCCCCGTCGAAAATCTCGACGTCCTGTCGCGCTACGGCGGCGAGAGCGACGGCGTCGCGCTCGACCGGCTCGGCGGCGAAGCATGGCAGCGCCGCAAGGCGCGGATGAAGGAACGTATCCGCGAGATCGCGGGCGAGCTGCTCGCAACCGCGGCGCAGCGCGCGCTGCGGTCGGGCGAATTGCTGGTCGCCGACGCCGCCTACCCCGCCTTCGCCGACCGCTTCCCCTATCAGGAAACCGACGATCAGGACCGGGCGATCGGCGACGTGCTCGCCGACATGGCCTCGGGGCGCCCGATGGACCGCCTCGTCTGCGGCGACGTCGGCTTCGGCAAGACCGAGGTCGCGTTGCGCGCCGCCTTCGTCGCCGCGATGGCGGGGGTGCAGGTTGCTGTCGTCGTGCCGACCACCTTGCTCGCGCGCCAGCATTTCACCAATTTTACCGAGCGTTTCAAAGGCTTTCCGATCAACATCGGCCGCCTGTCGCGCCTCGTTCCGGCGGGCGAAGCGCAAAAGACGCGCGACGGGCTCGAAAGCGGCCATATCGACATCGTCGTCGGCACCCATGCGGTGATCGCCAAATCGGTCGAGTTCAAGAATCTCGGCCTCGTCATCGTCGACGAGGAACAGCGGTTCGGGGTCGTCCACAAGGAACGGCTGAAGCAGCTCAAGGCCGACGTCCACGTCCTCACCCTCACGGCCACCCCGATTCCGCGGACGCTGCAGATGGCGATGTCTGGCTTACGCGAGCTCAGCGTCATCCAGACGCCGCCGGTCGACCGGCTCGCGGTCCGCACCTATGTCGCACCCTGGGACCCCGTCGTACTGCGCGAGGCCTTGCTTCGCGAACATGACCGCGGCGGGCAGAGCTTCTTCGTCGTCCCGCGGATCAAGGACCTGCCAGATATCGAGGAGTATCTGCGCAACCGCGTCCCCGAAATCAAATATGTCGTCGCGCACGGCCAGATGACCCCGACCGAGGTCGAGGACCGGATGAGCGCCTTTTACGACCGCAAATATGACGTGCTGCTGTCGACGACGATCGTCGAAAGCGGGCTCGACATCCCGAGCGCGAACACATTGATCATCCACCGCGCCGATCGTTTCGGCCTCGCGCAGCTCTATCAGTTGCGCGGCCGCGTCGGGCGCGCGAAGACGCGTGCCTATGCCTACCTCACGACCCCCGAGCATGGCGCGATCACCGACACCGCCGAAAAGCGGCTCAAGCTGCTCGGCGATCTCGACACGCTCGGCGCGGGTTTCCAGCTCGCGAGCCACGACCTCGACATTCGCGGCGCGGGCAATCTCGTTGGCGACGAGCAGTCGGGACATATCCGTGAGGTCGGTTTCGAGCTCTACCAATCGATGCTGGAAGAGGCGATCCTCGTCGCCAAGGCCGAAGGCATGGGCGCGGCGCCGCCGCGCGAAGCGCTCTCGCCGGTCATCACCGTCGACGCGCCGATCCTAATTCCCGAAGATTATGTTCCCGACCTGCCGCTGCGCATGGCGCTTTATCGCCGCCTGAACGACGCGCAGGACCGCCCGGCGCTCGACGCTTTCGCGGCCGAGATGATCGACCGCTTCGGCCCGTTGCCGCCCGAGACAGCGAACCTCGTCCAGCTGATGGAGATCAAGGCGAACGCCAAGCTGGCGGGTATCGCCAAGCTCGACGTCGGCACCAAGGGCGCGCTCGTCAGCTTCCACGGCGACCAGTTCGCGAACGTCCCCGGCCTGATCGCCTATGTCGAGCGGCTGAAGGGCCGCGCGCGCCTCCGCCCCGACAACAAGCTGTCGATCAGTGGTGAGTGGATCAGCACCGGCGCACGGCTCAACGGCGCGCTGCAATTGTCGAAGGGTCTGGGGAAACTGGCGAAACAGGTTGCTTAGGTTTCCATCAACCCCAGCAACTGATCCGCCGGCACCGGTCCCGACTTCAGGAACCCCTGCCAGGTCGCTACGCGCAGTTCGGACAATCGCGCCAGCTGGCGCTCATTCTCGATCCCCTCGGCCACGACGAGCAGGCCCAGCGCGCGCGCAAGGTCGACGATCGCGCGCACGACGATGCGGTCGCGGTCACTGCCGTCGATCGTACGGGTAAAGCCGCTGTCGATCTTGAGATAATCGATCGGCAGCCGCGCGAGCAGCGACAGGCTGGAATAACCGGTGCCGAAATCGTCGATCGCGACCGCGACGCCAAGCGCACGAATCCGCGCCAGCTGATCGGCCGCGCTCGCCGGGTCGCTCAGCATCGCCTGCTCGGTCAGTTCGAGCGTCAGCCGGTCGGGATCGATCTTTGCCGCCTTTGCCATATCGGCGAAACGCCCGGCGAATTCGGGATCGCCCAGATCGGCGGCGGTGATATTGAGCGAGACGCGCAGCTTGGCGAGCGCCTTCGGCCAACTCGCCATTTCGGAGAGCGCGACGCGGTGAGCATGTTCGGTCAGCTCGCATTCGAGCCGTGCCGCGCGCGCCGCGGTGACGAGCGGCCCCGCGCCAAGCAGCCCGAGTTCGGGATGCTGCCAGCGCAGGAGCGCCTCCACCCCGGTCATCTCGCCGGTCGCAACGTCATATTGCGGCTGGTAATGGATCACGACCTCATTCTGCGACAGCGCCGCATGGACCATCACGCCGTCACGGGCGGACGCCGGCCGGGCCAGTTGGTCGCATGCCGCGCGCAATTGCTCGGCGACCGAATCTTCGCGCGTGATCAGCGCCGCAGCGATGCGAATCGACAGGCGGCCGTTCGGATCGCCGACGATCGGTTCGGCCAGCGCGACATGCAGCGCGCGTTCCTGTGCGCGGAGCGCGCCGAGCGACATCGGGGTTGCGGGAACGATCAGGAAGCGCGGGCCGTCGAGCCGGTCGACGCACGAGCCCTGCCCAAATTCGTCGCTGGCAAAATTTTCGAGCCGTCGCCCGATCTCATCGAGCACCGAATCACCCGCCTCCGTCCCCGCGCTGTTGTTGATGCGCGCCATCTGGTCGACCTGGACCAGGATGACGCCGGCGTCGGCACCATGGCGCGCGTGCAAGGCTTCGAGTTTGCGGGCGCAGGCGGAAAGGGATTCGGACAGGCGATTCATGGCGGTCCCTCTATCAGGCTTTGCTTGCCAAGCGCTTCCCTTTTGCATCACAATAGGCGCGTGGCTGCCACATTATCCCAACATGCCGTCTCGACGGCCCCCTTGATCGACGGCATTGGCCGCCGGATCAGCTACTTACGCCTGTCGGTCACCGATCGCTGCGACCTGCGCTGTCGCTACTGCATGGCCGAAGACATGACCTTCCTGCCCAAATCGGCGGTGCTCAGCATAGAGGAAATGGCCGAAGTTGCGACCCGTTTCGTTCGGCGCGGCATTCGCCGCATTCGCCTGACCGGTGGCGAACCGCTGGTGCGGCGCGGGATCGACACGCTCGCGATGCGATTGGGGGCGATGATCGATCATGGCCTCGACGAACTGACACTCACGACCAATGCGATGCGGCTCGCCGAACATGCGCCGATGCTGGTCGCGGCAGGCGTGCGCAGGATCAACGTCAGTCTCGACACACTCGACGCCGGGGCGTTTCGCCATATCACCCGCGTCGGGGACCTTGCCATCGCGCTGCGCGGGATCGAGGTGGCGCGCGCCGCCGGGCTGGCGGTCAAGATCAACATGGTCGCGCTCGCCGGACTCAACGAAGACCAACTCGTCCCGATGCTCGATTATTGCGCCGCCAACGGCTGCGACCTCACGCTCATCGAAACAATGCCGCTCGGCGAGGTCGAGGGCGACCGCAGCGATCATTATATCCCGCTCCATCATTTTATCGCGCCGCTTCGCGAAACGCGCGCCATTTATCCGGTCGACAAGCGCACGGGCGGCCCGGCGCGCTATTTTGCGGTCGAAGGCAGCCCGGTCACGCTCGGGCTGATTACGCCGCTCAGCGACAATTTCTGCACAACGTGCAACCGCATCCGCCTGACCGTCGAGGGACGCGTCTATATGTGCCTGGGCCAGGACGATCATGTCGACCTGCGCACGGCCTTGCGCGAGGGCGGCGATGTCGATGGGTTGATTGATGCGGCTTTGGCTGGCAAACCGCGCGCGCATGACTTTCGTATCGAAGCAAAGTCCAAACCGGCGGTCGCGCGTCATATGAGTGCAACGGGCGGCTGAAGTAGCGCCCCGATTTTTCAAGGCACGGGGGAAACCGGACCAATATGCATCGCAAGATCGCGCTTGTCGCATCGAACGCGCCCGCGGCCATGGAGGCGGAGGCCGAACTGCGCCCGCTTTACGATTTCGTGGACCTGCACGAAGCCGACCTGCTGATCGCGCTCGGCGGCGACGGCTTCCTGCTCCATATGCTGCATCAGTTGCTCGACCAGCGGCGCAGCATGCCGGTGTTCGGGATGAACCGCGGCACGATCGGATTCCTGATGAACGAATTCCGGATCGAGGGTCTGGTCGACCGGCTCGCCGCGGCGCGCCCCTTCCTGATCCATCCTTTGTCGGGCGATATCACGACGATCAGCGGCGAGCGCCACATCCTGCCCGCGATCAACGAGATTTCATTGCTGCGCGAAACGCGCCAAGCGGCGAAACTCGAGGTGATGATCAACGAAAAGACGATGCTCGAGGAACTGGCGTGCGACGGCGTGCTGGTGTCGACGCCGGCGGGATCGACCGCCTATAACCTCAGCGCCAATGGCCCCATCCTGCCGCTCGAATCCGAAATGCTGGCGCTGACGCCCATCAGCCCCTTCCGCCCCCGCCGGTGGCGCGGCGCGCTTGTCCCCGAATCGACGAGCATCCGCTTCAACGTCCGCGAGGCCGCGAAACGCCCGGTCAGCGCGGTCGCCGACCAGCGCGAGATCCGCGATGTGAAGACCGTGCTGGTCACCACCGACCGCAGTCGGCCGCTGACGTTGCTGTTCGATCCCGACCAGGGCCTCGACGAACGCATCGCAATGGAACAATTTATCGTCTGAGAGCGACAAAAGGCCATAAAAGCCCCTTGATAAAGTTGTCGGTTGGCGGCAAAGGGGCCGCCTTGTCCGCTTCGGCGGCGTGTTCCTCGGTAGCTCAGCGGTAGAGCAATCGACTGTTAATCGATCGGTCGTAGGTTCGAATCCTACCCGGGGAGCCATTTCTTTTCAGACGCACGAAAGGCTACGCCAAAGCACCCTAGCTTTGCGCGGAATTCGCCAGCCTTCGCGCCCCTACTCCGGAGCGGCGATGAAAAGAGCCAAAACTCTTATCGCAGGGTAAAATATCGTAGGCTGCCCCGACACTGCAACGGGAAAATCGCCTTCGCGTGGGCTGGCGTAGAAATACAAGCTGCAGCGTTTCCAAGCGCACTCGTGATTGCAGCAGCGTAGTCTTACGCCCGTTTCATTGCACTGGCGTACCCTTATGAACCAACAAAAGCCTATGAGCGACCATCTGTTTCTGGCCGGTTTCAGACCGGAAACTTCCGGTCGCCAATTCGAGATAGCCGACATTCGCCAGGATAGCGCGCGGACGACGCAAAGCTACTGATTGCGGACATATCAAGCCACATGTGGTATTTTTAGAAGCTCTCCTAGGAATCCGGATTCATTTGATGGGAACGAAAAACTATCTGGTTGAAGGGGTTTCAGGAACTGGCAAAACGTCGGTCTGCGAAGAGCTGCAACGACGCGGCTACCACGCCATTCACGGTGACCGTGAGTTAGCGTACCAAGGCGATCCGCGTACGGGCGAACCGCTTGATGGCGTCACGCACGAGCATCATATTTGGGACGTCGCGAAGGTTAGGAACATTGCGGGCGACCAGCGTCAAGCCGTAACCTTCTTCTGTGGCGGCTCCCGCAACTTCGAGCGTTTCATTGATCTGTTTGATCAGATATTCGTTCTCGAGATCGATAGGGACACCCTGCATCAGCGTCTCAGCAACAGACCACCAAGTGAATGGGGCGGGACTTCGCAGCAAAGAACGATGATTATGCGACTGCATGAAACGCGTGCAGACGTTCCCAGCAACGCGGTCGAAATTGACGCGACAGTGCCGATTACCCGGGTCGTTGACGACATTCTTTCCAGATGCATATGATTCATCGAGGACTTGGCAGGCTGGTATCCATAACTGGAATGGCCGACTTGAGACCGTTGGGTTACAGGCGTAATTTGAGATAGCAGACATTTGGCACTTGCGACGGCGATGCCGTGAATCGATCGATTGTCGACATCTCGCAGCTTCTCTACTGTCAACAAGATGAAATGTTTGGCACTTCTTCTCGCTATCTCTCTTTCGGCTTGCACAGTTACAACGTCACGCGGTGAGTCAGCCCGTGCCACCGCCCAATGCGGCGAGGTAAGCGGCGGGCCGCGCGAGCAGTCTCGCGAGGACTTACCCGTTCAAAGCACCGTGGTTGATAAACATCGGCAGTTGAGGGCGGAGCTTGGCGAACCAATGCCGAATGAGCCTACAATGATTTTATTGCACGCCGCCGGTGGGCATTTGACCACTTCTGAATACAGCATCATTGCCTACCGTTCTGCTGACGAACGGTGGAGCGGAACAGCCGTAGGACGAAGCAAGATATGGATTGAGGGGGGCCCATTCCGACCGATGGACAAAAGGGAGTGGGTCCTCGGTGCCGAAGCCGCCAAGCGTTTGGATCGGATTCTTGATGACAGTTGCTTCTATGCAGAACCGAGAACTTTCGATGGAGAAGGCGGACCGCCTAACCGCGGCGCCATGTTTGTGCAGCTTGACGTGATCACGCCTGCCAAACAGCGGAGTGTCGGCTACCTTGGTGGTTACGCCAGAGGATTGACAGCGGAGGTCGACCGCCTGGCGCGGCCTCAATAAAGCGGGATCTTTGCATACATTTGGCGAGCGGGCCACCTCCCGACCAACCTCCGCTCTCACCCCGCAGCGACTCTCCCGCTGATGGTACGCAGAGCCGAACTTACCGCTGGACCTGGCCGGTTCCGGTCCGTCGGGTTTTTGCTGGCGAAACAGGATTGCGGCCATTTGGCGCGAACACCCGCCGCGAATGAGGTTGACAACGAAACATCTACAATATAGTTTCCTAGTCAACTTATTGGAGTGAGCATGCCCACTGTCTCCGACCTGTCAGCACATTTAGGTTATTTGCTGCGCATGACGTCGAACGCGGTATCTCAGGATTTTGCCCGCGCGGTTGCGGATGCAGGTGTCACTGTGGCCGAATGGACGATGCTTCGTTCGCTCTATGGCAGCGAGGCCCTAGCGCCTTCGGTTCTCGCGCTGAAAATGGCTTTGACCAGGGGGGCCATCAGCAAGCTCGCAGACCGGTTGCTCGAAAAGCAGTTCATCGAACGCACCGGCAATCTCGACGATAAACGCGGGCACAGCTTGTCGCTGACAACTTCGGGCGAGAAAAAGGTGCCGACACTCGCCAGGATTGCCGACGCCAATGATGCTGCTTTCTTCTCAGTTCTGAACGACGACGAACGGATGACGCTTCGGCGCATCCTGAAAGTCCTGATCGACAAGCACCAATTGACGGCAACGCCCACCGATTGATCCGTCAGCAGAAGACTTCATCCTTAGAAAGGACCCGCCGATGGATGCGGAACATATTGCTATTGCCAAAGCCTGTCTCGATGCCGCGGACAACGGAAGCCTGAGCTTTCCGGACATCGTCGCCAAGCTCATCGATGCCGACTTCGAAGGATATACGGTCGATTATCGCCGTAATAACCAGACCTATTTCCTGCCCGACGGCGACAGTGTCGAACTCGCGATGCCGCACGTCGCCGGAACGATCGCCGCTGCTTTTGACGCGGCAGAGATCGAAGCGCTCGTCCGCTGGGCCCAGTCAAATGGACCGGATTACAGCTACGCCGCCTTCAGCCACAAGGCGAAGGCAGCCGGCTGTGCGGGCTATCTCGTCTCCTTCCTCGGTCGCCGCGTCGTCTATTATGGTCGCACCGCGGAGACCCACGTCGAACTCTTCCCGCAATAGCGTCGCTTCCGTCAATAGCGGGGGCCGGTCGCCATGCCGGACGTTCAAATGATGACCGAAAGTTGACTCTCCGGTTCGGGGCCGACGTTGCAATGAGCGTCGCCGCCAAGGTCGCTTTGGGCTGCGATGACCGATCCGGTCGCACATCCGTCTGAAGTCACCCACGCCCAGCCCGGGAATCAATTTCGGAATCAATGTGCGACGCCCGCGCGCCGGAAAGAAATACGGGGATCGGTGCAACGGCCGCCCCATTCGCCGGTTGGTAAGACAGGGGGGACGCGCATGGCTCGCATCCCGAGGCGATCTTGCGTCATCACCGAATAACTTCAGGAGAAGCATCATGGCCGACATCATCAATCAAAATGCAACGCATCGGCTGATCGCATCCGATCGGGTCGAAGGAACCAATGTTTATAATGGCGAGCAGGACAAGCTCGGATCGATCCGCAATATCATGATCGACAAAAGATCGGGCAAGGCCGAATATGCGGTGCTCGAATTTGGCGGCCTCTTCGGTCTGGGCAGCGACCATTATCCCATTCCGTGGGGCATGCTCACCTACGACACCGACCAAAATGGCTATGTCGTGAGCCTCACGAAGGAGCAGGTCGAGCGCGCTCCGCATTATGCGGCGGACCGCGCGCCCGAATATGACGATGTCTACGGCCGCGGCGTCTACAGCCACTATGGCACTACCCGCTGCTTTGATGATGAACGGCGACGGAAGCATCGCCCCTCAGGAGAGGGATGAAACCGGCCGGCGGCATTCAGCGGCCGACGCGCGCGGCGGAGAGATCATTCTCCGCACGCGCCGTCGGCGCGTTATTTTTATCGGAGGGTTGATTGCGGGGGGCGTCGCCATGCTGTTGGCCCCGCTCTTCTTCTAGAGCGAGAGACGGTCGCAGAATAGCAGAGCCATGCCGGTAGGCCGCCCGGCGCCTAGCCTGCCTTGAATATGCCGCACGCGATGCGGTCGCCGCTATTGCCCGATGGGTCGGTCTTTTGATCGTCGGCCGAGGCATGGACAACCATCGCCGATCCATCCTCGTCCATCAAACCCGCGAAGGTGGCACCCTTCAGCTCATATGCGAGAGTCCCGCGGCCATTCTCTTCCACGACGAGATTGGGCATGTCGCCGGCATGTTGTCCGGCAGGCGCTTCGAGCCCATGCTGCGTGTCGGCAGGGTTCCAATGGCCGCCGGCGCTCTCGAACTTGGGCGCATCGCATTTGCCGGTCATATGAACATGCACACCATGCTGGCCGGGCGGAAGTCCTTCGACCTGCAACGTCAACATGACGCCTCCACGCATGGTGGCGGCTGCCGCCTTGCCCGCCGCCGCGCCGTTTGCTGTCTTGAGATCCGCTATGGCGCGCTCCGCTGCCGGCGCATTCCCTGCATCGGATGCCGCTTCCACCGCAGGAGCATCCTTATCGGCGGGCGGCGTCGATGCGTCCGGCGCATTGCAGCCAGCCAGGAGGAAAGGAAGGGCGGTCGCGGTCCAATATAGCTTTGTCATCTTGAGTTCCCTTGCCGGTGATCATGCAAGGCCAACCACTGAATGCCAACAATGTTCCCAAAAGTCGGGACGGCAAAGGATCGGTAGCCACCCATCAGCTTCGGATTCGACACGGAGCAGACCCGACCTCATCGCGCGGCGATATTTGCCTCCGCGACATCATCAGCGCCTCGCTCGCTCTGCATCGTCAGGCTGCGACGGCCCTGCCGCGCGCAAGTCTGATATCCCGGACCGGGGGCTGGCCGAACATCCGGCCATATTCGCGATTGAACTGGGAGACGCTTTCATATCCCACGTCAAAGGCCGCGTTGCTCGCATTCTTCCCTTCGGACAGCATCAGCCTGCGCGCCTCGACGAGCCGCAGATGTTTCTGAAACTGGAGCGGCGAAAGCGACGTGACGGCGCGAAAATGCTGATGGAATGCCGACGGGCTCATTCCCGCCGCCGCTGCCAGCCGCTCGACCGGCAGCGGCCTTGCATAGTCGGAGCGCAGGATAGCCACAGCGCGGGCCACGCGCTGGACATGACCATCAGGCCAGCCGAGGTGGCGTATCGCCGCGCCGTGTTTGCCGGCAAGCAACCAATAGTGCATCTCGCGCAGCAGCTGCGCCTTGAGCACCGGAATGGACGCCGGGCGATCGAGCAGCCGGATCAGCCGCAGCGCCGCGTCTGCCACCTCCGCGTCAGTCGGGTCGACCCTCACCCGCGCATGATCGTGGACAAGGCCCGGCTTCATCTCGGAGACCAGTTCCGCAACAATGGCGGTGTCGAGTTCGAGCACCAGCGAATAATAAGGCGCCGCGATGCTGGCGCGCGTGATCTGGCTGACGGTCGGAACATCCGCCGTGATCAGCAGCGATTCGCCCGCCGAAAAGGCAAATCCGGTCGTGCCCATGGTGACATGCTTGCTGCCTTGGACGACGAGCGCGACCAGCGGGCGCGAAATCGCATAGAGGAGATCGCTCGGCGCCGTGGCCCGAATGGTCGACAGGCCCGCGATCGGCGTGGCGGCGACTCCGTTCGCATCGGCATGGGCATCGGCGTAGCGGCTGACGGCAGTGAGCAGGTCGTTCATTCCCCCCTGTGTAGCGCAGCTGTGCAGCCGTCGCCATAATTTTGGAGGATTAGGCAAAGATGAGCGAGGTGCCGGCAACCTCTCAGGCCGCGGCTGCGGCATATCGGTGTGGCCACTCACGGCACAGGAGACCGACCATGACCAAGATCACGCTCATTACCGGTGCTAGCCGAGGCCTCGGCCGCAACACCGCTCTCAGCATCGCCCGCAACGGCGGCGATGTCATCATCACTTACCACAGCCGGTCGCACGACGCCGACGCCGTCGTCGCGGAGATTCAGGCAATGGGCCGCAAGGCGGTCGCGCTTCAGCTCGACTGCGGCGCCGTCTCGGGCTTTGCCGATTTCGCCGATCGGCTGCAGGCTGCGCTGCGCGACACCTGGCAGCGGAGCGACTTCGACCACCTCGTCAACAATGCGGGTCATGGCGAGTTCGCGATGATTGCCGACACCACCGAGGCCCAGTTCGACGCGCTGGTGAATGTTCACTTCAAGGGCGTCTTCTTCCTGACCCAGACGCTACTGCCGCTGCTCGCAGACGGCGGACGCATCGTGAACCTGTCCTCCGGCCTGACTCGGGTTTCCGCTCCCGGCTTCGCAGCCTATTCGGCTGCCAAGGGCGCGGTCGAGGTGCTCAGCGTCTATCTCGCGAAGGAGCTGGGCGCGCGCGGCATCGCGGTCAACACGGTTGCGCCGGGTGCGATCGAAACCGATTTCCTCGGCGGCGCGGTGCGCGACACGCCCGATCTCAATGCCCAGTTCGCCGACATGACCGCGCTCGGCCGTGTCGGGATGCCCGACGATATCGGACCGATGGTTGCCAGCCTGCTTTCGGATGCAAATCGCTGGATCAATGCCCAGCGCATTGAGGTATCGGGCGGCCAGGGAATCTAGATCGCTTCAATCAACCGCGCGTCGGTGGAGGATGCTCCACCGGCGCGCGATCTTTTATGGTTTTCGGGCGATCAGGATCTAGATACTTGAGAAAACCGTACCACACGCCAGTCGACCATTGGCCGTTAGCGGTCAGGCCGCTTTCGGCGGGAAATTGAGAGAAGTGTACATTACTGACGCAGGCCACGTACATTAGAGCCTCGATCAACTATATCCAGCTATGCGACTGGACCAGACCGCACCGCAACGCAGCCGGCCATCTGTCGGGCATTGTCTCCTATCGATCAGAACAAGTTTGGTTGGGTTTTCCGGGACAGGAAAATGATCGCGATTCCGGCGGGCTGACAGCCCGAGCCGGCGATCCGGAAGGCATGCTCGCATGATCGGCTAGTTCATTCTCCTCCATCGTTTTCCCGAACAGTTCAAGCGGATGGTCGCATCGGCCGGCAGATGGTAAGATTTTGTTAACCTTATCGGCGCAGTTTTGCTGCGGGGGGCACGTATAAGCGGCTTCAGCCGCGCGAATGGAGAGTTCGCGGTGCTCGATTTGAAGATAAAGCCGACATCGGTCGCCGGACCGCTGGGCCCTGTTACAATGGACGATCTGCCGTCCTCATCGACAACCTATTGGACGGCTCGCCGCAAGGCCGAGGTTCTGGCGGCGATAGACGGTGGGCTAATGGACTTCGAAGACGCCTGCGAGCGATATCGCCTCAGCCGCGAAGAGCTTGCCGGATGGCGGCGCATGCTTGACCGTGCTGGGGTACCCGGTCTCCGTATTACAAACAGGCAGCGCCTTCGTGATCAGTATATTTTTGAATAGACAATGGGTGCGGCGCGTCCCCACAGCGCGCGGCACCAAGAGGGCGACGCGGGCAGACTGGTCCCTCCCGCGCCGCCCATTCAGTTCAACGGCATTTGAGTTCACCGCGATCGATGGCGCGCCCCAATAGCCCGCCGCCGGCCGCGCCAATGATCGTGCCGACCGTCCGGTCGCGGCCGCCATCGAGCTCGCGTCCAACAAGCGCACCAACGGCGGCGCCGATGATCAGCCCGGTCGTGCCATTCTCGCGGCGGCAGTAATAGCGCCCATCCTTCGCCCGCCAGATGCGGTCGTTTTGCGACAGGCGACGCGGTTCATAATATCGGCCAGATCCGTCGTACAGCCCGCGATCCTTGGCGCGCTTGCCATGCGCGGGCGCCCAAGGCGGCGGATCGGCAAGCGCGGGCGCACTGGGGATGGCAACGGCCGCGAGAACAGCGGCAGCAGTATATTTCTTCATGGCCCGTCTCCTTCTTTTAACCGAGAACGATCGTCTTACCGAGCCGAGCGATGACTGAACGAAACATTCATGAGGGAGCATTGATGCGCCACTCAGCGCCGAGGCTGGCAAGTGCCGAGGTTCGGACCGCCAACCCTCTCGGAGTAAACGAGATGTTCCGCGCTAGCCGAAACAAATGACATCCCCGGCCGGTCCTGCGACCGGCCGGGGACGCCTTGCGGCTTATCGATTCATCGTGTGAATGCGGACCACGGCCTGGGTTCGCGCATCGATCTGATAGATCTGTCGCCCGTCCGAACGATAATAGCTTTGGTTGGTATCGCGATACCGATCGCGATATTCGAAAGGAACGCCGTAAAGATCCGACGGCGCCCGCTGCCCGATCTGCAGGGTTGCAGAATTTCGGCCCAATACGCCATCGATCACGCCGCCCAGTCCGCCGCGCTGTTCGCGCTCGCGGTATCCGTCATCCACATCGTCATATCGGCCCTCGTCGCGGTCATATCCGCGTCCATCATCCCGGCTGCCGTCCCGATCGTCATAGCGGTCGTCGTCGCGTCCCCCCTGGCGATCCCAGTCTTCATAACGTCCCTGCGCGCCATTATCGGCCTGGCGCACCTCCTGCCGGAGGGAGCGCAGCCGCGACTGGAGCTCCTGCCGTTCCTCATTGTTTAAGCCATTCCGGCTGTAGCGGCGCTCCAACTGCGTAAGCGACCGAAGTGACGAGCGGAGTGACACGGCTTCGCGGCGGCTGATCGCGCCCGATTCTACGCCCGCTTCGATGCGTTCGCGCAATTGCTCGATACGGGCTGACATGTTTCCGCGGCCGCCGTCGTCGTCACGATAGCTTCCGGGACGGTCCTGATATCGATTGTCTGGATTCTGCGCGGCAGCAGGGCCCGTTATCGCCGCGGCCGAAATGGCCAAGCTCAATAAAAACATTTTCATCTGATTTCTCCACACTGCCCCCAGGCATGCCGCCCTAAAGCGCCCCGGATCTTGACGCGATCCTGAATGGATAATTCACAACTTATTCACATATCTTGAACAAATTAAACATATTATATGGACATCCAAATGATCTTTCTTAATATTTACTATGTTTCACATGAAATTTACACCGCAACATCGAAATATCTGGAACTTCCAACTTCATGTTGCGTACTGAAAGCAACTCCATCTCCTGAGGCTGCATGTCTCACAGCTCTCAGGAGATGGAGCCGATAACTGTTTCCGGGCAAAGGCGATCAAACGGCTGCGGAGAATTGTCGCCTGCTATTGCTCGTCGGCAAATCGATGTAATTCCGTTCGCTTATCGTCCATATTTCTTGACCAAGCACGGGCACGTCCGGTCAGGCCACTTCCGAGCAAAAGCCGCTAGATGCGTGGATTTAAGCTACCGGGTCGCGCAGCCATCTGCTGGCGAAATGATTTGTAGCGCAAGGCCCGGCGCCGTCGATGTGAAGACCGGAAGCGGTTACCTCTTATCGCGCCGCTGCCTGCAAGCGCGCCACGACATCCTCGTCGCGAATGCGGCGCCACCGCGCCTCGACAAGGCTGTGAATACCGAACAAGAAAAGCCCGGCCGCAACTAGCGTGTAGAGTGCTGCAGGCTCGGTGAGAGCAGATAGCGCATCGCCAAGACCCTTTACCTCGCCAGCAGTGCCGAACCACCCTGCCCGAACGAGAGAATAGCCGATCACCGCAAACACGACAGCTCGCGCGGCAAGGCCAGCGCGGCCTACAGGCACGACCCACGCCGGAGCCTGAGGTGCTACGCCCTTCATGAATTCGGTCGTCCAGGCCTTCACGGCCTGATGCGCCGCCGCGGCAAAGAACCCAAGCCCGATGGCTCCCAGGAGCGTGCCGCCGAGCGGCATATCGAGCAGCATGCCTGCCGCCTCCTTCTCCCGTCCGCTGCCGCCGTCCGCATTGCCGGAGGCAAGACGGACAGCGGCCCAGGCCAGCACGAAATGCGCAATCCCGCTGGCGGCATAGCCCAGGCGGATCGCAATACCCTTCGCGTCGTCACCCTTGCCTTCGCTGTCGAGCGCGGCGCCATACAGGCGATAGGCGCCATAAAGAGCGAGTCCGATTGCGAGCAAGATAAGCAAGACTGATCCGCCGGGCATGTCACGTACCGACCGGAACACTCCCTGCGGGCTGGCGTCGGCGGCTCCTGCGCTCGACAGTGCGATGTAGGCGAGCAAGCAATAGACGATGCCCCTGGCTAGCCAGCCTGCCCGGGCGAACGTCTCGAGGCTCCGAAGTCTATTCATCATGCCTGCTCCCACTGCGGTAACAAGCGAACGCCCCGCACCATCCGCAGTTCCGCCATGGCTCATACGCGCGCATAACGTCCGGCTGGGCGGGCTTAAACTTCAACTAACCTGACAGACGAAGGCAGACAGGCTGCAGCGACTGCGATAATGGCGGTTCATCCAGATCTGGTTCGGAGCCGGTTTTGACCCGCATCTGCGACCAATGAATTATTATGCAAGGAAGACGAAGTGAGCGACGAAGTTGAATGGTGGGAATATGAGGACGCGGCTGAGATGGCGGCCGCGGTAGCGGGCGATATCGGCTTTATCATCGAAAGCGCGATCGATGCACGCGGCGCCGCGGTGATCGCGCTTGCTGGCGGAAAGACGCCCATCCCGATTTACGAGAAGCTTTCCTCCGCAAAACTGGACTGGAAGCGCGTGACGATTGTCCCCGGGGACGAACGGATCGTGCCGCTGGGCGACCCGCTGAGCAATGTGACGGTCCTCGCCAAATTCTTCCTCCCCAAAGGCGCGCGCGTCATGCCGATCGTTCCAAACGCGATCGCCGACTACAAGGCGGCGGGGCGCTCCGCCGACGCCCTGATGCAGGATCTGCACTGGCCGCTCGATCTGTGCCTTCTCGGCGTCGGGAATGACGGACATACAGCCTCGATCTTCCCGGGCCCCGATTTCGAAGAAGCCGTGAATGGCCCGAAAGACCGCCGAGCCTTGGGCGTGATGCCCGATCCGATGCCGCTCGAGGCTCCGGTACCACGCATCACGCTCAGTCTTACGGCGATCACGACGGCGCGCGCGCTGTTGATCGCCGTGAGGGGCGACGAGAAGCGCGCTGTGATCGAAACCGCTATCAAACAAGGTTCATCCTCGCCCTTGCCAATCGGACTCGCGTTGGCGGGCACCGAGTTGCCGGTTGACATTCATTGGGCGCCCGCATGACGGTCGCTTGAGCCCTGACCCGGCCCGGAAAATCCGAACGACGTGCAGATTGTCATCCGGAGCGTGGACCGGCGAGTTGCCCAGCCGATATGGTAGCGATGCGCCGCTCGCTCGAAGCCGGCGACACGACGGCAGCCTACCTCATCGACTAGGCAATCGAGCGGGCCGAAGCCGCCAACGCCGCTCTCAATTTCATTGCCTCGCCGAATTTCAATCGCGCGCGCCGACAGGCCGCGGTGTCGCATGCCGGTCCGCTCGCCGGCATCCTGACGCTGATCAAGGATATGATTGCTGAAAAGGGGAATCCGCTGGCTTGGGGCGCTACCGTGTTGCGCGATTATGTGGCTGCGGAAGACGAACCCTACACCCTTGCCATCAAAGACGCCGGCCTCGTCTCCATCGCGCGCTCAACGATGCCCGAATTCGGTCTCAACGTCGTCACCGAACCCCGCTGACCGAGATCACTCGCAATCCATGGAACCTTGAGCATTCGCCTGGCGGCTCGTCCGGCGGCGGGGCGGCGGCGGTGGCAGCAGGGGTGGTGCCTGTCGCGCATGCGAGCGACGGGCTCGGTTCGATCCGTCACGGCGCCGCGCCCTGCGGCCTTGTGGGATTGAAACCGTCGCGCGGTCGCAACATCGGCGACGAGCGATGCGCATCATTTCGGACCTTGGCGTTAATGGCTGCATCAGCCGCACCGTCCGGGACACCGCGGCCTGGCCCGACGCAACGCAGACACGCGCGCAGGGAACAGCCTTCGCTCCGGTTCCGCTGATCACGCAACCGGTCGCGAGCCAGCTGCGCATCCACGCTTATAGCGACATCATGCGCACCGGCGGCGCACCCGATGCGAGCGTGGTAGTGTCTTCGCCAACACCATCGCGCTATTGGGCAAGCTGGGTCATAGCGTGCGCGACGGCGCGCTACCTTTCAACGGACCCGAAGCGATCGCGGTGCTGCACGATATCACCGAGGGAACATTCAGCCGTAAGCTTGCGCTACTGGCCGAAAGACTCGGCGTCGAAGTGCGCCCCGAGAATCTCGAATATCGGTCGAGGACGCTGGTCGAAGTCGGCAACCGGATTGACGATTTGCGATACGCGTCCGCTTGGCAGCAAGCTAACGGCATGGTGTCGGCCTATCTGAAGCAATTCGACGATATCGACATCTGGAAGACACCGACCCTCGGCACCGAACCTGTCCGCGTCGGCGTGTTCAGCGCCGATGGCGCGTGGGCCGATCAGCGCGATCATCTCGTCGATTATGCCGGTTATTGCTGGATCGACAATCTCGCGGGCACGCCATCGATCAGCCTGCCATTGGGATTTGGCAACAACGGGCTACCGATCGGCGTCCAGTTCGCAACCCGCCCCGGGGGAGGCGCTGCTGCTCGCGCTTGCCTATCAGGTTGAAGCCGCAGTCGAGTGGTGGCGCCACACGCCGCCAATATGGATTGGCGAAAATTAAGCGGCATCAGACATCGGCCTGAGTCGGCCGTTTGCGCACCGACCGCTTTGGGATTTAGAATGTGAAGAGCGGCCCTGCCAAAGATAATGACATCTACGCGTCTCTGTCGATAGATGGCAAATCGACGTCTATTCCTCTGAAGACAAACGCACATCCTTCGCCTGCAACTTCAATGTTATCGAGGCCCGCATTCCCGGACGCGCTCCCGCATCGCTCACGGCGCCGTAGCGTACATCCGCCTTGTTGGTGCGTGCCAATGCATCGATTAATTTCGTGCCAAGCCCTGTCCCTTTAACCGCGCCGTTTGCAGGCATACCGGGACCCTCGTCCTCGACGCTCAGTTCAATTTCCCTGTCACCCGTTTGCCGGAGATAAAGCCGGATCTCGCCATTTTCAGCGTCGCCATAAGCATATTTGCAGGCGTTGCTGACCCATTCATTGGCGATCATGCCGAGCGCGACTGCCTTGTCGGTCGACAACCGGATCGGATCGACGGCAGCAACGACCGTGCGCCGCGCGCTCCCCGTCGACCAAGTCGAGCCGATATCGTCGGCTAGCCCGGCCAGATAATCGTCCATCGCAACGAACTCGACATCGTCGGTTGTGTAGAGACGGCGGTTGACCTGCGCGATCGTCGCAATGCGCTGCTGCGTTTTCTGGAGCGCTTCGCGCGCGCCCGCATCGGGGAGGCTCTTCGACTGGAGCGCAATAAAGGACATGACCATCTGAAGGTTGTTCGCGACGCGGTGGTTGACCTCTTTCAGCATCGCCTCGAGCCGCGCATTGCTCGCACGCAGTTCGGCCTCGGCCAGCTCGCGCGCGCGCCGAAGCTGAGCGCGATCGAGAACTTGTGCGAAAGTGCTGGCGAGCAAATCGAAGAAGTCTTCGCCAACCGATTTCACCACATAATCGTCGGCTCCAGCCTTAAGGGCCGCGACCGCGATGCGGCTTTCCTCCGAGCCGGTGACGTACACAAGCGGCGGGCAATCCCCTAGCGTGCGGAGCGCCTCGATCGTCGCGAGCCCGTCCTGTCCCGGCATATAATGATCGACGGCGATAAGATCGAAATGCGTCGTCCGCGCCATGGCTACGCCCTCGCCGCCGCTGGCGGCAACGCTGACCTCGAGGCCTTTTCGCATGAGCGCACGCGAAACAAGGCGCCTGATGCCCTCGTCGTCATCGATGTAAAGAATATGTGTTCGCACGCGTCTCAGACGGGGTTGGGGTCGGGAACCTGGATCACCGACAGGAAAAGGCCAAGCTGGCGGATTGCATCGGCGAAGCTTTCGTAATTCACCGGCTTGGTGATGTAGACGTTGCACCCCAGATCGTAGCAACGCTGGATCTCGACTTTATCGTCGGTGGTCGTGAGTACCACAACCGGCGTGCGGCGCAGCGGGCTGTCGTCGGCTTTCAATTTGGCGAGAATATCGGTGCCGCTCATGTCGGGCAGGTTGAGGTCCAGCAGGACAAGCGCTGGCCCGTTGCGAACAGGTCCGTCCTTGCCATCGTAGAGGAACTCAAGTGCTGAGGTGCCATCGAGAAAATGATGGATCGTGTTCGAGATGCCGGCGCGGCGGATATTCTTCTCGATCAGCCGGGCATGACCTTCGTCATCCTCGATCATCACGATATTGACTGGCTGGTTAGGCATCTTCGTTCCCGCTTGTCCATTCGGTCGGCAGGATCAAGCGAAAGGTCGACCCTTCGTTCAACGCCGACTGCACTTCTATGAATCCACCGAGGCGATATGCGAGCGCACGGGCATGCGCAAGCCCGATCCCCTCGCCCGGCTGGTCCTGCACACCCGAGCGGCGGAAGAGATCGAAAACGCGCTCATGGTCGCGAGGATCGATGCCGCGGCCATTGTCGGTCACTGCGACGACCGCGCGGCCATGCTCGATACCCCCGCTCACGCTGATTACGCCCGGCCTTCCAGGTTGGAGGTATTTAAGGGCGTTCTCGACAAGGTTTGAGATAATCTGTTCGACCGCTACACGGTCGTTCACGACGGTCGGCAATGGATCAATGTCGACCTTCGTTCCGGTCTCGTCGATCCGATGCTGAAGGCTGTCGATAATGCCCTGTACGAGGGCGGTCAGATCGAGCGCCTCGGGCGCAAGTGTCCGCCGGCCTTGCCGCGACAGATTGAGGATCGCATTGATCAGCCGGTCCATCTTCTGCGTCGAACTGCGGATGAACCCGATCGACTCGGGCAAATCCTCCTCGATTGCGAGGCGCGTGTCCTTGTCGGGCGCCTGCCAGCCATCGGCATCGCTCTTCGCCAGATAGCCCGCGATCGCCTTGCGCGCAGTCTCGAGCTCAGCGGTGAAACCCATGACGTTGACGAGCGGCGAGCGCAGGTCGTGCGAGACGATATAGGCGAAGCGCTGGATCTCGTTATTGGCGCGCTGGAGCTCGGACGTGCGCGCGTCGACAAGATATTCAAGCCCGAGGTTCAGATTGTGGAGTTCTTCCCGCGAGCCCCTGAGTTCGACGAGGTTGCGGCGCACGAGCCAGAGCGTCACCCACGCTACGATAAAGATCAGCAGACCGGTGGCGATCAGGACCGCGCTGAACAGACCCTGCGTGCGTTTCTGGTTCGCCTCCCGTGCCCGCAGCAGCGCCAGCTCGTCGTTCAGCATTTCGCTCACGACCTCCCGCGCCGCGCGCACATTTGCAACGGCCGGATCGTTGGTAAAATCAGCCAGCATGCGCTCGCGCGCTGCACCTGCAAGCCTGATCGACTGGCGATAATTACGTCCATAAGAGTCAAGCAGCGAGCCGAGGCGTTCGACACGTTGCCGTTGCTCGGGATTGTCGGCGATCATCCTACGGAGCTCGCCAAGCTGGGTGCGTGCGCCGCGCTCGGACTGCGCGACCAGATCGGTGAACAAAGGATTGCCGGTGAGGAGCAACCCCCGGCGCGCGGTTTCCATGCGCTCGTTTGCGCTCGCGAAAGATCCGAGGCTCGCCTCGACCGCGAGCGTGTGCGCAACCATGCGCGCATCCTCCTCATTCTGTCGCTGCACCCAGAAGGCGGCGGCCGCCGCCGCGAGCAAGGCAACGAAGCCGACCGAGAGCAACAAGATGATGAGCCGGTTGGCGCGGCTGTCGCGCCCGAGCGACGCAATCTTTACAGAATTCATGAAATGTCCGCGTCCTCGTTAGATCAGCAGGCTAAACCATCGAAGGCCTCATGCCCGTCGATGGCTTAGCCTGCAAGCGAGGCGTCGCACCCGATCGAAACCGCAAAAAGGATCTTCGCCGGATTCCAAAAATTCAGGTAAGGTGCGCCCGCCACCTTGACCGAAAAGGAAGCCTCGCACGGCGAGCACGACGGAACAGCGAGAAGAACTTTGGCGGAGTCAGCCGAAAGGTCCGGGGTGTCTCGACCCTGATGACCAAGGCCGGTCCGACATTCCCAAAGCGCAATCGCTCGGCCCCGTGACGTAGTCGACCTCACTTCCCTTGCTCAAAGACCGGGTTCTGAAACTGGCTGATTCCGGACCGTCCACTTCGGGACGCAGATCGGGAAAGCGGACATGACCCCAAGCCGAGTGTCATTCCCCAGCTTATATCTGCCCCGCGCGGTCCTTGACGTGCCCCCCTGAAATGCGACCGATTTTGAGTGGAGTCCGACGCGAAAGAGTCGGACAGAATGAAGCGAAGCAGGTTCAGCGACGAGCAGATCATCCCGATATTGAAGGAGCATGAGGCGGGGATGCCGACGGCGGATGTATGCCGCCGGCACGGGATCATCTCGACGACCTCATGGCTTGGCGACACGATTATAATCACGTCAGGCCGCACTCGAAACTGGGCGAGCAAATCGCTGCCGAGATCGCCGGCCAATGGTCCTGGGGGCATGCCCCCAGGACCATCGCCATCCCATCAAGCAGCCATCATGAAGGTGCCGGACTCTACCTCTGACTGGTAACAATCAGTGGAGCACATCAGAGGCGGCCTTCCCGGTACCCGTCTCCGGATTCAATATCATGGTTTGGGACGGTTCGTTCGAACAGTCTCGTCCGTAGCAACGGTCGAGGCGCTATCGCAGTACTCCATTTTTTTCCAGTAGACGGATCTCGTTTGCGGACACGGCCCAGGCCATCAAGCTCGCGCCAATTTCGGGCTTGGCAACCACGGCGTCCGGTTGCCGGCTTGGCGACCTTGCAAATCGCGGAGCGGGTGCCGGCTGCGTCGAGGGACCCGAATGCGCGTGAACATGTCGCGCACGATTTGCCGGATGCTCTGCCGCCTCATGAAAAGAAAGGACGGGTGATACGCAGGCGTCCAAGTCGCCGAAGATTGCGCACCAATCCCGCTGAGAGCGCGTGCGAAACAGCTCTTCGATCCGGAGAGCGCGAGCTGGCCAGACCGCGGGATCGAGATAGTCGCCGAAGTCGCCGACATCGAGACCCAGCCCCGCCACAAACGCATCGTGGAATTCGCGCTCCAGCGCGCCGACGGCCATGTGCCGACGATCGGAGGTTTCATAGCAGCGATAGAAATAGGCGCTACCGTCGAGAAGATTTTCGCCGCGCCCTCGATTCCACACGCCCATCTGCATCCACCCCGCCATCTGGGTCAGCAAAACCGAAATTCCATCGACCATCGCGACGTCGAGAACCTGACCCTTGCCGGAGCGCTGTCGCTCGATAAGCGCAGCGAGCACCCCCATTGCAAGAAATGTCCCGCCGCCACCGAAGTTGCCAATGAGGTTGAGCGGTGGCGTCGGCGGCGCATCGCTCGGTCCGATGGGAAATAGCGCGCCGGTGAGAGCGAGATAATTGATGTCGTGTCCCGCGCGCGACGCGAGCGGACCGGTTTGTCCCCACCCGCTCATACGGGCGTAAATCAACCGCTCATTCGCTTCGCACAGCGTTTCCGGACCCAGGCCGAGCCGCTCCATCGCACCGGGTCGATAACCTTCGATGACGACATCGGCCTTCAACGCCAAATCTCGAACAAGGGTCAGCCCTTCCGGTGCTTTCAGGTCGATCGCGACCGAGGGGCGGTTTCGATAGAGGAAATCATATTGCGGGTCGCCCCCCAAGGGACGCCCGGCGCCAAAACGTTCGATCCGCAGGACGTCGGCACCGAGATCGGCGAGCAGCATCGCGCCAAATGGCGTTGGGCCGAGCCCGGAAAATTCCAGAATTCGAATACCCGCGGCAGGCGGCAGCGCGGCATTTTCCCGTTCACTCATGCGGACTTGGCTCCCGTTCGTTTGCCGCGCTTGGCGCGACATATTCTCATCAGTTGAAAAATATACTAGCCAGTATCCGCTTGTCCTGTCACTATCTGATTCACGAGACCGGCACAGACCCGGCAAGCAGAGGAGAGCGACACGATGGCTGAGATCACCCCGAGCGAATTGCACTTCACCCGGACCGAACGCGTCACGATGGGCGTCCCGGCGGCAGAAGCCATAGCCGACCAGGCGGGCAAGATGGGATGCTCGAAGGTATTTTTGCTGGCATCGACGACGCTGCGCGAACGCACCGGTGAAATCCGGACGATCGAGGCCGCACTGGGTGCAAGGCACGCCGGAACCTACAGCGGAATCGCCCCCCATGCGCCGCGCGCCGATGTATTGAAAGCGGCCGACGCCGCGCGAGCCGCCGGAGCCGACCTGATCGTTTCCGTTGGCGGCGGTTCAGCGACCGACAGCGCAAAGATCGTCGCGCTGCTCATCAAACATGATGTCCGCACCGTCGAGGCGTTCGAACCGCTGCGTACCTATGTTACCGACGCGGGCGAAGTCATCAACCCGATCACCGTCGGCCCCGACATCCCGGTCATTTGCGTCCCCACGACCCTCTCTGGCGGCGAGTTCAACGCACTGTCGGGTTCCACCGACGAGGTCACGCAGCACAAGCAAGGCTATGAGCATCGCAACATGGCCCCCGTCATGGTCGTGCTCGATCCGTCGATCACCCTCCACACCCCGGAATGGCTCTGGCTCTCGACCGGGGTTCGCTCGGTCGATCATGCGGTCGAGACCCTGTCTTCCTACCAGTCGAATGATTTCGCCGACGGACTCGCCGAAAGCGCGCTGCGGCTGCTTGTCGAGGGACTTCCGCGCGTGAAGGCCGATCCCGGCGACCTCGAAGGCCGGTTAAAGTGCCAGATCGGCGCATGGCAGTCGATGATCAGCATCATCGGCGGGGTTCCCATGGGCGCCAGCCACGCGATCGGCCATATCCTGGGCGGCACCTGCGATGTTCCGCATGGCTACACGTCATGCGTCATGTCACCTTATGTGCTGGCATGGAATGCCGAGCATGACGACAGCCGCCAGGCGCGCACGCTGGCCGTGCTGGGCGATGGGCACGCCAGTGCTTCGGCCGCGCTGGACGTCTTTATTTCCGGGCTGGGCATGCCGCGCCGCCTGAGCGAAGTGGGCGTCGACGAGTCGCGTTTCCAGCAGGTTGCCGAATATACTTTGCTCGACATCTGGGGCCGCACGAATCCGCGTCCGGTCACCTCTGCCGCCGACATCCTTGAAATCCTTCGCCGCGCCGCGTGACGACGCGATCGACCAGGGCCCCAGCGACTGGAGGAAAGAGACCCGCCATGCCGAACGCCGAACGAACGAAAGATTTCTCGGATCCGCGCATCCCCAATCGCAACGAATGCGTGCTGCGTTACCTGCTCGACCGGTGGGCGATCGAGCGGCCTGACAAGGCGCATATCGTCTTTGCCGATGGCTCGGAATGGAGTTTCGCCGACATTCACGCGCGCGTGCGCGCAAAGGCGGCCGGGCTACGTCAACTCGGCATCCAGCAGGGCGAACGCGTCGCCGTGTGGCTGCCAAATGGCCCCGATGCGCTCGTCGCATTTTATGCCATCAATTATCTCGGCGCCGTGTTCGTGCCATTCAACACCGCCTATCGCGGGGGTTTGCTGGAGCATGTTCTGGCGAACTCGTCCGCGCGGATTTTGCTCGTCCACCCGGATCTGGTCCCGCGCCTGACCGAGGTCGACCTTGGCGGCCTCGAGCTTCTGGTCGTCACAACTGTCAACGAAATTGCCGCGACGCCGCTTGCCTCGGTGCGCTTTGACGACGTGGCCGGAGATCCGGCGGACGACTTGCCGCTCGAACGGCCGATCGAGCCGTGGGACATCCAGTCGATTATCTACACATCGGGGACCACCGGCCCATCGAAAGGCGTTCTGTCGTCCTACCTCCACATGTTCTCCAATGCCGGGCCCGAAAGCTGGCCGATGGTGGGCGATGACGACCGCTATATGTGCGTCGCGCCAATCTTTCACATTGGCGGAATGGGGCCGCCATTCGTCATGCTGGCCCGCGGCGCGTCAGTTGCCCTGATCGACAATTTCTCCACCGACGAATTCTGGTCGGTGGCCAAGCGCACCGGCGCAACGGTCGTATTTCTGCTGGGTGTCATGGCCACCTTCCTGCTCAAGGCCCCGCCTTCGCCGCAGGACCGCGACCATGGAGTCAAAAAGGCATTCATGGTGCCGCTGACCGGCGAAGCGCCCGCTTTCACCGAACGCTTTGGCATCGACATCTATACGATCTTCAACATGACCGAAATATCGTCGCCCGTCGTCTCGGAGGCCAATCCGGCAAAGATCGGAACCTGCGGCCGCGTCCGTCCCGGCGTGGATGTCAGACTGGTCGACGGTAATGATTGCGAAGTCGGGGTCGGAGAAATCGGCGAGATGCTGGTTCGCACCGACCGGCCGTGGGCGATGAACAGCGGCTATAACGCGAATCCCGAAGCAACCGCTGCGGCGTGGCGCAACGGCTGGTTCCACACCGGCGACGCGTTTCGGCGCGATGCCGACGGCTATTATTATTTCGTCGATCGGGTGAAGGATGCGATCCGCCGTCGCGGCGAGAATATCTCTTCCTTCGAAGTGGAAGCGGAAGTCTGCCGCCACCCCGACGTGCGCGAAGCCGCCGCCATCGCGGTGCCGAGCGAATATTCGGAGGACGAGGTGATGGTTGTTGTCGCGCCCGTCCCCGGTCGATCGATCGACTGCCGCGCGCTGGCGGAATTCCTGATCGAAACCATGCCCTATTTCATGGTTCCGCGCTATTTCCGCGTGCTGGACGAACTGCCGAAGACGCCGTCGGCAAAGGTGCTGAAGACCGATCTTCGGCGCGAGGGCGTAACGGGCGACACCTGGGATCGCGAGGCCGCCGGCCTCAGGGTTCGCCGGGAAGTCTTCACGCCATGATGCTCCCGCTTCCCCCTTGCGCCGCGAGACATCGCATCAACCACTCGCGACTCGATATCGTCGCGCCCTCCCCTCTCTTCGCTTGCTCCAGGATATTTACGACATGACCCATCCGATGACCGACCGGCCGATCGCCGCGGACCAGATCGACTGGCCGCTTTTGGCATCCGGGGTCGAACAGGGCAATGTTCCGGCCTTGCTGATGCTCCTTCATCAGATGACGGGCGAGGGAAAATGGCTGGAGGAGCCCTATCGTCCGAAGCGCGCTCCGGGACTCGACGACAATGACAGCGGCCAGTTGCCAGAAGACATCCAGCGCGAGGTGCGCGACCAGGCACGGCAGGCCATCGAAGCCTGGCTGAAGGGCAAGCCGCTCGCCCTGGCCCGGCCCGACAATGCCCATCTGGCAAAAATGCTGAGCGTCGCAATGACCGAGCATGTCCCGGAGGAATATGGCGATATCGTCGCTGCCGGGATGATCGAGTCCCCGGCGCCGCGCGACATACCGCCATCGCTCAAGAAGAAATCGGCCATCGTGATCGGCGCCGGAATCTCGGGCATTTGCGCCGGCATCGAATTGCAGCGTCTTGGCATCGATTATGTCCTGTTCGAGAAGAACGAGGATTTCGGCGGCACCTGGTTCGAGAACCGCTATCCCGGATGCGGGGTGGACACCCCTTCGCTGACCTACACATTCTCGTGCCGCCCAAACGACTGGTCGAAATATTTCCCGCTGCGCGACGAAATCGAGACTTATCTGCTCGATACGGCGCGGGAATATGGGCTCGCCGCACGCGCAGAATTCAGATCGAAGGTCGAATCGGCGCGCTGGATCGACGATGCCGATCAATGGGAGGTCGTGGTGTCAAAACCCGACGGCGCGACCGCGACGCACCGCGCCGACTATCTCTTCAGCGCTGTCGGTATCCTCAACATCCCGCAATATCCTGCGATCGAAGGACTCGACTCCTTTGCGGGCGAGGTGATCCACACCAGTCGCTGGCCCAAGAAAGCCGACCTGTCCGGCAAGCGCATCGCGGTGATCGGCAATGGCGCGTCAGGGATGCAGGTCGCCCCGGCGGTCGCCGACGAGGCCAGCGCGCTGACGCTGTTTGCGCGGTCCAAACAATGGGCCGCGCCTTTCCCGCAATTCCGCAAGGCGGTTCCCGATGGCGTGCGCTATCTGATGCAGGCGGTACCGCTTTACCGGGCCTGGCTGGAACAGCGCTTGTCCTGGACGTTCAACGACCGTGTCCATGGCACCTTGCGCCGCGATCCCCAGTGGCCGCATCCCGAGCGCGCCGTGAACGCGATCAACGACGGCCATCGCCGCCATTTTACCCGCTATGTCCATGAACAGCTGGCCGACCGTCCAGAACTGATCGACGATGTGCTTCCCGACTATCCGCCCTTCGCGAAGCGCATGCTGCTCGACAATGGTTGGTATCGCACGCTTCGCAAACCCCATGTGCGGCTGATTCCCGAACATCTGGCGCGCGTCGACGGCAATCGCCTCATCTCGTCGTCGGGAATCGAGATCGAAGCCGATGTCATTATCCTGGCCACGGGGTTCCAGACGACACGGGTGCTTGGTTCCTACGATGTGATCGGCCGCAACGGACAGGTGCTGCGCGACCTGTGGGGCGAAGATGATGCCTCGGCCTATCTCGGAACGCTTGTGCCGGGCTTTCCCAATCTTTTCATTTTGCTCGGCCCCAATGTCGGTTCGGGTCACGGCGGCAGCATGATCCGCAATATCGAAAACCAGATGCATTTTGCGGCCGAAGTCGTGCTGGCAAGCGCCGCGCGCGGTGCCGACACGGTCGAGGTGAAGGATAGCGTCTATCAGGACTACCGCCGCCAGATCGACGAGGCGCATGAAAAACTGGTGTGGACCCATCCGGGGACCGAGAATTGGTACCGCAACGCGAAAGGCCGCGTGATCGCGATCACGCCGTGGCGCAACGATGCCTTCTGGCGCATGACGCGGTCGCCCAATGCGGACGATCTGGAGTTCGGCCACAAGGGCGGCGACAGCCATGCTCTCGCCGAAGCCAGCTAGGCTTCGGAGGGATCGAAGCCGATGAAAGCCTTTCAGGGCCATCGCCTTGGCGCGGTCGAAGATTTCGCGCTCGAAGAGCGGACCATCGACGCGCCGAAGGCGGGGGAAATCCTCCTGCACATCGAGGCGACGTCGCTCGGCTTTGTCGACGCGCTGGTGATGCGCGGACTCTATCAGGCGCAGCCGCCCCTGCCCTTCACGCCCGGCGGCGAAATCGTCGGGCGGATCGCAGCGCTTGGAGATGGCGTTACGGGTTTCATACTGGGACAGCGCATCGCGAGCTGGCAATTCGGCGGCGGTCTCGCCGAACAGGCGATCGTCCACGCTGCGAACAGCGTTGCGGTGCCCGATTCCCTGGAAGCCGCAGCCGCTTCGGCGCTGATACTCGATTTTCTGACGGCCTATTATGGCCTTTTCGATCGCGGTCACTATCACCCTGGTCAGTCGCTGCTTGTCACCGGCGCATCGGGCGGGGTCGGATCGGCGGCGGTCCAGCTCGCACACGCCAGCGGCGGCATCGTGATCGGCCTCGCCTCGGGCGAGGCCAAGATGCGCCATGTCGCGGCGCTCGGGGCGGACCTGATCCTCGACTATGCCGACCCCGATTGGCGCGCTCAGTTGAAGGCGCATCATCCGGCGGGTATTGACCGAGTGTTCGATCCCGTGGGTGGTCCATTGTTCGAGGCGTGCTTCCGTTCGCTTGCCAAGCATGGACGCCACCTGGTGGTCGGATTTGCTTCGGGCGACGGCATCCCGCGGCTTCCCGCTAATCTGCCGCTGCTGAAGTCGGGCGAATTGGCGGGGGTCGATGCCCGTTATCTTGGCGAAAGCGATCCCGCGCGGGTGCGATCCATTCTGGAGGTCGTCTTCCGTCTCGCCGCTCGCAAGCGGATCAAGGCCGCCATCGACCAGACCTTCGCGCTCGCCGACGCGCCCGCGGCGTTCCGCGCCCTGGCGTCGGGCGCGCGCATCGGAAAGATTGTCGTCACGCCCTGACGTATCACCAACGGGCAGGCAGCGCGCTCATCCCGCGAAAAAGGAACCCCTCGCGCCACGCCGGTGAATCGGTGTCGACGCGCAGTCCGGGCAGCCGCATCGCCAGCCGCTCAAAGGCGATCCGCCCTTCCAGTCGTGCGAGTTCCGCACCGACACAGAAATGAATTCCGCCGCCGAAGCTGAGATGCCGGGCCGCATTGTCGCGTCCGATGTCGAAGCTGTCGGGGTTATCGAACACGCGCGGGTCGCGATTTCCGGCGCCGATCAGGGTGAGAATCTTTTCGCCCTTCGCCACGGACTGACCCCGAACCTCTGTCGATCGCAGCGCGGTGCGATAGGTTGCGACGAGCGAGCTTTCGTAGCGCAGGATTTCATCGACCGTGCCGGGAGAAAGGCCCAAGGGATCAGCGACAAGGCGTTGCCATTGGTCGGGAAAGCGGCTGAAGCTGAGCAGGCCGTTGCCGATCATGTGCGCCGTCGTTTCGAACCCGGCGCCGAACAGGCCGATCGCCACCGTCACCAGCTCGTCATGCGACAGCGCATCCTCCGCGCCGCCCGCCTGGACCAGCGCGGTGGCAAGATCATCTTGCGGAGCCGATTTGCGATCGTCGAACAGCGACTCGAAAAAGCTCTGCAACACCGCAATCTGCCTATTCGCCGTTGCCAACTCCGCATCGGTCAACGCGCGCGCTTCAAAGACGATGAAACTTTGCGCGATGGCGTTGATCACGGCATTCAGGCGGTCATCTTCGGGATCGATGCCGAGCATGTCGCACATCACGCGCACCGGAAGCTCATATGCAAAACGCACGATCAGATCGCCATGTCCGTCACCCGCAAAGCCGTCGATCAACCGATCGGTGATGTCCCGAATGCGCGGCTCCATGGCGCGCACCCGCTTGGCGGTCAGCGCGCCCGTCACCAGGCCGCGCACCCGTGTATGGTGCGGCGGATCCTGCATCAGGAACACCTCCGACAGCCATTTATAACCTCGCTGCCCCATTACATCGAAATCGGGGCCATAGAAGAGCCGGATATTCTCGACGAAATCGCCCTGACCGAAATCGTCGCGGTTCATCAGGACGCCGCGAACATCCTCGTGGCGGCTGACCACCCAATATCCGAGATCGGAGCGATGGATCGGATCCTCCTCGCGCAATTGGGCAAAGGCGATGTACGGATCGGCCTTCAACGAAATATCGTCGGGGGAAAAAGAAGGTACGCGGACGTCGGTCACGGCTCGTCTCCCTGGAAAACTAGCGGTAGCGCGGCACAAACGTCCCGTCGTCGTCGCGTTCAACAAACACCGAATGCGGGGCGCCGAAATGCGCAGGTACGATACGTGCGCCTTTGGCACTGGCGCGTTCGAGGATGCGCCGCCGGGTATCGGCCGCCACAATCCGGTCTTCGCAATAGACGCTGTTCCAGTCGGGGCGGACGACCTGCATCGGGTGGTGCAATATGTCGCCCGTAAACAGCGCGATGTCGCCGTCGCTCTCGACCTCGAGGACCATATGCCCCGGGGTGTGTCCTGGGAAGGTCCAGGCGCTCATGCCATCGGCAATCGCGGCGCCATCGTCGATCAGCTCCGCGAGCCCCGCATCGATGATCGGCTGCACGCTGTCCTCGAACACATTGGCGTTCACCCCGGCACCGGCGAGGGTCGCGTACCGCGCCTTGGCCGGATTCCAGGCGTCCTCGTCGGCGCGGGGGAAATAGTAGCGCGCATTGGGGAAGGTCGGCTGCCAGCTTCCGTCGCGCCATTCGGTGTTCCATCCGACATGGTCGATATGAAGGTGAGTGCAGAAAACCTTGTCGATGTCGCCCGGACTGAAACCCGCAGCCTCAAGGCCCGCCAGAAACGGGGTCGCAAGCTTTCCGAAGATCGGGATACCGGGGCGATCCTTGTCATTGCCTGCCCCGGTATCGACGATGATCCGTTCGCTGCCGGTGTCGATCAGCCAGCTTTGCAGATAGCCGTAGATCAGCCCGTCGCGAAAAAAGGCGGGCTCGAAATCTGCCGCCTGCTCGTTGAACGCAGCTTCCTCATATTCGGCGAAGAGCGCCTCGGGCGGACTGAAACCGCCCTGCCACTCCTCGAGGCGATAGACTTGATAGCGACCGATGCGGAAGGCTGCGTCCATGATGCGGTCCTCCGATCAGAAATCGACACCCAAGGTGACGCCATAGGTCCGCGGCGGCCGCAGCGATCCGACCGACACGAAGCTGTAGAGCGGCGCCGCGATGATGGTGTTCGCGAGCGCATATTTGTCGGTCAGATTCTTGCCCCACAACGCCAGCGACCAGCGTTCGTCGGGCGAACGATAGGTGATGCTTGCATTGACCAGCGCAAAGGCCTCCTGCCGCGCATCGTTGTTGTTGAACTCGGTAAAGAACACCTCATCCTGCAGATTGATATCGGCCGAAAAGTCGAGGAAGCCCGAATTGCCGAGCTTGAAACGCTGGTCGACAAAGGCCGCCACCGTATATTTGGGCGCGTTCGACAGGCGGTTACCGGACAGATCGACAAGCGCCGGGTCGGTTGCACAGGCCGGGAATTGCGGTCGGCTTGGGTTGCCCGCAGCGTAATAGCCGTTGCAGAAATCCTTGTATTTGGCGTTGAGATAGGTGCCATAGACGCGGATCGTGGTGTTGTCTGCGGGGCGGAAGGTGGCCTCGAGCTCGACGCCATAGTTGCGCGCCGACGCCGCGTTGATCGTCTCGACGATGCTGTTGGCATTGACGAAGCCGACCTGCAGATTGGTATAGTCATAATAGAAGACTGCACCCGCCAAACCGAATTTGCGGTCGGCGGTTTCACCGCGGAATCCGGCTTCATAGCTCCACACATATTCGGGATCGATCACCGAATTCACGCTGCCGATGTTTACGACGCCCGATTTGAAGCCGCGCGTCACCTTGCCATAGAATAGGGTGCCGCCGGGGGTGCGATATTCGATCGCAAACTTGGGCGTTATTGCATTCCAGCTGCCGGTCTTGTCAGTCGGAATGTCGAGCCCCTGCGCCTCGAAGGTGAAACGCCCCGCACCGCTGCGCTTTTCCCAGTTATAGCGCGCGCCCGCGGTCAGCGTAAGGTCGGGCAAAATCTCGTAGGCCGCCTCGAGATAGGCGCCGGCGGCTTTGGTCTTTACGGTGCCGCGCTGGAGATAATTGCCATTGTCGAACAGATCGGCGGGCAGATTGGTACCAAGCACGATGTTGAAATAGGACGCCAGGTTGACGGTCGGAACGCGGACTTCGCCGAACAGTTTTTCCTCGAAATAGGTCGCGCCGCCCAGCAGCGACAGGCTGCCGACATTATAGGTGAAGTTCACTTCCTGGCTGAACGACTCGCTGTCCTCGGTGTAATTGTTCTGGCCAAAGGCGTTGATATCGCTGACGTCGAGGTCGTCGCGATTGAAGCGCTTGAACTTGCGATAGGCGGTGGTCGAAACCGCTGAAAAATCACCCGAATCCCAGGTCAATATGCCCTGGATGCTCGACCCGTCGCGCTTGTTGATCGCGTCTTCGTCGGAATAGATGTTGCGCAGATCGGGCTTCTCTCCACGCGCCGCATAATAATCGAAAATCGTATTGCCGCCGAGCAGCGACGACGCGAGCCCTGCTTCCGGCACCACCGTCGGCCCGAAATAATGGAATGCGTAATTATTATCGTCTTCCTTGAAGTGATCGGCGACGATCAGCAGTTCGAGGTCGGGCGACAGTTTGGCGAGCAGCGATCCGCGAAAGGCATAGGCGTCGCGATCGTCCACCGCATTGCCCGTGAACAAATTGGTGCCATAGCCGTCACGCTTTTCATATTTGCCTGCGACGCGGAACATCAGGCTTTCGCCTGCAATCGGCCCGCCGAGCGCGACTTCGAGGGTACGCGCGTCATAATTGCCGTAAGTGGCGCGCGCAAAGCCTTCGAATTCGGGGGTCGGCCGCGCGGTCACGATATTGATCACGCCGCCGGTCGCGCCCCGGCCATAGGTCGTCCCCTGCGGCCCGCGCAGCACTTCGATTTGCTGGACATCATAAAAGCCGCTGAGCTGCGCTGCGGGGCGGCTGATGATCGCGCCGTTCTGAAGAAAGGCGACGGCGCCGTCCGCCCCAAGGTCGATGCTGGTCAGGCCGATGCCGCGAATGAAGGTCCGGTTGACGCCGAACTGGTCGCCGACGGACACATTCGGTACCGCGGAAGCAAGATCACCGGCGTCTTCAATGCCTCCCGCGCCGAAGTCGTCGGCACCCAAAACGGAAATCGATCCGCCGGTATCTTCGAGCGACTTGCCCGACTTGGTCGCGGTCACGATGATGGTGCCATCATCATATCCATCGGATGCGGCAGCCGGGTTCGCCTGCGCCAAAGCAGGTGGCGCAACCGCGAGCACGCCGATCGCGGTTGCCGATAGCAAATGCTTGAACTTCGAATTCATCGCTTCTCTCCCTGATTTACCGGGCATATAATTTTCTACCCGTCAGTAATTCGATGTCTGACTATGCCCGCCGGGCAAACTTACCCGTTCACTTCCCGCTTTTTTACGGATTCCTCTAACGCTATTCCGCGCCCGCCAGCCGCAGTGCGGCCTGGACGAGATATTCGATCACTTCCTCGGCCGACCGCTGGCCACTGGGCGAGTACCAAGTCGGGATCCAGCTGATGAGACCCCCGATCCAGACCGCGATGAATGGGTCGATATCCTCGCGAAACTCGCCGCTGGCCACGCCCTCGCGGATCATTTCGCCGATCTGGTGGTCGAAACTGTGACGCAGGCGCAGGATTCGCTTATAATCGTCCGCGCTCAGATGCTTCATCTCGCGCTGGTAAACGACGACATATTCCTGTCTGTCGATGACAATCTGTCCGACCTTGCGCACCACCTCGGCAAGCCGGGCCCTATGGCTTTCATGCTCATGCGCCAGCACATTTTCGAGCACGCCCAGCGCCTCGCTGATCCCGACCTCGCAGATCGCAGCGAGGATCGCTTCCTTGTTCTTAAAATAGGAATAGAGGAAGGGCTTGGTGACGCTGAGTTGGCTCGCGACATTGTCGAGGGTGCAGCTGCTGTAGCCGCGCTCGTAAAACAGATGGCTCGCCGCCTCGACGATGCGGTTGACCTTGAAGGCAACGAACTCGGACTTGAGCGAAGCGCCGGAGGCGCGCGGGCTGATCATGGTATCACTGGGCACGGCCATCGTCATAGCATCAACCCTGGGCAGCCGGATAGTGACACCAAAATCTCCCTTCGCGGCGCCATTCTGTCGATGGCAGCCTGTCGGAAGAACTATGCCGCAAAATATATCTACCTGCTAGTAGTTTTTACATGATGCTGGTAACTTTGCGAGAGCGACAGCTAAAATGTCCAGCGATTGCGCGTGCTTTGACCGTCCTAACCGGCAAAAACGATGCGGACCGATGACGGAACGGATCACCGGCCGAAGCGCGCGAAGATACGCCGATATAATTGGGAGGAGCGAACATGGGCCATTATGGCGATCTGCAAACGCAAATCTATCAGAACGGACTGCACGGAGTGCTTCCCGATTATCCGGTCGACTTTGCGACCATGGAAAAGCGGGCAGAAAATGCGCTGTCGCCCGCGATACTGAACTATGTTCAGGGCGGATGCGGCGACGAACATACCCAGCGCTCGAACGTCGATGCCTTTCATCACTGGGGAATGGTGCCGCGCATGCTCGTCGATTGCGGGGTGCGTGACCTGTCGGTCGATCTGTTCGGCATGAGACTGCCCTCCCCTATTTTCATGGCGCCGATCGGGGTGAACGGTGAAATGACGCAGGATCGCCGCGGCGACATTGCGGCGGCAGAGGCATCGGCCATGACCGGCGTGCCATTTTGCGCGTCCACCCTGTCGAACAGCCCGCTCGAAGAGGTCGCAAAGGCTGCAGGAGAGACGCCGGTATTCTTCCAGCTTTATACGCCAAAGAATGCGGATCTGGCCGAGAGTCTGATCCGCCGCGCCGAAACGGCGGGCTACAGGGCGCTGGTCATCACGCTGGATACCTGGGTCACCGGATGGCGGCCCCGCGATCTCAACTCGGCCAATTTTCCGCAGCTGCGCGGCAAGGTGCTGGAGAATTATTTCTCGGACCCGGTCTTCCGGTCCATGCTGGCGCGTCCGCCCGAAGAGGATATCGCTGCTGCCGTCCAGGCCTGGGCGACAACATTCGGCAAGGTCCTGACCTGGAGCGACATCGCCTGGTTCAAGTCGATCACCCGCCTGCCGATCGTCCTCAAGGGCATCTGTCATCCCGACGACGCCCGCAGGGCCGCAGATCATGGCGTCGATGCGATCTATTGCTCGAACCACGGCGGACGGCAGGCGAACGGCGGAATTGCGGCGATCGACATGCTGCCCGATGTGGTGAAGGCGGCGGGCGACACGCCAACCTTGTTCGATAGCGGCGTCCGTTCGGGCAGCGACGTGATCAAGGCGCTCGCGCTTGGCGCCAAAGCCGTGGGAGTGGGGCGCCCCTATGCCTATGGCCTAGCTGTCGGCGGAGCGAAGGGCGCTGCGCATGTGCTCCGGTCGATCCTTGCCGAAGCCGACCTGCTGATGGCCGTCAACGGCTATCCGACCGCGGGCGCCGTTGCAGAGGCGGGCGCGCGCAGGCTCGTCCGATGATCCGGGGGGGACCGGCGCCAACAGCCAGAGGGTCACTGGCCGGGTTCTCGCCGCCTTGCTGTGTGGTTTTTGGGGCGAGGCTTCATTGGCGACGTGACAGGGCAGCTGGCGTAGCTACCCGGTTTTGGTCTCGAACTCCCTCGCAAGCCCGACGGGCCGGATATGTTGGCAATAGTCCTCAATCGTGGTCGAACCAAAGGCCGCCCACCGGACGATCATGTCCGTTTCCGGCATGACACAAAGGGCCAGGCCTCGCTCGGGGTAAACCCAATCAGCCTCGGCAATTCTGTCCATCCGGAACGCGGCGTCGAGTCTGTGCGGCGGCGGCCCAAGGGCTTCCCGAACGCGAGCGCACTCCTGTTCATCGAACGACCAGTAATCGGTTTCGATGAACACCAGTGCGTCATTCGACATGAAGAAAAGAAACGGCCTGAGGTTGCCGGACTGCTCAAGCGCGAGAAATTCATATTCCGTGTGATTTTCGCCCCTTGTCGCGCGTCCATTGCCTTCGAGGAAGTTATAGCGCCTTTCCAGCTCAGCGCGTGTCGCGGGGTAAAAGTCGAACCATTGCGACGGATCACGTTGCAGATAGCGATCAAGGGCTATCGCGAATCCCCGATCGGTCACGGTTTGCCGATCAAGTCGAGTTTGCCAAGGAAGAATGCGGCGAGAAGATTGCGAATGCCTACAACGCCAGCCAGCCGCTCGGCATTCTCCGACTCGCTGTAGGTGTTTAGCGGGGGTATTGTGATTTTATTGGCCGCATCATGATACGGCCCTTCGATCTTGGCGCGTAGCGCGTCGTCAATCTTGACGCCGCTCCAGACGATCTTGGTAAGATAGTCGGTAACGCCTTCACGCAGCACATCGCCACCTTTCTCGCCCGTCATGCCCTGCCGATGGGTCCGGTGCGCGCCGACCTCGATCGTATGGATATATTCGTGAATGAAGGTCTGAAAATAGCCCCACATATCGAGCCTACGAGCGTTCGCGCCGGTGCTTTGGAAGCGCTGAATGAATATCCGTCCGGTATCGGGATCGGCATATCCCGGCCAGCCCTTGTGCGTTTCAAGCAGCTTTGCGTAGTGCTTTGCCACCAGGGCGTCTTTAACGCGCACGATAATCGCCGCTTCCGCAGCCCGGCTGATCACCGCGCCATGCTGTTTGTTAAGAGCCCGGACGCTGTCATCCTGGAGGAGTATCTTCCTGACCCGCCAATCGGCCGCGTCGTCTTTCGCAGGCTTTCCACCCGCAGACAGGCTGGCGACCTTGTCGTCCCATGCGTCGAGGATATTGACACCCTTGGCGAGCGTGGGAAACGACTTTCCGCCGTAATATTTCGAGAAAACGGCGTCGACCTCGGCCTGGGCGGCTTTGGCGACAACCTCGATTTGTGACCAGCCATATAGTTTGCCCGCATCGGCATGGTCAGCCGCCTTGTCCTTCCCGTACATCGCATATTCTTCGAGGATGATGCGTTCGACCAGCTTGGTGAGGCGCTTTTCATATTCGTCCTGGCCAGGAATTTTCGGTTTGAAGGTCGGGAGTGCCATTCCCGGTCCGGCTTTGACCTCGGTCGAGATTGCGCGGTCGGTTGCTTTGCGTTCTTCCGCGGTCAAGGGATCGGTCCCGGCTTCCAGGCTGGCGGCCTTTTGGCCCGCGATCAGGCCGCGCTCGACCTTGTAGGAAGCCGAAAATTCGGCGTCCAATGCGTCAAACGTCGGTTTGTCGACCGCGCCGCTTATCGCTTTGGCGCCAAGACCTTTCGCGGCTTGAAACTTCATGACGCCCGAGGTGAGAGGTGGCTCGAACTTCTCATCGACAACCGATATCGGATAGAAGCCGAGTTCGGCGATGGCGACGGTTACCCGCACGACGGCTTCGCCGGACGCTCCCTCCTTCAGAACCTTTTTGCCGTCCGAAATTTCTTCAAGCGTGGGTTCGTCGAGAAAGCGCAAGGATTTGGGCTTCAGATAAATCCGGCCAGGTTCGAGCAGCCCGCTGCGATGCTGTGCCACATGTGCCAGTTCGTGCGCAATTAGCTGGCGGCCGGTGTCCCGCCCCGGCGCGTACATCCCCGGCCCGAACACGAGATCGCTCCCGTCGGTGTATGCTTGAGCCCCTCGGGCATCAGCGTCGCGCGCTGCAGGTGCACCAGCATGGACGCGAACGCCTGAAAAATCGGCACCGAAGCGCGGCTCGAAATAGGCGCGAGTCGCAGTGTCGAGCGGCTGGCCGGCGCCGAAGCGGGCGGCAAGGGGCGATGATCCCGCTGGCGGCATCGGCGGCGCTTCGCTAGCCAGCATCGTGGCGCTGCCCGCTAGCGCGTCCTCGGCAAGCCGGTCTGCCTCAAGTTCGCGCATGCGCAAAGTCGGCGCGACATTCATTGAACCTCGCGTTTCAGATGCCTTAGTCGAAGGCCCAGTCTTTGACGCACTCAAAGCCATATCATGCTCGTTCGTTTTGCCCGGTGTTTCATCTAAAGCGCGCTAACGAAGTCCCTCAACTTCTACGGTGGCGTGAATGTTTCCTGAGGAACCTTGGTGAAGCCCTTCCGGAACCGCCACCACCAGGTTGCCATTGTCTATGTGGTGGTGAATCAGTTTCTGGCCGACGGTTCGATTGCTCCACCCCCACCTTTGCGCAAGTTGAGGCGTGACCGTCCGGTTTGGTCCGATCAGGGCGAAATCGGAGGGGAATTGGCGCTTGAATTCGCTCCAGAACCGGCTTTCGCTGCGCAGCCAGCCCTCGCTTGTTCCCGAAGACATCATGTCGCCCTGCGCATTGCGCATCCGGCCGACCCAAGGGGCGACGAGAACCCGGTTAGCGGGAATCGGCTCCTTTAATTGACCGCTCAGCTTGTCCGTCTGCGCTTGCGCCGTGGGCTGGTTGTCGGGCCTTACCTTTTCAAAGTTTGGATAGCTGTTTCGCCGGGTTGCCACGGGCACGGTGCCCGGCGCTTCCGTGCCCACGCCTTTCCCAACCGAGGAGAAATCGGGATTATTGGTCGGCGAAGATACGGGTACAGGATTCGGATTTGGCGATTTTTCAGGTGGCACATTGCTTGTTGGCGCCGCGGGTTTGGCGGCTTGTGGTGCGGCGGGCGCCTGTGTCGCCGGTCGACTGATCGCGGGAGGTGTTTTCTGCGGCGGCTGAGCGGTGCGTACAGTGCTGTTCATATTTTCCCGCTGTAAACCTGCGCTGCCGATCCCGGTGAGTATGCCGGTCAGAGGGGCCGAATTTTCGATAAACTTGTCGGAATCGAATCCCATTGGAATTCCGGCCTGGGTCATTCCGTAAGCAATGGCCTCACCCCCTGCAGCCATAACCGTGCCGATTGGGTTCGCCTTCATGTTGTTCATTCTTCGTTGGAAAAGTTCGTAGCGTTCTTTGGGTCCCATGCACGACTCAGGATCGTCTCGGCAGCGCCGCAGCATATTGGGATCCGTGGGCCCCATGGTGGCATGACGCTGCACAGGGGCGACAGGTCCAAATGTCGCCATTGCCATATCAGGGCGACCATTTGCGGTCGCCCATTTCGCCAGCGCCGTTTGGAATTCAGCAAGCGTCTTTTCGTCTTCCACATAACAGCCGTGCAAACCGTAAGGACCAAGTATCTTTGCAACGCGGGGCAAACCGCTGATGAGCCGGGCAAATTCCTTCCTCGAGAGCTTGCCGCGCATGTTGAGGGCCATTTGCAGCGCCTCTGCGTCCGAGTATTTATATTCGGCGCTGACCTCGCGCTTGTTGGCGGGCGGCGGTGCCACCGGTCCAACTGGATCGTTCGCAACCGGGGGTTTGCTTGCCATCAGCCCCGCTCCAGCGCTTTGGCCAGCGCAGCCGCCACATCACGCTCCGTCGCGCCGTGGGGCAACTCGATCTTGACGCTCGGCCGATGGCCGACAGCAATGCGGCCCTCTGCGGTTACTGCGGCAAGTGCTTTTTCGATCGCTGGACCAATTGCCTTGGCGGAAGCGCCGCTCATGCCGCTGATGCCGATCCGCCCGATCGAAACGCTCGCAACGGGAGGAGCAGCCTTGCTCATCGTCCCAAACCCGACGGGTCGCGATCGAGCTTTCGGAATTCGGATGACATGGCCGCCGCAATGTGGCGCATCCCGATCGCCACACCGTCGGCCGACGCGCGAAACGCTGCGTTCGTTGCTATCGTCGTGATGTTGCCCCCGGTCAGTTCATGCCGAGCCAGCGCCTTCAGCTCGATACCCTCCTGCGGCGCGCTTTCCGGGAGCGCCCGCCGCCAAAGCGCCTGGCGCGCCTCGGCATCGGGAATCGAGAAATCGACGATCGTCCGGATACGACGGAGAAAGGCCGTATCGAGATGCGATTTGAGATTGGTCGCGAGGATCGCAAGCCCCGAAAAGCTCTCCATCCTCTGTAACAGATAGCTGATCTCCGCATTGGCGTAGCGGTCGTGGCTGTCCTTCACCTCGCTCCGCTTTCCGAACAGCGCGTCGGCCTCGTCGAAGAACAGGACGCATCCCCCCGCTTCTGCGGCGTCGAACACCCGGCGCAGGTTCTTTTCGGTCTCGCCGATATATTTGCTCGTCAAGCGAGAGAGATCGACGACGTAGAGGTCGAGCGACAGCGTCTTGGCGATGGCTTCGGCAGCCATCGTCTTCCCCACCCCGCTTGGCCCGGCGAACAGCGCGCTGATCCCCGTCGCCCTGCCCAGCACATGGCGATATCCCCACTCATGATGCACCTCTGCCCGCCGCGCGACCTGCGCGGCCAGCGCGTTCAATTCGGCAAATGTTTCCGCCGCGAGGACCATATCGTCGAGCCCCCTTTCGGGAACGACGCGCACCGAAAGCGCCTCGAGGTCGCATGCGCCCAGATCACGGCACGCGCGCCATATCCGCTCGCAGTCGGAATCCTGCCCGGCAATCGCGGCGATCTCGCCGGGCCCAAGCGCGAACTGTTCGGCGATTCCGGTAAGCAGCGCAGTATCCGCATCGGGTGCGTTTCTGGTCCACAAGGCATGGCGCTCAATCGCATCGAGCGGATCGAGACGAACGACCGGAATGGCCTCGAAGTTGGGAAGCGCGTGGCCGCCAATGACAACCAGCGGGCCCGGCAACAGCGCGTCCAGCGCCCGCAGCGTGGCTGCATCGAGCCCGCCATCCGCGTGTTTCACAGACAAGCCCGCAGCGCCCAAAACGCATTCCCGGGCCAGCGCCGCGCGCTCCGCAGCCGAACGCGGCTCGCCTGTAATTTCCAGGCATCCGAGGCCCAACCTCGCCATGATGGTCGCCGCCAGCCCGCTTCGTCCGGAGCGCGCAGGTCCGACCAGCTGGAGCCGCAAGGGAGCTTGTGCCTGAAACGAGATTCGCGTTGCCATGGCCTCCAGACGATCCGGCAGGGCCATAACCTCGACCGTGTTGGCAAAGCCGTCGACCACCGTGTCCGGCGTGTCGATGCCGCACAACATATTCGCAATGCGATCAGGCAGGGTGATCCCGGCTTGCGCGTTCAATGGCTCGCGATCGTCTACCTCGATCAGGGCGAAAAGCCTTAGCGTGGCCGTCGCGGCCAGCGATCGCAACGCCGCCACGGGGAGCCGCTCGCTGCCGAACAGCAGTTGGGCAATCAGGTGCGGACTTGCGCGCGCCGCCGTCAGCCGTCCCTGCGCCGCCGCGTATCGCGGGCCGAACGCGCCATCGAGTGCCGGGGCCAACGCAAGAAGCAGCACGTCTTCTTCGAACGGAGAAAGGCCAAAAATGGCCGAGAGCCGGTCCAACGCGAAGGGCGGCCCCGCGCTGGAGAGCGCGCGTCGTGCTTCGAGATACGCGTCATAGTCTTCGCTTCCCGCCTCGCCCGACAGCCGCCGGTCGAGCCAGGCAAGCCCCAGATCGATGATCGCCTCGTTGGCGCTGGTCCAGTCGGGCGTTTGTTCAAGTGCGGGAAAGGGGCCGGAAACGGTCATGGATCGAGCCTGAAGCTGAAGCCGGTTTCGCGGCTGCGCGCGCCGCCGGCCTGGACCGCAACGGGATATGGCAGGGCGCGCGGCGGCAGGATTGCGGCGATATCGCTGACCGGGATCTCGACCTGCGTCGGCGTCGGTGCCGCCCAGGGATCGAGGGGGCCGGGCCGACGCACGAGGATCGACGCGTCGCCGACGAGCACCTGGCTCGAAAGGTCGTCCGCCCACAACCGCTCGCCGGTAACGCGCAGGATCGCTGCACTCGTGCCCAATACAGGGCTGGTTCCTGTCACGACCGGCACCAGCTGGAGCAAGGCTGTGTTCGACGGCAGCGCGCGCTCATCGGTGAACGGCACACCCCGGTCGAGTCCGCCCTCGACCCCTTCGGCCTCCGACACGCCCAGCAAATTTACTTCGAGCGGTCCGGGCTGAAGCATATCTTCGGCAAGAATCGGCCGGGGGGCAGGATTGTCGAGATCGATGGGATACTGGCTGTCGGGCAGCAGAATTCGAATCAGGCCCGATGACGGCAACGGGACGCGGATCGGTTCAAGCGTTCCCAATCGCACGTAAAGCCGTTCGGCGATCAAGGGTGGATGCTCGATCGTCAATTCTTCGCCGATCGCGATGCGCATGTCGCGGAGCGTGTCGGCGGGCGGCGGCGGCGGCGTGCGATAGGCTTCGGCGATGACCGGCGGGCGCGAAACGCTCACGGACAGGCGGCGTGTCGCGACGGGCTGGCTCTGCCGCCGCGGGCGGCGCGCTTCGATCTGCACGACGCGTGCTTCCAAGATGGCGGAACGCCGGAAATTGGCCTGCGGCATGGCCGACCATATTTTTGAGAGCTCGTCGATCGGGGCCTGACCGATCACGACCTTCGCCCGTTCGAATTCCTCGCGGAGCTCTGCATCGAGCAAGGGATCGCCGATCGCCCCTGCCCGGTTGGTAGCGAGCAGCATGTCGTCCATCCGACCGCCGAAATCGTGGAGGACGAGCAACGCGTCGCCAAGCAACGCCTGCGCGATCAGGTCCGAATCCTGCTGATCTTCCGACCGCGCATGGGTCGTCATCAGATAGCGCAGCGACATGGAAAGCGGCGGGTTGCCGTAGGCCGCCGGGTGCTCGCGCCCCAGGATGTTCTGGTTTCGAAGCTGACCGTCCTCAGCCGCATAATAAAGATAAAGATTGACGCGTGCGCCGTTCACCGCGGCGACAGTCACGTCGGGCGGCGCCAGCGTGATCGCCACGCCGCCTGATTCCATACGGTCGATCAACAGACGCCTGATGGTACGCGAGACTGCCGCTATGGCATGGAAACTCGCCACCGGCCGGGCCTACCGCGCAAGGCCACGGCGAAGGCGGGCATAGCTTTGGAAGCCACGCGTCCCTTCGGTCCGGGCGGCGGGCATGGGCGGCGGAGCGACGACGATGTCGATCCGCCCGATACTGACCGATGGCAGCGCGGATGGGGCATCCTCGTGCTCCGGGGGCCCGTGCTCCTGGGAACCGTCCGGCCAAAGCCCTGTCGCGGCGGCCCGCGGCGCCGGAGGCGTCGCCTCGATCGCATCCGCAATCTGTTCGACCGATATGAAGTTGTGGACATCGGCCGGCAGGGAGGCGTGCGGCCTGTCGCGCTTTGGTCTGGATTGCGCCGCATGCGACGGTGCATCTTCTTTGGCCTGCTGACGCTGCTTCACCGTGGCCGCCCGCTGTTCGAGCGGTGACGAGGTGGCGCCCCGCGCGGCGAAAACCGGCGGATCGACCGGTTGCCGAATGGCCCCTTCGCGCAGCATGCTGCGTTCCCCAACAGGCGGAATGGCGACGGGCATCGCTTCGGGCCTGTCTGTTGCCCGATATCGTCCGGAGGGCGCAATATGTCCCGAAGCGAGCGTCTCCGCCTCGACCTCAAGCGAAGCATCGGTTGCGCCCCGCGCTCCGTTTGCGCCCTGATAAATAGCCGGAAGCGGTCGGATCACCGGCAACCCCGCAAGCGCGGCTCCGCCCTGAGCTCGCTGGACAAGGCGCTCGAAATAGCCGCTCATGCCGCACGCGCCTGAGCGAAGGCGCAATAGCGCAGACGCCGTTCACGCGGCAAAGCCAGGATATCCGCCTCCGTCCAGCCATAGACGGACGCAATCTGGTCCACCTGCGCAAGGATACCGCCCTGATCGCCGACCTTCCGGCGGATGAGTTCGAACCCGTCGAGCCAGGCGGAAAATTCATCATGGCAGACCGGGCAGGTCAGCGCGATCTCGCACTCCGCATTGGGGTCCAACTGCGCTGTCCTGTCGGGATCGCCAAAATGAGAAAGCGCCCGCGCGCCATACTCGGCCGCGGCTTCGAGGTCGGCACCATGCGGCACGCTGCGGGCCGTCCCTGCCTCCTCGGGCACCGGCGCGATCAGGCCAAGGTCGAACTCGAAGCACACCGGCTCGCCGCACCGACACGCCACCTGCGCTGCGATCAGGCTGGCGAAGGTCGCGCTATAGATCCCGCGCAACACCACTTCCCGGTCTCCTGCCGAAAGCTGCCGCGCGCCCTCCAGGCCAACGGGCCCTTGGTGGCCAGATGCGCAACGACCGATGATGATGGAGGCGATCCGCGCGGCACTCTGTTCCCGCCCCAACGCCTCTTCGATCGCCAGCTCGTCCCGACCATCGAGCGCGCGGATGCCCAATATGGCGTCAGCCGTCGTGCCGCAGGCCGCGCGATAAGGCAGGTTGACGCTGAGCTGCCGGCGGTCGTCGTCAAAGGTCGGGGTCCACGTCATGGCCCGGCCCGGATCAGACCGGTTCTTCGAAGCGCGGCTCGGCGGGCTCGGTCACCGCGTAATCGCGCTCCCACCCCTCGGTTTCGAGCTTGAGGGTCTGGATTGCGACGGCGTTGGCGTTGGCATCGAGATCGGGCAGCGCCTGGAATTCGGAAACCCAGCAGCGGAAGAGCTGATACGAGATCACCTTTTGCCCGGCTTCGTTGAACAGGTCGAGAATGACGTCCTTGCGGAAATCCGAAAGCGAGACTTCCGATCCCAAACCCGAACCGAAGTTCCAGACCTTGTTGGCCCATTGCTCGAAATCAATGTCGTGCGTCACGCCGCGTTCGAGCGTTACCGCTTCATATTTGACCCGCCCGGGGGATTTGCGGCTGGTGCTCGGGTCGCCGCCTTCGCGATGCTCCACAACCTCGGTCGACCGCTTGAGCGGCGAGCATTTGCTGATCCCCGCCACATAGCGGCCGTCCCATTTCAGCCGGAACTTGAAGTTCTTGTAGGGATCGAACCGGCGGGCGTTCACCGTGAACTGAGCCATGTTTCAAGCCTTTCAAACGTCGGCGCGGCGCGCGATCTGCTGGATTTTCAGGATGACGAATTCCGCGGGTTTCAGGGGGGCAAAGCCGATTTCGACGTTGACGATCCCACTGTCGATGTCGGCCTGCGTGGTCGTTTCGGAATCGCAGCGCACGAAATAGGCGTCGCGCGGCGTTGTCCCCTGGAAGGCGCCTTTCCGGAACAGGTCCTGCATGAACGCACCAACGTTCATCCGGATCTGCGACCAGAGCGGTTCATCATTGGGTTCGAACACCACCCATTTCGTGCCGCGGTAAAGACTTTCCTCGAGGAACAATGTCAGCCGCCGCACGGGCACATATTTCCAATCGGACGCGAGTGCATCCGCGCCCTCCATCGTCCGGGCACCCCAGCAAATGTTGCTGTAGACGGGGAAGGTCCGCAGGCAATTGACGCCCAGCGGGTTGAGCGCGCCATTCTCGAGGTCGGTCAGGCTGTAGTCGAGCGATTGGACGTTGCGCAGCCTCGCGTCGGTGCCGGCCGGCGCCTTCCACACGCCTCTTTGCGTATCGGTGCGCGCATACAGGCCCGCGATCGTGCCGCTCGGCGCGATGCTCCGCATCCGCCCCCTGGCCAGCGGATCGCTGATCCGCGTTCGCGGGAAATAGACCGCAGCATTCGGGTGTCGCAAACTCTCATTCTCCGCCAGCCACGCCTGCATCTGGTCCAGCCGGGCGACGGTCGCAGGAATGTCGAGCAGGAGCATCGATCGCCGCTCCTCGCAATAAATCTCGGCCTCCGTGTAAAGCTGCCGCATTTCGGTTGGGTCGGCCATGGTAGGCGCATCAGGGATCGACATGATGTTGAACAGGTCGACATCCTCGAGCGCATAGAGACCGGTCTTCGGCAAGCGGGCACCGCGATAGCGGGCGACGTCGACCGGCATCGTCCCGTCGGCACCGCCCGACAGCGCGAACCGCTGGGGAGAAACCATCGCGCGCACCGCAATCGCAGCGGCCCCGGTATTGTCCAAGCGATAGGTGGCGAGATCGCCCCCCGGGGTAAACCGGATCGTCGCCAACGGATCGAACGGGCGCGCGCCTGCGCCGAGGCGGATAACGAACTGCAGCGGATTCAAAGTGCTATTGTCGCCGATCAATTCGACGATCGCCTCGGCAAGATAGGGTTGCAGTGCAAAGGGTACGGCCGGCCCCTGTGCCTGCGCCCGCAATTCGGCCTGAAATACGTTCGCCCAATTGGCGATGGAGCCTGCGGCCGGAATGCTGAGCGCGATCGGTACCGCCGGGAAGCCGGGAACATTCAATGTCGCCGCGAGGGTGGTGACGCCGGCAGGCACGGCGGTTCCCGGCGCCAGCGCCCCGCTCACTGTCCCGCAGGCCCCCGGACGCGGATTGTTCGCGGGAAGTGCCGCAAGCCCGGTTCGGTCCGCCTGAAGCAGCGTCGAGCCCGCGTTGATCAGGTCCAGCGCATTATCGCGCCCCGGCTGAAGCGTCAGATTGACGAAGCGCTCGCTTGCCAGCGTAATGGTGCGGTCTCCGTCGATACGAACAAGGCTGATCGTGACATTGAACAGCGATCCCGTCTCGGTCGCCACAGCAGCCGGGCGTGTCGCATAGTCGATTTCGACACGGAGCGAATCACCCCAGATGCCGGGGTTCGCGGCGGACTGCCCGCGGATGCTGCGGCCAGCCGAGAAGCGGACGACATTGATCCCGCCGGCCGTGTAGCCATTTGGCACCGTTGCATTCGACGGGGCCGCCCCGACGACCGCAGGCGGACCGGCGTCGGTTTCGCTCGCAACGCGCACCACGAAACACTCGGTGCCGCCGTTCAAAAAGAATTGCTGGATAGCGTAGCTCGTCTCGCTGTCGGCGCTGACCCCGCCATATTCGCGCTCGAAATCGGCAAGACTGAACAGCTGCACCGCCTCGTTCAAAAGACCGCGCGGGAAGGTTCCAACGAAGGCACCAACAGACGTCGATACGCCCGTGACTGTCTTCAGGCCGCTGGGGATCTCTTCGATATAGACACCGGGGTAGGTTGGCCTGACGGGCATGGTCGATCCCTCCTGCTATGGCAGCGCGACGACCGTCAAATCTTTTCAGGCCGCACGCATTACTTCCAATAAACATTGGTTAAGGCGTATTTAACAAATAAAGCGTGTCACTTCCCCACTTGAGAAGCACATATGCTTGACAAGATGAAGAAGAGCGGTTTATTTTTTGGGCGACCTAGCACAAATTCAACATAGAACTCTCTAAGTGTCAACTTCATATTGGCCCGACTTCGGAACGCTTTGGCGACAATCTAAATAGTCTCTGCTTGCAATCGTCTTGGGAGTATGGTTGCCTTTGGCTCTTGGTCGCGAGGCCGAGTCTCTCAAAAAAATAAAATCTGGTCGCACAGTTCGCTTCTCGGGAGGATGCCTGGGTGCCGTCAGATTTTCCGCGCAGTCCCAAAATTCGCAAAGGCGGCTTGGCCGCCTATCGGCTGCCGTCGCTCCTGCCGACGATCATTGTTTTCCAATATAATCCCGAGGAAGTTTCGCGCTCGATCCAGGCGCGCGGCGCGCAGGGGGGCGGCCGAGGGGAATCGCAACGCACCGGAGGGCCGCCGAGCGAAACGCTGACCTTCACCGTCGAAATCGACGCAGCGGACCAGCTGGAGTTCCCGGCGCAAAATGCGCAGATCGTTGCAATGGGCCTGCATCCCGCGATCGCGGCGCTGGAATCGCTCACGCTGCCCTCTTTTCCGCTCGTCGCCGCGAACGAGGCGATGGCGCAGGCAGGCATGTCCTTCATAGCGGCTGAAAACGCGCCGCTCACTCTTCTCATCTGGGGACGCCACCGCGTCCTTCCCGTCAAGGTCGAAAGCCTGACGATCAAGGAACAGGCCTTCGATACGTCGCTCAACCCGATCCGGGTGTCGGTCGATATGTCGCTCAAGGTTCAAAGCTATCGCGATCTTGAGGTCACGAACCCCGGCTATTGGGTCTACATGGCGAGCTTCGCACAGAAGGAAGTTCTCGCCGGGTCCAACACTATCGGCAGCGCATCGGCCATCGCCGATCTGCTCCCGATTTAGGCGCGTCATGTTCACGCGCGGAAGCCGATATGAAGCGATCGCCGAAAGCGAATGGGTCATGCCCGACGGACGTATCGTCCGGCACAAGCGCATCCGCTATCTCCCCACGCCCGCGGGACAATCTCGCTATACCGTGATCGACGGCGACCGGCCCGATGTTGCCGCCTGGCGCATCGCCCAGGATCCCGAGAGCTTTTGGCGGCTCTGCGACGCCAATGTGATCGCCCGCCCCGCCGATCTGACCGCGACCGCGGGCGCGCAATTCGTCATTCCCGATCCGACCGGAGCGGCCGGGCGATGAGCCTTCTCCCCTCCTTCTTCATCGTTCAATTGGCGTTCGCGCCGTTGCCGCCCTTCGTCGCGAGCGCGCTTTCCGAGATCGAGGTCGAAACCTCGATCGAGGGGGCCAGCATGTTCCGTCTCCACTTCGATCTCAGCCGCACCGCCATCGGCGATTTTGACGCGCTGGTATTCGATCTTTTCCGCCCGCTCGTGCCGATCCGGATCAGCCTGTCCTTTGGATTGGGACAACCGATGACGCTCATCAACGGCTTCGTCCGCGATGTGCAACTGACCGTCGGCAACGATCCCGGGAGTTCACGAATGGAAATCGTCGGGGCGGATGCGCTCGGCACCATCATGGGCCATGTTCAAATACCGTTCACCTGGCCAAACGTGCCGGATAACGTCATCGTTTCTGCGATTTTTGGCAAATATGCGATTATCCCGGCGGCGGTCCCGACGCCGCCGATGCGGACGATCCTCGATACCACAACAACCCAACAGGCGCGGGACTCGGCGTTTCTCCAGCAAATCGCATCGTTCCACAGCTATAATCTTTTCATCCGTCCCGATCCGCTGGCGGGCTTCGACGTCGGTTATTTCATTCCGCTACCGATGATGACCGCCTTCCCGCCACAGGGCGTCCTGTCGATCGATTTCGGCAGCCAGACCAACCTCAACAGCTTCCAGCTCACCAACCAGCAACTGAAACCGACGACGGTGGTCGGCGTTTTTCCCGAATCGAACACGCGCGTGCCCGTGCCTGTCATTGCCCCCGTCGCGACCGAAGTCCCCATGGGGCTCGAGCCGTCGCTCTTTCGCGTCATCCCGCCCGCGGTCGAGGTCGAAATGAGCAATGAGGCGGCGAGCGTCGCTGAAAAATATTGGCAGGCCTTTGCCAAAGTCACCGAGTCCGCGCGCACGGTGCGCGCGAGCGGGGAGGTCGACGGCCTGAAATATTCCCGTCCCCTGACGCCGGGTCTGCCGGTCGCTGTTCGCGGCGCAGGACGGCAGCATTCGGGCAATTATCTCGTTACCGCCGTCACGCACCGCATTTCGCGCGACGGCTACTCCCAGAATTTTCAGGCGGTGCGCAACGCGGTCGGGCTCTCGGGCGCTGAGCTTTTCATCGACCCGCTGGCGCCGGTGCAGTGAGGGAGATGCGCCGTGGCCGACCATGACAGCGCGCAAGAGAGCGGCGAACGCGCCCGCCAGCGCGTCTACGGCATGTATCGCGGCACCGTAATGAACAATCTCGATCCCTTGAGCATGGGGCGGGTCCAGGCTTTTGTTCCCGAGGTGCTGCAAGGCATCCCCACCGGCTGGGCGACGCCATGCGCGCCCGTCGCGGGATTGAAGGCCGGCTTCTTCTCGGTCCCCGCGATCGGTTCGGGCGTCTGGATCGAATTCGAGGCGGGGGACGTGTCCCGCCCGATCTGGGTCGGCGGCTATTGGGGCGCGCCCGAGGCACCCAACGAACCGCCCTCGCCCGCCCCGCCGCTTCCCACGCAGAAGATCTGGCGATCCGATTTCGGACTGACGGTCGCGATGGACGATGTCCTCCAGACCGTCGTCATCACCGATGCGCTCGGGACCAACAAGGTGACGGTCGATGTCAAGACGGGCACGGTGACGCTGTCCGGCCTCGCTCGTGTCGTGCTCGACGCGCCGATCGTCCAGGAAGGGAGCGGGACCGCTTTTCATCCGGGTGTGCTGGGGGACCAACTGCTCACCTATCTCGCGCAGATCGTGACGGCGTTCAACACGCACGTCCATCCCGGCGAACTCGCTCTGGGCTTCATGCCGGTCACGCCCGCGCCGCCCATCGCGCCGATGACGCCGCCGACGCCGGCGCTCGTGTCCACAAAAGTGTTTCTGGAGTAGCATGATGGCGATCAGACCCGGCACGCTCGGCACCTTCAACGGCTCGATGGCGCATGCGATCGAGACCGAGCTGGCGCCTTTGCTCGATACGGCGCTGCCGGCACTCGGCACCCCGGAACGCCGAGACACGCGCCGTCTTTTCGTCGCGATCGCGCGGGGCGTCGTCGCGCATCTTCAAGCGCATCAAACCAGCCTCGACGTCGATTATTTCGCCGACGGGGTGAACAGATCGACGTCGGTCGACCTTGTTGTCGATTGGACCTAGGCCGATGACCGCGCATCTCGACATGCCTTTCGGCTTCGACGCCAACGGCCGCACCGCCGTCACCGAGGATCCCGATCATATCCGCGACATGATCAAGGCCGTGCTGTTCACCGCGCCGGGTGAGCGGGTCAACCGCCCCGATTTCGGCTGCGGGATCCGGCAACTCGTTTTCGCGCCGCTCAGCGATACGCTCACCGCGACGACGCAGCATCTTGTCCAGGGATCGCTCCTGCGCTGGCTCGGCGACGTCATTCTGGTCGAAAGCGTTGAGGTCGAGGCGGTCGAATCGACGCTTTACATCACCGTCACCTATTCCGTGCGGGCCACGTCCGAACGGCAAAGTGCGGTTTTCGAACGGGCGATTGCGTCATGATCTCGCGCGAGGAACCCCTGTGGTGCGACGACGAGCAGCGCAACGCTGTCCTCGCTGCACCGGCCCATCCGCTGAACGGCATCGATTTCGTCGAATATGTGCGCGACACGACCTTTCCGGATACCGACCCGCGTCGCCATCGCGTCGAGGTCATGTTTCTCAAACCCCCGCCCCCTGCCCTGATCGGGGCGCCGGGCTCCTTCTCGATCGAGGGCGGCATCCGTATCGTCGGCGTCGCACCGGCCGATGTCGTTGCCACCGCCGATCCCAACCGCCTCGTCCTGTTCGTCGACCGCGAGGGCGATCTTTCGACCTATTGGCTTCACGTCGATCATCCGCAGATCGACGACGAACGGTCCGAAGCGGCATTCAGCTTCAAGGCTGGCTGCCCGACCGAGTTTGATTGCCGACCGCGCCACGATTGCGAGCCGCAGGCTTTCGCCGAACCGGCGCTCGATTATCTCGCCAAGGACTATCAGAGCTTTCGCCGTCTGCTCATGGATCTGGCGCCCCAGCTCAACCCCGATTTTACCGAAACCAACGCCGCCGACCTCACCGTCAGCCTGATCGAGCTCTTCGCCTATACCGGCGATTACCTCAGCTATTATCAGGACTGGGCCGCGACCGAGGCCTTCTTCGACAGCTGCCGCGACCGTGTTTCCGCCGCACGGCATGCGAGCCTCATCGATTACCGGATGCACCAGGGCCGCAATGCGCACGGCTTCATCCAGTTCGACGTGCCGGGAGGCGCCATCGGCACGGTCCTCGCCGGCACCAAGCTTCTCACCCGCATCACCCGCCCCCTGCGCGGCCAGTCCGCCCCTCCGTCGCTCAACATCGCGTCGGGGATCGCCGATTTCGATACCGATCCCGCGCTCGCGCTTGCCACAGTGTTCGAAACCACCGCGCCAGTGCGCGTCATCGGCGACCGCAACAGCTTGCGAATCCACGATTGGGGCGATGCCGCCTGCTGTCTCGCGCAGGGCGCGCGCGACGCGTGGCTCTATGCGGCTCAGGACGCCGGCGGCGGGAATCTGACCGCCCTCCGCCCCGATTTCCTCCCTGGCGAATATCTCCTTTTCGAAGAGGTGCTCGGCCCGTCCACCGGCCTGGCCGCCGACGCCGACCCCCGCCACCGCCAGGTCGTCCGCATCGAGTTCGTCGAGGACGCCGCCGACGCCGTATTTCAGGCAACGCTCACCGGCGGCCAGCTGACCCCTGCCGGTGTGGGCGACCCGCCGCTCCCGCTGCTTCACGTCCGCTGGCGCGAGGTGGATGCGACCACCATGCCCTTCTGCCTGTCCGCGCGGCACTCGGGGACCAAGGCGATCATCCCACTCGTCACGATCGCGCGTGGCAACGTCACCCCGATCGATCATGGTCGCACGGTCATTCGCGAGCTTCCGACGCTGCTCGCTCCTCTCGGCAGCTTCCCCGCGGTCGAGCCCGGTATCGGGCGCTGGCCCATCGACATCCAGCCGCTGCCCGATGGCCCGCTCACCTTCCAGACCATGCCCGCCGATCCGACCTATGTTGCCGACGGCCGGCTCGCGACCGGGCGGCACGATCTCGACAGGCCCGCCAGCGCGGCGATGCCGGCGATTAGCGTCAGCTATGGATGGGACAGTGGCACGCCAGAGCTTTTCCGTCCGGTCCGCACGCTGATCGGAAGCGAGCCGTCGGACCCGCATTTTGTCGCGGAAGTCGGCAATGGCGGCACCACCCGCCTGCGCTTTGGCGACGATCAATATGGCCGGCGGGTCGGCCGCCCGATATCCGCCCGCACCCGCTATCGTATCGGCAACGGCCGCGCCGGGAATATCGGGGCGGGTGCGCTATTCCACGTCGTGGCGCCCGACGCCGCCGACCTCACCGATCCGGCCAACCCAAGTGCTGGAGCGCTGCCGTTCCCGGTGATCGACGCGATCCGCCAGCCGCTGCCCGCTCGCGGCGGCACCGACCCCGAAACCATCGAGGAAACCCGCCAGCTCGCGCCCGAAGCCTTCCGCGCCGAAACCTTCCGCGCCGTCACCGAAAGCGACTATGAGGCTGCTGCTGTAAAGCTGGGCGGGGTCGCCGCCGCCAAGGCGCGTTTCGTCTGGACCGGCAGCTGGCATAGCATCTTCGTCGCACTCCACCCCTCCGATCCGGCGCAGCTCGATCGTTTGCCGGGCGGCGGGGCGCTGTTGAAACCCGGCATTGCCGCGAAGGCGCGTGCCTGGCTCAACCGTTACCGGCTGGCGGGCTACGACCTTGCCGTCCGCGCCGCCATCTATGTGCCGATCGAGCTCGAAATCCGGCTCTGCATCGCGCGCGGCCATTTTCTGGGCGAGGTGCTCGAGGCGGTGTCCGAAGCGCTGTCCAACCGCCGCCTGCCCGGCGGCCGCACCGGCTTTTTCCATCCGAGCAATTTCAGCTTTGGATCGCCGGTCTATTCCAGCCGGATCTATGCGCTGCTGCAGGCCATAGACGGCGTCGAATCGGCGACCATCCACGTCATGAAGCGCTACTGGGACGTCCCGAATGGCGAGCTGGAGCGCGGAATGGTGCCGATGGGGCCGGACGAGGTCGCCCGGCTCGACAATGATCGCAACCAGCCCGAGTTCGGCGTGCTGCGGCTAAGCGCGGTGGGGGGATTGTGAGATGACGCAAATACCCTCTCCGGATTTCTGCGCGTGCTGCGAAAGCGCGGCATCCCCCGCCCCCGCGCTGATCGACAACCGCCCGGGGCTCGCCCAGATTCGCTGGCGAACGGGCAGCTACGCCACATTCCGTCAGGCGATGATCGAGGCGATGGCAGCGGGCCCGCGCGATCCGTCGGATCCCGCCGACCCCAAATGGCCGGCCGAGGTCCGCGCCGCGCTCGCCGGACTCACCACCAGGGACGATGCCGATTATGGCATGATGCTTGTCGATCTGTTCGCCGCCATATCGGACGTGCTGTCCTTCTACAGCGAACGCTATGCCAATGAGATGTTCCTGCGCACCGCACGCGATCGGGATTCGCTCCTCCGGCTGGTCCGGCTGATCGGCTACCGGCTGTCGCCGGGCGTCGCCGCCACGACCGCGCTTTCGTTCACGCTCGATGCCGGCGCCGCGCTGAACCTCGCGGCGGGGGTCAAGGTGATGAGCGTGCCCGGGCAGGACGAAAAGCCGCAGACATTCGAAACCGTCGCCTCGCTGCGCGCGGACGCGCGGCTCAACGATCTCGCGGTATTTGGCGCACCGCAAAATGTCGCACCCTTTGCGCAAGGCACGCGCCGCTTCCCCATATTGGTCCGGCCGGACCCGCTGCTGCGCGGCGATACCGTCGCGATCGTCGGCGGCGGTGCGCTTGAACTCAACGAGGTCCGCCGCATCGATACGATGCCCGATGGCGACTATCTTGAACTGACCAAGGTCATCAGCGTTCCCGGCGCGGCGTCGGTCGGATTCAAGGTCAAGCGCCAGCTCAACCTGTTCGGCCACAATGTGCCGCCCAGCTATTCCTTTTATGATCCTGCCCAACCACCGGCGCTGCGCTGGAAGGTCAAAAATATCGGTGCTGATTATGCCAAGGACATCGCCGCCTCGCGGTCGCGATATTCGCTCGACCGCAAGATCGACGATCTGAAGCAGGACACGGTCATCCTCCTCGATTGCGGCCCCGGCGCGCCCACGCGGTTCGCTTTCGGCTTCATCAACGCCATCGAAACCGACACCGACATTTTGGGACCGATGACAGACACGGTCACGCGGATCGGCGTCCAGCCGGTGTCCGTTCTGGTGGGCGCGGAAGGCTTTCTGCTGCTGGCCGGGCAAGGCTTTCCCTTCATCCCCGATATCCGCAAAACGCGGTTATTCGAACTGGAAAACCGGGCCATCGTCCCCCGTCGCTACATTTATCCGAACGCGCTTTCGGGTCAGACACTTCACGTCCGCTCCGATCATTTCGACGACGCAAGTTTGATCGAGAAAAAGCGGCGCATCATCCTGTCGCGCGGCGCCCGCCGCCACCTCGCACAGGTCACGAGCGTCACCGAGCTTCCGCCTGACGGCGATGGCATCAAGCACCTCGCGATCGGCTTCACGCCCGGCCTCGGCACCCCTATGGCGGCGGCACGGATGAGCGGCAATGTCGCCCCGGCCAGCCACGGTGAAACCCAACCCGACGAAACGCTGGGCCATGGCAATGCGTCAAAGCCGTTCCAGCGCTTCCGGCTCCAGCGCAGCCCGATCACACGCCTGCCCGGAAAGACCGGCATCGAGCCGTCGACCGAGCTTGCCATCCGCGTCAATGGCGAGCTTTGGACCGAAGTGCCGTCGCTTTATGGCCGCGGCCCGACCGAGCGCATTTATACCGTGCGCGACGGCGATGACGCCGTCACGACCGTTGGTTTCGGGGATGGCAAGTCCGGCGCCCGGCTGCCGAGCGGGGCAAGCAATATCGTCGCGCGCGCGCGCACCGGGCTTGGCTCGGGCGGGCGGTTGAAGGCCGACCAGTTGACCACCGTGCTCACCCGTCCGCCCGGACTGCGCGCTGCGACCAACCCGCTCGCCACGGACGGCGGTATCGATCCCGAGACGCTCGATACCGCCCGCGACGTGGCGCCTGCGACTGTGCGGACGTTCGGCCGCGCCATCGCGCTTCAAGATTTCGAGGACGTCGCAAGACAGACGGGCCTCGTCTCGCGCGCCCGCGCCAGTTGGGCGTGGATCGGGCTCGAGCGCGCGATTCATTTGACCGTGGCGGGCGTCGAGGGCGCGCGGCTGTCGTCCGACGCCATGGCGTCGCTGATCGCTGCGCTGCGGACCGTGCGCGATCCCAATCATCCGTTGATCGTCGGCAATCTCTGGCGCGTGCCGGTGGTGCTCACCGCGCGGCTGCTGCGCGATCCGGCCTATGAGGCCGATACGGTGGAGGCAAATGCCCGCGCCGCGCTCCTCGCCTTTTTCGATTTCGACGCCCAGCCGCTGGCGCGTGCCCTGCATCTCAGCCAGATCGTCGCCGCGTTGCAGGGAGCCAAGGGCGTCGTCGCCGTCGTCGCCGACCGCTTCGGGATCAAGGGCATCGAAGCCTGGACACCGACGCAAATCGCCCGGCGCGGCGCGACCGCCGCGCTCGTCCAGCAGCATATCCGCATCTTCGATGCACGCCCGCGCGTGCCCGCCGTACAGCTCGATCCGCTCGCCCTCGCCGGGCTGGCGCTCGATCCCGATGCTCTGGCTCTGCCCGCCGAACAGGCTTTCGTCGCGCTGCCCAACGTCGACCTCGCGCTGAACGTGGTGGAAGCGTTATGAGCAGCTATTCGACCGCGCTTCGCGACAAGCTCTTCCAGCTGCTTCCCGCTTACATCCGCGAGCTCGACGGGCCGGACCGGCTGGGGGCGAACGATCCGCCGGGACCGCTTCAGGCACTGCTTCGCGTCATCGAGGAACAGGCGAACGCGATCGACGGCGATATCACCCAGCTGTTCAACGACGCCTTCATCGAAACCTGCGAGCCGTGGGCGATCCCCTATATCGGCGATTTGGTCGGAACGACGCCGCTGTTCGATGAAAGCCGTATTCGCGGCGGAGAGACAGCCAAGGAATTGTTCGGCAATCTGAACGGCCCGTCCTTCCGCCCCCAGATCGGCCTCGGCAACCGCGCCGATGTCGCCAAGACCATCTATTTCCGTCGTCGCAAGGGCACGCTGCCGATGCTCGAGGAGCTGGCGCGCGATGTCACGGGATGGCCTGCTCATGCGGCCGAATTCTTCCAGCGGTTGCAATGGAACCAGCGCGTCAAAAATCATCTTCGGATGCACGCCCTGCAAACTCCCGATCTCCGCTCGGTTGCGAGGCTCGACAGGCTGGGAAGTGCCTTCGACGAGACCTGCCGGACCGTCGATGTCCGCCCGATCGGCGAGGATGAGGGCTGGTACGGCATCCGCAAGATCGGCTTTTTCCTCTGGCGTTTGCTTGCGCACCGCTTCGAAGCCGTCGATGCGCGCAGGCAGGGCGGTCCGGGCGATTTCCGCTGGCGCTTCAGCCCGCTAGGGCAGGATGCCCCGCTGTTTTCGGCGCGGCGGCGCGAGGATGACGAAACCGGACTGACCGAACGGCGCCATGTCCCGCAGGCGATCTCGCGGCCCGAATTCCATGCCGATATGCGCAGCGCGCTGCTCCAGCCCGCCTTTCCGGATTTCTCGGAATATTATGGGCTGTTCGATCCCTTCCCCGGCATCATTCTTGCGGACGAACGGGCGATGATGATTGTCATCAACGGCGCCCCCGTACCGCTGTCGCGCATCCGTTGCCGCAACCTCGATCTCTGGGGCCAGCCTTCGGGCAACCAGGTGGCGATCGATGTCGCAACCGGGCGAATTTCGCTTGGCCCTCTCGCCGCGACCGCCGCCGCCGCGGGCGGTGTTGCGGTATATTTCCATCATGGCTTCCCCGGCAATCTGGGCGGCGGGTCATACCGGCGGCGCGCATGGATCATCGAGCCCGCCGCCAACGTGTTGATCCTCGAGGTCAACGACAGCGGCGATCCCGGCACCTTTGGGACGATCGCGGCGGCACTCGCGCAATGGGCCGGCCTGCCTGTCCAGCCGGATTGCATCATCCGCGTCGGCGACAGCCGAACCTATGCCGACGCGATCACGATCGAGCCCGCCGACGGACGCTATATCGCAATCGAAGCGGCCGACGGCTGCCGCCCGCATCTGCTTCTGCCCCAACCCCTGAGGATCACCGGGAACCACGATAGCTCCAGCGTAACCTTGGGCGGCCTGCTGGTCGAAGGACGGATCGAGATCACCGGCTCGCTGAAGCATTTGCGCCTCATCCACACCACCCTCGTGCCCGGCGGGTCGATCGCCGCGCCCGATCCTGCCCTGCCTCCACCTCCGCCCGGGCCCGTCCAACCCAGCATTTCGGCCGCGGAAGCCCTGCCAGATGGCAGTCTTGCCAACGCCCAACTTCGGATCGAAGCCGCGTTCTCGATCATGGGACGGCTGCGGATTCCCGATCATGCCGAGCTGATCGCGCTGCTCGACTGCGCGGTGGACGGCACCGGCGGCACGGCAATCGCCGGCGCCGCAGCCAACAGCGTCGGTCCGGCATGCCATATCGAACGCAGCACGATCCGGGGGCAAGTCCGCGTACGGCAGGTCGATCTTGCCACCGACAGCATTTTCGACGGCCCTGTCATCGTCCAGCGCCAGCAGACCGGATGCATCCGCTTCAGCTACGTTCCGCCGAATTCCACCACGCCGCGACGTTATCGCTGTCAGCCCGACCTGGCGATACGCCGCGCTCTTGCCGCGGCCGGACCGCTGACCCCGGCGCAAGTCGCAGCGCTGCGCGCGGAGACGGCGTTGCGCGTTCAGCCCGAATATACGAGCGAGGCTTATGGCCAGCCCGCCTGGCTTCAGCTCGCCCGCTCCGCGCCGCCCGACATCACAACAGGGTCCGAAGATGGCGCCGATATGGGCGTCTGGTGTCATCTGAAGCAGCCGCAGCGCGCGGCCAATCTGAAGCTCCGGCTGGAGGAATATCTCCCCTTCGGCCTCGAGCCCGCGCTGATCCGTGTCACATGAAATGCGTTTCCTGAAAGGCGATTGAGCGATGTCTGGCGATTATACCCGGTTCACCTTCGATCCCCGCAAGCGGTTCGCGGGCGTGCAAATGCAGCAGGGCCGCGTCCAGCTCGATTCGGACTGGAACGAGCAGGGCGACGTGCTGCGCGAACGCACGCGCCTCCTCACGCTCGATGCCGGCGGCGAAGCCTGGGTCGCCTGGCTGACGACGCCCAATGCGTTTCTGATCGGTGCGATCGCCGGGTCGCCAGACGACCTCTCGATCGGCGTCGGCCGTATATATGTCGACGGGCGGCTCGCCGAAGTGTTCGACGGCGAAGGCGTGACCTATCTGAACCAGCCGTTCTTTCCCACGCCCCCGCCGCTCAATCCGGGCGTCGATACACTGGTCTATCTCGATCTTTGGGAACGGGAGGTCACCTGGGCCGAGGATACCGAGCTTCTTGATGTTGCGCTCGGCGGTGTCGATACCACCAGCCGCGTGCAGCAGGTCTGGCAGGTCAAGCTGCATGAGCAGCGCGGAACGCCCGCCGAATGCGGGGTCGATCTCGATGCCCTGTTCCCCCCTTCCGGCGGGCGCCTGTCAACCTCGGCCGTCGCGCCTCCTGCCCCCGACGACCCCTGTATCCTTCCGCCCAACGCCGGCTATCGCGGGATCGAGAACCGGCTTTATCGCGTCGAGGTTCAGGTCGGCGGCGCGCTCGGCACCGCCCGCTTTAAATGGTCGCGCGACAATGGTTCGATCGTCTCGCGCGTCAGCGCCATTGCCGTGGCGGGCGGGCAAAGCCGCATCACCGTCAACCGCGTCGGACGCGACGAAATACTGCGTTTCCGCATCGGCGATTGGGTGACGCTAACCGACGACCACCGCGAGCTCAATGGCGAAGCGGGGCAGATGGCGCGCGTCATCGATATCGACGAGGCGGCGCGGGTTGTTGTCCTCGACCGCGCGGTGCCGACCGCAGGCCGCGCCTTCGGCACCACGGCCGCCGCGATCGCGGATCGCAACACGCGCCTGCAACGCTGGGACCAGCGCGCGCCCGGCAATGTGCTCGACGGCGACGGCCTGATGGCGACCGTCGCCGGGCCGATCGATCTCGAAGACGGCGTTCAGGTCAGCTTCTCGGCCTCACCGGCGGGCGGCGTTTTCCATGTCGGCGATTATTGGGTCTTCGCCGCACGCACCGCCGATGCCTCGGTCGAGCCGCTCATCCAGGCGCCGCCGCGCGGCATCGATCACCAATATCTCCAGCTGGCCGCGATCCCGGCCGGCGGTGCGCCCGCCGATTGCCGTCCCCCGCCGCCACGCGACGAGGGCTGCTGCACCTTCGTCGTGCGCCCCGGCGGGGATATCCAGGCGGCGATCGACGCCCTGCCGCCCGCCGGCGGCTGCGTCTGCCTCAAAGCCGGGCTGCACCTCATCGACGCGCCGATCGTCATCCAGCGCGACAATGTAACGCTCCACGGCGAAAGCATGGGCGCAATCGTCTTCAACCAGCGCGGAACCGGGCTGCTCGCGATCCGCGGGGCCGAGCATGACCATGTTTACAACATCGTCTTCCGCCAGGGCGAAGCAGGGGCGGAACCCGTCATCTATCTTGAGGGCGTCAGCAACTGCGACATTGCCGATTGCCGTATCGAGCTATTTGCCCGCGCCGACACGATCGGCATATTCGTCGTCGCGTCGGAAGCCGTTTCGATTTCGGCAACCGGCTTCGCCGCGCCGGCGATCGGGGTGTGGTTCGAAAAGGGCTGCCAAAAGGTCACGGTCAGCGATTGCTCGTTCGAAATGGCGGAAACCGGCCCCAACCTGCCCAGCAATGTCGCCGTTCTGGCGCGCGCGATGCGCGGCTTTGCGACGATCGAAAACAACGTCATCGAGCGGGCAGTCAACGGCGTGCTGATCAACGACGCCATCTCCGGCCAGCCCTTCTCCCGCGCGCGCCAGTCGCGCGTGTCCGGCAACCGGATCGCGCTGGTGGAGAATCCGGACGGCGCGACCCCGGCTTACGGGATCGACGCGGCAGCCGCCGGTTCGATCGTCGAAGCCAATCACATTGTCCACAATGGCGGACGCCTGGCGGCAATCCGCCTGTGCGGCAGCGGCTCGCGCGCAACCGGCAACCTGATCGTCTCGGCTGCGAGAAATGCGGCGGACACGGTCGCCATCATGGTGGGTCATGAGGAAAACGACGTCTTCGCGCCGGTGTCGCGCATATCCGTCTCCGGAAACCTTATCGAGGGCCGGCAGAACGGGATCGGGATGGCAGGCGTGTCGTTCGGCGAAATTGCAGGCAATATCCTTGGGCGGGAAGGCGACGCCATCATCCTTGGCATTGCGCTCAACACCGCCAGCGATTGCATCGTCGCCGAAAATGAATTGATCCGGCCGACCTTCGGCATTTTCGCATCGCAAGGCGCCCGCAATATGATCGCGAACAACCGCATCGAGGGCGGCAGCGTCGGTGTGGCGATCACGAGCGAACAGGCGCCCGCTGTCAGCGGATGCCGCCTGACGGGGCTCGAGCTATTTGGAATCATCGTGCTCGGCATTACGCAGCGCTGCGACATGATCGGCAATCGCGTCATCCGCTGCGGCTCGCGCGCTGCAACCGCAACCGCCATCGGCGCATTCGGAATTTTCGGCGAATGGCATCTCGAATCGAACGAGATCTTGGACACCGGCCTGCCGCCCGATGCGGGCGGACCGGTCGCCGCGATCGCTTACGGCATTTCGGGCGACTATATTCTCGAAGCGCGGGTGGAGAGCAATCTCGTAACCTATTCTGCGATGGACAGCCGAGACGTCGCCAACGAAGATCGCGCTTTAAGGATGCGCGGCTACCTCGATATGCGCGTGCCGCTTGGCGACGTTGAAATCATATTCGGTTTTCCGATCCAGATCGCCAACAACAAATTCATAGGCCCCGGTGCGACGGCGCTGGTCGAATTGCGCGAGGATCAGATCAACGACACGATTTTCGTGCGCTTCGAGCGGGTGCTCTATTCAGGCAATTACTGCTCCCATTTTTCGACCCCGGCCAATGACGATCGGGCGACCGTGCATCTGCGCGGCCGCGCGCTGACGGTATCGGGCAATCATGTGAAGGCGCTGACGCGCCGATATTTTTCGTATCACCTGAACGGCGTGCCAGGAACGTTCCTCGGAAACGTCTCGCACGGGCCGACGCTCGGCCGGGCGGCAGCCGTCATCCCCGACCCCGAAGCGGCCTATAATTCGATCATTTAATCAGGAGGAAGCCATGAACATCGAACAGTTGGTCAAGCGCCAAGATGCGCTGATCGCGGACATGACCAAAAGCCTGAAAGCGCGCGGTGTCGACGCAGCGGTGATCGCCAGGCCGATTGAAATACAGGAAAAACGCGCGGACTCGATCAAGGGCCGGATTGAAGCCCTTGAGAACTTCAAACGCCAGCAAGAGGAAGCGATCAATGTAGAGATCACCGACCTGAAAGCCGAGCTCGATATACTCGGCAAAGCGTTGGAGAAGGACCGCAAAATTTTGGCCCCAGTGATCAAAACCACTAAACCGAAAACAAGAGCATCGAAGGCAACGTCGGCCAAGAGCAAAGCAACGTAACAAGCCAGCGTTGATAAATTTACGCATTTACAGGGGGATACTAACCTTCATCGCTCCCTGACGGCAGCGTCGCCCCCCGGATTCAGGCTTCCACCGCCTAAATCCGCCGGCGGAGCAAAAAGAGCCCGCCCGCGAGCATCGCCGTCGGGACAAGCATCAGCGTGAACGCGGTGCGCCCGTCGAGATGCGCGAAAAGCTGGCCGGTGACCAGCGAACCCGTCGTGCCGCCGAGTGCCGAGAAAACAACGACCAGCCCCATCAGCGGGGGATGGCTGCGCCCCGGCATCGCGCTCAGCATCACCGAAACGATCGTCGGATAGATGGGCGCGAGCGCGAAGCCGATCAGCGGGAACAGAAAGGCGGCGAGCGGGGCATCGCTCCAACTGGCAATCGGTCCCGGCCGCAGCCCGTCGGCGAGCGGCAGGACGAGGATGATGAGCGCGGCGAGCAGCACAAGGCAGATGTTGAGCACCGGATACCAGTCGAACCGCGCCATCACCGCACCCGCGCCGAAACGCCCGAGCGCGATGCACGCCGCGAACAGGCTGGCGGCCTGGACGCTCATCTGCGCGGGGAGATGCAGCACTTCGTTGTTGAAGGTCGGGAGCCAGGTGCCGATCCCCTGCTCGATCAGGACGAAAACGAAGGCACACAGGATGAAGATGAGGACGAGCGGCAGCGCAGCGAGCTTCAACATGGCGAGGATCGGCGCGCTTTCCGCTTCGATCGCCTCGCCCTCGTCCCGCTCGCGCCGCGCGTCGACGGGCGCTGAAAGCAACAGCACCAGCGCCATGGCGGTTATTCCGGCGAGCACCCAATAGGCGTCCAACCAGCGCAGCCCCGCAGGATCGATAAAGGCGCTGAACACCCAATAGGAGGAGAGGACGCCCACCATGAACATGCCCTCGATCAGGCTGGTCAGGCTGGCGTGCTTTCGCGGGCTGTCGGTGACGAGGCCGATCATCGAATAGACGACGACCTTGGCAACGGCAAAGGCCGCGCCGATCATCGCGAAATGGAGCTGCGCGGCGCCGAAGGTGCCGACAGTCGGCATGACGACACAGCCGGCGATGGCGAGGACGAGCGCGCCGATCAGCGCGTTGCGAAGCCCTAGCCGTGTCAGATAGCTCGCGGTCAGGAACGATACGACCGCGATCGTGATGTCTTTAAACCCCTCAAGCGTGCTCGCTTCGGGCTTGGTTACATGAAAGCTGGAGATCGACTGGAGGATGACGGTCCCGACGCTGTTGAGCAGCATCGCAAAGGCGACATAGGTCAGGATCAGTGCTGCGATCAGTCGAGTGCGCGCCATCGGCCGTCCTTAGCAGAAAAAAGAGGGGTGGCCGCGAAGAGGCCGCGGCCACCCAAGGGGGGGATGTCCCTTTTAGAATTTATAGGCGGCGCTGAAGCGGAACGACCGGCCGAGGATCGGCCGCGCGTTGACGACTTCACCCCCCGTCTGCCCCAGCGTGCGCGGATCGCCTTCAGTCAGCCCGATCTTGTCGGTCAGATTGTCGGCGGTGACCGCAAAGGTCAGCGCGTCATTGACGTCGACGGTCACACCCGCATCGATCTTGAAATAATGCGGTAGCGACTGGGTGTTCGCGGTGTCGGAGAAGCGGTCGCCGACATAGGAGAAGGTCGAATAGAGCGAGACCTTGCTGCTGTCGCCGAACTCGATGTCGTACGAGGGCGTCACGCGCCATTGCCACTTCGGCTGGCGCTGCACGCGGTTGCCGCTGAGGTCGACCGTGCCGCCGCCCGCGAAGAAATCGCGGTACTTCGCATCGAGCCAGGTGCCCGAGAAAGCGATGGCGAAATTGTCGACCGGACGGATCTGGCCTTCGAGTTCGATGCCCGTGCTGCGCGCGCCGCCGATGTCGGCAACCGGCGCGCCATTCTGGATCACCGTCGTCACCAGCCCCTTGAACCTGGTGTGGAACAGCGTGGCATAGAGGGACACAAGGTCAGTGCGGACCTTCACCCCGCCCTCGAAATTGTCGACGCGCGGCGACACGAAAATCCCGTCGCGCAGATTGTCGAAAAAGGGGTTGGTGTTGCCGCGGTTGTAACGGACATAGGCGCCGACCGACGACGAAATGTCGTAGTTGAGCCCGGCGGTCCACGACCAGGCGCCCTTCTTGTACGCAATGTTGCGGAACGTACCGTTCAGCACCGCCGTGCCATTGTCGTAAAGCGTGTCGGGATCGCCGTCGATGTCGACCGAGCTGTTGTTCTCGATCGTCCCCGTCGCCTTGTAATTCTGGTAACGCAGGCCCGCATCGAAGCGCAGTTCGGGCGTGATCTGAAACTCGTCGACCGCATAAAAGGCATATTCGCGGCCGTCATAAGCGGCGTTGACGTTGAAGAACGACCCTTGGGTAAAGCCGTTGTTCGTTGCGACCTGCCCGTTGGCGAGCGTCAGATTGAGCAGGCGGCCGTGGTTTTCCGCAGTCAGCAGGTGGACGTTGCCGAGGTTCCACTGGTCGTCCGAAGAAAAGTCCGAATAATAGGCGCCGACGGTGAACTTGTTGTTCCCGCTTTCCCATTCGACCGCGAGGTCGTTGGTGAAATCCTCGATCTGCTTGCGCACGATCCAGGTGCCGGCGCGAATGACCTGCTGGCTTCCCGCCACGGCCTGTCCGCCGTTCACATAGGTCAGACTGCCGACCGTGCTGCCGAGCGAGGCGGCATAGGCGTCGGCGGTCGTCGCGGTGCTCGCGGGGACGAGCCCCGTCGTATCGGCATCGCCCTTCAGATAGCTCGCGCGATAACGCAGCTGGAAACCCTCGCCGATCTCATAATCGAAATTGGTGCCAAGGTTGATCAGCTTTGCCCCGCGGCCGTCGGCCAGGTCGGTGCGCGTGCCGTCGGGCAGCGTGCTGAGCCGCGTTTCAGGGCCTGCGAGGACGCCGGTGCCGGGATCGATATTGCCGAACTGGCGCACCTTGTCGCCGTCGCGGATCACCGGAATCGGCAGCAGCCACTGGCCGCGATCGTTGAGGTAGCGCGCAAAGACCAGGATCGAGCCCTTGTCGAGATCATGGCGGATATTGCCGGTGATCTGGCCGCCCTTTTCGGCGGTGAAGCCGGGGCTGCGAATGCCTTCGCCGCTCGAATAATAGCCGCCGACCATGAAACTGGTGTTTTCACCGAGCGGGCCCGACAGCAGCATGTCGCCGCGCAGGTCGCCATAATCGGTGATGCTGGCCTTTACGAGACCTTCGAAATCGCGGCCGCCTTCCTTCTGGACAAAGTTGACGGTCAGGCCCGGCTGGCCGTTGCCGAACAACGCGCCGGTGCCTCCGCGCACCGCTTCGACGCGCTCAATCGTTTCGTCGATGCGGATCAGCTGGGTGTTTTCAAGGAAAGACAGCGTCGGCGGCGAAAAATAGGGCACGCCCTGCACCGTCAGCGTGACAAATTCGGCGTCGCCGCCCGACGGATAACCGCGAACGAAGATGTTCGCGCCATTCTGGCCGCCCGAGCTTTCGGCCGATACACCGGGGATGACCTTGAACAGGTCGGCGGTGCTGTTCGGCGCCGCGCGGTCGATCGCGTCCGAGTTGATGCTGGTGATCGCGAACGCCGCATCCTGGCGGTTGATGCCGCCGCCGGCGGTGCCGGTGACGACGATTTCCTCGTTCGCGGGCGCCGCATCATCGGGTTGAGGCGCTTCCTGGGCGAAAGCCGTGGCCGGCAGCGCGGCGAGCGCGATCGACGACAGCAGATGGGTTCGTTTCAACATGGCATATCCTCCACTTTACCTGTTCTGATTGACAGGCGTCCGCGCGCCGCCGCTTCCTGTTCTGCCGACAGGATCCGGTCGAGCGTCAGATCGCCTATGGCGGGGACGTTGATCTCGGCATCGGGCAGCGCCTCTTCCGACCCGATGCCAATGGCCACCATGCCCGCCGCATGGATGGCCGAAATTCCTGCTTGTGCGTCTTCGACACCGACGCACTGGTTCGGGGTGAGGCCCATACCCTCGGCACAGGCCAGAAAGATGTCGGGCGCCGGTTTCCCGCGCGCGACCGCACCCGCATCGGCAATAAAGTCGAACTGGTCGGCGATACCAAGCAGCCGCACCACGTCGCCGGCGTTGCGGCTCGCGGACGCAAGGCCGATCTTCAGCCCGGCGGCGCGCAGCTCGGCAAAAAGGCCGGTGACGCCCGAAAAGAGGTTAGCGGGCGAATAATCGGCCAGCCGCGCCCGATAGAGCGCATTTTTTTCCGCCAGCATCGCCTCGAACGCCTCGGCATCGACCTCGGCGCCCGCCTCATCGAGGATCAGCCGCAACGATCCTGCCCGATCGACGCCCTTCAACCGCTCGTTCACCGCCCGATCGAAAGCAAAGCCATATGTATCGGCGAGCGCCTGCCAAGCTTGATAATGATCCTCCGCCGTGTCGGTCAGCACGCCGTCAAGGTCGAAGATCGCACCCTTTACCGTCGGCCGCGCCAGCGTCGCGGGCGTAGCGCCGACACGCAGCGGGCGCCCATGATCGAGAATGTCGAGCGGGTCGCCGGACAACAGGCGATAGGTGCAGCCCGCAGCGTCCACCGCAAGCTCGATCACGCTGCCGCGCCATTGCAGGCGGAAACGATAGCCTTGCCAAGCCGACGGAAGCGTCGGGGCGAAAGCCGGAACCGGTCCGTCGAGCCGCAATCGGCCCCAACCCTGCGCCAGCACCAGCCAGCTGCCCGCCAGCGCCGCCATATGCAGGCCGTGCGAGGTGTTGCCGTGGCGATCTTCCAGATCAACGAAGGCGCACTCGCGCATGAAATCGAGCGCCGCCGCCTCTTCGCCCAGCCGCGCCGCCATGATGGCGAACGACACCGAAGAGAGCGTCGAATCATGCGTCGTGACACGCCCGTAATAGTCGAGGTTGCGCCGCTGCCGCGACACCGGCATCGACACCAGGTCCATCGCCATCGCCTGGACAACATTGCCCTGCTTCGCCACCTGGTGCCGGAACAGGATCATCGGATGATAGCGCATCAGCAGCGGACCGCCCTGACCAAGCGTTTTCAATCCGGGCAGTTCGGGGCGGCCCAAAAAGGCGTCGTCCTGCGGATTGACGCCAAGCTCGGCATCGACCGGCAGCCACATCGCATCCGCCGCGCGGCGCCACATCCCCACCTCGGCATCGTCGATGGCAGGCGCGGCGAATCCTCTGTCCGCCATTTCCCGCAGCCAGTCCGCCGTATCGGCGGCGTAGGCCAGATGGCGGCGAGCGATGGCATTGGTATAAAAATCATTGTCGACAAGCGCCGAATATTCGTCGGGTCCGGTCACGCCATGGATGCAAAAGGCGCCGCCGCGCCGCGGATCAAAGGCACCGATCTCCATCCAGATGCGCGCCGTGTCGAACAGCATCGGCGCCGCTTCGGCGCGAAAATCATCGTCGCCCGTCGCCGCGACATAGAGCGCGAGCGCATAGGCGATGTCGCCATTGATATGATATTGCGCCGATCCCGTCGGATAGTGCGACGAACATTCGTCACCCGCGATCGTCCGCCACGGATAGAGCGCGCCGCGTGGATGGCCGAGCGCCTTTGCATGCGCCCGCGCGCGGTCCAGCTTGCCGATGCGATAGGCGAGCAAGGTCCGCGCCTTGTCGGGCGCCTGCAAGGCAAGCACCGGCAGCATGAAGGTTTCGGCATCCCAGAAATAATGGCCCTCATAGCCCTCGCCCGTCAGTCCCTTGGCGCCGATGCTATGGTGCGGATCGCGGCTCGCCGACTGGTGAAGCTGGAACAGGTCGAACCGCAGTGCCGCAGTCATCGCCTCGTCGCCGTCGATCGCCAATGCGGCGCCGTCCCACAGCGCACCGACAGCTTCGCGCTGGGCCTTGGCGATCACATCGAAATCGGTCTCCATGTCGTCCAATGCCGCAAGATCGACCGGGCGGCCGCGCGCCGAAGCGAGCGCAACCACCCGGTCGATGGTCAGGATGCCGTCGGCGACCAGCGCGCCGCGCACGACATGCCCCATCTCGACCGCCACAATATCGGCGGCGGGAGCGGTGACATGCTGGCAATAGGCGAGCTCGACGGCATCCTGCGCGAACCGGGTGACCGAGGGCGGGTCGCCCGGCAGCGGAGACATCATGCGCCAGGCCGGACGCAGCCGCGCCGAAATGCGCGGATCGTCGGCCGCGGCGCCGTCGGCGCTCGCGCCTTCGACACCATGGGTCAGCCATGCCTCGCATAAGCCGCCGAAATCGAGTGGCCGGATGCGGATGCGCGAAGCAACGGCGGCGGCGCCCGTGAGCGGGACGATGCGATCAGACGTAATTTCGAGGGTTCGGCCGCCTTCCAGCCGCCAGCGCGACACGCGGCTAAGCTGACCCGAAGCGAAATCAAGCGCGCTTTCGGTGTCAACAAGCTCGGCCGCATCAAAATCGACCCGCTCGCCGTCGATATCGAGGCGCAGCAGCACCGGGCTGGGGCATGCGATCCGGGTATCAGTCGCGGTCGCGTAACCGGGAAAGCTTTCGTGATAGGCGATCGGCCGGCGGAGATAGGCGTCCGGAAGATAGGCACAGGGCATCTTCGCGCATTCGTCGATCGCCCCCTCGACGCCGACCAACCCGTTGGCGAGCGCGAAGAGCGCATGCGCCTGGGCACCCGTCGCCGACGCACCGCGCCGGACGAGCCGCATCGCTTCGGGGGAATGTTCGATAGTCGCCACGACGTCCTCACCCATGGCGAAGGCTCCTCGGCCTTCGCTCTCGATCGCGGGTTTCCTGCAAAATGGTATCGATGTCAAGGTATCGATACCATTTTGCAGGAAACGGAGAGTTTAGCGTGAAGAAGCCGTTGTTATTCTAGCTTTCCCGGATGATCAGCGCGACGGGCATCGCGCGCGACGCGACAGCTTTTCCGGCCACTTTATCAAGAACCTTTTGCGCCAGCAGTTCGCCTCCGACGCCCCAGTCCTGCCGAATGCTCGTCAGGCGCGGCGAAAAAAGCGCCGCCCCAGGCGAATCGTCGAAGCCGACGACCGACACATCGCGGGGAATCATGTGTCCCCGAGCCTGCAACGCCTCGATCGCCCCCATCGCAATCGCATCGCTGCTTGCAAAAATGCCATCGAAGTCGAGACCATCCCCATCCAGCAGCGGCGCCACCGCCTCGCGGCCGGCAGCGACGGTGAAGGCGCAGGGGATATTGCCGACGATCGCCGCATCCGAACCCGCGAGCCCCGTTTCGAACCCTCTCAACCGATCCTCGGCCTCGCCATGTTCGGCATCGCCAAGGAACAGGAGTCGGCGGCATTCGCGGCCAAGCAGATGTTCGGCCGCCAGGCGACCGCCCTCGCGATTGTCGCTGCCGACAACGATACGTTCGGGCGGGCCATGTTCAGCGCCCCAGACCACATAGGGCAGCCCGGTCGCCTCGATCACTGCCGCGGCGTCGTCATGCACCCCCTGTCCCAGCAAGATCACGCCGTCGGCCGAGGGCGGCGCCTGGGAAAAGAGGTCGATGGTGGTCAGCACCATATTCTGTCCCGCCGCCGTCAGTTCCTGCAGGATGCCGCCGAGCAGCAGCAACGGATAGGGTTCGCTCATCAGACGCTGGTGCGACGGTGTCATTTCGATCACCACCGCGATCGTCCGGGTGCGCTGTTGCCGCAGGTTGCGCGCCGACACATTGAGCCGATACCCCATGCGCTCGGCGGTCTCGCGGATCAGCGTGCGCGTGCTGTCTTTCACGGTCGAATGATTCGACAGTGCGCGCGAAACGGTGATTTTCGCGACGCCCAGTTCGCGAGCCACATCCGCCATCGTCGGCCGCGCGCCGTCGTTGGGTTTTTCTTTACTCACCCGCAGCATCGCCTGGTGACGGATGGCGAGAATCGATGCGCAGAGCCATGCCGCACCCCTAACGCCCGACCGACGGCTTTCACAAGCCGCTTCACAGCCCGCGGCCTCTGCATCGGTTTTTCAATCTTGCTGTGCATCGATCATTCGCCCGGAAGCGGGATCGCCGTCTGATATTTGACCACCCGGAGCGCGAAGTGCGACGCGGCCGCGGCGACCGCTTCGTTCCTGAGCAGCCTGTGCATCAGAAACGCTTCATAGTCGGCGACCCCGCTCGCGACGACCCGCACCTGATAATCCCATTCGCCCGACATCGACAGGCATTCCATGATGCGATCCTGCGTCCGGACGAAAGTTTCGAACAGCTCGGTATGTTCGGCCGAATGGCTCTTGAGCCGGATATTGCAGAGGACGTTGACGCTTTGTCCGACCCGTGCCGGATCGACGAGCCACACATTGCGCGTCAGCACACCTGCGGCCTCGAGTGCCCGGACGCGGCGCCAGCAGGACGGGCCCGTGCTCCCCACCCGGTCGGCAAGGTCGCTGTTGCTCTGGGCGCCATCGCGCTGCAATTCACCGAGGATGCGTCGGTCCAGCGGGTCGATTTTGACGATTTCTTTCATCATACCGCCATTATCAGAAACAGATTCGCTTTCGAATGCGATATTTTGTCCAGTTTGAAAAGATTTTTCGCTGATTTGCTGCGATATCTTGCACATGACATTCGATAGTTCATCCGCCCGCTCCACCGCGACCGACTTGCCGTTCGGCGCGCTGGCTGCGCAGCCCGCCGACGCGTTGCTGAGCCTCATCGCGATGTACCGCGCGGACAATCGGCCGCAGAAAATCGACCTCGGTGTCGGCGTGTTTCGCGACGATGCTGGCGACACGCCTGTCATGCGCGCGGTGAAAGCGGCCGAGGCGGTGCTGATCGCGACTCAGGTCACCAAATCCTACCTCGGGGCCGAAGGCGATGGCGCCTACACCGCGCTGCTGGCTGATCTCATATTCGGCGACCGGGCGGCGAGCGAGCGATTGCACGGCGTCCAGACGCCTGGCGGCACCGGCGCGCTTCGCCTTGGCGCCGAGCTGCTCGCGCGCGCCAACCGCGACGCGCAGGTGTGGATCGGCACGCCGACCTGGCCGAACCACGCGCCCATCTTTGCCGAAGCCGGCCTGTCGGCGCGGAGCCACCATTTCCAAAATGCGGCGTCGGGCCATATCGATTTCGACGCGATGCTGGACGACCTGGCCGAGGCACGCACTGGCGACATATTGTTGCTGCATGGCTGCTGTCACAACCCGACCGGCAGCGACTTCACGTCGGAGCAATGGCGCGCGATAGCCGATCTGTGCGCGGCGCGCGGGCTGATCCCCTTCATCGACCTTGCCTATCAGGGGCTGGGCGACGGTCTGGCGGAGGATGCGGCGGCGACGCGGATGCTCTTCGATACGCTGCCGTCTGCGCTCCTTGCCTATAGCTGCGACAAGAATTTCGGGCTCTATCGCGAACGGGTCGGCGCGCTGTGGGTCCGGTCGGCGAACAGCGCGATCGCTGAGCTCGTCCGCACCAACATGCTATCGCTCGCGCGCAGCCTCTGGTCGATGCCGCCCGATCATGGCGCGGCGATCGTCCGGACGATCCTAGAGAGCGACGCACTGCGCGCCGACTGGCGGGACGAACTCGACGCGATGCGCGCGCGCCTGAATGGCCTCCGCGCGGGGCTCGCTGCGGCGCACCCGCGCCTGTCTGCGATCGCCGGCCAGCGCGGCATGTTCGCGATGCTACCGCTGACGCCCAAAGCTGTTGCAGCGCTGCGCGACCAGCATGGCATCTATATGGCCGGGAACGGCCGCATCAACATCGCGGGCCTGCGGACCAACACCGTGCCGGTGTTGGCGCGGGCGCTCCAGCCCTATCTCGATGGCGGGGCGAGCGTCTGATGACACGCGCGCAGATCGACGCGACGCATGATCCGGCGCGAAAGAGCTGGGTCGGGTCGGCGGATGGCCACCCCGACTTTCCGATCCAGAACCTGCCCTATGGCATTTTTTCCGCCCGCGATGACGACCCGCGCCCCGGCACGGCGATCGGTGATGCGATACTCGACCTCCGTGCCGCGGCGGCGGCCGGGTTGCTGCCCGAACCTGCAGCTTTTGCCTGCGGCGGCGACACGCTGAACGCGCTGATGGCGCTCGCCCCCACCGACCGTCATGCGCTGCGCGAAAGGCTGAGCAAATTGCTGTCGGACCCGCCGATGGAGGCGGCGCTGGCCCCGATGCTGCATGAGGCAGCGCGTTGCACCATGCACCTGCCCGCACGGATCGGGGACTACACCGACTTTTATGTCGGCATCCATCATGCGAACAATGTCGGACGCCAGTTCCGGCCCGACCATCCGCTGCTCCCCAATTATAAATATGTGCCGATCGGCTATCATGGGCGAGCCTCGTCGGTGCGCCCCTCGGGCGAACCGGTGATCCGCCCGCGCGGCCAGCGCAAGCCGCCCGATGCCGACACGCCGCTCTTCGAACCGACGCAACGGCTCGACTATGAACTCGAACTCGGCGTGTGGATCGGGGAAGGCAATGCGCTGGGCGCACCGATCCCGATCGAGCAGGCGGCGCGCCATATCGCGGGCCTGTCGCTGTTCAACGACTGGTCGGCGCGCGATTTCCAGGCATGGGAATATCAGCCGCTCGGGCCTTTCCTCGCCAAGAATTTCCATTCGACGATCGCGCCATGGATGGTGACGACCGAGGCGCTGGCGCCCTTTCGCGTCGCGCAGCCGCCCCGCCCGGAGGGCGATCCGACGCCGCTGCCCTATTTGTGGGATGCCGACGATCAGGCGCACGGGGCGCTAGCTCTGACGCTCGAGGTCTTCCTTTTGACCGCCGCGATGCGCGCTGCGGGCGCCGAGCCCTTTCGTCTGAGCCGCGGCCCGGCGACGAGCATGTATTGGACGATCGCCCAGATCGTCGCCCACCACGCCTCGAACGGCTGCAATCTGAACCCTGGCGACCTGCTCGGCACGGGAACGATATCGGCGCCGACGCGGGAAGGGTTCGGCAGCCTGCTCGAGCTGACAACCGGCGGGACCGAACCGATTGCGCTGCCCGGCGGCGAAAAGCGCGGCTTTCTGGAGGATGGCGATGAAATCATCCTGCGCGCGCACGCTGCGGCGGACGGCTTCGTCCCGATCGGCTTTGGCGAATGCCGCGCGGTCATCCTTCCCGCGCGCTGAGCCCCGTAGCCGGCTCAGGCCAGAAAGGCGTCCAGTTCGGCGAGCAATAATTCGGGCACTTCTTCCTGCGGACTATGACCGCACGGCAGCGCGCGCCCACCCACATCGAGGGCCTTGGGCCGCCAGCTTTCGATCACGTCGAAAAGCGTGCCCACCGTGCCATATTCGCCCCAGAGCAGCAGCAAGGGCGCCTCGATCCGCCGGTCAGCATCGCCCGCGTCATGATCCAGATCGATGCTCGCCGCGGCGCGATAATCCTCGCAGATCGCATGGCGGGTCGCCGGATCGCGATAGCAGCGGCGATATTCGGCAACGACGCGCGGATCGAGCGAGCCTTCGATTTTGATCTGGCCGGCGAGGTGGCGGTCGAGGAAATGGTCGGGATCGGCCCCAATCATCCTTTCGGGCAGGTCGAACGGCTGGATCAGGAAGAACCACCAGAAATAGCGCGTCGCAAATTCGCGGTTCGTCTCGGCATACATCGTCGCGGTGGGCGCGATGTCGAGCAAGGCGAGCCGCGCGACGCGGCCGGGATGATCGAGCGCCATGCGATGCGCGACGCGCGCGCCGCGATCGTGCGCGACGACATCGAAGCGGTCGAACCCGAGCGCGGCCATCACCGCGACCTGGTCAGCCGCCATCGCGCGCTTTGAATAATTTGCGTGCGCCGGATCGCCCGGCAATTTCTCGCTGTCGCCATAGCCGCGCAGGTCGGTCGCGACGACGGTAAAGCGCCTCGCAAGCGCGGGCACGACCTTGTGCCAGGTCAGATGCGTCTGCGGGTGGCCGTGGAGCAGCAGCAGCGGCGGCCCGGCCCCGCCGACCGCGACGCGAATGCGCACGCCGCCGGCGTCGATGTCCCGCCAGCAAAAGCCGGGCATGAGGTCGGGATATTCGGGTCTAATGCTCATCGCTGTCGGCAGCCATAAGCCAGGGCTTGCGCCCGAGATAGGCCTTCTCGAACGCGCGGATGCGCTCGGCGTGGGTCAGCGTCTCGCCGATCCGGTCGAGCCCGAGCATCAGCGCCTGCCGAGTCGCGGGATCGATGTCGAACCCCGACGCATAGTCGCCCATTTCGACGCGCTGCGCATCGAGGTCGACGGTCATGTCGCCCGCCCCATCGCCCAGCTGTGCCATCAGCGCCGCGATCTCGGTCGCCGGTAGCGACAGCAGCAGCAAACCGTTGTTCGCCGCATTGTCGGCGAAAATCGCGCCATAGGAGGAGCCGATGATGCCGCGGATGCCATATTGCAGCATCCCCCACACCGCATGTTCGCGCGACGAACCGCAGCCGAAATTGGGCCCGACGAGAAGGAAGCGCGTGTTCGCCATGTCGGGGCGGTTGAGGATGAAATCGTCGCGCAGCGCGCCGTTGTCGTCGAAGCGGAGGTCGTGAAAGAGGCCGATCGCCAGCCCCGAACGGTCGATCCCCTTCAGATACGCCTTCGGCATGATGACATCGGTATCGATGTTGGCGGCGGGCATCGCGGCGGCGCGGCCCGACAGGCGGATGAAACGCTCCATCAGTTGAGCTCCTCCACGGCGAGCGCTCGCACGTCGGCGAGCCGTCCAGTGACCGCGGCCGCCGCGACCATCGCGGGACTCATCAGGTGGGTGCGCCCGCCAATGCCCTGCCGCCCCTCGAAATTGCGGTTGGTGCTCGACGCGCAGCGTTCGCCCGGCGCCAGGCTGTCGTCGTTCATCGCCAGGCAGAGCGAGCAGCCCGAGCGGCGCCATTCGAACCCGGCGTCGATGAAGATGCGGTCGATCCCCTCCGCCTCGGCGGCGCGTCGGACGCCACTGCTGCCCGGCGAAATCATCGCGCGCACGCCCGGCGCGACCTTGCGCCCCTTCAAGATCCGCGCCGCATCGCGCAGGTCGGTCAGGCGAGCATTCGTACACGAGCCGATGAAGGCGCGGTCGATCGCGATGTCCTGAAGCGGCGTGTGCGGTGCAAGGTCCATATAGGCCATCGCGCGGATCGCGTCGGCCCGGCGCTCGGCGGGCAAGTCTTGGGGATCGGGGACACTGCCCGTGATTGCAAGCGACTGGTCGGGGCTGGTTCCCCAGCTCACCATCGGCGGAATGTCCGCGGCATCAAGCGCGACCTCATGGTCGAAGCGTGCGCCGGGGTCGCTGCGCAGCGTCCGCCATTCGGCGCGGGCCGCCGCAAGCAGGTCCGGCGACGGCGCGCGCGGGCAACCGGCGATATAATCGACGACCTTGTCGTCGGGCGCCATCAGCGCGACGCGCGCGCCGCATTCGACCGCCATGTTGCAGATCGTCATGCGGGCCTCGACCCCCAGCGCGTCGATCGCCTCGCCTGCAAATTCGACGGCATGGCCGACCGCGCCGTCGGCGCCGATGCGGCGGATCACTTCCATGATCAGATCCTTGGCGGTGATACCGGGCGCGAGGGTCCCGTCGATCGTGACGCGCATCGTTTTGAGGCGGCGATAGACCAGCGTCTGGGTGGCCAGCAGATGCTCGATATCCGACGTCCCGATCCCGAAACCGATCACGCCGAACGCCCCATAGGTTGTCGAATGGCTGTCGCCCGCCGCGATCACCATGCCCGGCAGCACAAGGCCGAGTTCGGGCATCACGACATGCTCGATCCCCTGTCGCGGATCGAAGAGGTCGAAGATCTCGATTCCGAAATCGCGGCCATTTTCGCTCAGATACTCGATCTGCCGCCGCGCGCCGTCGTCGAGTTCGCCCGCATCGCGGTCGGGGTTGGTCGAATTGACATGGTCAACGACCCCCAGCGACGCGGCGGGGCGCCAGACATTCCGCCCGGCGGCGCGCAGCCCGCTGAACGCCTGGGGGCTTGTATATTCATTGAGCACCGTTCTATCGATATAGAGCAATAATCGTTCGCCAGCTGCGCCGGATTCGTCGAAAGATAATATGCGGTGTTCGTCGACGATCTTGTCATAGAGCGTTTTTGGCGCCGACATTCTTCTAACCCTTCCTGCGATTTTGCGGGCCGGGATTACCGTCAGCGGTTCGGACGAAGCCAATGCCGGGACAGTATCAATTGATGCGACGAGTGGAATCAAATGGACATCATGTGGCTCGAAGACTTCATCAAGCTCGCGGATGAAGGCAATTTTTCCCGCGCCGCCGAAGCGCGCAACCTGACCCAACCGGCGTTTAGCCGCCGCATCCGCGCGCTTGAGGATTGGGTCGGCGCAACGCTGGTCGATCGCGACACCCACCGCATCGCGCTGACCGAAGCGGGACAGGCGTTCCGCGTTTTGGCCGAAGAGATCATGCGGCGCCTGACGCTGGGTCGTGACCATGTCCGCGAGATCGGCGGCACGCTGAGCAACGAAATCCGCTTCGCCTCGACGCACGCGCTGTCGACCACCTTCTTCCCATCGTGGCTCCGCAGTCTGCATGGCAGCCAGGAAAACGGCACGATCACGCTGATCGCCGATCATATGGTCGCGTGCGAACGCTTCATGCTCGAAGGCAAGGCCGATTTCCTGCTCTGCCATCATCATACCGCCGCCCAGCACCGCCTGGACCCCGCCGGCTTCGCCTCGCTCCCGCTGGGTGAGGATGTGCTGATGCCGGTGACCGCGCCGCTCGGCGACGGCGCCCCCACGCACGTCCTGCCGGGCAGCGGCGACCAGCCGATCCCTTATCTGGAGTTCGAGGAAAAGTCGGGCATGGGCCGCATCCTGCAGGCGGCGCAGGTGATTTCAGCCGGCTCGGCATCGCTGAGGACAGTGTTCCGATCGCATATGGCGACCGCGCTGCTGTCGATGGCGCGCGACGGGCGCGGCGTCTGCTGGGCGCCGCTCAGCGTCGCCGCCGGCGACCTTGAGAGCGGCCGCCTCGTGGCCGCGGGGGATGCGCGCTGGCATGTCCCGATCGAGATCCGCATCTACAAGCCGATCGCGCGGCGCAGCCCGAGCGTCGAGGCGTTCTGGACGATGCTGAAAAATCGCTTGAAGGCCGAAACCGCGTAAGCGGCCGGGCGAAGCGCGCGATCGACCGCGCAACAATGCTGCGCAGATGCCTCGCATGTCGCACGAATGATTCTATGTCGAACCGGCATTGGGAACGATGTCCGCATGTCCATAGACAGGCTGAACCCTAGCACTAGCCGACGAACGGATGGCTTTGGCAGGGTTAAGGGCGGAGAAAAAACATGATCCAGGGACCGGCAACGGCAGCCAAGAGCGCCAAGCTCAAAATTTCCACATCGCTTTTCGCGATCGCGCTGTGCGCGGGCCTGACTGGCACCGCATATGCGCAGGACGTCACCGCACCGGCCGATGAGCAGGCGATAGACGGCGGGAGTGACATTGTCGTGACGGGGTCGCGCATCGGCCGCCCCGTGCTCGACCTGCCGACGCCCGTCGGCGTCGTGACCTCGGAAGCCCTCGATAACAACAATGCTCAGTTCGACATCGGCCGCGCGCTCGCGCAGCAGCCGTCGATCGGTTTTTCGGGCAGCATGCAGCAAAGCCAGCAGACGGGCGCTTCCGGCTCGCGCGGCGAGAACAGCGGCGGCCTGGCCCTCGTCGATCTGCGCAGCCTCGGCTCGAACCGCACCCTCGTGCTCGTCAACGGCAAGCGCCGGGTCGCCGGTGCGACCGACAGCACCGCGATCGACCTCAATTCGATCAACCCCAACCTGATCGAGCGCATCGAAGTGATCACCGGCGGCGCGTCGGCAATTTACGGCTCTGACGCGGTTTCGGGTGTGGTCAACATCATCCTCAAGGATAATTTCGACGGTTTCCGTGTGTCGTTCAACGGTTCGCAGCCCGCGCGCGGTCCCGAGGGCCTGACCTATGGCGCCAGCCTGATTGCAGGCAAAAATTTCGCCGAGGGCCGCGGTAATATCACCGTCGCCGCCGACTATACGAAGGTGCAGGAAATCACCCCGCGGCAGGCCGACATGAAAAATTATGTCGCGATGCTCAATCCGGCCGACACGGGCCCCGACGACGGCATAGCCGATTATATCGTTACACCCGGCGGTGAGGCGCTGCGCTTCTCGGGCTATGGCGTGGTCGGCTTCGGCAACGACACCGGCGGCCTTGGGCGCTTTGCCTTTAATGACGACGGCACCGTGCGCCCCTTTCCGACCCCCAGCCTGACCGACGGTAGCCTGTTCGGGATTTTCGACAATTGCGGGGTCGCCTGTTTCCGCTTCGACGATTCGATCTCGATCGTTCCCGACATCGAACGCTACAACCTCAACCTCAGCGCCCATTATGATTTCAGCGACAGCGTGCGCGGCTATTTCGGCGTCGATTACAACAACACGTCAAGCTATGGTCGCGGCCAGCCGGTGATCCGCTCGGGTTCTGCGATCAACATCGCACAAAACGCCTTTCTGAACGAGGATTTCCGGCAGGATCTGCTGGCAGCAGGCGCGACGACGCTGCGCCTCGACCGGCTCTATACCGACCTTGGCCTGCGCTTCAGCCAGGTCGACCGCAACAGCCTGTCGTTTGTCGGCGGCTTCAAGGGCGAGTTCGAGACGGGTTTCGCCGACCTGAGCTATGACATTTACGGCACATATGGCCGCACCAAGGCGAAATTCATCGGCTATAATCGCCTTCTTGTCCCCAATCTGCTCGCCGCGCTCGATGCGGTGGTCGATCCCTCGAACGGTCAGATCCGGTGCCGCATGGACGTCCCGGCACTCCAACCGGTCGGCTATGTCCGTCCCAACATTCAGGGCGGTTCCTCCTGCGCACCGTTCAACCCGTTCGGTTCGACCGCCAGTTCGCAGGAAGCGCGCGATTTCGTCACGACGACCACCGTGTCAGACGCTTTCATCCGGCAGACGACCGCAGGCTTCTCGCTCGCCGGCGATACCGAGAAATTCCTGACCATGCCCGGCGGCGGCGCGATCGGTTTCGCGCTCGGCGCCGAATATCGCAAGGAACGCAACGGCCGGACGACCGATCCGCTGGTCAAGGGCGGCTTTACCAATCAGGCGGCGACGCAGGATTATGAGGGCGGCTATCATGTGACCGAAGTGTTCGGCGAACTGAGCATCCCCATCCTGACCGACATGGCCTTCTTCAAATTGCTGTCGGTCGAGGGCGCCGTCCGTCACGCCGATTACAGCCACGCCGGACAGGCGACCTCATGGAAAGCCGGTGCGATCTGGGAGCCGACCGACGGCCTGCGGCTGCGTGCGACGATCAGCCGCGCGATCCGTGCGCCGAACATCTTCGAGGCTTTCCGTCCGAGCGAGGGGCAGACGACCAATGTCAACGACCCCTGCGCCCAGAACAACCTCGGGCTCAACCCGAACCGTGCCGCCAACTGCGCCGCGCTCGGCCGACCGGCGGGATTCACGCCGCTCAACGGCGGCGTCGGGGTTCCCTTCATCGTGTCGGGCAACCCGAATCTCAGCCCCGAAGTGTCGGACAGCTGGACTGCGGGCGTCGTCCTGACGCCGAACTTCCTGCCCGGACTTCAGATCTCGGCCGACTGGTTCAACATCGAAATCGACGATGCGATCAGTTTCCTGAGTCCGCAGCAGATCGCCGAAAACTGCGTCGACCGCGTTGGCGGTCCCGATCTCGACCTCTGTTCGCTGATCACGCGCGAAACGAACACGGCGAGCCCCAATTTCTTCGGGATCACGACGGGCAACAGCACCTATGTGAACACGTCGAAGCTGGAAACCTCCGGGCTCGACACGCAGATATTCTATGCCCGTCCGCTCGGCGGCGGCCGCATTTCGGCGAACCTCGCCTTCACTTACCTGCACCGCCTGCGGACCTATACCTTCCAGTCGAGGCCGGACCTGTTTACGGTGCTCGAAGGTTTCTATGGATACCCTAAATATAAGGGCGTCGTCGGCCTGACCTATGCGAACGGTCCGCTGACGCTCGGCTGGCAGGGGCGTTATCAGTCGAGCCAGGCGCTCACCGACATCTCGCCGGGGATCAGCCGCGAACTGCTGTCGCCCGACCGCACGGGTTCGCGCTTCTACAATGACATCTCGGCGTCCTATACGCTGTCGATGAACGGCAAGCAGGAAGCCAAATTCTCGTTCGGTGTCACCAACCTCTTCAACGAAAAGCTGCCGGTGATGGAATCGGTTCAGGTCATCGATCCGTCGGGGGGCGGTTTCGAACAATTTGGTCCGGTCATCCGGGCCGGGCTCGAAGTGAACTTCTGATCCGGGTCCCGGCAGATGAGGCCCGCGTGACATTCGCGCACGCGGGCCTCATGTCGTTTTCGAAGGAGAATCCACCTTGCCCGGTCCGGAAGCCGCGATCATGAGTGCTGAAACCATCCGCCCCGCGCGCCAGCGGGGCTTTCTTGGCTTCGTCGAGCGCGTGGGCAACCTGCTGCCCGATCCGACGATCATCTTCTGCTACCTGATCGCCGTGCTGATGATCGTGTCGGCGATCGGCGCGGCGCTGGGATGGAGCGCGTCTTTGCCCTATTCGGGCAAGGAAGCGCCGGCGGGCGCCGAACTGGCGGGGGGGGTGCTGACCTATCGGGCGTCTAGCCTGTTCTCCGCCGACAATATCGCGCGGCTGTTTACCGAGATGCCGCGCACCTATGCCGGCTTCGCGCCGCTCGGCATCATCCTGACGATCATGATGGGCGCCGCGGTAGCCGAGCGGTCGGGGTTGTTCTTCGCGCTGATCCGCGGTTCGCTCCGCAATACGCCGCGTCGCTATATGACGCCGATCATCGCCGTCGTGGGCATGGTATCGCACCACGCCGCCGACGCCGCTTATGTCGTGCTGATCCCGATGGCGGCGGTATTGTTCGCCTCGGTCGGGCGCCACCCGCTCGCCGGAATTGCCGCCGCGCTCGCCGCCGTTTCGGGCCGCTATGCCGGCAATATCATGCCCGGCCAGCTCGACGTGCTATTGTTTGGATTTACGCAGGAAGCCGCGCGGATTGTCGATCCGGGCTGGACGATGAATCCGCTCGGCAACTGGTATTTCATCCTGGGGATCGTCGTCTTTTTCACGCCGATCATCTGGGTCGTCACCGACCGGATCGTCGAACCCCGCCTCGGCGCGTGGAACGAGCCAATCGACGACGAGCTGCGCGCCGACCTTGAAAAGGGCGAACTCAGCGACGGCGAGCGACGGGGGCTACGCCGCGCCGGTGTCGCGGCGCTGCTGGTTTTCGCAGGGTTCGCGGCGCTTTGCCTCTGGCCCGGATATACACCGTTCATCGATCAGGATGCGACCGGCCCGATCCGGCTACAGCCGCTTTACGCGTCGATCATCGCGACGCTGTTCCTGCTGTTCCTGCTCACCGGCGTCGTCTTCGGCCGCACGGTCGGCACCGTAAAAGGATCGAACGACGTGATCGCGATGATGCGCGAAGGCGTGAAGACGATCGCGCCTTACCTCGTCTTCGTGTTCTTCGCCGCGCATTTCGTCGCGATGTTCAACTGGTCGGGGATCGGTCCGATCATCGCGATCAGTGGCGCCGAAAAATTGCAGGGCATGGCCTTGCCCGCGCCCCTCCTCCTTGTCTGCGTCCTGCTCCTGTCGTCGGTGATGGACCTGTTCATCGGATCGGCGACCGCAAAGTGGAGCGTCCTGTCGTCGGTGGTCGTGCCGATGTTCATGCTGCTCGGCATCAGCCCCGAAATGACGACCGCCGCCTATCGCATGGGCGACAGCTACACCAATATCATGACCCCGCTGATGAGCTATTTCCCGCTCGTCCTCGTCTTTTGCCAACGCTGGGACAAATCGATGGGGGTCGGGTCGCTGCTCGCGCTGATGCTGCCCTATGCGCTCTGCTTCATGGCGACGGGGATCGCGATGGTCGTCGCCTGGGTCGCCTTCGACCTGCCCCTCGGCCCGCACGCGCAGGTCTTTTATCAGGTCGCGGCGCACGCCGCACCGTGACGGAGCCGAAGATGGAATTTTCCGCCGAACATGCAACCATGTCCAATAAGCATTGGGGCCCGGCGCTCGCTGTCCCTAGCCTGACTTCGCCGCTGCGCCAGGAGGTGCGTCCCCATGTCCGTTGACCTGACACCACTCGAAGCCGACATGACCGCCTGGCGCCGGCATATCCACCAGCATCCCGAGCTCGGCTTTCACGAACAGGACACGGTTCGCTTCATCCTCGACCTGCTCGAAAGCTTCGGGGTCGACGATGTCGCCACGGGCATTGGCGGCACCGGCATCGTCGCGACGATCCGCGCCGGGGAGTCGGACCGCGCGATCGGCATCCGCGCCGACATCGACGCGCTGCCGATGACCGAACTCACCGAATCCGATCATAAATCCTGCACGCCGGGGGTGATGCACGCCTGCGGCCATGACGGGCATACGACGATGCTGCTCGGCGCCGCGAAACATCTCGCCGCGACGCGCAATTTCGATGGCGCGGTCCACCTGATCTTTCAGCCTGCCGAGGAATCCCTGGGCTATCAGGGGCCCGGCGGCGATCCCGATGGCGGCGCCAACGCAATGATCCGCGACGGGCTGTTCGATTGTTTCCCGATGGAGGCGATCTTCGGCATCCACAACCGGCCGGGCATCGCGGCGGGCAAGCTCGCCGGACGCGCGGGCGCGCTCTATGCCGCCGCCGACAAGTTCGAGATTGTCGTCACGGGCAAGGGCGGCCACGCCGCGCGCCCGCACCTGACCGTCGACCCCGTGCTTGTCGCCGCACAGATCATCGTCGCGGTGCAGAGCATCGTCGCGCGCACTACCGACCCGATGGACGCCGCGGTGGTGTCGATCTGCAAGGTCGAGGCGGGCACCGCATTTAACATCATCGCCGACGAGGCACGCATGGGCGGCACCGTGCGCACCCTGTCGCGCGCAAGCCAGGACGCGACCGAGCAGCGGCTACGCGAAATTGTGACCGGCGTCGCGGCATCCTTCGGCGCGACCGCCGAACTGCATTACGAGCGCGGCTACCCTGCCCTGCACAATCCCGTCGACCTTTATGCAAAGGTCCGCGAGATCGCGATCGGCGTCGTCGGTCCCGACTGTTTTATCGACCTCGACGCGCCGGGCATGGGGGGCGAGGATTTCGCGCGCTACCTCGACGTTGTCCCCGGCTGCTTCCTCCTCCTCGGCAATGGCGACGAGGGGCCGGGGTCGGTGATGCTCCACAATTCGCACTATGCCTATGACGACAGCATTTCGCCGACGGGTGCAGCGCTGTGGGTCGCGCTGGCCGAGACATTCCTGCCGAAATAGCCACTCCGGGGAGACGCTTTGATGCGCCGTTCGACTGCCGCCTTGCTCCATGGTTCGACGATCCTGCTCCTCGCGGCGGCGACGCAGGCGAGCGCCGCGGAAAAGGTCAGCATTTACCGCGACGATTTCGGCGTGCCGCATGTGCAGGCGGAAACGTCGGACGCGGTGATGTTCGGCGCGGGCTATGCCATCGCGTCGGACCGGCTCGCCGCGATGGAGCTGGCGCGCCACAATACGCAGGGCCGCCGCGCCGAATTGCTGGGTGCCTCGGCGCTCGAAAGCGACAAGATGATGCGCGGTCGAAAGCTCTCCGACGCCACTCTCATGCAGCGGTACAGGGCGCTGGCGCCCGAACATCGCCGGATGATCCAGGCGATGGTCGACGGCATCAACAAGCGCATCGACGAGGTGAACGCCGATCCGGCGCGGCTGACCCCGCTCGAATTCATCCGCTGGGGGATCAAGCCGACGCGCTGGAGCCTTGCCGAATATCTCGCGCTGATCACCGCGGCGCCGCTAGGCCGCGAGAGCTATGAGATACAGAACCTCGCATTTCTGAAAGCGATGACCGCGCGTTACGGGCGCGAAAAGGCATGGGCGATCTTCAACGATGTCGTGCCGATTTCCGATCCGGACTCCCCGACGACGATCCCCGACGGCGACGACCTCGCCCCCGCCCGCCCCATACCAACGCCGGTGCTTGCGCCAACTCAGCTGCCGTCCGGCGGCGCTGCGGCGACGGTGGCACAGGCGGCGCCGCGCGAACCCGTGAAGGGCGCGAGCCGCTGCATGGTCATCGGCCCCGAAAAATCGGCGAGCGGCAAGGTGCTGATGATGGAGGCAACCGCCGACGGGCCCGAAATCCACTTGCATGGCGGCGGTTTCGACAATGCCGGATTCGGCTCGACCGGCTGGGGCGTCCCGACGATGGGGCGCGGGGCGCAGCACGGCTGGCTGCTCGTGTCGGGCAGCAGCGAAGCCGGGACGGTGTTCGCTGAAAAGCTCAATCCGAAGAACCGATATGAGTATTGGTACAAGGGCGCGTGGAAGCCGATGGAGCACCGCACCGAGACCTTCAAGGTCAAGGACGGCGCGACCGTGACGAGCGAGGTCGCGTGGACGATTCACGGGCCGGTGATCGCTTGGGACGCCCAAAACAGCACCGCCTACGCGCAGCAGATGGGCGTTCACGGGCGCGAGCTGGACACATGGGTCGCCTTTGCCGAAATGGGCCGTGCCAAAAGCCTCGCCGAGTTTCGCGAAAAGGGCGTCGACCGGCTCGGCTGGAATCTTGGCGCCTGTTATGGCGGCGAGGACGGCACGATCGCCTATTTCGAGGCGGGCGCGCTACCGAAGAAGGCGGCAGGGGTCGACCCGCGGCTGCCGACGCCGGGCACCGGCGAATATGACTGGACCGGCTTTTTGACGCGCGACGAAAAGCCGCACATGATCAACCCGCGGCAGGGCTATCTCTTCTCGTGGAACAGCAAGTCGACGGGCTGGTCGCAGGAGGGCGACAGTGCCCGGATCGGCGCGACCTTCCGCACCTGGCTGGGCGACCGGCTGGTCAAGGAGGGCCAATCGCTGACCCTGCTCGACATGCGCGAGTTCAACGGCAAGATTTTCAACGCACTCGGCGCGGTCGACCGCAATCAGGCCGCGCCCGACTTTTTCGCGCCCTATCTGCGTCAGGCGATCGAGGCGAGCGACAATCCCGAAGTGAAGCGCGCGGCCGACTATATGCTCGGCTTCAACGGGCTTTATCAGGACCGCGACGGCGACCATCGATATGACGACCCCGGCCTGACACTCTATCGCGCCTGGCTGCAGGTCGCGCCGCGCGTCGTGTTCGGCGACGACATGGGCGACTGGTGGAAAAAGATCGATGAGGGGCGCTACCTTACCTATCAGTCGAGCCTGTTGCTGCGCGCCTTCCAGGGCGATAGGGCGGGGGCGCCGCTGGGCGTCGACTATTTCAATGGGCGCGACCGCACCGCGGTGATGATCGACACGATCAAGGCGACATTGGCCGAGGTCAAACCGCGCTTCCCTGGCAAGGATATGGCCGAGTGGAAGCAGCCGATCTTCTGGAAATATTTCGATGCCTCGCTCGAAACCTCCGAGCGTCCGCAAATGGCCGAGGATGCACCCGAAAAGCGCCTTTCGGCCGTGCTGCGGCTCGGCCCGACCATGGCGCCGCACAATGGCGGCGAAAGCTGGGTCGGGCTGATGGAGATCGGCGCCGACCGGCGGGCGCTTTATTCGGTCGTCGATGCGGGCGGGCAGAATCTGTTCATCGGTCCCGACGGCAAGGGCAACCCGCACCTCACCGACCAGACGATGATGCACGAAACCAATGAGCTCAAAAAGATCGAGCTGTCGTCCGAAAGGATACGCAAGACGGCGCGGTCGACGACGACGCTCGAATATCGGCCGCAGACCCGTTAGCGCGGCAGCGGCGATGATCCGGCACTCCCGACCGGCGGCGATGCCGATCCAGCGACGGGCGATGCTCGGGATGATCGCCGCGTTGCCGCTTGCCGCCTGCACGCGCCAACCACGCGCACCGGGCGAGCTGTGGGTGGGCTCATCGCCGACGGGCGTCCCGTTCAGCTATGTCGATCCCGCGACCAACGAGTTGACCGGCGCGATGATCGACATCGCAAAGGCTGTGCTGCGCCGCCTGCGTCTCGATGGCGACTATCGCGCCGCGCCCTTTGCCGCGTTGATCCCGTCGCTGACGACGGGGCGGATCGACATGATCGCGGCGGCGATGCAGCGCACCCCCGACCGCGCCGAAATCGTCGATTTCAGCGCGCCGGTCTTTTCCTATGGCGGCGGCCTCGTCGTGCGGGAGGAGGATCGCGGCTCCTATCCGGCGCTGTCCGCCGTGCGCGACAGGCGGGTGGGCGCGCAGGTCGGCACGCGCTTCGTCGACCAGCTGCGCGGCGCCGGCGTCACCCGCGTCAAAACCTATGACGGGCTCGGCGAAATCGTCCGCGACCTCGCCAACGGGCGGATCGACGCCGGCTATGGCGACGAACCGATTCTGCGCTACCAGCTTCGTGTCGGGCCCAGGCGGCCCGTTCGCATGGCCGACGAATTCATACCGCCGGTCGAGGAGGATCTCTGCCTGATCGTCGCAAAGGGCGATCCGCGCCTGCCCCGCCTCGACGAAGCGATCGCTCACCTGAAGACGGCGGAAATACCGGCGATCCTGAAACATTGGGAGCTAGGCTGATGCAGGAATTCCTGGCCGATGCCGCGCTGTTCCTGCCGGTCCTGCTGCGCGGACTCGGCATGACGCTGCTGCTCACCATCGCCGCGCTGGCCGTCAGCATCGCGCTAGGACTGCTGTGGGTGCTCATGGGCTATTCGCGGTTCGCGCCGCTGCGCTGGATCAGCCGCGCGATCATCAACATCATCCGCGGCATCCCGATCATCGTCCAGCTTTTCTGCATCTATTTCGTCCTGCCCGAATGGGGCATCGACCTGCCGCCTTTTGCGGCGGGCGTGTTCGGCCTCGGCATTGCCTATTCGGTCTATCAGGCGGAAAATTTCCGGGGCGGGCTGTCGTCGGTCGACAAGGATTTGATCGAAGCGGGCACGATGCTGGGCATGACTTGGCCGGTGCTGATGCGCCGCGTCGTGCTGCCGCTCGGCATCCCGGCCGCGCTGCCGTCGCTCGGCAACACAACGATCATGCTGCTGAAAGATTCGTCGATCGCCTCGACGATCACGATCGCCGAACTGACGCGCGCGGGGCAATTGCTTGCGATCTCGACCTTCAAGAACGGCACAGTCTATCTGCTGATCGCCCTGCTCTATCTCGCCGCCAGCCTGCCAATGGCGGCGGGGGTGCGCGCGCTCGAACGCCGGTTCGCGCGCAAATGATCCGGCTGCGCGGCGTCCGTAAATCCTTCGGCGCGCGCGACGTCTTGCGCGACGTTGGCTTCGACGTCGCGGCGGGCGAGGTCGCGTGCCTGATCGGCCCGTCGGGGTCGGGCAAATCGACGATCCTGCGCTGTATCAACGGACTGGAAAGCCACGATGCAGGGACAATCGAGGTCGACGGTATGACGGTCACGCCGCAATCGCTGCCACAGGTCCGCGCGGCGGTGAGCATGGTGTTCCAGCGCTTTAACCTGTTCCCGCACCGCACCGCGCTCCAGAATATCATCGAAGGGCCGGTGCATGTGCTCGGCCAGCCGCTCGCCGAAGCGACCGCGCGCGCGATGGCGCTGCTCGAAAGGGTCGGCATGGCGAGCCACGCGCAGGCCTTCCCGCGCCACTTGTCGGGCGGCCAGCAACAGCGCGTCGGCATTGCGCGGGCGCTGGCGATGGAGCCGCGCGCGATCCTGCTCGACGAGCCGACCTCGGCGCTCGACCCCGAGCGCGTCGGCGAGGTGCTGAAGGTGATGCGCGACCTTGCCGATGGCGGCATGACGATGATCGTCGTTACCCACGAGATCGCCTTCGCGCGCGAGGCGGCGGACAGCATCCTTTTCGTCGACAATGGCGTGATCGCCGAACAGGGGCCGGCCGCCGAATTCCTTGCCAACCCGAAGACCGACCGGACCCGCCTGTTCCTCAGCCGCGTCCGCCATCCCATCTGACCCAGGAGCCGCCCATGACCGCCGACGCGATCAGCCTTTTTCGCCCGCATGAACTGCTTGCCGCCCGCGCCATCGCCCCCGTCCCCCAGCCGCTCGGCCAGCCGGTTTCGCAGGTGCGGTCAGCGGCGATCCCCGGAGCGGGCGCGAGCCGCCATGGGGTCTGGCACTGCACGCCGGGGGTCTGGCGGCGGCAGGTCGTGCAGGCCGAATTCTGCTATTTCCTGTCCGGCGAAGCGATCTTTCGCCCCGACGACGGCGAACCCCTCCACATCTGCGGCGGCCAGGCCGCCTATTTCCCGCCCGAAAGCAAGGGTACCTGGGAAATCCTGAGCGACAGCGAAAAAATCTTCATCGTCTTTGATGAAGCCGGGACACCGCGATGACCGGGGCCGCCCAACCCGCCGACATTGGCAGCTATTGGCTCGCGAGCTGCGGCGACGACTTCACCCCGCGCCCCGGCCTGTCGGGCGACGAGACGGTCGACGTCGCGATCATGGGCGGCGGCTTTTCGGGGCTGTGGACAGCCTGGTTCCTGATCCGCGACAACCCCGACCTGTCGATCGCGATTGTCGAGCGGCAATTTTGCGGCTTCGGCGCGTCGGGACGCAATGGCGGCTGGTGCTCGCCGCGCTTCCCGATCAACCCGGCGGCGCTGACCCGCCGTTTCGGCGCCGCGACGGCCCGGTCGATGCTGCTCGCCCAGCAAGCCATGGTCGAGGAGGTGGGCCGCATCTGCGACGAGGAAGCGATCGACGCTGAGTTCAATCCCGTCGGCGTGCTGACACTCGCGCGCAGCGCCAGGCAATTGCCGTCGCTGCGCCAATCCTTCGATGCCTATGCCGCGCTCGGCATGGCGGATGGCTGCGAATTGCTCGACGGGGGCCAAGCGCAGGCTTCGGTACGCGCTACCGGCGTCCACGGTGCCTTCCGCCTGCGCGCCGGCGCCACGATCCACCCCGGCCGCCTCGTGCGGGGCCTCGCGCGCGCGCTCGAACGGCGCGGGGTGCGGATCTACGAGGGGACCGAGGTGCTGCAAAGCGAGACGGGCATTCACCCCGCCCTCGTCACCTCGGGAGGTACGCTCCGCGCCCGGCGCGCGGTGCTGCTGGCGGGCGAAGCCTATCTGACCGCGCAGCCCGCCTATCGCCGCCGGCTGATCCCGATGGCCTCGACGATCATGCTCACTGCGCCGCTGACCGCCGACCAGTGGGACAGCGTGGGATGGAGCGGCGGCGAATGCCTGTCGTCCTATGTCCACACTACCAATTATCTCACCCGCACCGCCGACGGGCGCATCCTGTTCGGCAGCCGCGGCGCCCCCTATCGCTATGGATCGGACATGGACGAGGTCGCGCTGCGCGAAAACGCCAATTTCGGCTGGATTCGCGACCGGCTGACCGAATGGTGGCCCGCGCTGGACGGCATCGAATTCACGCACCAATGGGCGGGCTATCTCGGCATCCCGCGCGACTGGCTGCCCACAGTCCATTTCGACCCCGTCCGGCGCATCGGGCACAGCTACGGCTATACCGGCCACGGCGTCATCACCAGCGCGATCTGCGCGCGGGCGCTCGCAGGACTGGTGAGCGGCCGCGCCCCCGATCCGCACGCGCCCTATATCCGCGAACAGGCGCCCAATTGGGAGGTCGAACCGCTGCGCTGGGCGGGCATCCGCTATGTCCAGAATGCCTATTTGCGGATGGACGTGGCCGAAGCGGCCGGACGGCCGTCGCCGCCCGACGCGGGTCTCGCCAAATATCTGGGCGAACCCTAGCGGCCCGTCACTTCGCCATGGCCTCCAGCGCCGCTTCGAGGCCGGGGACGAACTGCGCCCCTGCCTTCAATTCGACGCGCGACGCGGCGAGATCGTCGCCATAGGGTTCGGCCGGTCCGCCAAGGCATTTCGACAGGAAATGCTCGGCAATCGCCGCGAAGGAAATGTTCGTCGCGTCTTTTGCATAAACATGGCCCTCATCGGGGTAGAAGGCATAGGTTACAGGCTTGCCGCGCGCCTTCAGCGCGTCGACGATCTCGTCCGACTGGTCGGGAAAGACGCGCGGGTCGTTGGCGCCGTTGGTGACGAGCAGCGGCTTCGACATCGCATCGACGCGAGCGATCGGGGAGCGGCGCATCAGGTCGGCCGCGCCTTCCTTTGTCGCCGGATCGCCTACGCGGTTGACGAATTGCGGGCGCTGCCAGGTCCACCAGTCGGGCATCGACGCGACTTGGCGGACCAGATTGCTCGGCCCTGCCAGGTCGACCCCGCACTGGAAGGTGTCGGGCGTAAAACTAAGGCCCACCAGCGTCGAATAGCCGCCATAGGATAGGCCCATGATGGCGACGCGATCCTTCGCCGTCACCCCCTTGTCGATCGCCCATTTCACCCCGTCGAGCAGGTCGTCGTGCATCGTTTCCGACCATTTCCGGTCGCCCCTCGCCATGAAGTCGCTGCCGAAGCCCCCCGACGCCCGAAAATTCACCGACAGCACGGCATAGCCGCGATCGGCGAGCCAGGCGTGCTGCGGGTCGAAAGCCAGATCGTCGCGAAGCCAGGGGCCGCCATGGACGAGCAGCACCATCGGAACCGGGGCCGCCGGCATCCCGTCGGCGCCGAGTTTCGCGTTGGTCGGCAGCGTCAGATAGCTCGGCAGGGTCAACCCGTCGCGCGAGGCGATGGTGACGGGGACACGGCGCGCCAGCGGCCGCTGTGCGAGGTCGGGGCGCGTCGACACGAGCGGCGTGAGCGTCCGGCTCTTGCGATTCCACCAGCTATAGCGGTCGGGGCGATTCGGCACCGTCTCAAGGAGCAGCCAACGCGCACCGTCCGGGGTCTGATCGACGATCTTGAACGGCCCGGCGACGGCGGCTTGAAGCGCCGCAAACTCCGCGCGCGCGTCCTCCGACCGCACCGTCCATTCACTGACCAGCGGGTCCTCGCGCGTCGCGAGCAGCGCGCCGCTGGCTTCGTCGAACAAGGAATCGACGATGTCGGCGCGCCCGGATGCGGCGAGCAGGGTCTGTTTGCCCGTCGCGAGATCGACCGAGACGAGGTTCGCCTTGTCGCTGGTTCGGCTGTCGAACATCAACAGCGTCCCGTCGCGGTCGAGCCCAAGGATTTTGGAATTGCGGAGCGATGCGAGCGGGATCGTCATGAGCTCGCCCGCCCCGGCGGGGTCGAGGCGGAGATAGGTCGACGAGCCGTCGGCATTGCCGCGAACGGCCAGCCGGATGTTGAAATCGGGATCGGCGACGACGTCGATATAATTGCGCTCGTTGCGAAACACCTCGGTGCGCTGCCCGGTCGCGAGGTCGATCCGGTAAATGTCGCGATAGCGGCGATCGCGAATGTTCATGCCCACCAGAATTTCACCCGGCCGGCGCTTCGACAGTTTTACGATCTTGGTCTGTACGGCAGGATCCGCGGTCATGTTGGCGACGGTTCGCTTTTCGAGGTTGGCGATCCAGAGCTGGCTCTGCTCCTCGCCGCCGATGTCCTTCAGCACCACGATGTACCGCGCGTCGGGGCTCCACTGGAAACTATCGGGCGGCCGCGTCTCGAAGCGGGTGACGGGGATGGCAGCCTCAAGATCGTCGATCGGCGCGACCCACACGTTGAGGACACCGTTCAGCGGATGGAGGAAGGCCAGCTGCTTACCATCGGGGCTGATCTGCAATTCGGAATAGGTCGGCGAAGCAAAGAGCGCGTCGCGCGGGACGAGCGATGCCGACTGCGCCGCAGCCGGTTCGGCGCCGACCGCTGGCAGAGGGCCAATCATGATCGCGGCGCCAAGCAGCGCCGACGTCAACACCATCGCGCGATTGCTGCGGCTTGGCCGTTTCCGCCGCAAAATGTCGAAACCCATGTCCAAAACCCCCTGAAGGACGCCCGATCTCCGCCACCGGCGCCTGACAACACAGTTATCCCTGCGATCGACGCAATTTGCCAATCGGAACAAAGCGGCGCCAATGCGCAATATGGATCATTCCATGCAGATGGAGAGGGGTAGGCACACGCCCGTCCTGCTTTACAAGTCCATTCTCGGCCGAAGGAACATGGGTGATGGAACTGGCATGGTTTGAGGATTTCGGCGCCTTGATACTCGCCGGAAATTTCTCGCGCGCGGCGTCGGCTCGCTGCGTCACGCAACCGGCTTTCAGTCGCCGCATCCGCGCGCTCGAAGAATGGATCGGCGTGGAACTCGTCGACCGCAGCACGCATCAGATGGTACTGACCCCCGCCGGCAAGCGCTTCGCCGTCATCGCCGAAACCGTTCTGCGCGACATCGAGCACGGCCGCCGCGAGGTGCAGGAGATCGCCGGAACATCGGCGTCGATGGTGAAGATCCTCGTCACGCACGCGCTGGCGCTGAACTTCTTTCCGCAGTGGCTCGCGGCGCTCCAGGCAATGACCGATACCGCGATCCCCATCCAGTTGACCGCCGACAATATGGGGACGTCCGAACAGATGATGCTCGCCGGAAAAGCCCATTTTTGCCTGTGCTATTTTCATCCCGGCGCCCCGTCGGTTCTCGACGGTGCGGGTTTCCAGTCGATATCGCTCGGTTCCGACGCGCTGGTGCCCGTCAGCGCCCCGCGAGACATCGACGGGCCGCCGCTCCACCCGCTCACCGAGGATACGGATCGCATGGTCAATCTGCTCGCCTATAGCGCTGAATCGGGGATGGACCGCATCGTGTCGGCGATGTTCGATGCCAATGCGACGCGGGCGAATTTCACGCCCGTGTTCACGTCGCACACGCTGATCCTCGCGCGCATGGCAAAGGATGGCAAGGGGCTGGCCTGGCTGCCGCTGAGCATCGTCGCGGATGATCTGAAGCAAGGTGCACTGGTCCGGGCGGGCGACGCACGCTGGGATATTCCGGTCGGGATCCGGCTGTATCGGCCGCGCGGGCGGCAATCGCCGTCGGCCGAAGCCTTCTGGCGGCTGGCGGCCGCCTAGCGGCGCATACGGGGCGGCATGAAACCATCAGCAACGGGCATTTGCCCGCGCCGCGGCGGCATTGCTAATCGCTCCGGACCGCCAGCGGCATTCCGAACCGATGCCCAGCGGAGCCGCAGTCCGTCGGCGTCGTTACTGAATTTGGATCTCGATCGATGAAACAACTTGCCCCCGTCGAAGCCGTGGTATTCGACCTTCTGACCGCGCTTCTCGATTCCTGGTCGGTCTGGAACCGGGCCGCCGGGTCCGACAGCGACGGGCTGCGCTGGCGCCGCGCCTATCTCGAGCTGACCTATGGTTGCGGCGCTTACCGCCCTTATGAAGATCTGGTTCGCGAGGCGGCCGCCGCGACGGGCGTCGCCTTGTCGGCGGCGGATACGCTGGTTGCGGACTGGAGCAGGCTCCAACCCTGGCCCGAAGCGCAGCCGGTTCTCGCCAGCCTGAGGGCGGGCAATATCGCGCTCGGGGTCATCACCAATTGTTCGACGGATTTGGGACGGCAGGCGGCGGACCGGGTCGGTGTTCCTTTTTCCGTTGTCCTGACCTCCGAAGAAACCGGCTATTACAAGCCGCGACCCGAATCCTACCGCGCCGTCCTCGACCGGCTCGGCACCGATCCCGCGCGGACACTGTTCGTGGCGGGTTCGCCAGCGGACATTCCCGGTGCGGCCGGCGTCGGCATGCCGGTTTTCTGGCACAACCGCGCCCGCCTGCCCTTTGTCGCCGACGCCGCGCGGCCATTCCTGATTGCCGACACGCTCGATCCGCTGCGGGAGCTGGTCCCATGAGTGCGACCACCATGTTCGCCGGACTGAACACCCCGCGCCTGATACTCGACGCCGACCGGCTGGAACGCAATGCCGCGCGCATGCGCGCCCGCTGCGACGCGCTGGGCGTCATGCTGCGCCCGCACCTCAAGACCGCCAAGTCGACCGACGTCGCCCTGGTCGCGGCGAACGGCGAGCGCGGGCCGATCACGGTCTCGACGCTGGCCGAGGCCGAACATTTCGCCGCGGCAGGCTGGCGCGACATCCTCTACACGACAGCGATCGCGCCCGCAAAACTGGCGCGCGTCCATCATATCCAGCGCGAGCATGGCACGCGGCTTCTGCTGGTCCTCGACGACCGGAAGACTGCGGCGGCCATGGGGGAAGCCGCGGCAACGCTCGGTGCGCGCTTCGGCGTCCTGATCGAGGTCGATTGCGGCGAACATCGCAGCGGCACCGAACCCGCGTCGGAAGAGCTTGTCGCGATCGCCGGCGCGATCGCCGCCTGTTCGCCGAATCTCGAACTGATGGGCGTGATGACCCACGCCGGGCATAGCTACGCATTCGATGACCCGGCCCCGATCCGGGCGCTCGCCGAAGTCGAGCGACATACCGCGGTAGCCTCGGCGGAATTGCTCCGCACGCGCGGCTATCCTTGCCCCATCGTCAGCGTCGGATCGACCCCGACGCTGGTTTTCGCCGAACAATTGCGCGGTGTCACCGAAGTGCGGGCGGGCATTTATCTGTTCTGCGACCTTTCCCAATTGTCGCGGGGCGTCTGCGCGCCAGAGGATATTGCCGTCTCGGTGCTGGCGACCGTCATCGGCCACCAGCGTCGCGGCGCCGTCCCCAGCCTGATCCTCGACGCCGGCGCCCTCGCGCTGTCCAAGGATGTCGGGGCCAACCGTTTCATGCCGAACGCGGGATATGGCCTGGTCTGCGATGCCGCGACGCTCGATCCGCTGGGCTCGCTGACGGTCGTCACCGTGCATCAGGAACATGGCGGCGTGCCCGTGCCCGACGAAAGCTGGTTCGAACGCCTGCCGATCGGCAGCGTCGTCCGGATCCTGCCCAATCACGCCTGCCTGACCTGTGCGGCATATGCGTCCTACGATGTGCTGCGCGGCGGGGAACTCACAGAGGAATGGCCGCGAACGGGCGGCTGGTGACCGGTTTCGGAGATCAAGATGAAACGTCAAAAGATGACCGAGATACGCTGCGCGGCGGCACCGCCGCCCGGCGGACATTATGCCCAGGCGATATTGCACCGTGACACGCTTTATGTCTCTGGCCAGCTCGGCGTGACCAGCGAGACCCAATATCCCGAAAGCCGATCGATCGGCGATCAGGTCGACTTCGCGCTCGGGAACATCGAGGCGATTGCCGGCGTGGTCGGCGCGTCGATGGACGACATCGTCCGGTGCACCGTCTATGTGACCGACGTCGCGCATTGGGGCGAAGTCAACCGGGCCTATGCGGCATTCTTTGGCGCGCACCGCCCCGCCCGATCGATCGTCCCATGCGGTCCGCTGCACTTCGGCGCGCTGGTCGAGATCGAAGCCGTCGTCGCGGTGGGCGCCTGAGCCGAACAGCATGGGCGCTTTGCCCGAGTGGTTTTCGTTCGCCGGGTGGCGCGCGCCCTTGTCAAAGGTCCGGCGCCCAACTATCTCGCCTCTGTAGCCCCGAGGCGCTTGACCAGCGGACGCCGACACCAAAGATTGCTTCAGCTGAGCCCTGTTCCAGCCATTCCCTACGTCGCACAGCTCAGCATCGGGGCGGGGCGCCGCACGCTTGCCATAAGCCTGGCCGTTCTGATCCCGGCGCTCCTTCTGCTCATGCTGCTCTCCTGGGGCTTTGAAGAGCAGCCTGATTTTAGCGAGACGCCCATCAGTGTGGTGACCCTTGAGGCCACAGAGATTTCGGAGGAACCGCCCGAGCCGAGCAGCCCGGAGCCCGCACGGGCCAAGGAACAGCCGATGTCGCCGCAACCGGCGCCTCAGGAACCGCCGCCGTCGGCACCAGCCCAACCGAATGCCGCGCCAGCCGCCCAACCGCTGCCCCCGCCCGTAATCGCGACGCCCGCTCCGGCGATATCCCCAAGCACCCCTCGCCCGTCCGGCGGGCGGGTCTATGGGCCGCCTAATATCGGCGGCTCCTCCTCTTCCCGCGACACCGAGCGGGTCGGAACAGCGCCGAATGGCGAGCCGCTCTATGCGGCGGCCTGGTATCGCGAACCGCGAGATGACGAACTGCGCGGTTATTTGTCCACCGCCAGCGGGCCTGGCTGGGGGCTGATTGCTTGCCGGACCGCGCCCGATTACCGCGTCGAGGATTGCGTCGGGCTCGACGAATATCCGAACGGATCGCAGATCAATCGCGCGGTGCTCGCGGCGGCCTGGGCGTTCCAGGTGCGGCCTCCGCGGCTCGGCGGACGGCCGCTGGTCGGTGCTTGGGTCAGAATCAGGATCGATTACGGCACCAAGCGGCGCTGAGGTAAGGCCGATTTGAAGCCTGGCGAACGATCGTCGCGGCGACCGCGGTTCACTTCCGCTCCGTTAGCGATTAGGGCCCTCATACGACGCAGGCCAATTTCGCAGAGGAGGACGTCTTGCGGCAACTCGCCCGGTTCGATCTCAACCTGCTGCGGATATTCGACACGATCTTCGTCAAGGGCGGCGTGTCGGCGGCGGCGCGTCATCTGAACCTGTCGCAGCCGGCGATCAGCCATGCGCTGACACGTCTGCGAACGCAGTTCGACGACCCGCTGTTCGTGCGGCAGGGCAATGGCCTGGTCCCGACCCCGGCAGCGCGCGTGATCGCGGGGCCGGTGCGCGAGGCGCTGCGCGGGCTCGACGCGGCGCTCGATGCCGCAGCCTCGTTCGATCCCGCCGAGGCGACGCGCGAGTTTCGCATCGGGGTGCGACTGTCCGGCGAAATGCCGCGCTTCTCTTCGCTGGTCGCGCGCGTCCGGCGCGAAGCGCCGCATGTAGCCCTCGCCAGCGTGACCTTCCGCCGCCGCGATCTGGTGATGATGCTGGCGAGCGGCGACCTCGACCTTGCGCTCGACGTCGCCCTCCCCGCCGATGATCGGCTTCAGCGCCATTATCTCGGGACCGAGCCCCTTGTGGTGGTCGCGCGCAAGGAGCATCCGCGCGTCGATGGCGCGATCGATCTCGATACCTATCTCGCCCTCGAACATATCATCGCGACGTCGCGGCCCTATGGACCCGGGATAGAGGACATCGCGCTGGACCGGATAGGCCTTGCCCGGCGCGTTGCCGTGCGCTGTCAGCACGCAATCACGGCGTGGCAGATCGTCGCCGCATCCGACATGCTGTTTTCGTTGCCGCGATCGCATGCCGAGGTGCTGGGCGCAATGTGGCCGATGCAGCTCGTCGACCTGCCGTTGCCGGTCGAGCAAGGCGGAAGCTATCTTTACTGGCATCAGGCGGCGCAGGCCGATCCGGGTCTTGGCTGGCTACGCACAATCATCGCCGACGAGCTGGCGCAGACCGGATAGTCATTCGCCTTGCGAATAACCCATATTCGAACCTATCATTTTCTTCGATGATGCTAGGTGGCTATCCTGGTGGTGAAACCCAGCGGAGAATTGCCATGTCGCCGATCGAACTCGAAGCCGAACTAAACGACCTCAGGATGTCGAAGGAAGCGCAGCCGCTGTTCGACGCGGTCAAGCGCCACATCGCCGAAAATGTCGATCCGATCACCGAGGAATTTTTCCGGCTCGGCGAAGGCCGCGCCGATCGCTGGAGCTGGGCGCCGGGCCAGCTCGAACTGCTTGAAGGCGCCAAGGACAAGGCGAAGGCCGCCGGCCTGTGGAATTTCTTCCTGCCGCACGGCGACACGGGGACGCCGCTCAGCAACCTCGACTATGCCTATATCGCCGCCGAACTCGGCAAGTCGCCGCTGGCGTCGGAATCCTTGAACTGCTCGGCGCCCGACACGGGCAATATGGAAGTGCTCGAAATGGTCGGCACGCCCGAGCAGAAGGAAATGTGGCTCAAGCCGCTGCTCAACGGCGAAATCCGTTCGGCCTATGTGATGACCGAACCCGGCGTGGCCTCATCGGACGCCAGCAACCTCGAAACGCGGGCGCGCCTCGAAGGCGACGAGTGGGTCATCAACGGCGAGAAATATTTTATCAGCGGCGCGGGCGACCCGCGCTGCAAGATCCTGATCTGCATGGTGAACACCAACCCCGAAGCCGCAAGGAAGGCCCAGCATTCGCAGATCTTGGTGCCGATGGACACACCCGGCGTGCAGGTGCTCGGCCCGATGCACGTTTTCGGCGCCGACCATGCGCCGCAGGGGCATATGCATATGCGCTTCGACAATGTCCGCGTGCCCAGGGACAATATCCTGCTCGGCGAGGGCCGCGGCTTCGAGATTTCGCAGATGCGCCTCGGGCCGGGTCGCATCCATCATTGTATGCGCACGATCGGCAAGGCCGAACGCGCGCTCGACCTGATGGTGAAGCGCGGCAATTCCCGTACCGCCTTTGGCCGACAGATCTCGCAGCTCGGCAAGAATCTGGAAGTGATCGCGCGCGCGCGGATCGAGATCGAGGCGATGCGCCTGATCGTGCTCAAGGCCGCAAAGGCGATGGACCTGCTCGGCAACCGCGAAGCGCGCGTCTGGGTGAGCATGGCGAAGGCAATGGTCCCCGAACGCACCTGCCAGATCATCGACCAGGCAATCCAGATCCACGGTGCGACCGGCATCTCGCAATGGACGCCGCTCGCCGATCTTTATGCCGATGTCCGCCACTTGCGCTTCGCCGACGGTCCCGACGAGGTTCATTATATGGTGGTCGGTCGCGACGAACTCGGGCGGCACTGAAGGCCCTTACACCGACGGCCGCATCCTTGCGCCCGGTCGGCGCCGCGTCCGCATCCGGGGACGCTGCGCCGACCGGGCGGCATAGATGGTGTAGCCGCAGAGCAGCCCATAAAGCGCCAGCCCCTCAACCTGCCAGAAGGGCATCGTCGCCATGTTGAGCAGAAAGAAAGCACAATGTCCGGCGAGCAGCTTGAAGCGCTCGCCATGCGCCGAGGCTGCCGCCGCGAACATGGTCGTCCAGAGCGCGAGCATCGCCGCGATGCCGAACCAGCCAAGTTCGTAGAGCGTCGCGACCAGCGTGTTGTGCGGATAGACTTTGAACACGCCCTCCCAGCTTTCCGGTCCGAGGCCGAACAGATGCTGGAGCGGCGTACCCTCCGCCCAGGCATAGATATAGCTGCTCCAGATCAACGGACGCGCGGACATCACCTGGCGTTCGAGCAGGTCGAAATCGCGCGGTGGCTTGATCAGCCCGGCGGGGTCCGCGAGGAAGGCGCCGAGGTCGGCGAAACTTGCGCCGTACGACAAGGCGGCGACCGAGACGAGCAGCACGCCCGCCACCATCGCCGTCACCGCCATCGGCATGCGCTGGTCGCGCCGCACGCTCAGCGTCAGCCCGCTCAGGAAGACCGCGAGCGCGAGCGGCGCGGCGGCAAGGATCGTCGTGCGATAGCCCGCGAGCAGGATACCGAGGAAGGTCGCAGCCAGAAAGGCGACGCGCACGCCGCGCGGCGCCGACCTGGCGAAGCAGCCGACGAGGAACCCGGTCATCATCGCGACCGAGAAAGCCGCCTCGTGATTATAGCCGCCAATCCACACCAGCCCGTCGCCATCCTCCGACCCCTTGGGCAGGTTCAGCGCCAGCGACAGCGCCTGAAAGACGAGCAGCGGCAGGAAAGACACCATCGCCCAGTTCAGGAATCGCGCGTCGGGATCGCTGCGCAACGCCTGAAACACCGCGATCATGATGACGATCATATAGGCGTATTTGACCCCGACGTTGACGCCGCCGGTCACGTCGCCGTTCAGCCCCGCGCTGAGCAGGGCGAGCACTATCAGCGCATAGACGGGCAACAGCCATTTGAGCGCCAGATTGGCGGGCCGCACCACGAACAGCAGCCCGAAGGCGGTGATCCCGATCGAAAGCAGCGCATTGCCCGAAAGCCCGCCCGCGAGCGGTTTGAACATATAGAGATGATAGGCACCCGCCGTGTAGCGCATCCACAGCGCAACCACCACGAACGCGCCCGCGACGCTGCCCGCCCGCCGCGCCGCGATGACGAGCGAGACGAGCAGCAGCGCCGTCACCGGCAGCAGAACGCCGAGACCGAACGCCGGGCCATAGGGTAGCGCCTGCCCGGTCACGGCGCCGCCGGATCAGTCGGCATAATAGGGACGATACGCCTTCAGGAAGGTGCCCCCATCCTCATAGCCGGCACGCTCCTGCTCGCGGATGTCGACGAGCGTCAGCACAGCGCCGAGCATCTCGGCATGGACATCGTATAGCCGCCGCAGCGCAACCAACACCGCCTTGGTCGGCGTCTTGCGCCAGCGCACGAGGAACACCACCCCATCGGCCATGCTGGCGATCACGCGCGCCTCATCGACCGGCAACACCGGCGGCGTGTCGAGAATCACCAGATCATAGCGTTCGCGCACCTGCTCGATCAGCTCGGCCAGCCGCGGACTCTCAGTCAGCCCGACCCCCTTGGAATCGAGTCGCTGTGGCAGCAGGAAGGCGCCCGACAGACTGTCTTGGACGATCGCCTGCTCCAGCGTCGCCTGCCCCGCCAGCACCTCGTCCAGCCCGATTGTCACATTCTCGGTAAATTGTCGGCTGGAAGCGCGCCGTCTTGCATCGGCGTCGATCAACAGCACCTTGCCGCCGGCCGCGGCGACGGCGCGGGCCAGCCCCATCGCGGTGGTCGTTTTGCCTTCGCCGGGCACGGCCGATGTGATTGCGACAACGCGGATGGGGTTGGCTGCCTCAGCAAACTGGATCGACGTGCGCAAGGTGCGAAACGCCTCTGCATAGGTCGATTGCGGCCGCTTGAGCATCAGCTCCGCCGGGGGCGCCGGCGGTCCAAGCTTGCGATAGCCGGGGAGCGTGTTGGCGTCGGGGATCGAAGCGAGCGGCGACAGCCCCAACGCATCCTCGATCGCATCGCTTGATTCGATGCCGCGTTCCAGCAGTTGGAGCAGCACGACGAGCAGCACGCCGATACCCATCCCGCCGACGACGGCCATCGCGGCATAGACCAGCATATTGGGCGAGCTCGGCGCGCCAGGCACGCGCGCGCGGCTGACAATATAGGCATCGCTGCGCTCCAGCCCCGATTGCGCGACCGTCTGGCGGTAGCGGTCGAGGAATGCCTGATAGAGCGTCCGCGCCGATTCGGCGTTGCGTTCCAGCTCGTTGAGCCGCACCGATGCCGCATTGTCGCTGGCGAGCTTGCCCTCCGACTGCGCCACCGATCCTGCGAGCGACGCCGCGCGCTGGTTGGCGATGCTTGCCTGGATCGAGACATTGGACACGATGCGCTGCACCTCGGCCGCGATCTGCTGATCGGCGACGCGAAGCTGGTTCTGCGCGCGGACCAGATCGGGGTGGCGCGGGCCATAGCGTTTTTCCAGCGCCCCGACCTCGCGCGCCACCTCGGCGCGCTGGGCGCGCAGCTGGCTGACCACGGGGGAATCGAGCGAATCGCCGAGCTCCTCGCCGCTCCGCCCGCCGTTCAGCTGCGCGCGCGCAGCCGAAAGCCGCGCCTGCGCTGCGGCATTCTCGGCCTTGGCTTGGGCAAGCTGGGTCGAAAGCCCTGACAGTTCCTGCTGGGTTACCGTGTTCGCCTCGGAAACGGCGAAAAGGCTGTGCGCGGCGCGATAATCGGCGACCGCGCGCTCGGCGCCGACGACCTGGGCGCGAAGATCCTGAAGCCGTTGTTCGAGGAACCCGCGCGCGCGATGCGTCGCCTCCGTTTTCGAGCCGACCTGCCCCGACACATAGTCATCGACCAGTGCATTGGCGATCTGCGCCGACTGCACCGGCGTACTGCCTTCGAACGAGACGCTGATCGCATAGGAAAGTCCGTCGCGCTTCACCGTCAGCCCGCCGAGCACCGTTCCGATCGCGCGCTGGCGCCCGATCAGATCGGGCTGCGCCGTCGGCTCGCCCTGGCCAGCCGCCTCGTTGAATGCGGGATTGCGGGCAAGCTGTAATCGGTCGACCACCCGCCCGATAAGTTCGGGCGAGCGCAGAACCTGTACCTCTGTATCGACTGCGGCCGAATCGGGATCGGTCGTCGGGATCACCGAATCGACCTTGATCACCTGCTCGGCCGTCCGTTCGAGCGCCACCTGCGCAGTGGCAAGATAGCGCGGTTCGGCGACGAGATAGGCGGCCGCGGCGACGACGATCGCCGCGGCCATCGCCGCACATAATATCATCCATCGCCGCCGCAGCACCGCGCCGACCCGGCGCAGGTCGATCAGCGCGCCGCGATCGACCTCAGGGTCCGCTTCCCGGCGGAGCGGTTGTCGCCGTGTAACTGCGTCCATATCACGCGGCAGCCAGGAAGGCGCGCACTGCGGGTGCAATATCGGGACGCGCGAGCGCCAACGCGAGCGTTGCAGTCACAAAACCACTCTTGTCGCCGCAATCATAGCGCTTGCCCTGGAAAGTGACGCCGTGGAACGGCTGCGTGCCGATCATCCGCGCCAGAGCGTCGGTCAGTTGGATCTCGCCGCCCGCGCCTTCCTCCTGATTGCCCAAAATGCCCATCACCTCGGGCTGGAGGATGTAGCGGCCGATGACCGCCAGCCGTGACGGCGCCACGTCCGGGGCCGGCTTTTCAACCAGTCCCCTGACCTCGGTGATCGCCCCCGCACGCGTGCCCGGCGTCACAATGCCATATTTATGTGTGTCCTCCGCGGCGACTTCCTCGGTGCAGATCAAATTGCCGCCGAGGTCGTCATAGGCCTCGACCATCTGCTTGAGGCAGCCGGGCTCGCCGACCATCAGATCGTCGGGCAACAACACCGCGAAAGGCTCGTCGCCGACGAGACGCCGGGCGCACCACACGGCATGGCCCAGTCCCAGCGGTTCCTGCTGCCGCACGATGTTGATGTCGCCCGGGGGCGAGCGCGTGCCGTCGAGCGCGGCGAGCGATTTGCCGCGCCGGGCCATCGCTTCCTCAAGCTCGAAGGCATGGTCGAAATGATCCTCGATCAGGCTCTTGCCGCGGCTGGTGACGAAAATGAACTGCTCGATACCCGCTTCGCGGGCCTCGTCGACGGCATATTGGATCAGCGGCCGGTCGACGACGGGCAGCATCTCCTTGGGCATCGATTTGGTCGCCGGAAGGAACCGGGTCCCAAGGCCGCCAATGGGGAACACGGCCTTGCGTATTTTTCGCATCTTTTCACCCTTTTCTGGTCGCTGGGTCCCCCCCCAATTAACCAGCATTCGGATTTGGCAGACACGATCGCCGCGTGCTGACGAGAGCGACCTGCGCCTTTACGCTGCATTGCAGCAAGAGGGCGGCGCCGAAGCGTGTGCAAAGTGCGTCAAGACATTCAGAGCTTGGGAGGTGTCCCAATGAAGGACACTCCCCCCGGCACCGATCCCCCGCCGCGCGAGCGGACCAGCGGTGTGCCCGGCGGAACCTGAATGTCGTGCGAGCCGACGATGATTTTCGCCGGCCCGCCGTGGACGTCAAAGACTGGCCAGCCCCGGTCGCTCTTCACCACCAGATGATCGATGGTGATCACCAGCGGCTCGCCAGCCCCCTTCGCCGCCATGATGGTGAAATGATTGGTGTCGCCGATCCCGCCGATTTTGACGGGATCGACGCTGGTGAGCCGCGTCGCGCGCATGCTCGTCCACAGCCGGAAGTTGCGCGCGTTGCGGCCGCTGATGCAGTCGTCGAGCGTCGTTTCGGTCGACTTCAGATCGAACCCGCCGTCGCTATTGTCCCATGCCGCGCATTGGCGAAACAGCATCCGCGCATTGCCCCGTTCGGTCGAAAAGCCGTCGCCGTTCCAATACTGCCTGGGCTTGCGCTGCCATTGAAAGCCACGCATCACGCAGCGCTCGATCCGGAAATCATGCGCAGTGTCGTCGAAGGCGATGCCGACTGGAAGGTCGGTCGCGCCCGTGGTCAACATGCCGCTCGCGCTGACATCCTCTATCACGCCGTCGTGGCTGTCATACCGAATGCGGGCAAAGCTGCGTTCGAGATTGCTCGCCCTTACCCCGCTTACGCGGAGCCCGACGCAGCCCGCCCCCGCCAGTTTCTGCGCCGCCGTGTTCTCGATCACCCGGTAGCCACCCTCCACCCCGACGTTGGCGATCTGCACATCATGGACAGGCTCTCGAATCACGAACAACCCGTTGCCGACGTCGCGGGCGCGCACCCCGCGATAGACGGCGCCTGAGCGCACAAGATAGACTGGCTCGCCCCCTGCGGCGATCTGAACCGCCTTTGCGGCGGCGGGGGAGGATAGGTCGGCCATGCCGCCGCGCTAATCGGCGTGCACCGAATAAGGCCAGCGCGATGCGGCGCGGCGTGGCGCGTCCGGGGTCAGCGCAGCGCTGGCATCGCTCCGCCCAGATCGTCGCCGACCGCGCGCTCAAATCCGAACAAAGGTCGGCGACAGACCAGCCTCGTCCGGCTGAACCGGCGGAAGCCGGCCTCGCCATGGTCGATGTTGAGCGTCATGCCGGCACCGGCCTTCGCCGCCGACGGAATTCGCCCGTCGATCGCTATTGCCGACGACAGCGTATGTTCGAGAACATAGCGGCGTTCGGCGGCATCGCGGCCGAAATAAGTGATGGCGAGCGGTGGCGGTCGCCGGTGGATCGTGGCGACCGCATCCTCGATCCGCGCATAATTGCGCAGCGGGAGGATCGATCCCCTATAATCTTCCAGCATCACCAGCATATCCTCGCTCGCGTGGCGAATGATGTGGAGCGGCAACCCCGGCCCGCGCGGCGCCGCCGTCATCACCTCGCCCCCGCGCGCGCGCGCGTCATCCAACAGTCGCGCCAACCGCTGCTGCTCGGCGCCCGAGAGCTCCGCCTCCTTCGCCCCCGGCTGCATCGCCGCGCGCCACAACCAGGAAGCGACCGCCTCTTCCTGCTCCTCGGGCACGAGCAGATAGTCGGGCGCGAGCGGCGCGCATCCACCCTTGAGGCGCTTGCGCGCGACCATGATGTCGGCCGCCTTGGCAAAATCGGCCGAACGCCCAAGGATGACCGGCGATTTGTCCGAGCGCGCGATCGTTGGCGCATCGCCATCCTGCGGTTCGCTGGTCACCAGCAAATCGAACGCCTGCTGTGAAAAGTCGCGGTCGGGGGCCACTGCCAGTTCGAGCGGATCGAAATAGTCCGGCGCCAGCTCGCTCATCAGACGGCCGAGTCGCACCGAAGCCGCATCGAATTTCAGCGTTACCCGGTTACCCGCGGCAAGCGCACCCGCGAGGATGCCCGCCGTCCGGAGCAGCGGCAGCGTCGCGGGCGCCGTTATGCCGATCACCCCGACGGGCAGATATTCCACATAATCGCCCGCCCCGCGCAGCCGCGCGAGCAGCCCGCGCCCCCCTTCGCGGCGCGTCCAGCGTCCCACCCCGTCGAGCGACGCGCGCAGCGCCGCCAGCGCCGGGGCCACTTCAAGAAGCCTGGCGGACTCCGAATCCTGATTTGGTTGATCGGCGGCGAGCGCGTCACACAGCGATTCGGCGTTTTGTTCGATCAACAGCGCCGCCCGCCGCAACCGGTCGCGCCGAACGGTCAGCGACACCGGCAGGTCAGCAAAAAATGCCCCACGTTGCGCTTCCAGCATCTCACCCTTTCCCGCATTTTATCCTGTCCAGCTTCTACTCCGACGCCGACCCGTGGCAAGTTCAAGTCGAAGCGTTTCATCGCATTGCAGCTAATTCGCCTGCCGGTCGTTTCGGCAAAGCCCCCGAATTATCTGCTTCTAAAATCTCGCCTTTTCTTACCCTGTCCCGTTCTGGGTCGAGATTTTGTGAACGATCATTTCGCCTTTCAATTGCCTCCGCTCAAAGCTGCCAAGTTGACCGTTAACCGTTGCGACGCGATTGTTCGCAGGTGCAGCAAAAAGCCGCCTTCAGATAAAAGGGAGCAACGCGTAATGCGTATCGTAATGATCGGGTCCGGCTATGTCGGGCTCGTTTCGGGCGCGTGTTTTGCCGATTTCGGCCATCATGTGACCTGTGTCGACAAGGACGCGGACAAGATCGCTCGCCTGCAGGCCGGCGGCATTCCGATCTATGAACCTGGTCTCGACGATCTGGTCGCGCGCAACGTCGCGGCGGGTAATCTGGCCTTCACCACCGAGCTGTCCGAAGCCGTTGATGCTGCCGATGTGGTGTTCATCGCGGTTGGCACACCCAGCCGCCGCGGCGACGGCCATGCCGACCTGTCCTATGTCCACGACGCGGCGCGCGAGATCGCCGGCGCGCTCTCGGGCTTCACGGTGATCGTCACCAAATCGACCGTGCCGGTCGGCACCGGCGACGAGGTCGAGCGGATCATCCGCGAGTGCAACCCTGTCGCCGAATTCGCGGTGGCGTCCAATCCCGAATTCCTGCGCGAAGGCGCGGCGATCGAAGATTTCAAGCGCCCCGACCGCGTCGTGATCGGCATCGAGGACGAACGCGCGCGCGCTCCGCTCGAGGAAGTCTATCGGCCGCTTTCGCTGAACAAGGCACCGATCGTCTTCACGAGCCGGCGAACCAGCGAGCTGATCAAATATGCCGCCAACGCCTTTCTCGCGATGAAGATCACCTATATCAACGAGATGGCGGACCTGTGCGAACAGGTCGGCGCCGACGTTCAGGAGGTCGCCAGCGGCATCGGGCTCGACAAGCGGATCGGCGCGAAATTCCTGAATGCGGGGCCTGGCTATGGCGGCTCCTGCTTCCCCAAGGACACGCTGGCGCTGATGAAGACGGCGCAGGACCATGACGCGCCGCTGCGGCTGATCGAGGCGACGGTCGCGGTGAACGAGCAGCGCAAGCGCGCGATGGGCCGCAAGGTCATCGCCGCGATGGGCGGGCAGGTGCGCGGCCGCACGGTGGCGGTGCTCGGCCTGACCTTCAAACCCAACACCGACGACATGCGCGACGCGCCGTCGATCGCGATCGTCCAGACGCTGCAGGATGCGGGCGCCAAGGTCCGTGCCTACGACCCCGAGGGCATGGATGCGGCGAAAGCGGTGCTGACCGACGTCGAATATGCCGCCTCCGCCTATGCCGCTGCAGAAGGTGCGGCGGCGACGGTGATCGTCACCGAATGGGACGCATTCCGCGCGCTCGACCTGGTGCGCCTCAAAGCCGCCATGGCCGAACCGGTGCTTGTTGATCTGCGCAACATCTATCCGCCCGCGCGCGCCGAAGAAGCGGGTCTGCGCTATGTCGGTATCGGCCGGCCGGGTCAGCCAACGACCGATGCCGAAGCCGCGATAGAGAGGCACGCCGCGTGACCGACGACCGTCCTATCCTGGTAACCGGCGCTGCGGGCTTCATCGGCCACGCGGTATCCGAACGGCTCCTCGCGCGCGGCGAACGCGTGATCGGGCTCGACAATTTCACCGACTATTATGACGTCGCGCTCAAAAAAGCGCGCACCGCGCGGCTGGTCGATAATTTCAACTTCCGTCTGATCGACGGCGACATCGCCAGCCCCGGGCTGGTGAGCGAGCTGGTCGAAGCGAATGAAGTGCGCCGGATCGTCCACCTCGCGGCGCAAGCGGGCGTGCGTTACAGCCTCGAAAACCCTTTCGCCTATGAGCATAGCAACCTCAAAGGCCATCTCGCGGTGCTTGAGGCCGCGCGCCATGCCGGCAATATCGAGCATCTCGTCTACGCCTCGTCGAGTTCGGTCTATGGCGACCGCCCGCTCGGCGGCACGGGCTTTCGCGAGGACGAGCCCTGCACCGCGCCGGTCTCGCTCTATGCGGCGACCAAGCGGAGCTGCGAGTTGATGAGCGAAAGCTATGCCAAGCTCTATCAGCTGCCGCTGAGCGGGCTGCGCTTCTTCACCGTTTATGGCCCGTGGGGCCGCCCCGACATGGCCTATTATGGTTTCGCGCAAAAGATACTGCTTGGCCAGCCGATCGAGGTGTTCGGCGAAGGCCGGATGGCGCGCGATTTCACCTATATCGACGATATCGTCGACGGCGTGGTCGGCGTGCTCGACCGGCCGCCGACGGGCGGCGAAAACCGGCTGCTCAATATCGGCGACTGCAATCCCGTCGGGCTGATGGACATGATCGCCGTGCTCGAACGCGCGCTCGGCCGGCCGGCGATCAAGCTGATGCGGCCGATGCAGCCGGGCGACGTGACCGCGACCTATGCCGACATCTCGGCGATCAACGCACTCACCGGATATAGCCCCAAGGTCCCGCTTGCGCGTGGGATCGAGCGATTTGTCGACTGGTATCTGGGCGAAATAGAAAATGGTGGAAGAGGACCGATGGCAGCGGTGGCCTGAGCCGGGGAATCCGGCCGGGCGCTAATGGAGTTTGACAATGCTGCAACGGACAAATGGGTCTTCCAACGATCCTGCGGGGTCGCCGATCGTCTGCGTGACCGGCCTGCGCGGTTTTCCGCATGTGATGGGCGGGATCGAAAGCCATTGCGAGGAACTGCTGCCGCGGATCAAGGCGCTGTGGCCCGATCACCGCTCGGTCGTGCTCGGCCGCGCGCCCTATCTGCCCGAGCCGGTGGGCGAGTATCGCGGTGTCGAGATCATCGGGATGCCCTGCCCGCGCTCGCAAAATCTGGAGGCTGTGGTCTCCACCTTCCTCGCGGTCCTGTCTGCCCGCCAGCGCGGCGCCGGCCTGATCCATATCCATGCGATCGGCCCCGGCTTGCTCGCGCCGCTGGCCCGGCTGCTCGGTCTGAAGGTCGTCGTCACGCATCACGGCGCCGATTATCACCGCGCCAAATGGGGCATGTTTGCGCGCACTGCCCTGCGCACCGGCGAATGGCTGGCACTCAGCTTCGCCAACCGGGTCATCGCGGTCTCGCCCTCGCTCGCGGCGCAATTGCGGCAAAGCTTTCCCAAACGCGCGGACGCGATCTCCTATATTCCCAACGGCACTTCGGACCTGCCCGGCGATGCCGATCCGGCGCTGGTGCTCGAACGACTGGGCCTCGAAGACGGCGATTTCCTCCTCGCCGTCGCACGGCTCGTTCCCGAAAAAGGCCTGCACGATCTGATCGACGCCTATGAACGGTCAAACTGTACGGCGAAGCTCGTCATCGCCGGTTCGGCCGATCACGAAAGCGAATATGCCCGCGACCTGCTCGCGCGCGCCAGCGATCGCGTGATATTTGCCGGCGTCCAGTCGCGCGCGACGCTGAAATGCCTCTATGAACATTGCGCGCGGTTCGTGATGCCCTCCTATCACGAAGGCCTTCCGATCGCCGCGCTCGAGGCGGCGAGCTGCGGCGCGCGGATGCTGCTAAGCGACATCCCTGCCAATCTCGACATAGCGCTCGACCCGCAGAATTATTTCCCGGTTGGCGATGTCGCCGCGCTTACCGACCGGCTGAATGCCGATCACGCCGATTTTGCGGTCGACCGCGACGCCGTGCGCGAACGCTTCAGCTGGGACAAGGCGGCGGAGGACACGCTCGACGTTTATCGCGCTACGCTCACGAAGGGCCGGACCGCACCACAGCCTGTGACCTATTCCGACGCGGTGGAAGCTTAGGCGCCAAGCCAGGCGACGACTTTCGCCCGGTCGGCCGCGTCGATCGGCCCGCTGACGTCGATGCCCGCATCGGTCCGCGTCGCCCGTGCGATCCGCGGATGCCACGCATTTTCCCGCCACGCCCAGCTGCGAATTCGCCAGCGACCCGGCCCGTCGGATTCGAGCGCCAGCGTCGGCCGCCCGGACTTTTCGGACCCGGGGCCTGCGTCTTTTGCCGAGCATGCCCCGCTGGCGGCCGCGGCAGCCATCGAAGTCAAAAGCGTTCGTCGATCCATTTCCATATCCTGTCGTTACGGCGCAGCGATCTTTTCGGGCGCGGTCTGGAGCGCGCGCGGCGTGCGTTCGCCCGCGACGCGCTTGATCACCGCTTTCCCCAGTCGCTGTCCGGGGAGCTCGACCAGTCTATAAGTGATGAACGCGAGTGCATAGGTCACCGGCACCACGACCGCACCGGTCAAGGCGAACCGCTCCGCCGCGCCGAGCCCGGTTCCGAACTGCCCGATCACCGCCGCCGCGACGGGTTGCAGGATCAGCAGGTGGATCAGATAGGTGCCATAGGAAAGCTCACCCAGCCAATAAAGGGGTCGGCTGCCGAGCAGGCGCGACACCCAGCCGATCGCACCGAACGAACGCCAATGCACCAACGCGAAAAACCCGAAAACCAGCAGCTCGCGTACGACGAAATGGAGCAGGTCCTGCTCGCCGCCAATCGGAATCGCGGCGAGCAGCATCGCAGCGCCAAGCCGCCACCCGCGCCGCGCGCGGCTCTCCCCCGGATCGGCGGCGATCAACATACCGGCGAGGAAAAGCTGGAGCTTCAACGGCAGGAAGGACGGCATCGGAAAGTCGAGCCCCGCCGACCCGGCGAGCAGTGCAGTGGCCACACCGCCGCCCGCCGCGACCAGCGCGGCGGTCACCCAGCCGATCCGCCGCCCGAGCAGGATGAGGAAGGGAAAGAGCAGGTAGAATTGCATCTCCAGCCCCAGGCTCCAGTCGGGCAGCGGCGTGCGAAAGGCATAATCGGGCAGCAATCCGAACAGGAAGGTCAGATGAAGGACGATATTGGTGAGGCCCCCGTCGAGATACCGCTCGGGCGGCTGGAGCGACTGGCCGAGGAAGCTGTCGATTGCGACGCGGTCGGCATAGATCGCCGGTCCGGCAATCAGTGCCGCGGCGAGAGTCACATAAAAGAGCGGCGCCAGCCGGAAAAAGCGGCGCGTCCAGAACGCCGCCCAGGTGGCGGGCGCATCCCAGTCCTCGCGGCCCGCGCGCAGCCGATACTGGTACATCATCAGAAAGCCCGAGAGCAGGATGAACAGGTCCACGCCCAGATCCGGCTTGCCGATCAACGGCAGCCGGAAACCGGTCAGAATCATCATATGCCCGATGAGCACCCAGAGGGCCGCGACGCCGCGCAGGCCATCCAGACACTCGACCCGCCGAATGTCCATTCCATACCTCCGCAAAATCGTCCGTCGATGGTCATCCTGATAGAGGTATCGGGGCGCGAAACCCCTTGAAATCGGCCAGCTGCCCCGCCCGGACGATGAAGCGGGCGATGCTGTGTGCACTGCAACAAAAGCCCGTGGTAAGCGTTCTCCAGAGGCGAATTCCGCCCGAATCTTCAGCGAGGAACCATGCTGCAACGAAAGCGGATTTTATTCGCGATCAACTCGCTCGCGGGGGGCGGCGCCGAACGTGTCCTGGCCACGCTGCTGACCGGATCGGTGCCTTGGCGCGGCCGCCACGACATCCACCTCGCGCTGCTCGACGACGAGCCGCGCGCCTATGAATTGCCCGAATGGGTCACGGTTCATCAACTCGATGCGCGCCATAAATTGTTGCCCAGCCTGACCCAGCTCCGCGCGCTCGTTGGACGGCTTTCGCCCGATACGACGCTCAGCTTCCTGACCCGCGCCAATATCGCCAACGCCTGGGCCATGGCGGGGCGCGGCCGCCCCTGGCTGATCAGCGAGCGGGTGAACACCAGCGCGCATCTGGGCGACGCGTTCGCGGCCAAGGCGATGGTCCGCATGGTCTATCCGCGCGCCGCGCACGTCATCGCGGTGTCCGAAGGCGTGGTCGACGATCTCGCCGCCAATTTCGGCGTCGCGCGCGCGCGCATGTCAGCGATCGCCAATCCGGTCGACCATCGCCGCATCGCCGAGCTGGCGGCCGAACCCCCCGCCTTCACACCCGCCGGACCGTATATCGTCGCGGCCGGGCGGCTCATGCCGAACAAGAATTTTCCCCTTTTGCTCCGCGCCTATGCCGAGGCGGCCCCAGCGGAGCGCCTCGTCATCCTGGGCGAAGGGCCCGAGCGCGGCGCGCTCGACGTGCTCGCCGCCTCGCTCGGAATCGCGGATCGGGTCGACATGCCCGGTTTCGTTGCCAATCCCTTCGCGGTGGTGTCGCGGGCGCAGCTTTATGCAATGCCGTCCAATGCCGAGGGTTTTCCCAACGGGCTGGTCGAGGCGATGGCATGCGGCGTTCCCGTCGTCGCGACCAATTGCGCGTCGGGTCCGTCCGAAATTCTGGCCGGCCGGTCGCGCGATGCGATCAGCGGCAGCATCGCCGTCGACGGCGGCGCGTTGGTGCCAACCGATGACGTGCCAGCCTTTGCGACAGCACTCGTCGAAGTGCTCGCCGAGCCCCGTCGCAGCGCCTGCGGCGCGAAGGCCCGTGAGCGCTCGCTGGCCTATGGCGTCGAGCAGGCGGCCGCAAATTATTGGGCCCAGATCGAGGCGGCGCTGCGCGCGCCGTCCGCCGCGTCCGACATCGAAGACATCTCAGCATATCGTCCGGGAGTAAGTTCATGAAATGGCATAGGCAGATCGCATTGGCGGGGGCGCTGATCGCCCTTGGCGGATGCGCCGGGCAGAGCCCGCTCGCGGGCAGCGGCGCCGCGCCGCCGCCGGCGACGGCCTTCGTCCTCTCGCCGGGCGACAAGATCAAGGTCGCAACCTTTGGCGAAGAGAAACTCAGCGGCGATTTCGAGGTTTCGCCCGCTGGGACGATCGCCTTTCCGCTGATCGGTGAGGTCAACGCTGCGGGGCTTCGGACCGAAGAGCTGTCGAAGGTCATCGAGGCGCAGCTTGGCGACGGCTATCTGCTCGAGCCGCAGGTGTCGGTCCAGGTCGCCAATTTCCGCCCCATCTACATCCTCGGTGAAGTGAATAAACCCGGAGAATATCCCTATGCGCAGGGTCTCACGATACGGGGCGCCGTCGCCAAGGCCGACGGCTTCACCTATCGCGCCAACGAAAAGCGCGTCTTCCTGAAACGCGCGGGCGAGCCCGGCGAGCAGGAATATCCGATGACCGCCGATTTCGCGGTGCTTCCCGGCGACACGATCCGCTTCGGCGAACGCTATTTCTGATGGATATGGCCACTGCATCGCTGACCCCCGTTCCAGCGTTCGAAGACCCGATGTCCGACGAGGCGGGCAAGCCGCATCGGCGCGGCTGCCCGGTGAGCTTCGCCAAATTGAAGGCGCTGCTCGCCGCCGACCTTTACCGTTATGCGGGGCGCGTCAGCTTCGGCGCTTTCGCCAGACATTATGCCTTTACCCCAGGGTATAAATATACGGTGCTGATGCGCACGACGGGCTGGCTCAAGCTCAAGCCCGCGAAGGCGTTCGGCCTCTATCCCTTCGCCAAATGGTTGCTGCTGCGCGCGCGTTACAAATATGGCTTTGCGATCCCCGAATATATGGAGATCGGGCCCGGCTTGTTCCTCAACCGCTTTGGCGGCTTTTATTTTCACGGCGACACCGTGCTCGGCAGCAACGTCAATATCACCCACGGAGTCGTGCTCGGCTATATGAACCGCGGCAGCCGACGTGGCGCGCCGGTGATTGGCGACCGCACCTTCCTGGGATCGGGCGCGAAGGTGATCGGCGGCATTCATGTCGGTACCGAGGCGGCGATCGGCGCCAACGCGGTGGTGACGAAGGATGTGCCCGAACGCGGCGTCGTCGGCGGCATCCCGGCAAAACTGCTCTCCGATCAGGGGTCCGACGGCTATATCAACCGGCTTGCGCCGCCCGAGCTGCTCGCGGCCTGTGAGGGTGCGCTTTATGGCTCGCGGACAAAGCCCGGCTGATCGAGCCTTACAAGCCCGACAAGGTCAGCCCGACCGAAACGCGGTTGTCCGCGAATTCGCGGCCAGCGGTCGCCCCCCAGCTTGACTGGGTGCGCCGCTGGACGTCGACGCGCAGCGCCATTCGCTTGCTGACCAGATAGGAGGCGCTACCGCGCCAGGTCCAGCGATCGTCCTGCCGGTCGATATTGTTGAAATCGCGCTTCTCCAGCTCGCCGCCCGCGCTGATGATCAGGTTGCGCAGCAACTCATAATCCGCGCGCAGCGTCATATTGGTCGCGAGATAGCCGGTCGCGCCGTTGACGCCCGTTTCCTTGATGCCGCGATCGACCGTGCCGGTGATCGTCACCAGCGGGGTCAGGAAATAGGCCAATTCGCCGCGCACGAGAAAGCCCGAGACATCCTCAAACTCCGTCGGACGATAATCCTGTTCGAAATAGCCAAGCCGCAACGACCCGCGCGCCTTGCGGCCCAACTCGAAACTCGCGCCGCCGGCGAGCTCGAACCCTTTGGAATCGCGTGCCGACACCGGCCCGATTCGCTCGCGGTAATCGCGTTTGTTCAGCGAGCCCGCAACGAACAGCGCGATGCTTGGACTCAGTGCATATTCTCCGACGGCGGTGCCGGTATAGGTCGTGTGATCGCGAAAATCCTGGTCGATCGGGTCGCCGCCAGGCGTCACGCTGTCGCTGTAGTTGCGGTTTTCGACATCGACGACGCCGCGCACGCGCAAGCGGTTGAAGACATGCGTATAGGTCGCCGTCCCCCCGCTCAGCGTAAATCGGACCGGCCGCGACGCCTGCGTCGGGCTATCGGGCGACACGCGTTCCTGGCTGTAGCGCCCATTGCGCAGCATGACGTTCAGCGTATTCGACTTGCTGATCGTATAGGCCGCACCCGCATTCACCGAATATTGCGTGGCGTTCTCGCTCGTCCGGTCGGCGTAGCGCAACAGGTCGAGCTCCCCATCGAGGGACAGCTTGAGCGTCGGCGAAGGCCGCGCCAGCGAGACGCGCGGGCGAATGCGCAGATAGGCGTCGCCGATCCGATCATCTTCCTGCGCATAGAGATTATCGTCATAGCCCGCGCCGATCGCCATGCGCGGCAGCAATTCCAGGACGCCGACATGGATCGGCTCGGGCGTGTAATCGGGCCGGCGACGTTCGAGCACGCTGATATTGCGGTCGCGTCCGAAGCTGTTCTCGCTCGAGACAGAACCAAGTCCGTCGGTCGCATCCGATTGCTGGGCGATTGCGGGCGCCGCGAGGCCGCAGCTGCCGAGCAGCGCAAAGGTGATCGCGCGCTTCATCGGGGACCCAGCGTCACGAGGAGAGGCACATGGTCCGATCCAGTGGCGGGCAACCGACGTGCCGAGACGAGCGCCCAATCGGGTCCGGCATAAAGCTGGTCGATCGGCAGCACCGGAAAGGCGCGCGGCCAACTCGGCAACGCCCGCGTCATGCGGGTGAGCGGTGCAAAGGCGCGGTCCTGCTCTCGCATCGCGGCCGCCCAGGGGGTGAGGTTCATGTCGCCTGCAACGATCAACGCGTCGCGATCGATCCGTGTCAACGCGCGCGCTACATCGTGTCTGCGCACCGCCTGATCGCGCGAGGTCGGCCAGGGATAGTGGAGCGTGACCACGGTGAAGGCGCGGCCGCCCGATCCGGCAATCCGGGCCCAGAGCAAGGGCGGGCCGAATTTCCGGCCCCTGCTGTCTTTCAGATAATAATCGCTGTCGGCGATCGGCCAGCGAGAGAAGATGGCAAGGTCGCAGCCCGGCGGGCATTGGGTTCGATAGGCGAAATGCTGGTTCAGCGCCGCCAGCATCGGCGCGAAGCTGCCATCCACCTCCTGCAGCATCACCACATCGGGTTTCGCGTCGATTATCGCCTGCGCGGTTTCCGCAGGGTCGCGATTGCTCTGCCAGACATTGTGGGTGAGCACATGGATCGGACTTGCTCCCTTGGGCGCGGCAGGAATCGCGCGCATCAGTTCGGGCATCACGCCAATCGCGACCGGCATCAAGCCGACCAACGCTGCGACGACCGTCCAGCGCAGGCGCAGGCGGACGAGCAGCAATCCGGCCAAAAACACCACGCCGAACATCGGCAGGAACGACGCCAGCACATCGAGCATCGGCACCAGACCGCCGGCGAGCGACAGCCACGCGGCGAGGCCCGCCCCGCCGGTCAGCAGGGTGCCAAGAGTCTGAATTGCTTTCACGCGCGGGCGAGCAGCCGGTTGCGCAGCGCATAGCCCGATTGCCGGATCGACGGGGGGATCAGCGTCGCGGCGAGCAGCAGCGCCGCAGTGCCCGCCCCCTCCGGCAGATAGAGATCGCCGACCCGGATCGCCGTGCGGCCGGGATATTTCATCGCGTAACGCGCATAATGGGCGATTTCCTGGTTGACGAGCCGCCGCAACAACGCTGTCTCGCGCGGCGTCGCCCCGGCCAGCATCCCCCGCGCGGTCGCGACCAGGCAGGGCACGTCGAGCGTCGTGGTCGACTTGCTGACCTTATTGTCGCTATCACGGTGAAAGACCGCCGTGACGCGCGGGTCGTAGCGCAGTGCCCCCTTGGCGAGCACGCGCAGCCACAGATCCTTGTCGCCGCCCCGGACCGCGCGCCCTTCGGGGAACAGGCCCGCCTCGAACAACGTCTCGCGCCGGATCGCGATCGCGCCGGTCCACATCGGACATTCGCGCACGGCCAGCCATGCGGCAAGAAAGCCGGCGAAATCCAGGGTGACCGCCTGCTCCAACGCCGGAGCAATCTTCTGCAACTGCGCGCGGTCGGCGAATTTGTGATCGAAGCGCGTTGCCGAAGCGCAAACCGCCGGGTCGTCACTTATGCCTTCTGCGAGGACCGCGAGATGGTCGGGCTGCCATAAATCATCGGCATCCAGAAAGGCGATCCAGTCGCCGCGTGCGGCACGAATCCCGATGTTGCGCCCGGCATATCCGCCGGGTCCCGGCGCCGACAGGTCGAGCAATTTGATCCGTGCGTCACCGATCGCGGCAACGATCTCGCGCCCGCCATCGGTCGAGCGATTGTCGACCACCAATATCTCGTGCGCCGCGAAAGTCTGCGAAAACACACTCTCGATCGCCGCGCGGACATGCGCAGCCTTGTTATAGAGCGGCATCACCACCGAAAAGCGCGGGGCTTCTTGGGACAGGGTCATCAGTCGCGTGCTGCCTTTCGTCCGCCGGCAAGATTGAGATATTCGCCGACCGCCACCCCGGCGAGTTCCAGTATCAGCCACATCACGGCCAGCCGCCGCCGGAACGACAATTCGCGCGTAATAGCCGCGCGGCGCAGCCGCCGGATGGTATCGACCGCCGTGATCCCCAGCACATGGACGAGGCGGGGGCGCTGCTTGGTGCGGTCCCAACGCCCGCCGCTCAGCCGCTGTCGCTTGCGCACCAGCTCGGCACGGCTCGCGCGCACCGGATGGCGTACCACCATCGCGGGCACATAAATGAGCGGATGGCCGCTATCGCGTATCCGCAGCGCCATCTGGCGGTCGCCGCCCGACTTCAATCCGGCATCGAAGCCGCCGAGCGATTTCAGCAGCGCCGTCTCGCTCGCCCAATTCGCCGTCGCGCAATTGCCGCGCGCGGCATGCGCCTGCGGAAAGCTGAACAGCCGCTCATAGTCGCCGAACACCTCGCGCTCCTGCGCAATTTCGTCGAACAGGTCGATCTTGCCGGCGAGCACCCCGAACCCGGGATTCGCCGCCGCCGCGCCCAGCACCTGCTCAAGCCAGTCCGGCGCGGGCTCGCAATCGGCGTCGGTAAAGGCCGTTATCGGCGCGCGAACCCGCTCGATCCCGAGGTTGCGCGCCACATAAGAGCCCGGCCTTTTCTCTTCGAGCAGTTCGACGCCCGCATAGCTGCGCGCGATCCTGGCCGTTGCGTCGCTCGATCCATTGTCGACGACGATGATCTGAAAAGCGTCGCGCGGCAGCGTCTGGCGCGCGAGGGCGTCGAGGCAGCGGGCGAGCACGGCTTCGCCGTTCCACACGGGTATGACGACTGCGACTTGAAACATAGATACGCCTGTCCAGTGCCCCCGCACCGGCTCAATCGGCTGTCGACGGCATGCCGGTCAACAATATGCTGCACCTGCGAAGACGAGTTGCCCTGTTGACCGGACGACCGGAGCGCGAGCGCCTTCGCTCTCAAATAATTGCCCGCTACCAAGGATCGCGGTGGGCCCGTCGTTGGTTCTGAACCGCGCAGTCATGCGCAACCGCAAGTAAAAGGCGATCCAAGTGGGTGTTTCCTTACTCGAATCGGGCAAAACCGCCGAAGTGGTAGTGGTGTCGCTCGAATCAGCCGAGGCCCGCCGGGCGGCCTTTGCCGCGCGCGCCGCGGACACTTCGCTTGCGTGGCGTTTCTTCGATGCCTGCACCGCGCCGGCGCCGGGGATGACGATCGACGAGCCCGCAATCCGCAGCAACAAGGGCCGCCCGATGAGCAAAGGCGAGATCGGCTGCTATGCCAGCCATTTCTCGATCTGGCAGGACATGGTGGCCCGCGGAGTGCGGCAGGCGATCGTCCTTGAGGACGATACGATGGTCGACTGGGCCTATCTCGAACCGCTCGCGCGCACCGATCTGCACGCCGAGGGTATCGACTACCTCAGACTCTACGCCAAGCGGCCCACCTGGCAGCGTGTCGTGCGGCACGACTTCCTCCAGCATTCGCGCGCGATCGTCGAACTGGTCGGGCTGGCCTATGGGACGCAGGGCTATGCGATCACGCTCGAAGGGGCGCGGCAGCTCGCTGAACATTGCCGCACTGTCCGCCGTCCGATCGATGACGAGATGGACCGATCATGGGCGCACGGGCTGCCCAATCTCGCGCTCTATCCCGCGCCGATCCTCGAAGCCGCGATCGTTTCCGACATCGGCAATTCGCGCTTCGGGCCCAAGGCCGATCCGCTCTATCATTCGGTCAGGCAAAAGGCCTGGCGCTCGCTCGAACGCGCACGGATGCGGATGCTGAAAGCGAGACGCCTGCTTGAGCGCTGACCTCCCCGCCCGCTTTGACGACGGGTTACGCGCGCGAAGTCGCAGCTCGATCGGCTGGACGATCACGCGTTTTCTGTCGGACCAGATCTTCTCGTTCGTCGTCTTCGTGATCCTCGCGCGGCTGCTGACGCGCGCGGACATCGGCGCCTTTGCGGTGATGGCGGTGACCGCCGAGGCGTTCCGCATCATCGCGACCGCCGGCCTCGTGCAGACGATTGCCCGCAAGCGCGAGATCAGCCCGGCCTTCCTCGACACCATTTATCGCTCGCAGCAGGCTTTCTCCTTCCTCTCCGCCATTTTGATCATGGCGCTGGCGCAGCCGATCGCCACCTGGATGGACGCGCCCGATATCGCATTGCCGCTCGCGGTGATGAGCCTCGCGCTGCCGATCTCCTCCTTCGGCGCCACCCATATGGCGCTGCGCCTGCGCGAGTTCGGACATCGCACCACCGCGCTCCGCTCGGTCGTCGGCGGGCTGATCGGCGGCACCTGCGCGGTCGCCGCCGCCTTTGCCGGACTGGGGCTGTGGAGCCTCGTCATCCAGCGCCTCGTGACCGAGATCGTCGGCGTCATATTGTCGCGCGCCTCCTACGACTGGAAACCGGGCTGGCAGTTCGACTGGGTCATATTGCGCGGCAACATCATGCTTAACGCCAGCCTGATCTATGTGCAGCTCGCTTTTCTCGCGACGGTGCGCGTCCAGGAAATGGCGATTGGCGCGGGGATCGGGCTTGCGGCGGTGGGCGTCTATCGCACCGCCTGGCGCACCGTCGAGCTGATCGGCCGCGGCGCGATCCAGCCCTTCACCCAAGTCGCAGTCCAAACGCTCGCGCGGGTCAAGGATGACCCCGACGAGCTGCGCAAAGCCTATCGCTGGATGATTGCGCGCGCCTCGGCGCTCTCCTTCCCGGCGCTCGTCGGTTTCGGCGCGCTTGCGCCGATCGCGATTCCTACCGTCTTCGGCGCCAAATGGGCCGAAGCCGGCCAGCTCGCCCAGATTTTCGCCTTCATGGCGGTGCCATTCACGCTCAACTTCTTCGCCTCGCCCTCGCTCAGCGTATTGGGCGCGTCGCGCAGCCTGATTTCGCTCTCGACGACGCAGCTCGTTCTCGGCGTGATCCTGACGCTCGCGGCGCTCCCTTACGGTCTTTTCGCGGTCGCCATCTCGTACGTCGGGCGCGCCTATCTGACGCTGCCGCTGCAGATCTGGCTGCTCCGCCGCGCTTCGGGTATCCGTCCCGTCGACAGCTTGCGCGCGGTCGGCGCGCCGCTGATCGCCTCGTCGGTCATGGGCGTCGCGCTCGCGATCGCGATGCGGCTGCTCGACGCGCATCTGGCCGGCTGGCAGTCGCTGCTGCTGCTCACCGCGATCGGCGGACTCTTCTACGGAATCGCGCTGCTGGCCATTTCTGGCGCGTGGCGCGGCCGTTTCCTGTTCCTGTTCAAACGCTTTAGAAAGAGCCCGATATGACCAAGAAAACCGCCGATCAGCTCGTCGGCGAACTCGCCCAGCGTTTCACGCGCGTGCTCGACGCCGTGATCCCCGCCGGCCCGCTCGCGCTCGTCGACTTTCCCGACCACTCCAATGTCGGCGATTCGGCGATCTGGCTTGGCGAGATGGCGTATCTGCGCAAGGCCGGCCGCCTTCCCGCTTATTATTCCGCCATCGCCGACTTCGACGATGCGGCGTGCCGGGCGGCCGTCGGCGACGGGCCGATCCTGATCCACGGCGGCGGCAATATGGGGACGCTCTGGCCCAAGCATGAAGCCTTCCGCCTGCACCTCCTCCGCACGCATCGCGGCCATCCGATCGTCCAGATGCCGCAGTCGATCCACTATGCCGACCCCGCCGCCGCCGCCGAAATGGCCGAGGCGATCCGCGCGCACGGGCAATTCACCTTGCTCGTCCGCGATGCGCGCTCGCTCGCCTTTGCCGAACAGCATTTCGAATGCGATATCCGGCTGTGTCCCGACGCCGCGCTGATGCTCGGGCGTCAGCGCCGCGACCACGCCACCGCGCCGGTTTTCGCGCTGCTGCGCACCGATCATGAACGCGCCGCCGGCGATGCGACGCTTCCCCCGGGCGTCGTCGCCGACGACTGGCTCGACGAGGATGCCGGCCAGAAGAGCCGCCTGCGCCTGTCGCTAAAGCTAGGCCGCCTCTTCACCCGCGATCCGATGGCGCAGCGCGCCGCGCGGCAACAGCGCCTTGCCGAATGGCGCTTCCAGCGCGGTCTTGCGATGCTCTCCGCCGGCGAGCTGGTCGTTACCGACCGGCTGCACGCGCATATTCTCTCGCTGCTGCTCGACATACCGCATGTGCTGCTCGACAACAGCTATGGCAAGGTCGCGGGTTTCGCCGATCAATGGACGGGCGACTATGCGGGTCTGATGCGCGCAACCCATCGCGCCGAAGCGTTCGAGACCGCGCTGGCCTGCCGCGCCCCGCAGATCGTGGACGGCTGAGTCCCGTCCACGACGCCCCGCTCAATAAGCGTTGCGGTGGACGAGCACCTGCGCGGTGCGCGCGAGGATCGAAACGTCGCGCAGCAACGACCAGCCGTGCTGATATTCGAGATCGGATTCGAGCCGGTCGAGAATATCGCGCTTCGTATTGGTCGCGCCGCGAAAGCCGCGGATCTGGGCAAGCCCCGTGATCCCGGGCTTGAGCGCATGGCGGTGCCAGTATTGGCGGTCGACGCGCCAGAACAGCTCGTTACCCGCGGTCGAACCCAGTGCATGCGGCCGCGGCCCGACCAGGCTCATCTCGCCGGACAACACGTTGATCAGCTGGGGCAGCTCGTCGATGCTCGTCGCGCGGATGAATCGTCCGACGCGGGTGATCCGGTCATCGTCGCGGCTCGCCGAACGCGCGCCGTTCGCGTCGGTCGTTTCGACCCGCATGCTGCGGAATTTGAGGATACGGAAAATGCGGTTGCCGCGGCCCATCCGCTCCTGACGGAAAAAGACCGGCCCTGGCGAATCGAGCTTGATCGCCAGCGCAACGATGACGAGCAGCGGCGCCAACAGGATCAGCGCCGGAATCGTGACCGCCAGATCGAGCGCCCGCTTCTTTACCCGATTGGCGCGGTTGAGCGGCCCCCACGACACCACCAGCGTCGTCACCCCGCCGCGCTGGCGCGTGGTGAGCGGGCCGAGCTCGGCAATCTCGGGCATCACAATTTCGCCGACGATATTGACGCCCTTCAGCGCCCGCGCCCATTCGGCTTTGCGTTCGGGCGCGCAAACGATCGTCACCCGGTCGTAATCCTGCAGCACGGTGCCGAGGCGGTTGAGCATATAGGGATCGTCCAGATCGGTACGGAGCCCCGATGCGCGCGCGTCGAGTATCTCGCGGCCAAAATAGGCTGCCGGCAGGTTCGCGCCGTCAACAATAACGAGCTCGGCGGTCAGGTCCCCAAACGCGCGGCGCACGACACGGCAGACCAGGAGCCGCTGCGCGACCAGCAGCGTCAGCGCGGTCACCATGCCCATGCCGATCGCCAAGCGCGGCACTTTACCCGTGATCCGCAATGAAAATGCAACCAGCAGGAACACGAACAGGGTCGTCGCAAACGACATCAGCGTCTGGCGAACGCTTTTGACCGGATGCGTCAGGCACCGCGGATTATAGGCCTGATTCTGGAAAGCGATCGCGAAATGGACGAACAACGCGCCGAGCATTGCGGTCAACAATCCCTCCGAGATGCTGCGAGGCTGCTCGATCATCAGGGTCACGGCAAAACCGCACGCGAGCGCCGCCGCGTCCAACGCGATCAGCCCGAGACAGAGCCATATTTTGGCATCGCGTCGGGCCGCTTTTGCCAGCGGCGTGCGAACGGGCGTGCCTTGGAACGCCAAGTCGATCTTCGTCATGGGATGGGGAGCTCCCTGGGTTGGGTATATTGTTGCAATGCAACATGTCTCTAACGCCAGGGAATACAAGCGGACCGCGCGGGCATGTGCCGGATACAAGATGATCCGTTCGGATAGCATTTGGTGTACCGATATGAGGCAACAGCCCGGGCGGCGCGAACCGCCCGGGCTGTGTGCAGGTCAGAAGGCTGCCGTCACGCTCGCCACCACCGCACCGTCGGCGATCGAGCCCGTTCCGTCACCCCCCTTGCTGAAATTGGGTTGCAGCCGCGCCGCCTCCGACTTGCTGATATCCGTATCAATATAGGACAGGTTCAGCGTCAGGTTGCGCCAACTCGCGTCCATGCCCAGCGACCAGTCCCAATAACGGCCCGTCGGGGCGACGCTGGTGCCGTTGGGACCAAGACCCGGATTGCCGTCGGAATAGCCTATATGCGCCTTTGCGGTGAACGGCGTCCCCGCGATGGCGACGGCGCCGTCACCCCACAGGTAAAGATTGTCGTCTTTCTGCCCGCGGGTGTTCGGCGCATTCGACACATTGGCGAGCGCCTGTTGTTTGGGCGCATAAGCGGCCCCTGCGGTCAAGGTTGCAGGACCGGCGGTTCCCGTCAGCTTCACATAGGGTTCGGCGAAATCGGAATCATTGGCGCCGCCTGGGTACATGTACCACACGAGCCCGACGTCGAGCGCGGCCTTGTCGCCGAGCGGCAATTTATAGCCGCCGATCAGGTCGAGTTCCATATTGGCGCCGCCGAAGGTGCCCCAGCCGGCGAGGTTGGAGGCCCAAACACCAGCATAAAGGCCGCTCTCGTGCGTCAGGGTGAGGCCGCCCTGAACGGCCATTTCCTTGTCGGACTGCGACACGCCGCGAAAGCGGTAATCGGATGCGATGGTTGCCGCCCCGGTGATCGTGACGGATTTCGCCGCTTCGTCCTGCGCGAAAGCGATGGCCGGGAGAAGTCCCGCGAGAAGCGCGGCGGCTGAAATAATGGTCTTCATAATATCCTCTTGAACTGGCCTTTTCCGGAGTGGAGAGGCTGGCGAGGACGCTCAATTAGATCAGCGCCGCATTGGAAATCGAGAGCGCCGGACGATCATTTGCATAGTGTTTTCATTATGCCGCCGATCGGTTTCGCGTCGCCGGGCGCGCCAAATCCTCCCGGTCGCGCGCAACGGCTAATCGCGCAACGGAAGCAAGCGGCGGGACGCGTTTCCATCGGGCCGAAACCTCCACCGTCTCCCAAAGACCCGCGCCGACAAACAGCAGGGCGCTCCCTGCGCTCGCGCATAGGAAGGTCGCCGCCGCCAACAGGATCATCAGCGCCCCTGCATCGCGCGGTCCGGTCGTCTGGGCGAGCTGATGGAGCCGGAGGGCCAACAGCCAACCGACGCCGAGCAGAGCAGCGCCCCCGGCGCGCAGCCCAATGTCGGCGGCGCGGGCTTGATGCCATTTCTTCATCGTGCAACCTCCAGCAGAGAGGCCGTCCAATTACGCATCTTCGCGTAGAAATTCGAGATCGGGAAACCGCGCCGAGCATTGAGATTACGTATAATTTCGGCGGCCCGGGTTCAGCGCAACTTATCGGCAAGAAAGGCGACCAGCGTCACCGTGGCGCACATATAGATTGTGAGTGCCGAAGGCCCTTGCGCGCCCAGCCAGTCGATGATCCGGTCGTGCCGCGAGCGCCGCCGGCCGCCGGTGCTCTTTTTGAAATCTTCGCCTGTCATCGCAAAGAGATAGGCGCTCCCGCCATTTTAAATCGAGAGCGGGTCCGCGCCAATCTCATATGATCGGCGTAGTATTTGGGCGATTATGGTGCCGCTCCGCCCCCGTCGCGCGGTGTGTCGCTGACCGACCGCAGCCGATAACCGATACCGAGTTCATTGTTGATGATTTGCGGTTGTTGGGGATCGGTTTCAAGTTTCTGGCGCAATGTGCGGACGAGGACGCGCAGATATTCGACATGATGCTCGACCTCGTGCGGCCAGACCTCTGCCATGATCTGCTTGTGCGTGATGACCCGCCCCGGGTGCCGCGCAAGCTGGGCCAGCACCGCATATTCCTTGGGCGTCAGATGAACCTCGCGGCCCGCCTTGGCGACGGTGCGCGCGATGAGGTCGATCGTCACGTCGCCCGCGGTCACCGCCAGCATGCCGCCGTCGCGGGTCATGCGGTTGCGGAGCGCCACGCGCACGCGCGCCAGCAATTCGTCGGTGTCGAACGGCTTGGTCAGATAGTCGTCTGCGCCGAGATCGAGCGCGGCGACCTTCTGGTCGGTGGCATCGCGCGCCGAGACGACGATCAATGTCGTGTCCGACTGCTGCTTGACGAGCGGCACAAGCTCCAACCCGTCGCGATCGGGCAGGCCGAGATCGAGCAGCACGATATCGGGGCGTTCCGCATGCAGCATTTCGAGCGCCTCGCGGGCGTTTTCCGCTTCGACGATCGCATAATCGGCGCGCGCCAGCGCGGCATGGATCAGGCGGCGGATATGGAGCTCATCGTCGACAACCAGGACCTTGTGGCGGACTTTCATGCTAGTTCCTTGTCGTCGAGATGCGTGATGATCAGCCGCTCGGGGATGCAAATGGTAAAACAGGCGCCGTGAGGATCTTCATTATTGCTCGCCTCGACCGACAAGCCCATCGCCTCGGCAAATCCCTTGACGATGGCGAGCCCGAGGCCGGTGCCGTGCTTTGCGCGGTCGCTGCCCTCAAGACGGGTGAAGGTATCGAAAACGCGCTTCTCATTCCCCGGCGCGATCCCCGGTCCCTGGTCGATGATCGACATGAATATGGCATCGGCCGCGCGGCGGGCGCGAATGACGATCGGGGTGCCGGGATCGGCATAGCGCCCCGCATTGTCGAGCAGATTGATCAGGCAATGGTGGAGGAGCACCGGATCGACGCGCACCAGCGGGATATTCGGCGAAATATCTACCTTGACCTCATGCCCCAGCAGCGACGCCCGCGTATCGTGCGCCGCGCTGGCGGCGGCGTCGAACAGGTCGGTGGCCTCGACCTTCATCGGCAGCGCGCCCGCCTCGACCCGCGCCATGTCGAGCAGGTTCGACACGAAACGGTTGAGGCGGAGCGCCTCGGTCTCGACCGTTGCGGCGAGGCTTGCCGAGGGGTGGCGCCGCATCTCCTGCGCCGCCGACAGGATCGTCGTGAGCGGGGTGCGAAGATCGTGGCTGACCGACGACAGCAATGCCGAGCGCAGGCGATCACGCTCGTCGACCTGCCGCGTGCGCAGCGATGCTTCTTCCAGTTCCATGCGGTCGAGCGCGATCGACGCCTGATCGAGCAGGCTCATGAGCAGCGGCACCTGATCGGATCGGACGGGCTCGCGCGCGTCATCGCGCGTCAGCCCGAGCACGCCGAGCACGCCGCGCGTCGTGCGCAGCGGGTGGAACAGCCAGTCCGACGCCGTGAGCGTCGACGACCCGCGCCCCGCCGGCTGTTCATTTTCCATCGCCCACTGCGCCGCCGCGCGCTCGATCTGCTCGAGCCGGTCCTCGGGCGGCACCGCGGCGCGCAGCATCGGCCCATCGGACGACGGAAGCAGCAGCGCAGTGCGGACATCGAGAAGCCGCCCGACCTCGGCACAGATGGCGTGCATCAGCGTGTCTTGGTCCGCCGCCGCCGTCAGTTGCCGCGAGAAGCTGGCGAGCGCGGCATTCTGCCGCGCGCTCGATTGCGCAAGGTCTGCCTGTGCCCGCACGCGCGCGGCAAACTGGCTGGTGACCACCGCGACACCCAGCAGCACAAGGATGCTGACGACATTTTCCGGGTTGTTGACGGTGAGCGTCCCGGTCGGCGGCAGAAAGAAGAAATTATAGGCAAGGCTGGACGCGAGACCCGCGAACAGCCCGGCGCGCAGCCCGAAGGTCGCCGCGGCGAACATCACCGGCACGAGATAGAGCAAGGCGATGTTGCCAAGGTCGATCGCGGCGAGGAGCAAGCGGCCGAGCGCCGTCATTACGGCGACCATGACCAGCGACCAGATATAGTCGGCCGGTCGGCCCCAGCGTCCCGCGATGGCGATGCGGATGCGCGGCTGCCCGGCCTTCGCGTCGGGCTCGCCGGGTAGCACATGGACGGCGACATCGTCGATCGTCCGCACGAGCTGGTCGACCACCGATCCGTGCCGCATCTCGAACCACCAGGGACGGCTCGACTTGCCGATGACGATTTGCGTCGCGCGTTCATCGGCGGCGAACGCCCGCAAGCCTTCGACGACACTCGCCGCCGGGACCGTCGCGGTCGAGGCGCCGAGCCGCGAGGCGAGCGCGAGCGTGTCCGCGAGTTGCCGACGATCCTCGTCGGTCATGCTCTGGCTGCGCCGCGTCTCGATATAGACCGCGCTCCACGGCGCCTTGAGGGCATCGGCGAGGCGCTTGCCAGCGCGGACGAGTTCGGCGGCGACCGGCAATTCGCTCACCGCGACGACGATCCGTTCGCCGACCGCGAAGCTGCCCGCGAGCGCATGGCTGCGCACATGCTCCAGCATCTGCGCATCGACCGCCTGCGCGGCGCGGCGCAGCGCCAGTTCGCGCAGCGCCGTCAGATTGGATTTCGAGAAGAAATGGGTAAGCGCGCGGCTGGCTTCCTGCGGGATATAGACCTTGCCGTCGCGCAGCCGTTCGATCAACTCGTCGGGCGGAATGTCGACCACCTCGATCTCGGCATTTTCGAGGATCGAGTCGGGCACCGTCTCGCGGACGCGAACGCGGGTGAACGACGCCACCACATCGTTGAGGCTTTCGACATGCTGGATATTGATCGTCGAATAGACGTCGATGCCCGCGTCCAGCAATTCCTCGACGTCCTGATACCGCTTGGGATGACGGCTGCCCGGCGCGTTGCTGTGCGCAAGCTCGTCGACGAGGACGAGGTCGGGGCGGCGTTCGAGGATCGCATCGATATCCATTTCGCCAAGACTATGCCCCTGGTGGTCGACGTCGCGGCGTGGGATGATCTCATGGCCATGGACGAGCCCCTCGGTCTCGCGCCGTCCGTGCGTTTCCACCACGCCGATCACGACATCCACCCCGGCCTCACGCCGTTGCCGTCCGTCGGTGAGCATCTCCCACGTCTTGCCGACGCCGGGCGCGGCGCCGAGAAAGACCTTGAGACGGCCGCGGCCTTCCTGCGCCGCCTGGCGCAGGAAGGCCTCTGGTGATGGTCGATCCTTTTCGGTCACGCGGCGGGTTTAGCCCCAAAAGCATCGAGCCGTCGATTGAGCTTGAACAGATTCACGCGCGGTTCGCCCAGAAAACCGAGCAGCGGCTTGTCGATGCTCTGTTCGACCAGCTCGCGAACCGCCGCGGCATCCAGCCCGCGTGCCCTTGCGACGCGGTCGACCTGATAGAAAGCGGCCTCGGGTGTGATGTCGGGGTCGAGCCCCGAACCCGACGCGGTGACGAGATCCGACGGCACGGCCCTGCCCGGTTCGGCGGTCTGCAGTTTCTCGACATCGCCCTTGACTCGGTCGACGAGCGCCTGCGACGTCGGCCCGAGGTTCGAGCCCGACGAGGCGAGCCCGTCATAGCCGTCGCCGGCCGCCGAGGGACGCGTGTTGAAATAACGCTCGGACGTGAAGGCCTGACCGACGACGGCCGAACCGACGACCCGGCCATTCTCCTCGACAAGGCTGCCGTTCGCCTGGCTCGGGAACAGCGCCTGCCCGATACCAGTGAGCGCCAGCGGGTAGGCGATCCCCAGAAGGACCGCGAATAAAAGCGTCATGACGAGCGCCGGACGCAGCGAGCTGATAAGATCCTTGTTCATTTCATTATCCTCAGACGAGACCCAGGCCGCCGACCGCGAGGTCGATCAGCTTGATGCCGACAAAAGGCGCCACCAGGCCACCAAGCCCATAGACGGCGAGGTTGCGCGCGAGCAGCGGCCCCGCGCCCATCGGGCGATAGGCGACGCCCTTGAGCGCCAGCGGCACGAGCAGCGGGATGATCAGCGCGTTGAAGATGATCGCCGACAGGATTGCGCTTTCGGGGCTGGTCAGCCCCATCACGTTGAGCACGCCCAATCCGGGATACAGCACGACGAACATCGCCGGGATGATCGCGAAATATTTGGCGACGTCGTTGGCGACCGAGAAGGTCGTCAGCGCGCCGCGCGTCATCAACAGCTGCTTGCCGAGCCCCACGACTTCGATCAGCTTGGTCGGATCGCTGTCGAGATCGACCATATTGCCCGCCTCACGCGCCGCCTGCGTGCCCGTATTCATCGCAACGCCGACATCGGCCTGCGCGAGCGCCGGGGCGTCGTTGGTGCCGTCGCCGCACATCGCGACCAGCCGCCCGCCCTGCTGTTCCCTGCGGATCAGCTCAAGCTTGTCCTCGGGCGTCGCCTGTGCGAGGAAATCGTCGACCCCGGCTTCGGCGGCGATCGCCGCGGCGGTGAGCGGATTGTCGCCAGTGATCATCACCGTGCGGATGCCCATGGCGCGCAGTTCGCCGAACCGTTCGCGAATGCCTGCCTTGACGATATCCTTCAGGAAGATCGCGCCGAGCAACTGGCCGTCCTTCGCGACCGCGAGCGGTGTGCCGCCTGCGCGCGCGATCTCGTCGGTGATGCGGCGCAGTTCGGTCGCAGCCGCAGTTGCCCCCGCACCCGGATTGGCCTTCAGGACCGAATCGACCGCGCCCTTCTGGATCACGCTGTCGCCAAGCTTGATGCCCGAGATGCGGGTTTGCGCCGTGAAGGGAATGATCTCGGCGCCGGTCGGCAAATCGGCCAATGTCTGCCCGAACTTCTCGCGCGCGAGCGCGACGATCGAGCGGCCTTCGGGCGTTTCGTCGGCGAGGCTGGCGAGCAGCGCGGCTTCCGAAAGCACCGACATTGACTGGCCACCGACCGGCCGAAACTCGGTCGCCTGGCGGTCGCCGACGGTGATCGTGCCGGTCTTGTCGAGCAGCAGGACATCGATGTCGCCTGCCGCCTCGACCGCACGGCCCGACTTCGCGAGGACGTTGAAGCGCACGAGGCGGTCCATGCCCGCGATGCCGATGGCGGAGAGCAACGCCGCGATCGTCGTCGGGATGAGCGTGATGAGCAGTGCGGCAAGGATTGCGACCGGAATCGAACCACCCGCATAGGAAGCAAAACCGGGAATCGTGCCGACCGCGATCAGGAAGATGATCGTCAGGCCGACGAGCAGCAGGGTCAGCGCAATCTCGTTCGGCGTCTTCTGCCGCTCGGCACCCTCGACGAGCGCGATCATCCGGTCGAGGAAGCCCTGTCCCGGATTGACTGTCACCTGCACGCGTATCTCATCGGAAATGACGCGCGTGCCGGCGGTCACCGCCGAGCGGTCGCCGCCCGCCTCGCGGATCACCGGCGCGCTTTCGCCCGTGATCGCCGCTTCGTTGACCGACGCGACACCCGCGACGACTTCGCCGTCCGACGGGATCAGGTCCCCCGTCTGGACAAGTACGACATCGCCGACTCGTAACGCGCTGGCGGGAACATTTTCGTATGCGTTCCCGTCGCCCTTCAGCTTCTTCGCCGTCAGTTCAGCCTTCGTGGCGCGAAGCGAGGCGGCCTGCGCCTTGCCGCGGCCCTCGGCGAGCGCTTCGGCAAAGGTGCCGAAGAGCACGGTCAGCCAGAGCCAGATGACGAGCAGCAACTTGAAGCCGGTCGCAAGACCGTCTTGCCCGACGACGAGCAACAGCGTCAGCAGGATCGCCACGATCGCGGTGGTGAACATCACCGGATTGCGGATCAATTCCCTGGGATTGAGTTTGCGGAAGGCATCCCCGATCGCCGGAACGATCAGGTCTGCCGTGAACAGGGACTTGGTTTGAGACCGAGCCATTTGCGATAATCCTTAGAAAAGCTGGCCGTTGATCATCGCGAGATGATCGGCGATGGGACCGAGGGCGAGGCTGGGAAGGAAAGTCAGGCCGCCGACGATCAGCACGATGCCGACCAACAGGCCCGTCCACAGCGGCCCCGTCGTCGGGAAGCTGCCCGCCGATTCCGGCGTATATTTCTTCGCCGCCAGGCCGCCCGCGATGGCCAGCATGGGGATGATGACGAAGAAGCGGCCGAACCACATCGCGACACCCAGCATGAAATTATAGAATGGCGTGCCCGCGGAGAGGCCTGCAAAGGCCGACCCGTTGTTCCCGACCGCGCTCGTGAACCCGTAGAGGATTTCCGAGAAGCCGTGCGGCCCCTTGTTCAGCGGCCCCGCCAGCCCCGCCTCGGTCACCGACGCAATCGATGTGCCGCCAAGGATGATCAGCGGCAAGACGGCGATCGCCAGCACCGCCAGCTTGACTTCGCGCGCCTCGATCTTCTTGCCGACATATTCGGGGGTCCGCCCGACCATCAGCCCGGCGACGAACACCGCCAGGATCGCAAAGAGCAGGAAGCCATAGATACCCGCGCCGACGCCGCCGATGACGACTTCGCCGAGCTGGATATTGAGCAACGGGATCATCCCGCCGAGCGCGGTGAAGCTGTCGTGCATCGCGTTGACCGCACCGCACGAGGCCGCGGTTGTCACGACCGAGAAGAGCGCCGACGCGGCGATGCCGAAGCGAACCTCCTTGCCCTCCATATTGCCGCCAAGGGCGCCAAGCTGGTGCAGGACGGGATTGCCCGCGGCTTCCTGCCAAAAGGTGACGGTGACGCCGGCGAGAAAAATCGTCAGCATCGCGGCGAGGATCGCCCAGCCCTGGCGCTGGTTGCCGACCGCCTTGCCGAAGGTCCAGGTCAGACCGAAGCCGATCGCGAAGATCGACAGCATCTGGACGAAGTTGGTCAGCGCGTTCGGATTTTCGAACGGATGCGCGCTATTGGCGTTGAAGAAACCGCCGCCGTTGGTGCCGAGCATCTTGATCGCTTCCTGGCTTGCAACAGGACCGAGTGCCAGCGTCTGCTTGACGCCTTCGAGCGTCGTCACGTCGACCGATCCGGCCAGCGTCTGCGGAACCCCGTTTGCGATCAGAAATATCGCATAGACAATGCAGATCGGCAGCAGCAGATAGAGTGTCACGCGCGTCATGTCGGCCCAGAAATTGCCGATCGTCTTCATCTCGCGTCGTGCAAAACCGCGGAACAAGGCAAAGGCGAGCGCGATGCCCGTCGCGGCCGAGAGGAAATTCTGAATCGTGAGCCCAAGCATCTGGCTGAGGTTCGACAGCGTCGCTTCGCCCGAATACCATTGCCAGTTGGTGTTGGTCGTAAAGCTGATCGCGGTGTTGAACGCGCCGTCGGCGCCGACCGCATCATAGCCGAGCGGATTGAGCGGCAATACGCCCTGCAGACGCAGCACCGCATAGGTGAAAAGGAGCAGCACCACGTTGAAGATGAGCATATGGACCGCATAGCGGCGCCATCCTTGCTCCTCATTGGGGTCGATCCCCGACAGCCGGTAAAAGCCGGCCTCGATCGGCCCGAATATGCGGTGCAGCGGCGTCCGCTCGCCCGCGTAGAGCGCGTAGAGCCATTTGCCGAGCGGCTTGGTGAGCGCCAGCAATATGGCGACGAACGCGATGATGAGAAACCATCCCTGAAAGGTCATGGGTTCGCCTCCCTTAAAAGCGTTCGGGCCGTGCGAGCACGGCCACAAGATAGATGAGAAGGCCGAGCGCGGTCGCGCCCGCGAGCCAAAGGTCGAGAGTCATGGCCATCAGTCCCCTACGCGTCGTCGCACAAACGGGCGTAGCCAAGGCTTGCCGCGACCAGACAGAGAATGATGCCGACCCAGATGAGATCCTGCATGGTTTTGCTCCAGCAAGGCGCTGGCCACGGGAGGTGGCACGAGTCGTCTGCGGGCTTCCAAATAGGAGACGTGCACGTTTGAATGCGAGAGAGCGAAAACCATGAGAGCATAGTATTCTCATATGATTTTGTCGATTTCAGCCCGCACCGGGCACTCACCTTGCAAACAAATGAAAATACAATGGGCCGCGCCGTTCCTCGATCTCGAATCCCTATGCGCGACCCCATAGATTGCCGGCATCGAGTCCCGATCTTCGGGCATCGATTTGAGTAGCCGAGGAGCATCTCATCATGTTTTCTGCGAATTCCGCGGAGCCCGACCCATCGGGGTTGATATTATTCGTTGGCCGCGACGCGGCCGGGCACTGGCTTGTCCAGGACCGTAAAGGTCAACTCGAAGGCCGGTTTATTTCGCGCGCCGCCGCCTGGGCCTTCGCCCGCGCCGAGTGCCGCGGACTGCCGGGCGCGCGGATCGCGGCACCGGCGAGCTGCTGATCCACGCCGTCCGGCGCGCACGCGAGATGGGCTTCGTCGCGATCGACCGCGCTTCGGCTGGTGCCTATGGCGCGTCAATGGCATCGACCTATAATTGCCGCGCGATCGCGCCCGAAGTGCTGGTCGACGGCAATCGTTATGCGACTGTCAGCGAACGTATTGCCGCGGATCGGGTACGAAAGCAGCGGCTCGCCCCGTGGATGGAGGAGGGCGTCTCCACCACCTGTGCCGCCTGACCAGGCTTATGGCGCGGCGTTGAAGTCCGCCACAAGGTCGAAGCGGTCGCCGCGAAACAGCTGCCGCACATGCGTCACGACGCGCCCCGCGCGCCATGTCGTGCGGTCGAGTTCGAGGCACGCGGCGGCCGGTCCAATCCCCAATAGCGCTGCTTCCTTGCGTTTCGGCGTCACCGCACGGATCACATGGCGGGCCTGCGTCCAGGGGATATGGCCGAGCAGCCAGGTGCCCGGCGCTTCGCCCGCAAAGTCCGCGTCCGCCGCCTCGGGAACTTCGCCGAGCGCGATGAAGCGGCGTTCGAGCGCAAAGGCTTCGCCCGCCGCCATATGCACGCCCTCGATGCGCAGCGCCGGGCCGGGACACAGATCCTCGCCCGCATCCTCCGACGCGATCCTCGTCAGGTCCCAGCGATAGGTTTCGCCGCGCGCGGCTATAAGCTCGGCGAGGTCGGGCACCGTCATCACCGCCGAATGGACCGCCGGAGGCGCAACGAACGTCCCCGCCTTGCGGCGGCGTTCGACCAGCCCCGATGCGGCGAGTTCGCCCAGCGCCTTGCTCACCGTCGCGCGCGCGCAGCCGTAGCGCACGGCGAGTTCCTGTTCGGTCGGCACGCGGTCGCCGGGGCGCCACTCGCCCGATTGGATCGCGGCGGCGATCTCGTCGCGGATGCGGCGTGCCGGGTTCACGCCAGCAGCCGCGCGACGCAAGCGCGATAGGCGGCGCCGATCGCCTCGGCGTCGACATGGCGTCCCTTTTCGACGCGCTTGGCGCCCGCGCGCCACACGCTGTCGACCGACCCCGCGCGTGCCGCGAAGATCCAGCGGTCGAGCAAGGTCGCATCGTCGGTGCCGGCAAAGGCCGGATGATCGAGGTCGAGCGAAACGATGTCCGCCGCATGGCCGACGGCGATACCCGCAGGCACGCCCAGCGCCTGCGCCCCGCCCTGCGCCGCGCGCGCAAACAGATTTGCGCCGACGAAGGGCGAGGCCTCGTCCGCCAGCAGCGCGCGGGCGCGCTGCGCCAGCCGCTGCGAATATTCGAGCGCGCGAAGTTCCTGCGCGGCGTCGACCAATATATTGCTGTCGGTGCCGATGCCGAAGCGTCCGCCCGAGGCGAGATAGTCGACAGCCGGAAAAATGCCGTCACCCAGATTGTTCTCGGTGATCGGGCACAGCCCGGCGACCGCGCCGCTTGCCGCCAGCCGCGACACTTCGTTTGCGTCGAGGTGCGTCGAATGGATCAGGCACCAGCGCGCGTCGACCCCCGCGTTGTCGAGCAGCCATTCGACCGGCCGCGCACCGCTCCATTCGACACAGTCGGCGACCTCTTTCACCTGTTCGGCGGCGTGGATATGCACCGGCCCCGCTGGCGACAGTTCGAGCAAGGCCGCAAGTTCCTCAGGCGTCACGGCGCGGAGCGAGTGCGGCGCGACGCCGATATTCGCGTCACCGGACAGCTTGGACCGCGAGGCATCGAGAAGCGTCGCAAAGCCGTCGATATCGCTCAGGAAGCGGCGCTGCCCCGGGCTCGGCGGCGCGGCGTCGAAATTGCCGTGCGCGTAAAAGACGGGAAGCAACGTCAGCCCGATGCCCGTCTCGCCGCTCGCCCGCACGATCGCGCCCGCCATTTCGGCGGGATCGGCGTAGGTCGCGCCCGCCGGATCATGATGCAGATAATGAAATTCCCCGACGCGCGTGAAGCCCGTTTCCAGCATCTCAGCATAAGCCTGCGCGGTGATCGCCGCGACATCGTCGGGGGTCAGCCGGTCGAGGAAGCGGTACATGATCTCGCGCCAGCTCCAGAAATTGTCGTCGGGACGGCTGCGGCGCTCCGACAGCCCGGCCATGCCGCGCTGGAAACCATGGCTGTGGACATTGCAAAGACCCGGCAAGGCAAGGCGATGCCGCTCGTCGTCGGGCGCGGCCGCAACGCCGGTCTCGATCGATGCGATCCGGCCGTCGGCGATGGTCAACCGCACATCCTTCGCCCAGTTCTTGTCGATCCAAGCGCGTTCGAACCAGAGAGCCATCGTCGTTCGTCCTCATATTATGTCTAGACATAATGGCGTATCGGCGCGAGACTGTCCAGATGGAGCAGCTCTGGACGAACGCCCGAATCGCGACGATGGCCGACGATGGTCTCGGCCTGATCGACGATGGCGTGGTGGCCGCGAAGGACGGCCGGATCGTCTATGCCGGACCCGCCGGCGGCGCCCCGGCGACGGCGGGAACCGTCCATGATTGCGGCGGCCGCCTCATCACCCCTGGCCTGATCGACTGCCACACGCATCTGGTTCATGGCGGCAACCGCGCGAACGAGTGGGCGATGCGGCTTGCGGGCGCTAGCTATGAAGAGATCGCCCGCGCGGGTGGCGGCATTGTCTCGACGATGCGCGCGACGCGCGGCACGAGCGAGGCCGAACTGGTCGCAAGCGCGCTGCCCCGCCTCGACGCGCTGATCGCCGAGGGCGTCACGACGATCGAGATCAAATCGGGTTATGGGCTGTCGACCGACGACGAATTGAAGATGTTGCGCGCGGCGCGCGCGCTTGCGGGCGAGCGGCGGGTCCGCGTCGAGCCGACCTTCCTCGGCGCCCACGCCCTGCCCCCCGAATATCAAGGCGCCAGCGACGCCTATATCGACCTGGTCGTGAGCGAAATGATCCCCGCCGCCGCGCCGCTCGCGACGGCGGTCGATGCCTTCTGCGAAGGCATCGGCTTTTCGCCGCAACAGTGCGAGCGGGTCTTTGCCGCCGCGCACGCCCATGGGCTGAAGGTCAAGCTCCACGCCGAACAATTGTCGGCGCTCCACGGCAGCGCGCTCGCCGCGCGGCACGGTGCGCTGTCGGCCGACCATCTGGAACATGCGAGTGACGACGATGTTCGCGCGATGGCCGCGGCGGGCACCGTCGCGGTGCTGCTGCCCGGCGCTTATTATTTCATGCGCGAGACCAAATTGCCGCCGGTCGACGCGATGCGCCGCCACGGCACCCGCATCGCGCTCGCGACCGACAATAATCCCGGCACCTCGCCAACCACCTCGCTGCTGCTGATGCTTAACATGGGTGCGACCTTGTTCGGGCTGACCGTCGTCGAGGCGCTGCGCGGCGTGACGGTCAACGCCGCCGCCGCGCTCGGCCTGTCGGGCGAAATCGGTACGCTCGAGCCCGGCAAGGCGTGCGATCTCGCGATCTGGGACGTCACCGATGCCGCCGAACTGGTCTACCGCATCGGCTTCAATCCGCTTCACCAACGCATCAAGGACGGACAATGATCATCACCCCGGGCGCCATGACACTTGCCGACTGGCGCGCGATTTACGAAGGCGCGAGCGCCGCGCTGGATGCCGGCGCGTGGGATGCGATCGATGCGAGCGCCGCCGCAGTGGCGCGCATCGTCGCCAAGGGCGCGCCCGTCTATGGCATCAACACCGGTTTTGGGAAGCTGGCGAGCGTGCGGATCGCGAGCGACGATCTGGCGACACTCCAGCGCAATATCGTGCTCAGCCACGCCGCGGGCACCGGCGTGCCGTCGCCCACCCCCGTCGTCCGGCTGATGATGGCATTGAAGCTCGCGAGCTTTGGCGTCGGTGCATCGGGGGTGCGGCGCGAAACGGTGGCGATGCTCGAGGCGATGCTGGCCAAAGGCCTGACCCCCGTCGTGCCCTCGCAGGGGTCGGTCGGCGCGAGCGGCGACCTGGCGCCGCTGTCGCACATGGCCGCAGCGATGATCGGCGTGGGCGAAATAGACGTCGGCGGCAAGGCGCTGCCCGCCGCCGAGGCACTGCCGCAGGCGGGCCTGACGCCGCTCGAACTTGGGCCGAAGGAAGGGCTTGCGCTGCTCAACGGCACACAATTTTCGACTGCCAATGCGCTCGCGGGCCTGTTCCGCGCCGAAACCCTGTTTCGCTCCGCCCTCATCACCGGCGCGCTGTCGACCGAAGCGGCCAAAGGCTCCGACGCGCCCTTCGACGCGCGCATCCACGCGCTGCGCGGCCATGCCGGCCAGCGCGAGGTTGGCGATGCGCTGCGCACCCTGATGGCGGGATCGGCGATCCGCGCGTCGCACGCGGTCGACGATCCGCGCGTGCAGGACCCCTATTGCCTTCGCTGCCAGCCGCAGGTGATGGGCGCGGTGCTCGACCTGCTGCGCCAGGCGGCGGCGACGCTCGGCATCGAAGCGAACGGCGTGTCCGACAATCCGCTGATCTTTGCCGACACCGATGAAGCGCTCTCGGGCGGCAATTTCCATGCCGAACCCGTCGCCTTTGCCGCCGACATGATCGCCATGGCCTTGTGCGAGATCGGCTCGATTGCCGAGCGCCGCATCGCGATGCTGGTCGATCCGGCGCTGTCGGGCCTGCCCGCTTTCCTCACCCCGCGCCCGGGCCTCAACTCGGGCTTCATGATCCCGCAGGTCACCGCCGCGGCGCTGGTCAGCGAGAACAAGCAGCGCGCCTATCCCGCCAGCGTCGATTCGATCCCGACCAGCGCCAATCAGGAGGACCATGTGTCGATGGCGGCGCACGGCGCGCGCCGCCTGCTCGAGATGGCCGACAATGTCAGCGCGGTGATCGGCATCGAACTGCTCGCGGCGTGCCAGGGGATCGACTTCCACGCGCCGCTTAAATCGAGCGACGCACTGGAGGCCGCGCACCAGCATCTCCGCGCCGTGGTGCCGACACTCGAAGACGACCGCCATTTCCATCCCGACATGGAGGCCGCGACCGCGCTGGTCCGTTCGGGCAGTCTCGTCGCGGCGGTGCCCGCCAGCCTGCCGGGCGTGGGCTGATGGACTGGCTGCGCGTCCATCGCGGCGACGCGCCGCTCGTCATCGCCTTCCCGCACGGCGGCACCGACCTCGCGGGTCTCGACGAGCAGTTCGTCTCGCCCTGGCACGCGCTGATCGACACCGACTGGCACATAGCCGAGCTCTACGCCTTCGCCGCGGACATGGGCGCGACACTGGTCGCGACCGACATCTCGCGCAGCGTGATCGACATGAACCGCGATCCGTCGGGCGCCTCGCTCTATCCGGGGCAGGCGACGACCGAGCTGTGCCCGACGACGACCTTCGACGGCGCGCCGCTTTACCGTTTCGACCTGCCCGACGAGGCCGAGATCATGCAGCGGCTCAACCTCTATCACCGGCCTTATCACGACGCGCTGACCGCCGAACTCGACCGGCTGCGGGCAACGCACGGCAAGGTCGTCCTCTACGACGCCCATTCGATCCGCAGCCACGTTCCGCGCCTGTTCGACGGCGAGCTGCCGCAGTTCAACATCGGAACCAACGGCGGCACGACCTCAGCCCCCGAACTCGAAACCGTGATCGCGAGCATCTGCGCCGCGAGCGGCAAGAGCCATGTCGTCAACGGCCGCTTCAAGGGCGGCTGGACGACGCGCCATTATGGGCGCCCCGACGAAGGCATCCATGCGATCCAGATGGAGCTGGCGCAGCGCGGCTACATGGCCGAGCCCGCCCCGATCACCCACGCCACCTGGCCCTCCCCCCTCGACCCGAACCCCGCGATCCGGCCCGTGCTGGAGCAAGTGATCGCCGCGACCCTCGATTTTGCGAAAGGACACTCATGACGCGCCTCGATAATAGCCGCGTGATCCGCCCGGCAACCGGGACCGAGATCAGCGCGAAAAGCTGGCTCACCGAAGCACCGATGCGGATGCTGATGAACAACCTCCACCCCGACGTCGCCGAAGCGCCGCACGAACTGGTCGTCTATGGCGGCATCGGCCGCGCCGCGCGCGACTGGGAAAGCTATGACAAGATCGTCGAGACGCTGAAGCGGCTTGAGGGCGACGAGACCTTGCTCATCCAGTCGGGCAAGCCTGTCGGGGTCTTCCGCACCCACGAAAACGCGCCGCGCGTTCTTCTTGCCAACTCGAACCTCGTCCCCGAATGGGCGAATTGGGAGCATTTCCACGAGCTCGATAAAAAGGGCCTGATGATGTACGGTCAAATGACCGCGGGCAGCTGGATCTATATCGGCAGCCAGGGCATCGTTCAGGGCACCTACGAAACCTTCGTCGAAATGGGCCGCCAGCATTATGGCGGCGACCTCGCGGGCCGCTGGCTGCTCACCGCAGGGCTTGGCGGAATGGGCGGCGCGCAGCCGCTCGCGGCGGTGATGGCGGGCGCATCGTGCCTCGCGATCGAATGCCAGCCGAGCCGCATCGAAATGCGCCTGCGCACCGGCTACCTCGACAAGCAGGCGGCGAGCATCGACGAGGCGATCGCGATGATCGAAGCGAGCCATGCCGCGGGCAAACCCGTGTCGGTCGGCCTGCTCGGCAACGCCGCCGAAATCCTGCCCGAAATGGTCCGCCGCGGCATCCGCCCCGACCTGCTCACCGACCAGACCTCGGCGCATGATCCGGTCAACGGCTACCTCCCCGCAGGCTGGACGCTCGATCAATGGTTCGCGAAGCGCGAGAGCGATCCGGCCGCCGTGGCAAAAGCCGCAAAGGCGTCGATGGCGGTGCATGTTCAGGCCATGCTCGACATGCAGGCGGCAGGGGTTCCGACGACCGATTATGGCAATAATATCCGCCAGGTGGCGAAGGACGAAGGCGTCGAAAATGCCTTCGACTTTCCCGGCTTCGTCCCCGCCTATGTCCGACCGCTCTTCTGCCGCGGCGTCGGCCCCTTCCGCTGGGTCGCGCTGTCGGGCGATCCCGAGGATATCTACAAGACCGACGCCAAGGTGAAGGAGCTGCTGCCCGACAACATGCATCTCCACAACTGGCTCGACATGGCACGCGAGCGCATCCAGTTCCAAGGTCTCCCCGCGCGCATTTGCTGGGTCGGGCTCGGCGACCGCCACCGGCTCGGGCTCGCCTTCAACGAAATGGTCGCGTCTGGCGAACTGAAGGCGCCCATCGTCATCGGCCGCGACCATCTCGATTCCGGCTCGGTCGCCTCGCCCAACCGCGAGACCGAGGCGATGCGCGACGGCAGCGATGCCGTGTCCGACTGGCCGCTGCTCAACGCGCTGCTCAACACCGCCAGCGGCGCGACCTGGGTGTCGCTCCATCACGGCGGCGGGGTCGGCATGGGCTATTCGCAGCACAGCGGCATGGTAATCGTCGCCGACGGCACCCCCGAAGCGGCGAAGCGGCTCGAGCGTGTCTTGTGGAACGACCCCGCGACGGGCGTGATGCGCCACGCCGATGCGGGCTACGACATCGCGATCGATTGCGCGCGCGACAAGGGCCTCGACCTCCCCTCGATCTAGGATTGGACTTGGCGAGCGATGCTTCGCATCCTAAGGCTCTCCCCGACGATCAGGGGAGAGCCAGACGCCGATGTCCGAAGCCGAGCCGCAGAGCCATCCCGAAATCCGCGATGCGGTGCGCCGTCTCTGCGCCGATTTTCCCGGCGACTATTGGCAGCGGCTCGACCGCGACCGCATCTATCCAACCGAATTCGTCCGCACGCTGACCGAGGCGGGTTTCCTCTCGGTCCTTATCCCCGAACAATATGGCGGGTCGGGCCTCGGCCTTGGTGCGGCCACGGCAGTGCTTGAGGAAATTCACCGTTCGGGTTGCAACGGCGGCGCGTGCCACGCGCAGATGTATACGATGGGCACGCTGCTGAAACATGGCTCGGATATGCAGAAGCAAGCCTATCTGCCCGCGATCGCGCGCGGCGAGCTGCGCCTGCAAGCCTTTGGCGTCACCGAACCGACGGCGGGCACCGACACCACGCGCATCCGCACCTTTGCCAAGCGGGTCGGCGACAAATATATCGTCAACGGGCAGAAAATCTGGATCAGCCGCGCCGAGCATTCGGACCTGATGATCCTGCTCTGCCGCACCACCCCGCGCGAGGAATGCGCCAAACCCTCCGAAGGGATGAGCGTGCTGCTCGTCGACATGCGCGAGGCGCAAGGCAAGGGTCTGACGATCCGTCCCGTCCGCACGATGCTGAACCATGCGACGACCGAGCTGTTTTTCGACGATCTCGAAGTCCCCGCCGCGAACCTGATCGGCGAAGAGGGCAAGGGCTTTCGCTACATCCTGTCGGGAATGAACGCCGAGCGCATCCTGATCGCCTCCGAATGTATCGGAGACGGCCGCTTCTTCATCGACCGGGCAACCGCTTACGCAAAGGACCGCGAAGTCTTCGGCCGCGCGATCGGCGAAAATCAGGGCGTCCAGTTCCCGATCGCGCGCGCTTATGTCCAGATCGCCGCCGCCGCCGAAATGGTCGACAAGGCCGCGCGCCTGTTCGACGCCGGGCAGGATGGCGGGACCGAGGCGAATATGGCGAAGATGCTCGCGTCCGAAGCGAGCTGGTACGCCGCCGACATGTGCGTGCAGACGCACGGCGGCTTCGGCTTTGCCGAGGAATATGACATCGAGCGCAAGTTCCGCGAAACGCGACTCTATCAGGTTGCGCCGATCAGCACGAATTTGATCCTGAGCCATGTCGCGACCCACGCGCTCGGCCTGCCCAAGAGCTTCTGATGGACGATTATTCCGCCTGGGTCGGCCGCAGCGAAACGCGCCACGACTTCGCAACCGCGGCGCCGCTCGCGGGCCTTGCCGCGCTGCTCGACCACGACGTCTCGCCATGGGTTCCCGGCACCGTGCCGCCGTTGGCCCACTGGCTCTATTTCCTGCCCGACGCGCGCCAATCGATGATCGGCGAGGACGGCCACCCACGCCGCGACGGCGCAGGCCTGCTCCCGCCTGTCCCGCTTCCGCGCCGCATGTGGGCAGGCAGCCGCATCGCATTCCTCGCACCGATCGCCGTCGGCGCCGCATTGACCCGCGTAACCACGATCGACGCGATCAAGCCCAAACGCGGCGCGACCGGCGAGCTGCTGTTCGTGACGCTGCGTCACGAGATTTCGGCGGACGGCGTCGCAGCAATCCGCGACGAGCAGGACATCGTCTTTCGCGAGCCCGCGCCAACGACACCCGCAACCGCGCCAGCCGCCCCAACCGAAGCCGACCCCGCCGACGCCGTGCGCCGGATATCGCCCGATCCGGTGCTGTTGTTCCGCTACTCGGCGCTCACCTTCAACGCCCACCGCATCCACTACGACCGCGATTATGCGCAAAATGTCGAAGCCTATTCAGGGCTGGTCGTTCACGGCCCGCTGATCGCGACCTTGCTGATGGATCACTTTCTGCGTAACGCGCCCGGCGCAAGACCCCGCCGTTTCCGTTTCCGCGCCGAAGCCCCGCTGATCGACGGCACCCCGTTCGACCTCTGTCTCGCCCGCGATGGCGGTGCGACGCGATTATGGGCACGCGATGCAGCGGGACGCACCACGATGCGCGCCGACGTCGCATAGCGGGACCCGGCCCAAGCAAATCCCCCACCGAGAACATCTGGGTATTTACCCACCCCCGATTTTGCCAATTCGCAAAGCGGGCCGCGCGGAACTCGGGCATCAATTCGAACGACGAGACTGCGGTCAACAGCAATGCGCAAGGCACGGTCAGCTTCGGCGACGACGAAGGCGACCAAGAGTCCCCCCGGATGGCCGGCCCGACACCACTGGCGGGTCGGCCATTTCCCAATGTTTCGCGTTCAAGGAGCGCGCCATGAATTTCCCTATAGTCCCGGTCTTGCTGTTACTGGCAGCTATATCCGTGCCCGTATCGGCACCGCTGCCGCCGCGCGAAACAGCGGCGCCCCCCGTGGCCGAGGCCGTTGGGGCCGAAGCGTCTGCAGCCCCGGCGATCCCGGCGCAGCCCAGGCGCAATTCACCGATGCTGAACCACAACGGGTTAGACACACAGCGTGGCGGCCAGGCGCTCGTTATCTCCAATCAAAGGATGAAGTGGGTCGCCAGCGGCAGGTCTTCAAGATCGGCTATACCGCAGGCGAGGTCACGCTAAGCGATTCTCCGCTTTCTATATCATCGGTGTTGGCGACCTACGGATCAACATCGGTGCGCAGGTTAGTGCCCGGAGCGGCATGAGCCTGACCATCTATCTCAGCTACTGAATTCGCCCTGCACATGCGGTGCTGGCATATTGCTCAGGCGCCTGCGGCCTGCCCGGTGTATGATCGCTGCGCCTGCGTCGAACGCATAGGGTCGAGCGCGACGCCCTTTTCCTCGCCGGCGATGGCGCGCAGCCCATCGAGGTCGACGAGGCGGCACAATTGCGGCCCCTCCAGTTCGATGAGGCCCTGGCGAACAAAGCCGGAGATCGTCCGGCTGACCGTATGGATCGTCAGACCCAGATAGTCGGCAATATCGCCGCGCGTCATTGGCAGGGGAACGCTACGGGGCGCCGATAGCCGCTTTGCCGCGATCAACAGGAACGCCGCGACGCGTTCATTGGCATTGCGGCGGCCGAGCAGAAATATGCATTGATTCGCACTGTCCAGCGCCCGTTCGAGCGCTCGGTTTTGCCGGAGTGAATCGCCATCCCCATGTGACGCCTGGCGGCGGGTCAGGATCGTGTTGGTGACCGCTTCGGCAGCCGCTTCCCGCGCGCCATATTCGACCCCGAATACATCGCCCTTATAGAAGAAGCCCGTCAGTTGACGATGTCCATCGACATGGAAATGGCAGGTTCTCACGGTACCCGAAATCACTTCGAACCAGCAATCGCCCGGATCGCCCTGTGAGAAAATAATCTCGCCTTTTCGGAATTTTAGGATGGTGTCCTGCGAAATAGACCCGCGTTGAAATTCTGCCGACAGACCTTGCACGCCACGTCTCCAATCTGGAATTGGTATTTGCGGCGACCCCGTTGCGAATCTCATCTGCCTTTGCAGGGGCACAATCCATACGCACAAAAACCATGGAATTCGTGTGTATGAACAACCCAGGAAAATCACTTACGTAAATTTCCTTATTATTTAACGACAAATTGGAGACATATTTCAATAGCATAGATATATTGGCGCGCGCCGTGTCGGCATATCCTCAACTCGCTTGAGTTAATTGATAAACAGCGCAGAAACATATATCATCGATGTCAGAGCAGGGGGGTTGCGGCAATTGCCGCGCAAAAGATGCTCGTCGGTCGCAAAATGTCTAAGCCTTGGGTTTCAGGGGATTGCGCCGTGCATCAAAACGCTTTGAACGTTGAACCGCATTTGACCTTTCGTGAGCATCAAATACTGGAACTGGTCGCTGTCGGCTGCTCGGCCAAGCAGATCGCGATCGAGATCAATATCGCTCCACGAACCGTCGAACGGCACATAGAGAATGTGCGGCTCAAGCTGAACGCGCGTAACCGTGCGCACCTGATTACCCAAGCCATGCATCTTGGCCTGCTCGTCATCGAAACACAGGCGGCCGATGAACCGACGCTCTTCGAGCTGAAATGATGGTGCACTTCAATCCCCAATCATTGGCAGATTTCGGCGCCGCATGGCACGCAGTTCCTGATATCATCGTCGTCTAATCCCAAGTTTTCCGGTACAGCGAGACGCCGCATCGCCGCCGATGCGCTGCGCTCGCAACCGCGGTTGCGCGCTGTCGCGCGGGACCATGCAGGCGTCGCCCGCACTTGCCCATTGACCCGCCGCCGGATGGCGTTCAGCCCCGCAAGCGGAGGGCCGCGACCTCGGCCCGCGTGGAGAAGATGATGACCCGTTTGCCCCTGTTCCCGATATTGGGCGCCGCGCTGCTCGGTCTGGTATCGGGGTGCGGCGACGGCAATGCGGCAAAGGAAACGGCGGCCGCCGCGGCAACGCCGCGCAAATGTGCCGCGATCGCGGACACCCCCGTCAAGCTTGCGGGCGGCACGTTCACAATGGGGGAGGACGATGTCTATGCCGAGGAAGGCCCGGTCCGCGAAACGACCGTCGCCGGCTTCTGGATCGATCCACACGAGGTCACGAACCGTCAGTTCGCCCAATTCGTGAAGGCGACGAGCTATGTGACCGTCGCCGAAAAACCCGTCGATCCGAAGCAGTTTCAGGTCCCCGCCGACCAGATCCCGCCCGACATGCTGAAGGCCGGGTCGGCGGTATTCACGCCGCCCGGTTTCCCGTCGAGCAATTATTCGGACTGGTGGAAATATGTGCCCGGGGCCAACTGGAAAAAGCCCTATGGCCCCGACGGCGCCGACCAGGTCGCAGACGAGCCGGTGGTGCATCTGGCGTGGGACGACATGATCGCTTACGCCAAATGGGCCGGCGGACGAATCCCGACCGAGGCCGAATGGGAATATGCGGCGAGCGCGGGGCAGCGGTCGACGAATGTCCAGCCCGCGGAAGCGAACAGCTGGCAGGGCGCGTTCCCGAACTACAATGCCGAAACCGATGGGTTCAAGGGTGTGTCGCCGGTCGGCTGTTATCAGCCCAACGCCTACGGCCTCTACGACATGGTCGGCAATGTCTGGGAAGTGACCGCCGACTTCTTCAAGCCCGGCCACGATCCGGACGACAGGAATAACCCGAAGGGTCCCGACGAGAATAATGCCTATGATCCGCTGAACCCCGGAATGCCGTCGCGGACGGTGAAGGGGGGCAGCTATTTATGTGCGCCCAACTATTGCCAGCGTTACCGCCCGGCCTCCCGGCAGGGCCGCGACCCGGGTCTCGGGACGAGCAATGTCGGCTTCCGCCTCGTCTATGACAAGGCGCCGAGCCCAACGTCAGGAGCCATGGAGTTGGGCTGACCTCAGTGATCGAGGCGCGCGATGAGGAGCCTGTATCACCGGAACGGGGATGCCGTTCAAAAGAACAAAGTCATCGTCCTATTTTGCGCCATTCGACAATTATAACTCGACCATTCACCGCGCTTGGCGCATGTTCAAACGATGAAAAATCTTCCTGTCATAATCTGCTCTGCGGCAGTGTTGATAGTCGCGGTTGTCGCAGCGGCGTGGTCTGGACCCGATTCGGATTCCCCTTCCCTTTCGACTCTGGCGGAGGAAACGTCCGAAGGCGGAAGCGATGTGCCCGCTGGCGGTTCGGCGCCTTACCGTTCATCGGTTGTCGGAACTGATTTCGATTTCATCACGGAAAATGATCCCAGCGCATTCGATCGCCTCGAATTTCTGGGTCTTCAAGAATTCGAGATGCCAGACAAGCGGGACAACAATGAGCCTCTGGTTCAGAAGGCGTATGTATTCGAGGCGCATTTTACCGACGGAAGAAAAATCAAGATCGCTCTCGATCAGGAATTTGGCAGCAAGGAAGCCGCCGAACGGGATGCTGCTCGCTATGGTCCTCGTCTGGGGAAATTACCCCCACTCTATCGCAAGATCATTAAACACATCACCGTCAATTTCGCAGGGACCGATACGACGGCTTTTGCGGAGGACAAGGGGCATTTCTTTACGATCTACTCCGGAAACGCCAGCAAGCGAATTGGCACGCACGACCTGGAAGAAACTTTTTTCCACGAGGGAACGCACGCATCGATCCAAGAGGCTTATTTGGAATCTTCGGAATGGAAAAGCGCCGTATCGCGTGATGGGGCTTATATTACAGACTATGCCAAGACGAGTGAGCAGGAAGACTTCGCCGAGTCAGCTCTTTTTGCTTACACGATCATTTATCATCCGGAACGGTTCCCGGACAGCGAACGCGAGAAGATAAAAAAGACGATTCCGAATCGGATCGCGTTCTTCCGGCGCGTCTTTTCAGGAGAAGCTGAAATGGGAGCAGACTCGTCCGAGGGGGCGTGATTTAATTGCTGACGTCCCGACACGCCTCCGGACCTGATCCCCGGCTCCTCCGGCGAGGATAGGGTCAGGACCTATGCAATCTCCCGCTAATCAGATGACAGTGAGATATGATGGCGGCGCGAGGCGTTGCCGCGAGCGATCGGATGTGGTTGCCTGCACCGGATTGTGAAGTATTTCGTTCTCACGCGGGGTGCCAGCCGGATTATCAGCGGCATCCTCTTCGCAATCCGTAGCGGGCTGCGCTGGCGCGAAGGGCCCGCGCAACATGAGCCGTACCAGACCCTTTACAAGCAGCTCGTCCATGGGACTGGTCGCGCGAAAGCCGCTCGCAACATGGCGGCTATAGCGCCAGTCGATCTAAAACCCGCCTTACAGAATAATCGCCACGGAAGACGCTCCATATCAATTCTGGCGAGAAGCTTTCCGAAATTCTCAGCGCCAGAAACCGAGCGATCGGGTAATTCCAACCATATTCATAAATTTTATCATCATTCTCTAAAGATTCTTTTAGATTCATTGCCAGCTTGCCAAAATATCTATGATTGGATTTGTGCCAATGGTTCAGCAAATCATCGATGATAGGGGCATTTTCGTTCGAACAAGAGGATAAGATAGCCCCTTCCGCGAGAAAAGCACATGCTTCCCTCATCACCGGTGGCATGAATTTTCCTTCACTTGCCCTTATCTGCAACGCATGACCAAATTCATGTGCAACAACAATAATATCGGAAATTTCGCCAAAATAATTATACATAATGGTCGGATATTGGTCAGGACCATGATCGATCGTCAGGGCTTTTCGTGATTTTCCTTGGCCGGAAATGGCGATCTTTTTTGATCGATGAAAGGTTTCTTCGATTATATTTTGGTGTTCCGGCAGAAATTGGCACATCGCCGAAATGATTTTCGTCCAGACGCCATCAGTATCCAGGCTCAAGGCTTGCTGATCGGGATTGTTCCGATAGGCGGGGATGTTGGCAAACTCGCGCCTGATTTCATCGAGCAGATCAAGGCACGACTGACGATCGAGTCCATGGAGGTCGAGCCAGTCTCCCAAATTATGCTGTCGGGATTGGGGGTGACCGATTGGAACACTCATCGGTTACGCACCCCTTGGGCGCGTTGCCCGATCGCGAAGGTCGTTTCTTCGCCAATTCCACCAAATTGGGAATATGCCGGGCGCGCGCATAGGGCCTCGATCGACAAGCTGTTCGAGATGCCCGCCTTTAGGCCTGGTTTCCTGGGACTGAGCAGGAACATGCGTTTTCCGTGAACTAAGCAGGCTTGGCCGTGATTTTCGCAGACTAGCTGCCCATGCGATCCTGCGATTGCGTTGCCGACGAATCCGGAACAGCCGATTTCGGGATGCATCTTCGATGCCGCCCGGTCGAGGCAAGCATGGCTATATCCGGAAATTTTCAGCCTCTCCCTCCTACGTCCGGTTGAATGCATAAGAAAACCCCCGGCCGGGCGGCCGGGGGTTTCCTGTTGGAGCTTAGAGAACACCGGCGAACCGGGCCTCGTGCCTGCCTGGTCCAGCCGGGATCAATCCCGGCTGAACCGTAACAAGCGTCAGGTGATTAGATATCACCCTCGTCGCCCTCGTCGGCCTCGTTGTCCTCATCGCCCTCGTCATCTTCGTCCTTCTCATTGCCCTCGTCGTCCTCATCGTCCTCATCATTCTCGTCGCCCTCGACGCCTTCGTCGGCTTCGTCGCCTTCGTCGTCTTCGTCGTCTTCGTCGGCCTCATCGTCTTCGTCGTTCTCGTCGTCCTCATCGGACTCGTTGTTCTCATCGTCCTCGTCGCCCTCGTCGTTCTCGTCGCCCTCGTTGCCCTCATCATCCTCGTTGTTCTCGTCGTCTTCGTCGTTCTCGTCGCCTTCGTCGCCCTCGTCATGCTCGTCGTCTTCGTCGGCTTCGTCGTCCTCATCGCCCTGATTATTGGCCTCGTCGCCCTCATTGTCCTCATTGTCTTCGTCGTTCTCGTTGCCCTCGTCGTTCTCGTCGTCCTCATTGTCCTCGTCGTCTTCGTCATTCTCGTCGGCTTCGTCGTTCTCGTCGCCTTCGTCGTTGCCAGTGGCTTCATCGCCTTCGTTGTTCTCGTCGTCCTCATCCGACTCATCGTCTTCGTCGGCTTCATTGTCCTCGTTGTCCTCGTCGTCCTCGTTGCCCTCATCGTCCTCGTTATTGCCGCCGGCGCCGCCTTCGTTGCCTTCGTCGCCTTCGTTATTCTCGTCGCCTTCGTCATGCTCGTCGGTTTCGTCGGACTCGTCGTTCTCGTCGCCCTCGTCATTTTCGTTGGCTTCGTCGCCTTCGTTGTTCTCGTCGCCTTCGTCGAGTTCGTCGTTCTCATTGTCCTCGTTGTTCTCGTCGCCCTCGTTGTTCTCGTTATTCTCGTCGCCCTCGTCGTTCTCGTTGTCCTCGTTGCCCTCGTCGTTCTCGTCGTTCTCGTTATTCTCGTTGTCCTCGTCGCCTTCGTCGCCGTCGTCCAGGGTGCTTTCGTCGCCCTCGTCGGCTTCGTTGCCTTCGTCGCCTTCGTCGGATTCATCGCCTTCGTCGGCTTCGTTGCCTTCGTCACCTTCGTCATTCTCGTCATCTTCGTCGGCTTCGTTGGCTTCGTCGTCTTCGTTGCCTTCGTCGTTTTCGTCTAGCTCATCGGCTTCGTCGTCTTCGTCGCCTTCATCATTTTCGTCGGCTTCGTCGCCCTCATCTTCCTCGTCGTCCTCGTCGTCCTCGTCGGACTCGTTGCCTTCATTGCCCTCGTTGTTTTCGTCGTCCTCGTCCTGACCCTCGCTATCGGGATCGTCGATGAAGCTGACCGGCGCGAACAGGTCGCCCAGAACCAATGCCTCGAGGACTTCCTCGATCGGGTCGAGGCCGGTGTCGTTCACGTTATGGATAATGCACGTCATGATCATTCTCCCATTGAGCGCACGCCATCAGCGGTTGTGCCGAAAACGGGCGTTCAAATACATTGCGGTGAAGATGGGCGGCCTACAGTGGGCCATTCCCGACAGTACAAAGCCAGTCGAACCCGTGGGGCCCGGCCTACTGTTACAATGTCCTGCACAACCCTTGGTTCGGCACCCCTAGGGCCGAACAACCTACCGGGTTGCACCGTTCGACATTGCCATACGTGTCCGATACTCTGGAGCGCCCATAATCCGGGAGGTCGGACTTTATCGTTGCCCAATTCCGACTCCGAGTCGGCACTAGGCGAGGGGAGCTTACACCCGCATCAGCGAATCACAATAACTCCTTAACGGGAAAATTTAAGTATCATAATGAGACACATCGCTGACTGTCCGCCCGTCAGACGACCGGCTCACGCCGCGCGAATTATGCCTTGATATTATGCCCCGACAATAGCGTGCTCTTGGGACCCGTCGTTGGCTCACGAAAGCCGAACGAACCGGGATGTTCGAGGGCAAATATGCGGGCTGCACGGCACGCATGATGCGCCACCGAACCGAGTCGACGTCGCGCGGCTCTTCGCGGTCGACCCGGGCTATCGACCTCGGCAAATGATGCGCCGCCTACGCTTCGACCGGTCCCGATCATCCGCCAACGCCCGTTGGTGCCAAGTGTAGCGCTGTCCGCAGCCGATCGCTTGTCGCTTGGCCGTTGCCCCGACCGATCCGTCCGATCCGAACAGCTCGCGCAGGATCGCCAGCTTCGGGTCCGTCGACCAACGACGGCGCCCGGCGAGCGCTGCGATCCGCCTGCTGATGACAATCGATAAGACCCCATAGGAGCGCCCTCGCTCCCGGCACCTCGATATCTTCGCGCATCACTGCTTCGAGCAAAGAGGGCCGCTCGACACCCCAAAGGGACATCCCGCAAGACGTCCCTTTGGATATGGTGACTGGCCGAAACGCGGCACAAGCTCTGATACCAAACAACCGGCGTGAACGACGATCGGGGTTAGCTTAACTTGCCGCGCAACTGTCCAGGCAGACGGGAGCAGCTCAGCAATTACCCTTCGTCGCCCTCATCACCCTCATTTCCCTCATCGCCTTCGTTGCCCTCATTATTCTCGTCGCCTTCGTTGCCCTCGTCGCCTTCGTTGCCTTCGTTGCCTTCGTTGCCTTCGTTGCCCTCGTCGCCTTCGTTGCCCTCGTTGCCTTCGTTGCCCTCGTTGCCTTCGTCGCCTTCGTTGCCCTCGTCGCCTTCGTTGCCTTCGTTACCCTCGTCGCCTTCGTTGCCCTCGTTGCCTTCGTTGCCTTCGTTGCCGCTGTCCTCGTCACCTTCGTCGTTCTCGTCGCCCTCGTCGTTCTCGTCGCCCTCGTCGTTCTCGTCGTTCTCGTCGTTCTCGTCGTTCTCGTCGTTCTCGTCGTTCTCATCCCCCTCGTCGTGCTCGTCTAGCTCATCGTCTTCGTCGCCCTCGTCATCCTCGTCGCCTTCATCATCCTCGTCATTCTCGTCATCTTCGTCGCTCTCATCATCCTCGTCATTCTCGTCATCTTCGTCGCTCTCATCATCCTCGTCATTCTCGTCATCTTCATCACCCTCGTCATCCTCATCGCCCTCGTCATCTTCATCACCTTCGTCATCCTCGTCGTTCTCGTCATCCTCATCGCCCTCGTCATCTTCATCACCCTCGTCATCCTCGTCTAGCTCATTGTCCTCATCGCCCTCATTATCCTCGTCATTCTCGTCATCTTCGTCGCTCTCATCATCCTCATCGCCCTCGTCATCCTCGTCGTTCTCGTCGTCTTCGTCTCCCTCGTCATCCTCGTCGTTCTCGTCATCCTCGTCGTTCTCGTCATCCTCGTCGTTCTCGTCATTCTCATCGTTCTCATCGTTCTCGTCGTTCTCGTCGTCTTCGTCCCCCTCGTCATCCTCATCTAGCTCATCATCTTCGTCGCCCTCGTCGTCTTCATCGCCCTCGTCGTCTTCATCGCCCTCGTCGTTTTCATCGTCCTCATCATCCTCATCGCCCTCGTCATCCTCATTTAGCTCGTCGTCTTCGTCGCCCTCGTCTTCCTCATCGCCCTCGTCGTCCTCATCTAGCTCATCATCTTCGTCATTCTCGTCATTCTCGTCGCCCTCGTCGTCCTCATCTAGCTCATCATCTTCGTCATTCTCGTCATTCTCGTCGCCTTCGTCGCTCTCATCCCCCTCGTCATCCTCATCCAGCTCATCATCTTCGTCGCCCTCGTCATTCTCGTCATTCTCGTCATTCTCGTTCCCCTCGTCTCCGTCGTTATCCTCGTCGCCTTCATCATTCTCGTCGCCCTCATCTGCCTCGTTGGCTTCGTCGTCCTCGTCGCCCTCGTCGTCCTCAACCCCCTCGTCCGCCTCATCGTCTTCGTCATTCTCATCGCCCTCTACGCCTTCATCAGCTTCGTCGCCTTCGTCGTCCTCATTGTCCTCATCGGCCTCATCATCCTCGTCGTCCTCATCATCCTCATCGTCCTCATCGGCCTCGTCGTCCTCATCATTCTCGTCATTCTCGTCGGACTCGTCGCCCTCATCATCCTCGTTGTTCTCGTCATTCTCGTCATCCTCGTCGCCTTCGTCGTCCTCGTCGTCCTCGTCATTCTCGTCGAGCTCATCGTCCTCATCGCCCTGATCATCGGCTTCGTCGCCCTCATTGTCCTCATTGCCTTCGTCATTCTCATCGCCCTCGTCATTCTCGTCATTCTCGTCGCCCTCGTCATCTTCGTCGTCCTCGTCGGCTTCGTCATCCTCGTCGCCTTCGTCATTGCCACCGGCTTCATCGCCCTCATTGCCCTCGTCGCCCTCATCCGACTCATCATCTTCGTCGGCTTCGTTGTCCTCGTCGCCCTCATCGTCCTCATTGTCTTCGTCGTCCTCGTTCCGGCCGCCGGCGCCGCCTTCGTCGTCTTCGTCGCCTTCGTTGTGCTCGTCATCCTCGTCGTGCTCGTCGGACTCGTCGGACTCGTCGTCTTCGTCGTCTTCATCGCCCTCATCGGCCTCGTCGCCCTCGTTATTCTCGTCGCCCTCGTCGTTCTCGTCGCTCTCATTATCCTCGTTGCTCTCGTCGCCCTCGTCGTTCTCGTCGTGTTCATTCCCCTCGTCGTCTTCGTTGTCCTCGTTGCTCTCGTTATTTTCATCGCCCTCGTTGTTCTCGTCGTCCTCATCATTCTCGTCGCCGTCGTCCAGGGTGCTCTCGTCACCCTCGTCAGCCTCGTTGCCCTCGTCGTTCTCATCGTCCTCGTCGTCTTCGTCGGCCTCGTCGCCTTCGTCACCTTCGTCATTCTCGTCGTCTTCGTCGGCTTCGTTGGCTTCGTCGTCTTCGTTGCCCTCGTCATTCTCATCATCTTCGTCGGCCTCGTCGTCTTCGTCGCCTTCATCATTCTCATCGGCCTCGTCGCCTTCGTCGTCCTCGTCGTCCTCGTCGTCCTCGTCGTCTTCGTTACCTTCATTGCTCTCGTTATTCTCGTCGTCCTCGTCCTGACCCTCGCTATCGGGATCGTCGATGAAGCTGACCGGCGCAAACAGGTCGGCCGGGACCAAGGATTTGAGGACTTCGTCGAAAGGATCGCAGCAGACCTCGGCAAGGACATGGTTGATGCAGGTCATGGTTAATTCCGATCTAGAAATTACGACGCCTTCAGGGCACAGGGGCCCACAGGCCGACAAACTTAACTGGTTATATCAATTCAGATAAGCGGCAAGTCCGGCGATTGCGCCGTCCAGAATTGGGTCATCGAAGCGATGGCACCTTAACGATCAGCGATATTTCGGCGGCTTCGGGCGATCCCCTGGTTCGCAGACACCGGTGGATGCCAACCGGCAAGTCACGCTTCGGCCGTTAAGACATTCGCCCGGCGCGCGCCGGTGCGATGGAAATTGCTAACGGATTCCGAACGCCTTCCATATCAATTTTGAGGACGCTGCCCGGCGGCCGACAAGATTTCGGATTGCCCGTTTGACGTGGCTGCGCCCGACGGGCTGTCGGGATCTCCGCCCGTGGTGCGCGGATATTGGGGAGGAAGCAGACCCACTATGTCGCGGCCCCAGGAGCCGGCAATCCCGGCTGATCTACCCGATCGACTTTTGACAGACGGCGATGCTGCCGCGGCCCTGCAGCGTGGCGGCGCAGGGGTTCGGGGTTCGGGGTTCGCTTAAAGCGGCGTCGGCAGTCCAGGCGCTTTATGCCGGGACAGATCATCCTCGGCTGGCCTCGCCGACACCGAAGTCCAGTGACAGCCTGCGATCGCAAAAGGACCCGGAATGATAAAAGGAACGCGTTGCTAAATCCCGACGTCGTCAATCAATCGCGAAAGGCTTTGGTGAAAAAATCTTCGATTGGTTTGATGACATAGCTGGCAGGGGACCGCTGGTCGGTTCTGATAAACGCTTCGACCGGCATCCCCGCCATCAACTGGACGCCGCCAAGTTTCCTGAGCTGGCCATCGATCAGCTTCACATCGACAAAATAATAGAAGGACTGCGTTTTTTCATCACGAAAGACGTCAGCGGATATGGCGGATACACGACCATCGATGATCGGCGTCGATCGTTGGTTAAAGGTGGTGAACCTCAAACCCACTGGCTGGCCAACATGGACTTGCTCGATATCGTCGGCCTCGATCCGCACGATCGCCAGATGGGGCGCGTTGCTCGGTACGACATACATAATCGGTTTCGCCGCTTCGACGATAGAACGTGGCCCCAGCAGCTGGGAATCGAACACCATGCCGCTCACCGGTGCTTTGACTTCCAGCTTGGCAAGTTGGGCCAGAAGTGCGCTGCGATTTGCGATCAACGTCGCTGACTGTTGCCTCGACTGATTGAGCTTGTCGGCGCTCTCCTCGCGAAACTCCAGCGGCGCGGCATAGGTTTCAAGTCGTTGCTCGGAATCTTTGCCGCGCAGTTCAGCGACCTTTGCTGCGAGCGTGGCGGCCTCCCCCCTCGCCTTGATAACTTCCCGCTGCAATGTTGTGACCACGGTCCGTGTAACATAGCCCTTGTCCATATTTTCCTGGGCGCTTGCCAGCTCATCGCTCAGCAGTGCGAGTTCCTCGCGTTTTGCCGCAAGTGCCGCATGGACGCCTCCAGCTTCCTCAGAGGTCTGCGTTCTTTGCGTGCGCATCAGCGACAATTGCGTACCGAGCGAACTGAAGTGGGAATCCAATTGCCGCTGCTGCTGGCGGATCAGGGCGCTTACAGATTGATTGCCGACCGCTGCCGTTTGCAGAATCGGATGTAGCTTCAAGGTCCTTCGATTCTCGACTTCGGCTTCCAGACGCGCTTCATTGGCGAGAAGTTCAAACAACTCGCTTTCAACCGCCTCCAATTCGGAGTGGAGCGCGGGATCATCGAGCCGCAGGACAACATCGCCGCTGCTCACTCTGTCCCCGTTTTTCACGAGTATTTCCGCGACGGTGCCGCCAACCGGGTGCTGAACGGCGAATCGGTTGCCCGAAGCCTCAACCTTTCCCTTTCCGAGGATAGCGCCCGAAATGCCGGACGTGGCGGCCCAGGCGAATACGCCGCCGAACAAACCGAATATCGCCAATATACCGATCAACAGCGGCTTGCGAACGGTCCAGGAGCGACGATCGGATTCGTTCTGAGAGCTCATGTGGCAAAAACCTCATTAGCGCGCCGCAGACTGCGTGTCGCGCAACCTCTAAGCGTTATGGGATGATCGCGAAACGACTCCGCAGGCCAAGATCGGAAGCAGGCTGAGATCGGAAGGCGCTTCGATCTCGTTCGAGAGTAAAAACCCGGGACTTAACAATATACAAGCCAAGTATATGAAGTTGTTTCGAAAAACTCTTCACGCCTACCCCCTCCGCACCGGCTGTGCGATTAATCCCAAACCCAATTGTCAAACTTAGCTGTTGTTGAACGTCTACCCCACCCCACGCGACGAGCGAACCTGCGCCACCTGCAAAAATATATAAAGATTTTATTTCACTGGCGTTCCACTCTGACACGCTGCCACTGCCGGGATCGCCTACTAGCAAATGAGTGTTGACTTCCCGCTCTTTGGCTAGCCATATGTGCCTGGGTCGCCAAAAAGGCAATAATTTGCACGCAAGAGACTTCGGCAAGGTCGGAGGCTTAGCGGGTCACCCATTTTTCCGATCCCCTAGCCGCCTTGCCTACGGACAGACCAACGTAGGGGAGATAGGTTATGACTGCAGGGAACGTGGCCGTGGCGCCAGTGTTAACTGACGCATCAAAAATCGCTAACAAAAGCAAGCTGGTGGTTGCAACGGATAGCTTCATTCAGAAGCCGCATTTTCCGACCCTGATATTCCAGAACGATGTCCCGCACTGTAATGAGCTTAACAAGTCGCTTCTCGATTTGATCTATGCCGAACGCGAAAGCGGGGTTGCGGTCAACAAGTCGAACACGGCAGAGCTTGGCAGCTGGCACAGTGCGACGAATTTGCACAAGAATTCCGATTATGCGCCGCTCTTGGCGGAGATCAATTCGGCGTTGGCGCGCATATCGGATGAATTGTGCTACTCGACCGAGCATGCGCTCAAGGTCACCTCGATGTGGTCGATTATCAATCCGCCCGGAAACGGAAACCGCGCCCATTGCCATCCCAACAGTCTCTGGAGCGGGGTCTATTACGTCCAGGCGCCCGAGAATGCCGGCAACATCGAATTTATCGATCCGCGCACGGCGCTCGTGATGAACCAGCCAAAATATGAGAATAAGAAAAAACGCCCGCGTGATTGCTTTACAAAGGCAAACTACAAGCCAGTTCCGGGGCGCATGATTATATTTCCCGCGTGGCTTTATCACGGCGTCGCTTCCAACGTTTCGAAAGAGGTAGGCAAAGCGGCCGACCGCATTATTGTTTCTTTCAACGTCAACCAAATGAAGAAGTAGCGCCGGGGCATCAGTTAGACGCTGATTAGTGGGGAGTGGGGCCTTGGCTGCGACTAAAAAATTGAGCGTGTTGCGAGGAGTATTTCACGAGCTTCGTTATCTCGTGTATTTCCCCGTATTCATTAGTCTCGTCTATGGCCTGCTCAGGTTGATCGGCCCCATTTTCATGATCGTGATTTTCGATCGGGTCCTGCCCTCACGATCTCTTCCGACGCTCATATCGTTACTTATCCTGCTCGCAATAGTCTACGCCTTCATGGCGCTTTTAGACTATTCCAGGCGGCGGATCCTGGCTCGCTTTGGAGCGCAGTTCCAGGAACGGGTCGAGGACAGGATATTCGGGGCCTCTGATCGCGGCGCCTATTTGGAGAAAGCCAAGGGACGACCTGCGGCTGGACTCTATGAGGTCGACCAACTCAGAAGCTTTTTTCATTCTGGTTCCCTCGTTGCGATTCTCGACTTTTTCTGGTCGCCCCTGTTCCTGGTCGCAGTGTTTATAATCAGCCCGTTCGTGGGCTGGATAGTATTGGCCGGGATCGCCGCACTCGTGCTGGTTCGCGCGATAAAGGACTCGCTCGACCATTCCCGCGACGAACGTCAGTCCGAAGCCAGCGACAGGGTCGCCGAACTGAAAGATACGCTGGCGCGTTCGCCGCACGTCATCGAGTCGCACCAGATGACCGCCGCATTCAACAAAAGATGGGTGTTGGCCCGGCGTCGATCCCGCGATGCGTCTGTCGAGGCGAACGACTGGAATGCGTGGTTCTCTGTCTTGTCACGGCATATTTCCCGCTTCCTGCCTTACACCGTGTTGGCGGCGGGTGCGTATCTGACGATTTCGGGGGAAATGACCATCGGTTCGATGGTCGCCTGTATGCGCCTCGCGCGCCTCGTCCATGGCCCGACCGAACGCTTCATGAAAGAAGTGTCGGACATAGGCGAAGTGAAGACAAACTGGAGAAACCTCGACAAGATCCTCAGCGCGCAGCAAGCGCCGACGGCTCCGGTCAGCGGTAAGCCAAGCGTGCAGCTGGCCCAGGTCAGGGTTCGCTGTCCGATGACAAAAAACCTCCTGCTGAACAATGTGAATTTGACGATACCTGTGGGATCGTCAGTCTCGATCGTCGGCGGTGCCGGCTCGGGCAAGACGGTTTTGGCCGAAACCCTGATCGGACGTTTTCCGCGCGCCAATGGCAAAATCCTGCTTGGCGACGTTGATATTGAGCGCCTGTCGATCGACGACGCCGCCAGAACATTCGGCTATGTCGCGCAGCGGGTCGACTTCTTTGCGGGCTCGATCGAAGAGAATATAACCGGGCTGGAAATCGAACCGGACGAGCAGCGCGTGATTAAGGCAGCGCAGTTTGCGGGCGTTCACAAACGGATCGTCTCGCTTCCGGAAAGCTATGCCACGCGGATCGATGCCATTGGCAGCATCTTTTCAAAAGGCGAGCGCCATCAGCTCGCCCTGGCGCGGGCGTTTTATTCAGACCCGAAAGTGCTGATTCTGGATGAGCCAGATGCAACCTTTCGCAGTGGGCTGGGAAATGAGCTGAAAGGAAAAATCAGTCGCTTTCTGAAACGCGGCGGGATCATGATTATTCTTACGCGCCTTCCGCTCAAGAACTTCGATACATCGAAACGCTACACGATCAGCAATGGAGTTTTGACGGAAAGAAAGATCACTCTGATTCCTGCGAGCAATGTTGTCAGCTTGCAAGATGTGGACGGTCGATAGATGCCTGGACGTTGCGGGGGCCTTTGTCTCAAGCCAACAGCTTGGCGTTTCTGCCGTTGAAATTACGACCTGACATCGGAATTTGATTGAAATCATATGACCACGAAGAATCTATTCAAAATGGAAGCCATCTTTTTATCTTGGAGTATATTGCGATGAGTGAAGGTAATGGACCGGACTTCGACGTGTTTTCGATCAGGGAGCGCGAGGGCGGTGGCAAGGATATTTTCGTCAAGGTCGGCGTCGCCTTCCAGCGGAAAGGCGCCAAGGGAATGACGATCATGCTGGATGCCCTGCCGTTCGGCAGAAAGCTGGCTGTGCTGCCCGTGGATGATGCGGGAAAGCACTGATCGGACTGCCGCCGACGTGGATGTTTCCAAGCTTCATCGGGTTTCACCGCATCAGAGGCAGCGAACAATCTGAAGCGCGAAATGCAACGGACATCGATCGAACCGTTTTCACGGTCCCATGCAGATTGAGAGGCGGCACCCCTCGATTCCCGTACATTTCGGCCATCATATCGGTGCGTGCGTGGCTCGTTGTTCCCCCCAAGAGCCCTTGCTGAATAGCCATATTATCAGAATATGTTTTGATCAGAAATCGGACCAAGAAATGCACATTCATGCGGTAGATTTCAGTTTCGCAGGGGGCCCGAAGTACAATTTCACCATTGGAACAAATATCGCGCCTCTTATTGAAACGCGATCGTTCCCGGAAATCGTACATTGATGCGCCGTTCCTGGATGAAGGCGGCAACTGCGGCCTGTTCCTGCCTCTCTGTCGTGCATAACGTCGCGACGACCCATTTCGTCGAGTCCGGCGTAGATATAAGTTTTGCCGAGTTTCCGAAGGTAGCCGAGACGATACCCAACGCTAGCGATGTTGTGCCTACGACAAATTTGCAAACTGTGGATGATGCGCCGGTCGGGGCGAATTTCGCAGCTTCCTCGTCCAGTTCGGTCGGCCAGGGACCCATCGTGCCGGGCAGCACGACCCCGATCAATGGAGATGGGCAACGCGAGCCGGTGGCGATGGCCAGCGCCGAAGTGCGCGCTGAGTCAGCGTCAGCTCCGGGCGTGTCCGACGCACCGCCGCCAGTCGAAACGATGGTTGTCGATGGCGAAATACGATCAATGGGCGAGCCGGATCGTCCACTTTTGTCAACTGGCGCGCAGGTGCAGTCGTTGCAGCAGGCCCTGTCCCGGACCTATCAGACCAACCCCACGCTGATGGCGCGACGCGCCGAACTTCGCGGGCTTGACAATGTCGTTGCCTTGGAACGCTCCGCAGGAAATCCGCAAATTTCGGCTGGGTCGACGTTCAGCCAGGAAGTTCACATCACCAGGCCCTTGGGTGCGCGCGGGAGAAATTTGCGCTCGACTGTGGATTTCTCGAAGGTTTTGTTTGCTGGCGGACGAATTCGCAATGCCACCCGGTCCGCCCAGACGCGCGTGATTGCGGGGCGCGCCGACCTGCGTGCCACTGAAGGCGACATCCTGACCGAGGCCGTCACAGCCTATGCCGATGTCCTGCGCGATCGCGAAATCCGCGACCTGAACGAGTCTCAGGTCCGGATTCTTCTGGCGAACCTTGAGTCGACCCGCGATCGGTTTCGCGTCCGGGACCTGACCCTCGGCGACGTGGCGCAATCCGAAGCCCGGCTTGAGGTGGCAAAAAGCAACCTCGTCACGGCAGTCGGGCGTCTGCAAGCATCGGAGGAAAATTTCGAACGGATTGTAGGCGCGCGAGCGGGCCGCCTTGAGCCACTCCCGGCGTTGCCGCCGCTGCCTTTGACTTCCGAACTGGCCGCGGAAGCAGCCTTGGCCGACAACGCCTCCATCGCGGCCTTCGCGGCCCGTGCCCGCGCGGCGGACTATGACGTCGCCGTTTCAAGAGCGTCCCGGTTACCGACGCTCTCTGCCTTTGGCTCCGTCGACAACGTCAACGCGCTCGGTACGGCAAACAGCGCATCCGGCCTTCCTCCAGGTACCGTACCCAACAGTGAGACGAACATCGTGGCAGGGCTCACGTTGCGGATTCTCTTGTATCAGGGAGGCGCAGCGAGCGCGCGCGTGCGCCAGACCGAGGAAATCAGATCGCAATTCATCGAGGAGGCCATTGCTGTAGAGCGACTTGTGGTGGCAGACGCCCGGAGCGCTTTCTCAATCTGGCGCAACGCCACAAGTGCCATTACATTTAATGAACTGGCTGTAGCAGCGAACGAAAAGGCATTGGGAAGCATCAAGGTCGAACAGACTATCGGCGCTCGCAGTATCCTCGACGTCCTCAACGCAGAGCAGGAATTGCTCAGCAGCAAGATTGCTTTAACAAGCGCCCGTCGCGATGCCTATGTGACGGCGTTCGAGCTGCTAAATTCAATGGGGGCCAGCGAAGCTGCCGATCTGAATTTCGCGGCTGGTCCGCTATACGATCCGAAAGTAAACTACAGGGAGTATTCCGATACGTGGTCGGACTGGAAAGATGGTTCGCGCCAACCCCCGGCTTCGACGCGCAATGTCCCTGAGGAAGCGGACAGCCCGTTGACTCGATTGAACAACGGGACGCTTGACGAGATCAAGTCGGACGACTGAAAAGCCAGGCTATCTTTCATCCCGGCAGATGCGATGATGGTAAGTGACCTGGGGTCAGGCCTCGTTGATCGGAGCCAGAGGATGACGGTTGCGGCGAGAGCGGGCATCTGCCGTAAGGACTAGCGACCCGTCTCCCGTTATGCCCCCCCCCCCCCCGGATCAAGTCCGGGGGAGGCCATTTGTGCGACCTATCACGCGTCCCCGACCCCTTTACCCCAAAACTGTAAGCCCTGCGGTGCGCCTTGGGACAGGCCGCGTCGATTATGATCGTCGTGCAATCGGCCTTCGCCAAAATGTGCACCTCGGGCGCCAGAATGACCGCCGGGCGCTTCGCTGGGGTGATGAACTTCGGGATTCGCATCCACATATTCAGCGAAAGATCAGCTAGGAGAAGTGCGATGAAGGCGGCTGTATATGATCATGCAGGACCTCCCGATGTTTTGAACTATCGAGACGTTCCCGACCCGGCTGTGGGTCCGGACGATGTCCTCATCGCCATAGATGCGATTTCGATCGAGGGCGGTGACTTGATTAATCGTCGATCCACGCCACCTGCCAGCGGCGCGTGGATTGTCGGATATGCGGCCTCCGGACATATTGTGGAAGCCGGTGCGAACGTGACGAATCGCAAAGTTGGAGACCGCGTTACTGCCTTTGACATGCAGGGATCACACGCCGAACTTTGGGCCGTACCGGCGACCCGAACATGGCTTCTCCCGTCAGGCGTCGACGCAGCGTCGGCGGCAGCATTGCCGATATCGTTCGGAACAGCCCACCATTGCCTATTTGCCAGGGGCGGCCTCCTTCGCAATGAGACGGTTCTCGTACAGGCAGCCGCTGGCGGAGTTGGGCTCGCAGCAGTGCAACTGGCAGCTCGAGCCGGAGCAACGGTGATTGCCGTCTCAAGCGGGGCAAGTCGGCTGGAAAAGATATCGTCGCTTGGTGCGAGTCACGTCATCGATCGCTCCTCGGAAGACCTGATCGAAGCTGTCCAGAAAATTACGGGCGGCAATGGCGTTGATCTCGTGATCGATCCTGTTGGTGCCACATTGCCTACGTCGCTTGCCGTCCTGGCGCCCGAGAGTCGTCTGGTGTTTGTCGGCAATGCCGGGGGTGGTGACCTGTCGATGGATCTGTGGCCGGCCATGCAGTCAAATCAGACCTTGCTGGGCGTCTTCATGGGCCCGCTTTTCGAAAGGCCCCGGATACGCTCGACCGTCGATGAGATGTTGGTCGAGCTGGAGAACCGCGCGATCGAGGTGGTCGTAGAAAGAGTATTTCCCCTTTCGCAAGCCAGAGACGCCCATGAATTTGCGGAGACCGCGAAACCAATTGGTCGAGTCATCATGGAACCGTAGCAGCTCAGCGGCGCCATGCCGGTCACTCTTTGCCGGCCGCCGCCGGAGCGCAGAAACGAAGGGAAAGCAGCGTAAACACGGGGCGGAGAAGGGAACAGACCCGCTCGCCAATAGCACGTAAGCTAGTGAAAAATGGTGCACCCGACAGGATTCGAACCTGTGGCCCCCAGATTAGGAATCTGATGCTCTATCCTGCTGAGCTACGGGTGCGCCGGCCGCTCGTGTAGCGGGGCAGCGCGCCAAGCGTCAATCGCGATGGGATCAATTGGTCACCTCGGGCGGGACGATCGGCACGAGCAGGGGCATCGCGGCGATCCCGTCGTCGTGCAGCGATTGCGCTTCTTCGGGGGATGCCTGGCCGTGGATCAGATCTTCGGCTGCGCGTCCTTCGTGCATCGCGCGCGCCGCGTCGGCGAAATCACGCCCGACCCAGCGCGACTGCGGCAGCATTTCGGCCTGCTTCGCGGCAATATCGGCGAGCAGCTTGCGCAGCACGCCCGGCACCGGTTCGGGAGAGCCCGACGGTTTGGCGGGCGGCGGGGCCACCGCCTGGCGGTTTGATTTGGCGCCGACGCGCGGCGCCATCACCGCCTTTTTCACATCGTCATCACCGCACACCGGGCAGTTGATCAGCCCGCGCGCCTGTTGTTCGCCAAAGCTGTCGCTGCTCGCGAACCATGCCTCGAACCGATGATCGCCGGCGGCGCAACAAAGGTCGAAAACGATCAAGTCAGGCGAGCCCCAACAGTGGATCGAGTCCGCCGCGCGCATCGAGCGCCGCCAGGTCGTCGCTGCCGCCGACATGCTTGCCGTCGATGAATATCTGCGGGACGGTCCGCGCGCCGCCCGCGCGTGCCACCATCGCGTCGAACCCGACGCGGTCCGTCGTCAGGTCGATTTCCTGATATTCGACGCCCTTGCGTTCCAGCAGCGCCTTGGCGCGCGAGCAATAAGGGCAGAAGAATTTTGTAAACACTTCGATCTTGGCCATGCGGCTATCCTGTCATCACTAGGTCCGTCATATCGGAATCCAACGAAGCAAAGTCAAATATGTTGCCCGTCATCAGCGCTTCGGGAACCACGCGCGCCCAGGTGAGCGCCGAGACCCGCGCCGCGCCGCTGCGGCCGAGCGTCCGCGCCGCCGCGCGCAGCGTCGCGCCGCTGGCATGAACATCGTCGATCAGCACCAGATGCCGTCCCGCCGCGTGCGCCTTCGCATCGATCGCCAGTGCAAAGGCGCCGGAAACGATCCGGTCGCGCTCGCGCCGCCCCTTGCCGCGCAGCGATGCGGTCGACCTGGTGCGCAAAAGCAGATGATGATCGCGCGGGGCGCCCGTCAGCCGGGCGAGTTCGTCGGCAATCAAAGCCGCCTGATTGAACCCGCGCGACCACAGCCGCCAGCGGTGCAAGGGCACCGGAACCAGCAGCATCGAATCGATATCCCCCAACACCGCCAGCTGCCGTGCCATCAATCGCGCCATCAGCCGGGCGTGGCCGGTCCGGCGCCCATATTTGAGGCGCAGCGCCACGGTGCGCGCGACAGGGCCATAGGCGACCGCCGCCGGCGCACCGTCGAACGGCGGCGCGCTCGCCAGACACGCGCCACACGCGATCGGCCCGCCGGGCAAAGTCGCAGGCAGCGGAACCGAACAATGTGAACAGCAGGGTCCGTCGAGAAAATCGAGCGACGACCAGCAGGTCAGGCAGAATTGACGATCTTCGCCGACGATGACGCCGCAGCCGGGGCAGCGCGGCGGCAGCGCATAATCGACGATCGCACGCGTCGCGGCGCGCAAAGCGTCGCGCCAAGCCCCGGCCGGCGCCCCATCTTTTTCGGCATCCCCCGTCGTCGTCGCCATCACCGGCTTGTGAAGCATCGCCGGGGACGGCACAAGCGGCGCATGTCGCAGCCCCCCCGCCCGCTTTTCTCCTCCGCCCGCCATCGCGCCCAGCGCGACCGCATGGCGCGCCTGCCCGCATCGGCCAATTTCCTCGCGCCGCTCATCGCCGAAACCTTGCTAGACCGGCTCGCGATGGTGACGCGCGAATTTCCCCGCACGCTGCTCATCGGCGCGCATGATGCCGCACTCGCCGATCATCTGCGCACGACCGGCACCGACCTCACCCTCGCCGAAGCCGGACCGCGCCTCGCTGCCGAAACGGGAGCCATCACGGTCGAGGCCGATGCGATCGACCTGCCCTTCGCCAGTTTCGACCTCATCGTCTGGCCTGGCGGTCTCGACAGCGTCAACGACGTACCTGGTGCACTCGTCCGCCTCCGCGCGCTGCTCGCGCCCGACGGCCTGCTGCTCGGCGCCTTCATCGGCGACGGCAGCCTGCCCCGGCTGCGCCGTGCGGTGATGACCGACGGCGTGCGGTCGATCGCACGGCTGCATCCGCAGATCGATCTCGCCGCGATGGGCAATCTGCTCCAGCGCGTGGGCTTCACCCTGCCGGTCGTCGATGTCGACGCGCTGACGGTGCGTTATGGCGACTGGTTCGCGCTGGTGCGCGACCTGCGCGCTGGCGGCCTGGCGAGTCGGCTCGCGCCCGCCCCGCCGCCCTTGACGCGCGAAGAAGCCGCGCGGATTGCCGCCGCGTTCGCAGCGCAGGCCGATCCCGATGGGCGGATCGCCGAAACCTTCCGCATCGTCCATTTCAGCGGCTGGGCGCCGCATCCCGACCAGCCGCAACCCGCGCGGCGCGGCAGCGGCACCGCCTCGCTGGCCGAAGCGCTAAAGCCGAAAGCCTAAAAACCTGCCACAATCCGCATCCCCGAGCGAAGACGAGGGGCTCCGCCGAGCGAAGTCGAGGCTGCGACGGCGCGGTCCTCGCTACGCTCGAACGAGCCCCTCGTCTTCGCTCGGGGATACGGTTCATTAGGCTCTATGCTTTAGATCAGCGCCTCCAGCAGGCCGATCAGCGGTTTGTCCGCGGGTGGCATGTCGAGCCCGTGCAGGTCGACGGGGCGGACCCAGCGCAACGCGCTGGCGTGCTGCGCGACCGGCGTTCCGTGCCATTTACGGCAGACATAGAGCAACAGCAGCAGATGCCGGTCACCGATCATGTCGCTCGCAAAACAGGCGGGCGCCAGACAGGCGTGATCGACATCGATCGCCAGTTCCTCGCCAAGCTCGCGGATTAAGGCCTGCTCGGGCGTTTCGCCAGGTTCGACCTTACCGCCCGGAAATTCCCATAGCCCCGCCATCGACAGACCTTCGGGACGCTGCTGGACAAGCAGCCGTCCGTCGCGGTCGACGAGCGCCGCCGCCACGACAACGAGCGAGGTTTTCTGCGGCTTTCCGGGGTCTGGAACGGACAAATTATTAACCTTCCTGTGTGAATATGGCACCCTCGGGAACTATAATTTCAGTCAGGGGTGGAACAATGCGGAAGTTTTACAGGCTGATGCGGTCGACCAGGGCCGCCACAGCCGTCGAATATGGGCTGATCCTGGCCCTCGTCTTTTTGGCGGCCGTCGTTGCGGTGAGCAACGTCGCCAATTCTACCAATAATATGTGGGGCGACGTCTCAAACGCCGCCGAAGCAAATATGTAGCGCCGTGGCAGCCGTCCCTTTCCGGGACCGCCGCGCGCAGCGCCCCATGCGCCATTAAGATTTTCAAAACCTATTCCTCTTAAACCCCCGGATGTTGACCCAGACCAGACCGTCAACAGGGTAAGTGATATCAGGAGACCAGTCATGAAGTTCATCAAGAAGTTCGTTCGCGATACCAAAGCCGCCACCGCCATCGAATATGGCCTGATCGCGGCCCTCATCGCCGTCGCCGGCATCGCCGCAATGGGTGCAGTCGGCAACAGCGTCGGCAACACCTTCAACGAAGTTTCGGAAAACCTCGACGCTTAATTGCGCTGAGGTCGGCATGCCGCGCTCGCGGCACGCACCTGACAGGAAAGGGCGGTGGAGCAATCCACCGCCCTTTTTCGTGCGTCCTCATCGGCTCGCATAGACGACGATCTTAACCCGCTGCCCCGGCGTCAGGCGGCTCGATGCCGGCAGACGATTGAGCACCTGGAACCGTTCGGCCTGATAATTGCTATAGGCCATGCGCCGCGCGAGCGTGGCGACCGTATCGCCGCGCCCCACGGTCACGACATCGATCCGCCGCGGCTTGATCGCCGCCGCTTCCGCCGTGCTCAGCCGCCGGACGCTGCCCAACATCGAATTGAACACGCCGCCGCCGCCCGCCTTCGTCAAGGTGACGAAGTGGAACGCGCGCTCACGCGAAAATTCATAGGCGAAGACAGTGACATCGACCTGTCCAGACTGGCTGTTCACCCTTGCGGTCGACCAGGATGCCGGAATGCCGTTCACCGTGGTGCGCTGGATCGCGCCGGGGCTGATCGATGCGTTGCCCGCCACGGCCTTGAACGCGGCAGCAATATAGGCGTTCATGTCGCCGCTGTACGGCCCCATTGTGAATTGCGCCTGTCCGCCATTGCCGCTGACCGACACGGCATCGGCACCGTTCTGCATGCCATAGCCGTTCGGGACCTTGAACTTGAGCCGCAGGTCGGGGTGCAGAAATTCATGGCCCTCGACCACACCCTGCGCCGGGTCGTCGCCGTAAAGCACATTATCGACCGAGGCGAGAAATGCATCGGCATTACGGTTGCCACCACTGCCGCCCGCCCTTCCCGCCAGCGTCTGCGCGTTGCGTACGCGCGATGCCGGATCGGGGTGGGTGCTCGCCCATTCGGGCAGCGACCGTGCATCGCCCCCCGACAGCCGCGCCTCGAGCGTCGTCTGGTTGGCAAGGCTGGTCAGCATCGTCGACAGCGCCATCGTGTCATAGCCTGCGCTGCGCAGATATTGGACGCCGAGCTGGTCGGCCTCTAATTCCTGACTGCGCGAAAAGCCCAGCGTTGCGAGTTGCGCCACGCGCAGCGAATTATTCTGGAGCAGTCCACCAAGGCCGCCGAGCAGCCCGCCATTATCGCCGATCGCGCCCCCCAGCACTGCACCGAGCACGCCGAGGATCTGGTTGCGCGTCGCCGCCGACTGGCGCTTCTTGCTGTGCTGCGCCGCGACATGGCCGACCTCGTGCCCAAGCACGCCGGCAAGCTCCGCCTCGTCGTTCATCAGTGCCATCAGCTGGCGGGTGACATAGACATAGCCCCCGGGGATCGCGAAGGCGTTGTTCACGGGGGAATTGAGCAGGGTGACGGTAAAATCGCTGGGCGAACGCGACAGGCCCGACTGCACTGCGATATTCTGTCCGACGTGGTTCGCATAGGCGGCCTGCGGGCCGTTATAGGCGCCGCCGAACTCGGCCATCAGCTGCGGATGCGCGTCGGTCCCCTGTTTGCGTTCGGCAGTCGAAATGCTCGTCGCGGTCTTGATCGCCTTCAGCTGCGCGTCCGCCGCGCCGGTCGCGGCAATGCCGCCCATCGCGAGCACCGCTGCCAGTTTTTTTCCGGTCTTCCAGCTCATTGAAATGCCTCCCACTTAACGTCGTCGGGCCCAGGATATTCCCGTCGCGCGACAAGGCAAGCCGCGCGAAGAACCGCGGCCCGCCGATTCCGAAAATGGGAACGCGATCACCCGCGATCGGGTTCCGCCCGAACGCGCCTAAGCGCGCCCCATCGCCAGGAATTTTTCCTCGCGCGCGGCGAGCAATGTCTCGCGCGGCAGACCCGACAGCGCGTCGAGTTCCTGCGCGATCGCATCGCCGAGCGCGGCAATCGCGACGTCGGGGGCGCGATGTGCGCCGCCGACGGGTTCGGTGACGATGCGGTCGATGATTTTCAACCCGAGCAGGTCCTGCGCCGACATCTTCATCGCCGCAGCGGCGTCGGCCGCCTTGTCGGACGTGCGCCACAGGATCGACGCGCAGCCCTCGGGCGAAATCACCGAATAGACGGCATGTTCGAACATCAGCACGCGGTTTGCCGCGGCGAGTGCAATCGCGCCGCCCGAACCGCCTTCGCCGACCACCGCGGCAACCATCGGCACGCCGAGCGCAAGGCATTGTTCGGTCGAGCGCGCGATCGCTTCGGCCTGTCCGCGTTCCTCGGCCTGAATCCCGGGAAAGGCGCCCGACGTGTCGACCAGCGTCACCACCGGCAGTCCGAAACGGTCGGCAAGTTGCATCAGGCGGATCGCCTTGCGATACCCCTCGGGCTTCGCCATCCCGAAATTATGCTTCATGCGCGAGGGAATATCGTCGCCCTTTTCATGGCCGATGACCATCACGCGGCGACCCCGGAATCGCGCCATCCCACCCAAAATCGCCTGATCGTCGCCGAAATTGCGGTCGCCCGCCAACGGCATCCAGTCGTCGAAGAGGCCAGCGACATAATGTTTGAAATGCGGGCGGTCGGGGTGGCGCGCGACCTGCGTCTTTTGCCAGGGCGTCAGTTTCGAATAGATATCGCGGAGCAATTTTGAGGACTTGCCCTCAAGCTGCGCAATATCATTGTCGATGTTGAGCGTGGGGTCGTCGCCCATCTCGCGCAATTCGGCAATCTGTCGGTCGAGCGCTGCGACCTGTTTTTCGAAGTCCAGAAAGGCTGTCATGCGCCGTCGCTAGGACGAAGGCGCCTTAACGTCAACTTCGGGGTGGGCGCCATCCATCCGCGCCAATGGATGCCGCTTGTTGACCAGCTCGACGAGACGGCGGCTGTCGACATGCGTATAGATTTCCGTCGTCGCGATATCGGCATGGCCCAGCATCAATTGCAGCGCACGCAGATCGGCTCCGCCCTCGAGCAGATGCGTGGCAAAGGCGTGACGCAGCACATGCGGGCTGATCGCGGTCGGGTCGATCCCGGCTCGCGCGGCAAGCTCGCGCAGCATCTGGAACAGCCGCACGCGGGAGATATGCGCCTTGCCCGACGGGAAAAGCCAGGGAGATCCGTCGGCAAGCAGCGGCACCCAGCGGTCGAGCACGGCGCGCGCGCGTTCGGACAGCGGAACCAGCCGCTCCTTGTCGCCCTTGCCGCGGATGATCAGATATTCGCGCTCGCCGGTGATCGCGCGGCGCGGCAGCGACACCAGTTCGCTGGCGCGGAGGCCCGACCCATAGAGAAGTTCGAGCAGCAGCAGCATCCGCACCGCGGACGCGGGGGGCGCCTTGCCCGCCGCTTCTTCCTCGGCTTGCCCGAACAAACACTCGACATGGTCGTGGGTCAGGATGCGCGGCAACGGCCGGCGCGTCGCGGGCCGCGCGATATCGAGCGCCGGATTGTCTGTCCGCTCGCCTTCATCGAGCAGGAAAGCGAAAAACTGGCGCAGCGCCGACAGCTTGCGCGCCGCGCTGCTGGCCGCAAGCGACTGATAATCCGCCATCAACTTGCGTAAAGCCGCCGCATCGGCATCGGCAAGCTGGCCCTTCACCCACTCGCCCGCCTGCTCCAGGTCGCGGCGATAGGCGGCGAGCGTGTTGCGCGAGGCACCGCGCTCGGCCGCCATCATTTCGAGGAAACGGTCGATCAGGACGCCGTCAGACACGCACCAGCGCTTCGGCGGCGATCATCCGCGCTTCGGACCCCAGCCCCACGTCGCGCAGCGCGCGGACGATATAATAGAGATGATAAGGCGGCACTTTCGACCACTCGCCCTGCATCCCCGCCGCCGCGAGGAGCGCCACCATGCCCGGTTCGCGGCGCTCGGCCGCCGTCATGATCGCCCGCGACCAGCGCGTCTGTTTGCCGAGGTCAACTTCGAGATCGCTCGCCGCCGACGCTGCGGCGTCCGCATCGAGCCGACCGAGACCGGCGAGGCCCGCGAGCAGGAATTTCGACCGCAACATATCGGCGCTGTCGTCGTCGCCGGCAAACCGCCCGACGGCGCCCGCGCTCGTGCCGGTCAGCGGCCGCGGCGATCCCACCGCGAGCACGCCCCAGGCACGGCTGCCGACCGAAACGGTCGGGACCCATGCGATCGCATTTTCGTCATATCCGCCTGCGAGCATCGATCCCAGCAGTTGCCAGGGATCGGCGCCCACCTCGGCATTGACCGGCAACGCGGCCGCGGCGCGTGCGGTGGCGACCATCGCGGCATAGCTTTGCGTCGAGGTGCTGTCCGCTCCCCACAGCTGCTGCATCGCCGCATAACGGTCGGCGCCGGCTGCGAGGCGAAACGCACTGCGCAGTTGATCGGTCTGGGTCACGATCGCCTCGGCGGGCTCTTCTTCGCTCGCCGCAGCGCTCAGCAGCGACACATAGGCCTCGCTCGACAACACGCCGCGCGCGGCGGCTTCGGGCGCGGCGCTGATGCGGCTGGCCATGTCGGTCATCGGCGCCAGCACCGTCCAGCTCTTGATATTGGGCGCCGCCGCGGTGCGCAGCGCCTCGGGCACCGGGATCGCGGTCGCGGTCGCCATGCCAAAGCGCCAGCTGGTCAGCCGGTCGATATTGTCCCATTCGATCGTCGTCGAACGGCGGCCCGCGCCCGTCGCGCCGAGGACGCGTTCGGTGAGCAATATGTCGAAATTCGAAATCTTGCCGCTCGACCGCACGCGGCTGATCGCCCAGCCCGCCGGCCCGGCTTCGCCCGAAAGGCCCGCACAGATAGCCGACGCCAGGCGCCATGCCTGTGCGTCGCCATGCGCGAGCCCGGCGGGGACATAAGGGCACATGCCCGCGGGATCGGCATTGGCGAGATAGGTTTGCTGCGCGGTGGCGACGAGGCGCGGGCTGGCGCGATCATAATCGACGGACTGGACGATGCGGCGCGCCGTGATCGATTCGCCCATGCGGAGGAGCAGCGCGGCGCGATCGGCGGCGAGGTCGGCGCCGTTGATCGTGTCCGGCGTGTCGATCGCCGAGGCGAGCGAGCGGCGGAGCAATATCTGCCCCCAGCGCGACGCAAACTGCCCATTCGTCCTGCGCATGATCGCAGCGGCATATTGGCCGCGCACCCCGAACGCATCGGGCGCAAGCCCGCCCGTTTCGGGGGTTAGCGGGCCGATGCGCGTCAGCAGGCGGCGCGCGCCCGGCGGCAGGTCGTACTTCAGCCCGCCCGATTCGACGTCTTCACCTTCCTCGCCCTCTTCATCCGTTTCGGCGGTCGCGCTCGCGCTCGCGCTCGTGATCCCGGCCGTCGGCGCGACGGCTGGCGGTGCAGCGCCGTCAACCGGCGCCGCGCCAGGCGTCGGTGTCGCGGTGGGCGCCGGCGTCGGACGCGGCGCGGGCGTCTCGGCGGGGTTGCCAAAGCCTTCCGGGAGCAGCGATTCCTGCGCGAGCGCAGGCAGAACCAACGCGGCGGCGAGCGCCGTGCCCGACAGGCCGAGCATCAGCGAGAGCGACTTTACCTTCATCGCGGCGTGCTTTCGGCAATCTTGTCGGTCACGTCTACCTCAATCATTCGCGGTTCGATCGGCCGGCCCAGAAACAGCAGAAATAGAAAGAAAGCCATCAGCACCAGCGCGAGCACAATCAATCGTGCAATCCAGCGGCCTTTTCCCGATCTGCCCGTCGCGCGCAATATCCAATGCCCACCATTCGTCGCACCGGCGAAAACCATTGTCCCGCCGCGTTCGGGCGGTATAGCCGCGCGGACCATGTCGCGAAACCCGAAAAGCCCGACCCCCTTGACCTCGGGGCCCATCCCCGCGTCGATCCGCGACCGGTCGATCGTGCTCGTCGGGTTGATGGGTTCGGGAAAGTCGACCGTCGGCCGCCGCCTCGCGCAACGGCTGGGAATGCGGTTCGCCGACGCCGACGACGAGATCGAGCGCGCCGCCGATACCAGCATTTCCGACATTTTCGAGCGGTTCGGCGAGGCGCATTTCCGCGACGGCGAGCGCCGCGTCATCGCGCGGCTGCTGGCCGGAAAGCCGATGGTGCTGGCGACCGGCGGTGGCGCCTTCATCAACGACGAAACGCGCGCGCTGATCCTTCGCGACAGCCTTTGCATCTGGCTCGACGCCGATATCGCGACGCTCGTCGAACGCGTCGGGCGGCGGAGCCACCGGCCGCTGCTCAAAAATCGCGACCCCCGCGAAGTGCTCCGCGAACTGGCGGCGATCCGCAATCCCATCTATGCCGAGGCACATCTGCGCATCAGTTCGGCGAGCACGCCGCACGACCATACGGTGCGCGCGATCCTCGAGGCCCTGTCAAAGTGGGAAGATCCGCAATGGAAAGCCTGACCGTCGAGCTCGGCAGCCGCAGCTATCCGATATTGATCGGCGACGGGCTGATCCGCGACATCGGCGAACATGTGGCGCCGCTGCTGAAACGCCCGCGCACGATGATCGTGACCGACGCCCATGTCGCCGAACATTATCTGATTCCGCTCGGCACCGCGCTGGCGATGGAGAATATCTCCTTTTCCTCCTTCGTCCTCGAGCCCGGCGAAGCGACCAAGAGCTGGGCGGGCCTTGCGCGCCTGACCGAATGGCTGATCGGCGAGGGCGTCGAGCGCGGTGACCATGTCATCGCGCTTGGCGGCGGCGTGATCGGCGACCTCGTCGGCTTTGCGTGCAGCATCGTCAAACGCGGCTGCCACTTCATCCAGGTTCCCACCACCTTGCTCGCGCAGGTCGACAGCAGCGTCGGCGGCAAGACCGCAATCAATGTGCCTGCAGGCAAAAATCTGATCGGCGCGTTCCACCAGCCCGCGCTCGTCGTCATCGATCCGACGACGCTCGAAACGCTGCCGCGCCGCGAACTCGGCGCGGGCTATGCCGAAGTGGTCAAATATGGGCTGATCGACGACGCCGCGTTTTTCGGCTGGTGCGAGGCGAATGGCGCCGCGCTGCTCGCGGGTGACAGCGCGGCCCGCCACAAGGCGATTGCCCACAGCGTTTCGGCCAAGGCGCGCATCGTCGCCGCCGACGAGCGCGAGACGCAGGACATTCGCGCGCTGCTCAACCTCGGCCACAGCTTCGGCCACGCGCTTGAAGCCGAAACCGGCTATTCGGACCGGCTGCTCCATGGCGAAGCGGTCGCGGCGGGCATGGTCCTCGCCCACCAGTTTTCGGCCGTGAACGGCCTTTGCGCCTCGGCCGACGCCGAACGCGTGCGCGACCATCTGGCCAGCGTCGACCTGCCGCACAGTCTTGCCAGCGCAGGGGTCAACACCGATGGCGCGACGCTCGCTGGCCATATGGCGCATGACAAGAAGGTGCGCGGCGGCAGGCTGCCTCTGATCCTGACACGCGGCATCGGGCAAAGCTTCGTCACCGAGGAATATGGCCTTGATGCGGTGGCGGCGTTCCTCGACCGACAGCGCGCCGCATAGCAACGACGCGCGGGCCGCCTAGGGTCAGGACCTATTAATTGCGCGTTCGAGGTTTGAAGCGATTTTGTTCAGTGCGAGGAGGCAAGACGCAGGACTATGTCGATATTTCAAGACTTGCCGACGACGCAATGGACAAAATCGGTCAAATCCCGAAGGGACGCCGAAATGGCTTCGATCTCGGGCCCGGGCGGCCTTGCGGGTAGCGATGCTACCCGCTGCATCCGCCCGAACCCGATATCTTCGCCATTTCGACGCCTCGAACGTGCAATTAATAGGTCCTGACCCTAGCTCTCGCTCGTCATCCCAATTGCCTCATCCTCTTCGCGCGCGATCTTCGCCGCGAGCCGTTTGCGCCGGAATTTTTCAAGCACGCTGTCGGCCTCGCGCCCGCCGCCCGGCTTGAAGCGATGATCCATGCCCGCCGACAGATCGCCCCCGTCGAGCTGGGCCTGCAGCCGCGTTTCGTCGAGATGGCGCAAGGTCGCCTCGACATCGTCCATCTCGCTCGGATCGACATCGAGATAGCGCAGCGCCGTCAGCCCCATCGCGATCGAACTTTCGAAGACCTCGCGCACGACCATATCGACGCCCGCGCCGTCGATCGCGAGCATTTGGCGGCGATCGAAAACACGCATCAATATCTTCGCATTCGGGAACGCCTCGACGATCGGCTTCAGCGCCGCGGCATCGACCGACGCATCGTCGATACAGAAAATGATCAGCCGCGCCTCTTCGGCCCCCGCGCGGCGGAGCAGGTCGATCCGCAGCCCGTCGCCGAAATAGACCTTGGTGTCGAAGCGGCTCGACAGCTCGATCTGGCTCGGTTTCTTGTCGATCAGCGTCACCGAACAGGCGACCCCGTGCAGCATCTGTGCCACGATCTGGCCGAACCGTCCGTAGCCGACGACAATCGCCGATCCGTGCGGCGCGCCCTCGGGATCGTCGAGATCGGGTTCGTCGGCTCCAGGCGAAAACTCCAGATTGCGCGCAAACAGCATCAGGAACGGCGTCGTCACCATCGACAGCGTCACCACCGCGCTGAACAGGCTCGCGGCCGCGGGCTCGATAAGCAATGCGTCGGCCGCTTGCGCGAAGAGCAGGAAACCGAATTCGCCGCCCTGGCTGAGCAACAGACCAAGGCCGAGCGCGGCCTGCCAGCTTTTGCCGAATGCCCTCACGATCAGCGTCAGCACGACAACCTTCACCGCCACCAATCCGAGCGCCAGCCCCAGGACGAGCAACGGACGTTCCATCACCGCGCCGACGTCGAGCACCATGCCGACCGCGAGGAAAAAGAGGCCGAGCAGGATCAGGCGGAAGGGTTCGACGTCGGATTCGATCTCGTGCCGATAAGGCGAATCGGCGAGCATCACGCCGGCGATGAACGCGCCAAGCGCGGTCGACAGGTGCAGGCTGTGCATCAGCGCGGCGCTGGCTAGGATGGTCAGCAATCCGACGATGACGAACAGCTCGCGCTCGCCGTAACGGCCGACGATGCGGAGCAGCGGATTGACGATGAAGCGCCCCGCCAGAACGAGCACGACGATCGCCCACAAGGTGAAGAATGCCATCTGCCACCCGGACGGCGCCGAGGGATCGGCGGGCGCGCGCGACAGCACCGCGACGATCGTGATCATCGGAACGATCGCCAGGTCCTGGAACAACAGGATCGAAAAGGCCTTTTCGCCGAAGGGCGAATTGATCCGGCCCGAGCTTTTGAGCCCCGGCAGCACCTGCGCGGTCGACGAGAGCGCGAGCGGCAGGCCGAGCGCGAGCGAGGCGGCCGGACTGAACCCCAACGTCAGATGGATGAGCCCGGTGAGTATCAGGCCGGTCACCACAACCTGCATCAGGCCGAGTCCGAAAATCGCGCGGCGCATGTCCCAGAGCCGGCGCGGCGACAGTTCGAGCCCGACGAGGAAAAGCAGGAAGGCGATGCCAAGCTCGGCAAAGGCGAGCTTCGATTCGCCGCCGCCGACCAGCCCGAGCCCGTGCGGCCCGACGATCGCGCCCGCAATCAGATAGCCGAGCACCGCCCCGAGGCCGAGCCGACGAAAGATCAGCACGAACAGCGTTGCGACGCCGAGCAGGATCGCGCCTTCGACCAGCGCGGTATCGGTCGCGGCCTCGCCCACCTTTTCGGCAGCTTCGGAAGCGGCAGCCGTGAGGGCGAGAAAATTCATGCCGCCGCCGCCTGTTCCTCGAGCGCCGCGATGGCGGCATCGAAGGGCAGCAAGATCGCCCCGTGGCGCGCAGGATAGCCCTGCGCCGGCGCGAGCAGGTCGAAACCCGGCCAATCGGGCCGGTCGCCCGCGCCCGCGAACCAGGCGGCGATGCCGTCGCGCGCGGCGCGCAGTTCGGCGAGGCCCAATCCCGATGCGTGGCGCGCGAGCAGCGCCGCCGACGCCTGACCCAATGCACATGCCTCGACATGCATGCCGACGCGCGTCACGCGGCCTGCGTCATCGGTGTCGAGATCGAGGATAATCGCGCTGCCGCACAGCGGGGCGCGCTTGCTCACGCGGTGGCGCGCGCCAGCAATTGGCAGATATTCCGACGTCGCCACCGCCAGCGCCAATATGTCGCGGTTATACAGCGGCACGCTCATGGCTTGTCAGTCTTGGCGGCGTCAGCCTCGGCCTCGCGCGCCTCGGCGCGGCGCTCGGCGATGACCTTGCTCATCGCGGTGCTCGTGGCATTGAGCGCCGGATAGGAGCGGCTGTCGGTCATCCACGCGGGTCGCTGCATAACGCCATAGCCTATATCATAAAGCAGGGTGAGGAGCATGAAGCCGATTGAGGCGATCAACAGGCCCTTCACCGCGCCGAAACCGGCGCCCAGCCCGCGGTCGAACCCGCCCACCAGCGACGCACGGCTGCGCTGCCCGATCGCGCGCGACCCCCATTTGGCGAGGGCGAACACGCCGCCGAAGAGCAGCACGAAAGCGAGCGCCGCGGCGCCGCCGTCGGTTCCGATCCAGCCCACGAGCAGGTCGGTGACGAGCGGGTGAAAGAAGCGCACCGCCGCGATCGCCAGAACCCACGCGAGCAGCGTCGTCACCTCCTGCACTAGGCCGCGCGAAAAACCGAGCACCGCGCCGCCGCCAACCAGCACCAGCACGACGATATCCAGAGCCGTCAGACTTCCCATTTGCCGGTCGCTAGTCGCGACCGAGCATCAGGTCAACGAGTTCGCCAAGCCGCTCGAAACCGGTAACCGATATCCCGCCGACCGCTTTCATGCCCTTCGGTCCCCAACCGCGCGAGAAACCAAGCTTTGCCGCTTCGCGCAGCCGCAGCCCGTCGTGCGACACCTGCCGCACCTCGCCCGACAGCGACAGTTCGCCGAATACGATTGCGTCGGCAGGCACCGGCCGTTCGCTGAAGGCCGAGATCAGCGCCGCCGCGACCGCCAGATCGGCGGCGGGATCGGTGAGCCGGTAGCCGCCCGCGATGTTGAGATAGACTTCGGCGGCGCCCATCTGCAGCCCGCAGCGTGCCTCCAGCACCGCGAGCACCATTGCGAGCCGCCCGCTGTCCCAGCCGACGACGGCGCGGCGCGGCGTCGCGCCGCTCGCCAGCCGCACGGTCAAAGCCTGAACCTCGACGAGCACCGGGCGTGTGCCCTCCAATGCCGGAAACACCACCGACCCCGGCACATCGCGGCTGCGGTCGGTCAGGAACAGGCTCGACGGGTTGCTCACCTCGCCCAGCCCTTCCTCGCCCATCGCGAACACACCGATCTCGTCGGTGCCGCCAAAGCGGTTCTTGACCGCGCGGAGGATGCGATATTGGTGGCTGCGCTCGCCTTCGAAGGCCAGCACGGTGTCGACCATATGTTCGAGCACGCGCGGCCCGGCGATCGTGCCGTCCTTCGTCACATGGCCGACGAGCACGATCGCGGCATCGCTGTCCTTGGCATAGCGGATCAGCTCCTGCGCGCTTGCGCGCACCTGGCTAACCGTTCCGGGTGCGCTGTCGATCAGGTCGCTGTGCATCGTCTGGATCGAATCGATCACGACGAAATCCGCGTCGCGTCCGTCGAGCGTCGCCAAAATGTCGCGCACCGACGTCGCGCTGGCGAGCGCGACCGGCGCATTGCCGAGCCCGAGCCGCTGCGCGCGCAGCCGGACCTGTGCCGCAGCCTCCTCGCCGCTGATATAGACGACCGATTTACCTGCCTTGGCGAGCCGTCCTGCGGCCTGCAGCAGCAAGGTCGACTTGCCGATCCCCGGATCGCCGCCGATCAGCGTCGCCGATCCCGCAACGAAGCCGCCGCCGAGCGCGCGGTCGAATTCGGCGATGCCGCACAGCATCCGTTCGGGCATTTTGCTTTCGGCATTCAGCGTTTCGAGCGCGATCGTCCGGCCGCCCTTGCTCAAATCATGCTTGGCGGAAAAAACGGTTTCGCCCGCTTCCTCGACCAGCGTGTTCCACTCGCCGCAATCGGCGCATTGGCCCTGCCAGCGATAGGTGGCGGACCCGCAATTCTGGCAGACATATTGACGTTTCGCTTTGGCCATGACGTTGCGCTTAATAGGAACAAAGAAAGAACTCCAGTGCTTTCCTCATTCGTCATTGCGAGGAGCGAAGCGACGCGGCAATCTCCAGCCATCGAACCTCGCGCAAGCCCGACGGCTGGAGATTGCTTCGCTCCGCTCGCAATGACGGTGAAAGGGCTTTAGGGGATCAACAACCCCGAATCACCCTGCTCGCAAGGAAGCCCCGCGCCATGAAATTCTTCGCCGACACCGCCGAAATCGCCGACATCCAGGAACTCGCCGCGACCGGCCTGCTCGATGGGGTCACCACCAACCCGTCGCTGATCGCCAAGTCGGGCCGCGATTTCAAGGAAGTGACGAAGGAAATCTGTGCGCTGACCACTGGCCCGGTGTCGGCCGAAGTCGTCGCGCTCGATCATGAAACGATGATGAAAGAGGCCGAAATCCTCCGCCGCATTGCCGACAATGTCTGCATCAAGGTGCCGCTGACGATCGACGGGCTCAAAACATGCAAGGCGCTGACCAGCGACGGCACGATGGTCAATGTCACGCTCTGCTTCTCGGCCGCGCAGGCGCTGCTCGCCGCCAAGGCCGGCGCGACCTTCGTCTCGCCCTTCGTCGGCCGCCACGACGATAATGGCTTCGACGGCATGCAGCTGATTTCGGACATCCGGCTGATCTACGACAATTACGGTTATGAGACCGAAATCCTCGTCGCGAGCGTGCGCCACGGCATCCATGTCCTCGAAGCCGCCAAGATCGGCGCCGACGTGATGACCGCGCCGCCGTCGGTGATCAAAGGGCTGTTCAAGCATATCCTGACCGAAAAGGGCATCGAGGGCTTCCTCACCGACTGGGCGAAGACCGGCCAGTCGATCTGATCCGTCGATATTAGGTCGGCCGCACCCCTGCGAAGGCAGGGGTCCATCTCCCGACGGCTCCATGTTGAACCGTCCGGTGATGGGCTCCCGCCTTCGCGGGAGCACACAGCTTATTTTCACTTCCACCCTTTCCAGTTGACGTAAACGTCAACCAACCGCGATACTCACTCGAAAGGGAGAGATTCGCGATGACCGACACCACCATCCTCACCGAACGGCGCGGCCACATCCTGATCGTCACGATCAACCGGCCCGAGGCGCGCAACGCGGTCAACGCCGCGGTCCATATCGGCATCGGCACCGCGCTCGAAGAAGCAGAAAATGATCACGAAATCCGCGTCGTCGTGATCACCGGCGCGGGCGACAAAAGCTTCTGCGCCGGCGCCGACCTCGTGGCGCTGTCGCGCGGCGAGAGCCTTTACCCCGACGATCCGGCGCAGCAGGCATGGGGCTTTGCCGGGATGGTGTCGCACCCGATCTCGAAGCCGATCATCGCTGCGGTGAACGGCTTCGCCTTTGGCGGCGGCTGCGAGATCGCGCTGATGAGCGATATCATCGTTGCCGCCGACCACGCGCAATTCGGGCTGCCCGAGGTCAAGGTCGGGCTGTTCGCCGCGGCGGGCGGCGCATTCCGCCTCGCGCAGCAAATCCCGCGCAAACTCGCGATGGAATATATGCTGACGGGCGACCCGATCCCCGCCGCGCGCGCCGCCGAATTCGGGCTGGTCAATCACGTCGTTCCGCTCGCTGAGCTGATCCCGACGGCGTTTGCGCTTGCAGAAAAGATTGCGGGCAACGCCCCGCTGTCGGTGCAGGCATCGAAGCGCGTCGCGCTCGGCATCGATCAGGGCCGCATCGCCGCCGACGCGCCCTATTGGGAGCATAACACGCGCGAACGCTCGGTATTGATGCGCAGCGAGGATGCCCGCGAAGGCCCGCGCGCTTTCGCCGAGAAGCGCAAGCCCGAGTGGAAGGCGCGCTAAAATGACGATGACCGATCCCGAGCGCATTCCCGTCATCATCGGCGTCGGGCAAATCAACGACCGGCCCGACGATCCCGACCAGGGACTTGACTCGCTCGGGCTGATGGTCGCCGCGCTCAAGATCGCGGCGGACGATGCCGGCGTGCCGCTCGCCGACATCGACAGCCTCGCGATCGTCGACCAGATCAGCTTCCACCACCTCGGCAAGCTCTGCGACCCGCTCGCCGCCGCAATCGGTGCCAACCCCGCGATCAACTACCAGTCGGCCGCGCCGCACGGCGACACGCCCGTCCGCCTGCTCAACGAAGCCGCGAACCGCATCGGCGCGGGCGAGATCAAACTGGCGGCAATTGTCGGCGGCGAGGCGCTGCGCACCGCCGCGGGCCGCGCCGCCAAGGCCGCGAGCGGCGAGGACAAAAGCTATAATGCGATCCGCCAAGTCGCGACACGGCGCGAACCCAATTATGCGCAGAAGCACGGCCTCGCCGCGCCCGTCGACGTCTATCCGCTCTACGAAAATGCGACGCGCGCGGCATGGGGCCAGAGCCTCGCAGAAGCGCAGTTCGAAAGCGCCGAAATCTGGTCGCGCTTTTCCGAGGTCGCCGCCGCCAACGGCGGCGCGTGGATCCGCAAGCCCGCCTCGCCCGCCGACATTCTTGAGGTAGACGAACGCAACCGCCCGATCGCCTTTCCCTATTCGAAACTGATGGTCGCCAATTCGTCGGTGAATCAGGGCGCGGGCTTCATCGTCGCGAGCCTCGCCGAGGCATGGCGTCGCGGCATTCCCGAGGACCGCCTGATCCATATCGGCATGGGCGCGGCGGCGAAGGAACCCGCAAGCATCCTCCACCGCGACCGCTATGACGGCAGCGTCAGCATGGAGACGTCCATCCGCCGCACGCTCGAACTCAACGCGATGACCGCCGCGGATTTCGATTTCGTCGAGCTCTACAGCTGTTTTCCGTGCGTGCCCAAGATGGCACGCCGCATCCTCGGCTGGCCGTGGGACCGGCCCGCGACGGTGTTCGGCGGGCTCACCTTTGGCGGCGGCCCGATCGCGAACTATATGAGCCACGCGATCGTCTCGATGGTCGAGAAGCTGCGCAGCGAAGGCCGTTATGGCTTTCTCTTCGCTAACGGCGGCTTCGCAACCGACAATCATTGCATCGTGCTGGGCAACAAACCGATTGCCGCTGCCAGCTTCCCGCAGGATTTCGACTATCAGGCCGAAGCCGAAGCGAAGCGTGGGCCGGTTCCCGAACTGATCGAGGATTATGCGGGGCCAGCGACGATCGAGAGCTATACGGTGTTTTACGGCCGCGACGGAGCGCCGAAAGCCGGCGTTGTGGTAGCGCACACGCCTGAGACCAAGCGCACGCTGGCGCATGTCGATGTCGGCGATGCCGCGATGTTGGCGTTTTTGACCGACGGGAAACAGGAGCCTGTGGGCACAGCGGGCCAAGTGGTTGCGCTGGACGAAGGCTTCGGCTGGCGGGCGGCCTGACGCCGCCGTCCCCTTTCCGTTCGCATCGAGCGAAGTCGAGATGCCCATCGGTCTCACACGACTTCGGGGTGTCTCGACTTCGCCCGACACGAACGGAATTTGAGGTGACGCCTCGGCGTCAAATCTCGAACGAAACCCCCTGCGCCAGCGGCAGCGCATCCGAATAATTCACCGTATTCGTCGCGCGCCGCATATAGGCTTTCCAGCTGTCAGACCCGCTTTCGCGCCCGCCGCCGGTCTCCTTCTCGCCGCCGAATGCCCCGCCAATCTCGGCGCCGCTGGTCCCCAGATTGACGTTGGCGATACCGCAGTCGCTCGCGGCCAGGAAGCGCTCGGCCTCGCGCATGTCCGTGGTGAAGATAGCCGACGACAGCCCCGCCGCGACGTCATTATGCAGATCGATCACGGCACCCAGATCATAATATCGCATCACATAAAGGATCGGCGCGAAGGTCTCTTCGAGCACGGGGCCGACCTGCACTGGCATCTCGACCAGTGCGGGCTTCACATAGAAGCTCTCACCCTCGCCCACCCGTTCACCGCCCGTCACCACGCCGCCCTCGCCCGCCGCTGCGGCCAGCGCCGCCTGCATAGACTCAAATGCCGCGCGGTCGATCAGCGGTCCGACGAGCACCTCACCCTGCAGCGGATTGCCGACCGCCACGCTGGCATAGGCGGCCTTCAGCTTGGCGACGAACCCATCGTAGATGCTGTCGTGGACGAACAATCGCCGCGTCGTCGTGCAGCGCTGCCCCGCGGTCCCCATCGCGCCGAACGCCACCCCGCGCAGCGCAAGGTCGAGGTCGGCCGACGGCGCGACGATCACGCCATTGTTGCCGCCCAGTTCGAGGATCGCGCGCGCGAACCGCTGCGCCAGTCGCGGCGCGACCGCGCGGCCCATCCGCGTCGATCCGGTCGCCGACACCAGCGCGACACGGCTGTCGTCGACAAGCGCCTCGCCCGCCTCGCGCCCGCCGATCAGCAATTGCGACAAGCCTTCGGGCGCGTCGCCGAAGCGCACCACCGCGCGCTCGAAAATCGCCTGCGTCGCGAGCGCCGTCAGCGGCGTCTTTTCCGACGGCTTCCAAACCACGCTGTTGCCGCATACCAGCGCCAGCGCCGCGTTCCACGCCCACACCGCGACGGGAAAATTGAACGCCGAAATAACCCCGACGACGCCCAGCGGATGCCAGACTTCCATCATCCGGTGCCCCGGCCGCTCGGTCGCGATGGTCAGACCATATAGCTGCCGCGATAGCCCGACCGCGAAATCGCAAATGTCGATCATCTCCTGCACTTCGCCCGCGCCCTCGGACGGAATCTTGCCCGCCTCGATCGTCACCAGCCTGGCGAGGTCGTCCTGTGCGGCGCGCAATTCCTCGCCCCACAATCGCACCAGCTCGCCGCGGCGCGGTGCCGGAACATGGCGCCATGCACGGAACGCCCCGTGCGCCCTGCCCAGTGTCTCGCCGATCGCCGCGGCATCGGCGACTTGCACCATGGCAATCTGTTCGCCGGTCAGCGGCGTCACCGACGGCATCGATCCATCGACCCACAGCGCGCGGTCGACGCCCAGCCCGTCGAGCAGCGTCCCGATTTCTTCGCCGATCCCGGCCATCGTCATTCCTTTCAATCGCAATCTCGTGTCGCCCTCTAATCCCCCGTCCCCGTTCGTGTCGAGCGAAGTCGAGCCACCATGAAGGCGCACGCGGGCGATGAGCATCTCGACTTCGCGCGATGCGAACGGCTAAGGGGGAGACCGATTAAAGGAGAGCCCAACGTGTCCGACCTGCCCCCCTCCGAATCCTTTGTCCCCGTCCCCGCCGACGCCGCCGCGAACACCCACTGCGGCGCGGCCGACTATGACCGGCTCTATGCCCAGAGCATCGCCGATCCCGACGCCTTTTGGGCCGAACAGGCGAAGCGCATCGACTGGATGACCCCGCCGACGAAGATCGGAGGCTGGTCCTACGATCCGGTCGAGATCAAATGGTATGAGGATGGCATCCTCAACCTCTGCCACAATGCCGTCGACCGCCATGTCGCGGCGGGCCATGGCGAGCGGACCGCGATCATCTTTGAACCCGACGCGCTCGATGGCGAAACGCGGCACATCAGCTATGCCGCGCTGCTCGCCGACGTGATCCGCTTTGCGAACACGCTGAAGAAAATCGGCGTCCAAAAGGGCGACCGCGTCACCATCTATATGCCGATGATCCCCGAGGGCGCGGTCGCGATGCTCGCCTGCGCGCGGATTGGCGCGGTGCACAGCGTCGTCTTCGGCGGCTTCTCGCCCGAGGCGATCCACGGCCGGATCGAGGATTGCGCGAGCGACTGGGTGATCTGCGCCGACGAGGGGCTGCGCGGCGGCAAGACCGTCCCGCTCAAGGCCAATGTCGACAAGGCATTGGAACGCGTCGATGTCAAAGCCGTGCTCGTCATCGCGCACACCGGCTGCGACGTGACGATGAAGGAAGGCCGCGACCATTGGTACGACGCGATGTCGGCCGATGTCGGTGGCGAATGCCCGTGCGAACCGATGAACGCCGAAGACCCGCTGTTCATCCTCTACACCTCGGGCTCGACGGGCAAGCCCAAGGGCGTGCTCCACACGGTCGGCGGCTACAGCGTGTGGACCGCGAGCACCTTCTGGTACGGCTTCGACTATCGCCCCGGCGAGATCTTCTGGTGCACCGCCGACATCGGCTGGGTCACCGGCCACAGCTATGTCGTCTATGGTCCGCTTCAAAATGGCGCGACGACGTTGATGTTCGAGGGCGTGCCCAATTACCCTGACCACGACCGCTTTTGGCAGGTTGTCGACAAGCACAAGGTCAACATCCTCTACACCGCCCCGACCGCAATCCGCGCGCTGATGCGCGAGGGCGATGATTATGTGACGCGCCACGACCTGTCATCGATCCGCCTGCTCGGCAGTGTCGGCGAGCCGATCAATCCCGAGGCGTGGCGCTGGTATCATCAGGTCGTCGGCAAAGGCCGCGTCCCGGTGATCGACACCTGGTGGCAGACCGAAACCGGCGGCATCATGATCACCACCCTGCCCGGCGCGCATGAGATGCAGCCGGGAAGCGCGGGCAAGCCCTTCTTTGGCGTCCGCCCCGAACTCGTCGATGCCGAAGGCAAGACGCTCGTGTGCGAACAGACGGGGGGCGCGGCCGAGGGCAATCTGTGTATCACGCACAGCTGGCCGGGGCAGGCGCGGACGATCTACGGCGATCACGCGCGCTTCGCCGAAACCTATTTTTCGACCTACAAGGGCAAATATTTCACGGGCGACGGCTGCCGCCGCGACGCCGACGGCTATTGGCGCATCACCGGGCGCGTCGACGATGTCATCAACGTATCGGGTCACCGTATGGGCACTGCCGAGGTCGAAAGTGCGCTCGTGCTACACGAGCATGTCGCCGAAGCCGCAGTCGTCGGCTTTCCGCACGACATCAAGGGCCAGGGCATCTACGCCTATGTCACGCTCAACGCCGGCGTCGAGCCGACAGACGAGGTTGCCGCCGCGCTGAAACAGCAAGTGCGCAAGGAAATCGGCCCGATCGCGACCCCCGACCATATCCATTTGACCCCCGGCCTGCCCAAGACGCGCTCGGGCAAGATCATGCGGCGGATCCTGCGCAAGATTGCCGAAAATGATTTCGGATCGCTCGGCGACACCTCGACATTGGCTGATCCGAGCCTGGTCGACGGGCTGATCGAGGGGCGGAAGAACAGATAATCTTCTCCCCTCCCGCTAGCGGGAGGGGAACAGGTCAGAAATGAAAGTCGGGAAGCTCCGCCAGCGCGATCCCCAGCGCCTCGGCCCAGCCGTTGGCGACGCTTTCGAAATAGGGATCGTTGCGCTCGAACCGGCGCTCGCGCACGGTGGCAAAATCGTCGCGCTCGTGGATCTTGAGGTCGATCGGCAAATCGACCCCGGCGTTGGCGCGGATCGTCGAGTCGAACGAGACGCAGAGCAGCTTGACCGCATCCTCGAACGACATCGCGGGATCGTAGGAGCGCACAATGATCGGCCGCCCATATTTGGTTTCGCCGATCTGGAAGAAAGGATTGTCTTCACCCGCCTCGATGAAATTCCCTTCGGGATAGATCAGGAACAGCCGCGGCTCGGCGCCCTTGATCTGACCGCCGACAATAAGCGAGGCGCGGAACAGCGAATCCGCCGCCGATTGGCCCTCGTCATTGTGACGCATCACGATGTGGCGCAGCGTTTCGCCGATGATCGTCGCGACCGCAAACATCGACGGCGCGGCGAGGATCGAGGGATGGCGTTCCTCGGGCGCCTTCGTGCGCTCGTCGAGCAGGCTGACCACCGCCTGCGTCGTCGCAAGATTGCCCGCCGACATCAAGGTGATCACGCGCTCGCCGGGCAGGTGCCAGCTGCGCATCTTGCGGACCTGCGAAATGTCGTCGACACCCGCGTTGGTTCGGGTGTCCGACATGAACACCAGCCCCTTGTTCAAACGCATGCCAACGCAATAAGTCATCGAATTCCGTTTTCCCCGCCCGGAAAGTCCTGATCGTCCGGCCCGCTTATTGCTGGACCTGCAATTGGACAACCAGATTTTCCTGCGCCGCACCATAACGCATGCCGCGAACCGGGGCAGCGTCGCGATAATCGAGCCCGGTTGCGACGCGGATATAACGCTGGTCGGGCGAATGGCCGTTGCTGACGTCGAAGCCGATCCAGCCGATATGGTCGAAATGCGCCTCGGCCCAGGCATGCGTCGCATCTTGGTGCGTCCGGTCGTTCATCATCAGATAGCCCGAGACATAGCGCGCCGGATGGCCGAGGTGGCGCATCGCGGCGATGAAGATATGGGCATGGTCCTGACACACACCGCCCTCGGCGCCGAGCGCCTGCTCGGCGGTCGTCCCGGCATCGGTGAAGCCGATCCGGTACGCCAGCCGGTCGATAATCAGCGCCGACAGCGCATGCGCGCGTTCGATATCATTGGCATGGTCGCGGCCCAATGCGGCCGTCAGCGCGCGCACCTGCCGTCCCGCGCGCGTCAGCGGCGTCGGACGCAGGAAGGTCCAGAGCGGCATCGCGCCCCGATGCGCCCCGATCACGCCGTCCCAGCTTTCCAGTTCGACGGTGCCATGGCAACGGACCGTCAGCTCGGTCGCCCCGCCATCGATCGCAATTAGGTCGACGCCATTGCCGTGATGGTCGCTATAGTGGAGTTGCTGGGCGCCACCCTCGATGTCTATCGCCCAGTCGACGATATGCTGCTGTCCCGGCCGATCCTTGGGCGTCAGCTTGAGTTGCTGCAACGCATAGCGAACCGGCGTGTCATATTGATAACGGGTGATATGTTCGACACGCAGTTTCATTCGACAAACCGATAGTCGCGCTCGACCTGCCGCGCGAGATTGGCAGTATCGCGGAGAAAGCCGGTCACATATTGGTGGAGACCGCCGTCAAAGATCGACTGGATCGGCGCATTGAGTTTTTCATGACTTAGTGCGTGCGCCAGCCGCCACGCGTCGGTCTCTTCACCATAATGGCGTTGGAGCTGCGTCAGATGCTGTTCCATCCGCTCGCTGCAAAAGGCAAGGCTGCGCGGCATTTGCGGATAGAGGATCAGAAATTCGGCGATCTTCAGCGCGCTGATTTCGGCGCCATACAGCCAACGATAGGCCCGGTTGGCCGAGACCGACCGCAGGATCGTCTCCCACTGCACATTGTCAATCGATGTCCCGATATGCGCGACCGACGGCAGCAGCAGATAATATTTGACGTCGAGAATGCGCGCGGTGTTGTCGGCGCGTTCGAGATAGGTGCCGAGCAGCGCAAAATGATAGCCATCGTTGCGCAGCATCGTGCCGTTGAGCGCACCGCGGACCTGCGCGCTTTGCTGGCGGATCGTCGTCAGCACGTCGGGCAGGTCATCTTCGCGCACCTGCCGCTTGAGCAGCGCGGTCAGCGTCATCCAGCTGGTGTTGACCGCCTCCCATGTCTCGCGGGTCAATGCGGTCCGCGCGGTCCGCGCATTGTCGCGCGCCTGGCGGATCACCGACAGGATGCTCGACGGATTGGCGGGGTCGCGGAGCAGAAAATCGATCACCCGCGCCGAGCTATAGTCGCCATGCGCCGCCTGAAATGCCTTATTGACCCCTGCGGTCACCAGCACCGATTTCCACTCGGCCGCGGCGGTTTGCGACCGGGTGAGCGCGATGCGAAACCCCGCGTCGATCAGGCGCGCATTATTTTCGCTGCGTTCGAGGTAGCGCGCCATCCAGAAGAGGCTGCCTGCGGTCTTTCCCAGCATCAGTCTTCCAACACCCAGGTATCTTTGGTGCCGCCACCCTGACTGCTGTTCACCACCAGCGACCCGCGGGTCATCGCCACCCGTGTCAGTCCGCCCGGCGTGATCGTGATCCCCTGCGGCGACATCAGCACAAACGGCCGCAGGTCGACGTGGCGCGGTGCGAGGCCCTTTTTGGTGAAGATCGGCACGGTCGACAGCGACAGCGTCGGCTGCGCGATATAGTTGCCCGGGTTCGCCTCCAGCTTGGCGCGGAACGCGGCCAGTTCCTTCTTGCTCGCGGCGGGGCCGACGAGCATCCCGTAACCGCCCGACCCATGGACTTCCTTGACGACGAGCTCGGGCAGCCGGTCGAGCACTTCGCGCAGATGCTCGGGCTCCGAACAGCGCCACGTCGGCACATTGGGCAGCAGCGCCTTTTCGCCGGTATAAAATTCGATAATGTCCGGCATGTAACTGTACAGCGCCTTGTCGTCGGCAATGCCGGTGCCGGGCGCATTGGCGATCGTGATGCCGCCGGCGCGATAGACGTCCCAGATGCCGGGCACGCCCAGCATCGAGTCGGGGCGGAAATTCAGCGGATCGAGATAATCATCGTCGACGCGGCGATAGAGGACGTCGATCGCCTTATATCCCTGCGTCGTGCGCATCGCCACGCGCCCGTCGACGACGCGCAGATCGTGCCCCTCGACCAGTTCGGCGCCCATATGGTCGGCCAGATAGCTATGTTCATAATAGGCGCTGTTGTGGATGCCGGGTGTCAGCACCGCGACCGTCGGCGTCCCCCCGCACGCGGGCGGCGCGCAGGCCGCAAGCGACTTCAGCAGGTTGATCGGATAGTCGCTGACTTCGCGAACCGGCACTTTCGCGAACAGCTCGGGAAACATCTGGAGCATGGTTTCGCGGTTTTCGAGCATATATGACACGCCCGACGGCGTGCGCGCATTATCCTCGAGCACATAGAATTCATCGGCGCCGGTGCGCACGATGTCGGTGCCGCTGATATGCGTATAGATGCCGCCGGGCGGATCGAGCCCCATCATCATCGGCAGGAAGGCCTCGTTCCCGGCGATCAACTCGACAGGAACCCGTCCGGCGCGAAGGATCTCCTGCCGATGATAGATGTCGTAAAGGAAGGCGTTCAAGGCGCGCACGCGCTGTTCGATGCCGCGCGACAGGCGGCGCCATTCGCTGGCCGAGATGATCCGCGGCACGACGTCGAAGGGGATCAGCCGCTCGTCGCCGTCGACGGCGCCATAGACGTTGAAGGTGATCCCGGTGGTGCGGAACAGCGCTTCGGCCTGCACCGCCTTGTGCTGGATGCGCGCCACATCCTCGGCCTCGAACCACCCGCAATAATCACGATAGGGCGACCGGGTTCCGCCCTCCTGGCTCGTCATTTCGTCGAAAAATGAAATGCGCCTGCCCTTTCCACGCAACATGCCGTCATCTGCCGCGCACCCGATGTTGTCGGCCGGCGCGGCGCATCCTGTTCCTGCTGCTGCGTCGCCCGACGGCTGCGTGGCCACCGGGCTTGTCGAAGCGATGCTAATCGCGCCTGCGGGCCTTGGCAAGCGGGCTCGTGAAGCGCGGTGTTACCGTAACATCAAAGACTTGCCGCTAATAAGCCCCTCCCCTGCAGGGGAGGGGCTGATCGGATCAAATCGCGCCGTGGCAATGCTTGTATTTGCGGCCCGAGCCGCAGGGGCACGGCGCGTTGCGGCTGATCTCCAGCTCCGCATAGGGGTTCTCACCCTCGGGCAGGTCGGGACGCGGGATCTGCATCGGCGGCAGCGTGTTCGCGATCACGCCCAGATCGCCGCCGTCGATATCGGCGCTATTATCCTCGCCCGTGAACGGATCGATGTGCGTCGTCAGAAAATCGGGCAGATCGGGCAGCGGCAGCGCCTCTGGCTCTTCGAAGCGCAGGTCGATGCGCGCGACGGTCCGCGTCACATCCTCGCGGATGTTCTGCAACATGCGCTCGAACAGCGCGAAGGCTTCCTGCTTATATTCGTTGATCGGCTGCTTTTGCGCATAGGCGCGCAGGAACACGACCTGGCGCAGCGCGTCGAGCGTCGCGAGATGCTCTTTCCAGTGATGGTCGAGCGTCTGGAGCAGCACCGATTTCTCGATCCCCTTCCATGTTTCCTGATCGACGAGCGCGGCCTTTTCGGCGGCGACCGCGTCGGCCTGCGCCTGGATACGCTCCTCGAACATTTCCGCGTCGACCGCGTCTTCCTGCATCCACGCATCGATCGGCGGCGACAGGTCGAGGATGTTTTCCACCCGCTCCTTCATCTGCTCGACGTTCCACTGTTCGGGATAGCTGCCCGGAGGGCAGGCGTCGGCGATGATCGAATTGACCGTTTCGGCGCGCATCGCGGTCATCACCTCGTCGACGGTCTCGCTGTCGATGATTTCACCGCGCTGCTCGTAGATGACCTTGCGCTGGTCGTTCATGACGTTGTCATATTCGACGACCTGCTTGCGGATGTCGTAATTGCGCGCCTCGACCTTCTTTTGAGCGGTCTCGATCGCCTTCGACAGCCACTTCGACCCGATCGCCTCGCCGTCCTCCAGATTCTTGTTCATCATCTTGGAAAAGAGCGTGTCGGGGCCAAAGATGCGCAGCAGGTCATCGTCGAGGCAAAGGTAGAATTTCGACAGGCCGGGGTCGCCCTGACGTCCCGAACGCCCGCGCAGCTGGTTGTCGATGCGGCGGCTTTCATGGCGCTCGGTCGCAAGCACGAACAGCCCGCCGGCGGCCTTCACCGCTTCGCGCTCGGCCGCCACCTCGTCGCGAATGCGCTGTTCGGCGGCATCGCGTTCGGGGCCTTCGGGCATGTCCTTCAGTTCGTCGTCGATGCGGAATTCTTCATTGCCGCCCAGTTTGATGTCGGTGCCGCGGCCCGCCATATTCGTCGCGATCGTCACTGCGCCCGTGCGTCCGGCCTGCGCGACGATATGCGCTTCGCTCTCGTGGAAACGCGCATTCAGGACGCTGTGCGGCACGCCTTCCTTTTCGAGGAAGGACGACAGCAGCTCGGACTTTTCGATCGACACCGTGCCGACCAGCACCGGCTGGCCGCGCTCATTCGCCTCGCGGATCGTCTTCGCGATCGCGCCGAATTTGTCGGTGATATTTTTGTAGAATTCATCCTCGTCGTCGATGCGCGCGATCGGGCGGTTGGTGGGGATGTTGACGACATTCATCTTGTAGATGTCGAAAAATTCGGCGGCTTCGGTCGCTGCGGTACCGGTCATGCCCGAAAGCTTCGGATACATACGGAAATAATTCTGGAAGGTGATCGACGCGAGCGTCTGATTCTCGGGCTCGATCTGCACGCCTTCCTTCGCCTCGACCGCCTGGTGCAGGCCGTCGGACCAGCGGCGCCCGTCCATCATGCGGCCGGTGAACTCGTCGATGATCACGACTTTGCCGTCCTTGACGATATAGTCGGTGTCGATGCGGAACATCTGGATCGCCTTCAGCGCCTGATTGACGTGATGGACGACCTGCGTGTTTTCGATGTCGTAGAGGTTGTTGCCCTGAAGCAGCCCTGCCTCCTCGAGCAGGCGTTCGACATGTTCGGTGCCGTCTTCGGTCAGGTTGATCGATTTGGACTTTTCGTCCTTCTCATAATCATCGTCGGTGAGCTTGAGCACCACCTCATTGACGCGGATATACAGCTCCGACTTGTCGTCGGTCGGGCCCGAGATGATCAGCGGGGTGCGCGCTTCGTCGATCAGGATCGAATCGACCTCGTCGACGATGCCGAAATTAAAGGCGCGGTGGACCATCTGCTGGCGATCGAACTTCATATTGTCGCGGAGGTAATCGAAGCCCAGCTCGTTGTTCGTCGCATAGGTGATGTCGCTGTTATAAGCGGCGCGGCGCTGCATCTCGTTGAGGTTCGGAACGATGATCCCGGTCGTCAGGCCGAGGAAGCCATAGACGGTGCCCATCCATTCGGCGTCGCGCGTCGCCAGATAATCGTTGACGGTCACGACATGGACGCCCTTGCCCTCGAGCGCGTTGAGGTAACAGGGCAAAGTCGCCATCAGCGTCTTGCCCTCGCCCGTCGCCATTTCGGCGATCTCGCCGCGGTGAAGGACGACACCGCCCACCATCTGCACGTCGAAGTGGCGCATGCCAAGCGTGCGGACCGCCGCCTCGCGCACCGTGGCAAAGGCTTCGGGCAGGATGTCGTCGAGTGTCTCGCCCGCCGCCAGCCGTTCGCGGAATTTCGGGGTCTGCGCCTGCAATCCGGCGTCGTCGAGCGCCTGCATCGCGGGCTCGAAGGCGTTGATCTTGTCGACGATCTTGCGGATCGAGGCGACATAACGGTCGTTGGACGAGCCGAACAGGCTCTTGGCAAGGCCAGAAAACATGCGATTTTCCTTGGGATTTAAATGAACTGGCGGCGCTCGAAACCGCGCGAAATCGGGAAACAAGCCCCTTCACGGGGCGGCGCCTGAACTAGGCGCGGCAACCTTGCTCTATTCGAGTGCGCGATCGCTGCCGGTGAGAATGCCGGGAAGGTGCGGTGCCGCGGCCTTGCGCGACTTTCCGCCACCGCTGGTGACGCGACGGGTCGGCGTGGTGGTGGTCGGACGGCGCTCGGTATCGGTCGCCTCGGCCTTGCCCGCGGTTTCCGCGAACAGGACCAGCGACCCCATCGCCGCCGGAACGGCAGGCGCGGCAACGGCCCGGTCGGCGGTCGCCAGGCCGGTCAACAATGCCAAAAGGGTCAGCAACAGCCGCAAGAATCGCCCCTAATCTACATCCGGAGCCCAGTTTATTGCGCCCCGTTCCCTGAACATAGGGTGAAAGCGGTGGTTCGTCTAGGGGGCTGGCGTCGCGGCGGGATCGGCCAAGCGGGGATTCAATCCGCGCACTTCGATCAGGAAACTCTTCGGTTTCTTGAACAATTTGCTCTTGCGATCGACCTTGAGCCCGACGACTTCGGCCAGCTCCATGACAAAATGAACGCAGTTGCGCTTGTTCAGGCTATAACTCGGCTGTTCGCGGTCGCGCCATTCGGCGACCTTCGCGAGCACCCGCGCATAGGTTGCGTCATCGACGGTCACATCGAACTGGCGATCGCTCTTGGCGATATAATCGGCTTCGGACGATTCCACCTTGCCCTTCACCGATCCCAAAAGGATCGCCGGGCTGACCGAGACCGCCGTGAAGCCATAATTGGCATCGACGAGCTCGCCCGTTGCGTCGACCGTCCCCTTCATCACGATGAAGGCGTGCGGGAAACGATCCCCGAAATCATGGCTGTAAAAGCTGACGATCACCTCGGCGCGCGCGGGGGAAACAAGTCCGGTGCAAAGCAGGAGCATGGACAGAAGGATCAGGCGCAGGCCGCGGGTCATCGGCGCCCTCTTAGCCAGCGGGCCTTCGTCTTGCCAAGCCGCGATTGCCGCTTGACCCAAACGTCAACTTCGCATCTTGTCGCACTGACATCAATGTAAGGAGAGGTCTGTGGCGCGGAAGGCGATTTTCATCACCGGGGGCGGATCGGGCATCGGCCGCGCGGTCGCGCGCCATTTTGCGGGCCAGGGCTGGCTCGTCGGCATCGCCGACGTCAACCGCGCCGGGATCGACGAAACCGCCGCGCTGCTTCCCGAAGATGCCTCGTCGCGCCATATGATGGATGTCCGCGACCGCGACCAGTGGAAGGCCGCACTCGACGAATTTGCGAATGCCAGCGGCGGCCGTCTCGACGTGCTGTTCAACAACGCCGGCATCGGGTCGGGCGGGCAATATATGGATATGGCGCCCGAAGAGGCCGATCGGTTGATCGCGATCAATTTCGGCGGCGTCGTCAATGGCATCTATATGGCGCTGCCACTGCTCCGCGCGACGCCGGGTTCGACGATCCTCAACACCGGGTCGGCGTCGGGATTTTACGGCATCGCAGGTCTCGCCGTCTACTCGGCCACCAAGTTCGCGGTGCGCGGCCTCACCGAGGCGCTCGAAATCGAGTTCGCCAAACATGGCATCAAAGTGCGTTCGCTGATGCCGGGCTTCATCGATACGCCGCTGCTCGATCAGGTCAGCGCCGACAGCAACGAACCAGCCCGCAATCGCCTGTCGGCCAGCGGCTTCGAAATCATCCCCGTCGAACGCGTCGCCGAGGCCGCGTGGCAAGCGGTGCATGGCACGAGCGTGCACACCACGGTCGGCAAGACGGCGAAACGCCTGTCACGCCTCGCGCGCTGGTTCCCGGGGCTGATCGTCCGCCAGTCGAAGAAGGTCGACGGACTGGGCGCCGCGGGACATTAAGCTGTTCGAAATGCAAGACGGCGACGGCTTTGGGGTGGTTACCAGACGGCCCACCGAAACCTACTTCCCCGGCCCGCACGTCACCGAGCCGCTGCCGATATTGCGCACGGTGCACACCGGCTTGCCGAGCACGACGGTCTTGCCGATCCCGCGCGCGGTGATCGCGGCGCTCTTGACCGCGCGCAGGATATGATCGCCCGCGCCCTCGCTGTCGCTGATGAGTTCGTCGACCGACAGCGCGCCTGCGTCGACCGCGCCAGCGCCCGACAAGGTCATCTGCGCATTCTTCGCCGCGCCGCCGAGGGTCATCGTGCCATTGCCGATCATCGCGACCTGGAGCCGATCCGTACCGATCTGGCCGACGGTCAGCCGCCCCGGCCCGCGCAGGCCGACCATCGCGCGCTGCCCTTTCAGCCTGTCGATCTGAAGCGACCCGGCGCCCGAAAGCGTCGCCGCGCGCAGATTGGCGGCGTTGACGCGCACGATCACCGGACCGCGCGGCGCGCGGCGCTTTTCATCGCCGGCGAACTGCCGTTCGCTGATCACCAGTTTGCCGTCGCGCGCTTCCACGCTCAGCCGATCGAGCGCATCCTGCGGCCCGGTCGCCACCGCGCTGACCGGCGCCCGCGTCACAACCTCGACCATCACATCGGCGCTGACGTCGATCGTCTCGAAGCTGGTCAGGCCATAACGCTTTTCCGCCGCCGATACGGGGGCGGAGACTAGCAGGGCGGCGGCCGCGATCGCGGCGCATCTTGGGACAAGCGTCATGGCGCCGCCTTACCCGGTTCGGGCAGGCGGCACCAGCGCGGCATCATTTGCAGGTGACGGTGCCCGAACCCATCTGCCGGGTCGAGCAGGCCGCGCCGCCGGTCAGCGTCACATCGCCCGATCCCAGGATGCTGACGTCGGCCTTGCCCGTCGCCTGCGCGTCGACATTGCCCGATCCGGTAATCGAGACCGCGAGCGTCGCTGCGACCAGCCCGTCGGCGTCGATGTCGCCCGATCCGGTGACGCTGAGTTCACCCGACCCGATCGTCCCGCCGCCGATCTCGATATCGCCCGACCCCGACACGGTGATGTCGGCGCGCTTGCCGTTGAGCTTCGCGACCTTGAGGTCGCCCGATCCGGTCACCACCGCCTCGACCGCGTCGCCGTCGACAGCGTCTGCGTCGATCGTTCCCGACCCGGTCAGCCGCACCTTGGTCAACCGCGGCATGGTGATCGCGATATCCAGATCATCGTCATCGCGGCTTGAAAAACTGAAGCCGTCGCGCTTGCGCCCGACCGACAGCTCCGGTCCGTCGAGCTTGATCTCCAGCCGGTCGAGCACGTCCTTCGGCCCGCGCGCAGTGATCGAGAATTTCTCGCCCTGCCGGATGGTGACATCGTCGGGACCCGCAACCTCGACGCCGGTAAAGCCGGTCAGGTCATAGGTTTGAGTTGCGATCGGCCCGGCGCTGGCCGACCCGCCACGCTCGGCCTGCTTTTCCGCGCTCGGCGCCGCCCCATTGCAGCCGGTCACGAGTATCAGCGGCAAAATCGCCATCATCCAGTTCCGCATCGCAAATCTCCTCTGTGTATTGCTTACATAACACACGATGACGGGCGCTGTCCAGCGGTCTGCCATCTTGTCGCCACCTTCGGCGTCCAGAGGGCGATTTCTCCCCGAAACCGAAAGCCCGACCATGAGCGTAGCCTTTCGCCGCGAGAGCGACGACGAGCATAAGGAACCCGAATTTGAGCTGCCCATCGCGGTCGGCCCTAATCTGGTGACCCCGCGCGGGCTGCGCCTGCTCGGCGAGGACGTCGCGCGGCTTGAGCGCGAGATTGCCGAAACCGCCGACGAGGACGCGCGCAAGAAATTGCTGCGCCGCCTGCGCTATTTCCACACCCGCCAATCGACCGCCGACGTGCAGGCACCGCCCGCCGATGGCAGCGTCGGGATCGGCAGCCGCGTGACCTACCGGCTGAACAAGGCTGAAAAGACGATCACCATCGTCGGCGGCGACGAGGCCGACCCGGCGCGCGGCCACATCGCCTTTTCCGCCCCGCTCGCCCGCGCACTGATGGGGGCCGAAGGCGGCGAGAGCGTCGAATATCAGGACTGCGAGGATGCGATCGCGATCCTCGCGGTCGAAACCGATCCGGAGACGCAGGCATGAAGGACAAGTTCGAACGTCATAAACAGCCGTGGACCCCGGCCGAGATCGACAAGCTCCACACGCTCGCGAAAAAGGGCATGCCGCTCAAGTCCATTGCCAAGGCGCTGACGCGCAGCGAAGAATCGGTAAAGGCGCGCGCGAAGGCCGACAGCCTGCCGATCGCAAAGCTGCACTGATCCATCATGTCCGCTACCGAATTTGATGCCATTGTGCTGGGTGCCGGCGCGGCCGGGCTGATGTGCGCCGCGGTCGCCGGCGCGCGCGGCCGCCGCGTGCTGCTGCTCGACCATGCCGACGCGGTCGGCAAGAAGATCCTGATTTCGGGCGGCGGGCGCTGCAACTTCACCAATGTGAACACCGCACCCGACCGCTTTCTCTCGGCGAACCCGCATTTCGCCAAATCGGCGCTGGCGCGCTACACCCCCGCCGATTTCGTCGCGCTCGTCGAGCGCCACGGCATCGCATATCACGAGAAAACACTGGGCCAGCTGTTCTGCGACGGTTCGGCGAAACAGATTGTCGCGATGCTGCTCGAAGAGGCCGCGAAAGCCGGAGTCGACGTCCGCACGGGACAACCGGTGAGCGACGTCGCCCACGCCGACGGCAAATTCACCGTCCGTTTCGGCGACCACGACTTCACTGCTCCGGCGCTCGTCATCGCAACCGGCGGCCCGTCGATCCCCAAGATGGGCGCGACCGGCTTTGCCTATGATCTCGCGCGCCAGTTCGGCCTCAAGGTCGTCGAACCCCGACCCGCGCTCGTCCCCCTGACGCTGGGCGGCGACGATGTCCTGTTCCGGGAATTGTCGGGCATCGCCGCCCCGGTCGAGGCGCGCGCGGGCAAGGCGGCGTTCCGCGAAGCCGCGCTGTTCACCCACCGCGGCCTGTCAGGTCCTGCGATCCTCCAGATCAGCAGCTATTGGCGTCATGGCGAGCCGGTGACGATCGACCTGTTGCCCGACGCCCCATCGGGTTGGCTGCTCGACGCCAAACGCACGCGTCCGCGCACGACCCTGCGCGCCGCCATGGGCGCGCTGCTCCCCGACCGGCTCGCCGAAACGCTCGCCGAACGCCTCGCGCTCCCCGGCGAACTCGCCGCCCAGACCGACCGCAAACTGGCCGATGCCGAGTCGCGGCTCGCCCGCTGGATTTTCCGTCCGAACGGCACCGAAGGCTTCGCCAAAGCCGAGGTCACGGTCGGCGGAATTTCGACTGCAAACCTTTCCTCGCAAACAATGATGGCCAAAACCGTTCCAAACCTCTATGCGGTCGGCGAGGCCGTAGATGTCACAGGGTGGTTAGGCGGCTATAATTTTCAATGGGCCTGGGCTAGCGGACACGCTGCCGGACAGGTGATTTAAGCCCATTGAGCCCCTTTCTGTCGGCCTGTCACCGCACCGGTGACCGCCTTTTATCGAGATAAAAATGCCTTTCGAAAATCTTTCCCCCGTCCTTTCGGACGCCCTTGTCGCGCGCGGCTATGAAGCGCTCACCCCCGTCCAGACGCAGGTTAGCGAGGATCAGGCCAAGGGCCGCGACCTCCTCGTCTCGGCGCAGACCGGCTCGGGCAAGACCGTCGCTTTCGGCCTCGCAATGGGTGACGAGCTGCTCGAAGACGGCCGTATGCCCTTCGCAGCCTCGCCGCTCGCGCTGATCATCGCGCCGACGCGCGAACTCGCGCTGCAGGTCAGCCGCGAACTGAGCTGGCTCTACGCAAAGGCCGGCGCGCGCATCGCGACCTGCGTCGGCGGCATGGACGCCAGCAAGGAACGCCGCGCGCTCGGCCAGGGCGTGCAAATCGTCGTCGGCACGCCGGGGCGTCTGCGCGATCACCTCGAACGCGGCGCGCTCGACCTGTCGGCGTTGCGCGTCGCGGTGCTCGACGAAGCCGACGAAATGCTCGACATGGGCTTTCGCGACGATCTTGAGGAAATCCTCGACGGCACCCCAGCGACTCGCCGCACCCTGCTCTTCTCCGCCACGATCCCCAACCCGATCGTCCAACTCGCCAAGCGGTATCAGAAGGACGCGCTGCGCATTTCGACCGTCGGCCAGGACCGCGGCCATGGCGACATCGCTTATCAGGCGGTGACCGTCGCCCCCGCCGATATCGAGGGCGCGGTCGTCAACCTGCTCCGCTTGCACGACGCCGAAACCGCAATGCTCTTCTGCGCGACGCGCGACAATGTGCGCCGCCTCCACGCCAGCCTGGTCGAGCGCGGTTTCGCCGCGGTCGCGCTGTCGGGCGAGCATAGCCAGAATGAGCGCAACGCGGCGCTGCAGGCGCTTCGCGACCGCCGCGCCAAGGTCTGCGTCGCGACCGATGTCGCCGCACGCGGTATCGATCTTCCGACGCTCAGCCTCGTCATCCACGTCGAAATCCCGCGCGATGCCGAGGCGCTCCAGCACCGTTCGGGCCGCACCGGCCGCGCGGGCAAAAAGGGCACTGCAGTCATCATCGTACCCTATCCGCGCCGCCGCCGCGTCGACGGCATGCTGCGCGGTGCACGGATCAACGCCGAATGGATGGAAGCCCCCACCGCCGCCGATGTGCGCAAGCGCGATCAGGAACGGCTGATGGAGAAACTGCTTACGCCCGTCGAGCATGAGCCCGAAGATATCGAACTCGCGCAGCGCCTGATGGCCGAGCGGACGCCCGAGGACATCGCGGCCTCGCTCGTCCAGGCGCACCGCGCGCTGATGCCGCCGCCCGAGGATCTGATCGACAACGGCCCGCGCGGCCGCGACACCGCCGGTCGCCCCGAGCGCGGCGAGCGGTTCGAGCGCCCGGAACGCGGCGCCGGTGGCGACCAGCGCGAAGGATTTGAGGACAGCGTCTGGTTCCGCCTCAACATCGGCCGCCACCAGAACGCCGATCCGCGCTGGATTCTGCCCCTGCTCTGTCGCCGCGGCCATGTGAGCAAGAACGAGATCGGCGCGATCCGCATCGGTCCCAAGGAAACGATGTTCAACATCCCGCGCGCGATCGCCGATCGCTTTGCCGAGGCCGTGGTGCGCAGCGCCAACGAGGATGGCGAGGACGACAGCGGCGTGTCGATCACGCCCGCACCCGACGGCCCGACCTATCCGCCGCGCCGCGACAAAGCTGGGCATTCGGGCGGTCCGCGCGACGGCGCCCCGCGCAGCACGCTCGGCCGTGCGCCGGGCGGCGATCGTGGGTTCGGCGACCGTTCGGGTCCGCGCGGACCGCGCGGACCGGGTGGTCCGGGCGGCAATGAACGCTACAAGCCCAAGCCCTTCGGTCAGCGCAGCCCGCGCCGCCCTTCGAAGTAAGCATCAACCCCTCCCCCGACGGGGAGGGGCTTTTGTCGCACCGCCCTTGCGCTCTCCGGCCCGGCCCACCAGATGGGCCGGACAGCAGGAGAGAGCGCCATGCAAGCGATCGAAGCCTTTATCGAAAGCCAGGGCGGACCCGAGGTCATCGACTGGCGCGAGGTGAAGCTTGGCGAACCTGGCCCCGGCCAGGTGCTGCTCCGCCACACGGCGGTCGGGCTCAACTATCTCGACACCTATCACCGCGACGGCACCTATCCCGTCCCACTGCCGAGCGGCCTCGGTGTCGAATCGGCAGGTGAAGTCATCGCCGTCGGCGCCGACGTCCACGGCTTCCAGCCCGGCGATCGGGTGGCGACCTTCGGCCCCGAACGCACCGCCTACGCCAGCGCGCGGATCGTCGGCGCGGCGTCGCTGTTCAAACTCCCCCCCGACATCGACGACGAAACCGCCGCCGCCGCGCTGCTCAAGGCGTGCACGGTCGAAATGCTCGTCGAACGCTGTGCCAAGGTCGAGGCAGGCGCGACCGTGCTCGTCCATGCCGCCGCGGGCGGGGTCGGACTGATCCTCGTCCAGTGGCTGAAGGCGATCGGCGCGACCGTGATCGGCACCGTCAGCACCGAGGCCAAGGAACATGCGGCGCGCGAAGCGGGCGCCGACCATGTCATCCGCTACAAGCAGGACGATGTCGCGGCGCATGTTCGCGAAATCACCGACGGTCAGGGCGTCCCCGTGACCTTCGACGGCATCGGCATGGCGACGTGGGAAATATCCTTGAAGGCCACCGCGCGGCGTGGGCTGATCGTCAGCTATGGCAATGCCGACGGGCCGGTGACCGGCGTCAACCTCGGCATCCTAGCGCAGCACGGGTCGCAGTTCGTGACGCGTCCGACCTTGTTCGATTATTACCACCTGCCCGGCGAGCGCGCGGCCGGCGCGGCGCGCGTGTTCGAGATGATCGCGTCGGGCGCGGTGACGATCACCGTCGGGCAGCGTTACGGGTTGCAGGATGCGGCAAGGGCCCACGCCGATTTGCAGGCGGGGCGGACGACGGGGTCTACGTTGTTGATACCCGAGTATAGCTAAAACCCCTCCCGCCTACGGGAGGGGCAGCGAGACTTGCGAGCTTGCTCGCTAGTCGCAGCGGGGAAGGCTTAGCGCCGTTACAGCCCCTCCCCCGACCCCTCCCTAAAGGGAGGGGAGCATCAAGCCTTCAACCGCTCCGCATGCCACGCGACATGCTCCGCCATGAAGGTCGAGATGAAATAATAGCTATGGTCATACCCCGGCTGCATGCGGATCTCGGCCTTCTGCCCTGCGCGTTCGCACGCTGCGACCAGCAATTCGGTCTTGAGCTGCTCAGCCAGGAAATTATCGGCCTCACCCTGATCGACGAGCAGGTCGGGCACACGCAGCCCCTGTTCGAGCAGCATGCACGCGTCATAAGCGTACCAGTCCTCGCGGTTGTCGCCGAGATAATTGCCGAGCGCCTTTTCGCCCCACGGACATTGCAGCGGCGCAACGATCGGCGAAAAGGCCGAGACCGACCGGAAACGATCCTGATTGCGAAGGCCAATGGTCAGCGCGCCATGCCCACCCATCGAATGGCCCGTAATCGCCTGCCGCGTCAGGTCGGCCATCGCGAAATTGCGCAGCACGAGCGACGGCAGTTCATCCTCGACGTACGAACGCATGCGGTAATTCTTTGCCCAAGGCTCCTCGGTCGCATCGACATAGAAACCCGCGCCCAGCCCGAAATCATAGGCCGCATCGGGATCGTCCGGCACGCCCTCCCCGCGCGGGCTGGTGTCGGGGGCGATGAAGATCACGCCATGTTCGGCGCAGGCGGCACGATATTCGCCCTTTTCCATCACATTGGCGTGGGTGCAGGTCAGCCCCGACAGATACCAGAGCACCGGCAGCTTCGCGCCGGGTTCGTGATCGGGGATGAAGACCGCGAAGGTCATATCGGTGCCGGTGGTGGTGCTCGCGTGCTGGTACACGCCCTGCGTGCCGCCATGGCTGCGAACGGTGGAGAGTGTTTCGATGGGCATGTCCGTCTTGTGCCGCGCGCGCCCCAACGACGCAACCCCGCCGTCCGCTGAGGACGACGGGGTTGCGCGAAAATCGCCGTCTGCCCACGCTAGGCGGCCGCCGCCATGTCTGATGATTTCGCTGTCGCGGCGATGAACGCGCGCAACGCCGCCTGATAATCGGGGCCGGCCGCCGCCAACTGCACCGCGCTCAGCGCATTGGCATGATAAAGGATGTGCGGCGGATGCCACGGCAGGCCGGCGCGCACGGCAGTCGCGCGCAGCGGGGTGAATATCTCCTCAAGCGAGATCGCGACCCCGCCACCCGGTTGGTAATTCTCGGGCGTATTCCCGGCGGTCGCGGCGATCATCAGCGGCGTGCCTTCAAGCCGGTCGCCCTCGCTTTCGGCAAAGACATAATAGATCCGCGTAAACACCGCATCGATCCAGTCCTTCATTAGCGAAGGAACCGAATACCATTGCACGGGAAACTGGAAGACGATGCGATCGGCGCTCAGCAGACGCTGCGCCTCGACCGCGCCATCGGTCATCAGGTCGATCCGGCGATCGGGATAGGCCGCCGCCATGTCGACCACTTCAACGCCGTCGACCTCGGCCGCCGCGCGTGCCAGCGCCGCATTGGCCACCGATTTTTCGGGATCGGGGTGGAACATCAATATCAGGGTCTTGCTCATGCCTGCCTCCTTGGCTTCGATAAGCCCGATATGAGCTTCGGCTGAAAAGCATTCCAATTTATAATGAATATGATCTATTATTGATGATATGAATTTACGAACGATCGATCTCAACCTGCTTGTGATCCTCGACGCGCTGCTCGACGAAGCGCATGTCAGCCGCGCGGCGCAGCGGCTCGGACTGACCCAGCCCGCCGTTTCGGCCGCACTGCGACGGTGCCGCGCGCTTTTTGGTGACCCGCTGCTTGATCGCGGTCGCGGTCTCATGCGCCGCACGCCGCGCGGCGAAGCGCTTCGCGCGCCGCTCAAAACATTACTCGGCGAAGTTCAGGCGCTTATTGATCCGCCCGAGATACCGCTCGATCAGATCCGGCAATCAATTCGTGTGATGATCGCCGATCAGATTGCGGCGCTTCTCCTGCCCCAATTGCTCGACCGCCTTCAGGCTGCGGCGCCCGGAATCGACCTGGTCGTCCGCACTTGGCGCGGCGCCGAACAGGCTTATACCGACCTGCTGAGCGGCGACGTCCACCTGGCAATGTCGCTTTTCGATCGCGAGGCCGAAGGGATCGATCGCCGCCATATTCTCGATGAACATTATGTCGTCGTGATGCGCGCCGACCATCCAGCGGCGGCGAATTTCGACCGCGATGCATGGCTCGCTTTTCCGCATGTCGTCGTGTCGGGGTCAGGCGAAACGCGAACCCCGCTCGACGCCCGGCTCGCGGCGCTCGGCCATCGGCGCCGCATCGGCATCGTCGTCCCCAGCTTCATGATGGTCACCGACATCCTGCTCGCCACCGATTTCATTGCGATGATGCCCGCGCACGCGATTCCGGGCGGGTTGCTCGACAGGATCATCGTTCACGCCCCGCCGCTGCCGGTCGACGGCTTCCCTCTCCACCTCGCCTGGGCCAGCCGCGCGCGTGGCGACCGGGGGCTGATGCATGTGACGAACGAGCTTGCCGCCCTGGTGGCCGCGCTCGTTGCGCCCAAGACCGAATACTGCCCGCGGCTCAGCTAGGCGACGATCGCCGGCACCTCTGCCACCAGCGGCGAATGCCCCCAATGACGAAGCAGATCGAGGATCGCCGCGCCCGAAAGCCCGAGCGTCGCGGTGTTGCGCAGCGGGTGGACGTTGACCAGGTCGGCCTCCGCCAGCGCCGCATCGAGCACAACGGTGAGACTGCCCGGCCGGGCGTTGATCGCCGCCAGCGGCGTCACCGACCCCGGCGTGATGCCAAGCAGCCGCTCCATATCCTCGGCTTTGCCGAAGCTCACATGCTTGCATCCGATGGCGGCGGGCAGCGCCTTCAGATGGACGCGCGCGTCGGACGGCACGGTGACGAGCCAGAAAGCGCCGCCCTTGTCTTTCAGGAACAGATTCTTGGTATGCGCGCCCGGCATCGCGGCGTGGACCGCCTCGCTCTCGTCGACGGTGAAGACCGCATCATGCTCATGCGAAGCGAAGGGGATCGCGAGCGCACCCAAGTCCGCCAGCAATCCCGCTTCGCCGCGCATCGCGGTCACATGCGCTTGAGCGCGCAAATCTTGTTGCCGGCGGGATCGCGCAGATAGGCCAGATACATGCTGCCCATTTCGCTGGTGCGGACGCCCGGCGGGTCTTCGCAGGCCGTCCCGCCGTTGGCGACGCCCGCGGCGTGCCAGGCGTCGCCCTGTTCGGGCGATTCGACGGCGAAGCCGATCGTGCCGCCATTGGCATGGCACGCGGCCTCGCCATTGATCGGCACCGACACGCCGAAGACGCCGGTCTTGCTCATATAGAAGAGCCGGCCTTTGGGGTCGATGACCCCCTCGGGCCCACCAAGCGCGGCGAAGCACGCATCATAAAATTTCTTGGAGGCGGCGATGTCGTTCGACCCCACCATGACATGGCTGAACATTTCTCTCTCCCTTTTCGTTGCGAATCGATACCGATCTTCTGCCAGCCTTGTCAGCGGAAGACCACCGTCTTGCGGCCGTCGATCAGCACCCGCTGTTCGGCGACCCAGCGCACCGCTTTCGCCAACACCTGTGCCTCGACGTCGCGGCCGATGCGGATCAGATCCTCGACGCTGTCGCGGTGATCGACGCGCTCGACCGCCTGTTCGATGATCGGCCCCTCGTCGAGGTCGCTGGTGACGAAATGCGCGGTCGCGCCGATCAGCTTGACCCCCCGCTCATGCGCGCGGTGATAGGGTTTGGCGCCCTTGAAGCCCGGCAGGAAACTGTGGTGGATATTGATGCAGCGCCCGGCAAGCTTCGCCGACAGATCCTGCGACAACACCTGCATATAGCGCGCGAGCACCAGATGCTCGGCGCCGCCGCGCGCCATCACATCGAGGATCGCCGCTTCCTGTTCGGCGCGATTCGCGTCGGTGACAGGCAGATAATGGAACGGCACCCCATGCCATTCACTCAGCCGCCGCTGCGCCTCATGGTTCGACACGATGCCGACGATGTCGATCGCAAGGTTTCCCGTCGACCAGCGATGCAGGAGGTCGTTGAGGCAGTGGCTGCCCTGCGACACCGCGATGACGAAGCGCGGCTTTACGCTTCGATCGCTGATCCGCGCGTCCATCGCGAAGCGGGCGACGACCGGCGCAAACGCCGCCTGGACGCCCCCCAGCTCTCCGGGAAAGCGCGGCCCCTCCCCCCGAAATTCGACCCGCATGAAAAAGCGGCCCGAATCGAGATCGGCATATTGCTGGCTGTCGAGAATGAAGCCGTCGCGTTCCGCGAGCAGCCCCGTCACGGCGGCGACAATGCCGACCGCATCGACGCAACTGAAGGTCAGGACATAAGGTCCGCTCAAATTCTCGTACCCCTCACTCAACAATTCGGTGTACCCCCGCGAAGGCGGGGGTCCATCATCCGCCCGCGCCAAGCGGCACCATCCGGAGATGGGTCCCCGCCTTCGCGGGGACACACCAGCTTATGGTCGCTTTGGTGCGTGCTTCAATATACGACGACGCTCCGAATGCTTTCCCCCGCGTGCATCAGATCGAAGCCCTTGTTGATCTCCTCCAGCCCCATGACATGGGTGATCATCGGGTCGATTTCGATCTTGCCGGTCATGTACATGTCGACGATCTTGGGCACGTCGGTGCGGCCCTTGGCGCCGCCGAACGCGGTGCCGCGCCAGTTGCGCCCGGTGACCAGCTGGAACGGGCGCGTCGCAATTTCCTTGCCCGCTTCGGCGACGCCGATGATGATCGAGGTGCCCCAGCCGCGGTGGCAGGCTTCGAGCGCGGTCCGCATCACCTCGGTATTGCCGGTGGCGTCGAACGTATAGTCGGCGCCGCCGTCGGTCAGCTGGACGATCGCGGCGACCGTGTCTTCGCGGCTCATGCCCTTCGTATTGAGGAAGTCGGTCATGCCGAACTTGCGGCCCCATTCTTCGCGGTCGGGATTGATATCGACGCCGATGATCCTGTTAGCACCGGCAAGGCGAGCACCCTGGATCACATTGAGCCCGATACCGCCGAGGCCGAAGATGACGACATTGTCGCCGACCTGGACCTTGGCGGTGTTGATGACGGCCCCCACCCCGGTGGTCACGCCGCAGCCGATATAGCAGCTCGACTGGAACGGCGCGTCCTCGCGGATTTTCGCGACCGCGATCTCGGGCAAGACGGTGAAGTTCGAGAAGGTCGAGCAGCCCATATAATGGAAGATCGGCTGGCCCTTGTACGAAAAGCGCGTCGTGCCGTCGGGCATCAGCCCCTTGCCCTGCGTCGCGCGGATCGCGGTGCACAGGTTGGTCTTGCCCGAAAGACAGCTTTTGCACTGGCGGCATTCGGGGGTGTAGAGCGGGATCACATGGTCGCCCGGCTTCACGCTGGTGACGCCCGCGCCGACTTCGCGCACGACGCCCGCGCCCTCATGCCCCAGCACGCTCGGGAAAATGCCCTCGCTGTCAAACCCGTCGAGCGTATAAGCATCGGTGTGACAGATGCCCGTCGCCATGATCTCGACCAGCACCTCGCCTGCTTTCGGACCCTCCAGGTCCAACTCGACGATCTCGAGCGGCTTCTTCGCTTCGAACGCAACGGCGGCACGGGTCTTCATGGCGGGTCTCCTTCTCGGCGCTCCCAATCAGGCAAAGCGCGCGGCAATGCAAGATGATCGTCCACCGCCTCACCGTCGTCACCCCTGACTCGATCCGGGGTCCATGACTTCAGCGCCGCTGTGGATCCCGGATCAAGTCCGGGATGACGATGGTGAGGGTGCGGTCAACACTCCACCACACTAACCGCCAGCCCGCCCTTTGACGTTTCCTTATACTTATCCCGCATGTCGCGCCCCGTTTGCAGCATCGTCGCGATCACCGTGTCCAAACTCACCACATGCGTGCCGTCGCCGATCATCGCGATGCGGCTCGCGTCGATCGCCTTGATCGCGCCCATCGCGTTGCGTTCGATGCACGGGATCTGCACCAGCCCGCCGATCGGATCGCACGTCAGGCCGAGGTTATGCTCCATGCCGATCTCGGCGGCATTCTCGACCTGCGCGTTGGTGCCACCCAAGGCCGCGGTCAGCCCCGCCGCTGCCATCGAGCAGGCGACGCCGACCTCGCCCTGGCAGCCGACCTCGGCGCCCGAGATGCTGGCGTTGCGTTTATAAAGCGCGCCGACCGCGCCCGCGGCGAGCAGGAAGGTTCGCACCCCCGCATCATCGCCGCGATAGCCGCGGCGGTAGAAACGGATCACCGCGGGAATGATCCCCGCCGCGCCGTTGGTCGGCGCGGTGACGACCTTGCCGCCGGCAGCATTTTCTTCATTCACCGCCATTGCCCACAGGTTGATCCAGTCCATCATCGCGAGCGGATCGGTCAGATTTTGTTCGTGGCGGTTGCGGATGTCCTCGGCGATCTGCGGCGCGCGGCGTTTGACCTTGAGCCCGCCGGGCAGAATGCCGGTGCTGCAGCAACCCGATTCGATCGACGCATCCATCGCCCCCGCGATCGCATCGAGCCCGGCGTTCACTTCGTCGAGGCTGCGATGGACCAGCTCATTCGCGAGCATCATTTCGGCAAAGCTCTTGCCCGACGCTGCGCCCATGCTCAGCAAGTCGGCGCCCGAGGTGAAGGCGAAGGGCAGCTCGACCTCGTCCTCCGCCCCGCGGCTGTTGCGCCCGGCCTCCTCCTCGTCGACGACGAAGCCGCCGCCGATCGAGAAATACATGCGTTTCGCCAATATCTCGCCGTCGCCGTCTCGCGCGGTGAAGCTCACCGCATTGCTGTGAAACGGCTGGCGCTGGCGCATCTGGAAATGCAGGTCGCGCGCCGGCTGAAAACGCGCGCGCTGGCGCCCGAGCAGGTAGAGAAAGCCCTCGCTCTCCGCGCGATCCCAATGCGCCTTGATCGCGGCGAGGCTGGTCGAGGCGGGGATTTCGCCGGCGAGGCCCGCGACGATCGCGGTGTCGGCGGCGTGGCCCTTCCCGGTCAGCGCGAGCGAGCCGTAAAGGTCGGCTTCGGCATGCACGGTCCGGGTCAACAGCCCCGCCTCCTCGAGCCAGACGGTAAACCGCCGCGCCGCGACCATCGGCCCGACGGTATGCGAGCTGGAGGGACCGACACCGATTTTGAAGAGTTCGAACAGGCTGATCGTCATGGCGGCCCTATAGGAGAGGAGACAGCGTGACGATAGCAGCCAATAGCTGCCGCCAAAAATCTGTGTTCCCCCGCGAAGGCGGGGGCCCATCATCGGTCGGCGCTATTTGGAGCCCACAGGAGATGGGTCCCCGCCTTCGCGGGGACACACAGTCTTCTTCATGGGAAAATTACGCCGGATAGGTCCAGGTCGCCTCGCGCGCGAAATTCTCCGCCGCGAAATCCCAGTTGAGCAATTCGTCGACCACCGCGTCGACATAGGCCGGGCGCAGATTCTTGCGGTCGATATAATAGGCATGTTCCCACACATCGATCACGAGGATCGGCTTGATGCCCGCCACCAGCTCGGTGCCCGCATCGTGCGTGTCGGTGACCGACAGCGTGCCGTCGCGTGAGACGAGCCAGGCCCAGCCCGACGCGAAATGGTTGACCGCGGTTTCCTTGAGCTTCTTCTTGAGGTCATCCAGCGAACCGAAATCGCGCTCGATCGCGGCGAGCAGGTCGCCCGTGGGTTCGGTCTTCGCGGGGCTCAGGCTTTCCCAATAGAAGGCGTGGTTCCACGCCTGCGCGGCGTTGTTGAACAGGCCCTTGTTGCCCGAACCTTCGGCGTGATGGACGATTTCCTCAAGCGGCTTCGACGCCAGCTCGGTGCCCTCGATCGCGGCGTTGGTCTTGTCGACATAGGCCTTGTGGTGCTTGCCATGGTGCGTCGCCAGCGTATCGGCCGAGATATGCGGCTCCAGCGCGTCCTGAGCATAAGGCAGGGGAGGATGGGCGATCGTCATGGCAGTCTCCATTTTGTTTTGGGGTCTTTGCGGGCTTTAACTCGGTATCATGCGCGACGGTTGCAACCCTGTGACGGGGAAATTTTCTCGCTCAAGCCTCTCCTGAAGTGGAGGGCTAAGACATCACGTCGCCATCGCCTGCAATGTCGCGATCCGGTCGGCTTCCTCGGCGGGCTTGTCGCGGCGGATGCGCGATATGCGCGGGAAACGCATCGCGAGGCCCGATTTGTGGCGCTTGCTGCTGTGGATCGAATCGAAGGCGACTTCGAGCACCAGCGATTTCTCGACCTCGCGCACCGGACCGAAGCGGTTCAGCGTGTTGTCGCGGACGAATTTGTCGAGCCATTTCAGTTCCTCGTCGGTGAAGCCCGAATAGGCCTTCCCCACCGGCAGCAACTCGCCCTCCTCCGACCAGCAGCCGAAGGTATAGTCCGAATAGAAACTCGCGCGGCGTCCATTGCCGCGCTGCGCGTACATCATCACGCAGTCGGCGGTGAGCGGATCGCGTTTCCACTTGTACCAGAGCCCCGCGCGCCGCCCTGCGACATAGGGCGCATCGCGGCGCTTGAGCATCACCCCCTCGATCGCCGCATCGCGCGTCCCGGCGCGGCGCTCGGCGAGATCGTCGAAATCGCGCGCCTCGATCACCTGCGACAGGTCGAAATGGCTGTCGGCGAGGCGCGGAACGAAGGCTTCGAGCTGCCGGCGCCGCTCGGTCCAAGGCAGACCGCGCAGGTCATTGCCGTCGACCGCCAGCAGGTCGTAGACGCGGACGAACGCCGGATAGTCGGCGAGCATCTTCTTCGACACGGCCTTGCGCCCGAGCCGCTGTTGCAGCGCATTAAAGCTCGCGGCCTCGCCGCCCTGCGCCTCGCCGCGCACAAGCAATTCGCCATCGATCACCGCATCCTGGTCGAACGCCGCGACCAGTTCGGGGAAGGCGCCGCTGATCTCCTCGCCGCCGCGGCTGTAGATGCGTGTCTCGCCGCCCCCATGAACGATCTGGACGCGGATGCCGTCCCATTTCCACTCGGCGGCATAATCGGTGAGGTCGACGCTCTCTTCCTCGAGCGGATGCGCGAGCATGAAGGGGCGGAAGAAGGCGACATCCTTGAGGTCGGGGCGCTCGGCGCGCCCCTCGCCCCATGCAAAAAGCGGCGCATAGGGCGGCGCGATCGCGTGCCACAGCTCCTCTACATCGTCGACGGGGACATCGAACGCCTGCGCAAACGCCTGTTTCGCAAGCCGCGCCGAAACGCCGACGCGCATCCCGCCGAGCGCGAGCTTCAGCAGCGCATAGCGTCCGTCGGCATCGAGGCGGTCGAGCAGCGAGGCGAGAATTTCAGGGGCGGTGGCGCGGGTGGCGGCCGAGAGGGCATCGACGGCGGTCGAGACGGACAATTCTCCCTCCCCTTCAGGGGAGGGTCGGGGTGGGGCCTGTTTGCCTTGTGCGACATCAACATGCCCCACCCCAACCCCTCCCCTGAAGGGGAGGGGCTTGTTGTCCGGCCACAGCAGCGCCGCCGTCTCCGCCGTATCACCCACAAAATGTCGCGACAGGCGGAACAACTCCTCATCGACCCGAGTCGCCAGCAACGTCCGCACCATCGCCGCCTTCACCGCCGGAAAATCCAGGCTCTCGGTCAGCGCCGCGATGGCCCAGCCGCGATCGGGATCGGGCGTGTGCCGCAAATAATCGACGATCAGCGCCAGCTTGCTGTTGCGCGAGCGCGTGTAGATCAGCCGGTCGATCAGGGCCGCAAAGCGTTTCACGCCTCCTCCTCCAGATCGCGGCCGACGAGGTGCAGCGCGCGCGCTTTGCGCTGATGCAATTCGCACCAGCGGAGCAGACCGTCTTCGCTGCCGTGGGTGATCCAGCTTTCTTTCGGGTTCACCTCGCTGATCGTGGTCGTCAGCTCGTCCCAGTCGGCATGATCCGAAATGACGAGCGGCAGTTCGACCATCCGCTGCCGTGCGCGCTGGCGCACGCGCATCCAGCCCGACGCCATCGCGGTGACCGGATCGGGCAGCCGCCGCGACCAGCGGTCATTGAGCGCCGAGGGCGGCGCGAGGACGATCTGTCCTGCCATTTCGGCCTTGTCGGTCTCGCTCACCAGCCTGAGTTCGCCCAGGTCGACACCATGCGCCGCATAAAGCGCGCACATCTTCTCGATCGCGCCATGAATATAGAGGGGCGCATCCCACCCCGCGGCGCGCAATTCGGCGATTACCCGCTGCGCTTTCCCCAGCGCATAGGCGCCGACCAGGACGCAGCGGTCGGGCTCGGCGCGCACCGCGCCGATCAGCTTGGCGATCTCCTGCCCCGTCGGCGGGTGGCGGAACACCGGCAGGCCAAAGGTCGCCTCGGTGATGAAGATATCGCACGGCACGACTTCGAAGGGGGCACAGGTCGGGTCGGCGCGACGCTTGTAATCGCCGGTGACGACGATCCGCTCGCCCTGATATTCCATCAATATCTGCGCGCTGCCAAGCACATGCCCGGCCGGATGGAAGCTGAACCGCACCCCGCCACGATCGAACCCGTCGCCATAGGGGTACGCCCGATTATGGCTCGCCTCGACATCGACGCCATAACGCAGCGCCATGATCGCCAGCGTCTCGGGGGTCGCGAACACCGCGCCATGGCCGCTGCGCGCATGGTCGGCGTGGCCATGCGTCACCGCAGCGCGCTCGACGGGGCGCGAGGGGTCGATCCACAGGTCGGCGGGCTTTACATAGATGCCGCCAGGATGCGGCTCGATCCAGGTCTTCGCCGTCGCCATCAGGCGGCGAGTTTCCGCGCGCGGGTCAGGTCGGCAACGAACATCGCCCGCTCTTCGGCGGCGCGTGTCCGGTCGGGCAGGCGCAGCAGGAAGGACGGGTGGATCGTTGCGATCAGCTTGCTGCCCCCTTCCAGCTCATGCAACGCGCCGCGCATCGACTTGATGCTCGCGCTCTTGCCCGTCACCCCGCGCAGCGCGCTCGCACCCAGGGTCACGATCAGGTCGGGCTGGACGAACGCCCGCTCCTTGTCGAGCCACCAGCGGCAGATGTCGATCTCGGCGCTGGTCGGGTTCTGGTGGAGCCGTCTTTTACCGCGCGGCTCGAACTTGAAATGCTTGACCGCGTTGGTGAGGAACAGCCGCGTGCGGTCGAGCCCAGCTTCCTCCAGCACCTCGTTCAAAACCTGCCCCGCAGGACCGACAAAAGGCCGCCCCTGCAAATCCTCCTGATCGCCGGGCTGTTCGCCGACGAGCATGATGCGCGCTGCCTCCGGTCCCTCGCCAGCCACCCCTTGCGTCGCGTTGCAATAGAGCGGACAGCGCGTGCAGCGATCGACCGCGCGCGCCAGCTCGCCCAGCGTCTTCACATCATCGTCGAGGGCCAATTCGTCGGGCACGCGCGTCCGCCATTTGTCGGTCAGAGGGTTCGCCATGGAAACGGCCGCTTCGCGCATGCGTTCCACCCGCGCCTCGGCGCCCGCAAGCAAAGGCGCGATATCCTGCGCCTCGGGCAGGTTCTTCCAGTATTTCTTCGGCATCTCGGCGCGCATCGCGTCGATCTTGACCCGCGCCGGGTTGAAGATCGCGCCATAATAGGTGCGCCACTGATCCTCGACGATGTCGCTGTCGGGCACCTCGTCCTTCGTCCCGCCGGGGCCGTAGCTGAGCGCCTCGTCCTGCCAGATCGCGCGTGCATCGGGGGTGACGATCGCCCAGTCCATCCCATAGAAGCGCCGCTGAAAGAAGGGCGCGGTCAGCCGCAGGATGCGGTGCGTCGGCTCGAACCACGCGGCGAAGCTCTCGCGCCCCGCCTCCTCGCCGAGCCGGCGAAAGCGCACGAACGCGTGCATCTTGTGGACGTCGCGGCGGATCGCCTTGTCGGCCCCCCGCAGCCAGTCGACATCGGCGTCGGTCGTGCGCGCGAGCAAATGCCGGTCGCGCGCCGCGCGCCAGATGATGCGGTAAAGCCGCGCCGGAACCTCGGCATCGCGGTGACAGATTACCCGCTCGGCGATCTCGAGTAACTCGCGCGGCAGCGACACCGCGCCCGTCGGCACCGCTACCGCTGCGTCACCGAACAGCGACGCGCCTTCCTCGCTCCCGCGCCAGCTCACATTCTCGGGCGCAACGCCGCCCGCAAGCAGCCCGCGCGCGGCGTTGCGCCACTCGGCGAAGTCGCCGGGCTCGGCGAGCACCACCTCCCTCACAACGCAAGCGCCAATTGCTCCGCCGGTGGCGCGAAACGCGCCCGCAGGTCGGCACTGTCGGTGAGCTTCCCCGGTCGCCAGTCGGGGGTGACGATAAACGGCAGCAGCTTCTTCACCGACGCGGTCAGCTTCGCCAGGTCGCCAAGCCGCAGCTTGCCGAGCCGCCGCGCCGCCACGATGCGGTCGACCGCGCGCGTGCCCAGTCCCGGTACGCGGAGCAGCAATTCGCGCGGCGCGCGGTTGATGTCGACGGGAAACACCTCGCGCCGCATCAACGCCCATGCGAGCTTGGGATCGATGGTCAGGTCGAGCATCCCGCCGCGCGCGCCTTCCATGATCTCGGCGCGCTCGAACCCATAAAAGCGCAGCAGCCAGTCGGCCTGATAAAGCCGATGCTCGCGCATCAGAGGCGGGCGCACCGGCGGCAGGTCGCTGCTCGCATCGGGGATCGGGCTATATGCCGAATAATAGACGCGACGAAGCTGATAGCCCGAATAAAGGTTCGTCGCGGTCTTCAAAATATCGTCGTCGCGCGACGCATCGGCGCCGACGATCATCTGCGTCGATTGTCCTGCAGGCGCGAAGCGCGGCGGCACCGCCTTGCCGATCAACCGGCTTTTTGCCGCCTCGATCGCATGCTCGGCGCCGACGCGCACCGACGCCATCGTCTTGCGGATCGTCTCGGGCTTTTTCTCGGGCGCGAAGCTTTGCAATCCGGCCTCGGTGGGCAGCTCGACATTGGTCGAGAGCCGATCGGCATAAAGCCCCGCCAGCGCGATCAACCCCGGGTCGGCGCCCGCAATCGTCTTCAGGTGGATATAGCCGCCAAAGCGATGTTCCTCGCGCAGGATGCGGGCGACCTCGACCAATTGCTCCATCGTATAATCTTCGGAGCGGATGATGCCCGACGACAGGAACAGCCCCTCGACATAATTGCGCTTGTAGAAATCGAGCGTGAGCGTGACGACCTCCTGCGGGCTGAACCGCGCGCGCTCGACATTGCTCGACGCGCGATTGATGCAGAAACGGCAATCGTAAATGCAGAAATTGGTCAGCAATATCTTGAGCAGCGAGATGCACCGCCCGTCGGGTGCATAGCTGTGACAAATGCCCATGCCCTCGGTCGAGCCGATGCCCTTGCTCGTCACTGAATCGCGCTTGACCGTTCCCGACGAGGCGCAAGACGCATCATATTTGGCCGCATCGGCGAGGATGCTCAGTTTTTCCAGAATCGGTTTGGCGGACATATCCTATGGTTAGCACAGGAACATAGCCAGAACAAATTGCCTTTTAAGCTTCGCGCCACTTGGCGGGCAAGGCGATTTCGACCACCAGCCCCGTCGGTTTCCAGTGGCGCGCGATCGTGCCGCCCAGATTGTTGCGGACGCTGCGTTCCATCAGCAGCGTGCCGAAACTGGTGCGGTCGGGCGGCCCGATCAGCCCGTCCGTTCCGGTTTCGGCCCATGTCAGCCGGAACATCCGCGCCTCGCCGCCTTCGGGGTCCTGCGACCAATTAATTTCGACAAGGCCCGCGTCGGTCATCAGCGCGCCATGCTTGACCGCATTGGTCGCCAGCTCGTTGAACACCAATGCCATCGCGACCAGCGCATTTTCGGGGAGCAGCAGGTCGGGGCCCGTCCAGCGGATGCGGGGAAAGGCGGCCTCGACCTCGCGCATCAGCGCATGCATCGACCCGGTCATGAAATTGGCGCCGAGCAGCACATTCTGCGCGCGGTTGAGCGCGTCCAATCGGCTGCTGATCCGCTCGACATAATCGTCGACGTCTTGCGCTGCATGGCGTGTCAACGAGATGATGGCGCTGACCGTCGCAAACAGGTTGCGCATCCGGTGGTGCAATTCGCGCATCAACAGATTGGCATTTTCCTGCCGGCTTTTCTGTTCGGTGATATCGATGCAAATCCCGGTCAGGACGGCATCGTCGGCCTGCACATCCCAGTCGCCGCGAATGCCGAGCCAGCGCACCCCGCGCTCCGGATGGACGATCCGATGCTCGACCTTATAGGGCGAGCCGTCGGCAACCGATTCGCGTAACGCGAACAGAACGGCCTCGCGGTCGTCGGGGTGGATGCGGGCGATCGTGGCGTCGCGCGTCGACAGCGCGGTCTCATAATCCGCACCCCATAGTTCGGCGACAGCGCCGCGCCAGGTGACCCCTTGCGTGCGCGCATCATATCGCCACGTCGCGATACCCGAAAAATCGAGCGCGCGCTCGAGCGTCCGGCGCGCCTCGTCGCGCTCGGCGCCGATGCGGCGGAGGTCGGCTTCGGCCATGATGATTCCGGCAAAATCCTCGAGCCGCTCCAGCTCGACGCTGGTCAGCCCTGTCCGTTCCTCACGGTCGATCAGGCACAGCGTGCCGAGGATCGCGCCATTATAGGCGCGCAGCGGCACCCCGGCGTAGAAACGGATGTGAAGGTCGCCCGTCACCAGCGGATTATCCTGAAAGCGGGGGTCACTCAGGACGTCGACGACCATCACCGGCTGCTCCTCGGCGATGACATATTGGCAAAAGCTCAATTCGCGCGCGGTTTCCGGGGTGTCGAGGCCATAGGCCGATTTGAACCACTGACGGCAATCGTCGACCAGCGACACAAGCGCGATCGGTACACCATATAAATCGGCGACCATTTTCGTGACCCGGTCGAACCCGTCCTCTGGCGGGGTATCCATGATGCGATACTCGCGAAGCGTGTCGAGCCGCAGCCGTTCGGCGCGTGCTGCCACGTCGTCTCCCCCGTCCGCCAAATCCCGTTCCTCGCTACCCTGCGATGCCGATGGCCCCACATCGCTCATGTTCCCGGGGCGCCGCTCTGCCATGAAAATGGTCCCTACAAAAGCATAGTTGCGGCGTCACCGGAAAGTGGTGCTATTCCACTTACTTATGCCGCACTTTCCTCGCGTCCCGGCTGAGTCTACGCATTGGGGCGCGACAAGTTGCAACGGCCGGCGCCGCTCTTTCGCTCGCCGCGCGGAACCGACCCGCGCCCGGGCGCGTATGACTGCACTCAAGAGGGAGCAATTTTAATGACATTGGGTGAGGAACTTCGCGGGCACCTGCCTTTCCTGCGGCGTTATGCACGCGCTTTGACCGGCAGCCAGCAACATGGCGACAATTTCGTCCATACGACGCTGGAAGTCATTGTTGCGGCGCCCGACGAATTCCACAGCGGCGACGGCACCCGGATCGACCTTTACCGCAATTTCCACCGCATTTGGGAAAGCGCCTATATCGACGAGGGCGAAGACAGCGATGAGGGCGAGAACCCGCTGGTCCGTGCCGCGCATCGGCGCCTCGTGCAGGTCACGCCGCTCGGCCGACAGATTCTGTTGCTTACCGCGCTCGAGGGCTTTTCGGTCGAGGAGGCTGGGCTGATCACCGGCATCGACGGCCCGACGGTCGAAACGCTGCTTGCCGAGGCGGTCGGCGAACTCGACCGCGAATCGCAAACGTCGGTGCTGATCATCGAGGATGAACCACTCATCGCGATGGAACTCGAACAGATTGTGCGCGACCTCGGCCACCGCGTCGCGGGCATCGCCACGACGCACGAAGATGCGGTTGCGGCATTCGAAGCGACCGACGCCGGGCTTGTCCTCGCCGACATCCAGCTCGCCGACGGCTCCTCCGGAATCGATGCGGTGCAGGATATATTGGCGATCGCGCCGGTGCCGGCGATCTTTATCACCGCCTTCCCCGAACGGCTGCTGACCGGCGGCCGGGTCGAGCCGACCTTCCTGATCTCGAAACCGTTTCGCGAAAATACCGTGCGCGCCGCGATCAGCCAGAGCCTGCTGTTCACGCCGCAGCTCGCGGCGTAGGGCATTCAGCTTCCCCCTCCCGCTGCGGGAGGGGGCCTGAACCGAAACCTGTTCAGTCTCCGGCGGGACCGTTCGCGGTCAGTTGATCGACATTGTCCATGATCGTGCGGAACGCCTCGCTCGACGGCATCACGTCGGCGCTCCGCCGCGGCATTTCGCCGCTCTCCAATATCTCCTGCAGCGCCATGCGACCGCGCGACACGCGGCTTTTCATCGTCCCGACCGCACAGCCGCAGATCGCCGCACCTTCCTCATAGGACAACTGCCCCGCACCGATCAGCACCAGCGCCTCGCGCTGATCGACCGGCAGTATGAGCAGCGCGCGCTGCACATCGGCAAGATGCAGGCTGTCGTCCTGATCGTCGGGCGCGACGAGCAGCCGTTCGGCGGCAAGCTCGTCATATTCGGCGGTGAATTTCTTGCGCCGCATCTGCGACAGGAAACAATTGCGCAGGATGACGAACGCCCAGCTCTTCATGCTGGCGGGCCCCGGCACATATTGCGCGCGGGCCTTCCACGCCTTCAGCATCGTTTCCTGGACCAGATCGTCGGCAAGGTCGGCGTTGCCGCACAGGCTGCGCCCGAACGCGCGCAGATGCGGCAGCATCGCGGCGAGTTCGCGCTTGAAGCTGGCATCGTCGAGCGGTTGGGGCGTTACGTCGCTGATAAAAAAGCCTTTGCCTGGCAATGTTAGATTATGTCTCAACCGGCTTAGCGTCTCGACCTTGCAATGCAAGCGTGCCGCCGTTCACCGGACAGATGGGCGGCGTCCGAGTGCGATGAAATTGGCGAACATCCGCTCGTCCCCGGCATCGATCCGGCCATTGGCCGCGAGGCGCGCCAGACCCTGATCCTGCCATTCGAAACGCGGGTCGTACAGCATCGCCCATTCGCCGAAATCGCGCCTTTCGACGGAACGGCGGCGGACCTCGGTCATGCCGCTGTGCCGCGCGTCGGCTCTGATGGCGGCAAGGCAGGCATCGACCTTTTCGTCCGGCCCTTCGAGAAGCTGGAGGAAGTTATGGCCATTGTAGACGAGCGCGCCGGTCAGCTCGTCGCGCGCATTGTTACGGCGCGCCGTCACGAGAATCGCCGCGATATCCTGATCGCCGATCAATGGATCGGCGACACTTACGTAGGTAACGGAAAGCAACTGGTCACCTCCTGTTGACCGGCCACAGGCCGGGCAAAGTGTGACCCCTCACATGCCGCTGCTTAAGGCCAGTGTGTTTTATTGGCAACGCGTTCGTCGCAAAAAATGCAAATCGTGGAACCAGCGGCCATCTTCCTCGTTGCTCCGACATGGCTACGCAAGGCAACAACAGGACGGACGGTAAAGGTGCCCCGCACCCGATGACCGACGCGTCGAATCGGCGGCAGGGAAGCTTTCCCGGCACGAACGGTGACGAGTGGCACCGCACCTTGACCGGGCGCCAGGCGCCCGAGCCGGTGAGCGCAAAGCTCCGCATGATCTATGGCAATGTCGTGGCTGAAAAGCTGCCCGACAATATGCTCGACCTGCTTTCCCAGCTCGATCAGAAAAGTTCGAAGCAATAATGGCCGAAACCTCCGCCGCTGCGTCGCAGCCGCAGGCCGACACCCTGTCGGATGGCGAATTCAAGACGCTGCTCGCCGGCGTGATCCCGCACTTGCGCGCCTATGGCCGCAGCCTGTCGGGCAATCCCGATCTTGCCGATGATCTGACGCAGGACACGATGGTCAAGGCGTGGGCTTCGCGCGAACGGTTCGAACGCGGCACCTCGATCAAGGCATGGACCTTCGTCATCCTTCGCAACACCTTCCTGTCGCAGATGCGGCGCAACAAATTCGTCGGCGAATATGACGAGACTGCGGTGGAACGCACGATGTCCACGCCCGCCAGCCAGGAAGAAAGCGGCGAAATGGCCGATCTCCAGCGCGGCCTCATGGAATTGCCGCAGGACCAGCGCGAGGCCCTGATCCTCGTCGGCGCGGGCGGGATGTCGTACGAAGAAGCCGCCAGCATCTGCGATTGCGCGCTCGGCACGATGAAAAGCCGTGTGTCGCGCGCGCGCGCCGCGCTCGAGGACATCATGAACAGCGGCCAGTTTTCCCAGAAACGCGCCGACGCGCCGCCAGCCAGCGAAGCGGTCGATGCGATCATGGACAGCGTCGAGACGATCACCGCGCGGCGGGACGCGGCCAGCCGCTGAGCCCTATCGACTTTGCGCCGCCGGCGCGTCAGAACGGTTGCATCCTTCCCCAGCAAAGCGAGCCATATGATGACCAATCTGCCGCACCTTGCCCTGATTGCCGCGCTGGCCGTCGCCGCCTGCTCGGCCGCTCCGACATCGACCGAAGCGGCACCCGCCGATGTGGCGAAGCTCGACGCCTCGGGCGACCAGCCCGCAACGCCGCTTGCCGATGCGCCCTTCACGGTCCAGGAAGCCGCGCGCTTCAACGAACCCTGGGCGATGACCTTCGTCCCCGGCACGCGCGCTGCGCTGATCACCGAAAAATCGGGCAAGCTGAAACTCTGGCAGGAAAATGGTCCGACGCTCGATGTCGCAGGCGTGCCGACGGTTGCCTATGGCGGACAGGGCGGCTTTGGCGATGTGATCGTCGCTCCCGACTTCGCGACGACGGGCGTCGTCTATCTGAGCTGGGTCGAGGCGGGTAGCGGCGGCACTTTCGGCGCGGTCGTGGGCACGGCGAAGCTCGTGCAAGGCGCCGCGCCGCGTCTGGACGGACTGCAAATCATCTGGAAGCAGGACCCGAAAGTTTCGGGTCGCGGCCATTTTTCGCACCGCCTCCTTTTCTCGCCCGATGGCAAATATCTGTTCATCGGATCGGGCGAGCGCCAGAAATTCGATCCCGCGCAGGATATGAAGGCCAATCTCGGCAAGATCCTCCGCCTCAACCCCGACGGCAGCGTCCCAGCCGATAATCCGTTCGCTTCGCAAGGCGGCGTGACCGCGCAAATCTGGTCGCTCGGCCACCGCAACATCCTTGGCCTCGCCTTCGACGGCACCGGCAAGCTGTGGAACCAGGAAATGGGGCCGAAGGGCGGCGACGAAGTCAATCTGGTCGAGGCCAAGGCCAATTATGGCTATCCGATCGTGTCGAACGGCGATCATTATGACGGCCGGGATATTCCTGATCACCCGACGCGCCCCGAATTTGCGGCGCCCAAGCTGTGGTGGAACCCCGCCGTCTCGCCCGCCGGCCTGGCCTTCTACAACGGCGACCTCTATCCGGGCTGGAAAAACAGCCTCTTGATGGGCGCGCTGTCGGGCGAAGGGCTCCTACGCATGAGCATCGATGGCAACACGCTCCACAAGTCCGATCGCTGGGATTTCGGCCAGCGCATCCGCGAGGTCGAAGTGCGCGATGACGGGTCCGTCTGGCTGCTCACCGACGGCAAGGACGGCAAGCTGGTAAAGCTGGTTCCAAAGAAATAGCCTTCTGTCGCCCCGGCGAAAACCGGGGCCCGCGACGGGTTGCGCCGTGTTTCCGGCCCGCGCCGGGAGCGACGCCCCGCCGGACGCCTTTCGCCGGGGCACAACCCTGCCTATATGCGTTGCATGATCCGCGGCTTCCTCACCCGGCGCGCCGAATGGCCCGCGCGCCTTCCTGACCCCGACGACTTGCCGCCGCTGACGTTGCTGTGGCGCGAGATCGGTTCGCTGGCGCGTGCGATCGGCGGGCGCATCCGCCCGATGCCGCCCGAACCCAATCCCGACAGCGAGCATCCGCCGGTGATGGTGCTGCCGGGCTTCCTGTCGGGCGACTGGGCGACCAAGGCGCTGCGCGCCGACCTCCGCCGCTCCGGCTTTCGCTGCTATGCCTGGGGTCTCGGTTTCAACCGCGGCGCGACCGCCGACATCATCGAGCGCATCGACACCCGCGTGCAGTGGATCATCGACCGCACCGGCTACGCGCCCGCGCTCGTCGGCTGGAGCCTTGGCGGCATTTATGCGCGCGAATATGCCAAGCATCATCCGGACAAGGTCGCCCGCGTCGTCACGCTCGGCTCGCCCTTTTCGGGCAGCCGCCGCGCCAACCGCGCGTGGCGCCTCTATCACCTCATCGCGCGCCACCCGGTCGACAACCCGCCGATCGACTTCCACCCCGCGCCGCGCCCCGAAATGCCGACCTTCGCGCTCTGGTCGAAGCATGACGGCGTCGTCGCGGTGAGCAGCGCGCGCGGCCAGCCGCACGAAAGCGACCGCGAGGTCGAGGTCGATTGCAGCCATATGGGCTTCGCCTATGCCCCCACCTCGGTCGCCGCGATCGTCAAGGCGCTGACCGAAGAGGTCGGCGCCCCGGCCGAAGAAGACGCCGTTCAGCAAACGTCGATACGATAGGCCGGCGCCGCGCGCCACGCCATCAGCATCCGCCCCGGTCTTTTCCCCGCGCGCCCCGTCGACACGAAGCCGACACGCCGCAGCAGCGCGCGCGAGCGTTCGTTGTCGGGGTGGCATTCGGCGACGATCGCGCAGCCCGGCCGCGACGCGGCGAGCGCCTCGACCACCGCGCGCACCGCCTCGGTCGCGATTCCCTTGCCGCGCGCCCGCGCCGCGAACCAATAGCCAATCTCATATTCCTGTCCGCGCCGACGATGCACCCCGATCACGCCGTTGAGGTCGAGGCCGCGCGCGTCGCGCACCGCATGAAAGACGTCCCCGCCGCCCGACCCCGCGATCAGCGCGCGGGCATCGGCTTCGGTGAACGGCGTTGGCAGGAAATGGACGCGCGCGGTCACCGTCTCGTCGGTGATCGCGGCCAGCGCGCGCGCATCGTCGGCGAACAGCGGCGTGATGCGGCAATGGTCGGTCGACAGGGCAAGCAAGGTATCGGTCATGTCGCGTCTTCTTCAAAAAGCGCACGCCGTGACCGGAGGTTTGGTGGTGTGATGATGACCATTCGCCTGTCCGAACACGGCGGCGATGGTCACAGGTGATGCCATGCCGCTCCTATGTAAAGGAGCGCCAATATGCCTTGAATCGGGTGGATCGGTCGTTGGTCATCGTGGCCGTGGCTAACCGCTCCGCCGCCGCCGGTCAATCCCGCGTCTTGACGTTGGCATTTCTCGCACTAACCCGCGCCCGGCACAGGCAGACGCGCGAGCAGCGCAACGAGCTGAGCCTGGGTCGTGGCGCCCGTCTTGCGGAAAATGCCCTTTAACAGGAAGCGGACCGCGTTGACGCTGACCGCGCGCAACGCCGCATAGTCCTGCAGCGTGTCGCCTGCGGCGAGCGCGACGGCAAGGCGCGCTTCGGCCGGGGTCAGCCCGAACCATTGCGCGACGCGGTCGATTTCGACCACCGGCGTCTCGCCCGGCGAACTCCCCAGGGTGACGATCAGCGAGGCGCCGAGGCGCACGCCGCCGATTTGCTGGGCCGACTGGCGTGTAACGCGCGCGACGAGCACGGGGCATTCGCGGTCCGCGTTGCCGATCGTTTGGAAGGCAAGGCCGGCGGGATCGGCGCTTTTAACAAGGTCGAGCAATCGCTTTTGACTGGCCGAGTGGGTGAAGGCGAAGCGATCCTGCGCGGTGCGGATGAAGCCCGCCTTTTCATAGCGCGCGGCACGGCTGTTCGCGGCGAGAATGTTCAGCTGGTCGTCGAGACTGAAAATCGCGAAGGGCGCGGCGTCGGCGGCGGCGCGCGCGGCCCCCGCGGCAAGGTCGAGCGTCGCGATGCGGTCGCTGATCCGCATCGCGCGCTGCATATGCGGCGCGAGCACGCGCAGCCCGCGCTTCAATCGTTCGACATCGCGGTCGCCGGGGCCGGGCAGCATCAGCCCGAGCCGTTCGCTGCCGCGCTTGTCGAGCAGCACCGCGATCATCCGGTCGATCCCCCAGGGCGCGAGGAAATTGCGGAAGAATTCGGTTTCGAGAAACTCTTCGCGCGTCATGATGTCGTTGCTGTCGACGACGCTGCCATTGCCGTACCGCATCAGCCTGCGCGACCAGGGGTGGTTGCCCGCATAAACCGCGGTGTAGATTTCCTGCACCCCGGCAGCGAGGCCGGTTGCGGCGACGAAGCGCGCGCTCGGCGGGCTGTTGCTTTCCCAGAGGATGAAGGCCGCCTCCCAGCTCAGCGGGCAGAGCGTGCCGGTGATGCGGGCCAGGGTTTCATTCCAGCTTTCGGGATGCAGCACCGAATCGTAGATTTCGCCGATCAGCGCGTTGAGCACGTCCCATTCGGCCGGCGCATTATGGTCGGACGGAAAGGTCGGTAGCTGGTCGCTCTGCATGCACTTCCCCCCAGAAGACCCGCAGCACCGCCTTTTGATAGGAGCGAGGCCCTGATGGCAAGTGCAATGCGACAAAATGAAAATTTTCTGTCCCCTACCCAGGTGAGTAGCGAAATAATCCACCGAATCGGACATTAAACGGGTGCGACCCGAGGAAGGTGGAACCAAGGCCATCTTGCTCTCTTGAAGTCCGTCGGCTTGCCGGCGGGCTTCATTTTTTTGGGCGCTTCCCACCCGATCACCGCTCCCGCCGCCCCGATCAATTGCAGACTTGCAGATGCGATAATTACAATATATTGCGCAATATATTGTAATTATCGCATCTTGGACAGGAATCGTATGAATATCCGGTATTTGAGCATGATTCTGATCGCCATGGTCGCGTGGGTATCCACCGACGCGACGGCGCAGGAGGCGCCGATTACGGCCGCCGACAAGCGCAGCATCGTCGAACAGCTCGGCCAGACGCTCGAGGCGAATTATGTCTTTCCCGACAAGGCCAGGACGATCGCCGCAACGCTCCGCCGTCATCTCGACGCCGGCGATTATGATAGCGCGACCGACCGGCGCATGTTCGCGAGCGAATTGACCGACGATCTGGTCGCCGCAAGCAACGACCTGCATTTCGCGGTCGGGGTCGATCCAGCGTGGGTTGCCGACTATGCCGCGAAGCAGGACCCCGCGCGCGCCGCCGCGCTGCGCGAAGCGGAACGCCGCGAAGAGATAAGGAAAAATTTCGGCTTTGCCGGCCTCCGTTATCTGGACGGCAATATCGCCTATGTCGACCTCACCCATTTCGCCGACCCCGAACCCGGCTACGACGCCGCCGCGGCGGCGATGCGCTTTATCGAGAACGGCGACGCGGTGATTTACGATCTGCGCTACAATAATGGCGGCTATCTGGAGATGGCCCAATTGCTCGCGAGCCAGCTCTTTCCGGGCGACAAGGATCAGGAGTTGTTCGACTATTATTATACGCTCGACGGTCGCCGCGTCGAACGCGGCCAATGGGTGCTCCCCGCGCTCCCCGCGAAGCGCCTCACCGGCAAGCCCGTTTATGTGCTCACCGGATCGACCAGCTTTTCCGCCGCCGAATGGTTCGCCTACACGCTCAAGAAACTCGGCCGCGCGACCTTGGTGGGCGAACGCACCGCGGGCGGCGCGCATCCGGTCGACCGCAAGCCGGTCGGCACCGACTTTTTCCTGCAAGTGCCGATCGGCCAGATCCGCGACCCCGTCGACCGCAGCGATTTCGAGGGTCAGGGCGTCACGCCCGATCATCTGGTGGCTTCCGACGAAGCGCTCGCCGTCGCGCATCGTCTGGCGCTTGCCGAGATCGCCAAGGCCGATCCGGCAAAACGGGCCGACGCCGACTGGTTCGCACCTGTGCTCGCGCCGCGCGCCCAGCCCGCCCCCACCGCGCTCAAAGCCATCGCCGGCCGCTACGAAGGACGGCGAATCGACCTCGTCGGCGGCAAATTGCGCTACACTTGGCGCGAACGACTGCGGCTGACGCTCGAACCGCTCGGCGGCGACCTGCTCGCGATCGAGGGCGTGCGCGACTTCCGCTTCCGTATCGTGCGCAAAGGCGGCAAGATCGTCGCGCTCGAACGCCTCAACCGTGACGGAACGACCGAGACCTATGCCCGCCTCGACTGACATCTCGACTGATCTCGACGACATCACTTACCTCGGCCGCCTCAGCGAAGCATTGAGCGACCGGATCGAGGAACAGACACGTCCGCTGTTCGATGACGCCGGCATCACCGTCCCCGTCCGGTCCTGCTCGCTGCTAACTGCACTAGGCGCGGCGGGCGAAGCCTCGGCCGCCGACCTCGCGCGCGCGCTCGGCCAGTCGCACCAGCTGGTGGTTCAGAAATGCCCCGCCCTGCTCCGCCTCGGCCTGATCACCCAGCACGCCGACCCCACCGACGCGCGGCGCAAGATTTTCCGGCTGACCGATGCCGGCCGCGACCAACTCGCCCGCATCGACGCCTATAGCGTGCGGATCAGCGAGGTCTATCGCGCGCTCTTCGAAGAGGTCGGCGACGTCCATAGCGCGATATTGAAGGCCCTGACTGCGCTCGCCGACAAGCCGCTGAGCGAACGGATCAAGGAATAGTCAGAGTGCGCGGAACATTACCAGCGCATCGACGAAACCCTCTGTTGGATGCGCGAACGCCCCCGGCAGGCGGCCGACGATTTCGAACCCGAGCGACTGCCACAGCCCCACTGCGCGGACGTTGTTGCTGACGACGAAATTGAACTGCATCGCGCGAAAACCGCGCGCCTTCGCATGTGCGATCGAGTGCAGTCCCATCGCCCGCGCCACCCCGCGCCCGGTCGCCGCTGCGCCGGTCACATAACCCGCGTTACATACATGCGCGCCGCCGCCCGTCTGGTTCGCGCGCAGATAATAGGTGCCGACGACTGTGCCATCGTCTTCGGCCACGAACACCTCCTTGTCCGCCCCGAACCAATAGGCCAGCGTATCCTCACGGCTCATTTCGCGGTCGAGTGTATAAGTCTCCCCGGCGCGGATCACGGGTTCGATGATCGCCCAGATTGCGGCGGCATCATTGAGGGCGGCAAGACGGATCGGCATGACGTCTATTAACATTATGAACAGGATGGCGGAGTAGATATTCTGCCCACAGAAACATCATTCCGAGGCGATATCATGCTGCTGCTATCCTTGCTTCTGACGGCCGCCGCCATCAACCCGCCGCAGTTAATGCCGATGGCGGAAGTTGACAGAGAAATCCTGACGATGGTCGGGGGTGCTCGCGGCGGCTTCCTCCTCCACGGCCCCACGCACGCAGAGTGCGGGATCAACAGCCGAAAGCGCGCGCTGGCCGATCAGGTTACGCGATATCTCAGGCTTGAGAAGGACTTTGTCGCGCTCGGCGGCAAGCCGCCAACCGAATATGAGATCATGACCGAAACCCATCATCCCAGTTGCCCGAGGAATCGGGCGAAATCGGCCGCGCAATGGGAGAGTTCGATGAAGAGGATCGACGACCAGTTGGTCCGGATGAAGGCTCTCTTGGCGCGGAAGCGACAGCTAGGCGACCGTTGAACAACGGCGTCTAGTCGGTAAACGGCGCGACAATCTCGTCGGTTACGCGCAGCGGCCGCCCGCTCGCCTTGTCGAGCAGCGCCCACACGGTCCGCGCCCGCACATGGACCTTGCCGTCCTCGCCGGTGAATTCCATGAACCGGTCGAACTTCGCGCCCTGCGGCCTGTCGGCGACCCATGTCCGCGCGGTCACCCGCTCGCCGGGGCCCAATGCACGCAGATAATCGATCTCATGCCGCACCACGACCCAGATATAGGCGTCTTTGTGGCTCTGCGGCGCCGCCGCGTCCCAATGCCCCGTCGCGACCTGCTGGATCCACTGGACCCAGACGGCATTGTTGACATGCCCTAGCTCGTCGATGCTGTCGGGCGTCGCGACGAGGTTGACGGTATATTCCCTCATGCGAGTTCGACGGTGGTCACCATATATCCCGCATCGCGCAGCGCCGAGACGAGGCTGTCGAGATGCTCGCGGTCGCGCGCTTCGCACTCGATGTCGGTGATCAGACCCTTGGCGGGCAACGTCGTGAAGATGCGCTGGTGATAGATTTCAATGATGTTGACCTGTTTCTCGTCGAACAGCTTCATCACCTTGAACAACGCGCCGGGGCGATCCTGCAAGCGGATGCGCAGCCGCGCAATGCGGCCCGAGCGCGCGAGGTCGCGCAGCAGCACATTGGCGAGCAACCGCGTGTCGATATTGCCGCCGGTCAGCACCAGGCCGACCTTGCGCCCGGCAAATTCCTCCGGATGCGCGAGCAGCGCCGCGAGCCCCGCGGCGCCCGCGCCCTCGACCACCGTCTTTTCGATCTGCAGCAACAGGCTCACCGCACGCTCCAGATGCCGCTCGGCGACGAGCACGATGTCGTCGTTAAGCTCGGCCACCAGCTTGCGCGTATAGCTCCCCGGCTCCTTCACCGCGATGCCCTCGGCCAGCGTGTCGCCCTCGCACGCCATGTCGACGCCGTTGAGTTCGGCGTACATCGACGGATACAGCTCGGCCTGCACGCCGACGAGGCGCATGTCATTCTTGATCCCGCGCGCCGCGGTGCCCATGCCCGCGAGCAGCCCGCCGCCGCCGATCGGAACAATGAGCGTATCAAGCTCGGGCACATCCTCGAGCATTTCGAGCGCCACGGTGCCCTGCCCCGCCGCGACATGCGGATGGTCGAAGGGATGGACGAAGGTCAGCCCGCGCTCGATTTCCAGCTCGCGCGCATGGGCATAGGCGTCGTCGAACTTCTCGCCGTGGAGGACGATCGTCGCGCCATGGCTGGCGGTCTGCGATACCTTCACCTGCGGCGTCGTGCTCGGCATCACAATGGTGACGGGAACGCCGAGCCGCTTGCCATGATAGGCGAGCCCCTGCGCATGATTGCCCGCCGACGCGGCGATCACGCCGCGGTCGCGCGCCGCGGGGTCCATCAGCAACAGCGCGTTCAGCGCGCCGCGTTCCTTGTACGCCGCGGTGAATTGCAGATTCTCGAACTTCAGCCAGACCTCGGCGCCGACCATTTCGGACAGCGTCTGCGAATGCAGCGTCGGCGTCCGCACGACCGCGCCGTTAATTCGCCCCGCCGCCGCGCGCACATCGTCCAATGTGATCGCCGGCAAATCGGCGGCGGAGGTCAGGGTGAGTTGATCTGTCATAACGCGTCGGCCCTACCGGCAAGCACGGCGAAGGGAAAGGGCGAGAATAAATAGGGACAGTCCCTCTTTTTCTCGCCAATGCGGGCCACCTCGCGCCAATCTATGCAATAAATAGGGACTGTCCCTATTTATTGGCGACGGTGCGCGGCTGGCGCATGGCGCAAACCATGGTTATGGATCGGCCCATGAGCGAACAAAAATTGCGTATCAGCTTCATCGGCACCGGCGTCATGGGCGGACCGATGGCGGGCCACCTCGTCAAGGCGGGCCACCACCTCACCGTCTATAACCGCACGCGCGCCAAGGCCGACGCCTGGGTGACGCAATATGGCGGCACGGCGGCATCGACCCCCGCCGACGCGGCGCGCGATGCCGATGTCGTGCTCAGCTGCGTCGGCAACGACGACGATCTCGCGCAGGTGACGCTCGGCCGCGACGGCGCGTTCAAGGCGATGCGGCGGGGTTCGCTGTTTATCGACCACACCACCGTCTCCGCCCGCATCGCGCGCCAGCTGTCGGTCAAGGCCGAGGGGCTGGGCCTGCTCTGCCTCGACGCGCCCGTTTCGGGCGGCGAAGCGGGGGCGCAGAACGGCACCCTCTCGATCATGTGCGGCGGGACGAAAGCGGCGTTCGCGGCAGCCGAGCCGGTGATGCAGGCCTATGCCGCGCGCATGGTCCATATCGGCGGCCCCGGCGCGGGACAGACGACGAAGATGGTCAACCAGATCGCGATCGCCGGAGTGATCCAGGGCCTGTCCGAAGCACTTCGCTTTGCGCAGGCGTCGAAGCTCGACACCGACAAGGTGTTCGAAGCCGTATCGGGCGGCGCCGCCGCAAGCTGGCAGATGCTCAACCGCTGGGACACGATGGCGAAGGACGAGTTCGACTTCGGCTTCGCGGTCGACTGGATGCGCAAGGACCTCGGCCTCGCGATCGACGAAGCGCGCGTCAACGGCGCGACGTTGCCGGTCGCCAGCCTCGTCGACCAATTCTACGCCGATGTGCAAAAGGCCGGCGGCGGGCGCAAGGACACGAGTTCGCTCGTGACGCGGCTCGCGAAATGAAGCGCCTGATCCTGACCGCGCTGGCGCTCACCCTCGCCGCCCCCGCGTACGCCGACACGCTGGTCGACAATGTCAACGGCATCACGCTCGACAAGGACGGCAAGCTCGTCCGTTTCACCGGGCTGGTCATCGACACGCAGGGCAAGGTCAAGCAGCTGCTCGATCGCAAGGACAAGCGCCCCGAACGGCCCGATTTCAAACAGGATGGCCAGGGCAAGACACTGATCCCCGGGCTGATCGACGCGCATGGTCATGTCATGGGGCTGGGCTTCCAGCTCATGCTTCTCGACCTCAGCGGCACCAACAGTCTCGCCGAAGCGCAGGCGGCGATCCGCAAATATGCCGCCGACAATCCCGAAATGCCCTGGATCATCGGGTCGGGCTGGAATCAGGAGAAATGGGGCCTCGGCCGTTTCCCCACCAGTGCCGACCTCGACGCCGCGGTGCCGGACCGCCCCGTGTGGCTCGAACGCGTCGACGGCCATGCGGGGTGGGCGAACAGCGCGGCGATGACCGCCGCGAAGATCACCCCTGCGAGCAAGTCGCCCGAGGGCGGCCGCATCGAAATGGACGGCGGCAGGCCGAGCGGCGTTTTCGTCGACGCGGCGATGGCGCTGGTCAACAGCGCCAAGCCCAAGCCGCTCGCGCGCGACCTCGACCGTGCGCTCTATCTGGCGCAGCAGAAGCTGCTCGAACAGGGCATCACGACGATCGCCGACATGGGAACGACGATCGAGGAATGGCAATCCTATCGCCGCGCCGGCGACAAGAAACAGCTCGCGGTGCGGATCCTCAGTTACGGCGGCGACATCGACAACATGGCGATCATCGCCGGGTCCGAACCGACGCCCTGGCTCTATGACGACCGGCTCCGCATGGTCGGGGTGAAGCTCTATCTCGACGGCGCGCTGGGATCGCGCGGCGCTTGGCTGAAGGCGCCCTATAGCGACGCGACGGGGCAAAAGGGCCTGCCCCTGCTCACCCCCGCGCAGCTCCGCAACAAGATGGTGCGCGCGTCGATGGACAAGTTCCAGGTTGCGATCCACGCGATCGGCGACGCCGCCAATGCCGAGGCGCTCGACGCGATCACCGACCTTACCGCCGACCTGCCCGGCGAGCGCCGCTGGCGCATCGAACATGCGCAGATCATCGACCCCGTCGACATCCCGCGCTTCGCCACCCTCAAGGTGATCGCCTCGATGCAGCCCGTCCACCAGACGAGCGACCGCGTGATGGCCGAGGCGCGCCTAGGCCCCGACCGCCTCAAGGGCGCCTATGCGTGGCGCAGCCTCCAGAATGCCGGCGCGCGCCTCGCCTTCGGTTCGGACGTCCCCGTCGAAAGCGCCAACCCCTTCCCCGGCATCGCCGCCGCCATCTCGCGCACCGATGCCAAGGGCGAACCCTTCGGCGGCTGGCGCCCCGAGGAAGCGGTCAGCCGCGAAACCGCGCTCGACGGCTTCACGCGCACCGCCGCCTATGCCGGTTTCGCCGAAGATCGCATCGGCACCTTGATGCCCGGAATGCGCGCCGATTTCCTGATTATCGACGCCGATCCGATGCTCGCGAGCCCCGACGAAATCCGCCGCATGACCCCGCTGGAAACCTGGATCGGCGGCTATCGCTATTACAAGAAGAGTGAGGGCGCGACCGTTGGCCGCTGACACCCCCTCCAGACGCGCCTTGCTCACCGGCCTCGCAGCGCTGCCCGTTGCGGCGGCGGCTGCCGCGGCCGAGCGCAAGGAGCGCCGCTCGAAGAAGCGCAAACCCGCCAAACCCAAGATCCAGCATGTCGATGTCGCGATCATCGGCGCGGGCGTATTCGGCGCGTGGACCGCGTGGCATCTGCTCCGCGCGGGCAAAAGCGTCCGCCTCTTCGACGCCTATGGTGCCGGCCATGCGCGCGCCTCGTCGGGGGGCGAAAGCCGCGTCATCCGCATGGGGTACGGCGCCGACACCATCTATTCGGAGATGGCACGCGAATCGCTGCCTTATTGGAAGGCCTTATCCGACACCGCCAGCGCTCCGATCTTTCACAACACCGGCGTCCTCTGGTTCGCGCCGCAAGGCGACGCCTACACCGCGCAGTCGCTCGCCTGGCTGCAGGCGAACCGCGTCGCCCACGAGCATGGCGACGTCAGCTGGCTGCAGAATAAATATCGCCAGATCCAATTCTATCAGGGCGAAACCGGCATCCTCGAAACCGAGACCGGCGCGCTGATCGCGGGCCGCGGCGTGCAGGAAGTCATCGCCGACGCGCAGGTCGAGGTCGAGCGCGTCGTGATGCCCGCGCCGCTCTTTTCAAAGCGTATCAAGAAGCACGCGCTTCCCGACGGCGGCACCGCCGACCATCTCGTCTATGCCGCCGGCCCATGGCTTGCCGAACTTTTTCCGCAACAGCTGATGAACAAGATCGTCGCGACGCGGCAGGAGGTTTATCATTTCGGCGCGCCGCAGGGCGACACGCGCTTCGCCCCGCCCGAGCTGCCGGTGTGGGCCGATAACAGCAACAACGGGATTTTCTATGGCATCCCCGACCTCGAAGGCGCGGGGTTCAAGATCGCGATCGACCGACACGGCCCCACGGTCGATCCCGACACTATCGAGCGCACGCTGACCCCGGCGGGAATCGCCGAGGCGCGGGCCTATGTCGCGCGGCGCTTTCCCGGCCTCGCCAATGCGCCGCTGGTCGGCGGCCGCGTCTGCCAATATGAGAATAGCTCGAACGGGGATTATCTGATCGACCGCTTTCCGGGGCAGGAACGCGTCTGGCTCGTCGGTGGCGGTTCGGGGCACGGGTTCAAGAACGGCCCCGCGGTGGGCAAACGCGTCGCGGCGCATATTCTCGACGCGAAGCTCGCCGTCGAACCGCGCTTCAGCTTCGCGACCAAGGGGACGGTGGCGGCGCGGACGGTGTTTTAACTAGCAACTGCACATCCAACCCCAAAACCGTTCGCCCTGAGCTTGTCGAAGGGCCGTTCTTTCCTTCATAGGCACAAAGAATGACGGTCCTTCGACAAGCTCAGGACGAACGGGGGATTAGGTGCGCCTGACCGACTGCCACAATATCGACGATTTCCGCGCGCTCGCGAAGCGCCGCCTGCCCTGGCCGGTGTTCGATTATATCGACGGTGCCGCCGACGACGAAGTCACGCGCCGCCGCAACCGCGCCGCCTTCGACGACTGCGACCTCATCCCGCGCGTCCTCGCCGGGGTCGAAAGCGTCGATATGCGAACGACATTGTTCGGGCGCGAAATGGCGATGCCGCTCTTCCTCTCGCCGACCGCGCTCCAGCGCCTGTTCCACTGGCAGGGCGAGCGCGCCGTCCTTCGCGCCGCCGCAACCGCAGGCACCGTCGCGGGCATTTCGAGCCTCGCGACGATCAGCCTCGCCGAGGCCGGCGCGCTCACCGATGGCCCCAAGCTGTTCCAGCTCTACGTTCATCGCGACGAAGGTCTGAACAAGGCGATGCTCGACGCCGCCCGCGATGCGAAGTTCGACGCGGTCGCGCTCACCGTCGACACCATCGTCGGCGGCAACCGCGAACGCTGCCTTCGCTCGGGCTTCACCTCGCCGCCGCGTTTCACGGCGGGCAATATGCTCAGCTACGCCGCCAAGCCCGGCTGGGGCCTCAACTATATGCTCCGCGAAAAATTCAGCCTGCCGAACCTTGCGACGCATGTTTCCGAAGGGTCGAGCGTGCCCAAATCGGTCGCCGACTATTTCTCCACGATGCTCGACCAGAGCCTCGACTGGAAACGCGCCGAGGCGATCCGCAAAATATGGGACGGTCCCTTCTGCCTCAAGGGCATCGTCGCGGTCGAGGATGCAAGGCGCGCGGCCGACATCGGCGCGACCGCGATCATGGTGTCGAACCATGGCGGGCGGCAGCTCGACGGCAGCATCTCGCCGTTCGACGCGCTCGCCCAGATCGTCGACGCGGTCGGCGACCGGATCGAAGTCATTTGCGACGGCGGCATCACGCGCGGGACGCATGTGCTCAAGGCCCTCTCCGTCGGCGCCAAGGCCTGTTCGGGCGGGCGCCTCTATCTCTATGCACTCGCCGCGGCGGGGGAGGATGGGGTGAGCCGCGCGATCGCGCTGCTCCGCGCCGAAATGGAGAGGGGCATGAAATTGATGGGGGCCAGGACCCTCTCGGATCTCGGCCCCCATAATCTGCGCTGGCGGTAAACAGCGCTCCAAAAAAGCTGTGTGCCCCCGCGAAGGCGGGCGCCCATCACCTGACGGTGCCATTTCGAGCCAACCGGAGATGGGTCCCCGCCTTCGCGGGGACGCACGTCCTTTTTTCTACACCAACTCCGGCTCCTTCTTGCCAATCCCGCCCCAGTCGATGCCCCGCGTCATGTACATCACCCCGGCGAGGGCGAAGAACATCAGCACCGATCCGATGAGCAGCGCATAGGCTTCGAGATTGAGCAGCGTGTAGAGCAAGGCGTACAGCCCAATCAGCATCGCCGCGAGAAAGCGCGCGCGCTTCCAGCTCCCCAGCACCGCCGCGCTATAGAAGGTCAAAAGCCCGATAATCGCCGCCGATGCGACCATATAAGCGGGCATGAAGCCGATCACCTCGGCAAAGGCGAGCAACAGGACGAAGAACAGCACCAACGCGATGCCGGTCAGCAGATATTCGGCCGGTGCCACCCGCGCGCCCGCGATGATGTCGAACATCAGAAAGGCGACGAAGGTGAAACCGATGAACAGGAAGCCATATTTGATGCTGCGATCGACCTGACTGTATAGGTCGACGGGCTCGATCAGGCTGATCGCGACCGCCTTCGCGGTGCCGCCCGACGCTTCGCCCCTGTTGCCGCCGGCCGCCGCCTCCACCGCCACCGGCTCCATATAGACGTCGCGCGGGCCATAATTGGTCGTGACCGGCGGCGACAAATCGCCCGTCAGCACCTGCGCTTGTCCCAGGGCAAGGTTCGGGATCGCATAGGTGGCGGTAAAGCCGCTGTCCTTCACCTCGCGCTTCGCGGGCAGGAAATCGCCGCCAAAGCTCGGGTTCGGCCAGCTCGACTTGACCGTCCAGCGCGTATCGACCCCGCGCGGGATCAGCTTGAAATCGCCCAGCCCGCGCACGCCGATCCGGTAGTCGACCTTCATCGGCCCCGCGGCGCTCCAGTCGACGAAAGCGAAGGTGCCCGAATTGCCGGTCGAGAGCAGCCCCTTGCCCGGCTGGAGCGCGAGCGGGTTGCCATCGACGGTCAAACTATTGCCATCCACCAGCCCGCGGGCGTCGCTGATGCCGAGCCGCACTTCAGCGCGGTCGAGCATCAGCGCCTCGCGGCTGACGCCATAGCGCGCGATGTCGGCGGGCAGCAAGAACTCGGCCTGTCCCGTGATCTGGCTTTCGTAAACGACCGTCTCGTAAATCGCTTTCTTGCGCTTCTCGGGCTTGATGACGACGTCGGCCCTGTTCGTCTGCGGCGAGAGATAGAGGTTGCGGATGGTGTTGACGGTGCGCGTCACATCCTTGCCATTCTCCTGCACCGTCGTCGTTTCGGTCGCGCGATAGGGGATGACGATCACCGGCCCGGCGATCGTCTGTTGCCCGCCCCACCCCTGTCCGATCGAGGCTTGCGCGGTTTCGGCCTGCTGCTGGCGGTCCCAGAGCAGGCCATAGATCATGAGGAGGGGCACCATCAGCGCGACCGCGATCAGCACCGCGATGACCAGCTTGACGCCGGGACTTCGCTCGCTGCGTGCAGGCGGGATGGGAGGGACGGAAACGCTCTGAGTCATGGGGGACACTCTCCGCTATTTTCAATTCGTCGATAAAATTGCACGGTTCACCGATACCGTCAAGCGCATTGCGCCGGAGCCCCCGCCCGCCTGTCGCGCACGAAAAAGGGGACGGCCTCCCCCGAAGCCGTCCCCTTAGCGCGTGGTCGCTTACCCGCTAGGCGATCAGAAAGATGCGCCCAGCGTAAAGACCACGGTTGGATCGTAAAGCGTATCGAGCGCCTTGATGCCCGATTTTTTGACGTCGGTGTCGATATATTGCACCGAAAAGGTCAGCGGGCCGGCGGCGAAAGACGCGCCAAGCGACCAGTCGACATATTTGCCGTCAGGCGAGACCAGGCCGAGCGACCCGTCGTTATAACCGATGCCCGCAGTCAGTGTGACGGGCGAGTTGGGAATGCCGAAGCCTGCGCCCAGGTTCAGATAGATATTGTCGGCGTCGCCGAGCGAATTCTGTTTCGGCGCGTAGGCGACCATGCCGGTGACCGAGACGGGGCCGATGTCGTGCGACAGCTTGCCGATGCCCTCGAAATAATCGGTCGGCGCGCCGCCGTCGTCGCTGCCGGGATAGGTATAATAGGTGACGCCGAGATCAACCGTCGTTCCCGACGCGACTTCGGTGTTGAAGCCTGCATAAAGGTCGAGTTCGAACTTGCCATAGGCGGGGCTGTCGGGAAGCGTCGAGCCCCAGACGCCGGCATAGAGCCCGCTTTCATGGCTGACCGTCAGCGTCGGCTGCACGGCGACTTTTTCGTTCGACAGCGAAATGCCGCGGAAGCGATAGTCGGAGGTAACCGCGATGCCGCCCGAAAGCGAGAACGGGCCGCTGGCTTCTTCTTCCTGGGCGAAGGCGGGCGTCGACATGGCCGACGCGGCGAGAAGCATGCCGAAACACGCTTTGGTAAGAAACTTCATGGGTGATCCCCCCTATATAAAAAACGGATCGTCCCGGCCTGCCGTACGCATCCGCGCCTCTTGAATGTGGGCGAGTGATTACGAACAGATTAGAAGTTGCCGATTTTGCTGCGATGCACAAACGAAAATTGCTGAAAAGTTACGAATCGGTTTCAAACTGTGTCTTTCCAGCAACAATTCGCCTTGCGCACAGCGGGCTTTGCCAAGCCGACCGCGGACCGCTAAAGACCGGCGCACATCTTCCTCCGTATCGAGCCCGCAACCATGAGCGATCACAATCCCGGCCTGCGCCCCTGGCGCGACATTGCGCGGCGCTCCAGCCGTCAGATCATGGTCGGAAACGTGCCCGTCGGGGGCGGCGCACCGATCACGGTGCAGACAATGACCAACACCCTGACCAGCGACGCGGTGGCAACGATCGACCAGATCCGCCGCTGCGAGGAGGCCGGCGCCGACCTGATACGCGTCTCGTGCCCCGACACCGAATCGACCGCCGCGCTGGGCCAGATTGTCCGCGCCGCGCGAATCCCGATCATCGCCGACATCCACTTCCACTATAAGCGCGCGCTCGAAGCCGCCGACGCCGGCGCCGCGTGCCTGCGCATCAACCCCGGCAATATCGGCAGCAGCGAACGCGTCGGCGAAGTCGTCCGCGCCGCCAAGGCGAACGGCTGCGCGATCCGCATCGGGGTCAATGCGGGCAGCCTGGAAAAGGACCTGCTCGAAAAATATGGCGAGCCCTGCCCCGAAGCGCTCGTCGAAAGCGCGCTCGACCATATCAAGCTGCTCCAGGACCATGATTTCCACGAGTATAAGGTCGCGGTAAAGGCGAGCGACGTCTTCCTCGCGGTCGCCGCCTATGCGCAGCTCGCCGACGCGGTCGACTGCCCGCTGCATCTCGGCATCACCGAGGCGGGCGGCCTGATCGGCGGCACGGTCAAATCGGCGCTCGGCATCGGCAATCTCCTCTGGGCCGGGATCGGTGACACGATCCGCGTCAGCCTGTCGGCCGAACCCGAAGAGGAAGTGCGCGTCGGTTACGAAATCCTGAAATCGCTCGGCCTCAGAACCCGCGGCGTCCGCGTCGTCTCCTGCCCCAGCTGCGCACGCCAGGGCTTCGACGTCATCCGCACCGTGCAAGCGCTGGAAGAGGCGCTCGGCCACATCAAGACGCCGATGTCGCTCTCGGTGCTCGGCTGCGTCGTCAATGGCCCCGGCGAAGCGCGCGAAACCGACATCGGCATCACCGGCGGCGGCAACGGCAAGCATATGGTGTTTCTGTCGGGCGTCACCGACCACCATGTCGAGGACGCCGATATGATCGGCCACATCGTCAAGCTGGTCGAAGCCAAGGCGGCCGAAATCGATGCGGGCCATTCGGTGAGCATGGACGTGGCGCACGGCAAGGCCGCGTAAGGACCAGGATATCCTTTGCGGGCGCGAACGTCCGCTTTGGGGTGGATTGCAGACGGTCCCCTCTATTTCCGTTCGTGTCGAGCGAAGTCGAGACACCCATCGGTAGCGCGCGCCTTCGGGGTGTCTCGACTACGCTCGACACGAACGGGATTTAGAAGGCGGTTTGTCCGCTTCTGGTCGAAAGTTGACAGCACGCGCTCGACCCCACAGATCGCAAGCCATGACCCTTACCATCCGCCCCGCCGCGCCCGCCGACCTGCCGCTGATCGCGCAGTTCATCCGCGACCTCGCCGACTATGAAAAGCTCGCGCAGGAAGTCCGCTTCGACGAGGCAAAACTTGGCGAAAATCTCTTCGGCCCGCGCCCTTATGCCGAGGTCGTGATCGGCGAGATCGACGGGAACCCACAGGGCTTCGCGCTCTTCTTCCACAATTTCTCGACCTTCGAGGGGCGGCCCGGCATCTATCTCGAAGACCTGTTCGTGCGTCCCGAAGCGCGCGGCTTGGGGCTCGGCAAGGCGCTGCTCGCGCATCTCGCGAAATTATGCGTCGAACGCGATTGCGCGCGGCTCGAATGGTGGGTGCTCGACTGGAACACCCCGTCGATCGGTTTCTATCAGAGCCTCGGCGCAAAACTGATGGACGAATGGACCGTCATGCGCGTCGATGGCGATGCCTTGGCCCGTCTTGCGCGCGCCGCCTGACCTGCGGGCCGGATAATCCCAAGCGATTACAGCGGACCCGCAACGCCGTTTGCGAGCTTGCCCGAATCATGCTCTCCTCTCGCCGGGCCGCACTTTTCCGAGCGAGTCGGGCTCCCTCAACGGGAGCCGGCGACAACAGGGGAGATAGCATGAACAGAATGTTGTTCGCCGCTTCGGCGGCCCTTTTCGTTATGGCAGCAGCGCCGGTCGCCAGTGCCCAGATGCCGACCTGGTCGGCCGAGCAGACCGAGGCATGGAAAATCGTCCAGCAAAGCTGGGTCGACGATGTCGCGCAGAACGGCAAATGGCCCGCCAACTACGCCGACCCGCAAATGGTGGTGTGGTCGGCGGAATTTGCGGCGCCGCGCGGCAAGGATTCGGCGGTACGCTGGACCAAGTTCCAGACCACCCAGGGCAAGGTCATCCAATATGAGCTCGCCCCGCAGTCGATCTCGCTGAGCGGCGATACCGCAGTCGTCACTTATGCGCTGACCATCGTCACCCAGCGTGGCACCGACAAACCCGACTGGGGCAAGGAGGGGATCGTCGAAACGCTGGTGCGCAGCGGCACCGGCTGGAAATTCCTGTCTTCGACGAGCTTCGCGCTCGGAAAATAGGACGCACGCGGCGGTCAGCCTTTCGGCTTTGGCCGCCGCCGCTCCATCGGCCAGCTCGGCATATGCGCGTCGGACAGCGTCTTTGCCTCGCCTGGCGCCACGCCGAGGTCGGTGAGCACACGCACCAGCGCATCGGCGGGCGCCACCGCGATATCGGGTTGCACCCCGTCGCCTTCCCAATCCTTGCCGGTCTTGGGGTCATAGGTGCGCCCGACCGGAATGAAGGCGCCATAGCCGCCGCCCAGATCTTCGCCGCTCCCAAAATGATTGGCGCCCGCGGTCGGCGCGCCGACCAAGGTGCCGCGCCCCGTATGCTTCATCGCGAGCGAAAAATGCTCGGCCGCCGACGCGCTCGCGCCCGAAGTCAGCACATAGATTTTGGCGTCGCGCAACCACGCGTCGGCGTTCGGCGTCGCCCAATGCTCGCGCGTCACCATGCCCGCATCGCCCTTTACCAGCCGCATCGATGCCAGCCCGTCGATCGGCGATCCGCCGCGCGCATCGACCGAGGCGCGCGTCGCCATCGTCACCAGCCGCGTCGGCTTGGCAAACAACCACGGGAAGATCACATCCATCTGGTCGAGCCCGCCGCCATTATGCGTGCGGATGTCGAAAATGATCGCCTTGGCATCGGCATGGTCGGCCATGAATTTTGCGGCCTGGGCGGTGACCGCCGCATCCATCGGGAAGACGTTGAAGCGTATGAAGGCGATGCCCGGCGCGATCCACCCCGCCTGCTCGACGGGCACCTTCGGCGGCCGGCGCACCGGCACCGCGCCGCCCGGTGCCGTAGCTGTCGGCGCCCCCGCCGCTTCGGGCGCGCGCAGCCGCAAATGCCCATCGGGCGCGACGGCGTTCACATCGGCATCGATCGCCTCACCCAGCGCCGGGCCGGAAAGCGCCTTGTAGCGCCCCGCCGCAATAGCCGCGCGGATCGCGGCGGCATAACGCTTGCCCGTGTCGGGATAGACATAGTCGCGCTCGAGCAACGCCGCATATTTTTCGGCAACGGCGTCGGCGCTCGTCTCGTCCGCCGCATAGGCGGGTGGCGGCGCCAATATCGGCACGACGGCCATCCCGGCGGCGAGCAAAAGTGCGGGCAAAATGCGCGAAGAACGAATCATTCCTGTCTCCAATCCAGCCCCGGCCAGAGACAGGTGTATCATATCGGCAATACAGATCAACTACATTTGTAGTCGAGTGCGATTATTTCTTCCGCGCGAACCAGACGAGCACGACCCCGACCACCATCAGGATCACCCCGTTGCGGGTCCATGTCGTGTCGCCGAGCATGAAGCTGCTCGCCGGCCAGCGCACGATATCGAGCCCTTGCAGCACCCACAGCCCGCCGACCAGGATCGCCGCCACGCCGACGATCGCCAATATGCCCTTCAATGCCCCCATGCCCGCTCTCCCCTATTGGCGCTGCAGTCCGATCAGTGACCGCAGCCAGCCGATGTTGCGCCCGATCCAGTAAAAAAGCCAGCATCCTAGCGTCGTCGCGGCGACGAGGATCAAGAACGACGGCAGCGCCGGGGCGCCCGCCTGCAACAGATACCAGCCGACGACGACGATGATCGTCTGATGGATGATGTAAAAGGGGAACACCGCCTCGGCGAGCAGCGCGCGGCGGGGGTGATCGCGGTTCCAATATCGGTCGGCGATCCCGAGCAGCGCGACGATCGTCGCCCAGCCGCTGACCAACCGTGCCAGATGATAGAGCGGAAACACCCAATCGGGCGCGACCATGTTGCCCGGCCATGTCCACTCGATCCACGCAACCGGTACGAAGGCGAGCAGCGCGAGCAGCAGCGCACCCTTCCAATATCGTGCGACCGACTCGAATAGCACCGGCCGCACGCGAAGCAGCCAGCCAACGAAGAAGGGCACCAGATAATGAAGATGCGACGGCCCGTCATCGAACAGCGCATGCGTCTCGTCATGCGTCGGGAACAGGACATAGATCAGCACCCACAACGCCAGCGGCGCAACCAGCATTCGCCACCCGCGCAGCGCCCCCGCCGCGATGCCGGTGATTTTCACACGCGCCGGATCGGGGATCAGTGCGAGCAGCAATGCCGCTAGCATCGTATAGACCCACAGATAGACGACGAACCACAGATGCTGCCAAGTGGGCAGGATGATCCCGTCGAGCGCGCCGAAACGGAAATAGTCGCGGGTCCAGAAATGCAGGAAGCCATGAGTATAACCGTGCTGGCCGACCAGTTCGATCCACGGCTGCGGCGGGATGATGAAAATGATCCCGAAGGCGAGCGGGATCAGCAACCGAGCACTCCGCGAGCGCGCAAAGGCGCCGCTTCCGCCCAGCTTTGCAAATAGCGCCGCGCTCGCATAGCCCGAGACGAGGAACAGCAGCGCCAGCCGCCAGCCGTTGCTCGCGAGCATCGGGATCGCCACCCAGTCGAGCGGCTCGGCGATCTTCACATGCCAGCCCCACGGCACGAAATACATGCCGATATGATAGAGGATGAGCAGCGCAAACGCGCCAATCCGCAGCCAGTCCATGCCGTAATGGCGCCTCGCACTCATCGCCGCGCTCCGCCAATAAATAGGGACAGTCCCCATTTAATTCGCGCCATAGCTCCAACCCATAAGCTGCTCCCGATTAAATGGGGACTGTCCCTATTTATTGGCCCCGCGGTCAAGCACCCGCCAGGCCAGTTCGGCAAATTCGCACAGCAAGGGCCGCGTGTCGCGCGGGTCAATAATATCCTCGACCCCGAATTTCTCCGCCGTCCGGAACGGCGACCGGACGCGGTTAAGCCGTTCCCGGATCGCCTCCAGATGCGCCGCCGGATCGTCGGCCGCCTCCAGCTCGCTCTTGTACGCGACCTCGACCCCGCCCTCGATCGGCAGGCTGCCCCAGTCGCCCGACGGCCAGGCGAAGCGATATTGGAACCGCTCGGCGTTCGACATCGCGCTGCCCGCGATCCCGTAAGCGCGGCGCACCACCACCGACGCGAGCGGCACCGTCGCGCGGTAGATCGCGTTCATCGCCTGCACCCCGTAACGGATCGTCCCCGTCCGCTCGGCCTCGCCGCCGATCATGAAGCCCGGATTGTCGACGAGGTGGACGATCGGCAGCCGGAACTGGTCGGCCAGTTTCACGAACCGCTCCGCCTTCTCGCTCGTTTTCGCGTCCCACGACCCGCCAAGATAGCTGGGATCGCTCGCGAGCACCGCGACCGGCCAGCCGTCCAATCGCGCGAACGCCGTAATCACCGCCCGCCCCCAGCGCGCGCCCATCTCGAAAAAGCTGCCCCGGTCGAACACCGCGTCGGCAATGCGCCGCATCGAATAAACCTGCTTCGCCTCGCGCGGCACCGCCGACAACAGGCTCTCCTCGCGCCGGTCGGCCGGATCGCTGCATTCTGCCCGCAAGGCCCGATCATGGATCGACGACGGCAGGTACGACAAAAACCGCCGTGCCGCCGCAAACGCCTCGGCCTCGCTCGCAACCTCGTCGTCGACGACCCCGTTGCGCGTATGGACGTCGGTCCCACCCAGCTCCTCGCGGTCCAATGTGTCGCCGATCGCCGCCGCAACCGCCGGTCCCGCCGCGAACAGCTGCGACAGCCCGCGCACCATCACGCTATAATGGCTCGCAACCACCCGCGCCGCCCCAAGCCCCGCGGTCGGCCCCAACGCCAGCGCCACGACCGGTACGGTGTCGAGATTCGCGATAATCTTATGCCAGCCGGGCACATGCGGGATATAGGTATAGCCCATATCTTCCAGCGTCTTGACCGACCCGCCGCCGCCGGTGCCGTCGATCATGCGGATCAGCGGCAGGCGATATTCATGCGCCATCGCCTCGCACTGGACGAACTTGCGGTGCAGCGCCGCATCGGCCGCGCCGCCGCGCACGGTAAAATCGTCGGCGCTGGCGACGACCGGCCGCCCGTCGATATTCGCGCGCCCGAAAATGAAATTGCTCGCGGCGAGGTCTTCAAGCTCGCCATCGGGTCCATATTTGCCACGCCCCGCGATCTTGCCGATCTCGCGAAAGCTGCCTGCATCGACGATGCCCGCGAGCCGCGCCCGCGCGTCCATCTTGCCGCGGCCATGCTGCCGCGCGACCTTTTCCTCGCCGCCCATCTTCTCGGCCATCGCGCGGCGCGCGGCGAGTTCGCCCACTTCTTTTTCCCAGCTCATGGCGCCAAGGCTATCTTACGTTGACGGAAACGTCATGCAAAACCTATCGTCGGCACATGATACGCCCGATCGCCTTCGCTCTCGCCGTGCTGCTGACGCTCGCGCCCGCTGCCGCCGCGGAAACGCGAACGCTCCCGGGCGTCGAGAATGCGTATAAAAGCACCGCCTTCATCGCCGACCCGATGCCCGCGATCGACGCCGCGCTCGCCGCGGCAAGGCAATCGGGCAAAACCGTTCTCCTCATCATGGGCACCGGCGGCTGCCATGACAGCGCCTGGCTCGCCAACCTCATCGCCACCGACCGCTTCGCGCCCGTCCGCGACCGCTACGAGATCGTCTACGCCGACATCGGCATGCCGCATGTAAAGGGCTGGGGCCGCAATCCCGAAGTGGCGAAACGCTTCCGCTTCCGGATCAAGGGCACCCCGACCGTCGCAATCCTCGATGCGAACGGCACCGTCCTCAACCGCAAGGCCGCCCCCAAATGGCGCAACGCCGCCAGCCGCAGCGACGACGACATCTATAATGAACTGATGAATTAGGGAGAGAGACATGGCCGAGATGCAGCTTGCGGGGCGCGTCGCGCTCGTCACCGGCGCCTCGCGCGGGATCGGGCGCGGCATCGCGATCGGGCTGGCGCAGGCAGGCGCCGACGTCGCGGTCAACTATACGCGCGGCGAAGAAGCCGCCGCCGAAACCGTCGCCGCGATCGAGGCGCTGGGCCGCAAGGCGAAAGCCTATCAGGCGTCGGTCACCGACGAAGCGGCCTGCGCCGCGATGGTCGCTGCGATCGAGGCCGACTTCGGCCCCATGTCGATCCTCGTCAACAACGCCGGCATCGCCAGCCGCGGGCTGTCCGTGGCCGACACCAGCCCCGAGGAGGTTGACAAACTCTTCGCCGTCCACGCCGCCGGCCCGCACCGCCTGTCGCGCCTCGCGCTGCCGCAACTGCGCAATCACGCCCGTAGCGACATCATCGTCATCTCCAGCATCGCGACCTATGTAAACTCGCCCAACGGCGCCCCCTACACGATGGCGAAAGCCGCGGGCGAAGCCCTCGCGCTCACGCTGGCCAAGGAGGAATTGCGCAACGGCGTCCGCGTCAACATCGTCGCCCCCGCGCTCACCGTCAGCGACATGGGCGAAAAGCTGTCACGCGCGATCACCGGCGAGGCCGACATCCATCACCTCGACGCCAAAATGCCTTTCGGCCGCGTCGCCGTCCCCGCCGACGTCGCCGCCGCGGTTGTGTGGTTCGTCAGCGATGCAAACAGCTATTGCTCGGGGCAAAAGCTCAACATCGATGGCGCGGGGCAAGCGACGTTCCGGTAGAAATTTCCTCTCCCATTGGGGGAGAGGGTTACGAAGACTTGCGAACTTGTTCGCTAGTCGTAGCTGGGTGAGGGTCAGCCACCTCACGACCACAAGACACCCTCATCCAACTCCGCCTAGCCGCTTCGCGACAAGGCTTCATATCCTTCTCCCCCAAGGGGAGAAGGAAAGGTAAAGCCGCCCCATGCGCCCCGATTCGCCCTCGCCCGTCATCCCCTTCCTGATCGCGTGCGCGGGGATCGCGACCTTTTCGGCGATGGACGTGCTGATGAAGGGGCTGTCGATCGAGATCGGCGCCTATAACGCCGTGCTGTGGCGCACCGGCGCGGGAACGATCCTCAGCGGCGCCATCTATTTCGCCAGCGGCCCGGCGATGCCCCACGTCAAGACGCTGCGCATCCACGCCGTCCGCTCGCTCTTCGTCGCGGGGATGGCAGTCAGCTTTTTCTGGGCGCTCGCGCGGTTGCCGATGGCCGAAGCCATCGCGATCGCCTTCATCGCGCCGCTCGCGACCCTCTATATGGCGGCGATCTTCCTTGGCGAAAAGATCGGCCCGCGGTCGATCATCGCCTCGCTGCTCGGCATCGCCGGCGTGCTCGTGATCGTCGCGGGCAAGCTCGGCAGCGGCGACTATGCGCCCGACGCCTTGTGGGCGGTCGGCGCCGTCGTCGGATCGGCGCTCCTCTATGCCTATAACCTCATCCTCGCGCGGCGGCAGGCGAAGATGGCCGAACCGATGGAGATCGCCTTTTTCCAGAACGGCTTTGTCGCGCTGATCCTCGCGGCGGGCGCCCCGTGGTTCTTCGCGGTGCCGGGCGGCGATCAGGCATTGCCGATCGTCGGCGCGGCCTTCCTCGCTGTCACCTCGCTTCTGCTGCTGAGCTGGGCCTACGCCCGCGCCGAGGCGCAGATATTGGCGACGACCGAATATACCGGCTTTCTATGGGCGATGCTGTTCGGCTGGATGTTCTTCGACGAAGCCGTGACCTGGCCGACGATCGCCGGCGCGGCGCTGATCGTGATCGGCTGCCTGATCGTCGCGCGAAAGACGCCGCAGCTCGACCCGATCGAACCGGCGGCGGCTTGAGAAAATATATCACACAAAGGCACGAAGGCACAAAGAGATGCCCCCCTCCGTTGGTGCTGAGCTTGTCGAAGCACTGTTCTTCTTTTGACGCCGAAAGAAAGAACGGCCCTTCGACAAGCTCAGGGCGAACGGATTTTGAGACTTGTTTGTGCCTTTGTGCCTTTGTGTGAGTCAAAAAATCACACCGCCGCGCGCGAAAGCCGATCGTTGATCGCCGCACCCAACCCCTCCACCGGAATCACCGCCACCGCGATCTTCGCCTTCGCGCTCGCAGCACCGGCGTGCAGCGCATCGAACAGCCGCGCCGCCGCCTCGGTCAGATCAGCCGCCGCGCTCAGCCCATAGTCGCCCGCGACCGCGCCAAATCCGATCGCAAATTCGTCGTCCGCAAAATCGACAGCCCCCAGCCGCACCGGCTTTCCCGGCGCATAATGGCTCGCGAGCATCCCCGGCGCGACAATCTCCGATCCCTTCACCCCGGTCACTGCCTTGCCGCTCGCCGCAGCCAGCATGTCCGCCGTCACCGGCCCCGGCCGCAATATCTCGACCGCACCGTCCTTCACCCGCGCAATCGTCGATTCCACGCCCGCCGTCGTCGGCCCGTCGTCGATCACCAGCGCAATCCGTCCGTCGAGGCTCGCGAGCACATGGCTTGCCTTTGTCGGGCTCACCCGCCCGCTCGCATTGGCGCTCGGCGCCGCGAGCGGCGCGCCCGTCGCGGCGAGCAATGCCTGCATCGCGCGATGCGCCGGTACGCGCAGCGCAATCGTATCGAGCCCTGCCGTCGCGATGCTCGCGACCGGACAGTCATCGGCACGCGGCACCACCAAAGTCAGCGGCCCCGGCCAGAAGCGCGCCGCGAGCGCCCGCTCGACCGCGCCGAACACGCCCAGCGTCTCGGCCGCAGCAAGGTCCGGCACATGGACGATCAGCGGATTGAAATCGGGCCGCCCCTTCGCGGCATAGATACGCGCGACAGCCTGCGGATTGCGTGCATCGGCGGCGAGGCCATAGACCGTCTCGGTCGGCACCGCGACCGGCTCGCCCGCTGCGATCAACGCCGCGGCCTCGGCGATAGCTGTGCTATCGTACGAAAGTGCAATTGTGGACTTTGAGGCTTCGGCCATGCCGCGCTATAGCGCCCGCGCAACGAGATTCACCAGCAAAGTGCCCAATCCATGACCTATACGCCTCCGACGACCGAACAGCTTTTCGTTCTCAATCATATCGCGCGCATCGACGCGATGGCCGCGCACGACAAATTCGCCGCCGCGACGCCCGACATGGTCGAAGCGATCGTCGCCGGCATCGGCGAATTCGCCGCCGACGTCTACGCGCCGCTCAACCGCGTCGGCGACACGCAGAACCCCAAATGGCAGGACGGCAAGGTCACCATGCCCCCGGGCTTCAAGCAGGCGTACAAACAGTTCGTCGAGGCGGGCTGGGGCAGCATCGACGGCCCCGGCGAATATGGCGGGCAGGATCTGCCCTTCACGCTTGCGACCGTGGTGATCGAGGCGCTCGGCAGCGCGAACATGGGCTTTTCGCTGTGCAGCATCCTCACTCCCGGCGCGATCCACGCGCTGATGGCCTATGGCACCGAGGAACAGCGCGCGACCTGGCTCCCCAAGCTGATCACGGGCGAGTGGAACGGCACGATGAACCTGACCGAGCCCGCCGCGGGCAGCGACGTCGGCGCGCTCCGTTCGACCGCCGAAAAGGTCACCGAGGGCGACCACGCCGGCCTCTACAAGATCAAGGGGCAAAAGATCTTCATCACCTTCGGCGAGCATGACCTGACCGACAATATCGTCCACCTCGTCCTCGCGCGCACCCCCGGCGCGCCCGAGGGGACGCGCGGAATTTCGCTGTTCCTCGTGCCCAAATATCGCCTCGATGCAGAGGGCAAGCCCGCGCATTCGAACGGCGTCCATTGCGCGTCGATCGAGCATAAGCTCGGCATCCACGGCTCGCCGACCGCGGTGATGGTCTATGGCGAAGACGAAGACTGCCTCGGCGAGATCGTCGGCGACGAAATGGGCGGGATGCGCGCGATGTTCGTGATGATGAACAATGCGCGGCTGATGATCGGTTGCCAGGGCATCCAGATCGGCGAGCGCGCGACCCAGCAGGCGCAGCGTTTCGCCGCCGAGCGCGTCCAGTCGGCGCTCGCGGGCTCGCCCGACCGCACCCCCGTCACGATCGACCAGCATCCCGACGTCCGCCGCATGCTTTGGCGCATGCGCGCGCAGACCGAGGCTGCGCGCGCGCTGACCTATTATGCCGCAGCGCAGATCGATTTCGGCAAATTGGGCGACGAAGCCGCCGCGATGCGCGCCGAAATCCTGATCCCGCTGGTCAAGGCGCACGCCACCGACATCGGCTGCGAGGTCGCCAGCCTCGGCATTCAGGTGCATGGCGGCATGGGCTTCATCGAGGAAACCGGCGCCGCGCAGCATTATCGCGACGCGCGTATCGCGCCGATCTACGAAGGCACCAACGGCATCCAGGCGGCCGATCTTGTCGGCCGCAAGCTCGGCATGGCGGGCGGCGATCTCGTTCGCGGACTGATCGACGATATCGCGCACGGCGCCGCCGATTTCCCCGAGCTGCAGCAACTAGTCGACGCGTGCCGCGCGGTCACCGACTGGATGGTCGGCGCGAACACCGCCGACCGGCTCGCGGGCAGCTATCCCTATCTGACCATGCTCGCCACCGCGACGTGCGGCTGGCTGATGGCGATCCAGCACAAGGCGGCGCGCGCCGCGCTCGGCGAGGGCCAAGGCGACCGCGACTTCCTCGAAGCGAAGATCGTCTCGACGCGCTTCTACCTTCAGCAGATCGTCCCCGCGGCGACCGGCCTCGCCGCCTCGGCGCTCGCGGGCGACGCGGCGCTGGAGCCGCTCCCCGCCATCGCCTGAAACACCCGGAATCCTGCGCCTTGCGTCCGATTACGGGGCGCAGGATTCCATTCATAATTAACGTGATGATAACCATCTGGGACTAGACGCGACCGGCAATTGCTGGAGACGTGCGTGCCCATCCCGGTCAAAAGTCTGATCATCAGCTGGCGATCCATCGCGCTCTCGCTGCTGCTCAGCGTGGTGGTGGGCCTATTGGCGGTCGCCGAACCGATCGACCGTATCGCCGAAAGCGCTGTGGGCTGGAATGCCTGGCGGCCCGTATCGGGCGACACCGTCGTCCTCGCTCTGGACGACAAAACCATGAATGCGGTCGAAGACCGCGATTTCAACGTTTCGCATCACGCCCAGCTGATCAGCGCCGTCGACGCGACTCCGGCAAACCGACTCTTCATCGACTTTTCCTATAATCGCCGCCTCAAGGACCCCGATTTTCCCAAGCTTGCCGATGCTGTAAAGAATATGGGCAAACGGGTCGTACTGGCCGTGCCGGGCAACGACACCGAGGGCACGACGACGGTCGTCGATAATTGGCCCGATCCCGCTTTTGGCAGCGATGCGCAGCAAGCCTGCATCTGCTGGGAATATGACTTCTGGCAGGTTTGGAGGGTGCCCCTCGCCGTATCGGCGAACGGCCGTCTGCTCCCGAGTTTCTCCGCGCTGCTGGCCGATCGTCAGCCCGACCGGCCCGCGATCTTCGCGCTCGACCTGTCCTACGACACCAAAACGATCACACAATATAGCGCGATCGACCTGATGTCGGGCAAGCTCGACCCGGAATTGCTGCGCGGCAAGGACGTGATCTTTGCGCCCGCATCAGCCACGTCGCCCGACCAGCATTATCTGCCCGGACATGACAAGGTGTTTGGCGCCTATATCCATCTGATCGCCGCTGAGGCGCTCAAGCGGGGAAACCCGATCGATGTCGGCTGGATGCCGCCGCTTGCGGTCGCCTCGATCATATTGCTCGCCGCGCTCGCCTTTGGCTCGCGCTGGTATTTGCACATCGCGCTCGCCACGACCCTGCTGCTGATCATCGCAAAGGTCTTGCTGGGCCTCTCGCTTATTTCTGTCCAGATCGGCGCGGCCTGCTTTCTGGTCGTCGCGCTCAGCACCAATGTGTCGCGCACGCGGCGCCGCCATTCGGCGCAGCGCGAGAACCCGATCTCGGGACTGCCCAATTTCGAAGCGTTGCGGACGCAAGCGGCGTTCGGCAGCGCGACCGTCGTCGCCGCCAAGGTCGTCAATTTCGAGGATCTCGCCGCGTTCATTCCCGGCGACGGCATCGGCAAGCTCGTCGAACAGGTGACCCGCCGCCTGCAACTCGCGTCGCAGGGCACGACGCTGCATCACGATCTCGACGGCACCTTCGCCTGGCTCGTCCCTTATTATCAGCACAGCCAGATCGAAGGACAGCTCGCGGGCCTGGCCGCCCTGTTCAACGCGCCACTGACGATCGGCGAGCTCCGCGTCGACGTCGCGATCGCCTTCGGGGTCAATGACGAGTTCGAAGGATCGAACGCCCAGCGCCTCGCCGCGGCGCTCGTCGCAGCCGAGCGCGCGATCCGCACGCGATCGCTTTGGACCAAATATACGTCGCGCCAGAAAGAAGACGCCGGCTGGCAGCTCAGCTTCCACTCGCAGCTTGAGGATGCGCTGACCGGCGGCGACATCTGGGTCGCCTTTCAGCCGCAATATGAAATCGCGACGCGCAAACTGGTCGGCGTGGAGGCGCTCGCGCGCTGGACCCACCCGGTGCGCGGCCCGATCCCGCCCGACGAATTCATCGTCCAGGCCGAAAAGAGCCAGGACATCTATCGCCTGACGCTGTTCGTGATGGATCAGGCGATCCGCTCGGCGGCGCAGCTGCGCGAACGCGGGCTTCCGATCAACATGTCGGTCAATCTGTCGGCGACCCTGCTCGATCACAGCGACCTCGTCGGTACGATCCGCGTCATGCTCACCGCGCATCACCTGCCACCCGAAGTCCTGACGATCGAGATCACCGAAACCGCGCAGATCGAAAACAGCCGTCAGGCACGCCAGACGCTGGCCCAGCTTCGCCGCACCGGCATCCGCCTGTCGATCGACGATTATGGCACCGGCCAATCGAACCTCGAATATCTGACCGAGATAGAGGCTGACGAAATCAAGATCGACAAGCGATTCGTGATGACGATGCGCGATTCGCAGCGGAACCTCGAAGTCGTCAAATCGACGATCGATCTCGCGCATCGTCTTGGCGCCGTCGCGGTCGCCGAAGGCATCGAAGACGGCGAAACCATGGCGCTTCTCGCCAGCCTTGGCTGCGATGTCGGCCAGGGCTATCATCTTGGAAAACCTCAACTGTTTTCTGAACTCACCACGACCCTCACCGCATCTCCACAGCACCGCACCGCATAACTGCCAGATTGGCAGCAATGCTTATGGTTAAGACTCGATTTACCTTACTAATTAAGGTATACGCGCCGTTAACTGTTCCTCGTGGGCAGTGCGAACAGGAGATCTGACATGGGTTGGTTTTGGAGATTTCTGGGCGGCGGCGGCTCCGGCAACGGCGGCGGCGAAGCGTAAGCCAGAATAAAAAAAGGGCTCCGGATGTTTCCGGGGCCCTTTTTCTTTGCCCTCTTCCCGTCCGGGCGCGCGGGGCGCGATCCTCCCGCATCGCAGCATGCGCCGGCCCGATAGCGGCACGCCCGCCACATCCTCGCCACCTGGAAATTCCTGTTCGCGGAGGCCGCCGCGCCAATCCGCGCGCCAATCCGCGGAAAGGCTGGCGCGAAGCCGCGCACTCGTGCATCAGCCGCGACGAGACGAATCAAATTATCGACGAGTTGAGTCGTCGATCTGTCATTTACCGTCTTGCATCACAGCGCCGACGTGGCACTATAGGTGGTGGGTCAACCACGGGGGCACCCCAATAAATAGTATGCGGCTGTAAGTGGCGGATTTCCGTCGTCCATTGCATATGGACACGGGAAAACCCTCCTTGCGCCCAAAAAAATGCCCACGGGGACAGGTTTAGATGCTAGGATCGGGGCTTCGCCCTGAGTCGAACAAGACAGGAACAAAGCGCACCTTGTGCGCGTTGAGATCGGGGGCGAGTAAGATGGATTTTCGCGAGACAGAACGGGTGGAGACAAGCGACGTGGCGACGATGGAACTGACGAAGAATGAGACGCCCGTGGCAAGCGAATCGGCCAAGCTCAACGACAGCAGCGAGGCGAAGGTCCACGCGCGCCGATTCGAGATTGTGACCGACCGGAGCCGCGACGCGCTGCTCACCGACTTCGGCAAGGAAACGCTCGAGGATCGTTACCTGCTTCCCGGCGAATCCTATCAGGATCTCTTCGCCCGCGTCGCGTCGGCCTATGCCGACGATCAGGAGCATGCGCAGCGCCTGTACGACTATATTTCGAAACTGTGGTTCATGCCCGCCACCCCCGTGCTGTCGAACGGCGGCACCGGCCGCGGCCTGCCGATCAGCTGCTATCTGAACTCGGTCCCCGACAGCCTCGAAGGCATTGTCGAGACGTGGAACGAGAATGTCTGGCTCGCCAGCCGCGGCGGCGGCATCGGCACCTATTGGGGCAGCGTGCGCGGCATCGGCGAACCCGTCGGGCTCAACGGCAAGACCAGCGGCATCATCCCCTTCGTCCGCGTGATGGACTCGCTCACCCTCGCGATCTCGCAAGGCAGCCTCCGCCGCGGTTCGGCCGCCTGCTATCTCGACATCAGCCACCCGGAGATCGAGGAGTTCCTCGAAATCCGCAAGCCGTCGGGCGACTTCAACCGCAAGGCGCTCAACCTCCACCACGGCGTGCTGATCACCGACGAGTTCATGGAAGCGGTCCGCGACGGCACCGAGTTCAACCTGCGCAGCCCCAAGGACCAGAGCGTCCGCGGCAGCGTCGACGCGCGCTCGCTGTTCCAGAAGCTCGTCGAAACCCGCCTCGCGACGGGCGAGCCCTACATCATCTTCATCGACCAGGTGAACCGCATGATGCCCAAGCATCACCGCGACCTGGGGCTGAAGGTCACGACCTCGAACCTCTGCTCCGAAATCACCCTGCCCACCGGCCGCGACCATCTCGGCAACGATCGCACCGCGGTCTGCTGCCTCTCGTCGCTCAACCTCGAAACCTGGGACGAGTGGAACGGCGACAAGGGCTTCATCGAAGACGTCATGCGCATGCTCGACAATGTCCTGCAGGATTATATCGACCGCGCCCCGCCCGAAATGGCGCGCGCCAAATATAGCGCCAGCCGCGAACGCAGCGTCGGCCTCGGCGTCATGGGCTTCCACAGCTTCCTGCAGGCGCGCGGCCTGCCCTTCGAGGGCGCGATGGCGAAATCGTCGAACCTGCGCGTCTTCAAGCATATCCGCGCGCAGGTCGATCAGGCGTCGATGCTGCTCGCCAAGGAACGCGGCCCGTGCCCCGACGCCGCCGATCAGGGCGTGATGGAGCGCTTCAGCTGCAAGATGGCGATCGCGCCTACCGCGTCGATTTCGATCATCTGCGGCGGCACCAGCGCGTGCATCGAGCCGATCCCGGCGAACATCTACACGCACAAGACGCTGTCGGGCAGCTTCTCGATCCGCAACCCGCACCTCGAAGCGCTGCTCGTCGACAAGGCGAAGAACAGCGACAATATCTGGAACTCGATCCTCGAACGCGGCGGCAGCGTCCAGCACCTCGACTTCCTGACGCAGGACGAAAAGGACTGTTTCAAGACCAGCTTCGAGATCGACCAGCGCTGGCTGCTCGAACTGTCGGCCGACCGCACGCCCTATATCGATCAGGCGCAGTCGCTGAACCTGTTCATCCCGGCGGACGTCGAGAAATGGGATCTGCTCATGCTCCACTACCGCGCGTGGGAACTCGGCATCAAATCGCTCTATTATCTCCGCTCGAAATCGGTCCAGCGCGCCGGCTTCGCGGGCGGGGTCGAGGCCGACAACACCGCCGAGGCGCCGGTGTATCAGCTGGAGAGCACCGATTACGACGAGTGTCTGGCCTGCCAGTAAAGCTTACCCCTCCCTCGTCACCCCGGACTTGATCCGGGGTCCACGCGGGGGAGCCAACCCATCGATGGATTCCGGCTTTCGCCGGAATGACGAAAAAAATCTGACCCGAGGATAGCCGCCATGCCGTTGTTAGAATCCCGCAACACCTACAAACCCTTCGAATATCCATGGGCATTCGATTTCTGGAAGCGCCAGCAGCAGATCCACTGGGTGCCCGAGGAAGTGCCGCTGGGCGAGGATTGCCGCGACTGGGCGCAAAAGATCAGCGACCATGAACGCAATCTGCTCACCCAGATTTTCCGCTTCTTCACCCAGGCCGATATCGAGGTGCAGGATTGCTACCACGACAAATATGGCCGCGTGTTCAAACCGACCGAGATCAAGATGATGCTGACCGCGTTCAGCAACATGGAAACCGTGCATATCGCGGCGTACAGCCATCTGCTCGACACCATCGGCATGCCCGAAAGCGAATATGGCATGTTCCTCGAATATGACGAGATGCGCGCCAAGCACGATTATATGCAGCAGTTCGGCGTCGACAATGACGAGGATATCGCGCGCACCCTCGCGATGTTCGGCGGCTTTACCGAGGGGCTTCAGCTTTTCGCCAGCTTCGCGATGCTGATGAACTTCCCGCGCTTCAACAAGATGAAGGGCATGGGCCAGATCGTCAGCTGGTCGATCCGCGACGAAAGCCTGCACTGCGAAGGCATCATCAAGCTGTTCCACACCTTCACCAAGGAACGCGACTGCCTGACCAAGGCGGTGAAGGAAGACATCATCGACACCTGCCAGAAAACGGTGCGGCTCGAGGATGCGTTCATCGACCTCGCGTTCGAACAGGGGCCGGTCCCCGGCATGACGCCCAAGGAAATCAAGCGCTACATCCGCTACATCGCCGACTGGCGCCTGGGCCAGCTGGGGTTCCAGCCGATCTACATGATCGACGAACACCCGCTCCCCTGGCTCGCCCCGCTGCTCAACGGCGTCGAGCACGCCAACTTCTTCGAAACCCGCGCCACCGAATATAGCAAGGGCGCGACGCGCGGCGAGTGGAACAATGTCTGGTCGAGCTTCGACAACCGCAAGAAAGCCAAGGCCAACGACGACCTCGCCCCGGCGATCGCCGCCGAAACCGACGGCGAGGACATGTTCAAACAAGCCGGCATCGCGGCGGAGTAACGTCTTCCTGAAAACCCCTCCCGCCTGCGGGAGGGGCAGCGAGCCCCGGACTTGATCCGGGGCGCAGCGGGGAGGGCCATAGACGCCGAACCCCACGCGACCCAAACAAATCAAGGCAACCCAAATGACCGAAAAACAGAAACTCATCATCCTCAGCCAGCCGCAGCGCACGACGCTCGAAGGCCTGTCGAACCGCCGCCCCCAACTCCCCACCGACCCGATCCGCGACGAACTCGTCACGCTGGGTCTGGTCGTCAAGCAGGGCGCCAAATGGGCGCTGACCCCGCAGGGCAAGAAGGTACTGGCGGCGAGCTCGAACCGGCGGAATGCGGGCGGGTTTTCGGTTTGATTTCGAAGATTTCGCCTGCAATAAGTACCATGCATAATAACAATAAAATTAGGGGCGGATTAAAGTGGAATGGAAGCAGGTCATTACCACGGCGATTACTGGAGTTCTAGTAGCCGTCCTATCTGGAGTCGCCGTTTGGTATCTGACTTTTGAAAAGGCCAAGTCAGAAGGTGTCGAATATGAGATATCAAACACTGGACAATTTGGGGACGGGCCAAACCGCCTAATCTTTGCTAACGTTCTGATAAAAAATTCTGGAAATATAAAAGCAGAAAAAATCGACATTGATATCGCCGAAGCCAACAACAAAGATATTGCTGAATTTCAAATCAAGAAATCAAGCTCTCTTATAAATGAGAAATCCTTTAAGACCGAAAATAAATCTCTCAGAATAGAGATAAACAAGCTTCTTCCCGGAGAGAGCCTAAGTGCCGGATTACTTTTCAGGGGATCCAATAAGATATATCTAGATATATCTGGAAGAACAAATGAAAAAATTGTAGTAAAATCAAAAAAGATAAAACCGTCTGAAAATAATAAGTATTATTTGTTTATATTTCTGTCTTGTTTTGCCTTTCTAGCGATAAACGCAAGAAACTTAACAAAATTTTTGTTCAAAAAATATGTCTACTTCCATTCCCCGTCGAGAAATAATTCTGCATTCTTGATGATGCATAGCGGCTTTGAAAAAGAAGCATCCGCAATTCTAGAATCGGCAATAAAGGGAGGAGAATGCACTCCCTATGAGTTTGCTAACTTCGCATTGTGCAAAGAACTAGAAGGGGAGCCAGATCAGGCAAATCGATTGCTTGATCTCGCCCGCCGGTGGGCATCTACGAATCGAGAGGCCGCATTTGTCCGATTCAGCGCCTTTATAATACATGCAAAAAGAGGAAATGAAGACCTTGCCTCTGAAAACCTTGAAAAATCTATAGAACTTGAAAAAGCGATAAAGAGATATTGTACAGATAGTGTTATCGCGAGTGATATAATTAATAAATCTGATGTTTATTCGAAAATTTTTAACGACACAGCTTACAAAGAACGCAGATTAATAAAGAAGTTGTCAAAAAATGATGCGGCCGATCGTTAGGAATTACGGTGACAGGTGCAACAATCGAATTACGGTGGAATTACGGTGACAGGTGCAACAACCCCTAATTAGACGTCGCCTACTCAAGGTTCATCGGCTAGCCATTCTCAATGCCCGGGGTCTTCGTCCATCGCCGCGATACGCACTATGCCGACGAGCCCTATCGGCAATATCAATTCCCCAAACCCTATCTGTCGCGCGCCAATCAATTTGAAGGCGATTGGGCTGTCTATTATGAGCCCGTCAAGGCTGGCGGCCGGGGCTTTTATGCCGTCGCATGGGTCGAGCGGATCGTTCCCGATCCCACGCGCGAGGGCCATTATCTCGCGCTCATCAAACCCGACACCTATCTCGACTTCGCTCACAATGTCCCGCGAACAATCGACGGCGAGCTTGTCGAAAGCGGCCTTGCCAATGCGCAAGCCGCAGTACGCCCACTCAGCCCGCAGGACTTCGTCCGCATCATCAATCTCGGCCTTGGCGACGACGAGAGCGCCCTGCCCCGCGTCGGCGATCCCGTCGCCCCGCTTGCGCCCGCCCTCAGCGACAACCAGCGTCCGTTCCGCTTCGAACAGGAACGCATTCGCACCGAAAGCCTGACCTCGCGCATCGTCCGCGACCGCGTTTTCCGCAGCGCCGTGCTCGCCGCCTACGACAAGCGCTGCGCGATGACCGGCCTCAAATTCATCAATGGCGGCGGCCGCGCCGAAGTCGCCGCCGCGCATATTCGCCCCGTTGCGGCGAATGGCCCTGACAGCGTCAACAACGGCCTCGCCCTCTCGGGCACCGCACATTGGATGTTCGATCGTGGGCTGGTCTCGCTTGGTGATGACCTCTCGGTCCTCGTGTCACGCCACGTCAACGACCGCGAAAGCCTCGACCGACTCCTTCGCCCCGATGGCAAAGCCATCGAACCGCTCGATCCGGCACTCCGCCCGCACCCAAGCTTCCTCGCGTGGCACAGAGAAAACGTCTTCAAGACATAACGATGGCGGGAATTCCGGCGCATGGCCCCCAATCGGCGCGCCCCAAATCCTATTTCGCACACCCCACTCCAAAAACCGCTGTCCTACATTATCCGCTTATGCTCCAAACTGGCAGATGAGCGACATCGCCCCCATCCCCGCGCCCGACGCGGCCCCCGCCACCATCGCCGAAACCACCCCCGCGCTCGACGCGCACGGCCACGACCCCGCCGCTTACGACTGGGTGCCGGTGCTGAAAAAGCGCCGCAAGGATGGCTGGTCGCCCGACAAGCAGCGCGCCTTTATCGAGGCGCTGGCCGACAGCGGATCGGTCGCCACCGCCGCGCAGCGCGTCGACATGTCCGAATCCTCCGCCTATCGCCTGCGCCGCGCGCCGGGGGCGGAGGCGTTCGACCGCGCCTGGTCCGCGGCGATCGATGCGGCGTCGAAGAAATTGCTCGACGCCGCCTTCGAACGCGCGCTGGTCGGCACCGACGAGCCGGTGTTCGACCGCGACGGCAACCGCGTCGGCCGCCGCCTGCGCCAAAGCGACCGGCTGCTGATGTTCCTGCTGCGCGCCTATGCCCCCGACCGGTTCGGCGAGCGCGGCGCGGCGCCCGCGCCCGCGGCCACCCCGGTGGGCGCTATCCCGATGGCGGAGGCGCTGGTCCAGCTTCACCCCGCGCCGCCCGCCGCGCCCGCGGCGCTGATGGCGCCCGACGACCTCGCGATGGCGCTCGACATCGCCGATCAGTGCGACGGCCAATTGCCGCCCTGGTATCGCGAGGATCGCGAAGAGTTGCTGGAAGTGCCTGCCCCAACGGCCCCCGTCGCAGCGGCGGGCGACGCGGCAGATGACGAGGCTGACCTTTACTGACCTTTGGCCGCACCGCGGCGCCATTGGGCTGACCTTTACTGACCTTTGGCGCAGGCCTTTGCCATCTGGGAGGACGCAGCCCTCAATGCACCGTAACCGGCCGCATCCCGCCGCTCACGCGCGCCGCCGCGAACATCACGCCGTCGCGCACAACCTCGGGCGGGCCTTCGAGCATATAGAGCTTCACCAGCTCGCGCGTGACCTCGCTGTCGTCATCGACGACCAGCCGCAGCGAATCGAGGCCCATATTGCCACGCGCCACCACCACATCGCGGACCAGCGCGAGCGGCCATTGCGCACTCGCACCGCGATAGAGCGTCACCCCGTCGTGGCGCACATAGGCGCCGCGCCGCCGCCACATGCCAAGGACATAGCCCCACACGCCCAGCACCGCGGCGATGCCGAGCAGCCGCAACGGCTGCCCGAACACCATGGCCCGCACGGCATCGAGCGGCTCGCCGCCCCAGTCGAGCCGCGGCGCGAGCACGCCGAGCAGCACCGCGCACGCGAATTGCCACCCCACCAGCGGCGCCGCGCGCAGCTGTGCCACCACCACCATCTTCCGGTCCCCGTCCATCATCGCGGCCTAAATAGGCATGGCGGCGCCGCGATGCCAGTTGTTGCCCGCGCGCGCCGCGTAATTCGCTGTCGGCGCCAGCCGCCCGACGGAGCGCCCCGGCGTTGCGGCGAGCCGCCTCCACCCGCCTCCGATCGCTGCTATGCTGGCCCGCGAAAGGAGAAAGCCCATGCAGGCCGTAACCGAAGGCGACCGCCGCAAGGAGGTTCGCGTCCTCCTCAGCCAGATTCAGGCGCACCCCGAACGCGACTGGACGCAGGCGCGCCGACGCCTTGCGACGCTGAGCAAATTGATCGCCGGGCCGCCCGGAAAACCGCTCCGTCCGCGCCCGCATTAGCCGCTCGTCGCTCGATCGCGGCGGCCCGTCGCAACCCGCCGAGCGCGATGCAACGATCGGACATTGCACGGGTTTATCGCGGCAAGGCATCGGCGCCGCCCCTCCCCACCCCCCCCCGCGGGGCGCGCCGATGCCGGACCGTCGGCCCTCCGGAGGCCCGACCACCCCGATCTCATGATGGAGACAGCCATGCGCCAGGCATTTGCCCTTCTGACGGTCGCCCCCGCCCTCCTCGCCTGCCCCGCGCTCGCGCAGCTCGCACCCGCCCAACTCGCGCCCGGCGGCACCGTCGATCGCGTGGACGGCACGGTCGGCAAGACGGTCGATGCCGCGAACCTGACCCTCGCGACGCGCGAGCAGGTGCGCGCGGGCGCCGAGCTTTACGACACCGGCGGCAACAGCGTCGGCACGGTGCAGAGCGTCGAAGGCGACACCGCGGTCGTCGTGCGCGGCGGCAAGCTTTACAATGTGCCGATCGCCCAAATCTATCATGGCGCGGTGGGGGCGACCCACGGCCTCGTCACCAAATTGTCGGGCGCGGAGATTCAGGCGCGCACCACGGCGGCGATCGAATCGCGCTGAACAAAAACAATCGCGCCGACCGGGGCAAGCCGGACATGAAAATGGCCCGCCCCAGGGGAGGGGACGGGCCAGTTTCGGTGCCGACGCGCCCGATTGCGGCGCCGGCCCTCTGTTATCTCATCGAGGCTATTCGGCCTCTTCGAACAGGTCGACCGCGTTCGCCGCGTTCGCCGACAGGCGCACGGTGTCGCCTTCGACGGCCGCGACCAGACCGGCGGGCAGATAATGATGCTTGCCGTCGCCGCTGTCGGCCTTGGTCAGCTTGATGCGTTCGCCGTCGAGATGGTCGACGGTGCCAATATGGACGCCGTCGGCGCCGACAACGGTCAGGCCTTCCTTGATTGCGCTATGGTCATGTTCTGCCATGGTCATTCTCCTTGCCGCTCCGGGGAGGGGAGCCTTCCCATCATACGCACAAGAATCGAGTCGGCTCCATATAGCAAGACAGGATGCCCGAAAGCCGCGCCGCTTCCCACATGCACCCCGCGCCGCTAGGCTCCGGGGATGCGCTCCCTCCCCCTGCTCGCGGCCGCCGCGCTTCTTGTCGCGCCGCTCCCCGCCCTCGCCTGCTCGGTCGCGCCGGGCTATCATGTCCCGACCAATCTCGAGCTCGTCGAGCGCGCCGACCTCATCCTCCTCGCCACGGTCACCGGCGATTTCGCGCCCGACGGCAGGCCCGAACCGATGATCGCGGTCGAGCCGGTGGAAGCATTCAAGGGCACGATGCCGAACGCGCCGATCGCGCTGCCCGCGATGATCGCGGCCGATGGCGATATCCAGCTCAGCAATCCCTATCAGCTTCGGGACGCGCATCCGCAGAGCCTCGCCGGCGCCTGCGTCCGGTATGTCTTTCCGCGCGGGTCGCGCATCCTCTTCTTTCTCGACCGGCAGGACGGCGTCTGGCAACCCGCAGGCGGCCCGTTCAGCCGCTGGGCGGAGGACGCGTTGACCGACGACGCCCCCTGGCTGCAGGCCGTGCGCTTTTACATCGTGGTCGCGCGGCTGCCCGAGGCGGACCGCGCCGCCGCGCTGACGGCGCGCCGCGACGAACTCGGCGCGCTCGGTGACGACCCGGTCGCCCAGTTGATCGCCGCCGACATCGACCGGCAGCTTACGGGACCGAACGCGCCGCTTCGCGAGGAATTGCCCCAGCCGCCAGAGGGCACCGCCGCGGAAAACGTCGAAACCGCCGCCTCCGATCTTCGTGCCAGCCCGTCGCCGACAAGCACCGGACCACGAGGCGGCTCCGGCATGACCGACGAGCAGATCAGTCGCGCCCTTCACGGCGCCGTTTTGCCCCCGGCCTGACGGCGGCAAACGATCAAGGCGCGCCGCGCGGCTCGTCGTCCTCGACCCCACCGGGGCCAAGCTCACCATCCTCATCGTCATCGCTGCGTTCGCCGCGATAGGCGTCCATGTCGATCACACCCGACCGCTCCATCTGCTTCATATGATCGACCAGATCCTGCACATCGTCGCTGTCGTCGCCGCGGCTGACCTTGTCGCTGTCTTGCTGCGGACGATCGCGGCGCGCGGCTTCGGCGACGCTCTGTGCCTGCGCCTCCTCGTCGTCCTGCTCGCGATTGCGCGCCTCGGGCGCTTCGTCGGCGGGGGCATCTGCTTCGGCTTTACGGGGATCGTCGACCATGACCTGTTCCTTGAAAGAGGATGGCCCGAAAACGCGTGGCCGCCGGGGCGGTTCCTCAGGCGGCGGCCGCCAACACTTTCGTTTCGATCACGCGGATGAAAACCTCGGGATCCTGCGCGCCGGGAATGAGCATTCGCCCGCCCAGGATGAAGGCGGGCACGCCGGTGATATTCTGGTCGGCCCAATAAGCCTCTTCGGTGCGCACCATCTCACCGAACTCGCCCGACGCCAGGATTGCCGCCGCCCGCGCATGGTCCAGCCCCACCGACGCCGCGACATCGGCGAGCACATCATGGTCGCTCACGTCGCGATTGTCGGTGAAGTGCGCGGTGAACAACGCCAGCTTCAGCGCGGTCTGGACGCCCGTCGCATCATCCTGCTCGGGCTCCTCGAGCGCGCCCGCCCAGGTCAGCAGGCGGTGCGCGTCGAAACTGTTGCGCATCCGAAACGACGGCCCTCGATGGAAGGCGAAACCAAGCTCGGCCGCGACCCCTGCCATCTTGCCGCTGTTCGCACGACTCTGTTCGGCGCTGATCCCATATTTGCGCATCACATGGCTTGCCGCATCCTCGCCTTCGGCGGGCATGTCGGGGTTCAGCTCGAACGGATGCCACTGAACGCGAAAATCCAGGCGCCCCGCAAAATGCTCCATGACCTTTTGGAACTTCAGCCAGCCGATGATGCACCAGGGGCACATCACGTCGGACACGATGTCGACGCCGAGGCGCGGCACGCGCGGTTCAGTCAAATTTCTTCTCCTGTCGGCACACGCCGCCGCGCTCAGTGGGAACGGCGATCCTTGCCTGTCCGTCGATCGCCCTTGCGACGATCCGGTCCGTTGTAATTCGGGTCGTCGGCTGTTCGGCGGTCACCCGACCGCCGTTCCGAACTGGCCCTCTTGTCCTCATCGCCTGCCATACGCTTCCTCCCCACGACAAAGGAAAATAGAAGCAACCCGGCGCATAATAACGCACAAAATGATTAAAATGACAAGTAAGGGACGGAAAGCCGCCGGTTGTGAGCGGGATCAGCTTTGGCATGGGCGGAATGGCGCCATGGGGTGGTGAGCTGTCATTTTGTGCACCCCGGCGAAAGCCGGGGCCCAGCGCGTGAACAGACGAGGTTGCGTTGGAATTATGGACCCCGGCTTTCGCCGGGGCTCACATCCCTATCGGCACCTTCTGGTCGTCATCCGCCCTTCCCTATTCAATTTACCATGTCACTCGCAACCGGCTCGCTTGCCACCGGCCGCGACAATGCCCACCAACTCGCAACCATCAGCGCGACGGTCAGCGCCTCGATGATCATTGCCTGGACAATGCTGCCATTGACCAGATCGCCCATCCCCGCCCCGATCAGTCGGCCGGTGAGGGCGGTGCCATAAAGCGCCGCGGGGACGAGCAACGCCCGCGTCCATCCCGGCACCAGCGCGCCAATCGCCGCGCCACCGGCCGCGACGAGGAAAAAGGCCGACAGGTCGGCGCGCACCGTGTTCGCGGCTGCACCTTCGACGCCGATACCGAAGGTTTCGGTGAAGGTCGCCGGGTTCAGCACACCCTGCACGCCAAGGATCGTGAAAAAAGCGGCCCACAATAGCACCGCGCCGCGCCAAACCCAGTTGATCATATTCTTTCTCCCTTGATACCAAGGCTGCGGCATCAGGGCAAAAAGTGCAATCTATTCCGGGTTAAAGATCGTCTGCCGCAAATGTCTCTTCGATCCAGCCGCCGCCCAGCACGCGCGAATTGTCGGCGGCGTCGTAGAGTACCGCCGCCTGCCCGGGCGCGACGCCATATTCGGCCTCCGCGAAAATCAGCCGATCGCCCGCGACACGCGCGGGCACCGGCTTCGCCATGCTGCGCACCTTTGCCATCACCGCGCGCCCGTCGACCGCGCCTAGCCAGTTCGCCTCGCCCAGCCGCGCGCCCGACACGGCGAGCGCGCGCCGCGGCCCGACGACGACGGCTTTGGTTTCGGCTTCGAGGCGCACCACATATAATGGTTCGGCCTGTCCGCCGATCTCGATCCCGCGCCGCTGGCCGACGGTATAATGGATCAGGCCCTTGTGCGCGCCGAGCACGGTGCCGTCGACATGGACGATGTCGCCCTGATCGTCGGCCTCGGGGCGCAGCTTGCGCACAAGCGTCGCATAATCGCCGTCGGGAACGAAGCAGATATCCTGGCTGTCCGGCTTGCCCGCGACGCCAAGCCCGAGATCGCGTGCGATTTCGCGCACCACGCTCTTCTCCAGGCCGCCCAAGGGAAAGCGCAGAAAGTCGAGCTGGTCTTGCGTCGTCGCGAACAGGAAATAGCTCTGGTCGCGCGCCGGGTCGACCGCGCGGTGCAGCTCGGCGCCCTGCGGCCCCATCATGCGGCGGACATAATGGCCGGTTGCAAGGCAATCGGCGCCAAGTTCCCTGGCGAGCTGGAACAGGTCGGTGAACTTCACCCCCATGTTGCAGCGGACGCAGGGGATCGGGGTCCGGCCCGACAGATATTCGTCGGCGAACTGATCGATCACCGTATCGCGGAACCGGCTTTCATGATCATAGACATGATGCACAAAGCCCAGCCGGTCGGCGACCGCGCGCGCGTCCCGAATATCCTGACCGGCGCAGCAGGCGCCGACGCGTTTCGCCTTGGCGCCATGATCATACAGCTGCAGCGTCACGCCGATCACCTCGGCGCCCGATCGCGCGGCGAGCGCGGCGACCACGCTCGAATCGACTCCGCCCGACATGGCGACGACGATTCGCCGGTCCTTCAGCGGCATCGGCAGCTGAAAGTCGGCCTGGGCAAGGCCGGCGGGGGAAGGAATCGTCTCGATCATGGTCGGCGCCATCTAGGGATGCACACGCCAAAATGCCAGCTTTTCCGCGCAAAGCGTCAAGATATTGACGGGGATTAAGCTTCGCTAACAGGGTCTGAAACAGGCATTTACGGGACCTTAGCTCCTCTGGCGTAGACGAGTCGCATGAACTTCGTACCGTCCGATCTTCCGCGCATCGCTGGTGCGGCCAAGCTGTCGAGGCCCGGCTTCGACATCATTCTGGCCGCGTCCAGCGCGCGCCAAGCCGCTCTGCCGACGGTACGCCATCTGCGGACGCAGGCGCATCGCGAACGCCATGCCGCAAAGCTTAACGCCGTGCGCCGGATATTTTGCGGGACGCGGGCAAGGGTGGAACAAAAAACCCCTCGGGTCGTTCGTTTCTTCGATTTGTCGGACGATGTGAACGTCTTGCCCGAAACTATGAACGGCCTGTTTACCAGAGGATTTCAGCCGATGTTGAGCCCCTCTGATCTAGATATGAATGCGTCGGACACACCCCCCTCCGACGGCAAAAATGTGGAATGACTATGATCGAGAATCAGAAAATCCGGCCCGCACAGGTCATCGGCCCCCTTGGGGAGCCCTTGACGCTGGACTCGCTGCCCCCCCCGTCGACAACCCGCTGGGTTGTTCGCCGCAAGGCAGAGGTCGTCGCGGCCGTTAACGGCGGGCTCCTGTCCGTCGACGAAGCCTGCGAACGCTATGGGCTGACCCTCGAGGAATTTGCCAGCTGGCAGCGGTCGATCGATCGCAGTGGCATGCCCGGGTTGCGCGTCACGCGCATCCAGCATTACCGCGACCTCTATGAGCGCCAACAGCGTTTCTGACGGCCGTGGGACCGGACCAGGCATGAGAGAGGGCGCTTCGGGCGCCCTCTTTTTTGCCAAACGAAATCCACCCAATTTCTTGGATCTGTCGTTTTCGTTGCAACCCTTGTGTTCACCCCGCGTTAAGCCCCCGAGTCAACTTTGGGAGTTATTCAATATGCGTAAGATGTTCATCACCCTCGCCGCTACCTCGGCCCTTGCGCTCGGCGCCTGCCAGAGCCCGGCCGCCGACAAGGTCGAGGATCAGGCTGAAGCACAGGCCGACGTGATCGACGAGCAGGCCGATGCCATGCCCGAAGGCCCGGCGAAGGAAGCAACCGAAGCAAAGGCCGACGCCGTCGAAGCCGCTGGTGAGGAAAAGGCCAACGCGATGGACGACAATGGCGAGATCGCTCCGTCGGAAACCGGCGCCATGGCACCGGCCGATCCCGCGACGAAATAACTATCGAGGGCTTGCCTCCCCTAAAGGGCAGGGTGAAGGGCGCCGGTTCATTCCGGCGCCCTTTATCGTGCGCGGAAATATTTGCCGGCCTGTGACCTCGGTCACCGCCGCCCCATCCAATCGCCGATATTGACCCGGAATGGGACGGGAGTTCGCTTTCAGCGAATCATTTCACGGACCACCCTCCCGCCGCCACCCGCGACCCAGGGCGGCGGGAGGGACTAGCCGCCGACTTTCTCCAGCTCGCGCAGCACATCCTGCACGCCCGGCGCATCGCCGTCGGAGCGCAGCGCCTCGATCGCGGCCGCAACGTTGAGCTTATACTCGGCGACGCCCGCCGACTCACCCGCCCACGCGGCGTCCATCGATTTCACCAGCCGCCGCGCCGCGGCATTTTCCGACAGCATATGCACGTCGAGCATCTCCAGCCCCTCGGCGTGGCAATGGACGAGTAACGCGGCGGTCATCATCCGCCCCAGCCCGCGCCCCTGAAATTCGTCGAGCACCGCGACCGAAAATTCGCCCACCGGCCCGTCGGGCCGATGGCGCACCGCATGCACCGCGCCGATCGGCGGCTGCCCCGGGCAGTCGCTGCAAATCGCACCCCACGCGATATGATCGTGCCCGTCGACGTCGGCGAGCCGCGCGACCACCGCATCGGGCAGCACCGGCGCGGGCGAGAAAAAGCGCAGGTAGCGCGACTCCGCCGACAGTTTGGCGATCCCCTCGCGGATCAGCGGCGCATCGTCGGGCGTGACCGTGCGCAGGCACACCGCCGTGCCGTCGTTCAGCGCACAATGCACCGCGACATCCTCGATCCGCGGATGACCCTTTGTATCTCGCTGCCCGCCCGTCCCGGTCATTGCAGTCTCCCGATACGCCACGATAGGCAAGACGCGCCGCCGCCGCAATCGCGGACGCGGGCGGCGTCCTACGTATTTTCGCGCCCGATAATCGGTGAAATGTTGAAAGCGGGACCAGCCTTAACTTGGTAAATGTTGCACACCCAAGTCGAAAGGTTGCACGTCGGTGATCCACGCCCTCCCGGACAGCAGCACAGGCCATGAGCCACTCGGCGGCCGCCTCGCGCGGCTGCGTCAGGCCCGCGGATATAGCAAGACCGACCTCGCCGACCGGCTCGGCGTCACCGTCACCTCGATCTGCTATTGGGAACAGGGCCGCTCGCGCCCGCGGCTCGCGCGGCTGCAGGCGCTCGCCGATCTTCTCGGCACCTCGCCGACCGAACTTTTGAGCCGCGACAGCGCGCCGGGCCACGACCATCTCGCCGACCTCGTCGCCCGCATGCGCGCCGAAATCGCCCACGCCGCGGGGACCACCCCGTCGAAAGTCCGCATCACGATCGAAATGTAGGCGCCCCGCGCCGCCTCCCCCTCGTCGCCCCGCTCCTGACACGGGGTGGCGTCGGGCGCGCGTCAGTATCCAACTTTCCGCTTCCTACGTTGTTCCTGGCGAAAGTTTATGATCGAAGCGATCCGCCATTGATCTGTTTGGCCCACGCGGTTGATGGCGAATCGGGTGAATCGCGTTGACGTTGTACGGACGCACCTCTAGCGGCGACCAAGTTCGCCCGCCCGCGGGCGCGTCCGAAAGCGAGTCTATGTCCGCATCGCGGCTGAGCGTCATCCTGCCGGTTTACAATGCCCGGCAATTCGTCGGCGCCGCGATCGATTCTATTCTGTCGCAGACCATGGGCGATTTCATCTTCTACATTATCGATGACGGATCGACCGATGGCTCAGGCGACTTGATCGCAGAAAGGGCCGTAAGCGATCAGCGCATCCATATGTTGTGGCAAGAAAATAGCGGCATCGTCGCGAGCTTGAACCGGATGCTCGAACAGGTGGAAACGCCATTTGTTGCCCGCATGGACGCCGACGATATCGCCTTGCCGGAGCGGTTTGCACGCCAACTGGAGCATTTGGAGCGCAATCCGCAGTTGGGAGCACTCGGGGGCCAGTTCGAGGAAATCGACGGGGCTGGACGGAAACTCCCCGGGCATGTGATGTTGCCCATCGGCGCCGACGCTGTCCGTGCGGAACTCGAGCGCCGTCAGCCAATTGCGAACCCGACGGCAATGTTTCGCACCAAAGTGCTTCGTGCGGCGGGCCTCTATCGCCCTGCATTTCGTTATTGTGAAGACTACGACCTATTCCTTCGCCTCTCCGAAATTTCTGACATCGACAATCTTCCCGATGTGCTGCTCCTTTACCGTCGGTCACCGGGACAGATGAGTGTGCTGAACCACGGGATGCAGACCCGGCAAGCGGTGTATGCGCGGCTCGCGCACCAAGAGCGGCTTGCAGGGTGGGCCGACCCGTTTGCCGGGCTCAGCACGTTGCCGCCGCTGGCCGATCTCGACAGGCTGCTCGGCCGCGAAGGCATATCCGAACGCACCGAGATCGATATCCTCGATGCCCGTCGCTATGCCGTGGGTGATATGAGTGAGGCCGAGTTCGCCGAATATTGTTCTGCTGCGGCCCGCGGTTTACCTGTTGAGGGGCTAAGAGCAGCCTTGCGCTGCCTCAGCCAGGCAAAGATCGGCCGCGCCTTTCGGTTGGCGTGGGCCTTGACCCGTGCCAGGCTGACCAATCGCAGGCGCCGTGCGTAGCCGTCGCGGCGATCGACAAGCGCCGCAATAACGTCCGCGACGGGAGTCTTGCCCCCGATTACCCAAGGATTGACGGGCGCGTGATGCAGGTCGCAGATCGCATTGCCGCACTTATGGTCAATGGGCATGGCCGAGCAGGCATGAGGCTGCAAGTGAGGCGTTCGAGAGATGAGCTGCCAATTGCAGGCTGCGGCCGATTGAAATATCGACCCCCCAACAGTAACAGCAAGTTTCAGGCGGTCCTGGCAATCAGGGCAATGTCTGGATGGGGCGCAAACCGGAAGCTAGGTATCATCCCCCATCCGCAGCGCCGCGATAAAGGCTTCCTGCGGGATGTTCACATTGCCATATTCGCGCATCCGCTTCTTGCCCTCTTTCTGCTTTTCCAGCAGCTTTTTCTTGCGGGTCGCGTCGCCGCCATAGCATTTGGCGGTGACGTCCTTGCGCAGCGCGGCGATGGTTTCGCGGGCGATCACCTTGCCGCCGATCGCGGCCTGGATCGGGATCTTGAACATATGGCGCGGGATCAGGTCTTTCAGCCGTTCGCACATGCCGCGGCCGCGCGTCTCGGCGGTGCCGCGGTGGACGATCATGCTCAGCGCGTCGACCGGCTCGTTGTTGACCAGGATGCTCATCTTGACGAGGTCGCCGGGGCGGTGGCCGATCTGGTGATAGTCGAAGCTGGCGTAACCGCGGCTGATGCTCTTCAGCCGGTCATAGAAATCGAACACGACTTCGTTGAGCGGCAGTTCATAGGTGATCTGCGCGCGGCCGCCGACATAGGTCAAATTCTTCTGCACCCCGCGGCGGTCCTGGCACAGCTTCAGGATGGGCCCAAGATATTCGTCGGGGACATAAATCACCGCCTCGATCCACGGCTCCTCGATCTCGTCGATGCGGTTGGGGTCGGGCATGTCGGCGGGGTTGTGAAGCTCGATCTCCTTTGCCGCCTCATTCTTGGTATGGCCGAGCTTGAGCTTGTAGACCACCGACGGTGCGGTGGTGATCAGGTCGAGGTCATATTCGCGAGTCAGCCGCTCCTGAATGATCTCGAGGTGGAGCAGGCCAAGGAATCCGCAGCGAAAGCCGAAGCCAAGCGCGGCCGAGCTTTCCATCTCGAACGAAAAGCTCGCGTCGTTGAGCCGCAGCTTCTGGATGCTCTCGCGCAATTTCTCGAAGTCGTTCGCGTCGGTCGGGAACATGCCGCAAAAGACGACGGGCTGGACTTCCTTGAACCCCGGTAGCGCCTGCGCCGCGGGCTTTTTCGCGTCGGTGACGGTGTCGCCGACGCGCGCCTGCGCGACGTCCTTGATCTGCGCGGTGATGAAACCGATCTCGCCGGGGCCCAGCTCGCTGAGCTGCTCGATCTTCGGCGTGAAACAGCCGACGCGGTCGATCAGATGGGTGGTGCCCGCCTGCATGAACTTGATCTGCTGGCCTTTTTTCAGCACGCCGTCGATGACGCGGATCAGGATGACGACGCCCAGATAGGGGTCATACCAGCTGTCGACGAGCATCGCGACGAGCGGCGCGTTGGCGTCGCCCTTCGGCGGCGGGATGCGCGTCACGATCGCTTCCAGCGCTTCCTCGATGCCGATACCGGCCTTGGCGCTGGCGAGCACCGCGTCGTCGGCGGGCAGCCCGATGATATCCTCGATCTCGGCCTTCACCTTGTCGACGTCGGCCGCGGGCAGGTCGATCTTGTTGATCACCGGCACGATTTCATGGTCATGCTCGATCGACTGGTACACGTTCGCCAGCGTCTGCGCCTCGACCCCCTGCGCCGCGTCGACGACCAGCAACGCGCCCTCGCACGCCGCGAGCGACCGCGACACTTCATAAGCGAAGTCGACATGGCCCGGCGTGTCCATCAGGTTGAGCTCATAGGTCTCACCATCATGCGCCTTGTACGACAGGCGCACCGTCTGCGCCTTGATCGTGATCCCGCGCTCTTTCTCGATGTCCATATTATCAAGGACTTGCGCCGACATTTCGCGCGCGGTCAGCCCGCCGGTGAACTGAATCAACCGGTCGGCGAGCGTCGACTTGCCATGGTCGATGTGCGCGATGATCGAAAAATTGCGGATATGCGAAAGAGGCGTGGTCATAGGGGGCGCACTAGCAGGGGTTTGCGCCGCTGTCAGCAGGGAGTGACGGGTCGGCGCGGGCGGCGCGATTTTCGGTCCAAGCGAAGGCAAAGGTCAGGGAAAGTCAGCCCAATGAGACACCCCTTTAGCGCGGTCAAAGGTCGCAAAGACTGCATCCAGCCGCGATGTTTGGCGCGCGGGGAAGCAGCGGGTTCGGACGAGTCAAAGAGCCAGACCGCGAGGCTGGCATAGCGCAATAATGTAGGAAAGCGGTTTTTCGCGCGGAGACGCGGAGGGCGCGGAGGAGGAGAAAGAGGGTCTCACGCAAAGGCGCGAAGGCGCGAAGAGGTTGCGTGCAGCGTTGGGCGGCGGCATGACGAGGCGGGGAGATATTCTTGAGCCAGCAACTGATTAACGAATATCGCGCCGAACTCGACCGGCTGCGCGCCGTGTCGGGCAGCCGCCGCGAAAGCGTGCTGCGCGAGGCGTTCAAGGATTTGCTCAAGCGCTGGGGCAAGACCCACGACCTGCAATTCATCGCCGAGCATGACATCGTCACAAAGGCGATGAACCGCATCTATGTCGATGGTGCGTTGCTCCACAGCCTGCGCGTCCCCTTTGGCTATTGGGAGGCGAAGGACGAGAGCGACGATCTGGAAAAGGAGATCGAAGCCAAATTCCGCAAGGGATATCCGCGCGACAATATCATCTTCACCGACGATGCCACCGCGGTGCTGTGGCAGGACGGCGCCGAGATCATGCGCGCCGCGATGCAGGCCGACGACGACAGCCTGCTGAAACTGCTGGCGCGATTTTTCGCGCATGAGCGGCAGGAGATCGCCGATTTCAACAAGGCGGTGAAGCAGTTCGCCACCGACCTGCCCGCGATCCTGACGGCGCTGCGCGACCGCATCGCAGACAAGCGCAAGACGTCTGCCCCCTTCGCCGCCGCCGAAGCCGCGTTCCTGCAGCACGCGCGCGACGCGATCAATCCGATCGTGAGCGAGGAGGATGTGCAGGAAATGCTGATCCAGCATGTCCTGACCGAAGATATTTTTGCCAAGGTTTTCGACAACCCCGATTTCCACCAGCACAATAATATCGCCGCCGAACTGAAGAAGGTCGAAGATGCGCTATTCGGGCGCGGCGAAAAGGCACAGTTGCTGCGCGCCCTCGCCCCCTATTACTCGGGGATCGCCAGCACTGCGGCATTGATCCAGAGCCATTCGGAAAAACAGGGATTTCTGAAGGCGCTCTACGAGGATTTTTACAAGGCGTATAACAAGAAGGCCGCCGACCGGCTGGGCGTCGTTTATACGCCGGGCGAGATTGTGCGGTTCATGATCCGCAGCGCCGACTGGCTGTGCGAAAAGCATTTCGGCAAAAATCTGGAGGATCAGGGAGTCGAGATCCTGGACCCCGCGACCGGCACCGGCACCTTCATCGTCGAGCTGCTGGAATATTTTCGCGGCAACCACGACAAGCTGCGCCGCAAGTACAAGGAAGAGCTGCACGCCAACGAGGTGGCGATCCTGCCCTATTACGTCGCCAATCTAAACATCGAGGCGACCTATCAGGCGATCACCGGCCAGTTCGCCGAATTCGAGAATCTGTGTTTTGTCGACACGCTGGACAATGTCGCGGCGTTGGGCATCTATTCGGGCCACCAATTCGACATGTTTGGCGCCATAACCGACGATAATATCAAGCGAATCAAGCGTCAAAACTCTCGCAAAATCAGCGTAATCATCGGAAACCCGCCTTACAATGCCTGGCAAGAAAACTATAACCAGAATAATGCCAACCGACCTTACAGACGAGTTGATGAACGCATCAAGCAGACTTATGTGAAGGAAGGCACAGCCCAGAACAAGAACAGCGTTTACGATATGTACACGCGATTTGTACGCTGGGCGTCAGATCGACTTGGTGACGAAGGCATTGTTGCCTTCGTCATCGGCCGCAAGCCCATAGCTAAGGGAGCTTACGACGGCTTCCGAAAAGTGGCAGAGCGCGAATTTAGTGACATCTGGCTGATGGACTTGGGCGGCGACATCCGAGACAATCCTAAGCTGTCCGGCACGACGCACAACGTGTTTGGTATTCAGACGGGCGTGATGATTGCGCTCCTCGTGAAGCGCCGAGGAAAGGGCGGCGCGGTAATCCGTTACGCTCGCCGTCCCGAGATGGAAACGGCGGCGGACAAGCTGGCATGGCTAGCGAATACTCATTCCATCCACACTGCCGGCGCAGAGACGATTACGCCGGACAAACGGCACGACTGGATCAATCAGGCTGGCGGAATATGGGAGTCTTTTCCTCCGCTTGCCAATCCTGAACTCGGAGCGGCGGAAACGGGAAAGCCGGTTAAAGCGATCTTTCGTCTGACCTCAAATGGCATTGAAACCGGCCGAGACGAATGGCTTTGGTCTTGGTCAAAAGATGACCTTCGCACTAGGCCGCGTTGACAAAAGGGATTCCCATTTAGCCTGACTTCTGATTCAGAGCTTCTTTTTGAGGAGCAGTCATGGATCGCGGTGATTTGTCGGATGCGGAGTGGGCGCTGATCGGGCCGCTGTTGCCGTCTGAGCGGGGGCGCTGGGCGCGTCCGGCGGGCGATAACCGTCGATTCCTGAACGGGATGCTCCATGTGCTGAGGGTCGGCTGCCCTTGGCGCGACATGCACGAACGCTATGGCAAGTGGAACTCGGTCTATGTCCGGTTCCGGCGCTGGGCTGAACAAGGGGTCTGGGATGGACTGCTCCAAACGCTGGTCGATCTCGGGCTTACCGACGACTGGCAGCACATGATCGACAGCACCACGGTTCGCGGCCATGTCTCGGCAGTGGGCGGAAAAGGGGGGCTTGTGCGAACGCTTTTGGTCGATCACGCGGCGGCTTTACGTGCAAGGTCCACGCCCGCTCGGACAATCAGGGACGCCCTCTCGGCTTCCTCCTGACCGGCGGCGAGGCGTCGGATTACGCCGCCGCCGAACCGCTGATGAAAATCCCGGTCGCCAAGCCCAGGGCACTGCTCGCCGACAAGGGCTATGACGGCGATCGCTTCCGCGAAAGCCTGCTGATCCAGGGCATTCTGCCGATCATCCCGCCACGATCAAACCGCAAGGCGCCCGAACATCCCGACTATCGGCGCTACAAGGACTGCAACCGTATCGAGCGCATGTTCGGCAAACTCAAGCAGCAGCGCCGTATCGCCACCCGCTACGACAAGACAATCCTCTCATTCGAAAGCTTCCTCAACCTTGCAGCTGTGCGACTATGGTTGAAGTCTTTTGTCAACGCGGCCTAAAGTTCGCGCCTTTCTGAACGATTATAACAGCTCTATTGCCACAGGTGAAAAAACAGAAGGTCTAAAACTAGATCGGCAGCTCGATAAAAGATTGAAATCAAAGAAAATAATTATAGAAAATGAATCTTCTTATCGATTTGCTACGTCGCGACCCTTTATTAGAAAGCCCGTTTACTTTGACAAAGACTTAAATGCCTATCGGTTTCGCCTGCCCTCATTTTACCCTATCGATGAACTTAATCCTTCAATCACGCAGTTGGGCATTGCAGCACAAGCACCTTTCTCAACGCTGGCGACTAGCGGGCTTTTTGATTTCGGAACGCTCAAAACTGGAAATGGGCGAACACAAGGCGCCGCCCGTTTTCGTTACACCAGTTCCGGCGAGCGCATCGACAACATCACCGATTGGGCGCTCAACAAGTTCATCAAGCATTATGGCAAGAAGGGCGTCACCAAGGACGCGATCTTTGCCTATGTCTATGCCGTCCTGCACGATCCCGTTTATCGCGAGACCTATGCGCTGAATTTGAAGCGCGAGTTTCCGCGCATCCCCTTTTACCCCGCGTTCGCGCAGTGGGTCGCGTGGGGCGAGGCCTTGATGGCCATGCATATCGGGTATGAGGCGGTCGAACCCTGGCCGGTTCAGCGCACCGACACCCCCAACGCGAGACGCGCCGCCGGAACGCATCCCAAACCGGCGCTGAAATCGCTGCCCGAAACGGGTGTCGTCCGGGTCGACGAGGATACGCAGATCGGCGGCATCCCCGCCGAGGCGTGGCAGTACCGGCTTGGCAATCGCAGCGCGATCGACTGGGTGCTGGACCAGCACAAGGAAAAGACCCCGCGCGACCCGACGATCCGCGAGAAATTCAACACATACCGCTTTGCCGATTACAAGGAGAGCATGATCGAACTGCTCGCCAAGGTCGCGCGGGTGAGCGTCGATACGGTGGCGATCACCGAGGCGATGAAGGCGCTGGACCGGAGCGGGTGGGCGGACTGACAGGCCCCATCCAGCGGGCGTCGCAACCCGCACCCATGTCGCTGGTCGAAGGTGGGTTGCGGCAGCGTTCACCCGGGATAGGGTGACGGCAAAGCAAACCGGGAGACTTGTCATGCGCAACACGATCGCCACCGCGCTTTGCGCCTTATGGCTGACGGCCCCCGCGGGGGCCGAAACGCTGCTCGTCGGCAACAAGGGCGAGGACACGCTGAGCGTCATTGCGCTCGCTTCGGGCGAGGAACTGGCACGGCTGCCGACCGGCAGGATGCCGCACGAGATTGCGGTTTCGCCTGACGGCAGCCAAGCGGCGGTCGTCGCCTATGGCAGCACGACGATCGATGTGTTCGATGTCGCGAGCCGGACCAAGGTCCGGACGATCGACCTCAGCCCCAACCAGCGGCCGCACGGATTGCTTTGGCTGTCCGACGGGCGGCTGGTTGCGACGACCGAGGGCAGCACGTCGGTCGCGGTGGTCGCGCCCGATGGCAAGCTGACGTCGATTTCGACCGGGCAGAAGGGGACGCACATGATCGTCGTCGCGCCCGACAATCGCACCGCCTATACCGCGAATATCGGATCGGGGACGGTGAGCGTGCTCGATTTGAAGACGGCGAGAAAGCTGCGCGACCTCTCCATCGGCGGCAAGCCCGAGGGGCTGGCGCTGACCAGGCGCGGGCGCGAATTGTGGGTCGGCGACCTCGATGCGCCGCGCGTGTCGATCTGGGATACGAAGACGGGCAAGAAGATCGCCGAACAAGCGGTCGATCCGGTCGCGATCCGCGTGCTGGCGAGCCCCGACGGCAAGCTGGTCGCGACGAGCAATATCGCGAGCGGCACGATCAGCCTGTTCGACGCCGAAACACGCACGCTGCTGAAGACGATCAAGGTGTCGGGTGAGCAGGCCAAGGGCCAGGTCACCTTGTTGTTCAGCGCCGATTCGAAGCGCATCTATGCCGCCGAGACGGGGCACGACAAGGTTGCCGAGATTGATGTCGCGAGCGGCGTGGTGCTGCGCCGGATCGCGGCGGGGAAGAATGGCGACGGGCTGGCGATCGCGCCCTAGCCAGCGGATCCGGCGGGCGCGACCCATAGTGACAAACCCGGCGGCGGATCGGTGGGCGGTACATCGGTGACGTGGCGCACCGCATCGGCTCGCGCGCGGTCGAGGATGGCGGCGGGGACATTCGCGGCATGAAAGAGGTGATCGGCCTCGCCAAGAAGGCGTGCGGCGCGGAGGGTGAGGTCGTCGGGATCGGCGCTCGCCAACGCGATGGTTTCGAGGCGCGATGGCTGCACCCGCGCTTCGCTCGCGAGCCAGGTTTCGACCTTGTCAGCCGCCCCGGCGTCGAGCGGGTCGAGGACGCCGCCGCTCGCCAGCGCGGCGTCGATCGCGCGGCGGCGGTCGGCGGCGGCGGGCCAGCGCGCTTTCATCGCGGCGCGTGCGCCCTGGAGCGCCGCGGCGAGCGCACCGAGGCGGGCGGGGAGCAAGGCTTCGATACGCTGGCGGACGGCTTTCGCGAGCCCGGCCGAGGCGCCGCCCGTCCCGATCGCGATCGTCACCGGGGTGCGGTCGACGATTGCCGGCGTGGTGAAATCGCAGAGGTCGGGTCGGTCGACGACATTGACGAGCAGGCCGCGCGCGCGAAGCGCCTGTGCCGCGGCGCGCGCCTGTTCGTCATCGCCCACCGCGACGAAGGCGATCGTCGCGCCCTCTTCCCACGCCGGCACGATCCGCCCGCCCGCGCGGACAATCAGCCGCGCCTTGGCGTCGGCGGCTTCCCCCTTCCCCACCAGCACGACCAGGCGGCCGCGCAGATTGAGGAAGATGGGAAGCTGCTCCACGTCAGTCGATCCAGTCGGGGACGCGCTCGGCGGCCATGATCGTGCCCGCCGCGATACGGTCTGCGACGACGGCATAGCGGTCGCCGTCGACAAGCACCTCGGGAACGAGGCTGCGGCTGTTGTAGGTCGAGGCCATCGTCGCACCATAAGCGCCCGCGGTCCGGAACACCGCGAGGTCGCCGGGTGCGACCGCGTCGGTTACTCGGTCGCGCGCGAACGTGTCGCCGGTCTCGCACACCGGGCCCACGATCGACGCCGTCATCGTTTCGCCGGTCGGCTTCACCGCGACGAAATCATGATAGGCGTCGTAGAGCGCCGGGCGGGCAAGATCGTTCATCGCCGCATCGACGATCACGAACGGGTTCGTCGCGCCGGGCTTTACCCAAAGAACTTCGGTCAGCAGCACGCCGGTGTTGCCCGCGATCACGCGGCCGGGTTCGAACATCAAGGTGACGTCCCAGTCCCTGGTCACGCGCGCGACCATCGCGCCATATTCGGCGGGGCTCGGCGGGTTGTCGTCGGCCTTGTAGGGGACGCCAAGGCCGCCGCCGAGATCGACATGGGTGATGCTGTGGCCTGCGGCGCGCAGCTCGGCGACGAGCTCGCCGACGCGGGTGAATGCGGCTTCGAGCGGCGCGAGGCTGGTGAGCTGGCTACCGATATGGACCGCGATGCCGCGCATGTTGAGCCCGGGCAGCGCCGCCAGCCGGCCGAAAATCTCCGGGGCGACGTCGATGCCGACGCCAAATTTGTTCTCCGCCTTGCCGGTCGAAATCTTGGCGTGGGTGCCCGCGTCGACGTCGGGATTGACGCGCAGCACCGCCGGCGCGGCCATTTCCTTGGCAAGCGCGATTTGGGCTAGCGCGACGCCTTCGGGTTCATGTTCGATGTTGAACTGGCCGATGCCGCGGTCGAGCCCCTGCGCCAGCTCTGCGCGCGTCTTGCCGACGCCCGAAAAGACGATGTCCTCGGGCGCCATGCCCGCCGCAAGCGCGCGTTCGAGCTCGCCACCTGAGACTACATCGGCGCCATAGCCCTGCCGCGCGAGGACGCGCAGCACGCCGAGGTTCGGATTGCACTTGATCGCAAAGGCGAGATGCTTGCGGGGCACATCCTTCAGCCCGTCGCGAAACGCCTGCGCATGACGTTCGAGCGTCGCGCGCGAATAGACATAGACGGGGGTCCCGATTTCTTCGGCAATGCGTGGCAGCGGAATGTCTTCGGCGTGCATGACGCCGTCACGAATTTCAAAATGATTCATTGAAACAAGTCCTGATTGTCTTTTGCCGTTCGCATCGAGCGAAGTCGAGATGCCTCGAAAGACAGCTCCACGCGGAAGGGTGTCTCGACTTCGCTCGACACGAACGGATTAGGTAAATTCGGTTTCGATCAGCCCGGAGGCGGCAAGTCAAAATCGTCGGCTTCGCGTTGTTCGGACCGTTTGAGAAGTTCGTCGCTGCGCGCGGGCCGGGCCTGCGCGTCAGGCGTCGTAAGCTCCTCCGTAGTCGGGGCGCGGGTCGCACCGAGGGGAATGACCGGGGCGGGCTGGCCCGCCACCGGCTTCAGATCTTCCTTGCTGCCGCACGCACCGAGCAGCGCGGTCGCAGCCATGCCAATAATGATGAGGCGCGTCGTCGCCATCAAATCGTTCCTTCGAGCGCCGCGCGGGCCGCGGCAATGGTCTGCCTTACCCGTTCGGGGGCCGTGCCGCCATAGCTGGTGCGGCTGGCGACCGATGCCTCGACGGTCAGCGCCGCCAAGACGTCAGGCGTGATCGCGGCATGGATCGCCGCCGCGTCCGCGGCGGGCAGCGCCGACAGCTCGACGCCCAGTTCCTCGGCACGCTTCACGCACGAACCGACGACATGATGCGCTTCGCGGAACGGCAGGCCCGCCTCGCGCACCAGCCAGTCGGCGAGGTCGGTCGCGGTCGAATAGCCCGACGCGGCGAGCGCACGCATGCGGTCGGTGCGGAAGGTCAAGGTTTCGATCATGCCGGTCATCGCGGCGAGGGACAGCGCGAGTGCGTCGAAAGCGCCGAAGACGGTTTCCTTGTCGTCCTGCAGATCCTTCGAATAGGTCAGCGGCAGACCCTTCACGATCACCGCGAGCCGCTGGAACGCGCCGAGCAGCAGCCCCGCGCGCCCGCGCACCAGTTCTGCGGCGTCGGGATTGCGCTTTTGCGGCATGATCGAGCTGCCCGTCGACCAGGCGTCGGGCAGGCTGATGAAGCCGAAGGGCTGGCTGGCCCAGATGACGATTTCTTCGGCGAGGCGCGAGAGATGGATCGCGGCGATCGACGCCGAAGCGCAGAATTCGAGCGCGAAATCGCGGTCGGACACCGCGTCGATGCTGTTCGCCATCGGGCGGTCGAAGCCGAGCGCCGCGGCGGTCGCGGCGCGGTCGATCGGAAAGCCGGTCCCCGCAAGCGCGGCGGCGCCGAGGGGCGATTCGTTGAGGCGGCGGCGCGCGTCGGCAAAGCGGCTGCGGTCGCGGCCGAACATCTCGACATAGGCGAGCAGATGGTGGCCGAGCGTCACCGGCTGCGCGACTTGCAGATGGGTGAAGCCGGGCATGATGCTGTCGGCATGCTCCTCGGCACGCGCCAACAGCGCGGCCTGCATCGCGGCGAGACCCGCGTCGATGCGCTCGCAGGCGGTGCGCGTCCACAGGCGGAAATCGGTCGCGACCTGATCGTTGCGCGAGCGCGCGGTGTGGAGCCGCCCGGCCGCCTCGCCGACGAGGTCCTTCAGCCGCGATTCGACGGTCATGTGGATGTCTTCGAGCGCGAGGTCGACCGGCACGCCGTTTGCCGCGAATTCCTCGGCGATCTGTGCAAGGCCGCGATCGATCACCACGGCATCGTCGGCGCCGATGATAGCTGCGGCACCGAGCATCGCGGCGTGCGCGCGGCTGGCGGCGATATCTTCTTCCCACAGACGCTTGTCGACCGGGATCGACGCGTTAATCTCTTGCATGATTGCCGCGGGTCCGCCACCGAAACGGCCGCCCCACATGCTGTTACTGTCCGGAGTATTCGCCATCCGCCGCGTTCCAAGCCCGTATCTTGCGATCCTCGCCGTGTTTCTGGCCGGATCGATCGCGGGCTGCGATAGGGAAAAGGCGGGCGGCGGGCAAGCCGGGGAAGGCCAAGCAAATGTTTCGCCGGGCCAAGCGAAGGGGCTGGGCCAGTTCGAATATGTGATCGACCGCAGCCACAAGGGGGAAGCGGCGCCGACGGCGGCGTTCACCGGCCCCGACGATGCGGCGGTGACGCTGGCGAGCTTTCGTGGGCGTCCGCTGCTCGTCAATCTATGGGCGACCTGGTGTGCGCCGTGCGTGGCCGAGATGCCGACGCTCGACGCATTGGCGGCCAAGAGCGGCGAAGCGATGAGGGTGATTGCGGTGGCGCAGGATCTGCAGGGCGCCGAAATCGTCGACCCGTGGTTCCAGAAGGCCGGATTGAAAGCGCTGCAACCTTATATTGACCCGCAGAACGGCTTGCTCGATGCGGCGAACAGCGCCTTGCCGACGAGCATCTATTATGACGCAGAGGGCCGCGAGATCTGGCGCGTCGTCGGTGCGATCGACTGGCAGGGCAAGGAAGCGCAGGCACTGCTGGCCGAAGCCAAGTCCTGAAACAAGAAAGGGCGGGTGCCCCATGACACCCGCCCTTCCCTGCGACCCAGAGCAAGGCTCCGGGGAACCCGGCAGGACTTATCCGCCGACCGTCACGCGGCCGGTGCGATAGCCCTTCTTGCGCATTTCCTTCACATAATCCTTGTCCGCGTCGACAACCTCATTCTCCCATTCATCCCACGCGTCCCAGCGGTCTTCGCGGTCGGTCGAACGACGAAGGTCGCTGGTCAGCTCCTTCTCAGCCTCGAGAATGTCGGTCTTGTAATTATACCATTGCTGGTTGACGACGCCCGCAATCGGGCTGGTGCGGATGTGCGGCGCCTCAAATCCCGGCGGCATCGCGCCATAGGGCACGGCGGCGACGGCGGCGGTGGCGGGGAGAGCCGCTAGAAGAGCGAGGGTGGTCCATTTTTTCATCGTCCATCTCCTGATTGCCCGCCCTTTGCGGAGCGGTCAGGGGAGTCAACGAAGCGCGGCGCCTTTTTCTTCCCGGCTGATCGCCGAAATGGCACGGCTGGCGGCGGAATCGCTCAACCGGGGTGCGCCTCATCGCCGACAGCGGAGCGGAGCAGGCCCCGAAACACCTCCTGCGCGCTGCGTTTACCCTGCGTCACATCATACACATCGCGCGCGATCGGCATGTCGAGGCCGTGCTTTTCGGCGAGTGCGATCACCGTCGGCGCGCTCTTCACCCCCTCAGCGACCATGTTCATCCCCGCGATAATCTCGTCGATCGGGCGCCCTTTGCCGAGTTCGACCCCGACATGGCGGTTGCGCGACAGCGGGCTGGTGCAGGTCGCGATCAGATCGCCCATGCCGGTCAGACCGGCAAAGGTTTCCGCGCGCCCGCCCATTGCGACGCCGAGGCGGGTAATCTCCGAGAGCCCACGCGTCATCAGCGCCGAGCGCGTGTTGTCCCCCGCGCCCAGCCCGTCGCCCATGCCGACCGCAATCGCGATGATATTCTTGAGCACCCCGCCAAGCTCGCAGCCAAGCAGGTCGGTGTTGGTGTAGACGCGGAACAGCCCCGAATGGAACACCGGCTGGAGCGCGCGGACGACGATCTCGTCCTCCATCGACAGCACGCTCGCCGCGGCCTGCCCGCTCATGATCTCGCGCGCGAGGTTCGGCCCGGTGAGCACGCCGACGGGGTGGCCGGGTAGCACTTCCTCGATCAGCTCGGTCATGCGCTTGCCCGACGCGAGTTCGAGCCCCTTGGTCAGGCTGATCACCGGAACCCACGGGCGAAGATGGGCCTTTGCCTCCTCCAGCACCGCACGGAAGCTGTGCGAGGGGACGCCCATCACGAGCACGTCGGCGCCCGCGACGACCTCGGCCATGTCGGCGGTGGCGCGCAGCGTCGGCGGCAGCGCGATGCCGGGAAGATATTTGCGGTTCTCGCTATGCTGGTTGATGTCGCCGACGGTCTCGGCATCGCGCGCCCACAAGGTGATCGGCGCATTGCGCGACACCAGCGCCGCGACCGTGGTGCCCCAGCTGCCGCCGCCGAGCAGTCCGACCTTCAACCGCATGCGTCTCTCCCCCTTATTTTCCGGAGAGACTGACGCGGGATTGAGGGGTTGGCAAGCGTGGTTCCCACCGTTCGTCATGCCGGACTTGATCCGGCTTCCATTGCTGCGGCGGCGTCATGGACCCCGGATCAAGTCCGGGGTGACGATGGAGGGTCAATGCTTGGCAAGAAACTCGCGCTGGACCGTCGCGGTCGCTTTTGGCGCTTCGATCATCGGGACATGTGCGACATCCTCGAAGATGTGCTTGGCGCTGCCCGCGATCCCCGCCTCGAGCACCGCCACGCAACTGACGTCGATCAGCTTGTCGTGGCGGCCCCAGAGGATCAACGTCGGCACAGTCACCTTGCCGAGTTCGTCGTTGAGCGGCTTTTCTTCCATCTCGTCGGCGATGACCCAGAAAATCTTGTCGAGCAGGTCGCGATGCCTCAGCGCATCGGCATAGATGACGGGTTTCAGCCGCGCCGGGACATATGTAGGCTTGCGCACGACGAAGGCGATCAGCCGGTCGGCGTCCTCGAGGCTGGCGAGCACGAGCGGGTTATAGTCGCGGTCGGCCGCCAATTTCTGCAATTCGCTTTCGTCCGCGCCGACGATCCCCGCATTGTTCATCAAGGTCAGCGTGCGCAGCCGGTCCGGATAATCAATCGCGAAGCGCAGCGCGATCCAGCCGCCCATGCTGTTGCCGCCGAGGTGCGGACGGTCGATACCGAGCGCGTCAAGAAAGCCCTTGAGCCGTGCCGCCTGGCTCGTCACGTCGAACGGCAATTCGCCGTCGCGATCATTCTCACCGAACCCCGGCAGGTCGGGCGCGATCAGGCGATAATCCTTCGTCAGCCAGGGTGCGTAGAAGGTCCAGTGATCCTTGTCGGCGCCAAAGCCGTGGACCATCACGAGCGTCGGCTTCGAGCGGTCGCCGCCTTCGAGATAGGGCCAGACGCGGCCGTCGACGGTGACGGTCTTGCGCATCACGCGCGCGCGGCGGCGCATCAGCCAGCGCATCAGTTGCACCAATTGCTCGGGAAAAAGAAAATAGAGCAGCGCGAGCGAAATGAGCGGCGCGAAGATCAGGACGAGAAGGATTTTCATGCGGACGCCTTGCCTTTCACATGCACATCGAACCAGCCGATGAGATCATCGAGAACGGCATCGCGTTCGGGCTCATTATAGATTTCGTGGAACAGGCCGGGGTAGATTTCGAGCCGCTTGTCGTGTGACGCGACATTGGCGAACAGGTAGCGCGAGCCTGCGGGTGCGGTCAGCCGGTCAGCCTCGCCGTGCTGGATCAGGATCGGCAGGCGGATCTTGGGCGCGTCGGCCTGTGCGACCGCCATCGCGTCCATGAATTCCTTGCCGAGCCGCGCGCCGATCTTGCCGCCATAAACCAGCGGATCGGCCTGATAGGCGGCAACCACCGCCGGATCGCGGCTGACCCCGTTCGCATCGAGCGCCAAGACACCGAGGCGCGGGAAGAAGCGCGAGAGGAAGCGGCTGATCCACACCGTGAAACGCGACGGCGGTTCGGCGGGCAGGATCGCTGGGCCGGAGAGTGCCGCCGCGACAAAGGCCTGCTGGCGCTCGACGAGGAACAGCGTCGCGATGAGCCCGCCCATGCTGTGCCCGAGCAGCAGGCGCGGCGTGTCGGCATGGTTGATCTCGACGAGCGTCAGAAGCTCACTCATCCCGTCGAGAAAGGCCGAAAAGCGCGGGACGAAACCGCCCTCGCCGTCCGAATGGCCATGGCCCCAATGGTCGACCGCATAGACGGCATAGCTCGCATCGATCAGCCTTTTCGCGACATATTCGTAGCGGCCCGCATGTTCGGCATAGCCGTGGGCGAGCAGCACGATGGCGCGCGGGCGGCCTTCGGGCAGCCAGTGGGTGACATGCAGCCGGGCGCCCGCGCCGGCGGATTCGGCCGGCAGGATCACCGCGCCCGCCGCCACGCTCAGCGAACCGCCTTCTGGAGCGCCGCGCTGCGATGCCCCGGACCGTCGTCGCCTGCCTTGTCGATCTTGGCGAGGATCGCCTCGAGCGCGCGGCTGATCGCGGTTTGGGTGCGGACCATTTCGACCTTCGGCCAGGCGGTTCGCTGGCCCGTCTCGATCAGTTCGTCGATATCGGCCTGCGCGAGGTCCGACAGGATCTTCGCCGGCGACCAGAATTTGGGCGGGCGGATGATGTTGATGTCGCCGGTATATTCCTGATTGATCACCGAACGCGCCATATTGGCGAGGCTGTTGAGCGGCGGGATCAGTTCGAGCGGTTTCTGAAAGATCACCATGTTCGCGTTGAGCCACGCCTTGAAGGTCGCCATCGACGCGTGCTGGATCGCCTCGATCGGCGCCATTTGCTTGCGCGTGTCGGTCGCGAAGGGCAGCGCGATCGGGTTCGCCTGGCTGACGATATGATGGTTGACGCCATAGAGGCGTTCGAGTCGCTTGGTCGGAATATCGTGCGTCACCGACCCGTCGACCCAGCGGCGATCGGGCTGGTAGGGAATGCGCTCGCCATGATCGTCGCGCGCCATCAGCATCACCGGCGGGAAGACGCCGGGCACCGCGCATGACGCCAGCACCGCTTCGCGGATCAGCACATTGGGCGCGGTGATCGCGTTGAGCAGGCGGCCGTTCTGGTGCTTTTCGGCGGGCGCGACCGAGACGTTGAGGTGGCGGCCGCTGATTTCATAGGCCTCCTGAAAGGTGAGGTCGGGGATCAGGTCGGCGAGGCGGTCGCGCACCTCATCGGGCGCCAGCCGCTTTTGATCGGGATCGCGCGCTGGGTTGGCGAGCCGCTCGCTTTCGAGGAAGGCGCCGATGTCGGCGTTCTTGCGCGTGCAGACGACCGCGGCGACGATCGACCCGCCGCTGGCGCCCGACATGATCGCGGGCAAAACGCCCTCTTCCCAGAGCGCCTTCACGACACCGATATGGAAAAACAGGAAGCTGCCCGAACCCGAGAGCAATAGCGCCGAGCGGCCGTAACAATGCTGCGCGCGGCGAAAGAAATCGCGCTTTTCCTCGCGGGAGATGCTGCGCGCCGCCGCGATTTTTTCGAGCGAGGCGACGACCTCGGCGACATAATCCTCGACCAGCTTTTTCGTGCCGAAGCGCGCCTTTTGATAGAGGCGCTCGTGCCCCATGCCGTCGATATTGCCGTGGATGCCCTCGTTGAGGACAAAGAGCAGACCCTTGACGTCGCCCGCCGCCGACAGCTTGCGCAATTTTTCGAGGCGGGCGCGGATCGCCTTATAATCGAAATGCTTGCTCTCGTCGGCGTCACGCCATGCCTGAAGCCCCGATTTTTTATCATGGTCGCGCGCGGCCTTGGCCCATGCGATATAGTCGGGCGCGGTCACGAGATCGCGGTCGGCGCTGAGCGTCGGGGTGAAGAGCATTCGGTAATCCTGCGAGAGCATGGTCTATTTTTTCGGATTCTTGCGGGTTGGGTTCGGTTTAGCAACCGGTTTCACGCTACTCTTTGCGGCAGGTTTCGCCCTCGCTTTCGGTTTCGCTTTCGGCTTAACGGCGGGTTTCGGCGTTGCCGTAACGGCTTTTGCTTTCTCGGGCTTCGGCACCGCCGCCATCAGGTCGGCGAAACTTTCCTCGATACATTCGCGGAAAAAGGCGATGTCGGGCATGATCGCGCGTTCGCAGATGATCGAAAAGGCGATGCGCCCGTTATAGCTGGGGGTCGCGACGAATAGCCCCATATTGTTCGCGAGCGGCGCCATGCCATGCTGCATGACGAGCTGCGCACCCGCCAGATACAGCGGTACCTGCGCGCCGGGGACGTTCGAGATGAAGAGGTTGGTGCCGCGCACCGCAAAGCGCTCGCTGGTCACCAGCCGCGCAACCGCCGCCATCGTCGCGCCCGGGATATGCTGCGACAGGTCGGTCATGATCCGCGCGCTGACGCCTGCTTTGGCTTCCTTTGCCTCGACCGTATAGTCGCGGATCGCGGCGAGGCGCGCAAGCGGATCGGCAATGTCGCTACGGACCGGGACGCTCATGGCCGAGACCTGATTGCCGGGGGTGCTGGCTTTGCCCGCGCCCCCATCCTTACCGGCGCCCTTGCCGCGCAGATTGATCGGCGCGACCGCGACTAGGCTCTCTTTGGGCAATTCCTTATGCTTGGCGAGATATTTGCGCAGGGCACCGCCGACCGTCGTCAGCACGACGTCGTTGACCGTCGCGCCCGGCACCTTCTTGCGGACTAGCGCGACATCGGCGAGTGCCACCGACGTCCCGTCGAACATTTTGTGCGGGCCGACGGGCACGTTGAAACGCGTTTCGGGCACCCCCGCGGTCATGCCGCCCTCTATCGACTTGCGCGCCGCCGAGATGATCGCAGGCGACATCTTCATCAAAGCATTCATGAACTTGACCGGCGACTGCATCGAAGCCGACCAGGCGCGCGACAGCGTTTCGACGCTCGACGGCGGGTCGCCCAGATCCTCGACCGGCGGCGGCTCGGCGATCGCCGGCGTGCCCTTGGCGTCGATGTCGCTCATCGCGATGAAGGCGTGGGCGCCCGACGCCCCGTCGACCGCGGCATGGTGGACGCGGTGGAGCATCGCAAAGCTGCCCTTGGGGATGCCGGGAATGCGGTCGAGCCCCTCGATGATATAAATGTCCCACAGCGGGCGGTTCATATCCATCGGCTTGGAAAAATAGCGCGCCACCGCGATGCAGAATTGCCGCCAGTCGCCGGGTTCGGGCAGGCGCGCATGGCTCATATGCGCCTCGACATCGAAATGCTCGTCCTCGACCCAATAAGGATGGTCCATGTCGAACGGCAGGCGGTGGAGGCGGCGCTTGAACAGTGGCGAAGTGTGGACGCGGCTTTCGACGTGGGCGATGATGTCCTTGAAGCGCACGAAGCCGCCGGGCGCGGTCGACGGGTCGTAGATATAGACCCCCATGATGTGCGTCAGATTGTTCGCGGTCTGGGTGTAGAGGAACTGGGCGTCCTGCGCGCTGAGCTGTTTGAGCATGTTAGGTTCCTTTACAGACATCGTCATTGCGAGGAGCCGAAGGCGACGCGGCAATCTGCAGCCTTCGAGGTTGCGCAACTTCGATGGCTGGAGATTGCTTCGCTTCGCTCGCAATGACGAAATAAGGGTGCTGCATTGTCATTGCTCCGCCCCCGGCAAGCGATCCGCCAATGCCACCGTGGACAGCCGCATCGTTTCCATGACGTTGGAGAGACCGCGCAGTTCCATCAGCAGCGCGCGGCGTTGCGCCAGAACGTCGGACGTCGCTTCGTCGGCGAGCCCCATATGGCGCATCAGCGACAGGCCGTTGGCGAAGAGCAATTTGCCGATCGCCGCCTCGCTGCTGATCCGGCGCAGCAGATAGGCTTGCTTGCCCTCGGTGAGCGCGGCGTCGAGCAGCGCCTTGTCATCGACGGCATCGCCCGGCCTTGCGCGCGCGAGCAGGTCGGCGACGACCGAATAGGCCTCGGCGAACGGGAGCAAGATCGCGTGGCCGACGACGGGCTGACAGCGGCGCAGCAGCTGCGCGATGCCGCGGTCGCCGCTGGCGAGGCGGCGGTCCCATACCGGGTCGATGCGCGCCAGTTCGGCCTCAAGCGCGGCGCGATGCTCGTCGCGGGGCGGGTAGAAGAATTCGAATTTGAACAGATCGCGAAGGCGATCGATCTTGTCCCAGAAGGCGGCCGTCGCATCGCCGCTGTCGGCGTCGCGCAGTTCGAACAGCGCGAGTTCGATCATCGCGCGACCCAGAAAATGATGCGCGATGATGTTGCGATAATAGCTCGCCATGGGATGTTTGGCGGGATCGATCGAATAGACATTCTCGCTGCCCGCTTCGTAACGCGCGAGCAGTCCGCTGGTGACGAGCGTGTCGACGGTGGCCGAGAGCGCCGCATCGTCGCGGCTTTCGAGTTCGCTGCAGAGCCGGATTCCGCGCGCGCGCGCCCAGTCGGTCACCGCGCCGATCGCGCCGAGCAATTCGGCCGAGGTCGCGCCGCGTGGCGCCATGCCGAGCAGGATCAGGCACATGACCGAGGTGACGGTCAGCGGGGTGACGCGATTGGCCTCGACCGCGACCGCGAAAGCGATTTTTTCGAGCGCGCGCTTGTCGTCGGGGGCCGGCGCCGCCTCGATCACGACGGGTTCGCCGATGTCGAGCCGGATGCGGCCCGACGGCGCCTTCAGGCTCTTCATATAGCCGATGAACCACGACAGGCTTTCGGGCTTTTTGCTGCGCCCCGTCTGTTCGGCGGCATATTCCTCGACGTCGCGGATCAGGTCGAAGCTGGTGACGAAGGGCACGAAATGCACCCCGTGCGTCCCCGTCGCATGCGCCGCGTCGAGGACATATTTCATCAGGCCATATTTCGGCGGCATCAGCTTGCCGAGCCGCGAGCGCGTGCCTTCGAACGCCCAGCTCAAGGGGAAGCGTTTGGCGAGCAGCCAGGCGATGTAATGGCGCAGGACGAGCTTATAGACCGGCTGGTCCTGAAAGCTGCGGCGGATGAAGATCATCCCCGAACGGCGGAAAAATTCGCCCATGACCGCGAAGTCGAGATTGGCGCCGCCGAAGCTGTGCAGCATCGGCATGTCGTTTTCATAGGTCAGACGGCTGGGGGTCGCGCCGTCGATATAGGTTTTGTGGGTGAACAGGATCGCGGTCGGATGTTCGCGCAGGATCGCGCGCAGCCGCGCAAGCTCGGCGGCGTCGACCTCCATCGCAGGCGCGTAACCGCCGAACATCATGCGATCGAGCCGGGCGCGGAGGTCGAGGAAGAGCGCCGAAGGCCGCGCGATGACTTCCTTCATCAGCGGGCGCGCTTCACGGAAGAGTTCCGCTATCGGCCGACCGGTCTTCTCGGACAGGTCGGCGAGCGCGGCGCGGAATTTGGGACTGGTGCGCAGGCCGTCGGCGACAAAGCGCGGCACCTTGTAGCGCGTGCCGCGGATGCCGCGTTCGGCAACGTCGAGCGCAAGCCCCGCCTGCCGCGCGACGAAACCCGCAAATTCGGCGCTGTCGGCTCCCTCGCCGTCGCCGCCGCCGGTCTGGCGACAGAACCGGTCGCGCAGCGCGTCAAGCGTTGCCGCCTCCCCCACCAAGATCTGCGCGCGGCGACGGTCGCGGAGCAGGATCAGCCGCGCGCGCAGCGGGCCGGGATGGCGCGGGTCGCCGAAGATCAGGTGGCGGAATTTGAGCGCGCGGTCCTTGTCGAACCCCGGGATGCGCCACGCGACGCGCAGCGGCACCACCTGCCGCGAGGGCGATCTGTCGAGCCGGGCGCGCAGCATGTCGAGCGGCAGCGCATGATCGTCATCCTCGATCGCAAGGCTCGCCCATTGGGGGTCGTTATCGCCGGCGGTCGCATGGACCCAGTCGAGCAACAGCTGGCGTTCGACCCCGCCCCGCGCGTCGATGATATAGAGCCGGTCGGCGGCCTGCTCCGTCACGATCTGGGTGCGGGGCGTGCCGTCGGCCACCGCTTAGTGGCGCTCCGCCGCGTTGGAAAGATGGGGAGCATATCCCCCAATTCCGTTCGCATCGAGCGAAGGCGAGATGCCCGTCGGCATGGCGCTGTCCCGCCGGGTGTCTCGACTTCGCTCGACACAAACGGAAAGCAGATGTCGGGTGATAGTCGTCATTTGCTCGACGGCTTTTTTGCCGGTTTCTTCGCGGCGGGTTTCTTTGCAGTCGTCTTCTTGGGTCTCGCCGCTTTGGCTTCGGGCGCAGCAGCCTCGGGCGCAGGCTCCTTCGCCACCGATTCCGCGACGCTCTCCTCGGGCTGTCCCAGCGTGCGTAGGAACATGTTGCGCACGTCGCGGACGTGGCTGTTGATCGTCCTCGGCATCCACCCCGATGTATCGACCGGCGGCAGCACGGTGACGCGCACCGTCGCGGGGCGCATCACGAACTCGTTCTTCGGCGCGACGTCGGTCGCATTATGGATCACGATCGGGACGATCGGCACCCCCGCCTGCATCGCGAGGTGGAAGGCGCCCTTTTTGAACGGTTCGAGCTTCGGGGTCAGGCTGCGCGTGCCTTCGGGCGAGATGCAGATCGACTTGCCTTCTTCGCGGATCGCAGCGACGAGCGGCTCCATCGCCTTGATCGCGCTCTTGCCGTCGGCGCGGTCGACGAAGACGGTGCCGCCCCATTCCATCAGCTTGCCGAGGATGGGGATGTCCTTGATTTCCTTCTTGCCCACCCCGCCCATGTCGCGGCGGATGAGCTTGGCCAGGATCATCACATCGGCCTTGCTCTGGTGGTTGAAGATGAAGACGCACGGGCGCGAGGACCACAGATGGCGCTCGTCCTCGACCTCCAGCTCGACCCCAGTGATCGCGGTCGCGAAATCGCCAAACAGCCCGATCGAGAAATTCGCCGCTTCGCGCTGCGAGCGCGTCAGCGCCCAGATCGGCAGGCCCGCGGCAAAGGCGCCGACGAGCGAGCCGGTGGCGTAAATGGTGCGCGTATAATCGACCCACGACGGCGTGCCGCGGCTCGCGAAGCGCTGCACCGGCCAGCCATGCTCGTCGGCGATGGCCTTCAATTTCATGTTCGGGTTGAGCGGGCGCGGCTTGCCAACGCGTTCGAGCAGCTCGATATCGTCGTCACTGTCCGAATAGAAAAAGCTCTGATCGAGGTCGAGGGCATATTCGGTCGCCAGTTCCTCGGCGGCGAGTACCTTGCCTTCGCCGAAACAGAGCGGGCGGATGATGTCGCCGGTGAAGACCCCGTCCTCGATCTCATAGGCCGAACATTTGATGTCGGTGATGCCCAGGTCGCGCGCGGTCGGTTCGATCTGATAGATCGTCGCCGACGAGATGATCGCGACGCGGTGGCCCTTTGCCTGGTGCGCCTCGATGATGGCGCGGGTTTCGGGATAGATTTTACGCGCGATATGCTTTTTGTAGAGCTCTTCGCCGAAGTCGATGAAGCTTTGCTCATCGACGCCCTTCATGAATTTGGCGGCGCCCGACATCAGCCCGGAAAAGCCGATGGTGCCAAGGCTGTGCTGCGCGATGACCTGCGCGGTTTCGGCGATTTCCTCGACCGACATTTCGCGGCGCTGGAATTTCTCGCGCAGCATCGCGGTCGCGGAGTAGCCCGAGATGATGGTCCCGTCGAAATCGAACAGCGCGGCGATATGCGATCCGGGTTCGGACGCCAGAACTTCTTCCAAATGCGGTTGCGGCCTCGGCACGCCTGTCTCCCCACCAACGGCTTATCTGCCGCCTTATCCCTGCACAGTGACAGGTAAAATGGGGTTAATCAATGGCGCGAAAGTGGGGACTTGCCTCGAATAAATGCCTTGTGCACCCGCGAAGGCGGGTGCCCATCATCTGTCCGCGCGATTTTGAGCCGACCGGAGATGGGTCCCCGCCTTCGCGGGGACACGCGGTCCTTATAATCAGGATTTCAGCGCCGACGCCTCGCGGGCGAGTGTCTCGATTTTTGCAGGATCGAGCGGGCCCGCCGGGACGACCCAGCTGCCGCCGACGCACAGCACCGCTTCGAGCGCTAGCCAGTCGGGCGCGGTCGCGAGGCTGATGCCGCCGGTGGGGCAGAAACGCGCCTGACCGAAGGGGCCCGCGAGCGCCTTCAGCGCCGGGATGCCGCCGCTCGTCGCTGCGGGGAAGAATTTGAAGCGGTCGAGGCCGAGGTCCATTCCGCGCATGATGTCGCCGGCATTGGCGGTGCCGGGCAGGAAGGGAATGCCGCTCGCCACCGCCGCCTTGCCGAGATTGTCGGTGAGACCGGGCGAAACGATGAATTCGGCGCCCGCGGCGATAGCAGCGCTTAACATCGCGGGATCGAGCACGGTGCCCGCACCGACGACCGCACCTTTGACGCTTTTCATCGCGGTGATCGCATCGAGCGCGGCTGGGGTGCGCAGCGTCACCTCGAGAACCGTCAGCCCGCCGGCGACGAGCGCCTCGGCCATCGGCACCGCATCCTCGACCCGGTCGATGACGATCACCGGGATGACGGGCGCAAGGCGCATGATCTGGTCGATGCTTTGGTCGGTCATAAAAACTCCGTTCGAAATCTCAAATTCCGTTTGCCCTGAGCTTGTCGAAGGGCCGTTCTTTGTTTCAAGCATCGCCAAAGAAAAGGACGGTGCTTCGACAAGCTCAGCACGAACGGAGAGGGGTTATCCCGTAACCGCCTCCATCGCCGCCAGCACCGCCGACCCGCCCTTTTCGGCTTCGTCGGCGTGGTGGCGGAACAGGGCGAACAATTCGCGGCCCACGCCGAGCGCGGGCGGCGGCGCTATGGCGGGGGTGCGCGCAGCCCATATCGCGTCGTCAACCAGCGCCGTCACCTCGCCGTTCACCGCGCAGACGCGCACAATGTCGCCGTCCTGAAGATAGGCAAGCGGGCCGCTGACGCCGTCTGCGCCGGGCAAGGCTTCGGGCGAGAGGTGGATCACCGCAGGAACCTTGCCGCTGGCGCCTGACATGCGGCCGTCGGTGAGCAGCGCGACGCGAAAGCCCTTGTCCTGCAACACGCCGAGCGCCGGGGTCAGCTTGTGCAGTTCGGGCATGCCGTTGGCACGCGGCCCCTGGAAGCGAACGACGACGATGAGGTCGCGCTCGAGTTCGCCCGCCTTGAACGCAGTCAGCACCTGGTTCTGGTCGTCGAAAATCCGGCACGGCGCCTCGATCGTCCAGCGATCCTCGGCGACCGCGCTGGTCTTGATGATCGCGCGGCCGAGATTGCCCGCGAGCAGGCGCATCCCGCCGTCGGGCGAGAAAGGTGCGGCGACCGGGCGCAACATCGTATCGTCGCGGCTTGTCGCGGGCGCCGCCTGCCAGTGAAGTTCATCGTCGACGAGCGCGGGTTCGCTCGCATAGTCCGCCATCGTGCCGCCAACGGTCAACACATCGCCATGGAGTAGCCCGGCATCGAGCAGCTCGCGCACGACATATCCGATGCCGCCCGCGGCGTGAAAATTGTTCACGTCGCCCGCACCGTTCGGATAGACGCGGGCGAGCAGCGGCACCGCGCCGCTGAGCTCGTCGAAATCCTGCCAGTCGATGATGATTCCCGCCGCGCGCGCGATCGCGGGCAGATGGATCGCATGATTGGTCGAGCCGCCCGTGGCGAGCAGGCCGATCGCGGCGTTGACGATCGCTTTCTCATCGACGCAGCGCGCCAGCGGCCGATAATCGTCGCCGTCCCAGCCGATCTCTGCCACGCGGTGCGTCGCGGCGCGCGTCAGTAACTGCCGCAATTTGGTGCCGGGGTTGGTGAAGGCGCTGCCGGGGATGTGGAGCCCCATCAGCTCCATCATCATCTGGTTCGAGTTCGCGGTGCCATAGAAGGTGCAGGTGCCCGCGCCATGATAGCTCGCCGCCTCGGCCTCGAGCAGTTCATCGCGGGTCGCCTTGCCCTCGGCATAGAGCTGGCGGACACGCTGCTTTTCCTTGTTCGCAAGGCCCGATGGCATCGGCCCGGCGGGGATGAGGATTTGCGGCAGATGGCCGAAACGCAGCGCGCCGATCAGCAGGCCGGGGACGATCTTGTCGCAGATGCCGAGCAGCAGCGCGCTTTCGAACATCGCATGGCTGAGCGCGATCACCGTGCCCTGCGCGATATTATCGCGGCTGAACAAAGACAGGTCCATGCCCGCCTGCCCTTGCGTCACCCCGTCGCACATCGCGGGTACGCCGCCCGCGACCTGCGCGGTTGCGCCGACCTCGCGGGCGAACAATTTGATCTGCTCGGGATAGCGGCCGTAGGGCTGATGCGCCGAGAGCATGTCGTTGTAGCTGGTGACGACGCCGATGTTCATCGCGGCGCCGGTGCGGATGACGGGCTTGTCGTCGCCTGCGGCGGCGAAGCCGTGCGCGAGGTTGCCGCATGACAGATTGCCACGATTGGTTCCGGCCTCGCGCTGGCGCTCCATCAGATCGAGATAGGCGGCGCGGCGCGGCGCGCTGCGGGCGATGATGCGGTCGGTGACCGCGGCGATGATGGGATGGAGGGGGGTCATGACAATTCCAAAACCCTCTCCCCTTGGGGGAGAGGGATGCGCAGACTTGCGAGCTTGCCCGCTAGTCGAAGCTGAGTGAGGGTGTGAACGGCGGAGGAGAAAGCAGCGGCAGAGACCCTCATCCAACTGCGCCTAGTCGCTGCGCGACAAGGCTTCATATCCTTCTCCCCCAAGGGGAGAAGGTTTGGGGTGCGCTCAATCATGCCAGCTCGCCCCATCGCGTTCGATCAACGCGATCGCCGAACTCGGTCCCCAGCTGCCCGCCGTGTAGGTCTGCGGCGCCATGTCGACCTGGCCCCAGGCGTCGCGGATCGCGTCGATCCATTGCCACTGCGCCTCCACCTCGTCGCGGCGCACGAACAGCGTCTGGTCGCCCTCGATGAAATCGAGCAGCAGGCGTTCGTATGCGATGCGTCGCCGCTCGCCCGCAAAGCTGTGCGAGAGCGAGACGTCCATCGTCACTTCTTTCAGCTTCACGCCGTCGCGGTCGAGGCCGGGCTGTTTCGCCATCACCTTGACCCGGATATTTTCCTCGGGCTGCAGGTTGATGATCATGCTGTTCGCATCGAGCTTGCCCGCGCCGACGCGCGCGAAGATATTGTGCGGCACCGGCTTGAACTGGATCAGCACCTCCGACTTGCGTTCGGGCATGCGTTTGCCGGTGCGCAGGTAAAAGGGCACGCCCTTCCAGCGCCAATTGTCGATATAGGCCTTGATCGCGACGAAAGTTTCGGTGTTCGACGGCTGGCCGAGCTCTTCGGCATAGCCCGCGACCGCGCCGCCCTTGACCGCGCCGCTGCTATACTGGCCCTTGACGCTGTGCGCCTTGACATCTTCGGCGGTCATCTTGCGCAAGCTGCGCAGCAGCTTGACCTTCTCGTCGCGCACCGCGGTCGACGACACGCTCGATGGCGGCTCCATCGCGATGATCGCGAGCAGCTGCAGCATATGGTTCTGGACCATGTCCTTGAGCGCGCCGACCCCGTCATAATAGGAAACACGGCCTTCGAGGCCGACGGTTTCGGCGACGGTGATCTGGACATGATCGATCGCCTGCGCGTTCCACAAAGGCTCGAAAAGCATATTGGCAAAGCGCAGCGCGAGCAGGTTCTGCACCGTTTCCTTGCCGAGATAATGGTCGATGCGGAACACGCGGTCTTCGGCAAAAGCGTCGCCGACCTGCGCATTGACATCGCGCGACGAGGCGAGGTCGTGGCCGATCGGCTTTTCCATCGCGATGCGGCATTCGGCGCAGGCGATGCCCGCAGCCTTCAACCCCTGCGCGATCGGCCCGAACATCGACGGCGGCGTCGAGAGATAGACGCCGATCGGGCGCGCCATCCGATCGCCGAGCAGCGCCGCCAATTCGTCGTAGCCCGTCCCCGCCCCTGCATCGATCGCGCAATAGTCAATGCGGTCGAGGAAGGCCGCGACACCGGCATCTTCGATACGGTCGGCGGGCAGATGCTCGGTCAGCGCATCGCGCACCTGCTGCTGGAATGCCGCGCGGTCCATTTTCGAGCGCCCCGATCCGATGATCGTCAGCGCATCGGCGAGCAGCCCGTCGAGATGCAGATTATAGAGCGAGGGAAAGAGCATGCGCTGCGCAAGGTCGCCCGTCGCGCCGAACAGCACCAATGTTTCGACTTTCACGCTCACAATCGTCCCCTCGGATAACAGGCAAAGAATTGGGCGATACACGAAGCGAATGCAACGCGCATACGTAGGCCGCATACGATGTCGGGCCTTGGCAAATCCGACAACGCTGCCATAGAATTTCCCAATGTCCGAAAACCCTGCACCTTATGATGTCATCGTCGTGGGCGGCGGGGTCAACGGCGCGGGCGTCGCGCGCGATGCTGCGGGGCGCGGCGCGCGCGTCCTGCTGCTCGAAGCGGGCGACCTCGCCGAAGGCACCTCGTCGAAATCGACCAAGCTGATCCACGGCGGGCTGCGCTACCTCGAACATTATGAATTCGGTCTCGTCCGCGAAGCGCTGAAGGAACGCGAAACCCTGTGGAGGATCGCACCGCACATCATTTGGCCGCTGCGCTTCGTCCTGCCGCACCGGCCGGGGCTCCGCCCGCGCTGGCTGCTGCGGCTCGGCCTGTTCCTTTACGATCATATCGGCGGCCGAAAGAAATTGCCGGCGACGCGTTCGGTCGACCTGCGCCGCCATGCGGCGGGTGGACCGCTGCAGCCGCAATATAGGCATGGTTTCGAATATTCGGACGGCTGGACCGACGACGCGCGGCTCGCCCTGCTCAACGCACGCGATGCCGCCGATCAGGGTGCGCGCGTTCGCACCCGCACGCGCGCCGAGATGCTGCGCTGCGAGAATGGCCTGTGGATCGTCGACGCAAGTGACGATCAGGGACATCAGTATCGCTTCACCGGCCGCAGCATCGTCAATGCCGCGGGGCCCGCAGTGCTCGACCTGCTCAAACGCGCCGACGCCGAGCCCGATCACCAGATGCGGCTGGTGCGCGGGTCGCATATCGTCGTGCGCAAGCTGTTCGATCACGACTATGCCTATTTTTTCCAGCTTCCCGACGGGCGCATCTTTTTCGCCATTCCCTATGAGCGCGACTTCACGCTGATCGGCACCACCGATCAGGATCATGACGGCCCGGCGAGCGAAGCCAAGGCGAGCGACGAGGAAATCGCCTATCTCTGCGAAGGCGCGAGCCTCTATTTTCGCGCGTCGGTCACCCCGGCCGATGTCGTGTGGACCTATTCGGGCGTGCGGCCGCTGATCGAGGACGGATCGGGTCGCCCTGAAGCCGCGACGCGCGGATACCGCATCGACCTCGACATGGCCGAAGGCGCCCCCTTGCTCACCATCTATGGCGGCAAGATCACCAGCTATCGCCACGTTGCCGAGGCGGCGGTCGATGACCTCGCCCGCCATATCCCGGCGCTCTCGGCAAAGCACTGGACCGCGAAGAAGCCGCTGCCCGGCGGCGATTTCGCGACCGATGGCGCCGCGGCGTTGAAGGCCGAATATAAGCTCGCCCACCCCTTCCTTCCTGCCGCGACTGTGGACCGCATCGTCAAGGCCTATGGCACCGATGCGCGCAAATGGCTTGCCGGGGCGGAGGATTGGGACGCCCTTGGCGGCGAGATCGCGCATGGGCTGAGCGTCGCCGAACTGCGATGGCTGGCCATGCGCGAATGGGCGCGGACCGCCGACGATGTGCTCTGGCGGCGCAGCAAGCTGGGGCTGCATTTCACGCCTGCTGAAACCGAACGCCTCGCTGGTCATCTGGAGCACTTCGCGGCCGAAGCAAGGCATGCCGATGCTGAATTTTTCGGCGACGAGCCAACCCGCTAGATCCTGAGCCTAATCGGCGCCGAATTGCTCGGCGAGCTTGGCGCGGCGGAGCTTCCATGTATCGGCGAGTATGGGCACGTCGCGCAAGGCGCGAAGGTCCGCGGGGCGGTCCTTTGCCTCGCCGCCGATCAAGAGGCCGAACAGCGAGGCGAGCGGCCATTCGGGATAGCGACGCTCGACGAGGGTGAGCGTGTCGCCGGCACGCACCTCGCCGGGTTCGAGCACGCGATAATACCAGCCCGTCCGGCGCGTCTTGACCACTTGCGCCATCACGCCCTTCGCCCCGAAGCGATGGTCGAGCTTCCAGCACGGCTGGCGCGCCTGCGTGACTTCGACGAGCGCGGTGCCGAGGCGGAAGCGATCGCCGAGGAAGACATTCTGCTCGTCAAGGCCCGTCGTCGAGATATTCTCGCCAAACGCCCCCGGCGCATCGAGCAAGGGCGCGTCGCCCAGATGCGCGCGCCACCAGTCATAATGGTCGGCGGGGTAATGGTGGATCGCCTTGTCGACGCCGCCATGCACCGTCCGGTCGGCCTGCTCGTCGCCGGCGAGGCCCATTGGACCGACGGCCACTACATCCGTCACCGGCAGCTTGCCGATGGCGCTGGGTTCTTCGCCCCGAAAGGGTTGTGACTTGCCGAGGAGGACAGCGAGAATCGGCGTTTCCATGCCGTCGATTGAATAGGCTCCGCAGCCGAAATGGCAATCGTCAGGCTCCCGCGAGTGAGGGGGCCGCGCGCTGCCGCGATGCCAGCACGATCACGAGACCGGCGACCGCCATCACCGCGCCCGCAATCGACACCGCCGGAAAGCCGAGGCCGAGGCCGATCACCCCGCCGCCGACCGCGGCGCCGATCGCATTGCCGAGGTTGAACGCGCCGATATTGACCGCCGAGGCCAGGTTGGGCGCATCCGACGCCGCCTCCATCACCCGCATCTGGAGCGGCGGGACGATGGCGAAGGTCGCGACGCCCCACAGGAAGATGGTGACCGCCGCCGCGATGGGCGAGTACATGGTGACCGCAAACAGCAGGAGCATCGCCGCAAGTCCGGTGAGCGAGACGATCAGCGTGCGGTCGATCGAGCGGTCGGCGAAGACACCGCCGAGCCAGTTGCCGGCGGTGAGGCCGAGGCCGTAGATCACCAGCATCGCGGTCACGAACAGAGTGTCCGCCCCCGTCGCTTCGGTCAGGATCGGCGCGATATAGGTGAAGACGGTGAACATCGCCGCCGACCCGATCGCGGTCAGCGCCAATGCGACGAGCACCTCGCGGCGCTTCAGCACGCCGAGTTCGGCGAGCATGTTGCCGCCCGTTGCGCGTGGGATGTCGGGCAGCGCGAAACGGAGCGCGGCCATAGTGAAGAGGCCCCAGACCGCAATGATGCCGAACGCAGTGCGCCAGCCGAAGGTCTCGCCGACCCATGGCGCGAGCGGCACACCGATGACATTGGCGAGCGTCAGCCCCATGAACATCGCCGCGACCGCGCTTGCGCGCTTTTCGGGCGCGACGAGGCTGGCCGCAACGACCGAGCCGACGCCAAAGAAGGCGCCATGGTTCAATGAGGTGATGACGCGCGCGATCATCAGCGTCGAATAATCGCCCGCGATCGCCGAGAGGAAATTGCCGAGCGTGAAGATCGCCATCAGGCCGATCAGCAAGGTGCGCCGGTTCATCCTTGCGGTGGTGAGCGTCATCAGCGGCGCGCCGATCAGCACGCCGAGCGCATAGGCCGAGACAAGCAGGCCGGCGGCGGGGATCGAAACGCCGAGCCCTTCGGCCATGTCGGGGAGCAGCCCCATCGGAGCGAATTCGGTGATGCCGATACCGAAGGCGCCCGTTGCGAGCGCAAGGAGGGGAAAGTTGATTTTCATGTCGGTTCTTCCGATCAGACAAGCGGCGGGTTCAGCCGGGCAAAGCCCGCCTGCTGCCGGTAAGGCGTGTGCGGATAGGGCGGCAGCACGTCGCTCGCAGCGTCGAGTGCCGCCACCTGTTCGGCGGTGAGGGCCCAGCCGACTGCGCCGAGATTCTGCCGCAACTGTTCCTCATTGCGCGCGCCGATGATCACCGACGACACTGTGGGGCGCCGGAGCAGCCAGTTGATCGCGACCTGCGGCACCCTCTTGCCGGTTTCGGCCGCAACCGCTTCGAGCGCGTCGATCACACGATAGAGCAGATCGTCGGTCACCGGCGGGGCGAACTGTTCGGTTTCGTGGAGGCGACTGCCCGCGGGGACTCGACGGCCACGCCCGATCTTGCCGGTGAGGCGGCCCCAGCCGAGCGGGCTCCACACCAGCGCGCCGATACCCTGATCGGCGGCGAGCGGCATCAGGTCGGCCTCGTAAGCGCGGCCGATCAGCGAATAATAGACCTGGTGCGCGACGAAGCGCGGGGTGCCGAGCCGGTCGGCCGCCGCCTGCGCCTTCATCAGCTGCCAACCGGGATAGTTGGAGACGCCGGCGTAGCGAAGCTTGCCCGCCGCGATCAGCGTCGCGAGCGTGTCCATCAATTCGTCGACCGGGGTCGATGCGTCGAAGGCGTGGAGTTGCAGCAGGTCGATATGGTCGGTACCGAGTCGGCGGAGCGCATCCTCGATCGCGCGGATCAGCCGGCTGCGCGACGCGCCCCAATCTTGCGGCCCTTCGCCCATCGGCAGCCCGGTCTTGGTCGAGATCAGCACCGCATCGCGGCGCCCCTTGATCGCTTCGCCCAAAATCGTTTCGGACGCGCCGTTCGAATAGACGTCGGCGGTGTCAAACAGCGTGACCCCCGCGTCGAGGCTGATGTCGATCAGCCGCCGCGCCTCGGCGGCGTCGCTCGCGCCCCAGGCACTGAACAGCGGCCCCTGGCCGCCGAACGTGCCAGTCCCGAAGCTCAACGTCGGAACGCGCAGCCCCGACGATCCCAATTGCCGATATTCCATGATCCTGCCCTTCGCTTGCGTATAGAACGCATAGATGGACTCGTCACCTCGCACGGAGTAGCGCCGATACAGGCGAAGGATTTTTGAAATGAACGCAAAGATGGACAGCGGCGGCGACCGCGCGCGATCGATGGAGGTCTTTGCCGCGACCGTCGCGGAGGGAAGCTTTTCCGCCGCCGGCCGCTGCCTTGGCCTCACGCCGTCGGCGGTCAGCCGCACGATCGACCGGATCGAGGCGCGGCTGGGGGTGCGGTTGTTGTTGCGCTCGACGCGCGCGCTGGCGCTGACCGCTGAGGGCGAAGCCTATCTGCGCGCCGCGCGGCGTATCCTCGCCGACCTCGGCGATGCCGAACAGGCCATCGCCGATCAAGGCGCGCCGCGCGGGCGGCTCCGCGTCAGCGCGGCGCAGGCGCATGGGCGGATGACCATCGTCCCCTTGCTCGGCGAGTTTGTGCGCCTTTATCCGCATATCCTTGTCGACATCAGCCTTGCCGACCGGCTCGTCGACCTCGCCGCGGGACAGGCCGATGTCGCGATCCGCTTCGGCCCGCTCGTCGACAGCGCGCTCACCGCGCGCAAGCTCGGCGAAAGCCGCCGCGTCATCGTCGCTTCGCCCGCTTATCTGGCCGCGCGCGGCACGCCGCGCGTGCCCGAAGATCTGCACGGCCATAATTGCCTAAACTTCAATTTCCGCCGCGCCGAACCCACCTGGCCGTTCCGCGACGGGGGACGCGAATTCGCACTGCCCGTGCAGGGCAATATCGAGGCGAACAATGGCGAGACGCTGGGGCAGCTGGCCGCCGCCGGGGTAGGCATCGCGCGCGTCGGCGCGTTCAGCATCGCCGACGAAATCGCGCGCGGCGCGCTCGTGCCGATATTGGAGGAATATAATCCGGGCGATGTCGAGGCGATCCACGCGGTCTTCGCTGGCGGCGCGAACACCCCGGCGCGGGTGCGCGTTTTTGTCGATTTCCTGGCAGAACGGTTGGGGCGGGGTGCGCCTTCGTCGTCACCCTGGACTTGATCCGGGGTCCCGCTCGACGTCGAAGCCAGTCGCTGCCTGAAAAGCGGGATCCCGGATCAAGTCCGGGATGACGAAAGGAATAGGCGACGCCCGCTCCCCACCCCAGAGCTGCCGCACCCGATGCGACCGGGGTTGAGACAAGCCGATGCCGATGGGCTATCGTGCCGCGATGCCTAACGAGATGATCGACCTTCCCGTCCGCCGCCTCGGCCTTGCCGAACCCGGCGACGCGATCCTGACGCGCAGCATCGCCGTCGAGGTGCCGGTGTCGGTCGAGGTCGGCGGCATCGGTTATGCGGTGATGATGGCGACGCCCGCCGACCTTGAAGATTATGCCGTCGGCTTCGCGCTCGGTGAAGGCCTGATCGAAACCGCCGATCAGATCGGGCGCATCGACGCGCAGCCGATCGAGGGCGGTTGGGCGCTGCGCATCTGGCTGCCGCCCGAGCGGAGCGGCATCGCGCTCGAACGCGCGCGCAAGCGGGTGAGCCAGAGCAGCTGCGGTCTTTGCGGTATCGAGAATATCGAGGAGGTGCTGCGGCCGCTGCCGCGCGTGACCGCGCGCATCGCGACCGACCGGGCCGCGATCGCCGCGGCATTGGCGGCGCTGCGCGATCATCAGCCGCTCGGGCAGGCAACGGGGGCGGTTCACGCCGCTGTCTTTTGTTCGCCCGCCGGTGCCATCCTGTTCGCGCGCGAGGATGTCGGGCGGCACAATGCGCTCGACAAATTGATCGGGGCGCTGGCACGCGCGGGGGTCGATCCGGGGGCGGGCTTCATTCTGCTGTCGGCGCGGTGCAGTTATGAGCTGGTCGAAAAGACGGTGCGCGCCGGCTGTCCGATGCTGGTCACCATCTCGGCGCCGACGAGCCTTGCGGCGGAGCGCGCGAGCGCGGCGGGGCTGACGCTCGTCGCGCTGGCGCGGACGGACGCGGCGCTCGTGATCAATGATCCGCACGGGATGATCGGGTGAGGACGCTCGGCGCGGTACTTGCGGGCGGACGGTCGCGCCGCTTCGGGTCGGACAAGGCGCTGGCGATGCTGGGTGGGCGGACCTTGCTCGACCATGCGTTGGCGGCGCTGGCCCCGCATTGCGATGCGGTGGTCGTCGTCGGCCGGGGGGAGATCGCCGATTGGCCGCGCGCCGACATGGGGCCGCTTGGCGGGATGGCGGGGGCGCTGATCCATGCGGCGGGCGCGGGTTTCGACCGGGTGCTGACCGCGCCGGTCGATTGCGTGCAGCTGCCCGGCGACCTGCGCGCGCGGCTCGAACCCGCGCCCGCCTTTCTAAGCACGCAGCCGGTGATCGGACTGTGGCCCGTCGCGGCGCTGAACGACCTTAAGGCGATGCTGGAGGATGGCGGCGACCTTGCGGTCCGCGCTTATGCACGGCGGATCAGAGCGCGGGCGGTGGCGAGCGATTTCGTGCCGCCGAACGTCAACAGCACCGCCGATCTCGACCGGCTGGCGGCGTCATGACCCGCCGATGGCGTTCACGGTGAACGCCAATATCCCCATGTTGAAGACGAACGCCGCCGTGCAGTGGCCGAGCACGACGCGGCGCATATGCGCGCCCGATATCGTAACGTCCGAGGTCTGGAAGGTCATGCCGAGCGTGAAGGCGAAATAGAGGAAGTCCCAATAGCCCGGTTCGAGCACCCCCGGAACCTCGATCCCCGCCTGGTCGCGCCGGTCCTTCTGCAGATAAAAGAGATGTGCGTAATGGAGCGTGAACACCATGTTCGCAAACAGCCAGGCGAGCGCGAGCGTCGCGACGATCAGCACGATATCCGCACGGGCGAGCGTGCCAGGGGTCGCGATGAGCGTCCCGACCGCGAACAATATGACGAGCGAGAGCAGCACGGCGATCGCGAGCAGGCCCGCTCGGTTGGCGTCATTCTGCTCGGCGGTGCGGCGCATCTGCTCGGGGTCGGCCTTGAGAAGCGGCGCGAGCGAGCAGAGGAAGATGAAAGCGGCGACATCGAAGCCGATCAACAGCGCCGCGCGCGAATCGCCGCCGAGCGCCGATGCCCCGCCGCCCACGACGACCAGCGCCGCGGCAAAGATCAGGAAGCGCGCCGGGGCGATGCGGTGGCCGACGGCGGCCGTCATCCCGCGACGACGCGCACCGGGATCGACTTCGCCGCGGGACAACCGCTCGTTTTATCATAATGGCCGAGCGGGAGCAGCGGGTTGAGTTCGGGATAATAGCCAGCGACCGAGCCGCGTGACATCGGATAGTCGAGGATCGTCAGTCCCTCGACGCGGCGGCGGCGGCCGTCGTCGCTGATCGTTTCGAGCGCGACCTTCGTCCCGGCCTCCAGCCCGCGGTCCGCGATGTCGTCGGCGTTCATGAACAGGATCATCCGGTCGTTATATACGCCGCGATAGCGATCATTATAGCTGTAGATCGTCGTGTTGAACTGCTCGTGCGAGCGCACGGTCGCGAGGCGCAGCATGGCAGGATCCTCGACCGGCGCGTTGACGTCGAGCCCTGGCAGCACGAGGAAATTGGCCTTGCCGCTGGGGGTCGCCCAGACGCGGCGGCGCGGCGGGATGTCGAGGTGGAAACCCATCGGCGCCTTGATGCGCTCCGAAAAGCCTTCGTAGAGCGCGGGATAGACGGCAGCGATCTTGTCGCGGATCAGGCTGTAGTCGTCGATATAGCTCGCCCAACCGGTCTTGCTGGCGGGCAGCGTCGCCATCGCCATGCGGCAGACGATCTCGGTTTCGGAGAGCAGATGCTCGCTCGCGGGTTCGAGCACGCCGCGCGAGGCGGTGACGTTCGACATCGAATCCTCGATCGTGACGAACTGCTCGCCCTTCGACGTCTCGATGCGTTCGGATCGCGCGACGACGGGCAGGATCAGCGCGTCCTTGCCGTGGACGAGATGCCCGCGGTTGAGCTTGGTCGCGATGCCGACGGTGAGGTCGAGCCCCCGCATCGCATCATAGGAACGATCGGTATCGGGCACCGCGCGGACGAAATTTCCGCCGAGCCCGATGAAGACCTTGGCGGTGCCCGCCAGCATCGCCTCGACCGACTCGACGGTGTGATGACCGTCTTCGCGCGGCGGCTCGAAGCCGAAGACGTCGCGCACCCGGTCGAGATAGGCCTGCGTCGGTTTCTCGTCGATGCCGACGGTGCGGTCGCCCTGCACATTCGAATGACCACGGATCGGCGAGATGCCCGCGCCGGGCTTGCCGAAATTGCCCTTGAGAAACAAAAGGTTCGCGATCTGCTGGACAAGCTCGGATCCCCGCTGGTGCTGGGTGATGCCCATGCCGTAACAGATGATCGTCGCGTTCGAGCGGATGTAGATTTCGGCGCAGCGGCGGATCTGCGCTTCGTCGATCCCCGACGCGGCGACCAGCGACGGCCAGTCCTGCGCCTCGATATCGGCCTTCAGCGCCGCGAAACCCGACGTATGTTCGGCGATGAAATCATGGTCGAGCACGCTCTCGCCCGCCGCCTCGCGCTCGAACAGGACCTTCATCATGCCTTTCAAGAGCGCGAGGTCGCCGCCGATTCTGATATGGACGAATTCGCTGCTGATCTCGGTCGACCCCAAGGTCGCCATCTGGACGAAGTCCTGCGGCTCGGTGAATTTGATCAGCGCGCGTTCGGGCATCGGGTTGACCGCGACGATCGGCACCCCGCGTTTGCGCGCCTCGACCAGCGGCGTCATCATCCGCGGTGCGTTGGTTCCGGCATTGTGTCCGATCAGGAAAATCGCTTGCGCCTGCTCGAAGTCGCCCAGGATCACGGTGCCCTTGCCGACCCCGATCGAGTGGGGCAGACCGCGGCTCGTCGGCTCATGGCACATGTTCGAACAGTCGGGGAAATTGTTCGTGCCGAACTCGCGCACGAAGATCGAATAGAGGAAGGCGGTCTCGTTCGCGGTGCGCCCCGAGGTGTAGAATTCGGCTTGGTGCGGGCTCTCCAGCGCACGGAGGTGCCGGCCGATCAGCGCGAAGGCATCGTCCCAGCTCACCGGCACATAATGGTCGGTCGCGGCGTCGTAGCGCATCGGCTCGGTCAGCCGGCCCTGCATTTCGAGCCAGTAATCCGACTGCGCCATCAGGTCGGTCACGCTATGCTGCGCAAAAAAGTCGCGCGTCACCCGGAATTTCGTCGCCTCGTGCGCGAGCGCCTTGGCGCCATTTTCGCAGAATTCGAGCTTCTTGGTGCAGGCCGCGTCAGGAAAGGCGCAGCTTGGGCATTTGAAGCCGCCCGGCTGGTTCATCGACAGCAGCGCGCGCGATCCCTTGGTGACGACGCTTTGTTCGAGCAGCACCTTTGCCGTCGCCGCTGCCGCGCCCCAGCCGCCGGCCGGGCTGGTATAGCTTTTATATCGGGGTTTTTCCTGTGCCATCGCCAAGACTAAAGCATAGCGGTTCCGGCATATCCATCGCTCTTTAATATGTGCGGGCGAGACAGTGGTTGCAGCGGCGACGCCTCAGCGCCAAGCCGCCACGCTCATCGTGGCTTGGGCACCGAGATGAACACTTCGCCAGTATCGGGGTCGATCGAATAATAGGGCGAGCTCTTGCAAGGATAAGAGGCGTTCATCGCCATCAGAAACAGAAGATGCGTCGACAGCTGCCGGGCCTGCGGATTGTCGCGAAGATATTTGTGGAATGTGTCGCGATTCTGCTCGTAGGTCGCGCCGGTCGGCGGGCAGTAGACCGCCTCGTCGGGCGTTTTTCCGCTGTTGACGATCGGCGCATCCGCGATGCCCATGAAATATCCGATACAGGCGCTATAGTCTTTTGGTCCCGCAACGCATTGATTGTAATATGAATTTCCGCCCGCAAGACTCTCGCGGGGCTGAACGGCCGCATTTCCGGCCGAAGACGTTCCCGCCAGCAGGACCAGAGCAACCAATCGCTTCATTTGCCCTCCCGACAATCGCCCCGCCGACTCTTCTTATACCCGATGTGCCGCTCCGGCCCAATTGCATATTCGAGCGTTTCGTCGATGGTCCTGTCCATCGCGTCGAGATCGTGTCGGTAAAATTTTGAACCGCCTTTGGAAAGCCCCGCGAACCTTTTCCCAGTATCGCAACTGGCACACTGCTTCGTGCCGGAAAGCTTGGCCAGACGGGACTCCAGGTCACCTCGCGCATGAACGACGGCGGCGGAGCAACCTCAGCCATGCCGGCTAAGGAGCGGTCGATCTCTGACCTAACCCATGGTCACAAATTGCCAGAACAGTGAAGAATGGAACATGGCCTGCTATCGATTGCAAGGTCAAACAAGGCTCGGTCCCGAAGCCGATGCTCTCGATCAAGATGAACCATATCGCCCATGTTTGTCGCGGCTTCAGCGGGCGCTTGGTACCCACCTTTCTGCCGGCATTTCAGGCGTGGCGTGGCGACGAATAGTCGAATTCAGACCTTCCCATGATCGTTCTCCTGTGGCCGAAATGGCCAAGAGAGGAACGAGCCAACAGCAAGTATGGCTGACAGCGGACAGTCTGGCGCCACCACGTTGAAGATATCTTCTATGCTTATGCAATACTAATTTCACTCTAGGCGGGCAAAAACCGCCGCACCTGATGACGGTAATTCCCGTTCTGTCGTGGTATTTTCAGAAACGATTGCCGCTGCGAGCAATTCTCCGGTCGTGACAGGTCCGGCAAAGATCGCCTCCATGCCGCGCACGCATACACCCACGCCCTCATCCGCCAGATCGTAATGCACCTGTTTTGCCGAGCGCCGCGTGACGACCATATCGGCCCGGCGCAGCTCGGCAAGCTGCTGGCTGAGCGCCGGCTGTCCGATCCCTGTCGCTGCTTCGATTTCGCCCACCGTCCGGCCGCCGCGCAGCAGGCAGGAGAGGATCATCAGCCGTTGCGGCTGGGCATAGACGCGCAACTTTTCGACCGCCTTGTCCGCGAGCGCACGGTCCTGGTAAATCGCGCTCATGGGGCGTCGGCCGTGCGGCAGAACCAGCCAAGATCGTCACCTTCCATCATCCGCTCGGGCGGCGGAGCGAGCAGCGGCTGGCCGGGACGCCAGCCTTCGGGGGCCAGCACGCTGCCGTCGGCGGTGCGCTGGAGGGCGGCGAGCGTCCTCAAAATCTCCTCGACCGACCGACCGACCGTGTGCGGATAGATGTTGATCGCTCGAACGACCCCCTGGGGATCAATGAAATAGGTCGCGCGAACGGCTGAACTGTCCTGCGCTGCGTCATCGATCATGCCATAGGCGCGGCCGACCGCCATGCTCGGATCCTCGACGATCGGGAATTCGATCGCGACGCCAAACTGCGCCTCGATCGCGCGCACCCAGGCGAGATGCGAATAGAGGCTGTCGACCGACAGCCCGAGCAAGGCGCAATCGAGCGCATCGAAGTCGGCCTGTCGCTTGGCGAAAGCGATGAACTCGGTCGTGCAGACCGGTGTAAAATCGGCGGGGTGCGAGAAGAAGACGAGCCAGCGCCCGCGATAATCGGCGAGCTTCATCGCGCCTTTGGTCGATCTTGCGCTGAAAGGCGGCGCTTCATCGCCAAGCCGTAGCGAGCGCCGCCCCTCGGTATCGATCTTGTCTATCATAAGTCTCGGTCTTTCATCCCCAAAATCCATGCCGCCGGTGCGGGCTTGACGCAATCATTCTATTCGATTACATAGTTTATGTAAATATGAATTTATGGAGACAGAAGTGACCGATTCGACCATTGCCCACGCCAGCGCCCAAGTGATCGCAGCCAGGGCGAAGCCGGCGGCGATCAAGGCCTTCTTCGACGATGCGACGAATACGGTGTCCTATGTCGTCCACGATCCCGCGACGAAGCGCGCCGCGATCATCGACAGCGTGCTCGATTTCGATCCGGCGGCGGGTCGCACGGGGTTTGCCTCGGCCGACAAGATCATCGCCTTCGTCAAGGAGCATGGCCTCGGCATCGACTGGCTGCTCGAGACGCACGCGCATGCCGACCATCTGTCGGCGGCGCCGTACCTTCAGGAAAAGCTGGGCGGCAAGATCGCAATCGGAGAGCATATCGTCACCGTGCAGAACAGCTTCGGCAAATTGTTCAACGCCGGAAGCGACTTTCAGCGCGACGGGTCCGACTTCGATCATTTGTGGACGGACGGCGACCGCTTCCGGATCGGCGAGATCGACGTCACGGTGCTGCACGTCCCCGGCCACACGCCCGCCGACAACGCCTATGTGATCGGCGACGCCGTGTTCGTGGGCGATACGATGTTCATGCCCGACTATGGCACCGCGCGCGCCGATTTTCCGGGCGGTGACGCGCGCCAGCTCTTCCGGTCGCTGCGCCGCATCCTCGAGCTGCCGCCCGAAACGCGCCTGTTCATGTGCCACGACTATCTGCCCGAAGGCCGCGACAATTATATCTGGGAAACCACGGTCGCAGACGAACGCGCGCACAATGTCCATGCCCATGACGGCGTAACCGAGGATGAATTCGTCGCGATGCGCGAGGCGCGCGACATCGCGTTGTCGATGCCGCGGCTCATCATGCCCTCGATCCAGGTCAACATGCGCGCCGGCCACATGCCGGGACCCGAGGAAAACGGCATTCGTTACCTCAAGATCCCCGTGAACGCAGTATGATCGCGGCCTTTCCTGAGGCGATGCCGGTCGAGGGTTTACTCGGCGGCTTGCTCATCGGTTTGAGCGCCGCGATCATGCTGCTCGGCAACGGCCGGATCGCCGGGGTCAGCGGCCTTGCCGCACGCGCGACCGGACTCGGATCCGGCAGCGCGCCGCGCGGCATGGCCGCCGCCTTCATCCTCGGTCTGCCGCTTGGTGCCGCTGTGATGGCTTTGCTGCTTGGCGGCGTCGAAATCCGCTACCCCGCATCGATCTGGCCGATCGTCGTGGGCGGACTGCTCGTCGGCTATGGCACCCGGCTTGGCTCGGGCTGCACCAGCGGCCATGGCGTGTGCGGCATGTCGCGGCTGTCGCTGCGCTCGATCACCGCGACCCTGTTGTTCATGGCGAGCGGTATCGCCACGGTAGCGTTGATACGCGCGGGCGGCCTGCTGTGAAGCGCCTGATTGCTGCGCTGGCGGCGGGCGCGATCTTTGGCGCCGGGCTGGCGCTGTCGGGCATGGCCGACCCCCAGCGCGTCCGCGCCTTCCTCGACCTCTTCGGCGCCTGGGATCCGACGCTGGCGTTCGTCATGGGCGGCGCGCTGGCCCCGATGGCGATCGCCTGGGCGATCCAGCGCCGCCTGACGCGCCCGCTCCTCGCCGATGCTTTCGACCTTCCCCCCACCCGCGGAATCGACGTTCCGCTGGCCGCCGGCGCGGTGATCTTCGGGATCGGCTGGGGGATCAGCGGCCTCTGCCCCGGTCCCGCAATTGCCGGGCTCGCGCTCGCGCCAGGCCAAGCCATCGTTGCGGTCGCCGCCATGGGCGCAGGCATGGTGCTGCACCGCCTCACCAGCCGCTGACCCCACGCCACCACCGGAGACGAGACATGGATATTAAAACGATCAATTCGCAGCTCGGTGTCAGCCCGCAGATTCAGCCCGGCGACGTCGCGGCGATCGTCGCAGCCGGCTATCGCTCGATCATATGCAACCGCCCCGACGGTGAGGAAGCCGGGCAGCCGCCTGCCGCTGCGATTGCCGAGGCGGCGCATCGGCATAAGATTGGCTTTGCGCATATCCCGGTGGTTTCGGGCCAGATGACCGGGACCGACGCGATGCTGATGGCTAATGCTCTGGCCGAGTTGCCGTCACCGATACTCGCCTTCTGCCGTTCGGGCAGCCGATCGGAAAAGCTGGCTGCCATGGCGACCGCGCAATCGGCAACCCGCGCTGCCACCGCCGACTATGACGTCGTCATCGTCGGCGGTGGCAGCGCGGGAATCGCGACGGCGGCCAGTCTACTGAAGCGAAACCGCAAGCTCTCCATTGCCATTATCGAGCCTTCCGAGGTCCACTATTACCAGCCTGGCTGGACGATGGTCGGCGCGGGCATCTTCGATGCGGCATTCACGCGCCATAGCGAAACCTCCGTCATGCCGCGGGGTGTGGACTGGATCAAAAAGGCGGCATCCGGATTTGCGCCCGACGACAATCGGGTGTTGCTGAACGACGGCAGTTCGGTGTCGTACAGCGTTTTGGTCGCCTGCCCGGGGATTAAGCTCGACTGGGACGCTATTCCCGGACTGAGCGCCACGCTCGGCAAGAACGGCGTCACCTCCAACTACCGCTACGATCTTGCCCCCTACACCAATCGCCTCGTCAAGGATTTGAAAGGTGGCCGGGCGCTGTTCACCCAGCCGCCGATGCCGATCAAATGTGCAGGTGCGCCGCAAAAAGCGATGTATCTGTCGTGCAATGTCTGGGAACGCGGCGGCGTCCTCAAAGACATCGACGTCCAGTTTCACAACAGCGGCGCGGTGCTGTTCGGGGTTGCGGTCTATGTCCCGGCGCTGATGGAATATGTCGAGCGCTACAACGCGCATCTGAATTTCGAATCCAAACTGGTGGCCATCGACGGCCCCGCGAAGGTCGCGACCTTTGAGCAAAAGCGCGGCGATACCATCACCCGCGTCGACGAACATTTCGATATGATCCATGTCGTGCCGCCGCAGGTGGCGCACGATTTCGTTCGCGGCAGTCCGCTCGCGGCCGCCAGCGGCTTTATCGAGGTCGATGAAGCGACGCTCCAGCATGTGCGCTACGCCAATGTCTTCGGGCTCGGCGATGCCTGCTCGGCGTCGAACGCCAAGACGATGGCTGCGGCGCGCAAGCAGGCTCCCGTCGTCGCGGTAAATGTGCTGGCGGCTTTGGAGGGCAAGCCGCCCGTCGCCGACTATGACGGCTATGGCAGCTGCCCGCTCACCGTCGAGCGCGGCAAGATCGTGCTTGCCGAATTCGGTTATGGCGGAAAGCTGCTCCCCAGTTTCCCGAACTGGCTGATCGACGGGACAAAGCCTTCGCGCCTGTCCTGGCTCCTCAAGGACACGATTCTGCCGCCGATTTATTGGCACGGCATGCTCAAGGGCCGCGAGTGGATGGTCAAGCCGCACATGATTGCAGCGAACCGATAGCGACGTGATCGACACCCTCCATTTTGCGCTCGGCGGCGTCTCGGGCGCCTTGGTTGGATTTGTGCTGGGCCTGGTCGGCGGCGGCGGGTCAATTCTGGCGGTTCCCCTGCTGCTCTATCTCGTCGGCGTGAAAGAGCCGCATGTCGCGATCGGCACCAGCGCCTTTGCAGTGGCGGCCAATGCCGCGATCGGACTGTGGAACCATGCACGCGCGGGAACGGTCAACTGGCGCTGCGGCTTCATTTACGGCTCGGCCGGCGTCGTCGGCGCGTTTGGCGGCTCGACGCTCGGGAAGAGCATCGACGGGCACAAGCTGTTGCTGCTGTTCGCGTTGCTGATGATCATAGTCGCGATACTGATGTTCAGGCGGCGCGACGACGAAGGCATCGAGGGCGCCCAGTGCAGCCGCGAAAATGTCGGAAAGGTCGCCGGCTATGGGCTGGGAACTGGGGTGTTCTCAGGCTTTTTCGGTATTGGTGGCGGCTTCCTGATCGTCCCCGGCCTGGTGGCTTCGACGTCGATGCCGATCCTGCGGGCGATCGGCACCTCGCTGATCGCGGTGACCGCGTTCGGCCTCACCACCTCGTTCAACTATGCGCTGTCGGGTCTCGTCAACTGGCCGCTGGCGGGCGTCTTCATCCTCGGCGGCGTCGCGGGAAGCGCGCTCGGCACCCGCACTTCGCGCGCGCTTTCGGCCGACAAGGGCAAACTCAACACCGTCTTTGCGGCCTTTGTCATGATCGTCGCCCTCTACATGCTCTGGAAGAGCGGGGGGGAGATCGGCCTATGATACCAGCGAAGACGTGAAAGCGCGAACAACCAGAATATCGAAAGGAAAATATCATGACTCTCCACATTGGCGATATTGCGCCCGACTTCACCGCCGACACCCAGAACGGACCGATCAGCTTTCATGAATGGGCCGGCGCCAGCTGGGTCTTCCTCTTCAGCCATCCGGCCGATTTCACGCCCGTCTGCACGACCGAAATGGGCCGCACCGCCCAGCTCGCGCAGGAATTTGACAAACGCAACACCAAGCCCCTCGGCCTTTCGACCGATACCGCCGAAGAGCATCGCAAGTGGATCGAAGACGTCAACGACACCCAACACACCGACCTCAAATTCCCGATCCTGGCCGACGCCGACCTGTCGATCGCGCGCATGTACGACATGATCCACCCGCAGCAGAGCGAGACGGCGGCGGTGCGTTCGGTGTTCATCATCGACCCCGCCAAGCGCATCCGGCTGACGATGACCTATCCAATGAGCGTCGGGCGTAATTTCGACGAGATATTGCGGGTAATCGATGCTCTGCAACTGGGCGACAAGTTCCGGATCGCGACGCCTGCCGACTGGTCGGTCGGCAAAGAGGTGATCATCCCGCCGTCGATCAAGGACGAGGAAGCGGCGACGCTGTTTCCGCAGGGCTGGACGACGCACCGGCCATATTTGCGCACGACATTGGTCGCGTAAGTCAACCATGAGCCGAGAGGGGGATCGAGATGTTCACACGCATTGAACGCTGGCTGGAACCAGGCGCACATTTGAAGGCGCTGATCGATCCACTTTTCCGCATACTCACCAGCCTGATCTTCATCGTCGGCGGCCTCGGCCATTTTGGCCAGCATCAGATGATGCTCGAACGGATGAAGCAATCGCCCTGGGCGGGCACGGTCGACAGGATCGGCGATCCTTCGCTCCTGCTCTGGCTTTCAGGGCTTGCCTTTGTGGTGGCAGGCCTCACACTGGCGCTCGGGTTCATGACGCGGGCCTCTGCGCTGATTCTTTTCGTGACGCTCGTTCCGGTAACAATCACCACACATCTGGTGCCCGATCCCTCGCATGTCGGCCCATTGTTCAAGAATATCGCCATATCGGGCGCTCTCCTGCTGATCTGGGCGCGCGGCCCCGGTGCCTATGCACTCGATAATAAGGGATTTTGACCGATGATTGAGCAAGACTGGGCCATCATCCTTGCCCGTGTGCAATTCGCCTTCACGGTCAGCTTTCACTTCCTGTTCCCGGCGTTCACGATCGGGCTGGCGAGTTTCCTCGCCGTGCTCGAAGGGCTCTGGCTCAAAACCGGCAAGGGCGTTTACGCGAACCTCTATCGCTACTGGCTCAAGATCTTTGCCGTCGTATTCGCGATGGGCGTCGTGTCGGGCATCGTCATGTCCTACCAGTTCGGTACCAACTGGTCGGTCTTTTCCGACAAGGCCGGGCCAGTCATCGGACCGCTGATGGCCTATGAGGTGCTGACAGCCTTCTTTCTGGAGGCGGGCTTCCTCGGAGTGATGCTGTTCGGCATCAACAAGGTCGGTCGCAAGCTCCATTTTGTCGCAACGCTCGCAGTGGCGGCGGGCACGTTCGTTTCGGCTTTCTGGATTTTGTCGGTGAACAGCTGGATGCAGACACCGGTCGGTTTCGAAATGGGCGCGAACGGACAATTCCTTCCCGGCGACAGCTGGCTTGCGATCGTCTTTAACCCAAGCTTTCCCTATCGCCTCGTCCATACCGTGTTGGCCGCTTATCTGACGACCGCCTTTGCGGTCAGCGCGGTGGGCGCATGGCATCTGCTGAAAGACCGGCAGAATCCCGGCGCGCGCAAGATGTTCTCGATGGCGATGTGGATGGCTGCGATCGTTGCGCCGATCCAGATATTCGCCGGCGATATGCACGGCCTCAATACGCTGGAGCATCAGCCTGCCAAGGTGATGGCCATGGAAGGGCATTATCAAAGCCACCCCGAAGGCGCCCCGCTCATCCTGTTCGGCATCCCGAACAGCAAGGAGAAGCGCGTCGATTACGCGATCGAAATACCAAAGGCTTCGTCGCTGATCCTGAAGCACGATCTGAATGCGCCCCTCGCCGGGCTGGATACCATCCCCGATGCCGACGAGCCACCGGTCGGCATCGTCTTCTGGTCGTTCCGCATCATGGTCGGCCTGGGGTTTGCCATGCTGGGCATTGGATTGTGGAGCCTGACTGCCCGCGCCCGCAAGAAGCTCTACGACTGGCCGTCGCTGCACCGCGCCGCAGTCGCGATGGGACCGAGCGGCTTCGTCGCCGTACTCGCCGGCTGGGTCACCACCGAAGTCGGACGCCAACCATTCACCATCTATGGCCTGCTCCGCACCGCCGACAGCGCGTCGCCGCTTGATGCACCGGCGGTCGCGGCCTCGCTCGTCGCCTTTGTGGTCGTCTATTTCGCCGTTTTCGGCATGGGCATCCGGTATCTGCTTCACCTGATGAAAAAGCCGCCCGAAGCGCATGAAGCCACGCTCGACGGCATGCCGATCCGCTCCGCCGGAATCACGCCCGCCGCCGCGGTCATTAAAGGAGAAGGCGCATGATCGATCTCACCGTCGTCTGGGCCGCCATCATCGGCTTTGCCATCATCGCTTATGTGGTGATGGACGGCTTCGACCTTGGCATCGGTATCCTTTTTCCTTTCTTCAAGGTCGGCAAGGATCGCGACACGGCGATGAACAGCATCGCACCGGTGTGGGATGGCAATGAAACCTGGCTCGTGATGGGCGTCGGTGGACTTCTGGCCGCCTTTCCGCTCGCCTATGCCATCATCCTGCCGGCACTATATGCACCGATGATCGCGATGCTGCTCGGGCTGGTATTTCGCGGCGTCGCCTTCGAATTTCGCTGGCGCGACCCGGCGCACCGCGAACTCTGGGATCGCGCGTTCACGGCGGGCTCGATCGTCGCGACCTTCGCGCAGGGCATTGCCCTCGGTGCACTTTTGCAGGGAATCACAGTCGAAGGCCGCGCCTATGCGGGCGGCTGGTGGGAATGGCTCTCGCCCTTCAGCCTGTTGACCGGCTTTGGCCTGCTGATTGGCTATGCGTTGCTTGGCGCCTGCTGGCTCAATTGGAAAACCGAGGACGGGTTGCAACGCCAAGCGGTGACTTACGCCGGCCGCCTCGGCATCGCGCTGTTGCTGATGATCGGGGCGATCAGCTTCGCGACGCTTACGCTGGAGGCGCAATATCATCAGCGCTGGCTCAGCTTTCCAGGCGTCTTGGCGACGGCGCAGGTGCCGCTTGCGACGCTGATCATAACCTTCCTCTTCTATCGCAGCCTGCGTCTGAAAAAGGATGCGCAGCCCTTTTTCTGGGCGCTGTCGCTTTTCGGCCTGTGCCTGATCGGCCTTGGTGTCTCGATCTGGCCCGACGTCATCCCGGCGCGCGTCACGATCTGGGAAGCGGCTGCTCCACATCGCAGCCAGGTCTTCATGCTGGTCGGCGCATCGATAATGGTGCCGATCATACTCGCCTACACCGCCTGGTCCTATTGGGTGTTCCGCGGTAAAGTGGGCGCGGATGGATATCATTGATGCCGGCGCGCCTGAAACAGATTGGCTGGTTCGTCGCAATTTGGGTGGCGAGCGTGTTGGCGCTAGCCGCGGTGGGACTGATTATCAGGGCCGTTCTGCGGGCATGATTGGGACAATTGGCTTGTCGCGAGGAGCCCCAATCCGCCACGCAAATGCAATTCCTTGCCTTAGCCCGAACAATCGCCGGAAACAGCTGAACTTGGCCGGTTTTGGTCCGCTTTCGGTGTAAAAGCGCGCCTCAGTCGACAAGACCCCATTCAGCATCATTTCCTAGCCATCCCGACGTCCTCAACGATATTGTCCACCACAAAAGAGGGATCCCGTGCGGAGAGGTCATGCCGATCATCGAGGTGAACGACATGGCGCATGTGCGATCGCGAAATAGCGGCAGGCCCTTCATCCGCGTCACACCGTCACCTGGGAGCGGATCGCGGACGAGTTCGGTGCATTGAGGCGATTGCCGTCGGCCGGTTGCCTGCACGTTGCGCACGAAGCGCCTCTCCCGGCATCGGTTCTCACACCGTCAGGACGGGAAGGCCGCTAAGCCGCCGGGCCTCCATGTCCTCGTGCGCTGCGGCGATCCGGTTAAACGCATAACGGGAGACGGGAAGGTCGCCGAACAGGCCGGCCCGGATCGCGTCCCAGAGCTGGGCCGTGGCCACAACGACGGTTTCGCCTCGAACGTACTGCGGCGTGCCGCCGCCTCGGAATCGAACGGCGCGGGAGCGGAGCTGATCGGCCGCGGGAGGCGCCTGTCCCGACGCGGCGCCGATCGTGGCGATCACGCCGCCATCCCGCACACAAGCGACGGCCAACGGAAAGGTCGCGCGTCCGACGAAGTCGTAGACCACGTCCACGCCGGCGGGTGCGAGCGCGCGGATCCGGTCGGAAAGCGCGGGATCGTCGGCAACGAATGCATGGTGGGCGCCGGCCGAGACCGACGCCAGTTTGCCGACCGATCCTGCCACACCGATCACCATTGCTCCAAGCGACCGCGCCCAGCGCGACAGGATCGACCCGACGCTACCCGATGCCCCGAGCACGAGGGCGGTCTCACCCGCCTTTAACGGATGCAGGGCGTACAATCCCATCCAGGCCGTCAGCCCCTTCGCAAGGAAGGTTGCCGCCACCTCGTCGGATATGTCATCCGGCAGGCGAACGAGCGCCTCGGCAGGGACGAGCGAGGCGGTGGCATATGCTCCCTCGACGAAGAAATAGGCGACGCGGTCTCCCGGTGCAAAGCCGATCACCCCCGGGCCGACGGCGTCGACTACACCCGCCGCTTCGAAGCCCGGCGTGGCGGGAAGCCGCATCGGGTACAGGCCCTTGCGGACCATGACATCGACATAGTTGATGCCGATGGCCGTTTGCACCAGCCGTACCTGGCCAACGCCGGGCAATCCGACCTCTGTCTCCACCGCTCTCAGGACGGCAGGCGTGCCGGTCGTCCGTATCTCGATTTTCCTGGCCATGTTCGGCTCCTCCGGATTTAACCGCGTCATGCGAGGGTGACCGGTCGCATCGTGCCGGCGTGCGGGAACCTGCCGTGGCGATAAGCGGCGTAATATCCCGCCAACTCGTCGCGGGAGCCCGCAATGAACGGCCCCTGCGCTACGACCTCGATATTCTGGGGCTGTCCGGCGTACAGCAGTATCCGGGCGCCTTTCGTGCCCGCTCGTAGCGCGAGCGTGCTGGAACCGTCGCCGGCGGGACCGGTCCAGCCGACCATGTTCTCCGACAGCGGTTCGCCACCGGCACCGGCAGCCGCCTCGCCATCGATTACCACCATGAAGGCGTTATAGGCGGCGGGCAGTTCCGGCGCGAAGGTAGCGCCCGGCTCCAGCCGGATGTCCGCCAGCGTGATGGACACCGCATTCTTCGTCGGCGCCGCCGCGTCACCCAACCGGCCGCTGTAGACCGTCGCCTCGACCCCCGGTTCGACATGGACCGGCATCGCCACGCGCTGCAGGATCTGCACCCTCGGCGGCATGTTGCGCTGTTCCTCGGGCAGGACCAGCCACAGCTGGAACAGTCGCATACCGGTCGACACCATCGCGTCCTCCGAGTGGACGATGCCGCTGCCCGCCGTCATCCATTCAACGTCGCCTTCCGCCAGTCGGCCGCCGGTATCCTCCATCGTGCCGTTCAGCATGAAGGTTACGGTTTCCAGCCCGGCGTGGGGATGTGCCTCGCCGAAGCGCCCTTCCAGCGTGATGTGGTCGTCCGCCATCAGGAAGAACGGGTCGGTGGCGTGGAAATTTCCCGGAGCCACCACCAGCGCCGCCTTGTGACGCTCGCCATCGAAGCCGGGTCCGAGTGGCGGTATGAGGGTGACGCGATCGATCGATCTGTGAAGCATGTTCCATCCTTTCGGGGTGACGCCCGACTATCGCCGACACAGTCAGCGTGTCGATTTGTGCCTCATCATCTCGAAATACCCCCGCCGCAATCAAGACGGGGATCGAAGAACTCAGCGTTGCTGGACGCGCAACCCGAACATTGAAGAAGATTCGCAGAAGCGCCTGCCGCCGGCTCGGGATGGACTCAGCCGCGCTTCGTTCCGGCGATCGGAGCGATCATGGCGGCGCTGGCGATCTGCGGCGTCATGTTGATCTTGGCCGCATTTGGACGGGTCTGACGCGCACCTCAGACTTCGCGGTCAAGCTTTTCGTAAAGAAATGCGACGAGTGCCCGCACCCGCGCGATACCGGCGCGTGCCGGCGGCATGAAAATCTGCAGGTCGCCGCCCTCGTGCGCGAAGTCCGGTAGCACCGCCTCGAACTCACCGCGTGCCAGCGGCTCTTCAACCATGAACTTGGGGACGAGCACGATGCCGAGACCTGCGCGCGCCGCAGCTAGCAGCATCCGCCCGCTGTCGGTACAGAAGCGCGAGTTAATCCGCACGGGCTCCCAGCCGTCTGGTCCCTTTAGTCGCCAGCGGCCGGGATCGAACGCATACAGGATGATATCGTGGTCGGCCAGGTCCGCCGGCCCGGCGGGACGGCCGCGCGCGTCGAGATAGGCCGGGCTTGCCACCATCGCCCATCGCACCGTAGCCAGTTTGCGCGTGATGAGGATCGAGTCCGGCACGGCACCCGGCCAGATCGCCAGATCATAGGCCTCCGCGATCATGTCCACTTGGCGATCGGTGAACCGGACGTCGAACTCGATGCGCGGATAGCGCGCCGCGAACTCGGCAAGGATCGGTGCCAGCAAGAACTCGCCGAAGGCGGCGGGCACCTGGATGCGAAGCTGCCCGAAGATCTCGCTGGTGGATTTGGTGACCACCTCGCGCGCCGACTCCAGCTCCAACAGGCCGGCGGCGGCCCGCTCGTGATACTCGCGGCCGATATCGGTCAGCGTCGTGCCGCGCGGGGTGCGCGTCAGCAACTGGGCACCGAGCACTCCCTCCAGGCGGCTCACACGGCGGCTGACGATCGATTTGGCGATGCCGAGGCGCGCCGCTGCATTCGCAATGCTTCCCGTCTCAACCACGCGGACGAAAGCGATGACATCGAGCAGATCAACGGGCGCGGGTTCCGGCATACGCAACTCCAGGTTCCTGCCTTGGCGGCTATTGCAACAGGACACGAGGGGTAAACCAGACGGCGACGCAGCGGAAGACCGCATACGAGCATGATGGAGCAAACAATGAATCAGCCAGCACTCGCCAGTGCCGCACAGCAACAAGCCACGAACACCCGTGCCCGCGCGGCCGTGGTCGAGCAAAAGGATGGACCGTTCATCATGCAGGACATCGCTCTCGAAGCGCCGCGAGCCGACGAAGTTCTCATTCGCATGGTCGCGACTGGCATCTGCGCCACCGACTCGCATGTCCGCCAACAACTGATGCCATCACCGTTGCCCGCTATTCTCGGTCACGAAGGCGCCGGCGTCGTCGTACGGACCGGCGTATCGGTGACCCATCTAAAGCCGGGCGACCATGTCGTGCTTTCCTATCATTCCTGTGGACAATGCAAGCCGTGCCTGTCCTCACATGCCGCCTATTGCGAGAAGGTCTGGGAGGCAAATTTCGCGGGGGCGCGGCTGGACGGCAGCATCGGCGTCGAGCGACACGGCGCCGACGACCTCCACGCGCATTTCTTTGGCCAATCGTCCTTTGCGACCTATGCGCTGGCTCACCAGCGCAACACCGTCAAAGTGCCGGATGATGTCCCGCTGGAGATTCTGGGGCCGCTAGGCTGCGGTTTCCAGACGGGCGCGGGCGCGATCTTCAAGGCGATGAAGGTGCCAGTGGGCGCGAGCGTCGCGGTCTTCGGCGTCGGCGCGGTCGGCCTTGCCGCCATCATGGCGGCGAAGGTCGCGGATGCCGCAACCGTCATCGCGATCGACGTGAATGCCGAGCGGCTCGAACTCGCAAGCGAACTCGGAGCGACGCACGTCGTCAACGCCGCCGATGAGCCGGACGTCACGGCCGCGATCCGCGCGATCACGCCACGCGGGGTCGAATTCGTCCTCGATACCAGCGGGCGGGCCGCCAACCTCGACGCCGGGATCGGCGCGCTGGCGCCGATGGGGCATTTCGGCTTCGTCGCCTTCAACGCGCATTCGAGCGCGTTCGTCGACGCATCGCGCCTGACCGTCGGGCAGACGCTGCAGGGAATCGTCCAGGGCGACGCAATTTCCGCGCTGATGATCCCAGAGCTGATCGGCCTCTACCGCACCGGTCGCTTCCCGTTCGACCGGCTCATCACCTTCTACGACTTCGCGGACATCAACCGGGCATTCGACGACGTAGCCGCCGGCCGCGTCATCAAGGCGGTGCTGCGCTTCGACGCCGCGCACGCCTGAACCACTCAGCAGAAAGGAAACAAAGCCATGTGCAACAATCATCAAAAGGCGATCGTCGCCGACGACACGCCAGCGTTCTTCGCGATCGACAATTACGGCTTCCCCGAAGCCGGCGAGCATCCGGCCGACCCACCCAACTATTATCCGCCCTATTTCTCCAGCGAACGCTTTCAAAGGCTCGGCTACCATGTCGAGGAGCTTCGCGACGGCTTCTACTGGATCACGAGCGGCGGGTACGACGCGGCCTTCGTCGTGACGAACGACGGCGTGATCGCGATCGACGCACCCCCGACGATCGGCGAGAACATGCTGGCGGCGATCGAGGAGGTCACCGACAAGCCCGTTACGCACGTCATCTATAGCCATTGGCACACCGACCATATCGGCGCCGCATCGGTGTTCGGCTCGGGCGTTGAAATCGTCGCGCACGAGATAACGAAGGAACTGCTCGAACGCTTTCCCGACCCGAAGCGCCCGATCCCAACGCTGACATTCGACAAGGATTATACGTTGATCGTCGGCGGCGTGACTCTGGAGTTGTCGTACAAGGGCGAGAACCACTGCCCCGGCAACATCTTCATCTATGCGCCGGCCCATAGAGTGCTGACCGTCATCGACATCATCAGCCCCGGCAGCGCCACCTTCATGCATTGCGATGCGTCGCAGAACATCATGGGCTGGTATCAGGCGCAACAGCAGTTGACGGAGTTCGACTTCGACTTCCTGGTCGCCGGTCACCACATGTCTTACGGCACACCTGAGACGGTGAAGGCCTCGATCGAGTATTTCGCCGACGTCCTCGCCGGCGCACAGGCCGCGGTCGACCGCTTCTCCCGCTCCGACGCGCTCATCGGCATCCTCGACGGTGCGGGCTGGGACAAAGTATTCGTCGGAACGGAGAACTGGATCAACTCGATGGCGAACTACGCCACGAAATATGTGCTCGAGAAGCGCAGCAGCAACGGGCAGCTGTGGTCGGAACGGCTGGCCGGGGTGACCACCCAGACGAAGTATCACGCCTACACGGTGCTGGAGTCGATCAGGCTCGAGCGCCCGCGGCCGAATTATCGCCTGCGCGGAGAGAACGCGCCGCCCTTCCTGACCTGATACCCTGCGGCCTCGCGGCAGCCGAAACTACCGCAGGCCGTCTCCTTCCAGACACGGGCCATGACGCGCGTGCCACGGATCGGCACGCCCGCACCCCTTCGCAAAGGACGACGCGATGACGAACTCTCCGGCCCGAAACTGGATCAACGGCGCCTTCGCCGCGCCGGTGGCGCTCTCCCCTTCGATCGACCCGGCGACCTACGAGACGTTCGGCAGCTATGCCGACGACGGGGCTACCGCCGCGCGCGATGCGGTCAACGCCGCCGCGACGGCGTTCCGCCGGACACCATGGGCGCATGATGCCGAGTTGCGCGCCCGAGTGCTCGATCAGATGGCAGCCGCGATGGAACGCCATCGCGAGCGGCTGATCGCCATCCTCTCACTCGAGAATGGCAAGATCGGGAGCGAGGCAGCGCTCGAAGCCGACGGTTCGCCAAGCAAGCTGCGCTACTGGGCGGCAATGGCTCGTACCGAGGCTGGGCGCGCGCTGCAGCCACGGCCGGGAAGCATCTCGATCGTACTACGCCAACCGATAGGAGTGGCGGGAGTCATCGTACCTTGGAACTCCCCGGTCATCCTTGCAGTCCGGTCGTTCGCACCGGCGCTGGCCGCCGGTTGCACAGTGGTCGTCAAGATGCCGGGTCAGGCAGCGCAGGTCGCCTCTGTGCTGTCCGAGATATTTGCCGAAGCGCCTGACCTGCCCGTCGGCGTCGTCAACATCTTTGCCGAGAGCGGCTCGGAGGGCGCTGCGCACCTCGTCGAGAGCGAGGATGTGCCAATGATCAGCTTCACCGGCAGCACGAGGACCGGCGCGGCGATCGGCGCGGTCGGAGCGCGGCGAATAAAGCGCTTCGGCCTCGAACTCGGCGGCAAGGCGCCGATGATCGTGTTCGACGACGCCGATGTCGCATCCATGATCCCGGTCCTCGAAAAGGCGCTGACGGTGTTCGCCGGTCAGTTCTGCATGACCGGATCGCGCCTTCTGGTGCAGGACAATCTCTACGAGGTCGTGCGCGACCGCCTTGCCGATCGACTGCGCAACGTCAGGGTGGGCCCGGCAGCCGACCCTGCGAGCGACATGGGACCGCTGATCGACAAGGCCAATGTCGCACGGGTCGACAAGGTCGTGACAGACGCGATCGCGGCCGGCGCCAGGGCGATCGTGCGCGGCGGCCCCGTAACCGACGGCCCACTCGCCGCGGGGGCGTTCTTCCGACCCGCGATGCTGGAGGTCGACGACAACCGGCTCGCGATCGTGCAGGAGGAAACGTTCGGACCGGTCATCACCATCCAGCGCTTCAGCGACGAAGCACAGGCGGTCGCACTCGCCAACGACAGCGAATTCGGGTTGTCCGCCAGCGTCTGGACCCGGGACCTCGACCGTTCGCTGCGCGTCGCGCAGGCGCTCGAGGTTGGCAGCGTTTTCGTCAACGACTGGGCCAAGGTCTATGACAGCACGGAAGAAGGCGGGTTCAAGCTTTCGGGCCTCGGCAGGCTGAACGGCGTCGCGGCGATCGAGGATTTTGTCGAGTACAAGCATATCGCGCTGCGCCCCGGGCAAACAGCCATGACCGGAGCCGACCAATGACATCTCCCGGTTACCGGGCAGCGACGCCGGTGCAGGTTCGGGATTATGTCAGGACCTTCCTCCTCGATCTGACCGATGACCACAGCGGGCCGGCGTCCACAGATCACTGTCTTACCGCTCGAACACGGTTGGAGGCCCGTTTGCGGGATGCGATGCTCACGGAAGAATTGCCTGGGCTTGTAGACGTCGCAGGACTCGCCTTGTGGGCGGACACTCTCAGGCTCGGTCTGTCGTCGCTCGTAAACGACGGGATGACATCGGCGGATGCGGCGGCCGTAATCGACATTGCGGTCCGCTGCCTTGATCAAAGAAACTGCTCGCCCGCCTATTCGCGCCATCCCGTGCGAACGACCACGCTGCGATCGGTCCAGGCCCCTACACCGTCATCCATGTGGCGTACGCACACAGTCCGCGATGGAGAGTACGCACGTTGACCGGAGAACCTCCCTCCGCGTGTGAAAGGGGAGCGTACCGGGCGATCCGTCAGCAGTAGCCGAACGCAGCTTGGCTGGCGATCTTCTCGCTCGCTTTCGGCGTCTTCGGACTAGTGACGGCGGAACTGCTGCCTGTGAGTATCCTGACGCCGATGGCGAAAGATTTGGGCGCGTCAAAAGAGGCCGTCGGACAGGAATGACGACCACGGGGCTTGTCGCGGCCATCTCGGATTCGATCATTGTGACTGGTATGGGCACGAGTGACCGCCGCAGGATCATTGTCGTATTGATGCTGCTGATGTTCGGCTCCTGCATCCTCGCGGCAATTGCGACCAGCGTCACGGTCCTGTTGCTCGCGCGTGCCATGCTCGGCATCGGCCTGGGCGAATTCTGGGGCCTGACGACGGCCGTGGCGCTACGCATCGCGCCCTCGGCCGAGGTTCTGCCGAATAGGCGCAAAGCGCGTCGAGCAGTTGCGCGAGAATCTACAGGCAGCGGAGGTCGAACTCGATTCGGACGACACGCGCCGCCTTGGCGCAGCCAGCCGCCTTCCGGTAGAGTATCCGGGCCGGTTGCTGAACCGGGCGGCGGAGCAAGATATGTAGTCTATGTTGTCAGCGTTCGCACAGAGCGCACGGCGCCGAGGGTTCCGAAAATGGCAACGCCGGGTTTCTCCAACACCGGCTTCCGCAACGCCTCCACCGCCCTATTCTCCTGATAACAACAATCAGGAGATCGCGACATGCCTGCAGTCCTCGTCCACGGCGTACCCGACACCCACCGGCTCTGGGACACCGTCCGCTCTCATCTTGAGCGCAACGACATTATCACGGTTGATCTTCCCGGCTTTGGCAATTCGTTGCCGTCGGACTTCAGGTCAACAAAGGAAGAGTATCTCGACTGGCTTATCCACCGGATCGCTGAGATCGGCGAACCCGTAGATCTGGTCGGTCATGACTGGGGCTGCCTGCTCACGGGTCGCCTCGCGTCCATCCGACCGGATCTGGTGCGGACTTGGACCGGAATCAGCGGGCCCATCGATCCGGAATACCCATGGCACTATCTCGCCAAGATCTGGCAGACGCCAGGTGAGGGCGAGCAATGGATGAAGGATCTCGACCTCGAGGAATTTGCGGCGAACCTCGTCGAGGCGCAGATGCCGAAAGATGCGGCGGATGAAGCGGTTCGGCATATGGATGCCACCATGCGGGCAAGCATTCTCGCACTTTACCGTTCGGCAATCGAGGTCGGGGCGGAGTGGAAACCGGGTTTGAGCAGCATGATCGCGCCCGCGCTGGTGATCTGGGGCCTAGACGATCCGTTTCTGCCGCACCGCTTCGCCGACGAGCTCGGCAATGCCACTCACGCACGCGCCGTCGTGAAGCTGCGCGCCTCGCATTGGCCGATGATCGAGCGTCCGGCCGATGTCGCGCGCGAACTCGAGGCCCATTGGGCTCACTTTTAACCCCCCTGCGCTTGCGTCACTTGGGCTCAAACCCATGCAAACGCAACACGAACGGCAATGCTTGGTCACTCGCTATGCGCCCAAGCATTTGTCCGGAAACAAAACCATGGTGAAGCAGCGCGGCGAGCATTGCCCCGGCTGCACCAGACAGGAGCTCGCCTACATGACCAATTCAGCAAACACCCGGATCGGCGTCGGCATCGTCGGCGCCAGTGCCGATCGAGGCTGGGGGGGAATTGCTCACGTCCCGGCGCTGCGGGCGCTCGACGCATACCAGATCCGTGCCGTCAGCACGACCCGCATGGAGAGTGCGAAAGCAACCGCTAGCCGACTGGGCGCCGATCTTGCCTTTGACACACATCAGGCGCTGGTCCTGCGGCCGGAGGTCGACCTGGTGGTGGTTGCGGTCAAGGTGCCGGATCACAAGCAGATCGTTTCCGACGCGCTCGCCGCGGGCAAGATGGTCTATTGCGAATGGCCGCTCGCGCGAAACCTGTCGGAAGCCGAAGCGCTGGAGGGGCTTGCCCGCGAACGGCAGGTACGCACGGTCATCGGCTTGCAGGGCGGCCTGCACCCGCCGATCCGCTACCTTCACCACCTCGTCCGGCAGGGCGTGATCGGCATGCCGCTCAGCACGAGCATCCGAGCGCATCTGAACGATGACATGTGGGTCGGCCGATATGACCCGCCGTTTGAGTATATGGCTCGCGCAGAGAATGGCGCCACGCTTCAAAGCATCATGCTCGGCCACGCGCTCCAACCGCTCGCGCACGTCCTCGGCGCATTCGAGAGCCTGTCCGCCATCGTCGCCAATCAGCGCGGCGATGGCGTCCGCATCTCGGATGGCACGTCCCTCGCGAAGGATGCGCCGGACGAGATGGTCGTCGCCGGGGTTCTCGAAGGCGGGATCGTCACTTCGCTGCACTATAGTGCCGGGCAGTCCGCCGGCTTGGTGTGGGAAATCCAGGGCACCGAAGGCAGTCTGCGGGTCGAGACGGCGTCGGGCTACATCCACTTCGGCGACATGACCATCACGTTGCGCCGCGGCAGCGAGCCTGTCGAGCAGCTACAGGTCCCACCCGCATATGCGGCTCCCGACCTGCAACTCGAAGCGCCCGCAGCGGGTGTCGCCCGCCTCTACGCCCAGCTCGCCGCGGACCTGCGCGACGGAACCATCGATGCGCCGGACTTCGCGGTCGCGCTTGATCGTCACCGGGTGCTTCAGGCGATCACACAGGCCGCTGAAACGGGTCGTCGCCAGCATCTGTCCCAACCCGACCTGGTTAACTCTAATCGCTGAAAACCAAGGAAGGGTCGTGTCGTCGGGCTTGTCGGGCCGACGGCGAAATCGACTTATCATGCAGCCAGCAGGAGACTTCGCCGTGACCACCAAGCTCAAGATCGACTTCGTTTCGGATATCGCCTGCCCCTGGTGCGCGATCGGGCTAGGAGGCCTGGAGCAGGCGCTCGCGGCCTTGGGGGGCCAGATCGACGCCGATATCACGTTCCATCCCTATGAGCTGAGCCCGGACATGCCGGCGGGCGGGCAGAACGGCTTGGAGCACATCAGCAGGAAGTTCGGCATGCCGCACGACCAGATTCGCTCCAGCCGCGAGATGATCCGGGAACGTGCCGCCGGCGTCGGCGTCACCATGAACACCTCCGATGAGAGCCGAATCTACAATACGTTCGACGCACATCGTCTGCTCGCTTGGGCAAAGGATGAGGGTCGGCAGCTCGACTTGAAGCGCCGCTTGCTGGCGCTGTATTGGACCGATCAGGTCGATCCGGGCGACCATGCCGCTCTCGTGGCGGCCGCGGAGGAGGTCGGTCTGGACGGATCAGCGGCGCGTTCGGTGCTGGAATCCGATCGATACGTTGAAGATGTCCGTGCCGAGGAGGAGCTTTGGCGTAGTCGCGGTATCAACAGCGTTCCGACGGTGATCGTCAACGACCGGCATTTAATTTCCGGCGCGCAACCCCCCGAGGAATTTGAGCGGCAGCTGCGTGATCTCGCCGCCGAAGGCGGCGATGCCGGCTGACGCCGACGATGCGCCGAACGCATCGCCTCACTGCGCCGGCGCATTTCCATGCTCACAGCCGAATGGACACCCTGTTTGAGGTAGGACGCTCAGCGTGACGGCGCCGTTTTTCGGTGTGATGGAGCTGGCCGAGCCTTTGCCGGGGAAGCGTCGTCGTTCGGATCAAGCGGTTCCGGAAGCAAGCCCAACGGTGCCCAATCTCATTGCAATCACAGAGGCGGTCGGACGTGGGCGGGTACTGGCAGCATCGCCGAACTCGACTCGTAAGACGCTTCTGCGCATTATTGAGGGAAGTCTTGGTAAGAAGACGAGTCAGCCGAACTTGACGAGGTTCAGCGCCGGCAGGGGGCCACCGGGGAATTGTACGAGCTGACCGCCGATTGAAATCGAGCCGAGATCGATGCCGAAAAAGCCGATCTGGTCGATGATGGCGGCTACCTCAGCCTTGGCCCGCCGATCGTCGCCCGAATAAAAGAGGACGCGCTTGCCGCCTTCCGATTGCGGATCGCCCGACAATTGGGCCGGGGTGAGATGGTTGAACGCCTTCACGACCCGCGCACCGGGAACGAGGTCCGCAATTACATCCGACGAGATGCGGCCACCCAGATCGAACGGACGATAGAGCGGCGCCTCGATGGGATTATTGGCATCGATCACGACCTTGCCGCCGAAATCCAGACCCGCGAGCGCGCCGGGAATTTTCGACCACTGGACGGCCACAAAAACGATGTCCTGTGCTGCCGCTTCCTGGACCGTTCCAGCCCGGATTGAGCCTCCGAATGTGGAGACCAGCTCCGCAATGCTGTCAGGTCCGCGGCTGTTCGCGATGACGGCCTCAAGGCCAACCTTGCCTAATGCCTTCGCGAACGCACCGCCTATCTTGCCTGCGCCGATGATACCAACCGTCATGATCCGGTCCTTCAACCAAGTGTTTCCGTTGACCAGAGAATGGACTGTGGATAGGCATATCAAAAGTCATAGACGTATTGTTTGAGTTTCAATTCCTGCTTGAAGGTTGATGCACATGGAGACGCTCGCCAACCTGGAAGCGTTCGTTCGGAGCGCGGAGGCAAACAGCTTCTCGGGCGCGGCTCGCCGGCTCTCCCTCACGCCGGCGGCAGTCAGCCGGAACGTCGGCATGCTCGAACGAAACCTGGGCGTGCGGCTATTCCATCGCTCGACACGCAAGTTGGCCCTGACGGAAGAGGGTGAAGCCTTCTTGCAGAGCATCGGCGACAGCCTTGCCGATCTTCAGAGCGCAATCGACGGCGCCTCGCAGATCAAGGGCGAGCCAGTCGGCGTCCTGAAAGTGAGCATGAGCCTCTCCTTCGCCATGGGCTACGTCCTTCCCGCGCTGCCAGAATTTCTCAGCAGATATCCGGGCATCTGCCCCGATTGGCATTTCGATAGCCGCCAAGTCGACCTGATTGCGGAAGGCTTCGACGTCGCGATCGGCGGGGGCTTTGACCTAAATCCCGGAATTGTTGCCAAGGCACTAGCGCCCGTCCACGTCGTCGCCGTCTGCGCGCCAAACTATTTCGGCAGAAAAGCTCTACCGACGAGCCCGGCCGATCTCGCTGAATACGATGGGATTCTCATGCGCTTCTCGACATCGGGTCGCATCCGACAATGGATGATGCGGAATGCTCAGGGTGATGAGGAGCGCGCGCTGCTGAAAGAGACAGTCGTTATGAGCGACTCCGCTCCGATGATCCAAGCGGCCCTTGCGGGGCTTGGTATTGCAATGGTGGCTATGCCGGACGCGCTTCCGCATTTGGAGAGCGGCGCGCTGATACGCATTCTTCCCAAATGGTATGCAGATGCGGGATCAATATCGATCTACTACGCAGGTCGCGCCTTGCAACCGCTCAAAACTAGAGCGTTCATCGACTTTTACACGGAGCACTTTCGTCGAGAGCGCATCAGCGCACGGTTCGCGGGAAGCCTCAAATAAGCCAGCGCAATCCATTGCCCTGATGATTGTGATGGGCACCTCCATTGCCCTTCTAACAACGCCGAAAGGTTCGACGCTGCTGGAGCGGAGCGAGGCCCCAAAGCGATATATCCGCGGGTTATGGTTAGCCTGTAGGCCCGAGGGTCTCCCTCGATCATACCCTGGCATCAACCTTTGGGCGAACCACAGAAGATCTTGACCGAGGTGGCTGCGAGCGCCGGGAATCTCACCCAGTTTCGCGATAGAGCGATCGCAGCCCCTCCCTGTAATGGGCTAGGTATTAGGTGAGTGTACCTCCATCAACCGTCAGGATGGTCCCCGTAATCTGGCGCGCGGCATTCGACGCGAGAAACGCGACCGCAGCTGCCACGTCCTCCGGCTCGCCATACCGCCCCAGTGGGATCAACGCCCGCTGGAAATCACCGAACTCGCCTTCGGCCGGGTTCATTTCCGTGTTCGTTGAACCAGGCTGCACGAGATTGACGGTGATATCACGAGGACCCAGTTCGCGCGCCAAACCTCGTGTAAATGATTGGAGGGCGGATTTCGTCATCGAGTAAACCGTCGATGGCCCGACAATTCGCTCGGCGCCGGCGGACCCGATCGTGATAATGCGCCCCCCGGCAGTGAGGTGGGGCATGGCCGCCTGAGATGCCAGGATCGGCGACCGCGCATTGACGGCAAAGAGCGCGTCGATCTCATCGACCGTGAAGTCCGCAACGTCCTTGTAGGTAGCGATCGCGGCGTTGTTAACGAGGATATCAAGACCCCCGAGCGCTTTCACTGCCTCGTCCACCGAGCGCGCGATCGCAATCGGATCCGCGCTATCGGCCTGAATTGCAACGGCGGCACGGCCCTTGCTCTTTATCAATTCCGCCACCTTCGCTGCACGATCGGCGGAATGCGCGTAGGTGATGGCAACGTCTGCGCCTTTTTCGGCCAGCGCAACTGCGATAGCCGCACCAATCCCGCGTGACGCTCCGGTCACAAGTGCGCGTTTTCCAGTCAGCTCAGTCATCGATATTCCTTCCTCAGTGTTTGCGCGACGTGCGCGCTGCCATGGCGATGTTCGCCGATCATCACGTGATCGATGTTGGCGCCGCACCCTGAAGATGGAGGGGATGCCGCTTTACAATAAGTGGGAAATCAGTTGATTTATTTTCAACGGATCGTTTGCAATAGGCAGGAGTGTCGGCCCGCGACCGCTTGCCATATGGGTCGCATCTTCTCTAAGCGGGCCGGATCGGTATTCTCATCGCGCCAGCCCGTCACGGCCAGGCGGCTCTCCTTGCAACACGAAACCCCGATGAAAGTTGGCCGTTCGCCGGACGCGCGATGACCTCGTCCAGCGACGAGCAAGAAGTCGAGCTGGACACCGCGGACAACGCTCCGTGGCTCATCGCCGACACCTTGCGCAAATCCGGCGCACGTTGCGAAAAGGCGCCGAACTGGGGTGCTGATCCGACGAAGCAATGATGCCGGCTTCCACGCGCCGGCGAACCAGGTTGGCCTTTTTCGGGACGACAGCGGGAACACCGCGGAGATCAAGCTGCCCGCCGGCGCAAAAGCCATGTGCCTGACGCTCCAGCCCACGAACCTTACAGAACATGCGTTGGATGGGCGTCCGGACCGCGGCGATGCGCAGTCTTGGCGCCTCGCGGGCATGCAGCCCGTCAGGATTGCGGAGCCCAATGCCCGGTTGATGGAAGGCTTCTGGACGGAGCCGCTGGACTAATCGACCAGCGCCTCGGCGTCGGCTTCCTCGTCACAATCCATATCCTCGGAAGCCATAGGCTTGGCGAGTTCGACGGCTTCCGGCGACATGCCCGCATACATCTCTTCAAGGATGCGGCCGTTTTCGCTCAGATAGGTTTCGCCATATTCCAACATGATTCTGCCTCGATAAGTTGGCATCTCATTAGGAGATTTTCGTTAGCCATATGTCGTTACAATTTTGAACCGCCTTTAAAAGCCAAGGCTTTCCGGGCTTGAGCAGATTTCACAACTTAGAGGATACAACCAAAAGTGCCTTTCGTCCCTTGAGATGAAATCAACATCTACCGAGACCTCAAGCTTTAGGTGCCTTTTGTCCGGCAGGTTGCGCCCAGTTTATGAAAAACGAGCATAAGGAAATCAGCCGCATCGTTCTTCGACAGGCTGTGTGCGAGTCGCAAATCTCGCTGCGGCGTCGCTGACTTTCTACTCAGACTTCGAGTCGAGATTCTGCGAACTCAACACATGCCGCGCGATCCCAACCGGCAATATGCCGGGCTATGCGAGGCGCCTTCAGCATCACGCCTCGGACTGAGCGGACGTCGATCCTGAACATCAGCGCAATTTCGCTCGTGCTCATCCAAGCATTCGCCAATTCGAGAACCTGCTGGCGCTCGGTGACGAGCGCGACGCCGGAGGGACGGAACTTGAGATCGCCTGTTTCGGCCAAGCGCCGGACTGCCGGTTGATCGAGGTTGAGAAGGTCCATGGTGTCAACCTGCGTTATCTCCGACGAGAACGGGAAATCGGGCCACGCCTCTTCATGAAATGTGCAGTCCAGGAATTGTTCGAGATCCTCAAGACGCACATGTGCACGCCGGTTGAAGCGTCCTACCCCTGATATCCAATATGGGAGATCGCCGCGCCGCATGGCGCCAAGGACCGCAGCCCATGGTTTCAAGCGTCCGCCGATCCGGCGCATCGCCGTGCCCAATGGTATAGCGCCCGCAGGGGCCCCGCCTTCGCTGCCCTGCTCGAGGTCGTCAATGAAACGGCCGACGTCCTCAGAAACGAGCCGCAGGACTGGGTCGAGAAAGGTAATGGCGGGATGATCTTCGCGAGCGACATCTCCGGTGCAAGCAATCTGCTCCGAAGCATATCGCGGCACGCCCAAATCTTGCTCGAGGCGGCTTACCCGTTCGGATCCTCGCTTTCGCCTCGCGAGTTCGTCGACGAATGCCTCGTCATATTGAGCCACGGTACGGGTGGTTTTCACGACCATGAAGTGTTCGACAAGGCCTGCTTCGCGTAGCGCCGCCAGTTCTGATGGATCAATCGCCGCCTTCTTGCACACGTCGGAACCCGAAATGACCGGCTTTATTAGCCCGCCAAGTGCGAGCCGGGCATCTTCAAAGACTTCAGGCAGCGCGGCCCGAACCAGCGTTATTTGCTCAGGCTTCGCGTTGCGTGGCAGGCCGAGCTTTAGCAGTGCGGCTCGAAATGAACGATGATCGCCGCCATTTCTTAGCCCCGCCTCCTCGATTTGGGCACGCACGGCGCTGCGCAGCCTTTCCGGCCAATCATAAATTAGATTGGCGCCTCTGGCGATTACTTCGGCCAATCCCGACGGCTCGAGGCCGAACAGGACGGGCCTCCTCATCGGCATGCGGTCGGTCCTACACGTCACACCCATTGCAAGGATGAGATGGGCGAGCACGTTTGCTGGCAGCGCGGCAACGTCCGGGTGAAGCTTCCTAAGGGCTGCATCGCGTATGGCGTCGTCGATCGAAATTAATGCCGCGAAATTTCGGTAGTCGTCACGGAACTGCGCCGACAGCGTCTCATGATCTGGATGCCGCAGAATGACTCCGCAGACATCGCACCGGTCCAAGCCGTGCGATTTCCGCCATCCGAGCTTCGCTCCGCAGTCCGCGCACCTATCGATCAACCGCTCTAAGCTTTCCGGGCAATAGGGCATCAGTCGGCACATCCAGGAAGCTCGGTGATACGCTTTCAACCTTAGTGCGGCTGGAGAGCAGCGCCGGGATTCGAGTTCGAGAAAATGACGCTCAATGGCGCCGCTGCCAAACTTTACAGCGCCCGTGCGGATAGCGCCGCCGATATAGGGGTGGCATCGTTTCTCAACCTCAAGGACTGAGCATCCCAATTTCTGGGCAAGGCGGGGCGCCAGATCACCAAGGTCCTGTCCGATGGTGCCTGGATGAAGCAGGCACAGCCCCGCCTCCTCAGTAATGATATTGGTTCGCCCAAGGACATTAAGCCGCGTCGACCGAGCAACCATGCCTACCAAGCTCTCGTCCGGATAGGGAACAATCGGAACGACAAGAGGTCTGATGGGCTGCAGAGGCGTGTCCGGTCTGTTTTGGTCGATCATGCCGCGCCCTCCGCGAACGGATCCGAGAAAACATATTCTTGTGGTATGGCGAAGGACCGCACCGCGAAGGACAGATCATACGGCTCGACATAGTCGGCGTCTCGACGGGACGCATGCTCCAGTGCGGCCTCGACTACCCTGCAAACGCGACCGACGTGACCGTTGGACGCTTTCAGCAGGCCGCCGACGACTTCCGATTGACCGAAGCCGGACAATTGTCGGGTGGCGCCTGATGTCAGCAGCGCGTTATCGAGATTGATGCAGAACGCTTTGAACAGCTTGGCCTGACCGTTCAACTTCGGGTCAAGAGGACTTAGCTCCAAAGGACTACCGAGGCGGCTGGCCAATTGGTCATTGCGTTCGAAGAATTTTTTGGAGTCCAGATTTCCCGCCAAGACCAACGGCACGATGCCCGCGTCGAGGAAGTTCTTCAGTTCGTCTGTAACCTCGTTGCTGTCGTTTCTGGCCTTGGAAAGATGCTGCACCTCGTCGACGATGAGAAGCTCGACGCAGCGATGCATCATGAACTCGCTGGCGCGCTGAAGCACTTGATCCGTATTGCCTTGATCCGAATGCGGATCGCCGAGCGACCGCAGGAGCTGCTGGCAGATCATTTTGACGGTCACGCGCGTCCTCAGGTTCAAATAAAGGATTTGATACGGATTGGGTTCGCTGCCCTCTGCCGCCATGCGCTCGGCGAGATCGAGACGGTATCGTTCAAGGGTTTTAGACTTGCCAGCTTGCGGCCGTTCCGAAAGCCGGAGGCCCGGCAACGGAACGCCGCGAATGCCGAGAGTTTTCAAGCGCAAGGCTTCGATGCGAGCCATCACCGCTTCCTGCGGCGCGTGGGGTACTACGATGACCTTGAACGCTTTCATGGCCGCAACTTCTCGCAAGGTCGCGGCCATGTCATATTGGGCGATCGCATGGCCGGTCCGGGGGACGGGCGAGCCGTCCCCCTTTCGATTAGGCTCGCTCATGCATCGTCTCCAAGCCCGCTGTCATCGTCGCCACCGGCGTCTCGTTCTTCAGCGTCGTGATCGATTCCCAGGCCCGACGGCCCTTCCACGTCAACCGAGTCCCAGCTGAAATCTCCGAGCTCGTCTTCACGGACGGGCAGCCCGTAACCGTCGGCACGCTCCGGCGGCAGATATTTGCCTTTGATCTTCTTTTCGCGCGCGGGAAGTGGTGCCGGGAGCCCGTCATCCTCACGCATCGTGTCGACAACGACCTGGTTGGCGAAGGATACCTCGCCGTCGAAGATCGGGCTTGCGGCATCCTGATCCTTCGCGTGAAACGACTGATACAGTGCCGCGAAATCGCGGCGACGCTGGAAGGGGAGCCCAGGGACCATCTCGTCGATCATCTTCAGGGTAATCTGACCGGAGCGAAGACGATCATCCTGCGATGAGAAGGGCTCGCGCCGTTTTTTCGCCTGGCGCTTGAATTCGTGATGCTCCCAGCGCGACAAGCGATGCGTATACTCAGGCTGGGTAGACGGCAGCGGCACGTATTCGTTAGCGACGGGATTATAGACCTCGATGACATCGAGATTGCCGTCATTGACGCGGATCTTGACCTCCACGGTGGCGGTCCCATCCTTACGTTGCGATCGGATGGGCATGGTATTCGCCAAAACATCAAGGAGCATCTCGACGGTACGGGCATCGCGGTAGCGAATGGAATCGAATTCGATCCCGTCGGTTGTCAAAAGCGCGGTCGCGGTGCGCCCTAGAGCACGCCGCACAACGCCTATGTCTTCAAACGCGTCGGTCGCGCGCTGCTTGCTCTTGCGCATAAACATCTGCAGCGGCGACCAGTTGTCCAGCCCTTTGGAGGGGCTAACATTGTAAGCCGCGATAACTTGATCGACGATGCTGCGGAGTTGAGCGAGGGTCAGGACGGCAGACCCCAGCGCGTCATAGTCGAGTTCCTTGAGCCGCTTCGGGTCAATGACGGTGCCCGGCAGGATCGCCAATTGCTCTTTGAGCGTGCGAAAGAAACGCTCGAGCGCCGCTTTCGCCGTCGGCATTTCGATTGGCGGCAGCAACAGCCCGATGCCCGCCTCGTTAAGGCCCGGCAGAGCCGCCGGGGACATGAGAGCCTTTTCGTTGTCGGGCAGGATCGCTGCCGGCTTCCCGAAGATCCATTTGAGATCGGGATATTCCGCAAGCATCTCCGCTGATACTTCCGGCGGATGCATGCAGCTGATGATCGCTTCGACCGATGTTTCGGTGCGATTTGGCCCCGCATAGACAGAGTAGCCGATGATCGCGCGAGACAAGGCGCACATGAGAGCCGTGATCCGAACCTTGCACGCCGGCAGCGCCCAATCGTCATCGAAGACAATGACCTGCTCGAGTGTCGTCGCGTCCATCAGCACGACTTCGAGAAGGTGATCGACGACTAGCGCTTCGCCAGATCCCTTGAAACGATTAGCGGCGGCCGTCGCGCCATATTTGGCGGAATAGGTTTCGCGGCATTCGAGATTTCCGATGCGTTTGCGAAGGGCCTCGAACGACGGAAGGACATAAGGCGCGCGGCCCTCGGCAAGACTGCCGTTGAGTTCTTCGACCTTCTTTTTCAGCCACCCATAGGCATCGACCATCTTCAGCTTGCGAGTTGCCCAGTACAGGAGGGCCGCTGCTTCCAAATGTTGGGCAATGACGGGATCGAGTGGCGACTGACCCCGATGACGCCCTGCCGTGGCGACGAGCGAGGCCACGCGGCGCCCACGCTTCTCAAGCTTGCTCATCCAGCGGCGTACCGCGCAGCCGCTCGGTTTCGGGAAGGTGAAATCCCCCTCGTGCTTGCCGAAATTATCGGCGAGCCACGCCTCGGCGCCGGCATCGGTCTTTTTGACCCCATCGGCGAGAGCGCGCCAGGCGAGGTTGTGGCGCCACACAGATTTCTTGTCGCGATCCACCGCGGCATTCGGATCGAGCAGCGCGAACCGCCCCTGACGATCGCGGTTGGATTCCGGTTTGCCGACGGAGTACAAGAGCCCGTCTGCGTATGCGTCCCGCATCCAATGGATTGTCGGGGCCGCGAGAGTTCCGGATTTGGCATCGCGGATCTGCAGCAGGCCCAAGGTGCGCAAATCCCTCAATTCGACAACGCCAGAGTCATGGATCGCTTCGAGACGCACTTCCCGTCCGTCTACCTGGAAAATGTGGCCAACGCACAGGTGCATCCATTTGCTTGCGGTTTGTGCAAGCGCGCGGTCAGACTTATTGATCATGCTGATAATCCTTTAAAATTTGAAAGAGAGTTTAGCTCACGGCGTTCGCAAAGCGGTGTCAGCGCAGGTCAAGCCGCGTGCGAATGTCGCGAGGACGAGCAGAAAGCGGCGGCACGGCTGACACCAAGTCATCCCGGGCCGGCGCGGAATTGAGGTCGTAACGAACGAGCCGCGCGCACATCATCGCGTTCACGATTTTTCGCGCGACCATCGGATTGCCGCCCATCGCTTCTTCGACCCGCCCTCTCGCGGCCGCCCCGCCCTCGACGCATAGAAGGCGCTGAACAGCTTCTGTTTGTTTTTCGCTGTAGGCGGTGAAGCGATCGGCAAAGGCGGCCGCGATGTTGTACCGGCGGCGGGGCGAAGCCTCGAGATCGTCACCCGTGACTTTTCGGAACTGGATGTTCAGCTTCGCCAGCTCCGCCTCTGCTCGTTCCAGAAGCAGCGCATATTCCGGATCGTGGAAATAGGTGGGGCTAGCCTTCACCTCTTCCACGACCACGTCGCCATGCTCGTTGGCCGCAATCACGTCGGGGGTATATGTTTTGATCCCGGTATCGGTCCGCCACTGCAGTTTGATGCCATGCAGCTGGAAATCGACCCAATGCGGGTCCACCTCCTTCTCTTTGTAATTCATCCGCTCCCAACCACTCTCGCCGGTCTGCGTGCGGCGTGACTTCATGCTGAATTCGGAGAAGGTCGCGGCCTTGCGGTTGAACGTCAGCGCGATGGACGCTGCGGGTACCGCAAAGAACGCATCCCAATGCGGCGTAGAGCCGCGGATGACCGCCGGCTCACTTGTTGTTGTTGAGAACAGCGGATGGGTGCGGTTTCGGCCTCCAGACTTCTTTGCACGACCATTCATGACGTCGAATGGGTCGGGAATTTTGAGCGCAAGAGGGGAGCCGCGCCCGTCGCCTTCAACGAGCACGTTCAGCGGTGTATCGATAATCATAAACTTCTCCGGCGCGTTTAACGGACGCGTCCGACCGTTCGCTTTCAGTGCCCTGAAAACGGTGTGATCAAAATGATGTGACGAGAAAAACCGAGCTTAGCCGGGCGGTCCCCGGCATGATTCTTGGCCGACGCCCGCTCGATGATTGTTGAGAGATGGAACCATGACCGTCCTTCGATGGCTAAGAGCAATAAATCTGATGACCGACAATCTGACGGTAATTTTAGCACTTGGCAAGCAGATTATGACCACCTATCTGACGGTATTCAGAAAGCCGAAAAATTCGACGAAAGCGCAAATTTTTTTATGAATGAAGAGCAACTGCGATTGCTTGCTCGCCTGAAATTGGCGGGAGCATCCGTCGAAGGCGAGATGGTTGTGTTGATGACGCTGCCGCCGGAACGACGTGACGTGGCGTTCCGGCGGATGGAAGTGATCGCGAGATATTTGGACGAAACCGGACAGAGCAGTAAGGACGCCGAAGAAGCAGCGGCCGCGCTGGGAACAGGACTACGAAATTTTTACCGCTTCATAGCTCGCGTAAAAAAATTCGGACCAGCCAAGGGGCTTGCGCCGGGGTTTCGAAACGTCCAGCGGGCCGCCACGGCGAGGGACGGACTTGCTTCTGAAGTCGAAATGCCGCTGAGGAAGCTTCTGAAGCGTTCGCCGGAAGCGCGACCGGCAGAAGTTTATGCATTCATCGAGCAGCTATGCAGGGACAAGGGGATTTCGCTCCCGTCAGAACCGACGGTCCGTCGGCGTCTGGCGGCGCTTCGTCAATCGCCATTGGTGCAGCGGACTTTGGCGAAGATGGTGCTTGGGTCGGATATCGTTGTAGATCAATGCGCGATTACGTTGCCAGTCTCAGGGCACCGTCCGACCCATTTCGTATATGCAACCGTGACCCTTGTCATCGATCGCCTGACGAAGCTCGTGCTGGGGGCCGGTATAACTGAGAGTGATGGCATCGCTATAGGACTTTCGGCCGCAATATTTCAGGTTGATCGCAAGCTCCCAACCTTCGCCAATTACCAGTTGCAGCTAGCTCAATCCATCAACACCCTCAGTTGGACGGTGCCCCCCGGTCTTGAATATGCCGCAGATGCCATCCTGCAGTCGGAGCAAGCAGCGGGCGTCAAGATAAAGGTCAAGAGCCGGGGCGTGCGCCGGCACGGGGCGGAAGTGCGCCGCCTTCTCGGAAACCAGCTGGGCGGTTTCGAGTTTCGAAACCTCACAACGGCAAAAGCCGAGCCTGTGTCGGGGGATCAAAGCCCGGCTGGCGATCCTTGGGCCCTCCTCCAGCACGCGGTAGAGGCCCACAATCAAAAGCTGCTCGACAGATTTGCTTTGGTAACGTCGAAGAGCATCTTGAGCGATAGATTAGAGCAGCTTACCGCGCTTCGACGGCAGTTGGATGGCATTTTTTATCCGGTCTTCGATGCCGTCGACAACACATTCCAGACTGATTCATCAGCGCATTGGTATCGGTTGCGGACATTCCCGCGCCGCGACTAGTTCCGCATTACGGCCCGCAATTAGGAAATTTACGACTGGAACCACCTCTTCAATGGTCAAGGGATGGTCGAATTTAGCCTCACCGGAAGCAAAGGCGTTCAGGTCTATTCGTCCGATTCGGCTCCCGTATACACTCGCAAACCCAAGCGCTGTACGGCCGACATAGCGTGGGTCGATAACAGCAAGATGATCGGTGGGTGCCGCCCCTGCCAAAAGCCGGCTAAGATATCGCGTGGTTCCGAACTCACCGGACGCGAGCGAAAACTCGGCGATCAACGGGTCGAGCAGCCGCTCGACGTCGCTCGGCATCGGACCGCCTGGGATGATCCTGTGAGCGAGTATCTGGCCGCTTCCGATCTCGAAAACCGCCAGAAGGTGGGCGACCTCCACGCCTTCGCCAGATGGGGACAGCCCGATCCGCAGCGCGCAGCTATCGAGCAACCAAGTATGGCCGCTCTTGATCCGGGCACGCAATCGCGAAGTGGGGGGCTTGTCGCCCAACCGGGTGCGGATTGACCGCTCGGACGGAAGGGGCATGTCGGCGTCGTCGCAAATTCGTCGCAGCTCCTTTTGCACATCGGTAAGCGTTGCATGCGGACCCGCCTGCCGAATGGCGGCTTGGATTGCGCGTTCCGCCTCATCACCGATATGCCTGCTAAGGCCGTGGCGGGAAACTTTCGGCGTCTGGCCGCTCTGCGCCGCCTTGAATTCACGGAGAAGTCGATAGAAGGCGCGGACGCTTACCCCGAGATGTGTCGCGACCTCTTCAACATCGCGGGCAGTTATAGCGGGCTTGGCAACATAGGCGGCGAACATCCGAAATCGAAAGATTGCCTTCGACCAAAGGTGAGGCGGCATAGCCGCCAGCTGTGCGATAAGCACCTCGTCCATTTTCATCTCCACGCAAATTTGCGTGAGACAACTTCAGACGATCACCGTCACATCTGTTCGCGACAGCTCGCGGCATACTTCGCGGCGCGCCGATCGGGATATAATGAACCTCGATATGACATTTGCATGCGCTTACGCTTCACATCCCGGGGTGCGTCACGCGCGACACGCGACCTCCTATTCGTTTCCGGAAAACTTGCTAAGAAACCCGATCAAACTTCTTAAAACATCCTGATCGGCGCGGTAAATTATCGAACGGCTTCGCCTCTCCGGCGTGATGATCCCGGCCCGAGCAAGTATCGTGAGATGCGTGGACATGGAGTTCTGCCGGACATCGAGCAGGCGCGCCAATTCACCTACGGGAAGGCCGTCGCCGCCCGCTTTCACAATAAGCCCATAAGCTTCCAGGCGCGTGGGCTGCGCGAGTGCGCCCATCGCCGCAATGGCCGATTCGCTTTCCATTTGGCCCCGCTATCAGATGGCGACTTCGGACCGATTGTAAATAGCAATGGTCGAGACCAACTCACGATTAATCAATATATCATGATATATTGATTAATCGTGAGTTGGTCGGTACGCATACCTGTCCGCGAGTCGGGTCTGGTCTGGTCTAAGCCGTTGACAGAGATGAGGTGGAATATGGGCGCGTGCGAAATGAAGTCACCGGCAGGGCCAATGCCACATCCCGAGGCGAGACAATTCGATGTCTTCGCCGAGTTTTCCAATCCATTTGCTGTCGACGCGCCGGACGATCGGGAGTTCACGATCACGGGCCGCAAGCTTAACCGGCTGGTGTCCCTCGCCGCTAAAGCCGCCGAGCGCTTTTCCCGAACTGGCATGGATCTTGATCCACTGATCTGGATGCATTTGCCCTCTGATCATTTGGATGGGCTGCACCCGATCGCTGCCTGCATGGAATTGAGGCATTTTGAAGCCGCGATGGTTTTTGAGCAATCCCGTTCGCGGTCCACCCCCTCGATGATGGACATGGACATCTCTCGTTGCGCCCGGGGAGAGGTTGGACATCGGGATGCTTTCACCCGAACAGGTGAGAATTCACCCTGCTTCGCTGGAGCAAGGCGCCTGTATACCGCGACCATCGTCGACATGGTTGGATGCCAGTATCTCCATGTGTTTTACGCCGCCGTGGCAAAAAATATAGTCCAGGTCTCGGAGCGGCTTCGGCAACGTTTTGGCCGCGAGACCGCCGACCTAGCGATCATTCGACCCGGTTTCGATCCGAGTGATCCGATTGTTCTGTCACTCGTGTCGGAGGCCCTCGCGGACATGCTCGTACTGGTCGACGCGGAACCATGCTCGCCGCTCGCCTCCGGACTCAACATTCAGTTCGAAGCGCGCTTCGATGCATAGAATGGCCAAGTGGATGGGTGCTGTTAAGCGTCCTCTGCCACCGGGACTTTTGTGCGATCAGCTCCGAGCTCGATCATGTGAATGTCCACATTTTCGGCGCCATGATCGGGCGGAGCGCCTCAAAGGTCAGGCGACCTATTCGGTATCGGCATGAACCGCTGCATGAAGATGATGCCGTGATACGGCCAGGCTTCGATTGGGGCGAGTCGCTAGCCTGCGCGATTGTGTCCGAAGCAACGGCGCATTTGCTTATGCTCGTTGCTGACGATCCTGCCGATGCTCGCCGACAGCCTGGATTTCCAGGTCGAACAGCGTTTCGCGGCTTAGTATGATGTTAGCAGAGAGCGACCGCCAGAACGACCGAACTGGCCGTTCGGCCTGCCATCGGTTGCGATTAGCCGCCCGGGACGTCTTCAATCAGCGTCATCTTTTCCTCCGATCGCAAACACTGCTCTCGTTCAGGCGCGAAGATACCAGTCTCGCCACTTCCCGGCAAGCGCTTGCACAAGCGCCCGCAAATGTGCCAATTGACTTAAATCTATTTTGCATTTATGTAATATGCGACTTGCGCATAAGGTGATGTATGACGGAAGCAGACTTTCTCAACGACTATGATCCCTCCGCTTTTGAACGGCCTTCGGTCACAGTGGATCTGGTACTGCTTGGACTGCACCAAGGCCAGCCCACAGCGCTTCTGGCGAAACGAGAGCAAAATCCTTTCGCTGGTCAATGGGCGCTTCCAGGAGGCTTTGTCCGGATTGATGAAGCGGTCGACGATGCGGCGAAACGCATATTGCACGACAAGGCTGGCATTCAGTCAGCCCATCTGGAGCAGCTTTACACCTTTGGCTCAGTGAAGCGCGATCCGCGCATGCGCATCATCAGTGTCGCCTATCTCGGGCTGCTCGCAGAAGACTCTTTTGCGAGCGCCCTTAAAGGGACGCCATCTCTTCTAGCCGCCGGTATCGATGTGCCGTGGACGGGAGAAAAAGGGGGTCCGGTCGAGGTGCAATCGCCCGACGGCAAACCGCTTTTCCTGGCATTCGACCATGCGGAGATTTTGGCCATGGCGATCCTGCGACTGCGCGGAAAGCTAGACTATTCTGATGTCGGCTTCGCGTGGCTCCCGGAGAATTTCACGCTTCGCCAGCTGCAAGATGTCCACGAGGCCATCCTTGGAATGTCACTCAACAAACCGGCCTTCCGGCGCCGGATGCTGGACAAAGGCTGGATCGAAGGCACCGGCGAACGCGAGACAGGTGCGTCATTCAGACCCGCAGAACTTTACCGTTTCAAATCACAGAATTGAGGGAGGCTAACATGGCACAAATTACGAGTTTCGCTTTCATCGCGCGACTGCGCAGCGATGCCAGCCACCACGTCATCCGTTATCGCAACGGGCGCATTCGCCAGAGCGGGCGCGGCCTCGTCTTCTGGTTCCGCCCCGAAACGGCGAGCGTTGCCGAGGTCCCGATGGACGACCGCGAGATGACGCTTTTCGTGAAGGGACGCAGCGCCGACTTCCAGCAGGTGAGCGTCCAGGGCATTCTCGGCTGGCGGGTCGCAGAGCCCGATCGGGTCGCCGAACGGATCGACTTCACTATCGGCTTGGCCAACGGTCAATATATTCGCGAGCCGATCGAACGGATCGAGACGCGACTTGCCGGCCTCGTGAACCAGGCGACGCTGCAGTATCTTGCCGAGGCGCCGGTGCGTGCGCTGCTCGATGCCGGCGTCGAACCTCTCCGCCAGCGATTGGAAGCCGCACTCGCGAACGATCCAGCTCTCACCGAAATCGGCCTCGCGATTGTCGCAGTGCGATTGAATAATCTTGCGCCGAGCAGCGAGCTGGAGCGCGCGCTGCAAACCCCGACTTTCGAGGCACTCCAGCAGAAGGCGGACGAAGCGATGTTCGAACGCCGTGCGCTCGCGGTCGACAAGGAGCGCGCGATTGCGGAAAATGAACTCGGCAACAAAACCGAGCTTGCTCGCCGCGAGAAGCAGTTGATCGCGGAGGAGGCCGAGAATGCCCGAAATCGTGCTACCGGGCTCGCGGAGGCGCAGAAGGTCGAGGCAGAGGCCGAAGCAGGTCGCATTCGGATCGTGGAAAGCGCCAAGGCCGAGGCGGAGCAGGCCCATATCGCGGTCTATCGGGATCTGCCGCCCGCCGTTCTCCTCGGGTTGGCGGCACGCGAGCTCGCTGGCAATCTCGACACGATCGAACATCTCAACGTCACACCCGACCTGCTCGCCGCGGTCATGCGCGAGTTTAGGCCAGCCGCGGTGAGTGCCATCTCCGAGCAGTAAGGACGGGCCATGACGACCACCGCCCCCCGCGCCGTGTTTGTGACGCGCGAGACCGATTATGAACTGCTTCTCGCGCGTCACGCGACGCGCGAACAGGCGCGTTTCTACCTGGAAACGCGTGGCCAAAAGCTCAGTGAACTCGAGGTACGGCATGAAGGCTTCCTCGCCGTATTACGCCAAGCCCGGGCGGCCGTCCCCCTCGATTGGCGACAGACTCTCCTTCGACGCTCCGATCTCGATCGGTTTCTGTTTGCGCCCGAAGACGTGATCGTCGCGGTGGGACAGGATGGGCTGATCGCCAATGTCGCCAAGTATTTGGACGGCCAACCGGTCCTCGGGGTTAATCCTGCGCCGGATCTCAACGACGGTGTCCTCGTCCGCGTCTCATTGAACCGGCTCGCCGCGACCCTGCCGGCATGCGTCCATGGCGACGTCGCAACGGAAAATCGAACGATGGTAGAGGGCGTTCTGGACACCGGGGAAAGGCTGGTGGCGCTCAACGAACTGTTCGTAGGCCATCGCAGCCATCAATCGGCGAGATACCGGCTCGAGGTTGATGATGCTGCCGAAGATCATTCTTCGAGCGGCCTTATCGTCGCATCCGGCACAGGCGCCACCGGATGGGCACGATCGATTATGGAAGCAACTGGCCAGCAGATTGCGCTTGGCGCGCAGGAACGCTCGGTTGGCTTTTTTGTACGCGAGCCATTCCCGAGCATCGCGACGGGCACCCTGCTACGTTCGGGAAAGCTCGAAAAGACAGCTCTCCAAGTCACGTCGCGAATGAACGATGGCGGCGTCATTTTCGCGGACGGAATTGAACAGGATTTTCTCTCGTTTGATTGGGGAAGGAAAATAACGATCGCCCCTTCCGCACGCGTACTTCGCCTGATTGTAGCGTGAAACGTCCCCGGTCAGGAGCCACTCGATGAAGCTGCCGCCCCGCCGCCGAAAAACCGCCTACAGTTCGCTGCGCCAGATTGCTAAGCGAATGGGTGTGCGTTTCGCAGTCCGTCTTACTCGGGAGCGCGAAAAAGCCAACCATCTCAACCCGAATGACACCGACAACCGTTGATGACATTTTTACGCCCGTCCAAGCGCTCCGATAGCCTCAACAAGCTTTGCAATCTGATCCGCATTTCTGTCCGACTTCCCGCATACCAATGAAGTAAGATGCGTTTCATCGCCAACGCGACATCCGGTCCGTCAACGTATGAATTTGTGCGGACAATGAAATCCTCAACAATTTCGTCGATTTCCCAACGACGAGAAGCGCTGATCACAAACTTCGCCTGTTCCTTGGCAATCTTGCTCTCCAGCTCCTTGAGCTGGCCGACGGTTAGGGTTGGAGGTTCGCTCGGTACCAAGCGGTCAATGTTAGTAGCCCGGCGGTTGCGCAATCCCTCAACCATTGGGAGATACCGCTAGGCCAACCATCATCCTTAGACTCTGATCAACGAGATGGGGTGGTTGCCGCCCTCCCTGACGGCATCAAGATGTGCCAGCGTAGTTTTGGTTCAAGCTACGAACGGAAAGGACGGCAACCATGAGTATCAATACGATGATTGGTGTGGATCTGGCAAAGTCTGTTTTCCAGGTTCACGGGGCGTTGATGAACGGTGAGATGCGGTTTCAACGCAAGCTGTCGCGGCAGGCTTTTCCCACATTCATGGCCCAGCAGCCAGCCGCCGCGGTCGTAATGGAGGCTTGCGGTAGCGCTCATTACTGGGCGCGTGTGCTGAGCGGATTTGGTCACGAAGTCAGGCTGATCGCGCCTCGCTACGTGCGCCCATTTGTGAAGCGCCAGAAGAACGACGCAGCCGATGCCGAGGCGATTGTGGTGGCGGCCCAGCGGCCCGAGATGCGCTTTGTTGAACCCAAGAGCGAGGCTCAGCAGAGCGCTGCGATCCTGTATCGATCACGCCAGCGCCTTGTGCGTCAGCGGACCGAGACGGTGAACGCCTTGCGGGCAGCTTTGTATGAGTTCGGGCACGTTATCCCTCAGGGCATCCGGCACGTCGGTCGCATCCGCGCGATCCTGGAGGCGCCCAACAGCGACCTACCGGCATTGATGCGCGAGGAGTGCCTCGCGATGCTCGAGCAGCTTGCTGTGCTCAACGGCTGGATTGATGTGAAGACCGCAAGGATCACGGAACTCGCAGCCGCCACACCGGTATCGAAGCGATTGCAGACCATGCCTGGCGTCGGCCCGTTGGTGGCGATGGCAGTGGAGACCTTTGCGCCTGACATGACGAGCTTTCGCAACGGCCGTGACTTTGCGGCTTGGCTTGGATTGGTACCGCGCCAGTTTTCATCAGGCGGCAAGGAACGGCTCGGGCGGGTCACCAAGGCGGGCCAGGCCGACATCAGGCAGATGCTGATCATTGGTGCCATGTCGCGATTGAACTGGATGGGACGCAAGGCGATCCCGGAAAGCTCATGGCTGGCGCGCATGATGGCCCGTAAGCCGCGCATGTTGGTCGCCATCGCACTAGCCAACAAGATGGCGCGCCAGATTTGGGCCATGCTGACAAAGAACGAAGACTACAAGTATCCGATGCCGGTCATGGCTGCCTGATACCAGGCTCCCCAGACAGGCTGGATGAAAGGGGTGTGAGAAGGCGACGACCCGAATGGGCAGAATGATCGAACAGATCTGGATCAGGAAAACCAGTTCAGGACTCTGAGTGATAAGCTCGCCAATGAGATTTGGACCTGATCCGCGGATCACCATACCGGCCAGCGGCCTTTGAAAGCGCCGCAATCAAGGCCTGACAGAAGACCGCACTCGATCACCAGTTCAAAAGGTCAGAACCCTCTTGCATCACGGGCGGCAACCACAGAAGTCCTGACCCTAGCTGAACGGCGCATAAATTGCTGCGCAAATCTAATCCAAAAATAAAACTATTTAGGTCAAGATGTTACCTGAAAAATGTAGGCTTTCAAACTATTGCAACTATACCGCCCGGCTATTGGACATCTCCACTGCGATGCGGGATGATCACATACCATATATTGATTCCAAGAAGAGGAGGGCTGCCGTGACTCGAGTCTATAATCAATCGTTTTTGAGCGTCGCGAGTGCGGCTTTCCTACTATCGACACTTTCGGCTTGCGGCGGCGCATCAGGGGAAAGCGAGAAATCCGACAGTGCGGAACCGCAAACGCAAGCGGCCGTCGCTCGCGACCCCAATTATCCCGAGATCGATATCCCGCCCGTTTGGGATGCCAAAGGACAGCTCGTTCAGCCAAAAGACTTTCGCGAGTTGGTCTTCCTCGGGGCGCCGCTAACACCGCACGGCCTTAACGGCGGGAAAGCGTCTTTCCCCGAGTTTCACAATGTCTACACGCAGCCAGCAGCCTTCAAGGCCTATCGGGCGACCGGCAAATGGCCTGAAGGCACGATGATGATCAAGGAATTACAACTCGTCAGCGATCCGAAGGGCGAATTTCCTGACGGATCAACGACGGCACCATCCGGGCGAGGATATTTTCCCGGTCCGCCCAATGGACTCGACGTTTCAGTCAAGGACAGCAAACGGTTCGCCGATTCAAATGGCTGGGGCTATTTCAACTTCAATCATTCCGCTCCGCCCTATCTGGCCACGGCGGCGCTCAAAACCGTCGACGAATGCGCGGGGTGCCACATCGCCAATGCGGAGGACATGGTCTACATCAAATTCTACAAGCCCATCCTCGATCCGCTACCGCTCCCCCGCGGTTGACATGACGCTGCTCCAGCCATCGGCGTCTGCGGCGCGACAGGCGATGCAAGAGCAGCGGCCATGCTCAGTGCTCATAGGAACGACGATTTGCTGACCGGGAAGACCATTGCGGTCATCTGCGCCGTCGCGCTGTTCACCACAGCGTGCGGCAAAAAGAGTGATGCGGGTGCGCCCGACGATACCTACGCGTCGCTGGTCAGCAAAGATGGCACGATCTCCTTTCCGGCGGACTTCCCCGAGAGTTACATGTTCATTGGCACCTGGGCGGTCACGGCGCCCTCGGGAGAGGCGGAAATTCATTCCGTCTATTCCCGGCCGGCGGATGTTGACGCCTTTCGGAGCGCGGGGAAATTTCCTGACGGCGCAGTATTGATCAAGGAAGTCACAATTGCGAAGAGCGCCGACCTCGTCACAGGCCGCGCATCCTGGGCCGGTGATCGCAAGATTTGGTTCCTCATGGTCAAGGATCGCAAGGGACGGTTCGCGGGCAACCCCCTCTGGGGTGACGGGTGGGGCTGGGCCCAATTCGACCCGACCGACACCAAGAAGCAAACGGCGACGAATTACCAAACCGACTGCAAATCATGCCACATTCCGGCCAAGTCATCCGAATGGGTTTACACCTATGCCTACCCCGCGCTGGGTGAGAACGGCCAGGTCGGCCTGCCGGCAAATTCACATAGAGGTGACCCGCCCGGGATAGTTGCCGCCGTCGCAACGCAGGCCATGACGAGCGGCGTGGCTGCAGGCAAGATGGCTTTCGACAAGACTTGCAGGGCATGCCACTCCATAAACCCTGGTGGTGCCGGCATCGGACCAACGCTGGCTGGGGTCGTCGGCCGCAAGGCGGGGACCGTGCCAAACTTTGATTATTCGGACCAGATACGGAATTCCGGCATAACCTGGACAGCCGATAATATTGACAAACATATCGAAGCGCCAAAATCCTTTATTCCCGGGAATCGCATGGGAAATCTCTTCCCCAACGGGATCAAGGATCCGGGTCAGCGCCGCGATATCATCGTCTATCTGAAAAGCGTCGCACAGTAGTCGACGGCAGCTTCCCGCTCGCGAGCGGCGGTAAGACGCAAGAGCCACTGAAGGTGGCTAGCCAGATTGATGCTTGAGGCACAAAACAACTCAACGGACTATTCAGCCAAGGGCGATTCTTTGCCAAGGTCCGAATGTCCTCAGTCAAAGGAATGACACATGGCCAAACGTGATGCGGTTTTCCCCGCAAACCGACATGCTCTCTACGAAGAGCATGGATATTCCGCAGCCATCCGGTCGGATCGTTTGCTTTTCGTATCCGGCCAGGTCGGAAGTCGTGAAGACGGTTCGCCGGAACCAGAGTTCGCGGAGCAGGTTCGGCTGGCCTTCGCAAATCTGGAAGCGACCCTGCTGGCTGCGGGATGCGGATTTGACGACATCGTCGATCTAACTACTTTCCATACCGATCCCGAAAATCAGTTCGAAACGATTATGGCCGTGAAGAGCAAGATCTTCACTGAAGCGCCTTATCCGAACTGGACAGCACTTGGTGTGAACTGGCTGGCCGGATTCGATTTCGAGATCAAGGTAATCGCCCGCATTCCAGACTAACCAAAACCCGTGCTAGGCCAGTAAAATCCGAAACGAAAGAAAGTCGCGTCATCGCTGATTTCCTCGGAGCTGGCCTTTGGGGCCTGTTTACAGCCAGCGGCCTTTTGATCGGTGCCGTTGTCGCGGACCTGTTTTCAAAGCGGCTCTCTCATCGCCTCATCGCTACGGTGATGGGCTTCGGCGGCGGCGTGCTTATCGCCATTGTCGCTGTCGAGCTTATGGGGAACGCGATCAAAACTGGCATGTCCGCCGCTGCGATCACAGCGTTGCTGGGAGGGGCGGCGATCTTCAGCGGCATCAACTGGTATCTCGCCACAAGCGGCGCGAAAAATAGGAAACGGTGCGGCGAATGCGTGAAGCAAACGACCGAAAAAGAGCATGGCGGAAGCGGCGTCGCGATTGCTGTTGGGACGGTTCTTGACGGCATTCCCGAAGCACTCGTGATCGGCCTGTCTATGGTTGGCGGCGGGAAGATCGGGATGGGCGTCGTCGCCGGGTTTTTCCTCGCCAACATCCCTCAGGGACTCTCAAGCGCCTCGGGGATGAAACTGGCTGGACGATCACGACGCTACATTTACGCGATCTGGGCGGGCATCCCGCTCCTGATAGGGCTCACAGCCGCCTTCGGGAATTTTGCTTTGGGATCAGTCTCAACCGACGCAACGACGGTCATTCTCTGTTTCGCTGCAGGCACGGTGCTGGCGATGCTCGCGGAAACCATGATCCCGGAAGCCTTCGATCACGCGCCGCCGATGATCGGTTTGATTACCGTGACGGGCTTTCTTTCGGCGTTTCTGCTGGTGCAACATCATGTTTGATACGCGGGGCGGGTTTGAATAGCGGATCTTACTGCAGCTTGATCCTTAGGTTGGGCCACTTGGAATTACATCGCCGGCAGCGTGACTCGCTACGATAACTGCCTCAGGTGACGGCCCTTGGACCGCTGTAATATTGGAGACGGAAATTGGGACCGCATTCGGAGCGCAAGGAACAACGGCTTCTCCTGTTCTCCGCCACCGGCACCCTCGCCCTTTCTCTTGTCGGCATCGCTATTGGCCTGTTGAGCGGCGCAAAGTCGATCTTGTTCGACGGTGTGTACAGCCTTGCCGACGCAGGGCTTACGCTGGCCGCCTTTTTCGCCGCGCGGCTGATCGCGCGTGGCGCAGACCGCCGGTTCCAATATGGCTACTGGCACATCGAGCCGATGCTTGGGTTCGTCAACGGCAGCGTTCTGCTCCTCGCCTGCGTCTATGCATTGATTGACGGAGTAGACACCGTGATGATGGGAGGACGGAACGTGAGTTTCGGGCCCGGTATCGGATATGCCGGTGCGAGCGCGCTCATCGGCTTCGGGATGCATATTTATATCCGGCGCCGCGCTCGCGGCCTCGGGTCATCGCTTCTGAATATCGACGCGACCGCGTGGCTTTTCGGCGGACTTCTCAACGCCGGGCTGAGCGCCGCGTTTGTCACCGCGGTCGTGCTCGAGGGAACGCAGGCGGAGAAGCTCGCGGCCTACTTCGATCCGGCAATCCTCATTCTCCTTGCAATCTTCCTGGCTCCGCTTCCCCTTCGGGCCTTGGCAGCAGCCGGTCGCGAGATACTGCAGATCGCGCCAGCCGATCTCGATGCGCAGGTCAGCAGCATCGCACGCGAAGTCGCGGCACGGCACGGCTTCGTCGAGCATCAATCCTATGTGACCCAGGTCGGCCGCGCACGGTTTATCGAGATCGGCTTTGTCGGTGCCGCAGCATCGACCACGATGACGCTTGGCGAGCAGGACGCCATTCGTCAGGAATTTGCGGACGCGATGGGCGGGCTGCGCCCCGGATATTGGCTCACGATCGACTTCACGGCCGATCGCCGTTGGCTCTAAGCGCGAGCAACTCCGGGGCGGCTCACGGTAACGCGCAAACGGGCGCCCGCTGTTTGGCGGACGCCCGTTAGTTTCAGACGAGCATCTCTTCGCGCAGAAGCAAATCGAGGCCGCCGTCGGCATCGAGCGCCAACAGATCATCCGACCCGCCCACATGCGTACCGTTGATGAAGATCTGCGGAACCGTCTTGCGTCCACCGGACGCTGTCTGCATTGCACGGAACTGCACCGGATCATCTTCGACGTCGATTTCGATCCAGTCGGTCACCCCCTTGGCGCGAAGATGCGCCTTGGCCCGGTGACAAAAGGGGCAATAGTCCTTGGTTTAGAGGATTATGTTCGGTTTCATTTCATGTCTCCGATCAAGCTGCCTCAGACCGCTCGCCGGCCGATGGAAGGACCCAGTCGGCGCGCGGAAAGTGGCACGTGTAACCATTGGGGCGGCGCTCCAGATAATCCTGATGCTCGGGCTCCGCTTCCCAGAAGGGGCCAATCGGCTCCAGCTCGCTCGCCACAGACCCCGGCCAGAGACCGGACGCGTTAACGTCCGCCATCGTCTGCAACGCGGTTTCGCGCTGCGTATCGTCGGCATAGTAGATCGCCGAGCGATAGCTCCCGCCGCGGTCATTGCCCTGGCGATTGCGCGTGGTCGGATCATGGATCTGGAAGAAAAATTCGAGGATCCGCCGGTAGCTGATCTGATCGGGATCGAAATTGATCTCGATCGCCTCGGCGTGCGTGCCGTGGTTGCGATAGGTCGCGTTCGGCACATCACCGCCGCTGTAACCGACACGGGTGCTGACGACGCCGGGGAGTTTGCGGATCAGGTCCTGCATGCCCCAAAAGCAGCCGCCGGCAAGGATGGAACGTTCGGTCATGATCAATTCTCCTCGATCTGGTTCAGAAATTCGGAATAGCCCTCGGCTTCCATGTCATCGCGGTGGACGAAGCGGAGTGAAGCCGAGTTGATGCAGTAGCGCTGGCCGCCAAGGTCGCGCGGACCGTCGGGAAACACATGTCCCAAGTGGCTGTCGCCATGAGCCGAGCGCACCTCAGTGCGGATCATCCCATAGCTATCGTCGCGTATCTCATCGACATTGGCGGGGACGATGGGCTTGGTGAAGCTCGGCCATCCACTGCCGGAATCGAATTTGTCGGTCGAGGCGAACAAGGGCTCGCCGCTGACGATATCGACGTAGATGCCGGGCTCCTTATTGTGCAGCAGTTCCCCACTGCCGGCACGCTCGGTGCCGCCGTCCTGCGTGACATGGCGCTGCTGGGGCGTCAGTTTCGCGATGGCTTCGCTGGTCTTGAGGTAGGTCATTCCATTTCTCCTTTGTCTGACAGTTGTGGCATGTCTTTCCGCCCCGGTGCGCTGCATGCGCACCGGTGGAGACAGGCCCGAAATTCGATATTTGGCTCAGAGGCGGTCGAGGATGCTCACGAGAACCGCCGGGTCGAGCCGGTTGCGATAATTGGGATCGAGAAAACTATATCTGATGATCCCGTCGGTGCTGATCACATAGGTTGCCGGCATCGGAATGCGCCAGTCGGCGCCGTCCTCGCCCGCTACCATGCCGTCCGCAAGCGCCGCCGGGCGCATACTCTCGGGCAGTTCGAAGGCGAGGCCATAATCGCTCGCGACCGTCATTCCGCGATCGGCGAGCAACGGAAGCGTCAGTTCTTCGGCCCGCGCCATTGCGATGCTGTCGGCGAGCGGCTGCGGGGAGATCGCGAGCAGGCTCGCCCCCCTTTCCTCGACCGCTTGCGCCGCTTTGGACATCGCCCGCAGTTCGGTGCGGCAGAAGGGACACCAGCTGCCACGAAAGAAGCTCAGGATCACCGGTCCGCCAATCAATCGGCCACGCAAAGAAACCGTGCCGCCGAGGGCGTTTTCCAACAGGAACTCCGGCGCAATGTCACCGGCCTGGACGGCCGAGACCTCGATGCCCATGGCCAGGATCTGCCCGTCGCCTTCGGCGATTGCCACCCGCCCATCGTCGCCGGCCGCCTGGAGATAGGCTTGCTCGATCATGCTCATGTCCGTTCGGAAGTTCATTCGACTCTTCTGCATCGAAAATTGGGGTGGGGAAAGGCTGGCGCGGATCGCGCCAGCCTTTCCTTCACTGTTCACCTCGAGCCGGGCGCCGGGAGTCACGCCGAGCCCAAGGTGGATCGAGCGAAGCGACGAAGCCGGAAGGGGGAATACCGGCTGGGACGTCGCGTCCGGTCTCGATGCTTTTGCGGCGGTAAGGGAAAGCCGCCGCAATCCGCGAGGAAACGGACCGCGCGCTCCAGGGCCGCGAAAGCGGCGTCAGTTCTGATCTGGCATTCATGATGGACATCTCAAAACTCCAGGAGGTTTTTCTCACGGCCGCTTTTGCGGATGACGGGTATTTAGGCGGTAGCGATCGCTTGCGGCAGACCGGTTGAATCGATAGGACCTATTCCGCAGGGGAATGAAATGGATCGACTTGCCGTCATGGAGCAGTTCCTCGCCGTGGCCGAGGCGGGCTCCTTTTCGGCGGCGGCGCGCCGGCTCAACATCGGGCAGCCATCGATCTCGAAAGCCGTGGCACAGCTCGAGGCCTATCTCGGCGTCAGGCTGTTCCAGCGGTCGACCCGCAGCCTGACGCTCACCGAGGCGGGGCGCCGCTACCGCGACGGCGCCGAGCGTGCGATCGCCGCCGCAGCCGCGGCGGAGATTGCCGCCAAGGAAGACGGGGGCCGTCTCGCCGGACCGGTGCGCGTCGTGGTCCCCACCTGCCTTGCCCGGCTGCACCTCGTGCCGCGCCTCCGGGAATTCTCCGATCAATTTCCCGAAGTCACGCTCGATCTGGAGATCACCGATCGCGAAACCGATGTCGTGGCATCGGGCGTGGATGTCGCGCTGCGGATCGGAGCGCTCGCCGACACCGCGCTCGTCGCCTCTCGCATGGCGCGCACGCGGATGGCGCTGGTCGCGAACAAGGCCGAAAATGGTCTCGACGCCCCGCACAATTTCATGGGGCAGCCGGCGATCATCTCGCGCCTTCATCATGCGAAGAATAGCTGGGTCTTCCGCGAGGGCAGCGCGCGCATCGCGATCATGGTGCATCCGGCGCTCATTCTCGACAGCGACGACGCGGCCCGGTCGGCAGCGCTTGCCGGTCTCGGCTATGCGATGTTGCCCCGGCCCTTCGTCGCGGATCTGATCGATACGGGCGATCTTGTCGAGTTGCTGCCCCACCATATGCTCGAAGACATTGATTTATGGGCGCTGCTGCCGGCTGGCCGCGACCAGACCGCGAGAGTGCGCGCCTTCCTCGACTGGCTCCGCCCGGAGCTGAACGCGATCTTTGCCGATGAGCGACCCGGTTTGCCCTCATGAACGCTATTGCGGTTGCCATTGCGGCATCGGTACTGAGTTTTGCGATGGGCTTCGCGATCCGGCGGGGGACGGTCTGCGTGGTTGTTGCAGCGCAGGATCTTGTCGTGCGGCGCCGACCCGACAAGTTCATCGGGTTCGCGACGGCGGCTTGCTGGTCAGGGCTTCTGCTTGTTCCACTGGCATGGACCGCACCGGCTGTTTTCCATCTGTCCCCGGGCTATGACCAGCTGATCCAGGCTCTCCTGTTCGGGTGTCTTTACGGGATCGGCGCGTGGGCGAACCAGGCTTGCGGCTTTGGAACACTCGCGCATTTGACCGGCGGCAGGCTCGGATATCTTCTGACCCTCGCCGGTTGGGTAATCGGCGCCTCGTTCATATCCAAAGTCTACAGGCCCCAGCAAATTCCCGAACCCTCGCTGCTCGCGACGTCACCCCTCGCCGCGATAGCGGCGTGGCTGGCCTTCGCCGCAGTCTGCTGGTGGAGCTGGCCGCGCCTGCGACTGCTGCGCCGCCGGTCGCGCTGGCGCAAGATGCTGCTTGGATGCGCGCGGATGCGGCCCTTCGAGGCCATGCTCATCATCGGCATCGGCGGCGGCCTGCTGTACGCCTGCGCCGGGAGCTGGACCTATCTGGGCCTCCTGTCGAGCTACGCCTCGCAGCTCGTCATGCGCGATTTCACCCCGATTTCTCCGTTGCCGGCGCTTCTGGGCACCGCGATGATGATCGGCGGGGGACTATTTGCTGCCGTCCGTTCCGCCAACTTCCGGTTGCGCGGCACCAACTGGCGTCAAGGCTCGCGGCATCTCGTCGGCGGCACCGTCATGGGGTTGGCCACCCAGCTCATCCCCGGCGGCAATGGGGTCATCATCGTCTACGGGCTGCCCTCCTTCGCTCCCCATGCCCTGACCGCCTATTTCGGAATGACATTGACTCTCATGCTCATCTTCGCCGCCACAAACTATTCCCGCAGGGCATAGAAACCATGCCCACGGGCCAACTGTTTTTGCGCGCTCGATGCGCGCAATATGCGCATCGTCTAATCAGGAAGGGACAGCGGGATGACCGATTTCGACTATGACGTGGCGATAATCGGCGCGGGCACCGCTGGAATGTCGGCGTACCGGGAAGCGCTTAAATATGGTGATCGCGTCGTCATGATCGACGGCGGGCCTTTGGGCACCACATGCGCCCGCGTTGGCTGCATGCCTTCCAAATTGCTCATCGCTGCGGCAGAGGCGCGCCACCGTGCCGAAAGCGTCGGCCTGTTCGGACTTCGCGCCGGACCCGTCGAGGTCGATGGTGTGCAGGTCATGAACCGCGTCCGCGCCGAGCGCGACCACTTTGTTAGCTTCGCCACCGATGCGATTGCGGGGTTTGCGCCCGGAGGCCTGCTTCCTGAGCAGGCGCGTTTTGTCGATGACAATCGGCTCGAACTCGCGAGCGGCAAGCAGATCAGCGCGCGCAGCATCGTGATCGCAACGGGCTCGCGGCCGGTCGTACCCGCGGGCCTGGAACCGGCGGGCGATCGGCTGATTTTCAACGACCAACTGTTCGACTGGACCGATCTGCCGTCCTCGGTTGCAGTCTTCGGCACCGGCGCGATCGGCCTAGAGCTCGGGCAGGCTTTGCATCGCCTCGGTGTCCGCACCCATATATATGGGCGCGGCGGCAGCGTCGGCCCGCTCACCGATCCGGACGTCGCGGCTTATGCGGCGGCACATTTCTCGAGCGAAATTCCTATCGACTGGATGGCAGCCGATGCAAGCGTCGCGCGCGACGGGGACGCTGTGATCGTCCGGTCAGCAAGTGGCGAGGAGCGGTTCGATTATCTCCTCGCGGCCGCAGGCCGACGGGCCAATGTCGACAATCTCGGACTGGAAAACACCTCGCTCACGCTCGATGCCCATGGCGTCCCCACTTATGATCACCTGTCGATGCGCGCCAGTTACAGCGACATCTTCATCGCGGGCGACTCGGCGGTCGATCTCTCGCTCCTTCACGAGGCCGCGGACGAAGGCCGGGTGGCAGGCGAAAATGCCGCGCGCTACCCACACAGCTACCGCCGCGCGCGCCGGACCCCGTTGACGATCGTCTTCACCGATCCCCAGATCGCCATCGCCGGGCGCAGCCATGCCGACCTCCTTCGCGACCGGATGGATTTCGCGATCGGCGAAGTGTCGTTCGAAGACCAGGGACGCGCTCGCGTATTGGGGCTCAACCGGGGATTGCTGCGCGTCTATGGCGATCGGCCGAGCGGGTTGCTGCTCGGCGCCGAAATCTTCGGTCCAGCCGCGGAACATCTCGCTCATCTCCTCGCCTGGTCGATCGAGAGCCGGCTTACCGTCGCCGAATTGCTCGAACGACCCTTCTATCATCCCGTCATCGAGGAGGGGCTGCGCACGGCGCTTCGCCACCTCAACCACCATCTCGGGTTCGGACCGAATCCGCCGCTGCGCTGCATCGACTGTGGTCCGGGAGGCTAGGCCAAGCGGTGCCCGCCTTCGGCTCGGATAGAATATCGGCACCTTGCAACGGCGCAAATCCGGCAGAGCCTTTGCCCGAGCCTGGATCGCGCACGGCCGAGGCGGAGATCCGCCCTGATTTCCTGCCGCTTTTTGCGCGAGCGCAGCAGGGCCTTCGCACCGAATTGCAGGTGAGTGAAAGAAGCAACACGTCCAGCCGCGCCGCGATGCTGACGACCCTCGCGGCCGATGGCACGGCGACACCGATGCGCACCCTCGCGGCGCAGCTCGCGATCGGCCAATCCTCGCTTTCCGGCCTTATCGACCGCATGGTGATCGATGGGCTGCTCGAGCGTCGGCCCGATCCCGATGATCGCCGAGCCTATCTGATCGCCCTCACCCACAAAGGCAGTGGCGAGCGAGCCGAGGCGGTCCTGGCGAGATGCCGATTGAATGATCGCTTTTGCGAGGGTTTCGCCGACGATGAACTTGCGTTGGTCGCGCGTTGGCTAGCCGCCATCGGCGCGCGGTTCGCTGATCCTGACGCGCGCTGATGGCGCCGCGAATCCCTGGCAGCCGAAACCGGAACCGACGCTCGCCGCGAGCTTGCCTTTCGGCAGGGGGCTATCCGAGCGAAGCGTATGTTCCGGCCTCACCGCGCCAGTCGGGCGGAAAGCCTTCACGGACAGATAAGCCATGCTCACGGCCCCTATCGACGGTAAGCTTCGCGCCTCCGCCGATAGGTCCGCATCATGACTTGAGCGTCGGAATTACCTTAGACCTGAGCGCCGGCAGGTTTTTTCCGTCGGACGGCCGCCGAGAGAAGTACCAGTGAAGCGGCAAGCAGAACGGCGTCTTTTAACAAAAATTGCCCGGGCATGGCGGAAATGGCCGGGAACCCGCCGGCGGTCGGCTCGGCGACACCCGGCGTTGAGAGGAAGAATGTCAAGGTAATGGCATAGGTCGCCGCCGACATGGCGGCGCCGAGGGCAGAGAAAATCGGTTTGAAGGCGCCGAGGATCAGGGCGGCGGCCGTGGCGAGTTCGAGCGTGCCGATGAACTGGCTGGCGCCCTGGACACCGAACAGCGAGTGAAGCCAGCCCATAAGCGGGCTGTGCTCGATGAAGGGGGCAATGCCTTGCGCCTCATAAGCCGTGAATTTCATGCCGCCGAACCACAGAAATACAATGACCAAGGCCCATCGCAGCAGAGCGAGTTCGCGCATTTGATGCTCGGGGACGCTGAATGAATATTTCTCCAATAAGCTCATAATCAATGCCCTTTTTGTTGATGGAAATGTGGCGAGAGGCGTCAGTTTGTAATTCCGGGACCGACGATGTCGGTCGGACAGTTGGTGCACTTCTCTTCGTCGCAGAAACGGCAGGTCGTGCGTGCGCGCACTTCGTCGCGCGGCAATGACGCGAGGATGGTTTCCGCAACGCGCTCCAGCGCAGCGCGGTCCTTCTCGCCCACCGCAGCGAGCAACCCGGTGATCGCTGTGCTGCGCAGATTCAGGAGCGCCCTGCGTTCCGTCTCGCCGCCGGGCGTCAACGACACGTGCATGACGCGGCGATCGCCGGCGGATTGCGATTTCGAGACGAAATTCTGAGCGACCAGCCGTTCGACCACGCGGGCAGCACCGGCATGCGACAGGCGCAGGGCCTTGCCGATCTGGTCGATCGAAAGGCCCGGTTCATGGCCGATGAGGCTCAATGCCGCCGCGGTCTCCCCGCCGGCCGGAAAGCGCTGTGATATCGCACCGCGCATCTCATCCGACACCCCCTGCGCGAGAGCGCCAAAGAGATTGATGAGCCGATCGGAAGGTGAAGCGTCCTTGGTCAATCGCATTCCAGTATATATGCGCCGCGCATATAAATAGCGCAGTGGCTGGAGAATGCAAGAGGCGATGCGGGCTTCAGAGCTTCAGCCTCTCCTTCATGGGCTCGCGATCCGTCTGTTCGATGGGGTGCCAACGGTAGCCGGACCCGTCGGCGGCAATGTGACCAACCCCCGGGAACGGAAGATGGGGCGCCGCGATCATCATACGGTCGCGAGCGAAGCGGCTGAACGCGGCTTTCCGCACGGCGCGAGCCTCGTCTTGGCGAACATCAAAAGTGATCGTCACGTCGGGGCGTGGAAATTGAACTGCGCCGGCGTGGATGACATCGCCGACGAAGACGATGCTCTGCCCCTTGCTGGTCAAGGTGTAGAAGGCGGTGCCCGGGGTGTGCCCAGGCTGCAGTTCGGCACGAATGCCCGGCACGACTTCGCCATCGGTATCGATCGGCTTCACCCGGCCGGCCGTGACATAGGGCGTCAGCGTCTGCTCGGTCTCGGTCCAGAAGCGCTTATCGAGCCCGCTCTTCGCTGCGTTGGCAACATCCGAGAAAAAGCGAATATCTGCACCGCCGGCATAGACCGTCGCGCGCGGGAAGACGATCTTGCCCGCCTTCGTGAGACCGCCGCTATGGTCGCTGTGGACATGCGTGATGAGTATGTCGGTGATTGTCTCCGGCGCGGCCCCGGCTGCTGCAAGCGCTTCGAGCAGCCTGCCGCCATTGCCTGGGCCGAAAAGATCGCCGGCACCGACATCGACAAGGATCCGCCGCCCGTTGAAGTCGATCAGATAAGCGTTGATCGAAGCCTCTGCGGGATTGGCGAGGAAACTGCGGGCAAGAATTTCGTCGATCGTTTGCGCCGAGATGCCGCGCAGCAACTGGTGCAGGTCCAGCGGGACCGACCCATCCGACAATGCCGTTATCTGGGCATCGCCAATCGTAAATCGATAGATTGCGGGAGCGGTCTGGCGGACGGTCCCGGCTATGGTGTCGGGCACCGCGGCGGGCTTCGGAGCCGCTAAACCGGGAGAAGAGGATATCGGGCCAAGCAGCGCCAGGGCGAGAGGGAGAACAGTGAATGGCTTTTTGATCATCATGGCGACGTCCTTGATTGAGTTGCGATGGATGAAGAACTGTCAGTCATTATCGGAGCGCTGTCGGGTTCTTGCGAGACATTGCCGCGATCGACAGCGTGCTCGGCGACAGAGTTTGGTTCAGGCAGGGCGACTTCCGAAAAATGCTGCCGAATATAGTTCAGCTTGGGATCGATGAAGCGGCGGCAGAAGGGCCGGCTCGGATCGGTTCGATAATAGTTCTGGTAACGCTCGTCCGAAGCCTTGAAGCTTCTGAAGGGCAGAACCAGGGTATGCGCCGTATTGCCGAATTCCTCGGCAAATCGGACGATCGCCAATTCGGCCTCATGCCGCTGGTTGTCATCGAAGATATAGATCGCGCTGCGGTATTTGTCGCTAGGGGAGCGGGCCCGGGCGGCAGAATGCGTTCTCAGATGCACCTCGCACAGCGTTGCCAACGGAATGATTGAAGGATCGAAGGTGACGATCACCCCTTCTGACCAGCTATCTGCCGGAGCGTCCGATTGGACAAAGCCCTGGTCGACCTGCGCAACGCCGCGCAGCGCCTGGAACACCCCTTCGGTGCACCAATGGCACCCCCCTCCAAAGCCGATCTTCGCCATCTTCACCTCTCGCGCCTAGACGTATTTCTTTCCGCGGATCAGGGCCGTCTCGCGCGCCTGAGCCTTCTTGCTGCGGACGCAATCAACGAAAGCATCAGCGCGCCGATAAGAACACCCAGCAACAGTGGACTGTGGACATGCATCATGGCCGGGCGCAGATACAGGCCGACTAAACCGAGGATCACGAAAGCGACCAATGCAAGTCGCAAGGCGCGCCGAGCACGGGATTTGTTGCCTTTGAACCAAAGGGAAGTCCCGGAGATATTGGTCATAAATGGTTGCCTTCCGGTAGCAGGATTCAAGGTACGCACGAGGTCACAGCGGCCGTGCACATTCCGAACGAAGCCAGGTTTCCTGCACGCTGCTGAAGCCGGCCTCCCGTAATATCTGCGTCGCCGCAGCCAACCGCTGGCCCCGCCGATGGAGGATGTTGACGAACGCGCGGAGCACTTCGAGCCGGGGATCAGCGAGTGTCCCATTTGCACGCCGTCCCGGGAGAAGTTGATGTTTCTTGAAGAGGGCCTGCGCGAGACGGGCTCGCGATCCGAACCTTTGGCCTTTCTCGCTCCGCGCCAGCGCGATTACCGTCAGTTCCAGCGGCGTGAAGATGAAGGCGCCGGATGGAAGTATCTCTGGCTCGATGAGGTGCGGCACTGTGGCGCGAGCTCCCTTGTTCTCTTCATCGTCTTCGCGGCCGTATCTATTTTGACGAACCGCGGCGCCGTTGAAGATTGTCCGTTCGGCTAAGACGCTCTCATTCATCCTGGGGCGCGGCGTCAGGCACGCCGTCGCTTCTGTGTCAGCCGTTGCGCCGACTATCGCAGTGAGCCAGACAATTTTCCAATAGGCTGTGCCTATTGTTTTCATAGCGCCGGGTAGCGTGACGCATCGCTTATTGCGGCATCTCGACATGCCCACCGAAGCCAAAGCGCATCGCCGAGAGAAGCTTGTCGCCAAAAGTGTGGTCGACGCGGCTGCGGTAGCGCGCGAACAAGGCGGCCGAAAGGACATAGGCCGGGACGGCTTCTTCCATTGCCGCATCGATCGTCCACCGGCCCTCGCCAGAGTCCGATACCTGGCCGGTGAATTGTTCGAGCATCGGATCCCTGGCCAGGCCGATCGCGCACAGGTCGAGCAGCCAGGACGAGATGACACTGCCGCGACGCCAGACTTCGGCGACGTCGGTCAGGTTGATGTCGAAGCGTTCATCGGGCGCGAGCCGTTCGGAGGACTTGCCCTTGAGAATGTCGAAGCCCTCGGCATAGGCCTGCATCAGGCCATATTCGATTCCGTTATGGACCATCTTGACGAAATGCCCGGCGCCGGTGGGGCCGGCGTGGATATAGCCGCGCTCGGCGCGACTGTCGGGCGCGTCGCGTCCAATGGTGCGGACGATCGAACCATAGCCCGGCGCGAGCGTATCGAAGATGGGATCCAGCAGATCGACGATCTCCTTGTCGCCGCCGATCATCATGCAGTAACCGCGTTCGAGCCCCCATATCCCGCCCGATGTGCCGACATCGATATAATGGAGCCCCTTGTCCCTTGCCGCAGCACCACATTTGATGTCGTCTTTGTAGAAGCTGTTGCCGCCATCGATGATGATGTCGCCGGGCTCCGACAATTCCATCAGCTTGTCGACCGTGTCTTGGGTGGGAGCGCCCGCCGGGAGCATTACCCAGAAGATCCGCGGCGCAGTGAGTTTGGCGACGACATCTTGAAGCGAATTCGCTCCGATGGCACCTTCACCGGCGAGCTGAGTAACCGCGGCAGGATCGCGATTGAAGGCGACGACCTCGTGGCCGCCGCGCATCAGCCGACGCGCGATATTGGCACCCATGCGGCCGAGGCCGATCATTGCAAGACGCATTGCTCAAATCCTTCTGTCAGGAGTTCACCCGGCGCGGACAGTCTCGACCAACGCCCGACTGCCGCGATTCAAATAGATCGCATCACTCGCTGGCAGATTACCATGAGTGGGCCGATTTCGCCGCGCCTTGGCGTTGCATGGAGGATGAGTTCATCGCCAGACGAAGTCCAATAACCAGGCGCTATAGTTTCGATACCCATTTCGCGACGTACGCAGTCCGGGGCGGACATCGCGAACAGAGCAGCGACCGCGACACCCTCAGTCCGGTTGGAAGCCCAGCACGAAATCCACGACCTTTTTCGCAGACATCTCGCACGGCTTGAGCGATGTTTTGCCTGATGTGAACCGATACAGGTTGAAGCTGACGATGTCGGTCCCAGCCAACTCCCTGGCAAACAGACTGTTGCGGCGCCCGTCGTCGGACCGCCGGACGATCAAGCCGAAACGCCGGCCTTCGTGAATACCTTCGCTGTGACCCTCGGGAAGCCTTTTGAAGGCAGCGTCGAAATCGGTAAGCTCCATCTCGTTCCACCAGTATCAGAAGACGCACAGCATGTTCGGGCCCGCCAACTCTGGCGCGCGCAACGAGCCCCAGGAAGAAGCGCGCAATCGACTAGGCCCTCTCCATCTCATGTGTCGGTTCAACCCCCATCAGCGCGAGGCCATTGCGGATGACCTGCCCGATCGCGGCGGCTAGGAACAACCGCGCGCGGCTAACCGGCAGGTTTTCCGGGTAGACGAATCGGCGCGTCGGGTCGGCATTTCCTGTGTTCCACAGCGCATGGAATTCCGCGGCCAGCCCCTCAAGGAAGAAGGCGATCCGGTGCGGCTCGCGCGCTGCCGCTGCCGCCTCGACGATGCGGGAGAATTCTGCCGCATGCTTCACAAGCGTAAGGCTCGGACCGTCCAGAAGAGCGAGATCGGGCGCGTCGCCCAACTCGATACCCGCTTCGGCCGCGCGGCTTGCTAGCGAGCAAATCCGCGCATGGGCATATTGCACATAGAAGACCGGATTATCCTTCGATGCCTCGACCACGGTCGCAAAGTCGAAGTCCATGGGTGCTTCCGCTTTGCGGGTCAGCATCATGAAGCGAACGACGTCCTTTCCGACTTCTCGAATGACGTCGGCCAGCGTGACGAAATTGCCTGCGCGCTTGGACATCTTGACCGGCTCACCCGCGCGCAGCAGCCGCACGATCTGCACCAGCTTGACGTCGAACCGCTTCCTGCCTTCGGTTAGAGCTTCGGCGGCGGCAACGATGCGCTTCACGGTCCCGGCATGGTCGGCGCCCCAGATGTCGATCAGTTCGTCGGCATCGCGCGCCTTCTCAAAATGATAGGCCAGATCCACGCCGAAATAGGTCCAGCTCCCATCCGGTTTACGGATAGGACGGTCCTGGTCATCGCCAAATCTCGTCGACCGGAACAGCGGCAGCGCGATCGGTTCCCAGTCCTTGGAGACTTCACCCTTCGGAGGTTCGAGAACGCCGTCATAGACAAGATCGCGCGCGCGCAGCCAGGCCTCGGCATCATCCGGCTTTCCAGCAGCGACGAGGTTCGCCTCCGACGCGAAGCGGTCGTGACTTATGCCGAGCAGCGCCAGATCTTTGCGGATCGCCTCCATCATTGCGGCAACGGTCCGCGCACGAAAGATTGCGAGCCAGTCCGTCTCAGGGGCGTCGGCATAGCGGTCCCCAAAATCGGCGGCCAGCGCCTCCCCGACCGGCTTCAGATAATCGCCCGGGTATAGACCTTCCGCTATCTCGCCGGGGCTCTCGCCCAACGCCTCGCGATATCTCTGGTGTGCCGAGCGAGCGAGAACATCGACCTGCCCGCCGGCATCATTGATATAATATTCGCGGATGACGCGATGGCCGGTGAAAGCGAGCAGGTTGGCGAGCGCATCTCCGACGACTGCCCCGCGGCAGTGCCCCATATGCATCGGACCGGTCGGGTTGGCCGAGACAAACTCGATATTCACCGTCTTGCCCGCACCGACGGGCGACATGCCATACTGGTCCTTCTGGTCCGCGATGACCGCCAGTTCATCTCGCCATGCCTGGTCGGTCAGCCGGATATTTATGAAGCCCGGGCCGGCAACGTCCACGGCAGCGACATCCTCCAGCTTGGCGAGCCCGTCCGCCAGTTTTTCAGCGAGCTGTCGCGGATGCGTGCCGCTGAGTTTTGCCAGGACCATCGCCGCGTTGGTCGACAGATCGCCATGTGCCGGGTCGCGCGGCCGTTCCACGGTCAGTCCCGCCCGCTGGAGGCCCGCAGGAAGATCCTTCACCAACTGCAGATCGTCAATTCCCCGCGCGAGATGATCAAGGAAGCGCGCATGAAGGGACACAGCCATCAGCGAAGCCCCACTGAGCCTCGGCTGTTACCCAACCTCCACGCCTTTCCAGAAGGCGATATAATCCCGGATGGCTTCGGCGACCGGATTCGGATCGGGGTATGACCAGGCCGCGTCCGCGTTGAGTGCGGTGCCTACGCGGATATGGAAGTATCTGGCCGTGCCCTTGATCGGACAGACAGAAGTGTGTGCGCTCGCTTCAAGGAGGTCCTGATTGACCGCGGAAGGTGGGAAATAGTGGTTTCCCTCAACGACGATTGTCTCGTCGCTTGCGGCGATGGTGGTGTCGTTCCAAACTGCTGAGACCAACGGAATATCCTCTCATATTGTCAATGGCACGGCGTTCGCAGCGGCCCGTGAATCAGGGGGCGTTCGAGGAGTGCGACGGTGCCTTGGCCGCCGTCGGCGCAGATGCTGACGATTGCCCGTGATCCGCTCGGCATGTCCCAGAGCTCCTTCACTGCCTGGCTGAGGTCGCGCGCGCCTGTGGCACCGAAGGGATGACCGATGGCTACCGAGCCCCCGTTGGGATTGACGCGGTCCCAGTCGAAGTCGCCCATATCCGACTGGACACCGGCGGTTTCGCTCACCCATTCCCGGTCGGTGATGGCCGCGACATTCGCCAGGACCTGGGCGGCGAAGGCTTCGTGGATTTCCCAAAGAGCGATATCGGAGAAGCTCAGTTGATGCCGCGCGAGCAGACGCGGAATGCCATATGAGGGTGCCATCAACAGACCCTCGGTGTGGAAATCGACGGCCGATACCTCGTAATCGATGAGCCGCGCGTAGGGGGTACCCGCGGGCAGTCGTGCCACGCCGGCTTCATTAGCCACCCAGCAACCGGCGGCGCCATCCGTTATCGGCGAGCTGTTGCCGGCAGTCAGCGTTCCCCTGCCACTGTCGCGATCGAATACGGGCTTGAGTGCGGCAAGCCGTTCGGGCGACGTATCGGCGCGGGGGTTCGCATCGCGCGCCAGTTCAGGAAGGGAAATCGCGAGATCGTCGAAGAAACCTCGCTCCCAACCAGCGACCGACCGCTGGTGACTCTTGAGCGCCCAATCGTCCTGCGCCTCCCGCGAGATTCGCCAGGCCTTGGCGGTCTCCTCCATATGATCGCCCATCGTCCTGCCGGTGATCCGGTTGGCCCATCCCTTGGTCGGGAGCACATAGTCGTGGGGGGCAAGAGACTGGAGGGCTGCAAGCGCGGCCGCCGGATCTTGCGAAAAGAGGTCGGTGAGCCGCTTCGATGCATCGGCCGTCAGAGCTATGGGAGGGCGGCTCATGACTTCTGCACCGCCCACCATCGTGAGATCGGTTCCTCCGCCCAGCATTCCTGCCGCAGCGAAAGTCGCCGTCATGCTGGTAGAGCATGCCAGGACGACGGAAAATGCGGGAACATTCGGGTTGAGCTTGGCGTCAAGCCAGGTCTCGCGAGCAATGTTGCTCCAGCCCAAATTCGGGATCACGGTACCCCAGATGAGAAGATCCGGCTCCGCTTGCGCCGCCATCGCCTGCACAAGAGGGACAGACAAAGAGACGGCATCATAAGCAGCCAAAGCTCCTCCGCCGCGGCCGAAGGGAGTGCGAAGGCCGGCGGCAACAAAGACGGGTTCAGCAAAGCGGCTCATGACGATCTCCAAATATTATCCGCAGGGTGAAAGGTGGGACGCGACGGAGTATGCGCCGCTAACCACCATAGCGCTCGGTCTTGATTATCGAGGGGTCGAGCCCGGCCAGCAGCGCGCCCTCGGTCGCAATGTTGACGAAATCGTTGGATCCGCAAACGAATATCTGTGTGGGCTTTCGGTGAAGCCGGGCGAGAACCTCTTCGACCATGGCGCTGTCGATCCGCCGCCCGAAATCCGATGCGCGGATCGGATCTTCGCGCGTGATCGCCAGCGCCAGGACAAATGCAGCATCGCTGATCTCGACGGAATGTAGTTCTTCCGAAAACAGAACATCGTCAGCGGTGCGCGCGGACAGGAGCAACGCGGTTGGCACGGCCGGGTCCTGTGTGCGGCGGTGCCGGATCATCGCCATCAACGGCACGAGCCCGGAGCCTGCTCCGATCAACAGCACCGCATCTACGGCAGGTTCAGGCCATAGGAAGTGCCCGCCGAGCGGACCGCGAAGCTCGATCTCATCGCCGACTATCGCGATATCGTGAAAATAGGCCGACACCTCGCCATCGGGCAGGCGCTCGACAGCGAGTTCGATGATGGGGGACGAGGCTGCCGATGACGCGATCGAGTAACTGCGCATCGCGCTATAGCCATCAGGCGCGGTCAGCCGGACATCGACATGTTGGCCTGCGATGTGCGCGAACGGCCTACTCAATCGGAGGAAGAAGCTTTTGATGCTCGGCGTCTGCTGGACGATTTCCTCGATCACGCATGATTGCCATGACGCGGTTTGCGTGCCGTTGTCAGTCATCGGTGTATCGTTGCTCGCGCCCCGGATCGCCGTAAATATGATAGCCGCGCAGCTCCCAGAAGCCGGCCTCGTCACGGGTTGTGAATTGCAGCGCCTTCACCCATTTGGCGGACTTCCAGAAGTACAGATGCGGAACCAGCAGACGCGCCGGCCCGCCATGATCGCGGGTAATCGGCTGGCCCGCAAATTTGAGAGCGACCATCGCTTTCCCGGACAGCAGGTCCGCCAGCGGGACGTTTGTCGAATAATCGTCGTAGGAATGCGCCAGGACGAAATCAGTGGGCCGGTCGAGCCCTGCATCCGCAAGGATGTCTTCAATGAGGACGCCCTCCCATATGGTATCCAGCTTGGACCAGGAGGTCACACAGTGAATATCCTTGGTCACCTTGGTCTTTGGCAGGGCGTTAAACTCGCTCCAGTTCCACACTTTGACCGGCTTCGGGCCGACTTTGACGGTGAATTTCCAATCAGCCAGCTCCACGTTCGGCGTCGGCCCCGCCGTGAGAACCGGAAAATTCTCCACGAGATGCTGACCCGGCGGAATCCGGCCGGACTGGTCGCCACTTGAACCGCGACCGGTGAAACCTCTGGTGACCATAGTGCCCCCTTTTTGCTCGATGCGACAGACGAGAACCGGCTTCACTTCAGACCTGACACGCGTGGCCGCGGTACGAACCGATGGCCTGAAGCCTGAAACGCCCGATGCTTCATCGGATTTTCGATGATCGCATTTTCGTGAATCGGTGATTTGATGCTTATCGACTATAACGCGACGCCGGTCCGATTTCCCAATACCCTATCGCTATAGTTTTTATAGCTTTGAATAAATTGCGCGCGCATCACGTCGGCTGCAGATTTAGGCACGGGATGAGGCTCGGCCCGCCAGCTTTCCGGGTTGGCTGCCGCGCCTCACAGCTTCGTAAGCGCCTCTCAGGGACAGAACGGCAACAAGGTATCGAAACTATGTTCCGCCGCTATTGGAAATAGTCGGTGCATATCTTCATAGTCCAGCGTGCGAAACCCTTGAACCCCGTGCGAATTTTCGAAGAAGTGGCGATCTGATCGATCGCGACTTTGGGGCGCAGCAAAATGGAGACATTGATGAAAGCCGTTGGTTACAAGGTCCCGGGACCCATCGCCGAGGATGCTGCGCTGGTCGACATCGAGCTGCCCCAGCCTGTCGCGGCAGGATATGATATCCTGGTTGAGGTGAAGGCCGTCTCGGTGAACCCGGTCGACTATAAGGTCCGCGGCAGTTCGCCGCCAGCCGATGGTGAATGGAAGGTGCTGGGGTGGGATGCGTCCGGGATCGTGCGCGAGGTCGGCCCCGACGTGACGCAGTTCCAGCCGGGCGATGAGGTCTATTATGCCGGATCGATCACCCGGCCCGGTACCAATGCCGAGTTCCATCTTGTCGACGCCCGGATCGTCGGTCGCAAACCCGCCTCGCTCGACTGGGCGGAAGCAGCAGCGCTGCCGCTAACGACGTTGACCGCTTGGGAGGCGATGTTCGATCGCCTCGACGTGGCGAAGCCAGTCCCCGGTGCGGCGCCGGCGATCCTCATCATCGGTGGCGCGGGCGGGGTCGGGTCGATCGCGATCCAGATCGCGCGCCAGCGCACGGACCTCACCGTCATCACCACCGCCTCCCGACCGGAAACCCAGGAGTGGGTGAAGGAACTCGGCGCGCACCATGTCATCGACCATAGGCGTCCGCTCTCGGCACAGATCGCCGAGCTCGGGATCGGCGCTCCCGCATTCGTCTTTTCGACCACGCATACAGAGCAGCATGCCGCCGACATCGCCGAACTGATTGCGCCGCAAGGACGGTTCGCGCTGATCGACGATCCCACGGCATTCGACATCATGCTGTTCAAGCGCAAGGCGGTGTCGATTCACCACGAGCTGATGTTCACACGGTCGATCTACGGCACGCCCGACATGCATGAGCAGGGCAAGATCCTCGACGCGCTGGCCGTGCTGGTCGACGAGGGCAAAATCCGGACGACGCTGACCAAGCGACTGTCGCCGATCAATGCTGCCAATCTGAAGACAGTGCACGCACTGATCGAAAGTGGCGCGGCGAAAGGCAAGATCGTCCTCGAAGGCTTCTGATCTTTTCCAACCCACGAAACGCCGGACGATAATGCCCCGGCTAAGGAAACCCCATGACCAAGTCCCTCGCCACCGCCTCGATCAACCGTGAAACCGCAGTCGCCCTCATCGACGCCGCGATGACCGCCGCACGCGCAATCGGCATCCCGGCTGCCGTCGCCGTGGTCGACGCAACCGGCTATTTGCGCGCGTTCGAGCGTACCGATGACGCGCCGTTTCTCACCGTCGATGTTGCCATCGACAAAGCGTGGAGTTCCGCCTCCTTTGGATATCCGACCCATGTCTGGAACGACTATGTGAGCAACGATCCCAAAGTGGCGCCGCTGGCCTATCGCCCCCGGATGGTCGCCGTCGGTGGCGGCTATCCGATCCTTGAGGACGGAAAGCTGATCGGCGGAATCGGCATCTCCGGAGGCACTTATCAGCAGGACCAGGATGCCTGCGTCGAGGCACTTCAGAAAATCGGGTTCGAACTACCAGCCTGACGACTGTCAGGCCATCGTCGGTGGCGATGGCCGGCAGATCCCACCTTGCGAAGGATCTTATGATGGAAGCGTTCGTCGTATTCACACGGGAAGACACCACAGATGTGGATGAACTCGCGGCCTATTCTGCCCGCGTCGGCCCGTCGTTCGATGGGCATGACGTCACTTTTCTCGCCGCTTATGGCGAGATGGAGAATTTGGAGGGGTCGCCGATCGAAGGCGCCGTCATCTTGCGGTTCCCGACGATGCAGGCCGCCCATGACTGGTATCATAGCCCCGCCTACCAGGCTGTTGCTGCGCATCGCTTTGTCGGTGCCCGCTACCGCGGGTTTATCGTCGAGGGGCTGAGTTGACTCCCCCGCATCATAATGGCGGTACTGACCAAGAGCTGTGCGCCCAAACACCAACACCGGGAGTTTTTAAATGATCGAGGCCGAGGCACGCATCGCTACGATCGAATCGAGTCGATATCTGACGAGACTCGCTGAGGCGTGGGTTCACACTTATCCGGTTCGATATGACGCGCTGACAGCCGAAATCCAGCTTCCGGGCGGCGAGCTTATATTGACTGCAGACGGCGACAGCCTCTCCTTGAGGCTCGTGGGCAAAGATCGCGAACGTTTCGATGCAACCAAGGAATCCGTCGCCACGCTTGTTGATCGCGTCGCGGAGCACGACACCGGGGTCCGATGCGTTTGGAATGACATATCATGATAGCGCGCACCACTATTCGCCGCGGTTCTTCATCGCGCTGGAGGATCAGATGAGCATGCTCGAACCACAAGCGCCGGATCTTCGGGTGCAGAAATGGATCGGCGCGGACGGAGAAAGCACCGGGCCGCTCAAGCTGTCGGATCTCGGCTCCGGCCCAAAGATCCTGTTCGCCTTCCAGCACTGGTGCCGCGGCTGCCATGTGCATGGCTTCCCGACGCTACAAAGATTGCATAGTGCATTGAGCCCCAGGGGCGTGGGATTTGCGGTGATCCAGACCGTCTTCGAAGGAGCGGATGAAAACACCTTCGAGAAGTTGCGTGTGAACCAGCTCGAATATGCGCTTCCTGTCGCCTTCGGCCATGATGAACCACTGGCCGGCGCGACGCTGCCTACCTTCATGGAGGATTATCGCACGCGAGGAACGCCCTGGTTCTCGATCATCGACGCCGGCGGCCGTATCGTCCTCTCGGACTTCCATCTCGACGCGGACAAGATCGTGAAGGATCTGGAGCTGGTGTAATCCGTGCGGCGTTGGCTCATCCTGACCGCCAGCCATCTCGCGATGCTCGGCATTGGTTTTGCGGCCGGCATTTACACGCTGCCAATCCTCACCGCGGCCAGGCCGCCGAACCCGGCAGCGTATCAGGCCATCGCAACCGAAACACTCTACACGGGGCGGCTGGCTCGTGATCTCAAAGGCAGCGACCTGCTGCATTGGGGCGAAGGCGAAGTCCGGTTATCGCGAAGTCGGATCGGTCACATAGGTCATCTCGCGCCCGGCCCGGACTACAAGCTCTACCTTGCGCCGCACTTCATCGATACGAAAGAAGCCTTCCTGCTGATAAAGGACAGGTCGATCCGCGTGGGCGACGTAAAGACCTTCAACGGCTTTATCGTCGACGTGCCTGTCGGGATCGATGTTCGCGACTACAACACGGTCGTCATCTGGTGCGAAGCGTTCGACCAGTTCATCAGCGCGGCGGCGTATCGACCGTCGCGTCAGGCGCTAAAATGAGCCCGGCGATGGATAGCATGCGGTCGGCGGGCCGACGTGGCCTCAAGCTCGCACCGGTGGCGGCGTTGCTGGCGAGCGTCGCGGCTCTGCTGCTGGGCAATGGTTTGCTGGGCACGCTCCTGATCGTCAGGGCCGGCCAGGAGGGCTTCTCGTCCGGCGCGATCAGCGCGATGATGTCGTTCTACTTCGCGGGTTTCACGATCGGCGCGCTTATGTTGCCGCGGATCATCGTCGCCGTGGGTCATGTCAGAACCTTTGCCGGCTTTGCGGCGATCGCCTCGATGACTGCCCTTCTCCATGTTGCGCTCGTGGAACCGATCGCCTGGATACCGCTTCGCCTGATCACGGGCTTCGCCTACGCGGGCATGATCCTCGCAACGGAGAGCTGGCTCAACGCCCATGCAGTGCCATCCACGCGCGGCCAACTCCTGTCGATCTTCGGAGTCGTCTCGATGGGCTCATGGGCCATCGGCCAGGCCTTGCTCAACGTCGCCCCGCCCGCCGACATGACCTTGTTCCTTATCGTGTCGCTGTTGATTTCCGCGGCGGTGGTTCCGATCACCTTGCTGCCCAGCCATCCGCCGGCGCAGGTGACACAGGAACGGGTCGCGTTCAGCGACCTCGTCCGCGCATCACCGCTCGCTGCGGCTGGCGCTTTCCTCGCCGGCCTGGCTATCGGCGGTTTTTGGGGCATGGGCCCGAACTTCGCCCAGAGGATCGGACTAGATGTCGGCGGCATCTCCGCTTTCATGGCTGCGGTGCTGGGTGGGACGCTCCTATTGCAGTGGCCCCTCGGCTGGCTTTCGGATCGCGTGTCGCGGAACCTTGTCATCGCCGCTGCGGCCCTGGCGTCCGCAGCGGCGGCCGTCGGCGTCGCCCTAGCGGTAGAGGCGCCCCTGCCCCTGCTCCTCGCGGCGGGCGCGCTGTTCGGCGGCTTTGGCATCCCGATCTATTCATTGTGTCTCGCGGTTGCCAACGACGATCTTCCGGCCGGCCGGCTGCTCGGTACCGCCCGCGGGCTTCTGCTGCTCAACGGGATCGGGACAGCCGCCGGCCCCCTTATCGGGGGTGCTGCGATGAATATCGCCGGCCCCGGTGGGCTGTTCCTTTATGCGGCCGCATTGCTTGCCATATTGGCGGTATTGGCTATCGGGCGCAGCCAGCCAAGGCGCCGCATCCACGCCAAGGCTGCCCGCTCTCCAAGCACACCGATGATCACGGGATCTCTTGATGTGATGATATGCATGGAGTCAGAGACGGAGGCCGCCCGGCACTAGCGCGCCTACTGCGACGGGCGTCCTATTCTACATCTTCTACGATGAGGTCCCGGCCGTTGAACTGCACGGTCTCTCCTGCTCGCGCTCCTTCGATCGCCTCGAAGATCGGCGCCATCGTTGAAATGCCCATGAACTCACGCCCATCACAGGTGAACTTGCTCGTTGACACTGCGATCACGAAATGGCGCCCCGACAGTTTGATGACAGCACCCTCCTCCACTGCCGACTTGGGGCCGAAGTCGATCGTCCTGAGCTTTTCAAGTTTATCGGCATAGTCGTGCAATGTGTCGTCAAGCGCTTCAGCCAAGTCGCTCGCGACTTCGGCCTGGGCCTGCTCGTCATTCTCGATCGGCTCGCTCCGATCCAGCTGAGCGATGGAGACATAATCCAGATAATTGGTGCGAGCGCTATGCAGGGCGGCAGTCTCCAGCGAAAGCATGGTTTCGCGGATGTGGCTTTTATTCCAGTTCATCATTACCTCGTTGTGTTTGGATCATTCGAAAGTTCGTGCTTCGGTCCGTCACCGCCGCGGGAGTGCCCCCATTGGGCTCGCCGGCCCGCTACTCGTCGCCTGGGGCGTCATCTCCCTGGTAGGGCGCTCTGATCAGCCGGGAATCCCGGATGATGCTTGTTACAAGCCAGACATAGGATTGCTCGGCGGTATCGAAGCCGAGAATGCTGAAGGCGCCGCCGAAAGGGCATGGCGGGAAATCCGGATAGCCCTCGCGCAGCACATAGCGCTCGGGATCGCGCTCAAACTCATTCTTGTAGACTTTGCGCAGGCCGTGCTTGCTCGGAACATCCTCGTCACCCGCTGGCGTCGTTTCGCGATCCGCGACAAGCCGTTCGGAAAGGTCGCGGTGACAGATTTCGTCGAACACATCGAAGGCGTCGATCAACAGGCCCTTATGGTTGGTCGCCGGATCGGTAATCGCGTAGATGTTGGACGCGTCTTCACCATCATTCCCGCTTTCGAGGCGCAACGCCGCATCGACGGTTATAGCGCATGGATCGAGGGTCGATCCCAGTTCGAGATCGATGAGATGGCCGTCCTTGACGCGGTACTCGCGGTCGTAGCCCTTCGCGACGAAGGACTGGACTGCTGCTAGGACGTCGGTCACTTGGGATGTCATTGTTGCACCTTGGCTTTGCATGGCATTGGACACGCTCTAATATCAGGCACGCTGTTGCGGCTCAGCTGACGGAGATGAAAAGCAACCCGCGCTATTCATATCCACTTGGCCTTCTTGAACCGCACGAACAGGTACAGGCAGAACATCGTCATCAATCCGAGCACGACAAAATAGCCATATACCGTGTCGAGCTCGGGCATGTTGCTGAAGTTCATGCCATATATCCCAGCGATAGCCGTCGGCACCGCCAATATCGCCGCCCAGGCCGCGAGCTGGCGCGTGGTCACGCCCGTTCTTTGAGCTTCCAACAGGCTGCTGAACTCGAAGACGGTGGACAGAACCTGCAGGAGGCCATCGACCATGGTCTGCACGCGAGCGACATGATCTGCGACGTCGCTGAAATAGGGTCTGACTTCTGAACTGATGCAGGGGAAATGGCCTCGGACGAGTTTCCGGACCAGTTCAGCCATAGCGCCGAGCGTGCGCTGGAAGCGCGTGAGTTCGCTTCTCAGCCCGAAGATGCGGTCGATTTCTGCCCGTCCGAGAAAGTCGTCGAGCGATCGTCTCTCCATCGCCAGAACGTCATCCTCGATCATCTCGAAGATGGGAAGATATTGATCAACGATCCGGTGCAGGATCGCATGCAGCACATAGTCGACACCTTTGCCAAAAAGCGCCGGCGAAGCCTCCAGTTGCTCGCGAAGATTGCCGAGCGCTCCGCCGTTGCCGTGCCGTACGCTGATGAGATGGTTATGACCGGTGAAGATCGCCATCTTGCCATAGCGGATCTGGTCTCCATCCAGCTCGGCGGTCTGAGCGACGACATAGAGCTCTTCATTATACGCTTCGAGCTTGGGCGGGCAGAGCGGGTGCATCGCGTTGTCGATTGCCAACGGATGGAGGTTATACGTCGTTTGGATCGCTTTAAGCTCGTCGGCGGTGGGCTCGCGAAGCGCGATCCAGCAAAAGCCGGAGCGATCCTTATCGAGCTGGACCTGCTCGTCGATCGCGATTTCGCGGACCCGCAGGCCCTTGTTGTAATAATAAGCGGCGATGACGCTCATGCCGGTCTCGCAGGGATGCGCAGGCCGCGCTGCACCGCGGGCCGCGCCAGCCCGCGACGGAGCCATGCCTGGACGTTCGAATATTCGCCGAAGCCGAGGATGTCGCCGGCCGCATAGACTTCGGCCAGTGCGTTGACCCAGCCAAGTGTCGCAATGTCCGCGATCGAATAATCATCGACAAGCCATTCGCGGCCTTCGAGGTGTCGGTCCAGCACCCCCAGGAGACGCTTGGATTCGTCGATAAAACGCTGCCGAGGGCGCTTGTCCTCATAATCCTTACCGGCAAATTTCACGAAAAAGCCAAGCTGACCGAAGGTCGGCCCGACGCCGGACACTTGAAAGAACACCCATGCCAGCGTCTCGTAACGCTGCGCGGGCGCACTCGAAATGAGCTGGCCCGTTTTGTCGGCCAAGTAGAGGAGGATCGCGCCCGATTCCCATATGGCAATAGGGCTGCCGTCAGGACCAGCCGGATCGATGATCGCAGGTATGCGGCCGTTGGGGTTCAACGATACGAACGCTGGATCCTTCGACTCGTTGTTCGAGATATCGACTAGGTGGGGCTCGTACGCCAGGCCGGTCTCCTCCAGCATGATCGAGACCTTGACGCCATTGGGGGTGGGCGCTGCGTAGAGTTGCAGGCGATCGGGATGCAATGCGGGCCAACGCTGCGTAATCGGAAAGGTCGAGAGGTCTGGCATAAATCTGCGATCCTGTGCTGCGATGGCGACTATATGGACCGACCCGTCTCTCTGAAGCAGGGTTGGATGACCGCGTCGTTGTACGACGCGGTCATGAAGATTGCGAACGGGATCGGCGAAGCGGCAGCGGCATTGAAGCCTATTGGGCTGCGGTCCCCGCCGCGGGCTGCTCGTCGTCCACCTTTTGGCGCTTCGGAAGCACCCAGCCGGGACGGACGAAGTGGCACGTGTAGCCGCCCGGCCGCTTCTCGAGATAATCCTGATGGTCCGGCTCGGCCTCCCAGAAGTCGCCGACCGGCACGACCTCGGTCACCACCTTGCCGTCCCACAGCCCGGAGGCATCCACATCGGCGATCGTGTCCTCGGCGACGCGCTGCTGCTCCTCGTCGACATAATAGATGCCCGACCGGTAGGAGAGCCCGATATCACCGCCTTGGCGATTCTTGGTCGTCGGATCGTGGATCTGGAAGAAATATTCCAGGATATTGCGGAAGGTCGTCACTGCCGGGTCGAAGATGATCTCGATCCCTTCGGCATGCGTGCCGTGATTGCGATAAGTGGCGTCCGGGACATCGCCGCCGGTGTAGCCGACACGGGTCGATACGATGCCGGGCTGCTTGCGGATCAGATCCTGCATGCCCCAGAAACATCCGCCGGCGAGAATAGCGCGCTGGTGCATGTCAGGCCTCCTCTACCTGATCGAGATATTCGCCATATCCTTCGCTCTCCATCTCGTCGCGCGGAATAAAGCGAAGCGACGCGGAGTTGATGCAGTAACGCAAACCTCCGCGATCGGAGGGACCGTCCGGGAATACATGACCGAGATGACTGTCGGCGTGCACCGATCTGACTTCCGTCCGCACCATACCGTGCGCGCTGTCGCGCAGTTCGTTCACATTTGCAGCAACGATCGGCTTGGTGAAGCTGGGCCAGCCAGAACCCGAGTCGAATTTGTCGGTCGAGGCGAACAAAGGCTCTCCCGACACGATATCGACGTAGATGCCTGGTTCCTTGTTGTCATCATACTCTCCCGTGAAGGGGCGTTCGGTGCCAGACTCCTGGGTGACGCGGCGTTGCTCGGCGGTGAGGCGATCAATAGCTTCCTGCGACTTTTCGAACTTCATGATAGTCTCCGATTTTGATCTGAGAGGGCCAATAACCGCCGCTTATCGTGTCAGTCACTGCGTCGACTATCGCAGTGCGCCTGGGAATTATCCAATAGGCTGTGCCTATAGTTTCCATAGCACCGATGCTCTTCGCAGCTTGGTTCAATTCCACGCATATCCGGCTGCCAATTGGGCAATCTTCCGTATCTCGACGGGCGCCGTGGAGCCGGATACCGTCGCGATCACGACTTCCCGCTCCAGGGCAAATCCCTCGATCGGCCGCGTGACGAGACCGGGCGCCGTGGCCGAACGTTCCGGAAGAATGCATATGGCGGTGCCATCGGCGACGAAGTGTTGCACCCAGTCCTCGCGGTCCGATCGAAAGCGGGGCTGCATGAGCAGGTCCTGCCGCGCGAAGTGATCGAGAATCTGATCGCGAAACTCGCATTTAAGCCGATCGACGAAAGGAAACTCGAGCAGGTCTTCACCGCGCACGAGTTCGCTGGCTGCCAGGGGATGGCTTGCAGAACAGCCAAGCACGAAGCGCTCCTTAAACAGCGGATGCACATCCAGCTTACGTTCGGGCTTAGTCTCGCGCGGCATGATGCACGCATGATATTTTCCGGACAGAATGTCCGAGGTGTCCTCGTTCGGCTGAAGCGAGTGCAGCTTGATTTCGATCGATGGCACCTCCGCCAACGCACTCTCGAAAAACGCAGCAAATTCCTGTGGTCCAACGGTGGGTGCGACAGCGACATCCAGAACGCGATGCATCCCCATCGCCCAGTTCTCGGAGTGATTGCGGACGCTTCGCATCGCCGCCAGCATGCGCCGGAACTCTGTCTCGACGTCCCGGCCAAGACCGGTCAGGCGACTGTTTTTCCCGTCGCGATGGATCAGGGGCCCGCCAAGTTCCTCCTCGAGGCGGCGGATCGCGCGGGTCAGGCTCGGCTGCGACACGCCGCTCAGGCGAGCAGCCGCTGTGAAATTCAGCGTCTCGGCCAGGTTGATGAAATAGCTGACTTGATTGAGTTCCATAGTCCGTCGATCCATGCGCCTGACTGATGCTTCTTCCGAAAGACCGCCTCCGGAAGATAACTGAAAAGTATGCGCGACGCATATAATCATGGTGTACGGCTTTGTCTATATGCGTGGCGCATATATTATTTACGCGGTCCGATGCGTAGCCGTTGGCAGTGCGCTCGGTCCGCCGAAAGGTCTGGGAACACGACGGCGAGCCGCCAGACGGAGGTCCGACGTATATGACAGCGACAATATTCACATTTATTCGTGAGGCTGGTTCTTAGCTGTCCGGACACCTCGAGGCGTCTAAGAGAACAAGAGTGATCTATAGCTTGCGCCGCCCTGCTCTGGGACGAGGCCCTATGCGCCGCCCCTCCGCGCCGGGATCTCGGCGGGATCGAACTGATACAGGATACGGCCCGCAGGCATATAATTTAGGGTCACCAGTGCGCCGTTACGCACCTTGAGGAAATGCACCGTGTCGCGCGCCTCGCAAACCCAGCCCAGACCCTGCCAATCGCCGGGCCCGGCGAGCTCCGCCGCTTCATCGACCGGAATCACCAGATTGATCTCACCATAGGGATGGCCGTGACAATGACCAACGAATATCGTGTCGGCGCCCGGCTGCCGGCCAGCCACCACCTCGGTACCGTGTGGGCCGAGTCTCAACCTTAAGCGGACAGGTCACCGTCAACCTAATTGGCGCCCCTGATATACCTCTCTGTGAGCGGCGAGGAAGGCGGTCAGCTTGGTCGGCTTGCGTCTCGTTGCCTGCTCGACCTCTGTTGTGGTCCTGTCCTCCGACCCATATGAGATCGCTTCGTCCATGCGCGCAAGCATGCCCGCATAATCCTCGGGAATCCCGAACCCGGTGTAGCGGTGTGCAAGCTCCTCCACCGATAACCGGCAATGGCGGACGGGACGCTGGGCCACCGCGCTGATCCGATCCGCTACCTCGTCATAAGAGAGAGCTTCGGGACCGGTCAGGACCCTCTCTCCTGATGCGAAAGCTGGATCAAGCAGGGCTTCGACCGCGACGGCCCCTATGTCCGCTGCGTCAATGAACGGGACACGCCCATCCTGCGTCGCCGAGTAGATGCAACCCTCGTCGATGATCGACGGGAGATGCTGCCTAACGAAGTTCTGCATAAACCAGCTCGGGCGCAGTACCGTCCAGCGGGGCGCGTTGGCGTGGAGCCACGCATGAACCTCACCCATCATCGGCCCGCCCTCGTCGACAGACGATGCGCTCAGCAGCACAAGCTGGGCCACGCCTTGCTCAACCGCCTGCTCCAGCAGCGGACGCATGACGGACAGGTGGTCCGTTCGGTCGGTCGGAGCGACCAGGTAGATGGCGTCCACGCCGACGAGCGCGGCACGGTGGGATCCAACATCGCCCCATTCGAAGCGAATCTGATCCGGCATCGCGGCGTTGCGGGTTGCGACGCGCGCTTCGACGCCCCGCGCCGCAAGCTGCTGCGCAACCAGCGCCCCCGTCTTGCCCGTGCCCCCAGTCACCAGGACCCGATCAACCATGGTCTGACGCTCCGCCGGCAAGGGCATCGACAACCGCGCTGCCGCGAAGCGCGCGCAGCACCACCAGCGGGTTCCAGTAATCGCGATAGTGCACAATCCGCCCGGCGTCCGTCCGGATCACGGATATGTAGCGCTGGTCATAGGATTCCCCGGTCGCAACGCCGCTTCCGAAGCCTTCGAACTCGACAATGGCAACATCGGGGTCGGTCGTGGCGTGAATGGTTGGCTCACCCATGCGGTCGAAGGCTATCATGTCACCAAGGCTCTCAAGGTGACGCGCGATAGCAGCCTTTCCAACCAACCGGGTCGGAAGGCCAGGCGGCGAATAAGGAAATTCCATCACCCCATTTTCAGCCACCATGTCGAGAAAGGTGGCAGCATCGGGATCGAGACGATCACCCAACGCCTTTTGAAGCATTGCCGAAAAGCTTTCCACACTGTCTGTCATGAACTAATCCCAATCCGTTGGAACGGTAGCGTTCCACTGAGATATATAGGAAGGCATCGATGGAACACAAGCGTTCCGACGGAAATCCGAGAGCAGCCCGTGTTCTCAGCGGAGCGGCGCTCAAGCGTGCTGACGTAACGAATGCACTGACGCGCAGTTTCTTCGAAGAATGGGCAAGGACTGGCTATGCGGGTCTGAGCCTCGAACGCGTGGCGCGAACTGCCGGCGTCGGCAAGGCCGCGCTCTACCGCCGCTGGCCGGACAAGGTGTCGATGGCGAGCGACCTGCTGTCGCAGGTCGGGTTGACGGTGACCGACGTGGAGGAACATGGCTCGCTGGAGGCCGATCTGCACGCGGTGCTGCTCGCCATTCGCCGCATTCTGCGTCATCCCAAGGTACGACGGATCCTCACCGACCTTCATGGCGAGATCGAGCGGACGCCGGCATTGGAAACGGCGATCCGGCCTTTCCAACGCGCACGACGCGAGCGGATCAATGGCCTGATTGATCGGGCGATAGAACGCCGGGAATTGTCGCCCTTAGTGGACCGTGAGATGGCGGCAGACCTCATCGCAGCCCCGTTATACTGGCGGATCGCGGTACTGGGCGGACGATCGGATCGCGCCTATATCAAACGCCTTGCCCTCGTCACGGGCGCCGCGCTTCGCGCAAGCGCGCCTTCGTAAATTGCCTTCACGATCGGCATTGCGCGGCCGCAAATTGCGAGCCCTCTACCCGTCGCCACTTTTCCCGCGGTCTACCCCCCGTTCGTGCAACTCGGCATCGACGGGGCAGTTGGTGCAGCCTTCGTAGCAGCACAAGCGGCAGATCCGGTACGACTGCTCGAGGCTCTCCAGGCGATTGCGGAGGACGCGTTCAGCGATGTCGCATAAGATTCTCAGTTCGTCGGGCTTCAGGATCGACAGTCCCTCGGCAATCACCTCATCGCGTGAGGCAAGAACCTCGTCGCTCGCGATCTTCCCGGTCGGAGTGAGATAGAGGGCCCGCGTGCGCCCATCTGACGAATGCTCCCTGCGCTCAATCAATCCCTCGGTCGCCAATCGATCCACGAGGCGAACGGTCCCTGCATGTGAAAGGCCTACCCCGACCGCAAGCATGCGGATCGAGAGCCCGGGCTGGTGCGCGAGCAGCGCCAGCGCCGAGGCGGCGGGGCCGGCTTCGGGCGCCCGCGATGAACTAGCGCGAACGATGTCGTCGCTGATCATGAGTGCGAACGCCCCAAATATATTGCGGTCTCGAGGTCCATCCATCGCCGCGTCTATATGTGCGCGGGGCATAGACAGCAAGTCATAGCCTGCCCCGCTCTCATCCGCGCGCCGGACAAGAAAATCTTGGTTTTCAAGGGGTTTTAATTCTATCGATTAATCGAGCGCCCCAAAAAAATCAGGTCCTGCTCTTCAAGGCCGCGGAACGAGTTGATACCTTGAGGCTATGGAGCGCACCTGTCCGTTCCGGACTGGACGCGGTCGCGGCTGGGAATTGCAACATGTCAGCGCCGCCATCGACGCCGCGCAGTAAATCGGGCTCGTTCTGCCTGAACTTCGAGGCAAGCTGCATGGATCGTCCATCCGCGTCCCAACACCGAACGTGTCCGTCATCGACCTGGCCGTATCGGCTGCGAGGGAGGTTACGATAGAAGAGGTGAACGAAGCCATTCAGCAAGCCGCGGACGGCGCAATGAGCGGCGTCCTCGCCGTGACTGCCGAACCTTTGGTGTCCGTCGATCTGACGCACCGCACCGAATCCTCGATCGTTGCTTTGCCTCAGACAGACGTCATCGATGGCAGGATGGTTCGCGTCCTCGCCTGGTATGACAATGAGTGGAGCTTCGCCACGCGCATGGCGGACACCGCGCTGGCGATGGCAAAGCTGATTTAGCGGGACAGGCCCTGGCAGGATGCGTCGCGCTGGAGGCGCCGACGCGCAGACGTGGGGGCAGAAGGATACCTCCTGTTGCGCCCTTGCATCTTGGGTGCTGCATTCCGCCACGGCTGGCTGATTTCGATAGCGCTAGTCGTGCGACCCAAATGGAGGCTCTGCAAATCGTTCCGCGATCGCATCCGCTCGCATTGCATTGCGAACCGCCCGCACTAAATTACAGCCATGCAACAAAATCTGGTTTCCTTGCGCGAGCATCGCGAGCTCGGCGACGTCGCTTGGGTGCGCGATCTGGACGCCGGTCTCGCGGTCGCGGCCGACCAGAGCAAACCTGTTCTGCTGCTATTCCAGGAAGTGTCGGGCTGCTCGACCTGCGTGCGTTTCGGGCAGGATGTCCTGACCCATCCCTTGATGGTGGAACTGATCGCAGATCGGTTCGTGCCCGTGGCGATCTTCAACAACCGTCCGGGTGCAGACGCCGACATCCTGCGCCGCTTCGACGAGCCATCATGGAACAACCCCGTAGTGCGGTTTCTCGGGCCGAATGGAGCCGAGTTGCTGCCCAAGCTCGCCGATCGCTATGACGCGCTGGCACTTCACGAAAAGATTATCGCCGTGCTCCAGCTGCTCGGCGACGACGTCCCTGGCTACTTCCGGTTGTTGGGGCGCGACCTGCTCATCGACTATGGTCTCAGCAAATCTGCGACCTACACGACGCCGTGCTTTTGGTCGGGCGAAACGAGCCTCGCGCAGCATCCGACGGTCATCACAACCGACGCCGGCTGGATCGACGGCGAGGAAGTGGTGAAGATCCATTTCGATCCGCGCGCGGCGGCGAGTTCCGACCTGGATGCTTATGCCCATGAGGAAGGATTTGGCTCGATCGAAAGTGGCCGTTTCGCGCTTGACGGTGAACCGCAATTCTATCTGCGCAAAAATGCGGCCCGCCATCTGCCGCTGACGCCGGCCCAGCGCACGCGGATCAACCTGGCTATACCCTATCGCTCACGTCTCGCGGACTTTCTCAGCCCGCAACAGTGCGCGTGGCTCGCCAATCCGCAGCTACAACCGTCGAGCGAAAATGAAGTCTATCGCCAGGACATTCGCAAAAGCTGGCCCGTGCTGGCGAAGCGGCTTGGTTTAGTCGCAAAGGAGACATGATCATGGATATCGCTGCCATCGGCCTCATCGAAGACGAAGATATTCTGCTCGACCTGGCATCGCTTGCTCTGTCTCATCTCGATCATGTAAATGCGAACATCGCCCACTATCTCGAGATGCTCGAAGATATCGAGGACCAGGTGTGCGTTGAAGGCCGAAGTGCGTTGCTTTCGGAAGAACGGGCCGCGGCGCTTTCGCGCGTGCTGCACGGCGAACTAGGATTCGTTGGCGACGATGAAAGTTATGATGCACCCGTCAATGCGGACTTCATCCGAGTGCTGGACCGGAAGCGCGGCCTGCCGATTGCACTGTCGATCCTCTATGTCGCAATGGCCCGCCGGGCGGGCTGGAGTGCCTATGTGCTCAATCTGCCGGGTAAGGTGCTCGTCCAGCTGGGCGAGAAAAGTCCGGTGGTGATCGATCCGTTTGCCGGAGGCTCTATGCTGTCACAGGGACAAATTGCGGCGGTGTGCCGTGCTAGTCTTGGCCAAGAAGGCGACGCCGCCGCACTCAGCGCCGTGCGGATGAGCAATCGCGATGTGCTGGCCCGGCTGCTGAACAATCAGGGGATTCGCGCAGAGCAGGAAAAGGATCGTCCGCGGGCCCTGATAATTTATCGGCGGATCACCCGGGCGGCACCGGAGCGCCTCGAGGCTTGGCAAAATCTGGCGCGTCTGCAGTTGGAATCCCGCGATGTTGAGGGCGCCAAGGCAAGCCTGTTCGCCATGTCGGAAGTCGCACCCGACAAGAGGATTCGTGACCGGATCATGGAAGCATTTGAAGCCCTGACCTAGACGAGGCCTGACACATCACAAGTCGTCGCGCGCCGTTGCGATCCTCTCCGGGGAGTAGACGTCGATGGCGAAGTCCTTGCCTTCGGTGAGCGTCCCTACAAGCGGTGCAGCCTCGATAACGAAGCAAAACGATCGGGCCGAAATCGCATTGTTGCGGACGTGCACTGATGGCCGATTGCGGTCAGGCCGCTTTTGCGTAAAGCTCACTTAGAGCGGACTTATTCCGCAGCCGTGGAATTGAGCCGCTGTATGGATATGCCCGTCGGCCGGAAGCCAAGGACTTGCCAATCGGCAAGGCAGGCGACTTTCGGCGCGACGGTCGGCAATGGGGGCGGTCTAGCGCCCCCCCTTTTTATCTCAGGCGCCAAATGCGCCGTCGATCGTGTGCATCGCACCCGTGACGAAGCTCGCCTCTGCACCCGCCAGCCAGGCGACCATGCCTGCGACCTCCTCCGGGCGCCCATGGCGCTTGATCGCCATGAAGCTGTGCATCAGCTCGCGCATCGGCCCGTCCTCCGGGTTCGCATCGGTATCGATCGGGCCGGGCTGCACGATATTGATCGTGATCCCGCGCGGTCCGAAATCGCGCGCGAGCCCGCGCGCCATGCCCTGCAGCGCCGATTTGCTGAGCGCGTAAGAGGCCATGCCTGGGACGGGCATGCGATCGCCGTTGACCGATCCGATCACGATGATCCGACCGCCCTTGGGCATCTGCCGCGCGGCCTCGACCGACGCATGATAGGGCGCGTTGACGTTGACGCGGATCAACCGGTCGACGTCGTCGGGATCGAGATCGAGCGCGTCGCCGAACAGCGCGAAGCCCGCGTTGACGACCAGCACATCGAGCGGACCGCTTTCGCGCACTCGTGTAATTACGGCGTCACGGTCCCCGCTGTCGGTCGGCACCGCGGTGGTTCCGGTTTCGCTCGCCAGCTTTTCAGCCGCTTCGCGGGAGCCATTATAGGTGAAGACGACCTTGGCGCCATCCGACGCAAAGCGGCGTACGATCGCCGCGCCGATCCCGCGGCTGCCGCCGAGGACCAGAACGGATTTTCCTTGAAAGTCGGACATAAGAAGGTTCCTTGCTAATTAATGTAGGAGATACTACATAAAGCGGAGAGAACCATCGTCAAGGCATTTTGTAACGATGACTACAAATAAATCCCATACTCGCGGCCGTCCGCGCCGTTTCGATCCCGAAGCGGCGGTGGCGACAGCGCAGCGACTTTTCCATGAGCGCGGTTATGACGCAGTCAGTGTCGCCGACGTCAATGACGCACTCGGAATCAATCCGCCAAGCTTCTACGCCGCTTTCGGCAGCAAAGTCGGACTTTACCAACGCGTGCTCGATCATTGGACGGACACTGAGGCGATCCCGCTCGCGGACATCCTGCGTCCCGATGTCCCCGTCGCCGATGCCCTTGCAGCCATGCTGGAGGAGGCCGCGCGTCGCTACGCCTCCGATCCGGCGGCGCGCGGCTGCCTTGTGCTCGAAGGGACGCGCTGCAACGACCGCGGCGCCCGTGAGGCCGCGCGCGCGCTCAATCTCGGCGCCGAAGATTTCATTCGCGCCTATGTTGCGGCGCGCCATCCGGAGGTGGCCGACAAGGTCACCGATTTCGTCAGCACAACCATGTCCGGCCTTTCGGCAAAGGCGCGAACCGGACACGCCCTATCGCGCCTCCTCACGACGGCCCGGCTTGCAGCCAGCGCTCTCACGCAGGTGCTGCCGGCCTGATCACCGTATAATCCGAGGGTGGCGATTCCCCTGCCAAGTAGAACAGGCACGATTGACCGAAATTGACCATGATATCCCCGTGAGCAGCTCTTGGCCGTTTAGAGACGATCCGCTTTCAAGCGCAAATCGCGAAAAGCCGACGTTGGATTGCTCGTCTGTCCGCAACCATTCGCGAGGATGCCGTTTCGGCGCAGCTGGAGGCGCGTTGTTTGGAGAGGGGCGTTACTTTCTGACTTCAGAGCCGTTGGTTTCCCATGGTGCAGCGTGGTGAAGCAGTTCCACTATTTCGGGTACTGGGGTCGGAGGACCTGATAAAACCTCCATGAAGCCGTCGAAGCCATTTGCACTCATGTGGATTGGAGTCATTTCCATGAGCAAATCTTCCGCAGCGCGCACGGCCGCATCGCGTACGAAATCCGCGCGTGAGCGCCGTCGTATCCGAGCGGCGCGATCGATGATGGAAATGTCGGCGTAACGTAATCGCACCGACAGCGGATATTCCCTGCGCTGATCTTTCCTCGGCATAAATCACCTCAAGTGCAGATACGGCATATCGTTTGCAGACCGGAATAGCCACCTAGAGTTGCACCGAATCCCTTACGATTGCGTGGAGTTTGGCTGGAACCGCTGCGCGCTGCAACCAGTTGGCGACTGCGAGGCGATCTCGTGCTACACGAACATGGATTATCCACACCAAAATCTTGAGACGAGCCGACCCAGCCCGTTCATCAATGGAAGATGGCCATCTCTGGCCGGTTGCGGTCGGTCGGCTTTCAGGTTCAGATCGAAAGAAGCAGCCGTTCGCTGTGAAGAGCTAAGCGTTCGTCAGTCGGCTTGCCGAAGCGAAATCGAGACGCCATCAGAATTGTCGAACAGAGAGAGATCCCCTTGGACGTTCCCAAGGACGACGATGCCCGGCGCAGGCACATGTCCCGCTCGGTAGTAGATCACAAAATCCCGGTCGCCCCATAACCCCAGCGTGCCGACCGAAAATTCGGTCTGCCGGCCGCTACCGGGCAGCGCCAACGGTAGGACGCCGGTCTTCTCCTGGTGAAGATGATCCCGCATCTGTATTTTCAGCGGCAGCATCGCTGCGAGCGCCCGTGCCGCTTGGTTGTCCGCCAGTTTGGCATTCAGCTGAGCGCTATCGGACGTAATCAGTATCTCCATCGGACGCATGCTAATCCCTTTCTCCGTTGCCGCGTGCGGCGAACCCATTTGCGCGGCAGATGCACCGTGGCCGTCGCCCTTAGTCTCGACACCCGGACTGTTCGACGCTGCAGGAGGGCTGCAAGCACCTAGCATCAAGGCGCCGATCGCGATCGCCGCCCGGCGCATTATTGAGGCCCATTCGCATAGCGATCGTCAGGCACATGCTCCATCCATTCGACGGGTGAGCCGTTCTCAGCTTCCTGTACGGCGATGTGGGCCATCGAACGGGTCGGCGTCGCACCATGCCAATGGCGCACGCCGGGCGGACACCATATGACATCGCCGGCATGGATGGCCTCGATCGGACCGCCTTCAACCTGGGTCCACCCGCTCCCTTCGAGAACCACGAGACGCTGCCCCAGCGGGTGCTTGTGCCACGCGGTGCGGGCGCCCGGCTCGAAGCGCACCAAGGCCGCACCAACCTGCGACTGTCCTTTCGGGTTGAACAGCGGGGTGATGGTGACGGCGCCCGTGAACCATGCGTCTGGCCCGCGCGCGGGTGGGCGTGCCGCGCTCCGACTGACTTCCATCGCCGCACCATCGGCGGCAGCGCTACGCACATCGGTCGCCTCGCTTGGTGCGGGCGAGCCTTGTTCGGGCTCCGGCACGCACGCCAGCAATGGAAGGGTACAGGCAATTACCGTCAGGAGTTTCATCATTTGTCCCCAGCCAGGTGCTGCTCGAAAAAGGTCGTGAACTTGTCGAAGGGGATCACATCGACCTTATCGTAAAGATCGGTGTGGTTCGCTCCTCGGACGATCATCAGTTCCTTGGGTTCGGCGGCCGCATTGTATGCAGTCTCGCTGAAATAGCGCGAATGGGCGTTCTCGCCGTGCACGAACAGGATCGGCCGCGGCGAGATTTCCTTGATGTAGCTCAGGATCGGCATGTTCATGAACGACAGCGGGGTTGTAATCGTCCATGAGCCGTTCGAGTTGACCGACCGTTTGTGGAAGCCGCGCGGCGTCTTGTAATAGTCGTGATAGTCTACAAGAAACTGCGCCTCGCCGCCCTTCAGTTCATTCATGGGCGGGCCATAACCAGGCATCCCCTTTTCAGCATCCTCCCAGCGTTGGCGGCTGAACTGCTCCAAGTTCTCCGTGCGCTGCTCGAGTGTTACGCTGTCGTTGTAGCCCTTCGACATGACGCGGGTCATGTCGTACATCGTGCTGACCGCCACGGCCTTGACCCGCTTGTCGACCGCAACGGCATTGAGCGCTATCCCGCCCCAGCCGCAAATGCCGATAATGCCGAGCCGCTCGCGATCGACCGAAGCGTGCGTGCCGAGATAGTCGATCGCCGCACTGAAGTCCTCGGTGTTGATGTCGGGCGACGCTACATTGCGGGGCGCGCCGCCGCTTTCGCCCGTGTATGAGGGATCGAAGGCCAGCGTCACAAAGCCGCGCTCAGCCATTGTTTGGGCATAGAGGCCAGAGGACTGTTCCTTGACCGCGCCGAAGGGGCCACCGACGGCGATCGCCGGCAGGCGGCGGTCACCGCGGTTCTTTGGCAGATAGAGATCGCCGACGAGGGTGATGCCGTAACGGTTGGTGAAGGTGACCTTCTCGTGATCGACCTTGTCGCTCTTGAGGAAAACTTTGTCCCAGGTCTGGGTGAGTTGCATAGGTGCTCCATTGGGTTGGCTCGGTTCAGTTTGCGCCAGCGCTGGCTGGACGATAGCGAACGAAAGCGCAGAGATCGCCAGCAGGCCGCCTCGCATCAGATTTCGGCGCGCCAGCGCCGGGCGATTGATCTGGGAAAGTTGCATGTGTTTTCTCCGAATTCAGGAAGCCGCAGTGGCGGCGTCGGATTGAGCAGAATGATCGATTGCGGCCAGCGAGGACCGCGCGGCGAGGACCGCGACGAGCGAGGATGACATGAGCAAGGCTGCGCTTGCGAGGAAGGTGGCCTGGTAGCCCCAGGCGTCGAACAACATTCCGCCGAATGCGGCGCCAAGAGTGATCGCCAGTTGGACCACTGCGACCATGAGCCCGCCGCCGGCCTCCGCTTCGTCCGGCAACGCCCTGCTCACCCATGTCCACCAGGCGACCGGGGCGGCCGTGCCGACCAGACCCCACATCATAAGCAGGATGGCGACGCCAAGGGCGGATGCGCTAGCGGCGACAAGCCCGCCGGCAATCGCAGCCATCGCGAGCGGCATCGAAATCAGCAGTCCGTAAAGCGAGTGCTTGAGCGCGATCCCGATGGCATAAGTTCCGGCGAGGCCTGCCACACCGAGGCCAAGCAGCATCAGCGACAAGGTGGTCACATCGACCGCGGTGACAGTCTCCAGAAACGGCCGCAGGTAGGTGAACAGCGCGAACTGGCCCATGAAAAAGAGTGCGACCGCGAGCATGCCCAGCGGCACTTGCGGGCGACGAAGCACCTTGAAAGCCGCGACGCCGCTCGCCCGCTCGCGGCTCGGCATGCTCGGGAGAGTCATGAACTGCCATGCGAGCGTCACCGCGGCGAGCGGGACGACGCAGAAGAACGCGCCGCGCCAGCCGATATATTGTCCCAGGTAGCTGCCCAGTGGCGCAGCGATGGTCGTCGCCAGCGCGTTGCCGCCGTTAAGCAGAGCAAGCGCACGCGGCACCGCATCCTCCGATACCAGCCGCATGACGGTGGCGGTCGACATCGACCAGAACCCGCCGATCACCACGCCGAGCAGCGCACGGCCGACCATGAAGATTTCATAATTGGGCGCGAAGGCGACGATGGCGCCCGAGACGATCATCAAGGCGGTGAGGGCAAGGAGAAGAGCGCGTCGATCGACGCCCCGCGTGGCAGACGCGATGAAGAGGCTGGTGATCACTGCAAAGATACCCGAAACCGCGATCGCCTGCCCTGCTTGGCCTTCGGTCACCGCCAGGCCGGATGCTATCGGTGTTAGCAGGCTGACCGGCATGAACTCCGACGCGATCAGCGTCGACACGCAGAGGGTCAGCGCGAACACCGCCGTCCAGCCGCCAGTTACGGACGGCTCTACCGCGGGTTCTTGTGTGTGGGTCTGGGAGCGGGTCGTTTCCATGCCTGCCATTTAGGCCATCTACATCATGCGGATTACCCGCTATGATCTGCATGCGGCTGTGAGCAGGATTCAACGATGCAACGCGAAACCATGTCGGACCTTGTCGCCTTTCTGGCCGTCGCTCGCGAACGCAGTTTCACCCGCGCGGCCGCCAAGCTGGGGGTCTCGCCATCTGCCCTCAGCCATACGATCCGGAAGCTGGAAGAGCGGCTAGGCGTGCGCCTGCTGACGCGCACCAGCCGAAGTGTCTCAACCACCGAGCCGGGTGAGAGACTGCTGGAGCGCGTCGGCCCCCACTTCGACGAAGTCGCTAACGAACTCGCAGCGCTGACTGAGCTGCGCGATAAGCCGGCAGGGACATTGCGCATCACGACCGGCGACCAGCCGGCCGAGAGCATCCTGTTGCCCGCCCTGGCGAAGTTGCTGCCGCTCTATCCGGACCTCATCGTCGATTTGACGGTAGACAATGGTTTCGTGGACATCGTTGCCGAGCGCTTCGACGCCGGCGTCCGCCTTGGTGAAACGCTCGCCCAAGACATGATCGCGGTGCGCATCGGCCCCGACATGCGGATGGCGATCACCGGGTCACCGGGATATCTGAATACCCACGGATCGCCGCAAACGCCCGACGAACTCGCCAATCACAACTGCATCAATCTGCGGCACCAAGCCAAAGGGGGTATTTCGATCTGGGATTTGGAGAAGGACGGTCGCGCCGTGAACGTGCGCGTCGAGGGCCAGCTGGTCGTGAATGACATTGCCGTCGTCCGCCAAGCTGCGGTCGATGGTCTCGGCCTATGTTACCTGCCTCGCGACTACCTGCAGGCCCACATCGACGCAGGTGAACTTGCGCCTGTGCTTGAAGATTGGTGCCCACCGTTCCCCGGCTATCATCTCTACTATCCGAGCCGCCGCCAGCAATCGCCTGCTCTGGCGGCGTTCGTTGCTGCCGTGCGATATCGAAGCTGAGGGGGCTTTAGGCCATATCAGCGAGTGGGACGCTCCATTTCTAAAGCCCCTACCCACGGCCGATTTTCTCGACAGAATGGCCGGTTGCGGAAGGTCGGCTTCTACGCGATTACCAGCGAAAGCTGCCTATCCATAAGCCTAGGGCAGCACGATTAATGCCGGATAAAGCGTAGTCAAACTCGCAACGCTTCGATGACGGCACGTAGCCCCGCCGAAAGGTGCTTGCGGGCCGGATAGTAGAGGTAGAGCCAATCCTCTGGCGCGCACCAGGAAGCAAGGCATTCGACGAGCTGGCCGCTTTCAACATACGGCTTTGCCCGGTCTTCCCAGACATAAGCGAGCGCGACACCGGACAGTGCGGCTCCGACCATCAGTTCGTGATCGTCGAGCGATATCGGCCCGGTCGGCTCGAACTCGATCGTCTTCCCGTAGCGCGCGAACTCCCACGGATAGGCCGTTCCGCTCGGATAGATGTTCCGAATGCAGACATGCTCCTTCAAATCGGTCGGCGTCTTCGGGGCCGGACGCGAAGCAAAATAGTCGGGTGACCCGACGACGGCGAAGCGCAGCCGGGGCTTGATCCGGACCGCAGTCATGCCTTCGCGCAGGCTCTCGCCGAGGCGAATGCCGGCATCGAAACCCTCGTCGACGATATCGACCAGGCGGTCGGTCGCGACGATCTCGAGCTCGAGATTGGGATTGGCGGCGATGAGCGGGCCCATCACCGGCCCGAACACGAAAGGGGCGATCGAGTTCGGCGCATTGATCCGCACCTTGCCGAACGGCGTTTCGCGAAACTGGTTGAGCGCATCGAGAGCCGAGCCGATATCGCCGAACGCTGGCGACAGGCGCGCGAACAGCATCGCGCCAGCATCGGTCAGCGATACGCTGCGCGTGGTCCGGTTGAGAAGCCGTATACCGGTCCGGGCTTCAAGATTGCTCACGGCGTGACTGACTGCAGAGGCGGTCACGCCGCGCTCTTCGCTGGCGCGGCGGAAGCTGCGATGCCGCGCGACAGCGTCGAACGCGGCCAATTCGGACAGATCGGTGCTCCGCATTACTGATCCTCACTCATCTATGTTCGGAATATTATGCCGCTAATCGCCGAAAACGAAAAGGCGCAAATATCTCCTCACCGGACGGCAGACGCCGACCGCATCAAAGGAGACGCATCATGGCCGATTTCATTCCTCCCGCCCCCAACAGCGCTTCGCCGTTCGCGGATATGCGCGGACATCATGTCGCAGTTCGCACGCCCGACCTCGAAACCGCCAAACGCTGGTATGCCGACAAGCTCGACTTTCGCGTCGTCGCCGAATGGGATTATGCCGACGAAAAGCTCGCCTATATGGCACCGCCGACCGACGATCATTTCTATATCGAGATCCTTGGCGGCGGCGAACCTTCGCCCATCGAGACGCGGCCCTACACCGATCTCGGCGATAGCCTCAAATATCGCGGCTACCATCATTTCTGCCTGAATGTGACAAGCGTCGACGAGACCGTCGATGCCCTGCGCGCACGCGGCGTCACCATCGTTACCGAGCCGTTCGAACTCGCCGCGATCAGCCGCCGCCTCGCCTTCTTCAGCGATCCGTTCGGCAACCTCATCGAACTGGCCGAAGTGCTCGCCTGAGCAAAGGCCTATCTTCAACCCTTCTCAAAGGAACTCCTCATGACCCAATCGATACTCATCATCGGCGCAGGTCCCGGCATCGGCCAGGCTGTCGCGCGGAAGTTCGGCAAGCAGGGCTGGCAAATCATCCTCGCCGCGCGAAGCCGGACAAATCTGGCCGATCTTGTCTCCGATCTGGCGGACTCGGATATCTCCGCCCGCGCTCTGGTCGTCGACGCCACAGATCCGGCGGCGCTGCGTGCCGCGATCACCGAGGCCGATCAGATGACCGGCGGCCTATCGGCGGTCCACTTCAACGCCGCAGTAGTACGTCAGCAGGACTTGTTCAGCATGTCCGACGACGAGGTAACCGGCGATCTGGCCGTCAATGTCGCGGCCGGCCTCCACAGCATCCGCGCAGTTGCGGCCCAGTTCGGGACGCGCGGCGGTACGATCCTCGTCACCGGCGGCGGACTCGCCGTCGCCCCGCACGAGAGCTACGCCAGTCTCGGAATCGGCAAGGCCGCGCTGCGCAACGGCGTTCAAGCACTCGTCGATCCCCTGGCATCCAAGGGCATTCGCATTGCGATGGTGACGGTCTCGACACTTGTCGCACCGCGCTCGGTCGAGTCCGAAGAGGTTGCGAACCGATTCTGGCAGCTGACGACCGGTGAGGCGGCCGCGTGGGAGGTCGTTTACCCCGACAGCAATCCAGCCCAGAGCGAGCTGACATTGATCGCTAAGCTCACCGCGAAGGTCGAATATGCCGATCTGCTCGGCGAGGAACTGCGCAAGCTGGTTGCTCCGACTTTGGCCGAGGCCGGGTCGATCGCCTATATGATCCACCGCGACAATGACGATCCCAGCATCTGGATCCTCTATGAAAACTGGCGCTCGCGCGCGGACCTCGATGCGCATTTCGAGCAACCTTACACCAGGGCGCTGATGGACCGGTTTGCCGAGCTTCTGGCTCGCGACATGGAGCTGACCTTTGCCTCCAAGGCGTCTCTGCCTCGCTGAAGTCCCGTGCCATCTCAATCAAACCAATCGAAAGGAACATCATCATGAAGACCTGGTTCATCACCGGCGCATCGCGCGGTTTCGGCGCGCTCGTCACCGAACTTGCGCTGGCCAACGGCGACGCCGTCGTCGCCACCGCCCGCAATCCCAAGGCCATTACCGACCGGTTCCGCGCTCACCCCAATCTTCTCGCTGTCGCTCTCGACGTTTCGGACGAGGCGCAGGCGATCGCCGCTGCCGACGCTGCCATCGCCCGGTTCGGGCGTATCGATGTGCTGCTCAACAATGCCGGTTTCGGTCTGATGGGTGCTGTCGAGGAGGCCAGCGCCGCAGAAATCGAGGCCGTCTATCGCACCAATGTGTTCGGCCTGCTCACCGTCACGCGTGCCGTCCTGCCGCATATGCGCACTGCTCGGGCGGGGCGGATCCTGAACATTTCCTCGATCGGTGGCTACCGCGGCGCCGCAGGCTTCGGCGTATATTCCTCAACGAAGTTCGCGGTCGAGGGTCTGAGCGAGGCGCTCCATGCCGAACTCGAACCGCTCGGCATCCATGTCACGGTGGTTGAGCCCGGCTATTTCCGCACCGACTTTCTCGACTCCTCGTCACTGTCTGTCAGCAGCACCCGGATTGAGGATTATGACGCGACGGCGGGCAAGATGCGAACCGTCGCTGCCGGCCTCAGCCACAACCAGCCCGGCGATCCCGCCAAGCTCGCACAGGTTCTGATCGACTTTGCCGATGCACCGAACCCGCCGGTTCGCCTGCCGCTCGGAAGCGATACCGTGGCGGCGATCGAGGCGAAACATGCGTCTGATGCCAAGATTCTCGCCAATTGGCGTCACGTATCGATTTCGACAGACTTCTGAAACTATCGCGGCCTGCCTGCGTACCGGGCGGGCGGCCGCGATATTGTGCAGTACTGGCCGGTAGCGGCCTGACCGCTTTCAGCCGAAATTCGTGAAGATCAGACAGACGCGGAGGCTAAGGTCGACGCAAATCGGTTCAAAGACCCGAAGCGACGAGACATATGGGAAACGCTCCGACCGAGCTGCCCCCCGCCCTCTACCAGATTTGAATACGATCACGTGGCTCCAGATAGAGACTGTCTCCCGGCTGGACGCCAAATGCATCATACCAAGCGTCGATATTGCGGACGACGCCATTCACTCTGAATTTGGAAGGGCTATGGGGATCCGATGCGAGCTTGGCTCTGAGTGCCTCGTCACGGATATTCTCTCGGTAGGTCTGCGCCCACGACAGGAAGAAGCGCTGATCGCCTGTGGTACCATTCAGGATCGGCGCCGGTTTCCCGTTGAGCCCGATATGATAGGCCTCCAGCGCAATGTTGAGGCCGGCAAGATCTCCAATATTTTCGCCCAATGTCGTCTCGCCGTTCAACTGAATGCCCGGGAGCGGCTCGTAGCGCGAATATTGAGCTGCAAGCCGCGAGGTCAATGCCTCGAACCGGGCGATGTCGGTCTTGTCCCACCAATTGCGCTGAGCCCCCCTTTCGTCGGTCTTGGCGCCCTGATCGTCGAATGCGTGGCTCATCTCGTGGCCTATGACGCCCCCAACGCCTCCATAGTTCACCGCGGCGTCCGCGGCGGGATCGAAATAGGGCGGCTGCAGTATCGCGGCGGGAAAGACGATCTCGTTGAAGAAGCTGTTCGAGTAGGCGTTGACGTTTTGCGGGGTCATTCCCCATTCCTCGCGATCGGTCGGCCCGCCGAGGCGGGCTATCCGTCGCTTCCAATCCCAGAGCAGCGCCCGCTTTCGGTTGCCGACGGGATCGCCGGCGCGAACCTCCAGCGTAGCATAATCCCGCCACGTGTCCGGGTAGCCAACCTTCACGCGGATCGCCGCAAGCTTTGCGAGGGCTGCCTGCTTTGTGCCGGGGGACATCCAATCGTTGCGCTCGATCCGTATCCGAAAGGCCGCGCGCAGATTCTCGACCAGCGCCTCGATCTCGGCCTTCGCCTCGGGGGTAAAATGCCGCTGCACGTAAATCTGGCCGACGGCTTCGCCAAGCGCCGCGTTGAGGGCGACGGTAGCGCGCTTCCAGCGCTCGCGCTTCTGCGGCTGGCCGGAAAGCACGCGTCCGTTGAAATCGAACGACAAGTCGTCGAATGCTGCGGGAAGCACATCGGCCATGCCGTTCAGATAATGAAACGTCATATAGGCACGCCAGGTCGCGACGGGCGTGCTGCGGAAGACGTTTGCCAGCTCGCGGATCGCACTATCCTCTTTTAGGACGAAGAAGTCCTGGCGAGCTATCCCAAGCGTCGCAAGCGTCGCATCCCAAGGGTAATCTGGGGCGAAAGACTTGAGCTCAGCGCGCGATTTGGGATGATAGGTCAGGTCGCGATCGGCGCGTTTCTCGCGCGTCCAATGCGTCTCAGCGATCCTCGTCTCCAGAGCAATCACCGCGTCGGCTGAACGGTCCGGGTCCGGATAGTGCCCGAGCGCCAGCATCTTCGCGATATAGGATCTCAGTTTGTGGCGCACTTCGACGGACCGCGTGTCTGCCTTCAGATAGAAATCCCGATCGGGAAGGCTGAGGCCCGACTGAACGATATTGATCGCATAGCGATCGGGGTTCGCGGCGTCGGGCCAGGGCGTGAGCGACAGCGGGCCGCCCACGCCGAGTTCGGGACGCCCCATGAGCTGCGCGACATCCTCGTGCGACCGCACCGCGCCGATCGTTGCAAGGTCTGGTGCAACTGGTGCCAAGCCGGCTGCCTCGATCGCTTTGGTATCCAGATAGGCATTGTAGGTATCGGCGATCTTGCGTTCGACCGAACCAGCGGGTTGTGGCCGCCCTGCGATTTCGTCGACGATCGCCCTGACATCGCCTTCCGCCTTGGCGCGCAGCATCGCGAACGGACCCCAGACACCTCGATCGGACGGGATCGGATTTGTCTCCTTCCAGGTGCCATTGCTGTATTGGTCGAAGTCGTCGCCGGGCTCAGTCGATCGATCCATCCCGTCAAGATCGAATCCCCATGGCGGGGTCGCTGGCGTGGCGGCGGTGAGCAACAGGGCAAACAGCGCTGTGACGACGGGGCGGGCATTCGCGCGATTCCGCAACAGGACCATCAGATTACGGAATACCCGCACGCGGTGCGCGAAGTGGGGCAAGACCGAAATGGACAGATCGAGCGAGCTCATTCCTTATTTATGTAGCCGCCTACATTAATGTCAATCACGTTTTGCGTCCTGGGAGACGATGCCGACCTTATCGGCGACCCGGTCGAATAGAGATCTGCGCGCAAGCGCATCATCAAGCTGGTCGAGTAGGCGCACCACATCGTTCGCCTCGGCGTTCAGCGCCTCGGAAACATCATTCAGCGCCTGCCATAAGGGAGAGAGTTGCTCGACAAGAGCCGCGCCTTTTGCCGTTAAGCTGAGTTCGCGGCGGCGCGCATCTACAGCGGAAGCTGCCGAAATGATGATACCTGCCGCTTCGAGAGACCGGCGAGCTTGGCTGACTGAGACATGCGTTATACGGAGTGCCTTGCCTATCTCCCCGACGGACATCGGACCGTTCAAGTGGAGCTGATTAAGAAGTCCATACCAGCGTTGCTCGAAACGGACATTCTGCGCGGCGTAGAGCCTAGTAGCGTCGCGATCGAGACGCTCGGAAAGGCGGCGCAATCGCGCCGCCAGCGCAGCTCCACCGGCCTGCCTGCTATAATCATCCGATTGATCCACCGTGCCTCCAATTCGAGACCAGATGACATCGTTTGGTCTCTCGTCACCATGCGAGGACGATGGTGCTACAGCATTGAGCGTCCGCGTCCAGACACCGCCGGTTACGATAGATTACGGCGAAGACGCAAATTGGCCGTTGCACGAACTCCGCGGATCGGCGCTAGCCTCGACGTAAAGCCGTCCAGCGACCGCCCCACCTGATTGAACGTCCGCAGCCAGAGGCAGACCCTTTCGACTCCTTCAACGTGAGGAGTCGAACGATGAACGAACTTATCCAGATTGGGCCGATCAGCCCGCTACGCTAAACCGTTCTCGAACCAGGGGTCTCGGCCCCGGCCGACCCCGTCTTGCGCTTCTGGCCGTTATGAGACAGTCCGGTTCTGGGCGCAAACGCGGGAAAGCGGACTGCGTGTGCGTCGCGCCGCATCTACTTCGAGGTCAGGAGATGATGCCCGTCTCGAGTAATAGTCGCCACATCGCCCACCCGATTAGACCTCCGACAATTAGGCTCGTTGCCGCATTGACTGTATGTCGACGCAGCAACGCGAAAAGAATTGCACCTAAGACAAGCGACGTCATGACGAGGCCGACATCGCCATTCAGTCCAAAAATGTCAAAAACACGAGCTTCGTCGAATGTTGTTCGACGAGCGGGCGCGCGGATGGTCCACTGCAAGAGCGCTAATAATGCGAAGGGCAATATCTCACAAAGCCGCATGCATGCAGCAACGCACATGGCACTAGCGAAGCGGGATCCTGATTTTGCGAGAGTCAGTCCAGCTATGGCGATTGCTATCGTCACTGCCGGGCCGGCGAGACCAATGGCGGCCGCTTTTCGGGCGGAGAGCCACGGCGCCGGCCCATGCCTAAATCCCGATAACCCAATTTCTGGATTGGGCACGTTGACTGCGATGCCGATTAGAAAGTGGCCCATCTCATGAGCGACGATCATGACGGGGACCAACATCGCCGTCATGATCCCAGCAGGCAGGTCGATCTTTCCGAAACGAGGCAAAAACGATGGTCGCCCAGCAGTCATATTTGATACTTCTTGGTCCGTCGCCGCTCGCTCATCGGTCAGGGGTTCGGGCGCTGCCGCCGGAATGTCAACGGCGCATACCAATCTGCGCAAATGTCTAAATTAGCCGACGCCTTTGCCTTAGTCCCACGACTACTGCACTTGGCCGAGAGGAGACCGGCGGGATTCAGACACAAAAATCGAAGAAGCTGACGCTGGCGAATCTCGTTTCAACTCATCAACGTACGTACATTTGCCTTCCGTCGCGCTTCACCTCGCTTTAGGATTTGCGTGGCAAAACGTCGATTGGCTCAGAGCGGAACCGCTTTCGGGGACCGCGGAGAGACGTGCAGCGAAACGGACCAAAATCAGAATGATATTTAGGCGCGTATTCGGGAAGAAGGCCACGCCGTCTGTCCGACGCGACATCGGGTTGGGCTCGCTGGGGCAACCTAGAAAATACGGGGCGAACGTCGAACTCGATATGAAGGAGGTTGCTGCCTATGCCGCAGCCATGGCTCGGCATCGGGGATATGAGGATGAGACGGCCGCCATGATCGCGCGGCGCGTTGTGTTCCTCGAGCGAAGGGATTTGCCCGGCCTCGGCAACCTTCATCGCGAAGTGTTTCTTTATCATAACCAGCCCTTAGAAAGCCGATTCAGGTTTTACTCACCCGACGGGCCTGTGGGTGGAGGTTGCCCATTTTACGCGGGGGTTGCTCTCGAGCCGTCGTTCGAAATGCTGACCGCAGTTCCGCCCGAAGATCGTCGGTGGGCTCCGGCCCCGAGTAACGCCCTTTTGCTAGGTTTCGTGGACAAAGGGTATCCACAGTTTAATTGAAGCGAGTGCGACGAAGCCAAGGTAGGATTCACGGGTTTTGTCGTAGCGGGTTGCTACCCTTCGCCAGTTCTTGAGCTTGTTGAAGAGAC